>Ga0209258_100032_pt1 | contig 452764 bp, 408 predicted proteins | sample Araplaol_mTSA_r2_FD_184281 | JGI IMG/M metagenome (GOLD analysis project Ga0209258, IMG submission 184281) | Arabidopsis root microbial communities from North Carolina, USA - plate scrape CL_Col_mTSA_r2 (SPAdes) (version 2) | ecosystem: Host-associated > Plants > Roots > Endosphere | place...
AACTAAAAACTATTTTAGGGCTTCCCTGGCTATCACCAGTTTCTGTATTTCAGATGTGCCTTCCCCGATCGTGCAGAGTTTTGCGTCCCTGTAAAATTTTTCTACAGGGAAGTCCTTCGTGTAGCCATAACCACCAAAGATCTGTACGGCATCATTGGCAGCACGTACAGCCACTTCGGAGGCATAATATTTGGCCATAGCAGCATGTTTGGTAACTTTCTGTCCTAATGTTTTACCAGCTGCGGCCTGCATGGTTAACAGTTCTGCAGCCATTATTTCAGTTGCCATATCTGCCAGCTTAAAGGAGATGCCCTGGAAATTTGATATCGGCTGATCGAACTGGTAACGTTCCTGGGAATATTTGAGGGCTGCTTCATATGCTCCTTTAGCAATACCAAGGGATAAAGCAGCGATAGAGATCCTGCCACCATCCAGTACTTTCATAGACTGAATAAAGCCTTCTCCCGTGTGCCCCAGCATATTACCTGCGGGGATGCGGCAATTATCGAAGATCATCTCTGCTGTTTCAGAGGCTCTCATCCCCAGTTTGTTTTCCTTTTTACCCCCACTGAACCCCGGAGTACCTCTCTCCACGACGAAGGCAGTCATACCATGACTGTCACGCACATCGCCGGTACGGGCAATGACTACTGCCAGGTCTCCGCTTTTACCGTGGGTAATCCAGCATTTTGTGCCATTAAGCACCCATTCATCCCCATCCTGCTGTGCTACACATTTCATGTTCATTGCATCAGAACCGGTGTTAGGTTCTGTTAGTCCCCAGGCACCTATCCATTCTGCGCTGGCCAGTTTAGGCAGGTATTTCTGTTTTTGTTCCTCTGTTCCGAATTGCAGTATATGTCCTGTGCACAAAGAGTTATGTGCGGCAACACTTAAGCCGATGGCTCCGCAGATTTTAGAGATTTCGCTGATGACTGTGACATATTCCAGGTATCCCAATCCGCTGCCACCGTATTGTTCTGGTACGAGTACTCCCATTAAGCCCAGTTCTCCCAGTTGTTTGAATAGTTGCACCGGAAATGTCTGGGTTTCATCCCATTCCAGTACATGTGGTTGAATATGTGTTTTCCCAAAGTCACGGATCACCTGTGTGATCTGTTTCTGCATTTCTGTAGGCTCAAAATTCATAACGGGGGTCTATTTTATTGTTTTGATGTAAGGTTCAAGTTTACGATAAATACTATCATCTACCAATGGTATGCCAAGAAGCTCCTCAGCATGCCTGAAAGGCCCGTTGTTATTGCGATACAACACTATTAACCGCGCCAGTTTGTAGTGTATGTAAGGGTGTTGTGCCAAAGATTTCTCATCCAGCTGGTTGATATCCAGATTTTTTAGTGAAACCGTATCTAATTGCAGAGATGGTTGAATTTTCACAAATGTGGAATCAGGCAAACCGTATGTTTCTCTTATCTGGCTGATGCTGTAAAAGCCGCCAAGTTTATTTCTGAAGCGGATAATACGGCTGGCCAGGGCCGGACCGATACCTGGTAAAGATGTCCAGGCGGCGGAATCAGCACTATTGATACTGATGATTAGTTTTTTTCGCGTATAGATGGTATCTCTCTTCCAGTCTGTTCTCTTCCAGGCAGTTACACCGTATATGCGTGACTGCTTATCCTTTTGCTTAAACTGTTTACGGGGCGTTTCTGCCGGTTTAATCCATCCTTTATCTGTAATGATCTCTCCTTCAGTTACCGGGGGATGGAAATATTCCCACGCAGCAGGTGTGGAAACACAAATACTGATGAATACCAGTAATACTGTAATACCAGTTCTTTCCTGTTTGGAAAAGTTGAAGTATTCCTTCCATAACGTCTGCTTCATGGGTCAACAGTTAAAGGGCGGCAAGTTATGGTATAAATAAAAAAAACGGGGTTAATAAGGCGTTAAAGAATAGCAGCTCTTATGGCAGCTCTATTTCCAGTCCGTCATAAGCCAGGGCCATTCCGGGCGGCAGCTCTTTCATCACTTCATCATGCAGGCCAAGCTGGTGGCTGATATGTGTAAAGTATACCTGGGGAATATTCAGTTCCTGTGCCAGGGCAATAGCTTCTCCCAATGTGAAATGGGAAATATGTTTCTCCATGCGCAATGCATTCAGCACCAGTACCTTGGAACCCCGGATCTTATCCTTCTCCTCTTCGGAGATGAAATTGGCATCCGTTATATAGGTGAAGTCACCAAAACGGAAGCCCAGTACTGGCATCTTATGGTGCATCACCTTTACAGGCATGATAGTAAACCCATTTACATTAAAGGGATCACCATCAATTGTTTTAAGATTTATTTCCGGAATACCCGGGTATTTGTTTTCTGCGAATGCATAGGCAAACTCCCGCATGATTATTTCCTGGGAGAATTCACTGGCATATATATCTATGGATCGCTGCTGGAAATAGTTAAATGCACGGATATCGTCCATTCCAGCGATATGATCTTTATGAGAATGGGTGATCAGCACTGCTTCGAGGTGTTTGACATTTGCTCTCAGCATCTGGTAGCGGAAGTCGGGGGTAGTATCTACTACAATGTTCCCGGCCACCGTTCCGGTAACCATGATACTGCTGCGCAGGCGATTATCCTTTGTATTGATAGAAGTACAAACGCTGCAGCCACAGGCAATTACCGGTACACCCTGAGAAGTACCTGTTCCAAGAAAAGTTATTTTCAATTGTCTGAGGGTTGTGCTGGTGAAGGGTTTTCTTCTTCAGAAGTGTTATCTGAAGAAGATTTTTCTGCGGCTGGTTCTTCAACTGCTGTAGTTGTCGCTTCAGCAGATGCTTTTTCCGCGGCCGCCTCTGCGGTTTTGACAGCTTCTGCGGCGGCCGCTTCAGCCTCTGCCACTTCTTCTGCTGCCTCTGCAGCCTGCAATGCATTCCGGTTTTCCACTATCTGCTTGTATAACTTCAGTGATTCAGGTGTCAGCAGTGTATCATCCAGCTGCATAGTAGATAAGATATCCAGCAGGCTGTTGATACGTCCTTCCAAATTCAGGAATTTATTGATCACCACCACTTTCTTGTGTTCCAGAACACAATAGCCAGAGTTGAATGTGCCTTTTTCAAAACGCAATTCATACTTGATTTCGCTGAAAATCTTTTCCAGACGTGTCAGGTTATTGGGTGTGACTTTAAAGTTCATTCCGCAAAAATACTACTTACTCTTCAATACTACTTACTTGGGTACGGCTTCAGTTTGATAACATCATCTTCGCACTCTTACTTACTTACCATCCTTGCTATAGGTACAATGACCTCTTCCAGGGAAATACCACCATGCTGGAAGGTATTCCGGTAGAAATTAGCAAAGTAGTTGTAGTTATTCGGATAACAGAGATAGCCGTCTTCCTTTGCAAAGATGTAGGAAGAGTTTACGTTTGGCCGGGGTAACCCAGCTTCACGGGGATCGCGGAAAGCCACTACATCTTTGGCTTCGTAGTTCAGGTTACGGCCATGTTTGTAGCGCAGGTTGGTCGTTGTCTGCTTATCCCCTATCACCTTTATAGGTGTTTTCACACGTACATTGCCGTGATCGGTGGCCAGCACTATATTGATTTTCTTATCTGCGATACGTTTTAATGCCTGATGTAAAGGAGAGTGTTCGAACCAGCTGGCAGTGATAGAACGGTAAGAGGCTTCATCTCCTGCCAGTTCTTTCAGTACTTCCATTTCTGTGCGGGCATGACTCAGCATATCCACAAAATTATACACGATCACATTGATGGGATAGGCCATCAGGTTATGAATATTGTTCACCAGGTGCTGCCCGTCGCTATGGGTAGTTACTTTTGTATACGAAAAACGGGTATCCATTTTAAGCCTGTACAGCTGGTCTGCAAAGAATGCTTCCTCATGCAGGTTTTTCCCTCCATCCTCATCATCATTCTTCCATTCTTCCGGGAAGTCATGTTCTATATCTATCGGCAGCATGCCTGCAAAGATGGCATTACGGCTGTATTGAGTAGAGGTAGGTAATATGCTGTAGAAGGTATCCTCATTCACCAGCCTGAAAGATTCCAGGAAGATAGGCATGATAGCCTTCCACTGGTCCAGACGCAGGTTATCTATGATAATAAAGAAATTGGGGACCTCGGGGTCCAGGTTCGGTACTACCTTTTCCTGGAAGACGGTATGAGACATTACTGGCGCGTCTTTGCTTTTGGGACCTACCCAGCTGGCATAGTTACGGCCTATGTATTTGGCAAACTCGGTATTAGCCTCTGCTTTCTGCATATTCAGGACTTCCAGCATCTCAGGACTGTTCGTCTTGGCCATTTCCATCTCCCAGTATACCAGTTTTTTATAGATGTCCATCCATTCATTATGGTCCGGATTGGAACTAAGGGCCATGAAAAGCGTACGGAACTCCTGCTGATAAGCAGTAGTCGTCTTTTCCGCTACCAGGCGTTTGTTGTCGATGATCCTTTTCAGGGATAATAAAACCTGGTTAGGGTTTACCGGTTTTATAAGATAATCGGTGATCTGGGAGCCTATTGCCTCGTCCATCACGTTCTCTGCCTCATTTTTAGTGATCATCACCACCGGGATCTGCTGATCGATCTCTTTGATCTTGGCCAATGTCTCCAGCCCTGTTATCCCCGGCATAGACTCATCCAGCAACACTACATCCACAACTACCGACCTCTCTTTCAGGAATTCAAGCGCATCATAACCGTTGGTCAGTGCAGACACTTTATATCCCTTATTTTCGAGGAACATGATCTGCGATTTCAAAGACTCTATCTCATCATCTACCCAGAGTATATTTATCTGACTCATGTAACTTTGTATATTTTGATATGGTAAATTTTCAGCTCAATCAGCCCAAGTTAACATTCTATTCTGTCAAAAACCGTACTCCATAGCCATTTGAGGCACAATTAATTGTTAAAAAGCACCCGGTATCCTTTATAATATTCAAATATTAGTATTTTTAATCATAAAATTGTCAGAAACGGCCAAAAATGGGAAGATAAATAGGGGAAGTTTCATCCTTCATCGTCTATACATTAGAAAAAGTTACAGATAATAATTCCTTAACGTAGCTTTGTCTAAGCTAAAGGAGAACGGTAAATGGCAGAACGCAAGCGTAAAATTGTAAATGATCCGGTATATGGCTTTATTACGATAGACCATCCACTGATCTTTACTCTTATTTCTCACCCTTACTACCAGCGTTTACGCAGGATCCATCAAATGGCATTAGCCCATCTGGTTTATCCTGGTGCTATGCACACCCGTTTCCATCATAGTATGGGGGCTTATCACCTGATGAGTTGCGCCCTCTCAGAATTAAAAAGTAAGGGGGTAGAGATTACGGAGGAGGAAGATATAGCGGCAAGAATGGCCATTCTCCTGCATGATATTGGCCATGGGCCGTATTCTCACGCACTGGAAAATGGGATTATAGAGGGTGTATCCCATGAAAAGATCAGTCAGTGGCTGATGGAAGAGCTGAACAAGGAAATGGGCGGAGCCCTTAGTCTAACAATAGATATCTTTAACGGGCGTTATCATAAAACCTTTCTGCATCAGCTCGTTTCAAGCCAGCTGGATGTAGACAGGATGGATTACCTGAACAGAGATAGTTTTTATACCGGGGTTTCGGAAGGAGTGATAGGCTATGACCGTATAATAAAGATGCTCACCGTGCATAACGGCGAGCTGATGGTGGAAGAAAAAGGTATTTATTCCATAGAAAAATTCATTGTCGCACGGCGTTTGATGTATTGGCAGGTATACCTCCATAAAACCGTACTGAGTGCGGAAAACATGCTGGTGAACATCCTGAGCAGAGCAAAGGAACTGGCATCAAAGGGAGTACCCCTTTTTGCCTCTCCTGCCCTGCAATATTTTCTATATAATACGATTACTGCTGCTAACTTTGAGGAAGAGCCTACCTGCTTACAGAAGTTCTGTCTGCTGGATGACTACGATATCATGGGCGCCATTAAGGTTTGGGTACAACACGACGATAAAGTGTTGTCATTACTTTGCAATTGGCTTATAAACAGGCATTTATTGAAATGCACCCTTAGCGATGAGGGCTTCGATGCAACAAGGATTCAAAGATTTAAACAGCTTGTAGAAGAGGAATATGGCATCACCGGAAAGGACCTGGATTACTTCGTTTTTACCGGAACAGCCAGTCTGAGCGCATATAACATGAATACAGAGAAGATAAATATTCTTTTTAAAGATGGAACTGTAAAAGATATTTCCTCGATCGAGAATGCACTGGTAAGCCATACACTGGCTATACCCGTAAAAAAATTCTACATTTGTCATCCTAAAATCTAAGCGCCGTTAAAGACAAGGCTTAGATAACTATATTAATTAATAACTATGCAGTTTAGCGCATTACAATTGGCTACCATGTTGGATGGTAAGCTGGAAGGCAACCCGGACGTAAAAGTGAGCAACATCGCCAAGATTGAAGAGGCCGGTGAGGGGATGCTCAGCTTCATTGCGAATCCTAAATATGAAGAGTTCATCTATACCACCAATGCTTCCATACTGATAGTAAATGAGAGTCTGGTAATTGAACGGCCGATAAAATCAACCCTGATAAGGGTGAAGGATGCCTACAGCAGTTTTGCGCTGCTGCTTGAGACATACAAGCAGATGACCAGCAACAAAACCGGTATACAACAGCCATCTCATATTCCTGTGACTGTAAAAACAGGTCAGAACGTCTTCATTGGTGCTTTTGCATACCTGGGAGAAAATGTGGTGCTGGGTAATAATGTAAAGATATACCCTGGCGTATACCTGGGCGATAATGTGACTGTAAATGATGACAGTACCTTATTCCCCGGGGTAAAGGTGTATGATAACTGTGTACTGGGCAAACGTGTGATCCTGCATGCAGGTTGTGTGATTGGCGGCGATGGCTTTGGTTTTGCGCCTCAGCCGGACGGTACTTATAAAAAAGTACCCCAGATCGGTAATGTAATTATCCACGATGATGTTGAGATAGGGGCCAATACCACCATAGACCGGGCTACAATGGGTTCTACCATTATCCGCCAGGGGGTTAAACTGGATAACCTGATACAGGTGGCACACAACGTAGATGTAGATACCAATACCGTTATAGCAGCACAGACCGGTGTATCCGGCAGTACCAAAATCGGCAAAAACTGCGTGATTGGTGGTCAGGTTGGTCTTGTAGGCCATATCCAGCTGGCAGACGGCACTAAGATTAATGCACAGAGCGGTTTATCCAAATCTGTACCGGAACCTAATACCTCTTTAATGGGTTCACCCGCATTTGATTACAAAAGTTCGTTGAAAAGTCAGGCAATTTTTAGAAATTTGCCCGATCTCGAAAAACGTGTGAAGGAACTGGAAGACATGGTAAAACAGCTGCTTTCCGTGCGGGAAGGTGTTTGAAAGGATTTTGTAGGATAAACAGTTATATAAAATATGGAGAATCAACAGTCGCCAAGTCAACATACGATAAAAGCCCCTGTCACAATATCGGGTGTCGGCTTGCACACAGGCGCCCATGTAAACATGACCCTTAAGCCGGCTCCTCCCGGTTCCGGTATTAAATTCCAGCGTATAGATCTGCCGGATCAACCTATAGTGAAAGCCGATGTGGATTACGTAGTAGATACTGCCCGCGGTACTACCCTGGAACACAATGGCGCACGCGTCAGCACTATTGAACACGTAATGGCGGCCCTCGTAGGTACCGGTGTAGATAACGTACTCATCGAGATCAACGGTCCTGAAATTCCTATCATGGATGGTAGTTCACAGCCTTTCGTTACAATTATCGACGAAGTAGGCGTATCCATGCAGGATGCGAAGAAAGTGTATTACTCCATAGATACGAATATCAGTTTCTATGATGATAAGAAGAATGTGGAAATGGTAGCATTACCTGCTATTGATTACCGCATCACTACTTTGATAGATTTTAATTCTCCGGTGCTGGGTACGCAACATGCGAACCTGAACAGTATAGAAGATTTCAAAAAGGAAGTGGCTTCCTGCCGCACCTTTGTATTCCTTCATGAGCTTGAATACCTGATCTCCAATAACCTGATCAAAGGTGGAGATATCAATAATGCCATCGTGATCGTGGATAAACCGGTAAGTGAAGAAGAACTGAAACGCCTGGCTAAAGTATTCGAACGCGAACATATCAGCGTTGAACAACGTGAAGGTATCCTCAATAATATACAGCTGCGTTTCCCTAATGAACCAGCCCGTCACAAACTGCTGGACGTTATCGGAGACCTGGCACTGGTAGGCTACCCTATTAAGGCACATATCATAGCCAACCGCCCGGGACATGCTTCCAACGTGGAGTTTGCCCGTAAAATCAAACAATACATCAAGAAGAACAAGCATATCAAAGATGTGCCTGTATACGATCCTAACAAACCGCCGATCTTTGATCTGCCACGTATTGCAAGGACCTTACCTCACCGCTACCCTATGCTGCTGGTAGATAAGATCATTGATCTGAACGACTCTACAGTAATCGGTATTAAGAATGTAACCTTCAACGAAGGATTTTTTCAGGGTCATTTTCCCAACAATCCGGTGATGCCCGGTGTTTTACAGGTAGAAGCCCTCGCACAATGCGGAGGTATCCTGGCACTGAATACGGTACCTGATCCGGAAAATTATGACACCTACTTCATCAAGATTGACAATTGTAAGTTCAAGCAAAAAGTTTTTCCGGGAGATACGATGATCCTGAAGATGGAATTGCTGAACCCTATACGGAGAGGAATAGTTGAAATGCGCGGAACTGTATTTGTAGGGAACAAGGTAGTTACAGAAGGAGACCTGACAGCTCAAATCATTAAAACAAGAGAAGCTAAACAATAGCAATGATCCATCCGCTAACTTACATTCACCCTGACGCCAAAGTGGCGCCCAATGTAAAAATCGATCCTTTTACTGTAATTCACAAAAATGTTGAGATCGGAGATGGCACCTGGATTGGTTCCAATGTAACCATCATGGATGGTGCCCGGATAGGTAAAAATTGCCGCATATTTCCAGGCTCTGTAATATCTGCTATTCCACAGGATCTTAAATTTGCGGGAGAAGATACTCTTACCGTGATAGGTGATAATACCACTATCAGAGAGTACGTAACCGTAAACAGAGGGACAAAAGACAAACAAAAAACAGTGATCGGCGATAACTGCCTGATCATGGCTTACAGTCACATTGCACACGATTGTGAAGTAGGTAACTACTGCGTATTTTCCAACAATACCACACTTGCCGGACACATTACCGTGGGCGACTACGTTGTACTTGCAGGAATGGTGGCCGTTCAGCAGTTCTGTAAAATAGGCGCTCACGCCTTTGTTACAGGTGGCTCCCTGGTAAGAAAAGACGTTCCTCCTTATGTGAAGGCTGCACGTGAACCATTGTCATATGTGGGCGTGAATTCCGTTGGTCTGAAAAGAAGAGGCTTCTCCCTGGAGAAGATCAATCATATACTGGACCTCTATCGTGTGATCTTTGTAAAAGGATACAAGCTGTCTAAAGCAATCAGTATCATTGAAGCAGAATATCCTGCCACAGATGAAAGAGACGAAATATTGTCCTTCATCCGTGAATCAGGTCGTGGCATCATGAGGGGATATACCTCTCTATCAAATGACGAATGAAGATTATTCTTGAACAGGCAGGTAAGCGTTTCAACTACGACTGGATCTTCCGCCGTGTAACCGCCACCTTCAATGAAGGCGAACGCTACGCTATACTTGGCCCTAATGGTTCAGGGAAATCGACCTTATTACAGGTAATAAGCGGGCATCTTCATCACAATGAAGGGACCGTCTCCTATAACACAATGTCGGGAAAACAGATCCCCCCCGATGAGTTTTTCCGGCATTGTGCCATTGCCGCTCCCTATCTTGAACTGGTAGAGGAGTTTACGCTGGCAGAATCCCTCCAATTCCATTTACAGTTTAAACAATTCATACCTGCAGTGAAACCCAGGGATGCGGTTGGCCTTGTAGGACTGGAAAAGTCTATGCATAAACAGATCCGCTATTTCTCTTCCGGTATGAAACAACGCCTTAAACTGGCCCTCGCCATCTTCTCCGATGTGCCGGTATTATTATTGGATGAACCCTGCACCAACCTCGATGCTGCCGGTACCGCCCTTTATCAGCAACTGATCACCGAATATTGCGGCAACCGGATGGTGATCGTCAGCTCTAATGATGAACAGGAGTATTTCATGTGCCCAAACCGTATCAGTATTCAGGATTATAAAAATGCATAACGGCTAAAATTGTATATTCATCCCCAATTAAAGATGCATATGCAAACTGCCAGTAAAAAAGTAATTAATGGGTGGGCTATGTATGACTGGGCTAACTCAGTATACAACCTTGTGATCACCACCACTTTTTTCCCTATTTATTTCCTCAGTTCTACCAAAGCTCATTTCAACAGCGAACGTATTCCCTTCTTCGGAAAATTCTTTGTAAGCTCGGCATTGTACGACTATGCCATGGCTGCTGCGTTCCTTGTTGCTGCTATCTTCTCTCCTATCCTGTCTTCTATTGCGGATACACGGGGGAATAAAAAAAGATACCTGATAATGTTCACCTGGCTGGGTGGGATCAGCTGCAGCGCCCTGTATTTTTTTAATGGCGCGAACGTAGAATTTGGCGTGATCTTTTTTATCCTCGCTACACTGGGGTACTGCGGAGGACTTGTATTCTATAACTCTTACCTCCCGGAAATAGCTACCCTTGAAGACCGTGACCGCGTGAGTGCCAGGGGCTATTCCCTTGGTTATATAGGAAGCGTGTTAATGCAGCTGATCGGCTTTGCACTGGTGGTTGTAAAACCATTTGGCATCAGTGACGGACAAGCGGTTCTGATTACCTTTTTATTGGTAGGCGCATGGTGGATAGGTTTTGCACAGATCACTTTCTTACGCCTGCCGGCATCTGTTCCTGCTGTTGAGCAGCATAAGGGAAACGCCTTAACAGAAGGCTTTTCTGAGCTGCGTAAAGTATATGCCCAGGTGAAACAATTACCAGTGTTAAAAATGTACCTGCGGGGCTTCTTCTTCTATAGCATGGGCGTGCAGACAGTGATGATGGCGGCAACTATTTTTGGCAGCGATGAACTACACTTATCTGCCACGTTGCTCATTGTTACCGTGGTGGTCATACAACTGGTGGGTGTGCTCGGTGCATGGGGAATTGCACGTTTATCCGACAAATTCGGCAACTTACCTGTACTGATCTGTGTTGTTGTTTTATGGATAGGGATCTGTATAGCAGGTTACAGTGTAACAACAACCAACGAGTTTTATGTACTGGCTGCAGGAGTAGGCCTTGTAATGGGTGGTGTACAGTCGCTGAGCCGTTCTACCTACGCCAAACTGATGCCGGAGACAAAAGATACAGCTTCGTTCTTTAGTTATTATGATGTAACAGAAAAGATCTCGATCGTAATAGGTATGAGTACTTTCGGGTTTATTCATGAACAAACGGGAAGTATGCGTAACTCAGTGCTGGCACTGACCGCATTCTTCATCCTTGGTCTGATATGCCTGCTGTTTGCTTTCAAAAAAAATGCAACCCTTAAAAATGAAACTATACACAATTGATACGGGCTTTTTTAAATTAGATGGCGGAGCTATGTATGGTGTAGTTCCCAAAAGCATCTGGCAAAAACTGAACCCGGCAGATGAGAACAATATGTGTACCTGGGCCATGCGTTGCCTACTCATAGAAGACGGTAATAAGTTGGTCCTGGTAGACAACGGCATCGGCAATAAACAGGATGAGAAATTCTTCCGGCATTATTACCTGCATGGAGATGCTACCCTGGATAATTCTTTAGCTAAACATGGTTTTCACCGGGATGATATTACAGATGTATTTCTGACACATCTTCATTTTGATCATTGCGGGGGTAGTATTATCCGTGAGGGAGATAAACTGGTGCCGGCCTTTAAAAATGCCACCTACTGGAGCAATCCGCAACACTGGCAATGGGCTACCCAGCCCAATGACCGGGAAAAGGCCTCTTTTCTAAAGGAAAATATCCTGCCAATACAGGAAAGCGGTCAGCTGAAGTTCATAGAGCAGCGGGAAAATATCGCCTTCTGTCCTGATTTCCAGGTGCGGTTTGTGCATGGCCATACGGATGCCATGATGCTGCCGCAATTGCGTTACAAAGACAGGACTATCCTGTATATGGCTGACCTTTTGCCCAGTACTGGGCATATACCGATCCCATATGTAATGGCGTATGATATGTTCCCCCTCACCACTTTAGGCGAGAAAAAGCGTTTTTTCCAGGAGGCGGCAGAGAATAACTATGTGCTGTTCCTCGAACATGATCCGCTGGTAGAGTGCTGCACTTTACAGGTAACCGAAAAGGGCATCCGGGCGGGAGACCTGTTTAAACTGTCTGAAATATAAAATGCCATAATGACATTATAAAGCTGTGCTGCACACATTTTGTACTATCCGTGGCATGGCAATACACTTAACACAAGATAATAAATTGAAGAAGCTGATCGTGGTCGGAGACCGTGTACTGATAAAACCAACTAAGCCGAACGAGCGTACGGACAGTGGCCTTTATCTGCCTCCGGGATTGCAGGAAAGGGAAAAGATCCAGCAGGGATATGTTATCAAGGCAGGACCGGGATATGCTATTCCCGTACCTTCCGAAGAGACTGAATCCTGGAAACAAGACGAAGAAAAGGTGAAATATGTGCCTTTACAGGCAAAAGAAGGGGATCTGGCCATATTCCTTGTGAGCGGATCTACAGAAGTCATGTACCAGGGCGAAAAATATTTTATTGTACCACAGGGCGCTATCCTGATGCTGGAACGGGAAGAAGATCTATGATTAATTTTTTATCTTCATAAAAAATTAATCATAATGGCAACAAAAGAAGCATTCCTGGAGAGTATTAAGAGTGGCTATACTTTTAAAGGAGAGCATTTTAAACTGGGATGTGCCATGCTGGATGGCGAGGTTGTCAGTGGCGCCGACATCACTCTTCCGTTAAAGACCTTAAACCGTCATGGATTAATTGCCGGCGCTACCGGTACAGGTAAAACCAAAACATTACAGGTAATAGCGGAAGGCCTGAGCGATGCCAGTGTTCCCGTATTACTCATGGATATTAAAGGAGACCTGAGCGGGATAGCTGCTGCCGGTGTTCCCAATGCCAAAATAGATGAACGTTATCAGAAAATAGGCGGCAGCTGGACACCCTCCGCTTACCCTGTTGAATTACTCTCCCTCAGTAAAGAAAAAGGAGCCCGTTTACGCGCAACCGTGAGTGAGTTCGGTCCTATTCTTCTTTCTAAAATACTTGAGTTAAATGATACCCAGGAAGGCCTGGTATCCATGATCTTCAAGTATTGTGACGATAATAAACTCCCCCTTCTCGACCTTAAAGATTTTAAGAAAGTATTACAGTTCGTTAGTGACGAAGGTAAAGCTGAGATCGAAAAAGAGTATGGTAAGATCTCCACTACCTCTGCCGGTACTATCCTGCGTAAAGTGATAGGATTAGAGCAACAGGGTGCTGACCTCTTTTTCGGCGAAACCTCTTTCCAGGTGGAAGATCTGCTGCGTATCAGCGATGATGGCCGTGGTATGATCTCTATTGTGCGTGTAGCGGATTTGCAGGACCGTCCCAAGTTATTCTCCACTTTCATGTTAAGCCTGCTGGCTGAATTATATGCCACTTTACCCGAAGAAGGAGATCTTGATAAACCCAAGCTGGTATTATTTATTGATGAAGCGCACCTTATCTTCCAGGAAGCCAGTACTGCTCTTTTACAACAGATAGAAACGATTATAAAACTGATCCGCTCTAAAGGGGTAGGCATATTCTTCTGTACGCAGAACCCTATGGATGTACCACCGGCCGTACTGGGACAACTAGGTCTTAAAGTACAGCATGCGCTGCGTGCATTCACTGCGAATGATCGTAAAACTATTAAGCAGACAGCGGAGAATTATCCCCTGTCTGATTTTTATAAAACAGATGATCTCCTTACTCAGATAGGCATTGGCGAAGCGCTGATTACCTGTTTGAATGAAAAAGGCATTCCTACGCCACTGGCTGCGACAATGCTGGTATCCCCACGTTCACGTATGGATATCCTTTCTGCAGAAGAAATGGATAACATCGTAAATTCATCTAAAATGGTGAAGAAATATAACGAGGAGATTGATAACGAAAGCGCTTATGAAATCTTAAATGCCAAACTGAATGAAGCAGCGGAAAAGACGGCTGCTGCTGCCTCTGCGCCTTCTTCCAGGGCAGGTAAGCCGGAGAAAAGTATGCTGGAAGAAGTACTGAGCAGTCCTGTTGCCAAACAGGTAGGCCGTACTGCGGCAAGTATGATTACCCGTAGTTTGTTAGGTGCATTAGGCCTTGGTGGAAGAAGCAGTAAAAAAAGTAGCTGGTTTTAATATTCAAATACATTATTTATGGATAAGATTATCAAAGCAGGGATTTGCTCCTATGGCATGTCCGGCAGTATTTTCCACGCACCGTTTATTCATGTGCATCCCGGATTTTCGTTTTCTGCTGTAGTGGAAAGAAGTAAACACACTGCACAGGACCGCTATCCTGATGTAAAAGTATATGCCAGTGTAGAAGAAATGTTGCAGGATGCTTCACTTGATCTCATTATTGTGAACACGCCAAACTACACGCACTACGATTACTCAAAAGCAGCGTTGAACGCGGGTAAGCATGTGATTGTTGAAAAACCTTTCACGGTGAATAGCAGTGAAGGACAGGAGCTGATTGAATTAGCGGCTTCCAAAAACCTGGTGCTAACCGTTTACCATAACCGCCGGTATGATGGGGATTTCAAAATAGTAAAACAGGTGATTCAAAGTGGTGATCTTGGAGAGGTATTAGAAGCAGAGATCCACTATGACCGTTATCGGGAAGAGCTGAGTTATAAGAAACATAAAGAAGCTGCTTTACCGGGCACTGGTGCCTTGTACGACCTGGGTTCCCACCTGGTGGACCAGGCGCTGATGTTATTTGGTTTACCGGAATCCATATGGGCAGATATCCGTATTATCCGTAAAGATTCTTTAGTGGATGATTACTTTGAACTGGTATTGTTCTATGCTAATTTACGTGTGCGCCTGAAAAGCAATTACATTGTAAGGGAGCCATTGCCTTCTTACCAGTTCCATGGACGTAAAGGCTCTTTTATTAAGACCAAAGCGGATATGCAGGAAACGATGCTGCAACAGGGATTAATGCCTGGTGCTCCCGGATGGGGTGTGGAAGCGATCGGGGAATGGGGGTTGTTGCATACAGAGAAAGATGGCCAGGTAATAAAGCAGTATCTGCCTACGCCTAAAGGTAATTACCTCGATTTTTATGATGATGTTTATAATGCGCTGGCAAAAGGTGCACCAAACCCGGTACAGCCTTCAGATGGTTTGAATGTGATAAAGATTATTGAGACAGCTTTTGAAAGTAATAAGTCTGGAAAAGTGACTCCATATAAGAAATAATAATTGCTACACAGGAGCCCCCTGTTTGTGGGGAATTATTACCTGAGGCTAACCAAAAGGGTCTAACGAAACGTCCTGTTTATAGCAAATTAAAAACTCCGTTAGCGACGTGAGTGTATCCTCTTTAAAAGACTCCGTAGTAGTTCCCTAAGATTCGTTGTCAGGGAACTACTACGGAGTCAAATTTATGTTGGAGATATGTTAGCTATAAGCCTTAAATTATAAAACCAGGTATACCCTCCCGTCTTCATCTCTTCCAGCTTTACCTTCGGCAATCAAAAACCCGATCACTTCTTTTAGTTTGTCTTCTTTTATATGAGATAAACGTTGATACAGCAGGCTCCATTCTTCCGGTTCGGGTTGCAGTTGTAATAAGAGCTCCGTGGAGACCTTTTTAAAATCCTGTCCGTTCAGCGGCTTTACCTTCTTTTGTAAACAGATATCACAGACACCACATTCGGCGGCATCCTTTTCTCCGAAGTAAAGAGCGATTACCTGTGTACGGCAGGTGTTTTTATTGTTGATGTAGTTTAACAGCGCATCCAATCTTTCTTTATAGGTTTTCATACGTTCCCGGATACGGGCCGTATCTACATATAAACGGTCTGCCGATACCCTGTCCTGTACAAAACAAAGCTGCGGTTCATTCTTGCGCTGGCGGTAGTGTATAATCCCGCGCTGGTGCAGTTGTATCAGCCCTTTAACAATCTGTTCTTCTGTGAGACGTAACAGGCGTGCCAGTTGTTTCTCGTACACAGGAACGGGGTTATCAAAGATCCCTTCGTATGTACGCAGCAATCTTTTTATCAAAGGTTCCAGTGCAGGTTGTGCATCTTCAAATGCGTAAAGTGTTTCTTTATTGGTAACGAATTCTACCATGGAAGGCAGGAATACGCTTTCGCTTAATTGTAACACCCCTTCCTGCTCCAGGATGCGCAGGGCGCTGTAAGTCATGGTGATGTTCAACTCAAAGCGGCGGGCAAAATCGTTGATATCAAAATCAAAGTATACTCCTTCTGCACTGCCTACGGCTACCTGTAAATAGTTCACAAGGCACTGGAAAACTTCTTTGATTTTTGATAGTTCGGGAAATGAGAGGGCGATATTATCGACCATATGGTCCAGTTCCTCTGTATTGTAGAGAAGTACGGCGTAAGCCTTCTGTTCATCTCTGCCAGCCCTTCCGGCTTCCTGGTAATATGCCTCCAGGCTATCCGGCGCATCGTAATGGATCACGACTCTTACATCCGGTTTATCTATTCCCATACCGAAAGCGTTAGTACAGACCATCACCCGGATATGGTTCTTTAACCATAATTCCTGCCTTGCACTACGGTCATCTCCTGTTAAACCAGCGTGATAATAACTGGCGGATATACCCTGCAATTCCAGCTGGTCAGCGATTTCCCGGCATCTTTTACGGCTGCGGCAGTATATGATCGCGCTGCCGGTTACCCTTCCCAGTATATGTGTAAGCTTTACCTGTTTTTCTTCTTCCTGCATAACGCTGTAGGAAAGGTTAGAACGGGCAAAGCTCTTGGTGAAGATCTGTGGCGCTTTCATCAGCAGCCTGTCGCAGATATCTTTCTGTACTTCAGGCGTGGCAGATGCGGTCAATGCCAGTACCGGTGTGCCAGGGAAGTATTCACGGATAGCAGCAATTTCCAGGTACGCCGGGCGGAAATCGTACCCCCATTGAGAGATACAGTGCGCTTCATCCACGGCTATCAGGTTCAGCGGCATACCATCGCAATATTCCAGGAAACGCTTGCTTTGTAAACGCTCGGGCGATACGTAGAGGAATTTGAAAAGGCCCCGGCGGGCATCTTCCAGCAGACGTTCTACATCCTGGTAGTACATACCGGCATAGATAGCAGCTGCAGGAATGTTACGCTTTTGCAGATTGGCCACCTGGTCTTTCATTAAGGCGATCAATGGGGTAACTACCAGGCATACTCCTTTTATCATTAATGCCGGTACCTGGAAGCAAACGGATTTCCCCCCACCGGTTGGCATTAAAGCGAGTGTATCCTGTCCCTTTAAAATGGACAGGACAATATCTTCCTGCAATGGCCGGAAGTGGGCATAACCCCAGTATTTTTGAAGTATATCAGCAGGGGTAGACATAATAAAGTGCAACTGCAAAAGTAATGAAAAGCAGTGGATGCGGGTTAGATCACTTTTTTATATCTCAATCGTACAGAGTTCACTGCCAGCACTATATCAGACAATGCCATTACACCTGCACCTGAAATAGGGCTTAATACCCCGAAAGCAGCAAAAGGGATGGCCACTATATTATAAATGAACGCCCAGAAGAGGTTCTGTTTGATGGTCAGGTAGGTATGCCTGCCCAATCCAAGTGCCAGTGGCAGGGAAGATAAATGGTTATTCAGCAGGATCACGTTGGCGCTCTGCATGGCCACATGGGTAGCGTCACTTAAAGAAATACCGATGCTGGCCCTTGCCAGTGCAGGTGCGTCATTGATGCCATCGCCCACCATTGCAACAGGCGCTTCTTTCATCAGCGCATCTATTTTCAGCAGTTTCTGTTCCGGTGTCTGCGCGGCAAATATTGCTGTAATGCCTGTCAGATCAGCTATCTCCCGGCATTTACGTTCCGTATCCCCGCTCAATAAAACAGGAATAATACCCCGTTTTTTTAACTGGGTTACCATTGCCGCCGCATCGGGACGCAGTTCATCGGTAAAATCTATCCATCCCGCCAGCTGTCCGTTTTTTAACAGGTAAATGTTATGACTATCATCCTGAGTAGCCTGCTGTGCCATGATAAAGGAGCCTAACTGCCATTCATTCCCCTCCTTATCATTTGCCTGTATTCCCTTCCCTTTTATCTCTCTTACCTGTTGTAAGGGAACCTGGTCTTCCCCTTTCCAGATAGTAGTAAGAGAACGGGCAATAGGATGTGAGGAATACTTCTCCAGGCTGTAAATAATGGATTTAAACGCAGGCTCCGTCATTCCGTTAAAATCATATTTACGCAGCTTTAATTTGCCGGTAGTAAGGGTGCCGGTTTTATCCAGCACCACATATTTAATGTGTTTGAATGCTTCCAATGTATTTGCCCCTTTTATCAGGATACCATTGCGGGCAGCACGTCCTAACCCTACCATTACAGCTGCCGGAGTGGCTAATCCCATGGCGCAGGGACAGGCAATTACCAGCACTGCAATGCTGCGCATGATGGATTCACCGGCTGTTATATGACCAAACAGGAACCAGCCCAGGAAGGTAAAGATGGCGATACCCAGTACCAGCGGTACAAAGATGGCACTGATCCGGTCGGCCAGTTTCTGCATAGCCGGTTTTTGCGACTGTGCCTGTTTTACGAGTTCTATGATATAAGAGAGAACGGTATCTTTTCCGGTAGCGGTGATGAACATTTTGATACTGCCATCTTCCATGATCGTTCCGCCGATGGCTTTGTCTTTTTCCCTTTTGGCAACCGCCTCACTCTCCCCGGTAATCATCGCCTCATTGATATGTCCACTACCCCAGTAGATGGTCCCATCCATCGGGATTTTATCCCCCGAATTCACCAGCACACGGTCGCCCGGTTTCAGGACCTGGTTATTTACTTCATGGATATGTTCATGGTCACCATGCGCCTCTATAAGGCGGGCAGTGGTTACCTGCATCTTAGCCAGAGCTGTGATGGCAGTAGTGGTTTGTTTTACAGAACGTTCTTCCAGCAAATTGCCCAGGAATACCAGGGTGATGATCGCTGCGGCAGTTTCGTAGAACATATAATCATGACCCAGGTGCAGGATAGTACCTGTAAGGCTGTATCCATAGGCAGCAGTAGCTCCCAGGGTAATCAGCACATCCATATTGGCCATTTTGTTTACCAGTGAGCGCCAGGCACTACGTCCGAAATGCCAGAGGCCCAGCAGGTATACCGGTGTAGACAGAGCCAGCTGAACAAGCGGGTTGTTCAGCCAGGGCCATTGCACCCACATATGCAGGAGTAAAGGCGCTGTAAATATTGCGCAAAAAATGAATTTGAATGTTAATGTATTGAGAAAGGCCGTTTTGGATACCGGCTGATCCGGTAATATTACCTGGTACCCCATCTGACCAATGCCTGTCAGCACCTCGTTCACAGCATGCCCTTCCGGTAATATAAAGCTCAGATCATCTGTGGCAAAGTTCACATTTACATCCTGCATACCTTTTTGTTCAAGGTATTTGGATACCGTGAGCGCACAGTTGGTGCAATGCATGCCTTTTACTTTCCAGCTAATCGTTTCCATACCTTAACAAAGTTACCCCACCTCCATTTATGCGAATAAAATATTAATGCAACGGAGTAGCAATGCATTATTTAAATTTACGCTATGGAATGGATCTTTTCTGAAGAGGACTTGCCGGCAACTGCACTCAGTTTCTGGCAATATTACAGGGAGCAACATGTATTTACACTCGAAGGGGCTATGGGAGCAGGTAAAACTACTTTCGTGAAGGCGCTGTGCGCCGCTAAAGGAGTAGCAGATGCTACTGCCAGTCCTACTTTTTCTATCATCAACCAATATCTCTCTGCCGATCAGCAGCCGATTTACCACCTGGACCTCTACCGCCTGCGGGATGAGGAAGAGGCAATTGCCGCCGGTGTAGAGGATACAATTTACCAACCGGGGGCCATCTGCTTTATAGAATGGCCGGATATCATCGCGTCTTTACTACCACCAGACACGGTCCGGCTGCAGTTAACCGTTTTACCAGACAAAAAAAGGCTTTTACGTGTCGGATAATTGCTGTGAACAAATATTGTATCTTTGGAGATAAGGTAATAATCACCCGGATCAATCTTGATACTAATATGGAGCAAAGGCAAAAACCTGTTGTGAGTGCTGGCTTTACATATTCACCGTTGGAAGAAACGCTGGATATCCCTCAAAAAAACTCCCGTTTATTTATAGGTATACCAAAAGAAACTTCCTTCCAGGAGAACCGCATCGCGCTGACTCCTGATGCTGTTGGTGTACTGGCCAATAATGGCCATCATATCGTAGTAGAACATAAAGCCGGCGACGGTTCCCACTTCTACGATACCGACTTTTCAGAAGCCGGTGCGGAGATCCTGTATGATAAGAAGGAAGTGTTCAAGGCGGAAATCATTGTAAAATCAGCTCCGCTGAGCGACGAAGAAATTGAGTTGCTGCGCCCTCACCAGATCGTCATCTCCCCTATTCACCTGGCTGCCCTGAAAGCAGAGCAGGTACAGAAGATGATGGAGAAACGTATCACCCTTCTTTCTTTCGAAAACCTGAAAGATGATTCAGGTACCTACCCTATTGTCCGGGCCATGAGTGAAATTGCCGGTGGAGCCGTGATGTTGCTGGCAGGACAATACCTCAGTAATGGTAATAAAGGAAAGGGCATCCTCTTAGGTGGTATCACCGGTATCCCTCCTACCAAAGTAGTGATCATAGGCGCAGGTATCGTGGGTGAATTCGCTGCCCGTACCGCCCTGGCACTGGGATCTTCCGTAAAAGTATTTGATAATAATATTTATAAGCTGAAGCGCTTACAGAATAACATAGGCGTACGTTTATTTACCTCTGTCATACAACCTAAAGTACTGGGAGAACAATTGCGTACTGCTGATGTGGCAGTTGGTGCCCTCTCTTCCCAAAGCGGACGTACCCCCATTATTGTCACAGAATCTATGGTCAGCAACATGAAAGCCGGCGCAGTGATCGTAGATGTAAGTATAGACCGTGGGGGATGCTTTGAAACATCGGAGATTACCAGTCATGAAAATCCTGTGTTCAAGAAATACGATGTAATACATTACTGCGTACCTAATATCCCCTCAGGATTTGCCCGTACCGCCTCGCAGGCTATCAGTAATGTACTGATGCCCCTGTTGCTGGAAGCTGCAGACGATGGCGGGTTCGAGAACCTGGTATGGATAAAGCGCGGCGTACGCAATGGTATTTATCTTTACAAAGGAGCGCTCACCAATTATCATCTGAGCGAAAAGTTCAAACTGAAATATACAGATCTGGAATTGTTACTGGCCGTGAAAGGATAACGCTTTAAAAGCGGTATCCTGCAAGCAGTTGAATGGCGGAAATATTTGATCCGGTGTACTGGGACGAAGCAATTCCATTACTTCGTGTATATCTCGCTTCTATGCTGAATTTTTGAGCTAATACGCCTATACCGGCCATCATTGGTTGTTCGAAAGTACGTGGATCATTTATAAGTAATGATTTGTAACCAAACCGGGATATTTTTTCATTGGATTGTGTAGATATAATAACCGCATTTCCTATCCCGATATTTCCAAAGGGCCTTACTTTTCCCTTAGGATAAGTGTACCGTAAATGAATATTTAGCTGAAGATAAGAGAACCCAAACTTTGCCACAGCTCCATCTGATAACTTTCCGTCAGACTCGCTTTGTTGCGTTTTGTACAAAAGCTCCGTATAAAGGGAATATTGCTGTCTGTTCCGCAAGGCAATTATATCCATAAATACCCCTGGTATTGGAGACACATTACTCTTATACTTAGCATCGACACCATCATCATCCTTTAATCTATAGCTATTGAAAGCGGCCCCTGCAAAAACGCCAAACCTCGCAATAATAGTTTTTGTTTTAGTAATTTCCTGCTTTACATCCGGGTGCTTACAATGACTGTAAGCCTGGAAAATTGTGCGCATTTCGCTTTCCCGGTAATCTATACGTTGAATGCGTTTGAGAATATCCGGGCAATCCCTGAATATTCCTGTTAACTGATTGCGATAAAACCTGCTTTCATAAAGTCCGGGGCCGCTTTCTGTAGTTACAGCCTTTCGCGTATATAATAGTTCCTGTGCAGATGCATCATTTGAATCATAAATATAATGTTCACGGGAATAAGCATCCGTATACACATATAAATTATAATCTCCCTTCTCCAGCAATAACAGGAACACGGTACTATCCAGTATAATTTTCTCTGAGTTTTCTTTTACCTGATTCAGGCTATAGTTTGTAACATCCAGTTTTATAGGCCTGCTAACATACAGTTGCTCTTCCCCATACACGAAAAAACTCCTGATCTGCGAAGGAGAAAAATACTGTTCATCAATATCCGACAGACTCCGTTTAAAAGCAATCCGGCCTGGGGTAAGGGTCCAGTTACGGTAATCAATAAATCCTTTCAGGGAATCATTTTGTAGGGTAGTAATAACTGCAGGAACATAATTACGCTGCGCAGATACTAATACAGAAGTAAACAGCGCTATAGACAGCAGGAAAATTCGCATGACAATAATCTTGGTTGATGGGAATTATAAAAAAAGTCTGGCTTTATAGCCAGACTGTATATAAAATTAAACAGACAGTTTATATCCCATACCAATAGCCACCAGGATGGCTATCCCTACTACGATACGGTAATAGCCCCATGCCCTGAAGCCATATTTTTTCAATGTTGTAATAAAGAATTTGATAGCGATCATCGCTACGATGAAGGCCACTACGTTCCCTATCAATAATAATTTGATATTTTCCGGATGAGAGATCAGCAATTCGCGTCCCTTCAGCAGTTTATAACCTGTAGCAGCGGCCATGGTAGGTACAGCCAGGAAGAAGGAAAACTCAGCAGCTACATTGCGGGTCAGCTTTTGCTGCATACCTCCGATGATAGTGGCAGCGCTGCGGCTTACCCCCGGGATCATGGCAATACATTGCCAGAATCCGATACGGATAGCGCGGAAGAAACTGATCTGTTCATCATGATCTATCTGGGGATTCGTAAACAGGTTGTCCACGAAAAGTAAGATGATACCACCGGCCAGTAAGGTAATACCTACTACCAGCGGACTTTCCAGTAAAGCATCGATCTTGTCTGCCAGCAGGAAACCGATGATGAGCGCCGGGAGTACGGCCAGGAATAACTTGATGTAAAAGTTCAGCCTGTTCTTATCGAATACAAAGAATTTCTTCCAGTATAATACTACTACCGCGAGGATAGCACCTAACTGGATACATACTTCAAACAACTTGGTGAATTCGTCTTTGTTGATCCCCAGCAATGCACTGGTGATAATCATATGCCCTGTGGAAGATACAGGCAGGAATTCGGTCAGTCCTTCAATAATTGCAATAATGATAGCATCCAGTGTGCCCATGACATCTTACTTTTTTATCAAAAAAAAAGCGATGAACGTTCATCGCCAAAATTATAATAGTTGCAGGTCCTATGCTTTCTTAGGCTTACGCATGATCGCGTAAATCTCTACGAGCAAACCGAATACGATCACTGTTGGAGCGATGGTAATACGGCGGAAGCTGTACACTTCTTCAGGTTTAAAATGATTAGGATCATCAGTATAACCACCCATCATTAACAGGAAACCGATCACAGTGATTACCAGTCCCGCTATCATGATCTTATAGTTATCTTTTGCGAAAACAGGATTACTGTCTATCACTGTTTTTTCGTTTTGTTTGGTTTCTTTACTCATAGTATGTTGAAATTATCAATAGAGATCATCGAGTTTCAGACGCAGGTACTTCATAACAGAACGGTGGGTACTTACCAGCGATATACAGATACCGATGATGATCATTCCCAGGAATAACACCGTGATCATGAAGTAGTCGCGCATGCTGCCAAGCTCAGGCAACAACTGGTCTGCAAAATATAAAATACCCACTAATCCCGCAATAGCCAGTATGGCACTCAGGGCGCCATTAATAATACTGCGGATATCGAATGGTTTGGCAATGAACCAGCGTGTAGCTCCTACCATCTGCATGGTTTTGATGAGGAAACGGTTGCTGAACATAGCCAGACGGATCGTATTATCTATCAGGAAAATTACGACCAGGGCCAGGAGTAAACTTACACCCAGTATCACCAGTCCTATCTTTCTTACATTTTCATTCAGTTTGCTTACCAGTACCCGCTGATAGGAAATCTCCCTTACAATGCTCTGCTGTGTAAGGTTAGCTTCAATAATTTTGAGGCTGTCCGGGTTCACATAACGCGCATTACCTTTAATATTGATACTGGCGTATAGCGGGTTGTATTGTAAGAGATTGATGAAATCTTCTCCGAATTCCTTTTTAAAGCGTTGGGCCGCCATATCTTTTGAAACGTACTCAATCGATTTGATATACGGTCTGCGGGCAATGGAGTCTTTCAGGGCAATGGCCTGCTCTTCCTTTACATTATCCCTTAAAATCACTTGTATTTCAATGCTTTCCTTAAAAAACTCGCTTAGTTTATTGGCATGTATCACTATCAGTCCAAGAATCCCTAACAGGAATAATACCAGCGCTACTCCAATAATGGAATATAAATAGGAAGGTTTAGATTTTTTTGATGATGATTTACCGGGTTGCTGCGCCATTAATCTACCGTTTACAGGCGAAAATAACAAAAATTAGCAGTTATGTTTACTTTTGTCATCCTTTAACGTTATTTTAAGTTAGTCAGATAATCAGAAATATGGAATATAATTTCAGGGCTATTGAGAAAAAATGGCAGGAACACTGGGTAAAGACCCACGCTTACCGGGTAAGCAACAATAGCCCCAAACCAAAATGTTACGTACTGGACATGTTCCCTTACCCCTCTGGAACAGGCCTTCACGTAGGTCATCCGCTGGGATATATCTCATCGGACATCTATGCCCGCTATAAAAGACTGAAAGGCTTTAATGTGCTGCACCCTATGGGATGGGACGCCTTTGGCCTTCCGGCAGAACAATATGCACTGGAAACAGGACAACATCCTGCGGTGACTACCGCACAGAATACCGACTTTTTTCGTAAACAACTGGATAACATCGGATTCAGCTTCGACTGGGAACGTGAAATCAATACCAGCGATCCTAATTATTATAAATGGACGCAATCGATTTTCCTTAAGCTGTTTAACAGCTGGTTCGACCGCTCCCGGCAAAAAGCCACAGGGATAGATGAGCTGATTGCCCTTTTTGAAAGTAATGGTAATGCAGGTCATGAATGCCCTGGCGACCGCTCTATCACCTTTACAGCCGCTGAATGGAAACAATACAGCGAGGCTCAGCAAAGGGAAATACTGATGCATTACCGCCTGGCCTTCCTGGCTTATGCAGAAGTAAACTGGTGCGCCGCGCTGGGCACCGTACTGGCCAATGATGAAGTAGTGAATGGTGTGAGTGAACGCGGCGGCCACCCGGTAATTAAAAAGAAAATGCGTCAGTGGTTCCTGCGTATCACCGAATATGCGAACCGCTTGCTGGAAGGACTGGAAACAGTTGCCTACAGCGAAGCCATGAAGGAAATGCAGCGTAACTGGATCGGTAAGAGCCAGGGAGCTGAGATTACTTTTAAAATTGATGGCAACACGGATCATGTTGTAACCGTATATACGACACGCCCCGATACCATTTTTGGTGTCGACTTCATGGTAATAGCACCTGAGCATGAGTTAGTGGCAAAGATCACTACCCCGGACAAAAAAGAAGAAATAGAAAAGTACCTGGATTATGTACAGAGCCGTTCCGAAAGAGAACGTATGGCCGAAGTAAAATCTATCACAGGAGCCTTTACCGGCGCATATGCGGTGAACCCCTTTAATGGTAAACTCATTCCTGTCTGGATATCCGAATACGTATTGGCGGGTTATGGTACCGGTGCTATCATGGCAGTGCCTTGCGGGGACCAGCGCGATTTCCTCTTTGCCAGACACTTCAATATCCCTATCACCAATATTATTGGAGATGCCTTTACCGGTGAAGAAGCCAATCCTACCAAGGATGCTGTTTTACAGCACAGCGACTTCCTCAATGGCATGAATATGAAAGCCGCAATGGATATTGCTGCGGATAAGATAGAAAGCATGGGCATTGGCAAACGCCAGATCAATTATAAGATGAGGGATGCCGGGTTCAGCCGCCAGCGTTACTGGGGAGAGCCCTTCCCTATTGTATACAGGAACGGTATCCCGTATGCACTGGAAGAAAAAGACCTGCCCGTAACATTGCCGCATGTGGAAAATTATAAACCCGGAGAAGAAGGCGAAGGGCCATTGGCCAATATTACCGACTGGGTAAATATTGATGCGGATACCAAACGCGAAACCAATACCATGCCTGGCTATGCAGGTAGCAGCTGGTACTTCCTCCGTTATGCAGATCCTCATAATACGACCACATTTGCAGACCGTAGCGCTACCGACTACTGGAACCAGGTGGATGTATATGTGGGTGGTACAGAACATGCTGTAGGGCATCTGCTGTATTCCCGTATGTGGACGAAAGCACTGTATGATCTTGGTGAGATTGGTTTCGATGAGCCTTATAAAAAGCTGATCAACCAGGGGATGATAGGTGGAAGTTCCCGCCTGGTACATCGCGTACGTGGCACGAATACGTTTGTTTCCCATGGCCTGAAAGACCAGTACGAAACAGATGCATTACATGTGGATGTAAACATTGTAGATGGCGTAGAGCTGGATATGGAGGCTTTTAAGAAATGGAAACCTGATTACAGTAATGCGGAGTTCATACTGGAAAACGGCAAATACATTTGTGGTACGCAGCTAGAGAAAATGAGCAAGCGTTTGTTCAATACAGTTAATCCAAATGATGTTGTAGAGAAATACGGCGCTGATACTTTCCGTATGTACGAGATGTTCCTGGGTCCTGTAGAACAATCCAAACCATGGGAGACCAAAGGTATTGAAGGGGTCCACCGCTTCCTGAAAAAGCTCTGGAGATTATATGCTGATGAACAGAAAGGATTGATCGTGAAAGATGCCCCGGCTACTCCGGAAGAGCTGAAGGTTTTACATAAAACTATTCAGAAGATAGATGCAGACACTGAGCATTTCTCCTATAATACAGCCGTGAGCCAGTTCATGATATGTGTAAATGAACTGAGTACACTGAAGAGTAACAAACGCAGTATACTGGAACCTTTACTGGTCCTGTTAGCACCCTATGCTCCTCACCTGAGTGAAGAACTGTGGCATTTACTGGGTAATACATCCAGTATACTGGACGCTCCTTATCCTGTATTTGAAGAGAAATACGTGAAAGAAAGCACCTTCAACTATCCGATAGCAGTGAATGGCAAAACCCGTACAGAGCTTAGCTTTGCACTGGATGTTGAGAATACCGTGATTGAAGAAACCGTGCTGGCAAATGAGACCGTACAGAAATGGATGGAAGGAAAACCATTGAAGAAGATGGTAATAGTGAAAGGAAGAATGATCAATATTGTGATCTAAATCTCTATAAAGATTGTACCTGGATGATCAGTTGCGACCTTCGTAACTGATCATTCTCATTTTAAAAACTTATGCTTAGTACCCTGTTACAGCGGCACCAGCCCTTCCAACCCGTAGTATTGTATGATCCTTTGCAGGATAAGCTGCTTCCCATGGATTTCACAGCTGCCAATACCGCACTTACGCCAGAGATCCTGGATGATGTACAGTTATTCTCTGATTATGTAGCTAAAGAGTTAGCACATCATCACTGCCGTTTCGGAGTGGGAGGATATGCAGAACATCGTACTATATACGCCCGTAGTACGCATTTTGATACAGGAGAAGAGCCACGTCGTCTGCACCTGGGCGTAGATATATGGGGGCCGGCAGGTACGCCCGTATTTGCGCCTTTAAATGGAGAAATTCATAGCTTCCGCTTTAATGACCAGCATGGCGATTACGGGGCTACCATCATTCTCCGGCATCAGCTGGAAGGATTTACTTTTCATACTTTATACGGGCATCTCTCTTTGACGGATTTAAAGGATTTACAGGATGGACAGAAAATAGCGGCCGGACAGCAGATCGCACAATTTGGCAATATCGAAGAAAACGGGCACTGGCCACCTCATTTACACTTCCAGCTGATCATAGATATGGAGGGGCTGCAGGGAGACTATCCGGGTGTATGCCAGTACAGTAAAAGAGAACAATATTTATCAAACTGCCCCGATCCTGATCTGATATTACAGATGGTCACACCTTCTTCTTATCCACACGTTTAGGGGTATCTGTTCCGTTTATGATGCTACGCGCACTGGTAATAATGCCCTTTATTACATTGGTGAGATTAGCTAAATCAAGTGTTTTTACTTCATCCCTTACATTGTGATACAATGTATCCGTATCTATACGGGCAGTAGAAATTGTATGTGCGGGTACGCCTAATTTCGCTAGCGCTGCATTATCTGCACGGTAGAAGAGGTGCTGGTCAGGGTAGGGATCGGGATACACATGAAAAGAAGTGTTCTTTACATTACGATTGAGGATGTCCCCGAAATCTGAACGTTCGTAACCCGTGATAAAAATACTGTTCTTCCCGAATTTAGAGACCTTCCCCAGCATGTCTATATTGAACATCGCTATTATCTTCTCAGGAGCAGGATCTCCATGTGCGGCATAGTAGTGTGAGCCGTATTCCCCCATCTCTTCTCCTGTGAATGCAATGAATAATATAGTACGGGCCGGTGCCGGCTGTTTCTTATAATAGTTCGCCATAGAAATGATAGCAGTCACCCCGCTGGCATCATCATCTGCTCCATTCGCAATGCTGTCTCCGGCTTGTGGTACCTGGATGCCCAGGTGATCATAATGTGCAGAGAAGATGACGTATTCTTCCGGTTTGGTAGTACCGCGGATCATGCCTACGATGTTAAACAGGGGCTGCGGTGCTACCTGCTGATCTGCTTTTATGGCCCACGTTTGAATAGCGCTGTCTGCTGCCGTTTTCAGTATCATCACTACCGTTTTCCCACTGTCTGTTAGATGTCTTCCGGTTTCCTGTATCCCATGATTATAGCTGGTGAATTCCTTGCTGTGTGAAGAGTCTACCCATACAATGGTGTTACGTTTTGCTCCCCGTAACTGTTTCTCCAGTTGTTCGTAAAAGTTATCGCCCGATTTTACCTGTATACTTTCAAGGGGAGTGTCCTGGTCCCATTCCAGATGGGAAGCTGCGCCAAGGACCAGTACCCTGTCGCCTGCCACCTGCGTATGTCCGTTCAACCAGAGCTGTTGCACACCTGGTTTTACTTCATAATGGGAGAATACCTGGCGGAAACCCTTATTCCCCGGAAAAGGCTGCAGTTTTGCTTTGGCGAATTCCTGTTCTATGAAGGTGGCTGCTTTTTCAGCGCCGGGCGTGAATGTTTGCCTTCCCTGCATATCATCAGCGGCTAACGTTGTAATGATCCTTGTTACCTCCTTTTGCTTAATATCCTGTGCAGTGGTACACATGGAGAAAAAGCACAGGGCATTTATCAGAATGTATTGTTTTTTCATAATGGAGTTCCTGGCGGTTAACCGTCTTATACAATATATGAAACATTGTTTAACAGACCTACTCAGACAGCCATATTTTTGGTAACTTTCGCCCTGATATGTCTAATCCGCTAAGACCAGAAGATAACCGCCCGGGCGCGGCAGAAAAGGAGTTTGAGAACAGCATACGGCCGAAAGAAATCGTTGATTTCTCCGGGCAGGACCAGATCATTGATAACCTGAAGATATTTATCAAGGCGGCCAAGCTGCGCGGAGAAGCACTGGACCATATTTTGTTCCACGGCCCTCCGGGTTTGGGTAAAACCACGCTTTCCCGTATAGTATCTACAGAAATGGGAGTGAACATCCGCGAAACATCAGGACCGGTAATCGAAAAACCCGGAGACCTGGCCGGACTGCTCACCAACCTGGAAGAAAGAGATGTACTGTTCATTGATGAAATACACCGCCTCAGCAATGTAGTGGAAGAATACCTGTATTCTGCCATGGAAGATTATCGCATCGATATAATGATCGATACAGGCCCCAGTGCCAGGTCCATACAAATCACCTTACATCCTTTTACACTTATAGGGGCTACTACCCGTTCCGGGTTACTGACAGCCCCTCTCCTCTCCCGCTTTGGGATTAAATCCAGGCTGGAATATTATAACTCGGCTACATTACAGAAGATCATCTGGCGCGCGGCAGGCTTACTGCAAACCAAGATCACTTCGGATGCTGCAATGGAGATTGCACGGCGTTCCCGCGGCACCCCGCGTATTGCGAATGGTCTGTTACGCCGTGTACGTGATTTTGCGCAGGTAATAGGCAATGGGGTGATAGATCTTGATATTGCCCAGTACAGCCTTAAAGCGCTGAACGTAGATGAGTACGGACTGGATGAGATGGATAACCGTATCCTGCTGACTATTATAGAAAACTTTAAAGGCGGACCTGTAGGGATAACTACTATTGCCACTGCGGTAGGAGAAGAATCCGGTACAATTGAAGAAGTATATGAGCCTTTCCTCATACAGGAAGGATTTATTAAACGTACGCCAAGGGGAAGAGAAGTGACAGAGAAAGCATATAAACATCTGGGTAAAACACCCAGGGCTGAAGGCGGATTATTATTCTGAGTTTGAATGTTATGACAGCCCGGATTGCCGGACGTTGTGCATAAATACATTGCTTCTGACTGTTTAGTTCCCTTATCCAGCGTTGGAATATGGGTACAAGATTTATTTTTCAAGTTAACTTCACCTGATATCCACATCAGATAAGCATTTCAAAAGAATGATGTATCAAAAATAAAAATAGAGCCTGGGAATCGCTTAAACGATTATGCGTCTCCACCAGGTACCCGAATAAAAAGAGGCTGCTCATTACTTATGACAGCCTCTTTTTGCTATAACAACCTTTCATTCAACACTCACTCCGGAGGAATCCCCTGTTATAGTAACAAGAGATCCTCACGAAGATTTATTAACTGTTCTATAGTGCCATTCCATTCGATCCGGCCTGATAACAAGCCTCCTTTTTTACATTACGTAGTATTTATAAACAGCCCCGCTCTCTGGTATCTGGTGATCGTTCAGCATTTGCTTCAGATCTCTTTCTATATTTCCTGATATAGCCGTCATAGGCGTATCTGTAGGCTTATTGTCAAACGGGTCCTGTAAGTGGATCGCCATTTTTTCTATCAGCAGGAAGGACGCTGCGATAGCGACCACCATTGGAATAGCCAGCACACCGAAATTTTGTATCAATGCAAACGGTAACAGCAGTATAAAGAAGTTCATAGAGAAATGGATATACAAGCTGTAAGTAGCCGGGAACACTGTGTTCTTAATCCTTTCACATTTACCCATTGCATCACACAAACGGCTTAGCGTTCTATCCAGTTCCACCTGCTGATATTCATTCAGCCACTCCTGCTTTAATGCATAGTTCAGATCCCGTGCATGCAGTTCCAGTAATGCCATCGGCACATTTGTATATTTGGATACAAAAGCCAGTTCCCTTTTTGAGAGTAATCTTTCCAGTCCGTCTTTTGCATTCAATCCTCTTAACGACTGGCTTAAGGCGTAACACCAGGCTATCTGACGGCGTACCAGCTTTTCTCTGAAAAGGACAGTGTCTTCCTGGTCATCTATAAATGATAATATTTGTCTTGATAAAGAACGTGAATCATTCACGATGGCTCCCCAGATGGTACGTGCTTCCCACCAGCGATCGTATGCCTGGTTGGAACGGAAAGCCAGTAGCAGCGAAATGACGGTCCCCATTATCATTGGCACAGACAATGGGATTTCCATATTTGTCAGCTTAAACTGGCCGTGCAGGAGTACGATAAAAAGCGTGTACACTGCCACCAGCAATACTTCATACTTTATTTTCCCGAAAACATATTTTAAGGGAATATTCTCTTTCAGTAACATATACAACGTTTTTTATGATAAACTTCAAGCTTCAAACAGTTCAGACATTGCGGATACGAGGAACTTTTCCTTCCGTTGTGTGAGCGGTACGCGGTAAACAGGGTATTTACTTTTGTTTATTAATGCAGCCGGATTATAACTGTCTTTCCCTGCTAACCTGAAATCATCTGTATCAGCACATACTATGATATCTATATTCTGATATTGCAGGAAGTTCCTGAATACCGCACTGGTATTGCCGAACAGAAATTCTGTTTTTAATAATTGTATGTTCGATGCGTATTTATTCCTGATGATCTCACACGCCTCCTTATAGTCTTCTGTGATTAAGTCATGATGGGCCGACCTGCGTGAAAGCATCATCAGTTCTGTAATAGATGTAGACATGCGCAGTGCATGCATCATTACGATAGTAAGTTTCTCATTACCGAACTTCTCTATAACGCTATGTATTACACGAAGTGACCGGATAGAAAAATCTGTAGGAATCAATACATGTTTCATATGCCTTGTTTTATAACACAAAGCTACCGGCATGAGATTAGTAAGCGGTAAGGATAGGATAAAAAAGGGGTAAGAATGTGGTAAGAATCCGGTAAGAAACAGCAGTTATTAGGATGGTCTTAGATTTAATGCGCTGTTTCCGGGTGGTTTTTCTTCGCGCCAGATGCAGTGTATTTATGACCAACAGCATCTGGCAATATCACCTTATTCTGTACTGGTCGGAAGAGTTATCCTGATTTCTGTTCCCTCGTCCTGCAGGCTGTTTACGACCATATTACCCCCATGCAGGCGAATGATATTACGGGCTAATGGCAGTCCGATACCATAACCTTTATAACGGCCTGTATTAGAGGCCCGGAAAAAAGGTTCATAAATGAAGGGAAGGTCCTGGGCAGGGATACCTATCCCGTTATCTTTTATAATAATCACATTGCTTTTGTCGGTAGCTGCCAGTGCGATGTAAGCAGGACGGTTATCCGAGTACTTACAGGCATTCTGCACAATATTACTCAGTGCCAGCTGTAGCAACTGAGTATTCCCTTTTATAAAGAGTTTGTCTTCGTCTTCCGGTAACATGGTATAATCGATTTCCACCTTGTTGTCCGGGTTGATACGGTCAATCGTATTTTTTACGCTGAAGATCAGTTCATCTGTACGGATCTTTTCAAACTGCTGGCGTTTGCCATCAAACCCTGTCTGGGCAAGGTTTAACAGGCTACTGGTAATGTGTTCCAATCTATCCGCTTCCTGCAGGATAACCTGTAATGACTGGCGGTATTCTTCTTCCGGGCGTTGTTTGTTAAGTGCCAGTTCAGCTTCTCCAATGATAGCCGTAAGCGGGGTTCCCAGTTCATGAGAAGCATTACTAACGAAGTTATTCTGTGTTTCGAAAGCTGTTTCCAGGCGGTCCAGCATATTATTGAATGTCTGGGCCAGTTCGCTCATTTCGTCATCGCTGCTGGGAGCGCTTAAGCGCAGATGCAGATTATGCGCGCGGATGTTCTTTACCTGGGAAGTGATCTGCCTCACAGGTTGCAGGATGTAGCGGGAGAAGAACAGTCCGGCTGTGACTACTCCTACGGCTGCGATAGCAAGGCACAAGAGCAGTACCTTACGCAGGTCTTCCAGGTATTGAGCACCGTAGTCGTTACGGGCAGAAACGATCACAACATAAGGTGTTTGATCATTTATATAACGGATGCCCTCGTAGAAAGTATCTTGGTACCGGTAGGTAGCTTTGCCAGTAGCCAGTACCTGGGAATAAAATGAAGCGGGAAGATATTTTAATGAAGGAGCTGTTGATAGCTGGCGCTGTAAGGTACTGTCTGCTTTCACGAAATATTCCTGTTCATGAGGCAGGCGTTCCAGGTGTTCTTCCCTGATCTGCGAATAGGCTTTATTTTTCGTAAAAGCAGCTCTGGCTGCTATGTATGCCCTTATTTCCAGTCGTTTGTAAAAGTCGTCAAAGAAATGCCTGTTAGTGAGCAAATAAGTAAATGTGGCCATTAAAAGTATAATAGACACCGTGAGTACAGTAAACAGGATTAATATCTTATAACGGATCTTCATTATTCTTCTTTCAGCATAATACTTGCAAATGATCACTCTTCTTCTTTCAGCATATACCCCATCCCTACTACCGTCTGGATGAGTACAGGTTGTGATTGGCGGTTTACCTTTTTACGCAGGTAATTTACATATACGTCCACAACTTTCGTATTCATATTAAAATCCACTCCCCACACATTTTCCAGGATTTCCATGCGGGATAATACCCTGCGGGGGTTCCTCATCATATATTCCAGCAGCCGGTATTCTGTAGCTGTAAGGGTTATCGTTTCATTACAGCGACTTGCACTTTTAGTGTTAAGGTCAAGCTCCAGGTCCGCGATCTTCAAAACACTGGCAGCCGCTGGCGTAGCTTCCGGTTGTCTTCTCAGCAAGGAGCGTATACGCGCCAGTAACTCGGCCTGTTTGAAAGGTTTTACCAGGTAATCATCTGCACCGCTATCCAGACCTGTTACCACATTTTCGGTAGAGCCCAGCGCGGTAAGCATCAGAATAGGCGTAGCATTCTGCTGTTTGCGCAATTGCTTACAGACAGCAATGCCATTCATGCCCGGCAGCATCACATCCAGGATAATCAGCTGGAATGTATTATCAGTAGCCATTTCCAGCCCCGACTGTCCATCAAGGGCCACACTCACATCATATCCTGCTTCTGTAAGATATCGCCGGATGAAGGATACTACGGATGGCTCATCTTCTATCAGTAAAAGTTTCATCAGCACGGCTATAAATGCAAAGCTCCTGACAATTTTCTTCGCCAGGAGCCTCTTTATGATAAATAAGTTCTATTCTTTTACCACCAGCCGGAAACCGTTACCGTGGATGTTCACGATCTCGATATTGGTATCTTCTTTCAGATACTTGCGCAGCTTGGCAATATATACGTCCATACTGCGTCCGTTGAAATAGGTATCACTGCCCCATATTTTCTTGAGGGCCAGTTCACGTGGCAGGAGATCGTTCTTATGTTCGCAGAGCATGCGTAACAGCTCGTTCTCTTTGGGAGAAAGCGTATGTGTTTCCCCTTCTTTTGCCAGGGTACGCAAACGGGCATTGAATTCGTATCTGCCTATTTTAAATTCATGGATATCTTCTTCTTTGCTGTTCAGCTCCTGGTTACGTTTCAGGATAGCTTTGATTTTCAGCAGCAGTAATTCACTGTCGAATGGTTTCGCGATGTAATCATCTGCGCCTAATTTATATCCCTGAATAATGTCTTCTTTCATTGTTTTAGCAGACAGGAAGAAGAGGGGAATATCGGGGTCTACATCGCGGATTTCTTCTGCCAGTTTAAAACCATCCATATTAGGCATCATAATATCCAGCAGGCAAATATCGAATTTCTCTCTTCTGAATGCGGCCAGGGCCAGGATACCATCACGGCAGAGCTCTACCTCGTAGTCATTCAGTTCAAGATAATTTTTCAGTACCATACCCAGGTTGGTATCATCTTCGGCCAGTAATATTTTTGGTTTACGATCTTCCATATTCATTAAAGTATTAATGTTAGAAACAAATATAGTCTGTCCATTGTTCATAGAACGTTAAGATAAGACTAAAGTCGGGGGCGCTACTTACTAATGAGTGAGGTAAAGTTATAGCGCAGGTTTTTATAATCTACCATATCTACCTTGATACTGCCAACAGAAATAGGGCTATCAACGCGTAGCGGTACTTTATTACCATCATCACTCACCCATACCGTCATTTTTTCCCCGCCTTCAAACATAGTACCCTTTATCAGCAGCGGCGTGAATTTGATAGCACGAAATTTACCAAATCTGGTTTCCACGATTTCCTTGCCGATATAGCGGATATAGATATTATAAACTTTATCGTCCAGGAACATGTTGAAGGGGATTTTATCGCCGGGTTTATATTTATCAAAATTGATGTTACGCGCGTAGTAGATCGTACTGATCACGTCCTGTGTGCAGGGCGGAACTTTGAAAGTACCGTTGGTACTGGTAGCTGTACCCTGTGGATTATTGAAGGTAACGTTGTTATAGATTTTATAGCCGCCCTCGTCCACGTTGCGCAGAAAGTGAAGCGGCAGCATGGTAGCGGTATCTATAAAGCTCTCGTACTTATCACGAACTTTAAAGAACCAGTCGTAGGTACGAAAAGTTTTGCCGTTGCCGGTAACGTGATATACGTCTTTTCCGTTCAACTTTTCCAGCTGGCAGGTGAACACGGCTTCCCCAGCTCCTACGAAGAGTCTTCCAAGGTTGTAATATACTTTGAAAGTGATGTTCTCACCAGCCCTGAAGCTGGTGTTATTAATACCGCAGAATTCTGTTTGTGCAATTACAGGGCGGATCATGGCCAGACTGAGTACGATGAGTAAAATAAACCTCATTGGTGAAAGCTATTTTTCCTTAAAAATCTTAATTCCCAGTAACAACACACTGCCAAGTATAGCGGGCAGTAATAGATTAATACACCAGATACCTACAGTAGCAGCAATAATGGCGGGACTATTGGCACTGAGTAAACCCATAAAGTATAGGCTCACTTTACCGCGGAGACCCAGTTCTGCAATGGCTATCGTCGGCACTATTGCCATAACAAGGTAAATAACCGCATTCATCAGAAACCCTTGCCACCAATGCATTTCCACGCCCAGAGAGTCTAGCAAAATCAAATACTGTGCCGAGAAGACCATATATCTGAAGGCAGAAAGCAGTAATAAACGTTCGAGGTCCCCTGCAGAGTAACGAACAATGATCTGTACGAACACTCTGGCTTTTCTCAGAAACGGGATCTTTTCAAAGATAGCCACAATGATCTGTAACCGAAAATATAACAATATGATCAGTGCACAAATAACTGTCAGTACACCCAGCAGTATTTTTTCCCAGAAACCGGGGGCAAAATGGCTATCTGCCTTTACCAGCGTGAATTTGCTGATATAGTACATCAGTCCAATTAACCCAAAGATAATAGTGACGATAAGCTGGCTGAAACTGCCAACCATAGTGGCCGCAATAGCCTTCAGCTTGCTGCGGTTATTTTTGAGATAGAGTACGCGGCCTCCGTACTCGCCAATGCGGTTAGGGGTATTAATGGAGAAAGAAACGCCCGAAAGCACTGCGCTGAATGCACGCAGGAAAGATATTTTCTGCAGCGGCTTAACGAGCATCTGCCATTTGCGGGCTTCCAGCCCCCAGTTGAACAGCATTCCGATCAGCACCACCACCAGGGCTATTCCGCCTTTATTTCTAAGGGTGGAAAGCATCTGCCGCAAGGATGTCTGCAAGTCAGCTTTGATTAACACCTGGGTGTAGATGGAATAGGCTAACCAGGCAAAAAGCACTGCACCCAGCAGGTAATTGAGAATTATTTTGGTACTTTTGTTCAGACATCAAGATTTTGGCAAAAATAAACTGTGGTTGGCAAACAAGGCAAAAATAATTCTGGGCATTGACCCCGGTACGCTGGTAATGGGCTACGGACTTATACTGGTAGAGGGAACAAAGGCCAGTCTGTTGAAAATGGATGTGTTGAAATTGTCTAAATATAAAGACCACTACGAGAGGCTACAGTTAATACACGCCCGTGTACAAGAGCTGATACAAACGCATAAGCCGGTGTCCTGCGCTATTGAAGCCCCATTTTTTGGCAAGAACGTCCAAAGTATGCTGAAGCTGGGAAGAGCCCAGGGAGTAGCCATAGCGACGGCCATGCATGCAGGGGTACCGGTGACTGAGTATTCCCCAAAAAAGGTGAAGCAATCTATTACAGGCAATGGAAATGCAGATAAAGAGCAAATCTGGCAAATGTTACAAAGAATCCTCAATTTCCAGGAACGTCCTGATTATCTGGATGCTACGGATGCCCTGGCAGTGGCAGTCTGTCATTTTTTCCAGGAGTCAAGCGTGTTACCGGATACCAGTAAAGGCAAAGGATGGGAGCAGTTCCTTCAGAAACACCCGGATAGAATAATTGGATAATTCTTGTTTTAGAGCTTGCCGTTTTTCAAGAAGTTAATAAATTGCGTTTACTTTGAAGTAAATTCCTCATAATCGCTCCCAAAATAATGGTACACGGAGCTTTACACACCATAAAGTATGGTATTTGATTATAATCAGCATCACAAGCTATGAAAGCAAGAATCCTATTGGTGGAAGATGATCAGAATGTTGGTGCAGTAACAAAGAAACGACTGGAAGATGCGGGCTACGATGTAGTGCATAGCACGGACGGACAAATGGCCTGGGAGCAATTCCAGTTGAGGACCTTTGACATATGTCTGCTGGATGTTGTAATGCCTAAGAAAGACGGGTTTACACTTGCTGAACAGATCAGGAGGAAAAATGATTTCATCCCCATCCTTTTCCTCACTTCAAAAGCGATGGACGAGGATAAGATCAAAGGTTTCAAAACAGGGGCTGATGATTATATCACCAAGCCTTTCAGTATGCAGGAGTTATTACTGCGTATAGAAGTGTTCCTGAAAAGAAGCAAAAGCACATCAGTCGTAACCACGGAAAAACGCACCCAATACAGTATAGGCAAACTTACCTTTGACTATAATGACCTCATTCTGCGCGAAAAAAACGGAGAAGTATCCAGCACGCTCACTCAAAAAGAGGCAGATCTGTTGAAATATCTCTGCGATAATGCAAACAAAACACTCAAGCGGGAAGAAATACTGTTCCACGTATGGGGTAAGGACGATTACTTCCTGGGCCGCAGTATGGACGTGTTTATCACCAAACTCAGAAAGCATTTCAGAACAGATCCCGCTATAAAACTGGAAACATTACACGGCGTAGGATTCCGCTTTAATGTGCCAGGGCAGATATAATCTGTGCCTGTATCTCTTCAAATTCACCTTTTGACAACTTTAGTTTAGGACGGGAAAAATTCATGTCATCTGCCGTATTAATAGGTATCAGATGCATATGCGCATGCGGCACTTCCAGACCAATCACACTTATCCCTATACGATTACACGGAAAAGCTTTCTCTATTGCATGAGCAACAGGCTTTGCAAACAATAGCCACTCTCCCAGCATATCATCCCTTACATCAAAAAACTTGTCTACCTCTGCCTTAGGTACTATCAACGTATGCCCTTTCATCAGCGGTGATATATCCAGGAATGCATAAAAACTGTCATTCTCCGCAATACGGTAACTAGGTATTTCGCCTTTAATGATCTTACTGAAAATAGTCATGGATTTGGGTTTAATGAGAACAAAGTTATGAAAAAGTCCCCTCGCTGATAACGAGGGGACTTTTTCAAAATCATCTATTACCGTATAGTTTTACTATATCGTAATATTGTCAATCTTGAATTTCATGCTTCCGTTGGGTGCCACCACTTCAGCCACCTCTCCGATCTGTTTACCCATAATTCCCTTTCCGATTGGGGAAGTAATCGAAATTTTACCCAACTTCAGGTCAGCTTCTTTTTCCGATACTATCTGATACGTAAAGGTCTTTTTACTCGCCATATTCGTAATCGTTACCTTACATAATATGGACACTTTAGAGGTATCAATGGAATCTGTTTCCAATACTCTGGCTGTTGCAACTGCATTTTCCAGGGCTGCGAGCTTTGCCTCGTGTAATCCCTGCGCTTCTTTGGCCGCATCATATTCAGCATTCTCTTTGAGGTCACCTTTTTCCCTTGCTTCTGCAATAGCCCTGGCAATTTCTGCCCGGCCCTTTGTTTTCAGGAAGTTGAGCTCTTCCCGCATCTGGTCCAGGGTTGCTTTGGTAACGTAGTTTATACCAGACATAACGTTATGTTTTAGAAATAGTAAAAAAAAATCAACGCTCCCATTTGCATAGAAGCGTTGTATTATTGGTATGATGCAAATATAATTATTTTTTAATTCTGCCCATAAATATTGTCATATGTACAGTATTTATAATATTCATAGGATATTTAACTTCTCCAGGACGATACGTGGCATTTTGATACTCGCTTCGTGGGAATAACCGGCTATATGAGGAGTTAAAACAACGTTGGGCAATTGTAACAGCCTTTCCAGCTGCTCCTTTTCCATAGCGGTATAAGTGTTCAGCTTCTCGTTTTCCAGCACATCCAGGCATGCCCCTGAAATAGTCCCTCTTTCCAGTGCGGTGATCACATCTGCTGTATCCGTGAGCTTCCCCCTGGCTGCATTGATGAACCAGACCGGCTTATGAAATGAGTTAAAAAAGCTGGCATTGGCAATATACTGCGTTTCTGCTGTCAGTGGCAGGTGTACGCTTACTACATCGGCCTCTGCAAACAACTGTGCCATAGTGGCCTCTTTCACATATTCATTACCGAATCCTGTCTTGTATTTATCGTATGCCAGGATATTCACATCAAACCCACGCAGCTTGCGGGCAAAAGCACCGCCGGTATTTCCGAAGCCAATGATACCCACCGTCCTGCCATTCAGCTCAAAACCACGGTTGCCGTCTCTTTCCCAGATGCCCTTACGCAATTCCAGATTGCTCTTCAGCACATTGTTCATAAGGCTGAGAAGCATCCCCAGCGCCTGCTCTCCTACTGCATCACAATTGCCTTCCGGACTGCTTACACATTGGATACCCTTACTTTCTGCGTAAGGAACGTCTATCAGTTCCATCCCGCTTCCCAAACGGCCTATCCACTGCAACTGACCGGCACGGTCCAGCATATTTTTATCTACCCGGATGCGCGTGGTAACGATCATGCCTATGTATTCCGGTATAATGGCTACTGTTTCTTCGTAAGTAATGGATGGCTGGTAGGTAACTTCGAAACCCTTTTCTTCCAGCCTGTCTTTCAAATAATTATGCGCTTTCGCTGTAATTAAAACTTTCCTGCTCATATCATCTCATCTTATGGGACAATGCTGCAAAATCGGCGACCGTCAAAGCTTCCGCTCTTTTAGTGAAGATCTCATCCTGCAGGACTTCCTTATCAAATAAACCTTTTAACGGATTACGCAACTGTTTACGGCGCTGACCGAAAGCAGTTTTTACCAGCACAAAGAATTTACGTTCACTGGCAATATCATACTGCTGCTCCAGCCTGGTAAATTTCACTACGGCAGATTTTACCTTAGGCGGCGGGTTAAAACAGTTCTCATGTACTTCAAAAAGATATTCCACCTTGTAATAGGCCTGTATCAGCACACTTAGAATGCCGTACTCCTTATTGCCATGGCCGGCAGCAATACGCTGCGCTACCTCTTTCTGGAACATGCCTACTACCTGTGGTACCTGCTCTCTCCATTCCAGTATCCGGAACATGATCTGAGAGGAGATATTATAAGGGAAATTACCGATAACACTGAACTGCCCTTCAAAAGGCGCAGGTGTTTCGAGGAAATTCTGATGGATCAGTTTGCCTTTTATGGCAGGGTACGTCTTTTGGAGGTACTCCACCTTCTCGGCATCCAGCTCCACTGCCTTGAAATGGATCCCGGGCAGCTGCAACAGGTATTTGGTTATGGCGCCCGCTCCAGGGCCTACTTCCAGTACTTGCTGGTCTTGAACTACAGGTAAGGCTCCCACAATATCCCTGCAAATATTCTCATCTTTCAGGAAATGCTGGCCCAGCGATTTTTTGAGTGTATACATTCGTCTGCGAAATTACGTAATTAGCTACAAGCAACAAGGGATGTCCTTTCTGCGTATATTTGCGCATTATTCTCAAACAAGCATGAGTAGCACCACCCATACGAACAAACCGGTAATTGGTATCACTGTCGGCGATATCAACAGCATAGGCGCGGAGATCATTATCAAAACCTTTGCAGATAACAGGATGCTGGAGTTTTGTACCCCGGTGATATTTGCGTCCAACAAAACAATGAACTTCTACCGGAAGCTGATGAATGAGAACAACTTCAACTACCAGAGTATCAAAGACTTTACCCGCCTTAACCATAAGCAGGTGAACGTTTTCAACTGCTGGGAAGAAGAAGTACAGATCACCCCGGGCGTGCTGAACGAATTAGGCGGTAAATATGCTGCCCGTTCCCTGGAAGTGGCCATTCAATGCCTGAAAGATGATCATATCGAAGGACTGGTAACAGCTCCTATCCATAAAAAGAATATACAGGGCGAACAATTCAACTATACCGGTCATACGCCGTACCTGCGTGATGCCTTCGGCGCTAAAGACGTGCTGATGTTCATGACTGCGGAGAATATGCGTGTAGGACTGCTTACCGAACATGTGCCGGTTGCCGACGTAGCGAAATATGTGACCAAAGAGAATATCCTGGATAAACTTCAGATGATGAAGGATAGCCTGGTAAAAGACTTTGGGATCGATAGCCCACGTATCGCCGTGCTGGGACTTAACCCCCATGCAGGTGATGAAGGCCTGATAGGCCGTGAAGAAATTGAACAGATCATACCCGCTATCACACAAGCTAAGAGCAATGGCATCTTATCCTTTGGCCCTTACAGTGCAGATGCTTTCTTTGCCAGAAGCATGTACAACCAGTTTGATGGTATATTAGCCATGTACCACGACCAGGGTCTTATTCCCTTCAAATCACTGGCTACCGGTGAAGGCATTAACTTTACTGCCGGCCTGCCGATAGTACGTACTTCCCCTGATCATGGTACTGCTTTTGATATTGCCGGTAAGAACCAGGCAGATCCGGAATCTTTCCGCCAGGCTATCTTTTCCTGCCTGGAGATTATGGAGAAACGCGAAACGTATGCGGAGAATACACGTAATCCATTAAAGAAAATACAACTGGCTTCTGAGTAATTCAGATACTGAAGGCTACCATTTCCAGCATTCCTTCTCCTCTCAGGTGATACATTTTGTTCTGTCCGTTCAGGATATATTCTGCGGCCTGCATATCGTATACCTCAAAGATCTCTGCTTCCAGTAAGGATAACAGGTTCAATATCTTTTTACGGCTGAATTGTCTCAGCGGTATGCCAAAGGCGTTACCCAATACTTCCAGCATATCATGGGCCCTGGATACGAAATTAAAAGGCAGGTCTTCAGTCTGTAGCATATAATCCATTATTACGGCATTGTTCCTTGTTCTTGAACAGAAGGCTCTCATAATGCGCAGGAACTGCTCTTCAGAGATGTAATGCATAATACCTTCAAATACGATCAATGTGGGTTCATCTGGCTTGTAACCTGCATTTATTAATGTTTGCATCAGCAGGGGGATATTAGTCATATCTGCCTGCACATGAAATATCCTGTCATCATCAAAAGAGATAGCCGCATATAGTTCTTTCTTTTCCTCTACAAAGGCATTATCTACTTCATAAATAGCCTTCAGGTGAACAGGGAAGTCTTCTGCTATTTTTAATCCGAGAGGATCTAATCCTGCCCCTAATATGCATACCTGCTGGCGGGGATGTTCCAGCATCAGTTGCGTTACCAGGTGACGTACCATTCTTTTTCTTATCAATAGTACATCCTGGAATATGGGCGTGATATTATACAGTTCTTCTGCCAGTTTTTCTATGGCGGTGAAATCCAGACGGGAAATGTATGCGCGGCTCCAGCCATCTGTATAAAGGCTTTTTACGACGGATAATACTAAGGCGGATGTGGATGCGACAGAGAGTTTATTCTCCAGAATTCTCATGGGGTTACATTTACGAGGTCAACAGGGGTATTTACATGCTTTATAAAGTTAATTGTAACAACTGAAATCGCATAGCAGAGGAAATAAGAACTCCGGAAAATCTTCTTTTCAGAAGACCGTCCGGAGTCAGGTTTTAGAGGGCGATTTTATATTTATTTGATCTGTGAAATCAGGTGTTGCGCCTGTCTTTCTCCCCAGTGTGGGGCAATACTGCTGGCAGGCTTGAAAGTGCTGAACTTCTGCAAAGCAAGCTCGAATTTCTTCTTTGCTTCCGCTTTGTTACCACCAAACTGCTCTGGTGTGTAAAACAGTGACTGACCCTGTAAAATGTATACCCGGGGGTTCTCGCTATTGATCTTTGCAGCTTCGGCCTGCCAGTTAGCGGCTTCCATTCCGTATTGCATACCTCTGCTCTGAGGATCTACACTGATACGGGAAGAGGCTATCAAAGATTTCACTACATACACTTCGTCGTTCTTAGGGCTCAGGGTATCTGCTATAGCGATATCCGCTGCTGCTTTATCTGCAACTGCATCTACTTTACTCTGGTCTTTTTCCAGGAAAGCATTCATTACATTACAATATGCTGCGTAGTAAAAAGGCAGCCACTGCGTTTTTTCTGCGGCTCCGATACGTTCGAAAGTATTAGCCAGTTCCTGCAATTTCTGAGGATTAAAATTGTTGTAATCATCGAGCAGGGCAATCTGTTTAGTCATTGCTCCTTCATACTGTGCACTCTGCGCCATAGAGGCTGAGCTGATACCGGCAAATAATAAGGCAAATAGTATACGTTTCATAATTGTGACTTTTATAGTTATAAATTGTTGATTACATCTTGTCTTCTGTCTATACCAAAGTTCATGAACATCCCTACATAAATAAAGCGGGGTATGTTAGGTGTGATCTCTTCCCTGCGCAGCTTATCCATGGAATAACGATACCCATATACCTGTTTGAAATTACCGATGTTGCTAACGGATAATACAAAAACAGTGAACGCTTTTCTGATGCTGGTCAGGTAGCTGACAGTGAGTCCCAGCGAATTGTAGTCCATTGTTTTCTGTGTCATGAACTGCTTATCCGGCAGGTTGGGATTATAGTAAGGGCGGCCTGTGGAAAAGCTATAGGTAGCTCCGAAGAAGGTAGTGATAGAAGGCACATAGTATTTGTATACTACACTAAGTGTATGCTTCGCTGCAAAATCCGGTTGCACTTCGTAGGGATATGCCAGGTAGTTACGTTTTGTATCCAGGTAAGAATAAGAGATCCAGTAATCCATATTCTTAAAGGTTTTATGATCGCGCCAGAAAAATTCTATCCCTTTTGCATAACCCGTACCACCATTACTGGTATCTGGGCTGGTTTTCACCAGGTTGTGATACTTCTTATAAAACGCTTCCACACGCAGGGTATAATTCCCTGTAATACGCTGAACACTGGCAATGTAATGCGTTGCCTTCATGTAATCCATGTTGGGCTTAAAACGCAGGTATTGCTGTTCAGGTTTCTCGTAGTAATCCCCATATGCCAGGGATACCTGGCTGTAAGCATCCATTTTATATGCCAGGGACACACGTGGTGCAAAGTTGGTTTTTGCCAGTACGGAAGAGTGTTCTACACGACCACCTACACGGCCTACCAGCTGGGGAGTAAGATAGATATCCCCCTCTGCAAAAGCTGCTGAATAGTTATCCGTATAATCCGCATGATAGCTGTTAAAAGCTCCTTTCTCCACTCCGTACTGATATTCCCCACCCATGCGCAGAGAGGAATAATAACCGATAGATTTGGTGAGCATGACCCTTGCCTGTGTTAATGAAGACAGGTTGTTTATTTTTGTGAAGGCCGTTTTTCCCAATGTATCCGTATGGATATCGTCTGTATTACTGCTGAATGAAAGGCCGGAACTGATACGCCATCCTTTTCCTAATCTTTCCTTATAGGTAAGATTAGTGTAGACGTTCTGATTACGCAGCTCAAATAATTCGTTATATCCGGGGTATTCCAGGCTTGGATGATAAGTACCCATATGCGTCCAGTTACCGTAGCCATAAAATTTCAGCATACCGGTGGAAGAAGTTTTTCTTCTGAAGTTGGCGGAAGTTCCAATGATCTCCGGGTTTACACTGGGTTTGAATTTAGACTTTACTACGTCCAGGTAAGGGCCCAGGTTGGTATAGTCAGCTTCTACCCCGTAAGAACCTTTCTTGTCTTTAGACAGTTCATCTACTCCTACGCTGGCACCGATAACAGATACTCCTACAGAAGAGGAAGAGCGCTCGGGTAAGTCCTGCGATTCCAGGATCAGGGCAGAAGACAAACCCTGACCGTATTGGGCAGAGTAGCCACCACTGCTGAAGGTGGTACCTTTGAACAGGAAAGGAGAAAAGCGGCCGCGACCCGGCATGTCCGGCAGGCCGGAATAGAAGGGATTACGCACCAGCAGCCCGTCTATGAAGGTTTGTGTTTCGTATCCGGTACCACCGCGTACAAAGAGTCCTTCACGGTCGTTGGTCTGTTGGGTGCCAGGCAGTGTTTTCAGCGCATTTACGATGTCTGCACCGGCGCCGGCGGTAGATACAATATCCAGTGGTTTCAATACGGTCCCTTTTCTTTCATCGCTGGCTTCGAAGCTACCGGCGGAGATGGTCACTACATTCAGCTGACTGATGACCTCCTTTAAAACGATATTATATACCTGCGGACTGTTGAGATTTATCTTTTGTTCAAAGGGGCGGTAACCATTTAAAGTAACGGAGATGGTTTGTTCTCCTTTAAGATCTGTTGTAAAGGAGAAAGTACCGTCGGCGGCACTGGAGCCTCCGTCGTAAGTGTCTTTTATGGCGATGTTTGCGCCAGGTAATGGTCTTTTTTTGCTATCGGTGATCTTACCGGTTATTTTCTGCTGTGCCATCAGGCAGACCGGTAAAAAGATCCATGCGAACAGATTAAGGTTAATTATTTTCCACATAGAGGGTATCAAGATTTTTAACAAAACTAGCTGGTCCAAGGCCGTTAATCAACTCTAAACAGGCAAATGAGGGGTAGATTACCGGTAAAAACGGGAAAATTGTCGGTCAGAAATTCTACAGATAAGAAAGCCGATTATTCACCGGCAACCAAAAATAAAAAAGGTCCGGCAAAATAAGCCGGACCTTTTTACAATATACTTATGCTTATGCAAATCTTGGTTTCAGTTCACTTGCCAGGGCGGTCATTCGTTTCAGACCATCATCAGGCAGGTTGCCCTTTTTGAATTCGGCCAGCACATCGGGCAGGCGTACTTCCATTTCGTGCAGGAAAGCCTCTTCGAATGCTTTTACATTCTTTACAGGAACTTCACGCAGTAAACCGTTTGTACCCAGGTAAATCATTGCTACCTGTTTTTCTACGGCATATGGAGAGAATTGTGCCTGTTTCAGGATTTCCACGTTACGGGCACCTTTATCGATTGTTTGTCTTGTAGACGCATCCATGTCACCACCGAATTTAGAGAAGGCCTCCATTTCACGGTATTGAGCCTGGTCAAGTTTCAGGGTACCTGATACTTTCTTCATGGATTTGATCTGTGCGTTACCACCTACGCGGCTTACAGAGATACCTACGTTGATCGCCGGACGGATACCTGCGTTGAACAGGTTTGATTCCAGGAAGATCTGACCATCCGTAATGGAGATCACGTTAGTAGGGATGTAAGCAGATACGTCGGCAGCCTGTGTTTCGATGATTGGCAACGCTGTAAGGGAACCACCACCTTTAACCAGGTGTCTGATAGATTCCGGCAGGTCATTCATCTGCTGAGCGATTTCATCCTTGCTGATCACTTTCGCTGCACGTTCAAGCAGGCGGGAGTGCAGGTAGAATACGTCACCAGGGTATGCTTCACGTCCTGGAGGACGACGCAGCAACAGGGAAACCTCACGGTAAGCAACCGCCTGTTTAGACAGATCATCATAAACGATCAGGGCAGGACGACCGCTATCGCGGAAGAATTCACCGATCGCAGCACCTGCGAAAGGAGCGTAGAACTGTAATGGAGCTGGATCTGCAGCAGTAGCAGCTACGATAATGGTGTAAGCCATAGCGCCCGCTTCCTGCAGGGTTTTCATTACACCTGCAACGGTAGAAGCTTTCTGTCCGATAGCTACATAGATACAATACACCGGTTTACCAGCTTCGTAAAACTCTTTCTGGTTGATGATCGCATCAATACAGATAGCAGTTTTACCGGTCTGGCGGTCACCGATTACCAGCTCACGCTGTCCACGGCCGATAGGGATCATAGCGTCGATCGCCTTGATACCTGTTTGCAGTGGTTCTTTTACCGGTTCACGGAAAAGCACACCAGGAGCTTTACGTTCCAGGGGCATTTCATACAGTTCACCAGTGATAGGGCCTTTACCATCGATAGGCTGACCCAGTGTATTTACTACGCGACCTACCATTCCTTCACCTACTTTAATAGATGCGATCTGGCCGGTACGGCGTACTTTATTGCCTTCTTTGATACTTCCGGATTCCCCCATCAATACCACACCCACGTTATCTTCTTCCAGGTTCAGTGCGATTGCTTTAACACCATTCTCGAATTCAACCAGTTCTCCTGAGCGAACATTGTTCAATCCGTAAATACGTGCAATACCATCTCCCACCTGCAATACTGTACCTACCTCTTCCAGGTCGGCGGCAGCATTGAAGTTGCTCAGTTGCTGGCGTAATATCGCCGAAATTTCATCAGGTTTTATCTCCACCATATGTATGCTTTTTAGAAAGAGTCGTTAAATTTTAATGTTATAACGACAACAGCTTTGCGTGTACGCAGCGGCTGCTGTGAATGTTTTTATTTAATAGCAGCTACGTAGATATTCTTCGTAAACTGTTTTTTGATATCGTTCAGATCGCGTAATACAGAGGCATCATACAGATTACCATCTGATTCCAGCACAAAGCCTCCTATCAGGTCAGCATTTACTGCTGATTCCAGGTCTATTTGTTTGTCGGTTCCGGCCTGTACTTTCTTTTTAATTATATCCAGTGTAGCAGCATCTACAGGAATCGCTGTCGTGATCTTCACTTTACTGATATTTTTCAGCACGTTATACTGGCTGATAAACTCAGTAGCTATTTCCGGCAGGTTGCTTTCTCTTCCCTTCGTTACCAGTAAGGTTACAAATGCACTGGTAATCGCGTTTACTCTTTTATCGAATATAGCGGACAGGATTTGTTTTTTCTTTTCAGGTTTGATGATAGGGCTCTTCAGCAAACTTACCACATCGGCGTTCGTTTTCGACAACTGCTGAATGAACAGCATGTCTGCGTATATCGCTTCCAGCTGTCCCTTTTCAGAAGACAGATCTACCAAAGATTTCGCATACCGGGATGCTAAACGGGGATTCTGCATAATTTATATCTTGTTAGCTGCAGGCTCTGTAAACACGTAGCTCCTTACGGGAGCATGGATGCTACCTAAGGAGCTTTGCAGCTTAGTTTAATTTTATTCCTCCTGCCAGTTCTCTGATGTAGCCTTCCTGTGCAGTTTTATCTGACAGTTCTTTACGCAGTACTTTCTCAGCAACTTCGATCACCAGTTTACCTACCTGGTTCTTCACGTCTGTTAAAGCGGCCATCTTCTGATTATCAATAGCGGTATATGCTTCGCTGATGATTTTCTTGGCTTCTGCCTGTGCCTGGGTTTTGGCTTCGCTAATGATATGGTCCTTAGCGTCTTTGGCTTCTTTCAGAATCTTGCTTCTTTCCGCTCTTGCTTCTGCAAGTACGTGCTCATGTTCAGCTTTCATCTGCGCCATTTCCTCTTTCACCCTTTCAGCAGTGGCGATAGATTCCGAGATGGAAGTTTCCCTTTCTTTCAGTACAGAAAGAATTGGTTTCCACGCGAATTTCTTCAGTATGAGAAATACAATAATGAAAATTAACAACGAGATGGTAAACAAGCCTAACGCTGGCTGTAACAGATCCATGATTATGAATATTTATTTGGTTCGCATGTAATTGAATTACTGCATCCATCGCCCTGTGCTTTGGATGCAGTAATAAGTTTCGCTTAAAGCACAACAGCCAGCAGACCAGCGATAACGCCGAACAGGGCAACACCCTCTACCAGCGCCGCAGCCAGGATCATATTTGCACGGATATCGTTTGCAGCTTCTGGCTGACGAGCGATAGATTCCAGTGCACTTTTACCGATGTTACCAACACCAATACCTGCTGCGATAGCAGCGATACCAGCACCGATTGCACCACCAGCCTTAGCCAGTCCTGAAGCGGACGCTGCTGCATCTGCAGATGCCTGCAGTAAAACAGTTAAAATTGCCATAATTGAAATGTGTATTTATTGTTATTACGAATAATCTGATTAATGATGTTTTTCATCATGGCTGTGTCCTTCTTCCATCACCTGGCCAATAAATACCGCCGTAAGATTTGCAAAGATGAATGCCTGGATGAATGCTACCAGCAATTCCAGCATCATCATTACGATGTTGAAAAGGATCGTGATTGGCAGGAAACCATAACCTGCAACCTGGTTCAGAGAACCAAAGATGAACACCAGGGAAATGATACTAAGGATGATAATGTGACCAGCCAGTATGTTAGCAAACAGTCGTATCATCAATGATACCGGCTTGGTGAATATACCAATGATTTCCACAGGAACCAGGATTGGCTTTACCCAACCCGGTACGGGAGGATTCAGCGTATGTGCCCAGAAATGCTTGTTGGAGCTGAACATAGTAGCCAGGAAACTGATCAGGGCCAGCGCTGCTGTTACAGCCAGGTTACCCGTTACGTTGGCAGAGCCAGGTAACAAACCAAGAAGGTTATTAATCAATATAAAGAAGAAAACCGTTAAAATGAAAGGTGTATATCTCTCAAAGTGCTTACCCGGAATGTTAGGCTTTACCACCTCATCGCGCATGAAGATGATTACCGGCTCTATCACACCCTGAAACCCTTTAGGTGCCATTTTGGAACCTCTGGTAGTATACGCTTTCGCAACAGACAGCATCAGCCAGATCAGCAGAATAGCGCCAATCAGCATAGATGTGATGTTCTTGGTCATGGAGAGATCGTAAATCACCTCATCAGTAGGCATATCGTTCGCATCTACAGCGATGATCTTGCCATCCATGTATTTAGACGCACTCAATCCCTTTTCTTCCAGGTAATGCGCATTTACCAGGCGATAACCTTCGTAAGCAGCATGTCCATGGTGAAAACGGGAAGAGGAGAATACAGTGAATCCTTTTACTTTGCTGTAAACGATCACGGGAAGAGGCATAGTAACAGGGGAACCGGCTATGTCCAGCAGATGCCAGTCATGAGCATCCTTAACGTGACCAAGAATTACCTCCTTGGCGTTAAAACCCTTTTTCTCTTCGTGTCCGGAAGCTGCCGCATGTTCACCATGCTCTTGAGCTGCAGGTTCCTGGGCATACGCAAACGAACAAAATCCACTTATGCTAAGAGCAACAACAAGTGCTACCAGTCTATGTTTGAACAGATTCAAGGAAATCACCGCTTTCTGAAATTTTGCGCAAAGATAGCTGATTTATTATCAAAAAGGTAGGTGCAACACAAAAAAAAGTGAAGGAATGATATTACGAATTTAACACTTTAAAAATAATAAACATATACAACGTTTATGCTACGCCTGCCTGCTTAAATTGCATACTGTGCAGTTTGTAGTAAAATCCGCCCAGTTTCAGCAGTTCCTCATGGGTACCCATTTCCCGGATCTCCCCTTTATCCAGCACAATGATCTTGCTGGCTTTGCTGATAGTGGACAACCTGTGTGCGATGACAATAGAGGTCCGGTCTGCAATCAGTTTATCAATGGCGTTCTGGATCAGTGTTTCGGACTCGGTATCTACAGAGGAAGTGGCTTCGTCCAGGATAAGGATAGCGGGATCATACAGTAATGCCCTTACAAAAGAGATCAGCTGGCGTTGTCCCAGCGAAAGGGTACTCCCCCGCTCCATTACCTGGTAGTCATAACCATCCGGCAACTGCATAATGAATTCATGCATGCCTATCAGCCGGGCTGCCTGCTCTACCTGTTCGCGGGTAATATTTGTATTGCGCAGGGTAATGTTCTCATATACAGAACCGGCAAACAGGAATACATCCTGCAATACCACTCCTATTTTGCTGCGCAGGGAACGTAAAGAGTAGTCCCTGAGGTCTGTTCCATCCATCAGGATCCGTCCCTTCTGGATTTCATATAACCGGTTTAAAATACTGATGATGGTGGTTTTGCCCGAACCTGTATGCCCTACAATGGCGATCGTTTCGCCCTGGCTGGCATGGAAATTAATATCCTTCAGTACATAATCTGCATCATTATAGGCAAACCATACATGATCGAATGTGATAGCCCCCTTTATAGCGGACGCATCCTTCTTTCCGCTGTCATCGATATGGTCCTCACTATCCATGATGCGGAATACCCTTTCACTGGCTACCATACCCATCTGAAGCGTATTGAACTTATCTGCCAGCATACGCAGCGGGCGGAACAACATATTGAGATACATGATGAATGCGATCATCACGCCCTGGCTCACCTCGTAATTCAATACCTGGTTAGCTCCCCACCAGACCATAAGCCCAAGGGAGATAGCAAGGATGATTTCCACTATCGGGAAGAACACTGAATAGGCGAAAATTGCCTCTACGTTCGCTGTACGGTGTTCCTTATTGATGGTTTTGAACTTGGCGAACTCCCTTTTCTCTGCAGAAAACGCCTGTACAATGGCTACGCCTGTCAGATGCTCCTGTACAAAGGCATTCAGGGCGGAAACGGCGTTTCTCACCTTATAGAACGACTTGTTCACGCTTTCCTTAAACACATAAGTCGCAACGATCAGGATGGGGAAAGGGGATAAACTGATCAGCGTCAGGCGCCAGTCTGCCATGAACATCACGCCTAATATGGCAATGATCATCAGCATATCTGCTACTATAGAGATCAGCCCTTCTGAGAATACGTCGTTAATTGCTTCAATATCATTGATGGTACGGGTAGTTAAGGTACCGATAGGGGTCTTATCAAAGAATGCCAGATTCAGGTGTACGATCTTCTTGTATACCTGTACCCGCAGGTCTTTTACCACCGATTGTCCCAGCCAGTTGGTAAGATAGGAGAAATAAAACCGCATTACGGTTTCTATCAGCAATAACAGGATCTGTATGACAGTAACACCTATCAGCATCTCCATCAGCTGTCCTGCAATATATTTATCTACTGTTAACTGTATGAGGTAAGGACGCATGGGCGATATCACTGCCAGTAATACTGTCAGGAACATCGACATATAAAAAGAGCGCCTGTAAGGAACTGCAAAAGTGAATATGCGCCGTAGTAGACTAACGTTAAAAACCTTCTTGACTGCTAAATTTTCCACCGTACTATTTTCGCTATAAGCTTCCGCCTGGCATATATTTACCGACCACCTGTTTACTACTTCCTTATACTTTTCTTGTGCAGAGAACGGATGCTAAGATCTGATCAGCGATCGGTAAGCAAACCTACTGCTTTTTATTTTTACAATAAAAAAACCGTCCGGGAGAAGCTCCGGGACGGTTATATTTTTACTTGTTATCTTTCATTATCTGCCGGTACGCCTTGATGAAAATGGCTCCCAGATTTTTGTGGGGCGGCACATAGTCACTAAACAGCTCCTTATTCCGGGGATCACCAGCAAAACGTTTGTCTAATCCGGCCCACATCTCTACCCAGTCTACATTTTTACCTGCACGGATGGTTTCGTCCAGCGCACGGATAATAGGCTCGTTTACAAAACGGGTACCTACCTGTTTGGAGGAAATGATATGTGCTTCAGGCGATTTTTCCAGTACTACCGACATATTGTGGTAACCGCCACAGGAACCCAGCACTACGATGCGGGCAGAGCTTTGCAGGTTGTCCAGTGTAGTATTGATATGATAACTGTGACCACGGTGAATGAATACAGTAGGATGAATATCATTCTCATCCAGGTATTCACTCAGCTTCTGGATTGCGTCCTTATCATCCGGCTCTTCTATAGGCAGGTTTGCGAATATTGTGATAGGCTTACCTTTCAGGGAAGTGATGGTAGTCCAGTATTTATTCCTGGTCACTTTCCATTCTCCACCGGGGAAATTACTCATAAAGCTCAGGTAAGACTCATGCCCGTCTTTGTCCCCATAGAAAAACACCTGCTGATACACCCGTCCGCTATCACTCTGCAAAGAGCTGAAGGATACAAAGTTGATAGGAGGCAATTGTAATTTGGCAGACATTTCACTGGCTTTTGAAGAGTCGTCGCTTTTCTCCGTTTCAGTATCGAACAGGCTACCCAGCAGTTCATAGATCACTGTACCACGTTTTTCTTTCTTTTTAGAAACGTATACATAGTTTTTCTGTACTTCTTCCCGCAGGAAAGCCAGCAGCTGAGGGTCCCGGATGCTGCCAAAAGAATTGGCCACGTCCACTGCATCTTCCAGGTCTTCTGTTTTCTCCAGGGCGCTTACATACTTCTTCATGAGGTAGTTAGAGTTCTCCGGAGCCATAGACTTCAGGAAATTATCCAGGGTGTTGAAACCCGCTGCCATTGCAATGAATTTCTTGAAGCGGTCGAATGATACCAGCATCAGTAAACTGTCGCCACGGGCTGGTTTCATACGGGCCATCATCTGGTCGTATAAACCAGCGTTGTTATGATTGGTATAACTGGAAGTATACAGTTCTTCCTGGCCATTGATAATGAGATAATACAGTTCTTCCGGCGTAAAGTCTTTTACGATGCGGAAACGCACAGGGGCGGGTTCTTCGTGCAGATCGTTTACTTCACGGATATATTTCAGTGATTTGGCCTGCATGTTCTCCATCATGGCTTTGAGCCCCATAGGATTCTCCCCGTTGCTCTTACGGCGTTGCAGGATGATGGATGTTTTTACCATCTGCTTGAAGTATTGGTCATCGTCTGCAACAATAGCAGAAAGTTTATCTATGGTAGTACTACCGTCCAGCAGTTCATCTATGAAGGGCAGGATACGGGTGGACTGACCAGAGTTGCCGATCTGTACGATCTCTTGTACAAGAGGGTCCTGGTTCCTTTTGATGGCAGTGGCAATAGGCGTATAAGACGTTGCGTAAGTCAGGATCTGGTTAGGGTACTTTTTGGCTACGGCAGCAATAATAGAGTCTGTAGCCGGATAATCCAGGTAATTCCCGATTTCGGTCATTACTGTTCCCAGGTGATTGAAGGCATATTTTGCGAACATTACACCAGTGGCATCTTTATAGCCGGGATTATCCTTGAATGCCCCTATCATCTTTTCCCCTGCATCGAAAGACAGGTTCTGGACATAGGGCAGAATGCTTTGTCCTTTGATATCGGCATGCATCATATCGCGATAAGCCATTACCATACTGGGAGCTTCTTCTGGAGCTATTCTGCGATAGGAACGTTTTACATTATAATCGTGCAGCATAATATACAGGCCGGAGAGGTACTTGATCTTTAAACGGTGATCAAGGCTGCTATCCAGCTCTATTTCATTCTGCATATCGTCTACCTGTTTGATCAGTGCATTGGTCACCTGCAGATTGATCGTCTGGTCGTCAGACACCTGTACAAGATCATCTGCTTTGCCATCAAACTTTTTAGCAGCCAGTTGTTCTTTGTCGATATTATCATGGAAACCAATACGACCGATAGGAATTTCTATCTTTTGAGTTGATGTTTGCGCATGTAAAAGGCTACCCGAAAAAGCCAGTAATAAGATACCTATAAATCTTTTCATTAATATAAATGTGCTTTTCTCTTACTTGATAAAGCTATAGTAGCAAATTTACTACCAAAATACCAGATAGTTGTAAACAGGCCTTTATGGCTTATTATAGGTTATTCGCATTAAATTGGATTAATTTAGCAGTCTTCAAGTTATTCGTTTATGCAAAGTTTCGTCAGCGACCTGTCCGGCAAAGAGTTTCCTATTTCAGAAAAAGTACATTGCCGCACTATCCGTAAGCCTTTAATGGATATTATCCGGAAAGATCATCCCCATCTTACTCAGAAGTCTAACCTCTCTGTTTCCGAGCTGAATCCTTACCGGCAGCAGTATTTCGAGGGACTATTCTCGAAGGAAATAGATGAATTGACCCAATTACAAAAGACAGTGGTGGAAAAACTCAGGGACCATCAGACCCTGACAGACAAACTGGACGATGGGGAAGATGAAGGCCCGATGTCCTTCGGACAACGTATTGCGGATAAGATTGCCACTTTTGGCGGCAGCTGGACATTCATCCTTTCTTTCCTGAGTTTTATCCTGGTATGGATAGGTGCCAATATCTATATATTGATGAATAAAGGCTTCGATCCCTATCCCTTCATTCTGCTGAATCTGATCCTTTCCTGCCTGGCTGCCTTACAGGCTCCCGTGATTATGATGAGCCAAAACCGGCAGGAAGAAAAGGACCGTATCCGTTCAAAGAACGATTATATGATCAATTTGAAGGCAGAACTGGAATTAAGGGTGCTGCATGAGAAAATGGATCACCTCCTGATCCATCAGCAACAGGACATGCTGGAGATGCAGCAAACCCAGATCGAAATGCTGAACGAAGTGACAAATGCATTGAAGAAGATGACGGTAGACAATGGTAATCATAAGCATACGAATAAGGATCAGGTAGTATAGCTGTCAGGAATGTCATGAAAAAAGCGTAGATTTAAGTACCATACTCCATGTCAGGGTTGTGTCATGCAACCGAATTAACAATTACATAATGTTAAATTTCCATTAATAGCGGAGCCTGCGATATAATTTTGTGTCGTCTTTAAAAAACGTCAAAGAATATGATAGACCAAGCGGTAGTAGGAAAAATTTTAGTGGTGGATGATGAATTGGACATTCTCGAAATTATAAGTTACAATCTCAAATCGGCAGGATATGATACTGTAACCGCTAAAGATGGCAGCGAGGCTATTCAGAAAGCAAAGGTGTTTCGTCCCGACCTGATCATGCTGGATATCATGATGCCGAACAAGAACGGTATTGATACCTGCAGAGAGATCAGAAAGATCCCGGAATTTAAAGATACGATGGTGCTGTTCCTCACAGCCCTCAATGATGAGAAATCAGAAATAGACGGCTTAAACATGGGTGCGGATGACTATATCGCCAAACCTATTAAACCCAAATTACTGGTAAGCCGCATCAATGCCCTCTTCCGCCGCCTTCACAAACCGGAAGAAATGCAGGTACACCTGGGAGACCTGATCATCGATCGTGAGAAATTTACTGTTACGTACAAAGGGCAGGAAATCATCCTGGCAAAGAAGGAATTTGAGCTTTTACAACTGCTCGCCTCTAAACCAGGCCGCGTATTCCTCCGTAACGAAATACTGAACCAGGTATGGGGTACAGAGGTAATCGTAGGCGATCGTACCATTGATGTACATATCAGGAAAATACGTCAGAAAATCGGGATCGATCTTATCACCACTGTAAAAGGTGTTGGGTACAAGTTCGAAATGTAGGATGTTCATTTAAGCAAAGTGCCGGAAGCGTAAGGCTTTCCGCAGTGTGAGTATGTCAAGTGAAAAAATTGGATTAATTTCCCGGTATTATAAGAATTACTCACTATGGAGTATGTTTAAAGCAAAAAACCTTTCCCCACAAAAACTGGCAGGCTTTACTGCCCTGATATTATCAGGTGTTATCACGTTAGGTACAGCATTAATCGATGCTGACTGGAAGATAATGCTGACAGCCTTTGTCCTTACCTTCCTGGTATCGTACTACCTGTATCTTTATACTTTACAGAACTTTATCTACCGGAAAATAAAACTGATCTACAAATTCATTTATCAAACCAAAGCGTCCAAACGTGAGGATTTCTTTAACAAGAATATTCTTCCCTTAAAGACAATTGAAGAAGTAAGTGAAGATGTGGAGAAATGGGCCAGTCAGAAAAAGGAAGAGCTGGATATGCTTCGCAGGAATGAAGAATTCCGTAAAGAATTCCTGCTCAACCTGAGCCATGAGCTGAAGACACCCATTTTTGCAGTACAGGGATACATCCATACTTTGCTGGATGGTGCATTGGACGACCCCAGTGTAAATAAGCTGTTCCTGAAAAATGCGACCAAGAACATCGACAGGCTTTGTCGTCTGATTGATGATCTGGATGAGATCTCCAAGCTGGAAAGCGGGGAAATGACAATCAGCAAAGAGAACTTCATTATACAGGAGCTGATCAAAGACGTATTTGATACTTTATCCCTTAAAGCCAATACCAAAGGAATTAAATTCCAGGTAAAGAAAGGCTGTGAAGCACCTATTCATGTGCAGGCAGATAAAGAGAAGATACGGCAGGTATTGATTAACCTGATAGATAATTCAATCAAGTATGGCCGTCCCGACGGGCATACGGTTGCGAGTATTTATGTGATGGATGATAAACGCGTATTGGTAGAGATCTCTGATGATGGTATCGGCATGTCAGAAGAACACCTGCCACGCGTGTTTGAACGCTTCTATCGCACGGACAGGGCCAGGAGCCGGGATATTGGTGGTACCGGCCTGGGACTGGCGATCGTTAAACACATTATAGAAGCACATGACCAGACGATCAATATCCGGAGTAAACCGGAGATCGGTTCTACATTTGGTTTTACGCTTGAATCAGGAGAATAGTATTAGAAGCGGTATTGCAATCTGCAGGTAAATACATTGTCTTTTACATCTGAAGTATAACCGGTCAAGGAAGTACGCTCATTCTTTACGATGTCGTAATACAACATCAGTTTCATATGTTCATCTAAGTAGTAAATGTAACCGGCCCCGAAGGTATCGTAACGGATATCTCCTTCTGTAAAATTAGCATCCAGCTGTTTCCCTTTTACTTTTGCATTCGGATCGTACCAGTCATATTTTAATACCAGCTGGTGAAGTGGACTACCCAGGTTCTGCAAAAAATAGAAGTAAGCACCAGTGAAATTACGGATGTATAACGGGGCATTCTTAGTGCCTGTCATGGGAATGGTCCCGGGTGTTTCAGTACTGGCCGCAGTAGCGGTTTGTAACCCTTTTATAAATTCACCCCTTATCTCTGTAAATCCTTTATCCTTTCCGTTCGGGATCTTCAACTGTATATCTGCACCATAGTAATGACGGGGCGCTATTTTCCCAATATTAGTGGCAGATGAATCTACTTTGAATACGTTGTTATTCATGGTGTAGATGTATTGGGTAAACTGTTCCATACCACCGTATAAACAGGATATAGCAGCAGACAAACGCCAGTTGTTGAATATTGTTTGTGGTTTGATGGCAATACGGGAGATGAAATCCTTATGACTGTCAAAGTCGCCGGTAGCGGTAAGTCCCTGCCCATTGAACAGTCCCGCGTCTATTCTTATGAATCTCAGGGGATGCGTTGCCTTCCTGGGCTCAAAGGAGATCATCGCCCCCATGTCCCTTTCTGTTTTCATAAGGATCTGCGACATACGTCCACGTTCGGGAGTTTCCCTGTCCGCAGAAGCCAGGTTTACCTCATAGCTGAAAGGCCGGCCGAACATACCGGCTGTAACAGAGAAAACGTTCCACTTGTTTTCGAATACACGCCCAAAGAAATCCCGGATGAAAACACCTCTTTCTGTTCCATCGAACTGAAAAGCAAACTGCACTTTCGGCATCTGATGATCATCATAGCGGGAATAATCCAGGCGGAAACGGCCACGGCGGAGCGTAAAGCGGTTGTCTACATGGGCCGGGAAATCTCCTCCTGCATAGCTTTTAATGCCTTTGCCTCCTGCATATTGGAATTGAGGCTGCAGATAGCCGCTGAAACGCACAGCATCGTATTTCTGATAAAGGGAGAACATTCCCTTTCCCAGGCTGGTGGTAGTGTCTATCATGTCTGTAAGGAACTGGGCCTTCAGAGCATTCGAAAACAACAATAACAGGCCAAGGGCCGGCAGATGTTTGAGCCGCATTGCAGAGGTAATTTGCCGCAAAGCAAAGAAAAATAATTAACAATAAGGTAATGTAGATTAATAGGTTTTATCAGGATATTATTGTATCACATTTTGGAGAGTGGGGCTTTGCCCTGCAAATTACGTTCAATTTTCTGTGATGGAGCCAGGCGCCATCACAGAAAATTGCTTATTTAAAACTGCAGATAGATCGGTAACATGGTATCAGCCGATTTGACCTGTACCAGGATATAAATAAAGAGGACCATCACGGCTATGCTTCCCCATACAGGGAAACGGGCCATCGTCTTCTCGGCAAAATTCTCACTCCGCTTAGGTAAGAAATGCAGGATAAATGCGCCCAGCATCACCCAGAATACCATAGTATAGCCATTATACAACTCCAGCCATACTTCCGGCTGGAAATCATGTACTATCTGGTTGATCAATGCCCAGGAATCGTGGAAGGTAGACGCTTTGAAGAATATCCAGCAGAAACATACGAAGTGGAAAGTGAGGAATATCCCTCCTATTTTCAGCACAGTACCCTTCCATCCGGTAGGTGCACCTCCCCGTTTCTTTTGGGCATCTATCCGCACTTTATCTACTGCCAGTGCGGTTCCATGCAATCCTCCCCAGAAAATAAAATTCCAGCTGGCACCATGCCAGAACCCGCCTATCAGCATGGTTAACCACAGGTTGATGTACTGGCGTACTTTCCCTTTACGGTTACCTCCCAAAGGGATATACAGGTAATCCCTTAACCAGGAGGATAAGGAGATATGCCAGCGGCGCCAGAACTCCGTGATAGAAGCACTCTGGTATGGAGAATCGAAGTTGGCCGGGATCTTAAAGCCTGTCCAGCGCGCTATACCCAGTGCCATATCAGAATAACCGGAGAAATCGCAATAGATCACCAATGCATAACCATACACCCCTAATAGACATTCCAGTCCGGTGTGTTTGGAAGGATCATCAAATATGTATTGTACAAAGTTCTGGTAGATAAAATCGGAGATGATCACCTTTTTGAATAATCCACTGATGATCAGGTACATTCCTTTCCCTATATCTTCTGAATCCAGTTCGTAAGGCTGGGAAATCTGCGGGATGAAATCAGCAGCTCTTACAATAGGTCCCATCATCAGTTTGGGGAAGAATGACAGGAAAAAGAGATAATCCATGAAATTATCCACTGGTTTGATCTCTCTCTTGTAAACATCAATTGTATAACTGAGGTTCTCAAATGTATAGAAGGAGATCCCGATAGGTAATATGATATCTCTTATCAGGTTAAAGTGCCACACATTCAGATCATTCCCTACCCCGATGAAGAAGTTCATGTATTTGAAGTAGAACAGCAATCCCAGGTTAAGAATGATACTGAACGTCATCAATCCTTTCCTGAATCCCGGTTTTTCTGAATGATAGATCCACCTGGAAAGGTTGAAATCTACAATAGCAGATAATAATATCAATCCTACATAAGGGCCGCAGGCCTTGTAGAAAAAGTACAGGGAGAAGATCGTATAGATAGCAACTCTGTATCTTTTACTCTTAGCGGCTGCCAGGTAACAAAGCAGGAACACGGCAAAGAAGTAGAAGAAAAAAGCGCTGTTAAAAAGTATAGGATCTTTTTTACTATACAGTAATGTCTCTAACAGTTTGTTCAGGTCAATCATTCCACTGTTTTTAAATATTTCTCGTATCCGGCATGTAATGCCTCATATAACAGCTTGCCCTGCAACTGGTAACCACGTGCATTAAAGTGAATGTGATCTACAGCCCAGGCTCCTGAAAAGCTGCCCGCCATCGACCTTGTTAATGCATTAAAATTCCAGCATGCCAGTCCGTTTTCCCGGCAATAATTCATAATCTGCTTAGTCACTACTGTGGTATAAGGATTCGGATAATAAGCTACTTTATAATATGTGCGGTACTTCTTACCGACTTTTCTTCTGAATGCCTTTTTACTGGTCCTTTTAGATTCTGCGGGGGTGGTCAATACGATAGACACATCAGGACGTGTACGTTTTATCAACTGCACGGTGCTATCTATCTGGTCACGGAAGGAAGAAGCACTGAGGCTGCTATAGGCTTCGTTCGTACCCAGGGAAATAATCACCAGTTGCGGCTGCAGCACCTCCATCTGGGCAATGAGAATACTGCTCTGCTCATTGTAATGCTGGTACATGGCCCCATTGATACCAATAGCGTTGTACAACACGCCATTATGACCATTACGCAGTAAAGCACCATAAAAACGGAAAGGACTGTTCCCTTTTTCATCCCATCTTGCCTGGAATGACTGTACGGATCCGGGGAATGTTAAGGTAGCCTTCTTCACCGTTTCCCCAGCGCCGGGAAAAGGTACGCCTGCGACCTGCACATCAGCGCCTGGTGCACTGATACTGCTATCATCCAGTCCCGCATCATAGAACAGTTCTGCTACACGGATAGTATTATCTATCCCATCCTGTTTGCCACTGTAGGCCAGCGCGGGGGCTCCGCTCTGGGAAGTAAGAACAATAGCGCCCGGCCCCAGCGGTTCGTCTTTATAACGGTCAACTACGCGGGCCGACTGCCACCTGCCGGTACTGTTCCACCGGTAATCTTCCGGCCCGTTGGTACCTGCCAGGTTAAAAGGGAATACCCATCCACGCCCTGCACTGCCAAAAGCCTGTTGCAGGTAGTTAGCCGTTGTTAAAGGAAAAAAACCTGCCTGAATATGAGAATCACCGAGATGCAATATAGATACCACATTGCTGTTTGCTTTATGCAAAGCTGCATAAAAACGGTCCAGCGCGGTATCCTGTGCAATCGTATTTGTCTGTGCTGTTGCCCCAATGCCGGTCATAGCCAGCATCACGGTAAAAAAAGATTTACTGATGTTCCATCTTATATTCATCCATCATTGCTTTATACAGCAGCGCCCCTACTTTGGCCGCTCCCTGTCTGTTAAAGTGTGTGTAATCTTTATTTGCAAGGGCAGGGTCCCCTTCTACCCACTGTACCATAGAACCTTCTCCGCCCATAGCGGCATACAGGTTCCAGTAAGCGGTACCATGTTCTTTTGCCAGTTCGTGCTGTGTTTTCACCAGGGCAGGTACACCGGGGGCTGTCATCCAGTTACCACCTTTCCGGTACGACTTATCAGCGGTGGTAATCACCAGGAAAGAAGTATTCGGAAGCTCACTACGCAATGAGTCCATTACTTTTTTCATGGGACGGCCATACCAGGAGTAGTCTGTGAGTTCCGGTTTCCAGAGCATGTTAGCTCCGTAGTGCAGCACTACCAGGTCGTACGGATGTTCTGCCTGCATCCGTTCTACTATCTGCTTAGACAGTTTACCCAACTCTATGCCACTTATCCCCCGGAAGGAATAATTATCTACATACACCCCATTATTGGCTTCAAAACAAACACCATAAAAAGGCATACTGCTTCCGCCTACCCATTTGATATTAACGTTCGGATGAGCAGAGTCCTGTTTCCAGAACAACGTATTGACCGTCTCGCGGCCACTTAAAGCATATTGCTTATCGTTTACAGAAATATTACCACCGGAAGCAGGCCCATATAACAGGCTCACTTCCTCAAATTTATCGAGATTATGTTTATGTACAGGTGCATATCGGATCCAGCTGCTTTCTCCCGGCACAAAGGTATGCCCGGACATTCCCAGGGGAATGCTGGCAGGGGGCAATTCTTTATAGCTATAATCTTTCCAGTCTTTAGAGAAGGTATGATTGATTGTAGTCCGGAAGCCCGCTACTATGGACGTAATAGGCACAAAACCCACCCCTGAACCCCCAAACAGGATCTGCAGGCTGTCGCGCAGGTCTTCTGTGATCAGGTCCCCTTCTATCATAGAATCCCCGAAGTACGCGATGCGAACTTTCTTCCTTTTACCGGTTTTCAATTCGTTCAGTGCTGACAGGAAATGTTCCAGCCCGCTTACAGCGGTATCATGTACAGCATAGCGGAGAATCCCTTTATAAGAAGTAAAATCGTGATCGTGGTCAGGATCGGGAATATCAGCTAATGCAATAGTATCTGCCGGGATTGTTGCGGTTGAAGTATCTGTTGGTATTTCTCCGGCGATCGCTGTACTGTCTGCCGGCTCATCCTTACGGACATCTGCCAGCATGTCTAAAGGACGGGAAGTATAATGCTGAAGGGAAAAGGTGTTTTTAATCATTGACAAAGCCACCAAACATACTAAGGAACCCCCAATTATATAGAAAGGATAGGCCGATTTGTTTTTGCCGGACATAACTCTAAAGTCGGATTTGTAATTCACTTTTGTAGTTCCCACTTATCACGCGATATATGGAAATTCCTACAAATCTATAAGTTAATTGCTTGAATACGCCATTTGCTCATCCAATTTGTATAATTTATGTTTAGTGATCAGGTTGGTCACTCTTCTCACCCATTCCTTTCCTGCTGAGGAATACCCTCCGCGGTTCATGTGCGAGAGCCATAATTTATATTCTGGTTTTCCTTTTATCTTAGAGAACCATTTTTTACGGGAGAGCATTCCTACAAAGTATTTGTAAGATTCGGCATCAGATGCAAATTCCTTGTATTTTGAACGATAGGTAGCTCCTTTGATTTTATGTAATTTGTTCTTTCCTACTATTCCGAAGTGATTATGCAGCAGTCTGGCATTTTTGCTGGTACCTGAACCAGATTCCAGCATCGCCACGCCCAGTATTACGCTGGCAGGGATACCGGTCTCATTCATCAGTTTTACAGCAGTTTCTTTATGGTTGTCAACGTAGCGAGTTACTGAACGCTGCGCGAACGCTGTATTGCCAGCAAATAAAATGATACATAACACCGCACAAAACCATCCTCTGCAGAATAAGCGGTTTAATGACATGGCATTGTTATTTTTTGTTCTGGCAATATAGTTTAAATATTTATACAATATGATAATTAACTTGTAATTAATTATTAATCTGTTAGATATAAATTATCAACAGTTAATGTTCCCTATTGTTTGCACTGATCCCCCTTAATACTGTAATTTCCAGCATCAAGGGGGACCCGTTACAAAGCAACTCCCTTTGGCAAATTTTATGCCATCCTACTTCACTAATGATATTTTCAGCTCATTCAATTGTGACTGGTCAATGTCGCTAGGCGCGTCCAGCATTACATCGCGGCCGGAATTGTTCTTCGGGAAAGCGATGAAATCCCTGATGCTTTCGCTACCACCCAGTAACGAACAAAGGCGGTCGAATCCGAAAGCGATACCACCATGCGGAGGTGCGCCATATTCAAAAGCACCCAGCAGGAAGCCGAATTTATGACGGGCTTCATCCGGGCTCATGCCTAATGCGGCAAACATTCTTTCCTGGAGTTCACGCTGGAAGATCCTGATAGATCCGCCACCAATTTCGGTACCATTGAGTACTATATCGTAGGCGTTTGCCTTAATGTCTGCGTATTTAGAGGTGTCCTCCATCCAGCTGATATGTTCTGGCTTTGGAGAGGTAAACGGATGGTGCCGTGCTACCCAGCGGTTTTCTTCTTCCGCATACTCGAACAGCGGGAAGTCTATAACCCATAACGGCTTAAACTCATCTTTATTACGCAGGCCCATACGTTCGCCCATTTCCAGGCGCAGTTCGCTCATAGCTTTACGGGTACGTTCTTCTTTACCAGCCAGTACCAGTATCAGATCGCCGGGCTGAGCCTGGCATTTATCTGCCCAGATTTTCAGTTTGGTTTCGTCAAAGAATTTATCCACAGAGCTTTTAACGGAACCATCAGCACCTACACGGGCGTAGATCAGGCCGCTCATACCTATTTGCGGACGTTTTACCCATTCAGTGAGTTCATCCAGCTGTTTACGGGTGTATTCCGCGCAACCTTTCGCGCAGATAGCTACTACCAGTTCAGCTTCATCAAATACTTTAAAGCCGTTGTTTTTGGCAACGTCGTTAAAGTTCACCAGCTTCATTTCGAAGCGGATATCCGGCTTATCGTTACCATAGAATTCCATGGCATCGTCGAAGGTCATGCGGGGGAATGGTTCATTGAACGTGATCCCTTTTATTTCCTGGAAAATATATTTCAGCATCTCTTCGAAGTTGTTCAGGATATCTTCCTGCTCTACGAAGCTCATTTCACAATCTATCTGGGTAAATTCCGGCTGGCGGTCGGCACGAAGGTCCTCATCACGGAAGCATTTCACTATCTGATAGTAACGGTCGTATCCGCTTACCATCAGCAGTTGTTTAAAAGTCTGCGGGGATTGTGGCAGGGCGTAGAACTCATTAGGGTTCATACGGCTTGGCACTACGAAGTCGCGGGCACCTTCCGGGGTGGATTTGATAAGGAAAGGTGTTTCGATATCCATGAAGCCCTTGCTGTCCAGGAAGTTACGGGCAGCCCTGTTAAGGCGGTAGCGCAGTTCCAGGTTTTGCTTCACGATATTACGGCGCAGATCGAGGTAGCGGAATTTCATACGTAATTCATCGCCGCCATCGGTATCATCCTGTACAGTGAAAGGAGGTGTTTTAGCCGCATTCAGGATAGAAAAGCTGCTGACAGTGATTTCCACTTCACCTGTAGGGATGTTTTTATTTTTGCTGGAACGTTCTGTAACAGTACCAGTGACCTGTATAACAAATTCGCGTCCAAGTGGCTGGTTATCAAGCTGCTGATTCAAAGATTCACCAAACAGCAACTGCGTGATACCGTAGCGGTCGCGCAGATCCACGAAAGTGATGCTTCCAAATTTCCGGACTGTTTGTACCCAGCCGGACAATGATACCTGTTTACCGTTGTGTTCCAGTCGTAGCTCGCCACAAGTGTGCGTTCTGTACATATAATTATATTATAAAGTTCAAATTTGGTCCGGGAACTTCGTTACCGGGGTCGGCAAAGATAACGTATGATCGTTGCATTTCTATCCTTTACGCCTGTTAAAAAAACGCTTAATATCTGTTTCCTGCCATAGTGGCTTATCTTCAAGCAGATGCATCACAAACTGAGCCGCCATAGCGGGTGCCAGGGACGTGCCTTTTGTACCCAGGCCATTGAAGATACCCAACACGGGGTGTTCAGGGTGTAATCCCATCATAGGGCGGCGGTCTGTTCCCGATGGGCGGACTCCTGCGTATTGATCAAGTACCTCATAAGGGACCTTTAGCAGTTGTTGCAGTCCCGCTTCCAGGTATGCTCTTTTATCTCCGGTAGGCAGTTCATCTTTATAATCCCAGGCAAAGGTGGCCCCTACCCAATAAATGTCTTCTTCCTGCGGTACAAGCGTAATGCTTCTTTTCACAATGTCTTCGGTATGGAAACCAGGGATATGCACTTTCAGTACCTCTCCTTTATTCAGCAGGAAAGGGATATTATTGAACCAGGGATTTGCCGTGATGGCGGCGCCCTCGCAAAAAATAATACGGTCGGCGGTGATGTCCTTATATTGGACCTTCTCCCCTGTTTCCAGTACATTTATATCAAAGCGCTCTTCTCTTAATGAATGATGTTGTTGCAAATAATTTCTCCAGGCAGGCAACAGGTTATGCAGTAACACTGTGGCTCCTTTAATAACCGCTGCACCAAAAGGCTGATGTAGAAAAGCATCATAGGGGTCTCTATCCGGAACATGCATGTATGTTAGTCCGGATGTTCTCTCCATGAATGCATCCTTTAGCTGTTCAGATGGCAGCACATTCCAGATATCACGCTCTTTGAATACGGGCACGTTTAATAACTGTTCCATCCGCTGATAAGTCTTTACTGCCACCGGATATATATCATCATACAACCACGAAACAGTAAAACGCCTGCCTGATACAGGGTTAATAACCCCTGCGGCAATCCGGGACGCACTATTGGCCTTGTACTCATCTATCACCATCACAGAACATCCTGCTTCCATCAAAGTATGACTAAGCACAGTTCCTGCAATCCCCTGACCAATTATAAGAAAATCAACATTCATTGGGATGCAAATTACAACAAAGAAGATGCTTCTTACAAGGTTTCAATTGTCAGGAGTATCTATTTGACAATTACTTTTTGATATCACCCGATACTACACGTGATTACCGTTATGACGGCGTAGACCGGCAGATGTTGTTAATCATAAATACACTGCATCTGACTGTTTAGTTCCCTGATGTAGCTTTGGAATAGGGGTCCAGCATTTGTTTTTCAATTTAACTTCACCTGATAGTCTCGTCAGATAAGGTGTATTTATTGATTAACAACATTGCCGCGAAGAAAAACTGGGGCACTACCCAATTATCAGGAGTATCTATTTTCACAATTACGAAATGATTACCGGTAGTGCATTATGACAATATAGATCGGCAGATGTTGTTAATCATAAATACACTGCATCTGACTGTTTAGTTCCCTGATGTAGCTTTGGAATAGGGGTCCAGCATTTGTTTTTCAATTTAACTTCACCTGATAGTCACGTCAGATAAGGTGTATTTATTGATTAACAACATTGCCGCGAAGATGATGCAATCAAACCGGGGCACTACCAATTAACCACTCATTTTAATAAATAAACATTTATACTTATCTTGATATCGTTTCGTGAACGATGAGCTGCCATTTCCTTGTATTGAAAAATCCGGTTTGGATACCGTAACAGTGTAACAATAACAAACCGACTAACATCTTAATCCATGAGAGCCAATTACTTGTGTGCACTACTCTGTGCCTTTTCGTTATCCGTTTTATTTGCTGCTGCATGCAAAAAAAGCAGAGAAACACTAACTGCTTCCTTACCTATTAATGATCATGACACGGCTTTCGTACATCCGGGGCTGTTGCATACAGCGGCGGCCTTTGAACGTATGCAGGCAAAGGTGGCTGCGGGAGCAGAACCCTGGCTATCCGGCTGGAATAAACTTACTGCCAATGCACATTCTTCTACAAGCTGGACTGCCAGTCCGCAAAGCATTGTTTACCGGGGGGCTGATGGCGTGCATCCGGAAAATTACAGTCTGTTATTTAATGATATCGCAGCCGCTTATGCATCTGCGCTGAGATGGAAAGTATCTGGCGATGAAGCCTATGCCAGGAAATCTATCAGCATCATGAATGCATGGTCGGCCCATCTGACCAAACTGGCAGGAACAAACGATTCTGTACTGGCTGCCGGTTTGTATGGGTATGAATTTGCCAATGCAGGGGAGATCATGAGAACATATAAAGGATGGTCTGCTTCTGATTTTGCTCGTTTTCAGCGAATGATGCTGAATGTATTCTATAAAGTGAATCATACATTCATAACAAGGTGGGAAAGGTGTATGGGGCATTATTATGCCAACTGGGACCTGTGTAATATGTGTTCTTTGCTTGCAATCGGTGTACTTTGTGATGACAGGAGCATTTATAATGAAGCCATCACTTATTTTAAATACGGAGCGGGAAATGGTAATATCAAAAATGCAGTCTATTATATTCATGATGGCGGACTGGGGCAATGGCAGGAAAGCGGTCGTGACCAGGGGCATACAACTTTGGGCATTGCATTGATGGGCGCTTTTTGTGAAATGGCCTGGAGTCAGGGAGATGATATGTATGGTTACGATGACAACCGTTTCCTGAAAGGTGCCGAATATGTAGCAAAATACAATGCGGGACAGGATGTCCCCTATGTTGCATATACTAATTGTTTAGGGGTGGATCAGGAGATTATCAGTGCAGATGCCCGCGGCAATATCCGCCCGGTTTGGGAGTTGGTATATAATCACTATGTAAAATTGAAAGGACTGTCTGCACCATATACCACATTCTTTGCAGAAAAGGTAAGGCCTGAAGGCGGTGGTGGAAACTATAGTTCAGGCAGCGGAGGCTATGATCAACTGGGATATGGTACGTTAACATGTACACTGAATGATCCTCAGTAATATTTTCTTAAGAGAACTGTAAACCTAGCAAAATCAAACAAACTGCTGTCGAAGAATTAGCAGTTCGCTTAATTGTAAGTTATTATCAGGATTATTAAAATTGACCTATATCAAGGCAGCTTTAGCCGTTTGATTGTTTGGTACCAGACTTTTTTCGGATATCAATATGAAGCTGTTCTTCTGCAATATCAATCATTAACTCAAGCCCAGTGGTTTTCATCTGGGCTTGAGTTAATGATTGAGCCAACTCTTCAAGTTGTTTCTTTAATAAGACCTGTCCTGGCTTTCTTTCTCTGTCAAAATAAGTGTAGTAGATGTTACTTTGCTAAGATTGGAAGAAAATCGCATTACCCAACCGAAGACTTAATCTGGTAGTGTCTCAGTTTGAATATTATGATAGCGCGGATTCGCAGATTAAACTGAGACACTAGCATTTTGAGATGTAAATATTTTTCAGGACGAGACACTTCCTTGCCAGAAAGATTACACTATTTTATACACGGTTTACCGGGACAATACAGATTTTTAATGATGATAAAGTACTTCTTTGGGAATAGGATTAGTTTCCTTACTCCCAGGCACGAGATAAATGATTATAGGAATAACGGTACCTGTGTATTGTAAATGCAGCGGATAAAAGCCTTTTTGCAACGGAAGGATAAACGTTTTGTCTTTACCGTTACCCGTAGCTTTCTTATAATCAAATAATAACTGACTGCCCACATGTAATGTTACATCCATTGCAGGGTCTACTAATCCGAAAATATAATAGCCGTCTTCTTTTATTTCCAGAAAACCATTCTGCAAACCGGCGATACTATCCAGTCCACCAGGCTTTATTTTTCCAGGCTTTTTAACTGCCGGCAATACCGTCCCCGTTTTGTAATCAGTCTTCACTACTTGATTATATTCCGGTCTAGTACAGAATGCTTTTAATGTTACCTGTGATATTATATTCATCTCTTGTGCACCTCTTATTATTTCAGGAGAAGCAGCAGTTGGCTCCGTCCCATCTGTGGTATATCTCACATGTACCCTTTCATCAGGAAAACAATAAAAATTAAACGGTTTATCTTTTAAGATGATACCTGCCATCGGATGAAATTCCAGGCTATCAGTGGTATAACCCTCATAAGTATATTTCAATCCATCGTATACTGTTTTGAAAATGGTGGAGTTATGTGTTTCACCTGTATACACCAATGTCTTCCAGTGTAATTTCGCAGGCGCATCTGCACGGAAAATGGAATCCATCGCTTTTACTCCCATCCCCCTGAAAGCTTCCCCTTCACGGCCGGTAAATAAAATCGTTCTTTCAGGATTGGGTATTGATGGTAATTTTTCTGCTGCCATCTTCATCAGGAAACCATCTCCATACCAGAAGGCTGGATCTGCCAGCATGTATGACTGGAATAGTTCAGGTTCTTTAAAGAAACAATACAAACCGAACAACCCGCCTAATGATCCACCTTCCAGTGTGCGCTGTCCTTTGGTAGGGTATTTCTTTTCGATATAAGGGATCAGTTCTGTTTTGATGAATGCGATATAATTATCTGCACCGCCGGAAACAGGACTACCTTCCACATGTATAGGTGTAAGGTCTCTCTCCCGCATGTTGTGGCCATTGATGTAGGTGTTAGGCAGACTTACAATAATATTTGCCGGCATAAACTGGATCTGTGCAAAGCGTTGTAGTTGCGCAACGATCTTCGTATTCCATTCCCCATCTGTTACATAAGTTACATCGTACCGGGTACCGGACCCCGGTTTATAATCGTCCGGCAGCACTACTTCTATTTTCCGCTGCTCTTTCATAATAGCAGAATATATAGAATCCTTGATAATCTCCTGTGCCATAGCAGTCACAGGTAACAGGAAAAAAATAACAACCAGTTTCTTCATATTTATTCTGTTTTCAGACTTTTAACAGGATTGGCAATGCAGCGCTTATAGCTTTGTACCCAACGGTAATCCAGGCGATGATGACGGATAATACACAGACATCATAAAGATGCCCCAGCCCATGTTTGTATGATAATAAAAACCAGCAAGCCGCTCCTGCATGAAATAATATCCAAGGGGTGCTGCTATCGGAAAAGCAATCCCTATTAAGATAGCAAATTCTCTTGAGAACATGTATACGATACTTTGTACTATCCAGGTAGTAAACGTCTTCAACCATATGCTGGAAGAGCGTAAACGGTCCTGAAAACTCTTTATAACTACTAACAGATTACTATATAACAGGTATATAAGCCCTATCTATATAGGTAGGGCTTATATAGCGCTTAAATAGAGGTTATATAGGGCTTATATAGGGGTTATATACCTGAGCCGGCTGAATATCAATAGGTTATCAGTACTCACTAATATTTCGGAGCTTTTTTACTACTGATTACCAATACATTAAAATATAATGGGAAGTTATTATAACAGAAATAACATGGCTAATATTAAGAGAAAGAACGCCTTTACCCTGGAAGAATGAGCTTTGAAAGAGCGTTCAGGGAGTTAAAAGCGCTTTGTTCAGCACATAAAAAAGGGGACCAGAACGTATTCTGATCCCCTTTGAGAAAAAACAGGTTGATTATTCTATGACTTTTACTCTGATTCCATCGCTATGTGCGCTGAACTCAGGTGCATACATACATTGTGCTGTACTGATACCATTGCTGAAGTTACCCTGGTGAGTGACGAACAAGGTATATTCAAATACATAGGTGCCTTTTGGCAAACGGCTAAAGAAGAAGTTAGTGGAAGCATCTTTTGTGCTCTCATAGTAACTCACCCCATTCTGCCATTGGCTACCGCTGATCACGTTCTCAGGTTCAAAGCAGGCAGCCCGCATGTCTTTCAGATGTACATATTCCATGTCTCTGTCTACTTTCATGGTCACCTGCACTTTCACTTTATCTCCTACTTTCAGTTCATTACCTTCCCGGATGGCAGTCAATAAAGGTCCGCTGGCCGTATTCTTCTGAATGAACAAACGTTTTTGCAGGGTGAGTGGCGTAGCAGCAGATGTTATCTTATCCAGCTGTTCGAAATACTGCCAGTAGATAGCTCCCCAGGCTGGCTGTCCGTGACTGCCTTCCAGTTTCACTTCTATCTTGCCCATATCAGGTTTTACTTCGTGTCCTTCAAAGCGTTTTTTGAAGTAACCAGTGCCTGCTTCTGTTTTTTCAGTGGCAGAGCTGACAGTGGTATTACCGAGACGAATGTCTACCTGCGGAGTAGCAGATAACCAGTTGCTGCCACCCAATAACATTGCATAACAAGCGTCGGCTGTTGCCTTGGTAGTATGCCAGTTATTCGTTTGTTTGTTTTTGAGCAACCATGTTTTCATATCGCTCACAGCAGCTGTATCATGGGTAACGTCTTCAAACGCTTCTATGAGGATAGCCTGTGTTTCTATAGGTGCTTCGTACCACCAGTAACCAGCGCGTACATCTTTCCAGTACATACCCATTTCATCATTTACTATCGCATTTTCTTTCAGCGAGCGGATGATTTCCTTTGCAGTTGTTTCCTCACCGCTTCTCTGTAAAGCCAGAGCCAGCATTGCCTGGGTATATTTACCCTGTTTCAACCAGTATTGCTTTGCCTGTGAGAGATAGTATTTGTAAGACTCTGCGTGTTGTTTAGCTACAGGTTTTTCCGGGAACAGGCTGCGTACATATAAATAATGTGCTTCCAGGTAACCGAGCTGTTGTTCCTTGAGATCTGCTTTATGTTGTTTCAGGTATTGATAGCGTTCTTCTATTTGTTTCTCTGCATAAGCCATTCCCTTGTCTACGATTCTTTGTGTGGCTTCTTTATCCATTACACCTATATGCTGCAAACGACCAATACCAGCTAATATATATTGTGTGATGTACTGATCTTCCCACATACCGGTGAACCATGGGAAAGCACCGGAAGGCAATTGTTTTTGCTCTAACTGGCTGATTGCTTTGTCCTGCTCTCCGCTCATACGTTGCAGATCGAATAACAATCCGATACGCTGTTTCTGTTCTGCTTCATTCTTTGCTTCCATTACCCATGGCGTTTCCTGCAACAGTACTGATTTCAGTTCTTCATTCTTTTGCAGATTACTTTTCAGTGCAGCCGTATCCATTGTCTTCCACTTCTCAAACATATCCTTTATACCAGGCGATGTATTAGCAATATGTGAGGCCAGTGCATTTGCATAAAAGCGGTTGAATACCTGCTCTGAACATTCATACGGGTATTCCATTAAATATGGTAATGCCTGTACAGCATACCAGGCAGGGTTCCCAGAGAATTCAACAGTTAATGCATGCTGCTGTAATGTTTCTGAAGTATCACTACTTAACAATTTAGACATTGTAAAGGAACGGGTACCATCACCACGCATTGCCAGTGGTAATGTTTCAGTTACCAGCATGGTGTTAGTCAGCACCGGTATTGCGTTTTCCTCTCCATCACTGAATTTTCCTGCCTGTGCGATTACACGGTATAAAAGAGAACTACCGAAATTGAAAAGAATCTGTACCGGGAAATTCACCGCGGTGCTTTGTCCTTTTTTTACGGTGAAGTGCTGTACCGGGAAGACGTTCTGGAACCAGCCATCTACAGGTTTCATTGTAGCGGCATCCAGTAATTCCAGGCGGGCTTCTCCTGTTAAAGCATTGTCTGAAAGGTTGCTGATTTTGGCAGAGAAGTCTATTTTATCACCTTCACGCATGAAACGTGGTGCATTCGGTTGCACCATCAATGGTTTTTGTGTAATGATGCTGGCGCTTACCCGGCCGAAAGAAGCGGTTTTAGTATGTGCCAGTCCTATGAAGTTCCACTTTGTTAATGCTTCAGGTACAGTGAATTCAAAACTGATATTACCATCTTTATCTGTATGTAAGTCTGGTAAGAAGAATGCCAGTTCATTAAGGTTTGTACGTGATTGTACTTTCTCTGCTGGTTGTCCATTTGCCGGAGCGGCTGGTTTCTGAGCCCCTGCAATAACGCTTTCAGACAGCGTTCCCGGAGCAACCTTCGCCATATCCATTGCAACCTCTCCCTGGACAATTGATGGTGCAGGCGCCATTGCCATCATACGTGGTTCTGCGGCATCACTCCTTTCTTTTTTCATCATGCTTATTCCTCTGATACGAATATTTCCATCACCGGGTCTTCCATAATTCACGAACAAGTTTAGAGCATCATATGAGAATCCTTTCTCGTTAGGGATATCAGGAGATGTAATCTTCTGCCAGTTGGTAGAGGCAATTTCCCTGAAGTTTACAGCACCGCTCCATTGATTGTAAGTATATAAAGAAGGATAGAGGTCCGGTGTTTCCCAGCTATGTCGGCGGAAAGCATCCAGTGATGCATCGTACATCGTAGCTACCATTTCAGCAGCAACCTGCTCGCCTTTATATCCTTTAATATTTACCTGCCATTTTTCTTTTTCACCAGGTAATAATTTATCACGGTGGGTGGCTAATGTGATATCCAGCTGTTTATTTGTCCAGGGTACCAGTATTGTTTTACTGGAAGTAAACACGCGGTTATCTTTTACAAATACATACTGAAATCCTACATTTCCCCTGTCTTCTTCTGTAGCCGTATAAGCCCTGTTTTCTATTTTTGCATCTACTGTAAATGTGCTGAATACTTCTTTCTTATCTACTTTCTCAAAGATCTGTAATACCTGTACATCCTTTGCTGCTGTACCAAATAACATCTGTTCAGTTTCCCCCGGCTCCAGCGCTGGCTTATCTTCATACTGCCATAAATAAGTTGGATAAGATACTGTTTTAGCTGTTGGATCTATCAGTTCAAATGTTGTTTTCTGTATTACAGGTTCCCCATGTTTATCAACCGTACTTACTTCCAGTTCATACCAACCGGCAGGTAGTTTTTGGCTATCCAGTGCAATGGTACTGTCTGCCTTTGTTTCTGCCTGTTTGGTGACAATAACAGCGCCACGTACCCAGTTCTCTGTTCTGTCTTCATCTTTATAAATATCTACCGGGAAGTCTTTGATATAATCTGCCTGCGGAATCACAAACTGGTCCGGCATGTTCCAGTAACGTGTACGTAATAAACGACCAGGATGCTGCAATGGTTTTATGGCAAGCGTTATTTTAGCAGGTTCAAAATTACCATTCAGATTCTGTGTAGTAACTGACAGTGATTTCAGATCTTTCTGTAAGAAAGGACTGGGTATATTCACTGAAATTTCGAGCGACTGATAACCTACGCTTACACTTTGATTACCGCTATGTGTTTCGCCGTTGATGTCTGTAATATCTGCCTGTACGGTATAAGTAAAGATAGGTTTCAATGCTGTGTCCATACTTAATTCCGGCAAGGCGGGGAAAGTAACATTAAATGTACCGTCTGGCAATGTCGTTGTTTCGCCCTGCGCGATCTCACGTGATGGAACATTATAGAAAGGACGTTTCCACATCAGCCAGGGATAAGGGAGGCGGGCCATTCTTGTAACACGGTACTTCACTTTTGCGCCATCAATATTATTCCCCGAATAAGCCAGCGCTTTACCATTCACGGTAACGGAGTCTCCTATACGATAACTACCTTTTATCTTATCAAACTCTACATAAAATTTGGGTCTTTTGTATTCTTCTACAGAGAAATATATACTACCGCCATTCTTTGCTTCTTCCAGACGGAAGTTCCCATTGAGGCGACCAGCAGGCAAACGGAATTTACCCGAGTATGCACCATATTCATTGGAAATAACTTCCAGAGAATCTACTTCATCCCCATTTACATCATGCAGATGTATGGTTGTTTTATACGCAGCTAATATGCGGCTTTTAGATGCAACACGGTCCTTCTTTACAACGATACCTTTGAAGTACACTGTTTGTCCGGGTCTGTAGATAGCCCTGTCTGTAAACAGGAATGTTAAATGAGGAGTGGTATCCTCTTTATATCTTGTGTAGTTATAGATGTATTTGTAATCATCGGGGAACAGTTCATCTTTCCCATTAATCCATTGCAGTCTTACATTTGTGCTATTCCTCAGTTCCTTCATCTGCAGTGATCCATCTTTCCCCGAGAGGGTAGTCCAGGCGAGTTTCAACTCATCCGCACCGGAATTAGGATTACTTACATTCTGCCATACATTCAGTTTAACATCGGGCATCGGTTTACCTGTCTGCCTGTGTAAAACATAATAGAGGTCTGGTACACCATCGTCGTTATCCCGGCTGATATAACTGATCTCTGATACATGGATGAACTGTGCAGCCAGCAGGTTTTCCTTGATGGAGAACTGAGGGTTTGTACTGGCCAGGATCATGTAATGGCCTATGGGCAATGCACTTATTTTAATCTCAGCAGTATGCTTACGGTAATCTTCTGATCCTGTTAAAGATTGTTCCCATTCTTTTGTCGCGGGCCTTTCTCTTACCAATCGCCAGTAAGCTTCATTATCATTATAAGCGTCCTGGGATGCTTTTCGTAATGATTGAAGGAAATCTTCGTCTATACGGGCAACGCGCAGGTAGATCTTATTCAGATTACCATAAGTAACCAGGGTACGGAAAGGTAAGTCCGGTACGTTCACCAGTTCAGTTTCCAGCCTTAATTCTTTGCTTTCTATCTGTTCCAGTAAGTGCGCAGCCTGTATAGCCCCATGAGAGGATGGCGCCTGCCTGATAGCTTTATCACAGAGCATTTTTGCCGTTATGTAGGCATCTTTGTCGGGCAAGTCATAGTAATATTGCGCCAGCAGGTAAGTTGCCTGTGTACTTTCTGCCTCTCCAGCATATGCCACTTCCATTTCTTTCAGGAGTTTCACATACAGGGTTGTTTTATCGGGCATCACACTTACCTGGTTCATGTACGCTACTCTTTCCAGGTCTACATCCAGAAGTGCAGCTTTGCTGTCTTTCTCATGGAAACGCAGCAATTCCTGTAATATTAACAGGGCTTTATATTGTAAGGAGGCATTATCAGTAGTGATGAAATGATGTGTTGCAAATGTCTGTGCCGGTGCAAAAGCAATGGGGTCTGTCAGTTCGAACTGGTTAGCCGGGCGGGTGGCATTTGCCTCTCCTGTTTTGAAATAGTCAAGGGCACGGTGTGCCAGCAGATCGTATAAAGTAGGGCGTAATTGCCGGGTGTTCTCTCCTTTGTTTATAATCGGATCGAATGTGGCAATATTCACTTTTTGCAGCTCTGTGCTTTTTTCCAAAGACGCCAGGTAAGCCGCAGAGATTTCTCTGTTCAGGCGGTCGAGGCTCCAGGCGGTGATGTCTGTAGTGGTATCGTTTTCCACGGCAGTACGACGATACAGCAGGTATCTGTTCTGCTGCAGGTAGCCCCAGATCAGTTCTCCTTTTATGCTTAGTAAAATGGCTTTTATGGGGCCATCGAATTGCGCGATATGGGTATCTACCTCATGAAGATCTTTCATGGGAGAATACTCTTCGGTGATATGAATGTATTTAATACGGTAAATCAGTGCTTTCAGCAGTTGTACATCCTGTTTTTGTTGCAGGGCTTGTGTGTAGATGCTGTTCACTTCTTCCAGTGCCGACTTAGGCAATCCTTTTTTGTCAAAATCTTCTACTTTTTCCCAGTGGGTATTATAGTTAAATTGAGCCATAGCAGTAGTACTGATTACTGTTAGAAAAATGAATAATGAGAAAATGAGGCGCATACGGACAGCGTTTAAGGTTTGTATTGTTCAGAGGATGCAGAATTTCAGGGTATTCCACAATGACAGGGCATAAAAGTCAAGAAAATTAAGTTCCGGGCAAAAAAAATCCTTGTCTGTCGAAGCTGACGAAGGATGTGGCTGGCAAAAATACATGCCTGTTAAAGATACAGCTGGCAAAAAAAATCCTCCCCCGTTGATGCCGGAAGAGGACTTTCTATATCATTAACTGATTGATTAGTATACATTAAGCTTTCACAGCCTTCAGTACATCTGCCATAGTCTGGCCAATGTTTGCAGGACTTGCTACTACATGAATACCACATTCTGCCATGATTTTCATCTTAGCAGCAGCAGTATCGTCTGCACCACCTACGATAGCACCGGCATGTCCCATACGGCGGCCCGGAGGCGCTGTCTGGCCGGCGATGAAGCCTACTACAGGCTTAGTGCCGTTTTCCTTGATCCACAGTGCAGCTTCTGCTTCCATGCTACCGCCAATCTCACCGATCATGATGATACCTGCGGTTTCCGGATCGTTCATCAGCAGTTCTACTGCTTCTTTGGTAGGTGTACCGATGATTGGGTCTCCACCGATGCCGATAGCGGTAGAAACACCTAAACCAGCCTTAACTACCTGATCAGCAGCTTCATATGTTAAAGTACCGGATTTAGATACGATACCAATGTTACCTTTTTTGAATATAAAACCAGGCATGATACCTACTTTCGCTTCTTCTGCAGTGATAACACCAGGGCAGTTTGGTCCGATCAGGCGGGATTTACGGCCTACCAGGAAGCTTTTAGCTCTGATCATGTCCTGTACAGGAATACCTTCTGTGATACAGATAATCAGTTCAATGCCTGCTTCTGCGGCTTCCATGATAGCATCTGCTGCGAATCCTGGTGGAACAAAAATGATAGATACATTGGCTCCGGTAGCTTTTACAGCATCTTCAACTGTGTTAAATACCGGCCTGTCCAGGTGCTTGCTTCCGCCTTTTCCCGGTGTAACACCGCCCACTACCTGTGTACCATATTCAATCATCTGTGTGGCATGGAACGTACCTTCTGTACCGGTAAAGCCCTGTACAATCACTTTGCTATGCTTATTAACTAAAACACTCATCGCGCTTGGTTTATTGTTTTATAATGATATCGGCAAAATTAAAGTCCTATTCTTAAATTCCCAATCAATCTTTTTTCAGCTTATCTCTCCAGTCTTTCTGCTGGAACATTTCCATCTGCCGAATTTCCTTTGCCTCCCTTAAAAAGTCGGATGCAAATATAAAATCATTCAGTTTCTCATCCTTGCTAAAAATAATATCCTTGTTACTTCCTTCCCATTGTTTACGTCCCTGGTACATATATACAATATGATCACCGCTTTCCATTACGGTGTTCATATCATGGGTATTGATAACCGTGGTAATATTGAATTCCTTGGTAATATCCTTGATAAGCTTATCTATGAGCAGGGAGGTCTGTGGGTCCAGGCCCGAGTTTGGCTCATCGCAGAACAGGTATTTGGGGTTAAGAACGATAGCCCTGGCAATACCTACCCTTTTTTTCATTCCCCCGCTTATTTCAGCAGGGAACTTCCTGGCAGCATCTTTCAATTGCACCCTTTCCAGGCATTCCATTACCCGCTTCTTTTTATCCCTTAATGAACCGGAACCGAACATATTGAGAGGAAACATCACGTTCTGCTCTACGGTCATACTGTCGAACAGGGCAGATCCCTGGAACAGCATGCCTATTTCGCGACGGATTTCTTTACGGTCTTTTTCTTCCATCCCGGTGAAATCCTTTCCTTCATACAGCACTTTACCGCTATCCACTTCCATCAGGCCTACCATACACTTCATCATCACGGTTTTACCACTGCCGCTGGCGCCTATGATAAGGTTTACCTTTCCTGTTTCCATCTTTGCCGAAACTTCAGGCAGGATTACCTTATCACCAAAACCTTTCTTTATATTAACCAACTCGATCATACTATAATAAGATTGCTGCCAGCAAATAGTCCATGAATAATATCAATACGCAGGTAACGACTACCGCCGTGGTACTTGCTTTACCTATTTCCAGCGCTCCCCCCTGTACGTTATATCCGTAATAGGATGGGACCGTAGATATAATAAATGCAAAGACGAATGATTTGAATAAGGCAAAGAATATATTGTATGCTTTGAATTCCTGTCTTAATCCCTGCATAAACTCTTCAGGGGAAAGGATGTTAGCCAAAGAACCGGCTTCCAGTCCCCCCCAGATACCCAGAAAACCTGCGATAGCGATTAAACAGGGGATCATAATAAGTGAAGCAAGGATTTTGGGACCAATAAGATATCCTTTTGTATTGATACCCATGATCTCCAGGGCATCGATTTGTTCGGATACCCGCATATTGCCCAGTTCTGAAGCTATCTTGGACCCTACAACGCCTGCCAGTACGATACAGGTAAGCGTTGGCGCAAATTCCAGGATGATAGTATCTCTCACAACCTGTGCTATTGTAGCTTTGGGGATGATCGGACTTACCAGCTGGTAAGAGATCTGCAATGTGGTTACCCCTCCCATAAAAATGGAGATAATCAGTACTATCCCCAACGACCCAATGCCTATATCAACGCACTGAAGCATAAACTCCTTCCAGTACATCTTCATGTTTTCCGGTCTGGAAAACATTCCTTTGAGCATAAGCAGGTAACTTCCGAAATGATGAAAGAATCTAAACTCCATAACTGGCCAAAGATAGTGGAAAATGTTATAATCATCTCAGGCTCCTGACGAGGAGACGCTTCAAACTGCGTTCTATGATCTCCCCCATTGTTTTACAGCGTGAAAATACGGAGTCATCATAGTACTGGGCCAGCTCATGGCCCAACTGGGATATTTTTTCGGGGAAAGAGACATTATCTTTCATAATCACATCCCTTAAATCTTTGATCCGGTGACGCTGGGCTTTTATTCTCCTGGCTATCAGCGATCTTTCCTCCTGCTGGTATTGCTTTACGACTTCAGCATTGAGGTGTTTCATGGCCAGTTCCACGAATACCCGGTTCTCTTTGAAAAACTGGGGCATGTACAGTGTGCGTTTGCCTTCGTAGAATTGCTGGTCGAAATCGATGGCCCTTATCCTGAACTGCACATCATCGAAGTCCGGGGTAATATCGAATACGAAATTGTAGGAGCGCATATCTCCCAGCAGCCGTACAAAGCAGCGTTCATTGAACTTTACAAACTCCTTGGCTATACGTTTAGGATTGAATTCGGGGCGGTTCAGGTAATGTGCAGCGAACTGGTCTCCGGGAACACCGGCGATATGTTCTTCTACCAGTGTGTTCCCATCTACTATGAAGTTCATCCAGTAGGGGGATAAGATATGTTCCAGCTCCAGTCCGTAGATACGGGAGGCGTCGGCAATCTTAATATAAAAATAATCATACACCTCATTGTAGGTGTTCACGATCTTTATGCGGAAGGGATGAGAGTTCCCGAATGTGCAGATATCTATCCGTTCTATACTTAAATGTTCTTCAGCCGCCTGGTCACCTCCTGCTTTCATGATAGAATAAATCCTTTTCAGACCAGCCTGCAAATGACCTATCATGTTCTGGGGATAAAATACAGATTCCCAGAGAGTATCTTTCCCGTCTTTATCATAAACCGGAATACTGTTGTCGTAGTAACGGAGTTCCTCGTATGATACCGGCAGCGGCACTTCCCTCTCATATAGTCTGAGATATCCCCGGAAACTGGGATTGAGCGGGAAGAATGCTTTCTTTTTGGAGATGTGCTGCATGATTCAAATATCGGAGAAAAAACAAGCAGCACCAAAAGCTACTGGGTTGGCAGATGTTGTTCATGATAAATACACTGCATCTGACTGTTTAGTTCTCTGATATAACTTTGGAATAGGGTCCAGGATTTGTTTTTCAATTTAACTTCACCTGATAGTCACGTCAGATAAGGTATTTATCATTTAACAACATCTGGCGCGAAGATGATGTACACAAACCGAGGAACTACCTATGTTTGTAGTGAGCTTTACTAAAAACACATCGCTCCTGACGGGGCTGATCAAGCTTTGCGTCAGGAGCGATGTATTAAAGTTCTGTCAGGAAAGCGTTTTCTCCTTTTTTATTTCTTCTTAGCGGGTGCTTTTTCCTCACAGCATTTATGCTGTGCATCCACTACCGCAATGTTCACCATATTCACGATCTGACGCACAGTACTGCCTAACTGCAGAATATGTACCGGTTTCTTCATACCTAACAGGATGGGGCCTATGGCATCAAAACCGGCTACTTCCTGTAACAGGTTATAAGCCACATTACCAGCTGTAAGATTAGGGAAGATGAGGGTATTCACTTCCTGGTCTATCAGCTCACTGAAAGGGTAACTATCCTTCAGGATCTCTTTGTTGAATGCCATTGCAGCCTGGATCTCACCATCCACAATTAAGGTAGGATCTTTCTTCTTCACTATTTCACGGGCTTTGCTTACCAGCTGTGCTTCCGGAGTACCACTGGAACCAAAATTCGAATACGATACCATGGCTATACGGGGAATGATGTTGAATTGTCTTACTTCGTTTGCTACCAGCAATGTGATATCTGCCAGTTCTTCCGCTGTAGGATTGAAGTTCACCGTTGTATCCGCAAGGAATAACGGCCCACGTTTGGTATTAATGATATACATACCTGCCACACGTTTCGCATTCTCTTCCATACCTATCACCTGTAATGCAGGGCGTATAGTATCAGGATAATTACGGGTAAGACCGGAGATCAGTGCATCTGCTTCACCGGTTTCTACCATCATACAACCAAAGTAGTTACGCTCGCGCATTACCTTCTTTGCTTCATACAGGTTAAACCCTTTACGCTGGCGCTTCTCAAAGAATAGCTGTCCGAATTGATGGCGTTTTTCCTGCATCTCATCGCTCTTAGGATCGATGATCACGGTGTCTTCCAGTTCAATACCGTTTTCTGCTGCCAGCTGCCGGATTTTGAGTTCATTACCCAACAGGATGGGATAGGCGATACCCTCATCTCTCACTACCTGTGAGGCTTTCAGTACTTTCAGGTTATCTGCTTCTGCAAATACCACTTTACGTGGGTCCTGACGGGCTTTGTTACCAATTACACGGAATAACTGGTTATCCAGTCCCAGGCGTTTGTTCAGTACTTCTATATAATCTTCCCAGTTAGTGATGGGATGTTGTGCTACACCGCTATCCATGGCCGCTTTCGCTACTGCAGGAGCCACATGGCTCAGCAAGCGCGGATCGAGTGGTTTTGGGATGATATATTTCGGACTGAAAAAGAGATTCCTTTCATTATAGGCAAGGTTCACAATATCCGGCACAGGCTCTTTGGCCAGTTCTGCCAGGGCCTTTACTGCCGCCAGTTTCATCTCTTCGTTGATCTGGGTAGCGCGTACGTCTAATGCTCCACGGAAAATGTAAGGGAATCCCAGTACGTTGTTCACCTGATTAGGGTGATCTGAACGGCCGGTAGCCATGATCACATCCGGGCGGGAGCCTATAGCCAGGTCGTAAGCGATCTCCGGGTCAGGGTTTGCCATCGCAAATACGATAGGGTTCTTGGCCATTCCTTTGATCATTTCCGGTGTTACCACATTCCCTACGGAAAGCCCTACAAATACGTCTGCACCTTTCATCGCTTCTCCCAGTTCCTGTACTTTCGAATTGGTGGCAAATTGCTTATGCATCTCTGTAAGATCTGTGCGGGAGGTATTCAGCACACCGTTCTTATCAAACATCACGAAGTTTTCCAGCTTTGCACCTAAAGCCACGTATAGCTTTGCACAGGCCATAGCAGCAGCGCCGGCTCCATTGATGACTATCTTTACTTTATCTATTTTCTTTTTTACCAGTTCCAGGGCATTGAGCAATGCCGCACTGGAGATGATGGCTGTACCATGCTGATCATCATGCATGATAGGGATCTTCAGCTCTTTTTTCAGGCGCTCTTCTATAGCAAAACATTCCGGGCTCTTGATATCTTCCAGGTTAATGCCCCCGAAAGTAGGTTCCAGCGCTTTTACCACCTGCACAAATTCATCTACATCCCTGGTATTCAGCTCTATATCAAACACATCTATATCTGCGAAGATCTTGAATAATACAGCCTTTCCTTCCATAACGGGTTTACCGGCCTCAGGACCAATATCCCCCAGCCCCAGTACAGCGGTGCCATTACTGATAACTGCTACCAGGTTACCTTTGGCGGTATATTTATATACATTTTCTACATCTCTGTGAATTTCTTTACAGGGTTCCGCTACCCCGGGAGAATAAGCGAGAGAAAGGTCCCATTGTGTTTTAGTGTTTTTCGTAGGTATAACTTCTATTTTGCCAGGCCGTCCCATAGCATGGTAATCCAATGCATCCTGCTTATTCAGTTTTTTAGCCATAATTCAAATAAGATTGTTCTTGGGCGTGCAATATACGAAGTATTGCAGGAACAGGATGTACCACGAAAGAGTAGGTTCACAATAATTACTTACTTTTACGATGCTAAACCTGACTGTAGAACATGATACAACGTATTCAAACTCTTTATCTTTTATTAGCTGCTGCGGCTGGCGCGGCTACCTGGTTTTTTGATATCTGGAAAGCGACGCTGAGTGATAATGTAGTGAGCTATTTTAATGTACAATCCAGCTATCTTGTGTTTGTGCTTTATATGGTGATAGTGATGCTAGCAGTGGTTTGTATCTTCCTTTTCAAGAAACGTAAAATACAGTTCAGGTTAACCGTACTGAATATCTTCCTGGCTATCGCAGCTATTGCGCTACCCTATTTTAAAGTAGAGGAATTTAAAGTTGCATTGCAGACAGGTGGTAAGACGATTACTTCTGCCAGTTATCTTCCGGCAGCATTTCTACCGGTACTTATATTAGTATTCCTGTTTTTAGCAGCCAGAGGGATTTATAAAGATGAAAGGTTGATTAAGTCGCTGGATAGATTAAGATAATTTACTGAATAGATTAAAATAATTTTAAAGCCCCTGACGATGTCAGGGGCTTTCTTTTTATAGGTATTTACCTGTGTAACTTTCTTTTACTTTTTTCAATCCTTCCGGTAAGCCTGCGTAGAGCAGTTTACCTCCTCCGGCACCCCCTTCAGGACCAAGGTCTATTACCCAGTCGGCGCTTCTTATTACATCCATATTATGTTCGATGACCAGTACAGTATGCCCCTGATCTATCAGTGCATTAAAGGATGCGAGTAGTTTTTTAATATCATGGAAGTGCAGACCGGTAGTAGGTTCATCAAAGATGAACATGATATGTCCCTGTGCTTTGCCTTTACCTAAGAAAGAAGCCAGTTTTACACGCTGGGCTTCGCCACCACTAAGGGTATCACTGCTCTGCCCCAGTTTGATGTACCCAAGGCCCACATCACTTAAAGGACGGATCTTGTTACATACATCCTTCTCTTCTTTAAAGAATTCCAGTGATTCTTCCACACTCATAGACAGTACATCATAGATGCTCTTTCCCTTGTAGGTTACTTCCAACACTTCTTCCTTGAAGCGTTTGCCACCGCAGGTTTCACATACCAGGTGTACATCTGCGAGGAACTGCATTTCTACAATTACTTCCCCTTCTCCTTTACAGGTATCGCAACGGCCACCATCCACATTAAAGGAGAAATGCTTAGGCTGGAAGCCACGCATTTTGCTCATGGGTTGTTTGGAGTACAGGTCCCTGATCTCATCGTAAGCTTTGATATAAGTAACCGGGTTGGAACGGGATGATTTACCGATAGGGTTCTGGTCGATCATCTCTACCTGGGTGATATCATCCAGCGCACCTTTGAGTGCGCGGTGCTGCCCTACTCTTTCCGCAAATTCCCCCTTCAGCTTCATCATAGCCGGGTACAGGATTTGTTTGATGAGGGTGGTTTTACCCGAGCCGCTTACTCCACTAACAACGGTGAGCACCTGTAAGGGGAAATCGACATCGATATTTTTAAGATTGTTTTGCTTACAACCTTCCAGTGTAATAGCCTTTTTCCATTTACGGGTGTGCGCCGGAGGCTCTATGGTCAGCTGTCCGCTGAGGTATTTACCTGTCAGGCTTTTGCTATCTTTTAATATTTCCTGGTAGTTACCGGCAAAGATCACTTCTCCGCCGAGGTGACTGGCCAACGGGCCCATGTCGATAATGTAATCCGCCTCTTCCATCATTTGTTCATCGTGTTCCACTACTACGACCGTATTCCCAAGATCGCGCAGTTCTTTCATAACGCCGATGAGACGGTGTGTATCCCTGGCATGCAGTCCTATACTGGGTTCGTCGAGGATATACATGGAGTTGGTGAGATTACTTCCAAGGGAGCGGGTCAGTTGGATACGCTGGCTTTCGCCACCACTTAATGTATTAGCCAGGCGGTTGAGGGTAAGGTAACTAAGACCTACGTCCAGCAGCGTTTTAAGGCGGTGGTGTATTTCTATCAGTATCCTTTTAGCAACCTGTTCGTCATATTCATTGAGCTGGAGGTTGTTGAACCATTTGTTGAGGTCTTCGATCGGCAATTCCACCAGGTTGGCGATGTTGGTATTGTTGATCTTTATGTACAGCGCTTCTTTGCGGAGACGGCCACCATTGCATTCGGGGCAAAGGGTACGTCCGCGGTAGCGGGACTGTAATACACGGTATTGTACTTTGTAGAGGTTCTGCTCTACCATTTTGAAGAACTCGTTGAGTCCGTAGAAGTGTTCATTGCCTGTCCACAGCAGTTGCACCTGTTCATCTGTCAGGTCGGTGATCGGTTTGTGAACGGGGAAGTTGAACTTACGGGCCACTTTGATGAGCGCGTCTTTGTATTCGCCCATTTTCTCCCCTCTCCATGGGGCGATGGCCCCTTCAAATACGCTGAGGCGTTTATCGGGGATGACTAAGTCGGCATCTATGCCCAGGACCTGTCCAAACCCTTCACAGACAGGGCATGCACCGTATGGGTTATTGAAGGAGAACAGGTTAGGTACCGGTTCTTCGAATTGCAGTCCATCCAGTTCAAAGCGGTTGGAGAAGTGCTTTATCTCTCCCCCGTCTATTTCCACGAGACAATCGCCTTCGCTTTCGTAGAAAGCGGTCTGTACGCTATCTGCGATGCGGTGAAGGTCATCTTCTTCGAAGTCTTTTACCACCAGGCGGTCTACCAGCAGGTAAGCCTCTTTGCTTACCGCAGGTTTTTTGTCTTCCAGCAGTTCTTCTATGCGCAGCAGTTTATCCTTTGCATACAAGCGGGTAAACCCTTTCTGCATCAGGATCTGTAGTTCTTCCTTTACTTCACGTTTGGCGTGGCGGCGGAAGGTAACCAGCAGCTGTATCTTAGTGCCGGTGGGGAGTTTTTTGATGAAGTCCACCACATCGCTCACCTCATGTTTTTTAACCAGCTGTCCGGATATGGGAGAGTATGTTTTACCTATACGGGCAAAAAGCAGTCGCAGGTAGTCGTAGATTTCTGTCATAGAGCCCACGGTAGAGCGTGGCGTACGGGTAATCACTTTTTGTTCTATAGCGATAGCCGGACAAATCCCTTTGATATAATCTACGTCGGGTTTATTCATACGCATCAGGAACTGGCGGGCATAGGAGCTGAGACTCTCCGCGTACCTGCGTTGTCCTTCTGCATACAGTGTATCCATTGTTAATGATGACTTACCTGAACCAGAGACCCCGGTTACTACAACCAGTTTATTGCGTGGGATGCCAACGCTTACGTTTTTCAGGTTATGTACTCTTGCGCCTTTAATGAATATTTCATCCTTTGTATTAACTGACTGATCGTCAGTTATTGTTTCCGTTTTCTTCACTTTAGTAGCCATGAATCTGCAAATTTCCTCGAAAAAATTTAGAATCCTTACCTTAAATACCGAAAGTAATGATATTCTCAGATAATTACATTCGCACTGAATCGATTATGCAGCAAAGCTGCACCCCGCCCCAATTACCTTAAATTAAATCCTTTTAAACGCATGTTGTTTTATTCAACTATTCCATTATATTTGCAATATACCAGAATTTAGGATTATCTTAACATTCACAAAAAACTGCCACTTATAGCATAAACTCTACACAATACCTACTGACTGTTAAAGGTCTGTTTCTTATTTTAAACCCGCTATTGTAGATGTTTATGCAAATAATGTACAAACTCAGTGACGAACAATTAATTACCCTTTTTAAGAAAGGGCACGCTTCCGCATTGGAGGAATTAGTTCACAGGCACAAAGACAAGCTTTACACCTCCATCTTTTTACTGGTAAAAGATTCTTTCCTGGCTGAAGATATATTCCAGGATACCTTTATCAAGATCATTGATACGATACGGGCTGAACGTTATACAGAGAAAGGCAAGTTCCTTCCCTGGGCAATACGTATTGCACATAACCTGTGTGTAGACCACTTCCGCAAAATTAAACGTAACCCGATCATCAAGACGGGCGACGATAAAGATATCTTTAACGTATTGGGCTTCAGCGAAAGCAGTGCAGAAGAAAAAATGATCACCCGGCAGAGCCACGACCGTGTGCGCAGAATGCTGGATATGCTTCCTGAAGAACAACGGGAAGTGATCATACTGCGGCATTACGCAGATCTGAGTTTCAAAGAAATTGCTGACCTCACGCATGTGAGTATCAATACCGCATTAGGCCGTATGAGATATGGCTTAATCAATCTCCGTAAAATGATGACGGAGAAGCAGATTTGTTTGTAATCCGTTTTTTTGCTTGCCATCAGCGGGCAGCCGGTTTAAGTCTCCGACTGCCCGTTCTTTTATATCTTCTCAAAGATAATGGCGGCTCCCTGGCCTACTCCCACACACATTGTAGCTAAACCATACTTAGCACCGTTCCTCCTTTTTATTTCATGCATTAACGTAGTAGTGATGCGGGCTCCGCTGCATCCTAAAGGATGGCCGATCGCTATAGATCCACCATTCACATTGATGTTTTCAATATTCAGGTTTAAGTCCCTGATGCAAGCCAGTGATTGCGCAGCAAAAGCTTCGTTTAATTCTATTAAATCAAGTTGATTTACAGTGATACCTGCCCTGCGAAGCGCTTTCTCTGTAGCAGGGATAGGACCAATACCCATAATGGAAGGGTCTACACCGGCTACTGCCATGGCGTTGATCTTCATGATGGGAGTAAGATTGTATCGTTTCAGCGCCTGCTCTGATACGATCAATACTGCTGCTGCACCGTCGTTGATCCCTGATGAGTTACCGGCGGTTACGCTGCCATCTTTGGCGAACGCTGGTCTGAGACCAGCCAGTTTCTCGTAAGAAGTTTCGCGGGGATGTTCATCTCTGGAGATAATTACCTGTCCGTCTTTATTAGGAGTGATGGCGATGGACGCTATTTCAGCCTCCCACTTGCCGGCATCCAGGGCATCTTTGTACTTTATCTGGCTCTGAAGAGCAAAATAATCCTGGTCTTCCCGGCTGATCTTCCACTGACGGGCTACGTTTTCTGCGGTTTCCCCCATTGAATAAGGGTGGTAAACGTCCGCCAGCTTCTTATTGGTAAAACGCCAGCCGATGGTAGAATCATAAATTTCTGTTTTACGGCTGAAGGCGCCATCTGCTTTAGGCATTACCAGCGGAGCACGGGTCATGCTTTCCACCCCACCGGCAATGTATACGTCCCCTTCTCCGCACATGATGGCCCTGGCAGCGTCCATGATGGCCTGCAAACCGGAAGCACAAAGGCGGTTAACGGTATTACCGGCAACTGTTACCGGCAAACCAGCCAGCAAGGCTGCCATACGGGCAACATCGCGGTTGTCTTCCCCCGCCTGGTTAGCGGCCCCTGCAATCACGTCTTCAATACCAGCAGGGTCCAATGTGGGATTGCGTTCTATTAGTGCTTTAATCACGTGAGCCAGCATATCGTCTGGCCGGATGGTACTGAGTACCCCACCGTAACGGCCGATGGGGGTGCGTACCCCATCTACTATGTAAGCAGCTTGCATTGTTTTGTTTTGGTTATAAAAGGCTGTAAATGTAGGTAAAAAGTCCATCGACTAAAAAAACCTTACCTTTGTCGCTCATATCGACTGCCGTAAGGCAGACATTATCTCATTTAAAGGTCAAACAAATTGGGTAAAACAAACATCCGGCATCTTAATTTACCGGCATTACAGGAATACTTCGGGTCAATTGAAGAGAAGCCATTCCGAGCAAAACAGGTCTACGAGTGGCTATGGCTGAAACATGCTACCAGCTTCACTGCAATGACCAACCTCTCTAAAGAACTCCGCAACAAACTGGAAGAGCATTTTACACTACCGGCAGTGACGGTGGATGCTACACAGAACAGTTCCGATGGTACCATCAAAAACCGCTTTAAGTTACATGACGGGCATCTTGTGGAAGGTGTACTCATCCCTACAGATACCAGGCAGACTGCCTGTGTTTCTTCTCAGGTAGGTTGCAGCCTCAGCTGCAAATTCTGCGCTACCGGGTATATGGACCGTAAACGTAATCTGGACTTCGATGAAATTTTTGATGAAGTGGCCTGGCTGAATAAGCAGGCACTGGAATCCAGCGGCAAAAAACTCACTAACATCGTGTATATGGGTATGGGCGAACCTCTCCTTAACTACAGGAATGTACTGCAATCTATTGAACGCATTACGTCTCCTGATGGGCTGGGCATGTCCCCTAAACGCATTACCGTATCTACTGCAGGCGTATCAAAAATGATCCGTCAGCTGGGAGATGATCAGGTAAAGTTTAACCTGGCGCTCTCGCTTCATGCTGCGAATGATGCAAAACGTAGTGAGATCATGCCTATCAACGATACCAATAACTTACAGGTACTCATTGAGGCGCTGAACTACTTCTACAAATGCACACAGAACCAGATCTCATTTGAATATATCCTTTTCAAGGATTTCAATGATTCCCTGAAAGATGCGGACGAGCTGATAAAGATCTACCGCCAGGTTCCTGCTGATCTCATTAATATTATCGAATACAATCCCATTTCACACGCGAAGTTCCAGAAACCGGACGAGGAAGTGGCAGATGCCTTTATGGAATATCTCGGCAAACATCGTGTAAATGCACGACTGCGCCGGAGCCGTGGTAAAGACATTGATGCTGCCTGCGGACAACTGGCCAATAAAGGCTGATCCGTTTCCTTGCGAATAATTTAAAATTTATCTGATGAAGAAAAATACGTCTGCTAAAAAGGGTTTTTCCCCTTTTAAAGAAAATAAAAGCAGTTCAAATAAAAAGGCTGCAAAGCCGAATAATGGTGCATACAGACCACGTAAGACAAAGTCTGAAGATGGTGCTGCTACAGAAAAACCTGAAAAAGGCGAGTGGAAAAGACCTGAGCGTCCTGAAAGAGAAAAGACAGACCGTAAGTTTGGTGAAAAAGCGCCCAGAGCGGAAGGTAAGTTCTGGGATAAATCCGACAGGAAACGTACTGAAGCAAGACCTGAAAGAGGTGATAGCGAACGTAAAGACAGACCTAAAACAGAGAGAAGTAATAAACCAAGTAAATTTGCGGACAGACCTGAGCGTAATAGCTTCGGTGGTGAAAGAACAGAACGTAAAAGTTTCGGGGATAAACCGGAAAGAGGTGAACGCAAGAGCTTTGGTGAAGAAAGAACAGAACGTAAAAGTTTTGGAGATAAACCGGAAAGGGGTGAACGTAAGAGCTTTGGTGGAGAAAGAACAGAACGTAAAAGTTTTGGAGATAAACCGGAAAGGAGTGAACGTAAAAGCTTTGGAGATAAATCTGAAAGAGCCGAAAAACCAGCAAGAGGTGAAGGCGAACGCAGACCCCGTATCTCCAATAAAAAAGAAAAGAAAACTGCCAATGGCAGAACTCCTTTCAAACGTCCTAAAACAGACGACGATAGCGCATTTCACAGTCCGGGTGGCGCACGCAGCAAGGATACCCGTGAAGAACGCTCTACTCCAAGTGGATTTAACCGTAAGAAATTCTTCGATACTGCAAACGACCGCTTTGCAGATAAACAAGAGCGTAAAACTGACGCCAGGAAATCCCGCAGGGATGATGACACTGAAGAAAGAAAGCCCCGCGGAGATGATGCTGGTGAAAGAAGCCCGCGCAGAGATAATTCTCAAAGAGATTCCGAAGAAAGAAGACCCCGCAGAGAGGAGTCAGAAGACAGGAAACCCCGCAGAGATGCTGGTGACAGAAAATCCCGCAGAGACGACTCTTCCAGGGAGTTTGGTAAACACCGTCCCAGGAAAGGAGAAGGAGAAAATACAGAATATGCTCCCGGAGAAATGCCGTTGAATAAATATATCGCGCATTCAGGACTCTGTTCCCGTCGTAAAGCGGTGGATTTTGTAAAGGAAGGGAAAGTAACTGTAAACGGTATCGTGGTTACAGAACCTGCTACCAAAATAACGCCTAAAGATGAAGTAGCGATCAGCAATAAACGTATCAATATCCAGAAGAACCTGGTGTACATCCTGCTGAACAAGCCAAAAGGGTATATCACCACTACGGACGATCCTGAAGGCAGGAAAACAGTGATGGAACTGGTACAGGATGCTACTACTGATGAAAGGGTATACCCAGTCGGACGTTTAGACCGTAACACTTCCGGTTTATTGCTGTTAACCAACGATGGTGAACTGGCTCAGAAGCTGGCACATCCTAAACATAATATCCGTAAAATATATCACGTAGGACTGGATAAACCACTCACCAAAGCTGACTTTGATCAGATCGTTGCAGGAGTGACACTGGAAGATGGTGTAGCTGTGGTAGATGCGCTGGGTTACGTGGAAACCAACGACCGTAAGGAAGTTGGTATTGAGATTCACAGTGGTAAGAACCGTATTGTACGCCGCATATTTGAACACCTGGAATACCAGGTTGAGAAGCTGGACCGTGTAACCTATGCTGGTCTTACCAAAAAGAATGTTAACCGTGGTAAATGGCGTTTCCTGACAGAAAAGGAAGTCATCTTACTGAAACATTTTAAATAACAGCCTATCTATTACGAATTATGAGGATTAACGACATTATTATAAAAGAAACACCGGACTTTGTTGTATTGAACAAACCGGCTGGTACATTAACGATTCCCGACAGGCATGATAACCAGTTATCATCCCTGCAGGGAATGCTGAAGAAACACTACGGGGAAATATTCACTGTACACCGCCTTGATAAGGATACCAGCGGTATCATCTTATTTGCGAAAAACGAAGTATCTCACAAATACTACTCCCAGTTATTCGAGACCAGGAATGTAGAGAAATATTACCAGGGACTGGTAAACGGCCAGTTGACTCCTGCTACCGGCAGTGTAGAACAGGCTATTATGGAACATCCTGTTCAAAAGGGCAAGATGGTGATTAACAGCAAGGGTAAAGCATCTCATACTGATTATGAAGTACTGGAATCTTTCGGTTTGTATAGCTTGGTGAAGTTTCACCTGCATACCGGCCGTACACACCAGATCAGGGTGCATGCGAAATACCTGGGGCATCCAATAGCAGTAGATGAGTTATATGGCACTGATGCTCCTGTCTTCTTATCTTCTATCAAGAAAACTTACAAATTAGGTAAGAGAACTGAGGAAGAACGTCCGCTGTTAAAGCGTTTGGGATTGCATGCCTGGCAGTTACAATTTACAGATCAGCAGGGAGAAAAACATGTTATTGAAGCGCCGCTGGCGAAAGATATTCAGGCAGTAGTCACCCAGTTGAGGAAGAACAGCGGAAGAAGCTCTGAGCTTGTCTTATAAAAGATCTTGAAATTTACTTTATAAAGCCGTCTCAATATTTGAGGCGGCTTTTGTATTTTAACTTGTTTTTATGGCTATATTTGTAACACATTTACATATTTATAGGAAAAACCATGATTATCGACTTTTCCATAAAGAATTTCAGAACTATCAAGGATAACATCACGTTATCCTTTGAGCCGGAAAATTCAGAAAATCTGGCGCATTACTATATTATTGAGCCTATACCGGGGTTGAAGCTCTTAAAGTTGGGCCTTATATATGGGTCAAATGGCTCCGGAAAAAGTACTATTCTGAAAGGCCTGGAATTTTTGCGTCGACTGGTAATGAATCCATTGCAACAAAAACATGATAAGCTGGATTTCAGCCCTTTCTTGTTTGATGAGCAAACGCCTAAGGAAAAATCAGGTTTTGAATTAAGTTTTGTTCATAACCATACAAAATACGCTTACCAGGTAGACTTTACCAGGGACGCGATCCTATATGAAAAGCTTGAATTTTATTCTCCTAACAAGGCTTTAGTCTATGAAAGAACTACCGATATAGAAAAGCAGCTTTCTACCATTAAATTCGGAGGGAAAACCAAACTAAAAAGAAATGCTGAATTGGCATTAGAGACTAATACATTATGGAATACAACAGTGTTAAGTGGTTTTCTCAAAACCAATATTGATTCCAGTGAACTTAAAAATGTTACTGACTGGTTTTATAACATTTTAGTACCTATAGTCTTACCTAGCACGGATTTAAGCGAATTTATTACAAGGAAACTGGAATCTCAGGAAATCAATAAAAAAAATATAATACAATTTTTAAGAAAAGCCGATTTCAAAATCAGTGATATATCTTTTGAGAAGAAAATAAATACATTTGACACGAATCTTCGTGAATTAATGCTGACCATTAATAAACTACAGCAGCAACTGAATCTCCAAAAATCAGAGGAAAAGGATTTGCTTGAATCGACAGAAGTATTTTTCCAGCACTCAATACAAAACGGAGGCACCGTATCAACATATAGTCTTCCATTTAGTGATGAATCCGAAGGAACCAGACGTTATTTTGAATTGAGCGGGTTACTGGACATGATGCTTAACAATCAACATGTATTCTCTATTGACGAGTTAGAATCTTCCTTACACCCTGATCTTTTAAAACATTTCCTTCTTCTTTTCCTTGTAAATGTTAAATCAACACAATTAATTGCCACAACCCATTACCGTGAACTCTTATTGGAAAGAGACATTTTAAGAGATGATGTAATCTGGTTCACAGAGAAAAAAGAGAATGGAAGTGTGGATTTGTATTCATTGAGTGATTTTGACTCTACGATCGTACGGGACACCACGTCTATATTTAATGCGTATAGATCGGGCAAACTGGGAGCTGTACCAGATTTAAGTGATTATTACACCCTATAAAAAAGAAAAACGGGGAGAAATCCCCGTTTCGTAAAAATCAAAAACCAACCATTAAAAACTCTTATGAATAAAAACCTGACACCCATAGATGCAGGTTTTAAACGTTATATCTTATGTACACAGCCTTATTTGTTCGGCTGTGGTGTTGTTCTGAGATAAGGCTTGATGATTTTGTGACCTTTAGGGAATTTTTCAGGAATGTCTTCCGTCTTAATTGCTGCGGTTACAATTACATCTTCACCATCCTGCCAGTTTGCAGGGGTAGCCACACTGTATTTAGCAGTCAGCTGTAACGAATCAATTACACGTAATACTTCGTGGAAATTCCTTCCTGTAGAAGCCGGGTAAGTGATCATCAGCTTTACTTTTTTATCTGGTCCGATAACAAACAACGATCTTACCGTGAATGTTTCAGAAGCATTTGGATGGATCATGTCGTAGAGGTCAGATACTTTCCTGTCTTCATCTGCGATGATAGGGAAAGTAACATCTGCGTTCTGCGTTTCGTTGATATCTTTGATCCAGCCTTCGTGTTTAGACAATGAGTCTACACTCAGCGCCAGGACCTTTACATTACGTTTTGCAAATTCATCTTTCAACTGTGCAGTTTTACCCAATTCTGTAGTACATACAGGAGTATAATCTGCAGGGTGAGAAAATAATACACCCCAGCTATCGCCAAGATACTCGTAAAAATCTATATCCCCTATTGATGTCTTCGCCTGAAAGTTTGGCGCTATATCCCCTAATCTTAAGCTCATAATTACATCTTTTTACGTTCCAAAAGTAGGATATTCCTACAAATATTATAGACTTTAGCCCGTTTTTTTGTAAAAAAAGTCCCTGCCCGGGGAACAGGCAGGGATGGAGTGTAACAAACAATTCAAAATAAACGCATTATGGATTATGCTTAATAATATAAGCGATCCAACTCTGCTGGGGTATAGGGTTTTCAGGCGGATAGTCAGGGTTAACAGGATATAGGGAACAGGTCAAATGGAATACATCATCAACTCTTTACGATATTTATCAAATAAAAACACTGGTTATTCAACAGATGAGTGAAAGGGGCTTGTTTCCTTACCTGTCAAAGACTGACAGGCAAGGGAAACAAGGGGGTTAATGGTTAAATGGACCTAAATTGTTCTTTCTTTCCAGGCATAATATGCCAGGGTGTATTTAAGATCGTCTGTGAGATCGGCTTTCTGACGGGCAGCATCTTCTTCAAAGTCCAGCTCCATATAACCGAGGTAGAGGGCATAACTTTGGTACAATACATCCATGCAGTGGTCGATCTTCTTTACATATTGTTTAGTTTTCTGAGGGGTTAACGGAGATACGTCTTCGATGAAGTAACACTCTCCTTTTGTATATTCTACCCAGTTGCCTTCTTCGCGGAAACCGGGGCGTGTTAAGCGGAAATTCATGTTATCGAACACAATAGCTGACCCCAGTTCTGCCTCAAGGTCAATCATTTCAGGGATCTGACGCATGTTTTCCAGTTTCTGTACGATGGTCATCTGTACAGCATCGCTCCTGTCTTTTACATGACGCAGCATGGTGTTCAGCACTTCATAACTGGTTACAAAGTCGCAGCGGTGCCAGCCATCTCCTTTTTGCAGGTGGCCCCAGAATGTTAAATAATTGGAATCATCCAGGATGATCTGTCCTATTGATATAGCCTGGAATGTTTGCGCGGTTGCTGTATTTACCTTGTTCATAGTGATTAGGCGTTTATAACAATTCAAAGGTATACGGGCATAACGCAGCGAATATGCGTAGCGAATTTTAACTATTTTTATCATCTAAATAATAACTGTCCATGCCGAAAAATAAGGATGCCGTTTCTCGTTATCGCTGGATAGATGAACGGCTCCGCAATAAACGTTTAAAGAAACCCACCCTGGAAGACCTTATAGAATATGTATCCAGGAAAATGGATGCAACTATTTCTGTACGTACTATTCAAAAAGACATCCAGGACATGCGCCATGATCCTGAGCTGAACTATCATGCCCCGATTCTATATGACCGCAGCTCAGGGACTTACCGTTATGATGACGATAATTTCTCCATCAGCAATATCCCTATTGATGAAACCGATCTTCAGGGCCTTGAAATAGCGATCAGTATCCTTGAACAATTCCGCAGTCTGCCCGTTATACAGCAGTTTGAGGATGCTATCCTGAAAATAGCGGCCAGCCTGAAGCAGAACCGCGAGGTGATGGAACATAAAGGGCTGATCAAATTTGCGCGTGCGGCACAGTATAAAGGAGCGGCACATATCCCTGTGATAGTAGATGCCATCAAAGCGCTGGAAGTGATCCGTATCTCGTATCAGAGCTTCGACAGAACTGAACCCAAGGAACATTGGGTAGAACCTTATCACGTACGGGAGTATCAGTCGCGCTTTTACCTGATAGGGAAAAGTCAGAAAGCGAAAGGAGGTACACTGCTTACTTTTGCATTAGACAGGATCATGGATTTATGGCCTACGGATAAGAAATTCGATAAGAAGAACTTCGATGATGCCAGTTATTATCAGCATGCTATAGGCATTACAGTACCGCTGGGAGAGCCGGAGAAAGTAGTACTGGCATTCACTCCCATACAAGGGAAATATATCAAGTCGCAGCCTATTCATCCTTCTCAGCAAGTGGAATCAGATAATGAAAAGGAATGCCGTATATCACTGAATGTAGTCATCAATCATGAGCTGCAAATGCTTTTATTAAGCTATGGCGCAAATGTGAAAATATTACAGCCACAATCACTGGCAGATAAAATAGCGGCATCTGCAAAAGCGATGCTGGAACTTTATTAATACCCGGTTATATGAAAACATTCGAGGTATCAGGTAACCTGATAGACATATTACAGCAAAGTATTTACCCGGCAACCATCCAGGTAACAGACGGGCGCATCAGCAGTATTACGCCCAATGAAAACGTATACGATCAGTATTTGCTGCCAGGGTTTGTTGATGCACATGTGCACGTGGAAAGTTCTATGCTTACACCTTCACAGTTTGCACGACTGGCAGTTGTACATGGAACAGTAGCGACCGTCTCTGACCCGCATGAGATAGCGAATGTGCTGGGAGTGGAAGGAGTAGAATACATGCTGAAGAACGGGAAAGAGGTCCCTTTCAAATTCTGCTTTGGAGCACCATCCTGTGTGCCTGCCACCACCTTTGAAACAGCTGGCGCTACAGTGAGCGTAGCTGATGTGGAAGCGTTGTTAGCCAAATCCGAGGTACTGTATTTAACAGAGATGATGAACTTCCCGGGTGTATTGCATGAACAACCCGATGTGATGGCTAAAATTGCTGCTGCCAGGCGTGCAGGAAAACCGGTAGATGGCCATGCTCCGGGGTTACGGGGAAAAGATGCTCAAAAATATATTGCGGCGGGTATCAGTACAGATCATGAATGTTTTACAGCAGAAGAAGCGCTGGATAAATTGCAGTATGGCATGCACATCCTGATCCGGGAAGGAAGTGCGGCACGAAACTTTGATGCGTTGATCCCTTTACTGGATGAGCATTATGAGAAGATGATGTTTTGCAGTGATGATAAACATCCGGATAACCTGGTGGAAGGACATATAAATGTGCTGGTGAAACGCGCGCTTGCGTTAAAGCTCGATCTGTTTAAAGTATTGCGTGTGGCCTGTGTGAATCCGGTATTACATTATAAAATTCCTGCCGGTTTGTTGCGTGTGGGAGACCCCGCAGATTTTATCATCATTGATGATCTTAATTACTTCAATATACTCTCTACTTATATTAATGGAGCCTTAGTGGCTGATAAAGGTGTTACGATGATAGATTCTATTGTAGCTCCTGTAATCAATAACTTTGATTGCATCCCAAGTATCCCTTCTGATTTCTGGATCCCAGCCAGCGGGGATACCGTTACCGTTAAAGTAATAGAGGCACTGGACGGTCAGCTTATTACCAATAGTTTGCAGGAGACGTTACCTGTTCGTGATGGCGTGGTCCATTCTTCTGTGGAGAAGGATGTGTTGAAACTGGCAGTGGTAAACCGTTATCATCCGGCTCCTGTTGCACTGGGTTTTATCCGCAATTTTGGGTTTTCACACGGTGCGATTGCTTCTTCAGTAGCGCATGACAGTCATAATATTATTGCAGTAGGTGTAGATGATGTAAGTATCAGTCTTGCTGTGAATGCAGTGATAGCAGAACGTGGTGGTGTAAGTGTGGTACGTAATGGTGTAGCCAGCGTATTACCGCTACCGGTAGCAGGCCTGATGAGTAACCTGGACGGTTATGCAGTGGCAGCCAGGTACAGTGAACTGGATGCTGCGGCCAAGGCTTTAGGCAGTCAGCTGGGAGCTCCTTTTATGACCTTATCATTTATGGCATTGCTGGTAATTCCACATCTGAAACTGAGTGATCTGGGATTATTTGACGGAGATACTTTTAGTTTTACGGATGTTATCTGATCTTTTTGTGGTTGGCTAAAAAGGGGCCATTCTCAACGCCTTCATTACTTTTTAGCCAGCCCCAAAAAAAGAGATTTTGCAAACGAAACCCTGCACTCACATTATATAGCCCATAGCGCTCCGCCAACGCTGTCTCTTTCCGCACCAGTCACTGACGATAACGCATTCGGCTCCTGCCTCCAGCGTAAAGTTCCCAGTAAGGCCATCATCAATGCATTTCTGAATGTAATGGTTTGTACATCGGGAGTGATGATCTCAATATTATAAGGCTGTAACTGCCCACGAATATTCTGCAACAGGAAACTGTTAAACACCCCGCCGCCTGTCAGTAATAACTTTTGCTCCTGTTCTGGTCCGTTTTGCAATTTAACAACAGCTTTTGCTATCTGTGTAGCAATATGCTGCGTATAAGTATTCAGCTTACCCTGCGTAGAAAGCTGATATCCCTGAATAAGCGGTAATACAGTACCTGTTCCGAATTTACCTGCCAGTGTTTTAGGATAATCCTGCCCGTAATAAGACAACCCGTTCAGCGATTCCAGGAGTGCATTATCAGTAATGCCGCCAGCTGCCAGCTTACCATCTTCATCAAAACGTTTACCAAGACTTTCTGCCAGGGCATCTAAGATGTAGTTACAAGGACAGATATCGAACGCGATAAAGTTGTTATCTATGCTGGAAGAGATAGTTGCATTTCCCCCAAGGTTAAGGCGGTAGCGATAATCCGGAAAAAGGAGTTGTTCTGCGACAGGTACCAGTGGCGCTCCTTTTCCCCCCAGGGCTATATCCATGGCACGCAGGTCGCTGATTACCGGCAAGCCTGTTACAGCAGCAATAGCAGCCCCATCTCCCAACTGGGCCGTCATTTTTTGTGAAGGCATGTGGAATACGGTATGCCCATGTGCCGCGATGAAATGCACCTGATGATCCAGTTGATGATCTGTGATGAACTGTTTTACAGCGTAGCCGATATAATGACCGAACTCACTATGTAACAGCAGGTAATCCCTGGCAGAGAGGTTTACAGCACCGGCCAGTTTCCCTTCCCATTCTATTGTATATGCCTTGCGTTCAGCAGCTTTTATCTCGTACGTCCATTTACCCCTTACTTCTGTTAGTCCCGCGAATACGAGGTCCAGTCCGTCCAGTGAGTTCCCTGAGGTGATCCCTATTACATTATATACCATCCACTAAAATTTGTGCAAAAGTAGGCGATATTTCTTTTCTGCTTTTATGGAATCGGATAATACCCCTGCATCATAGTAGCAGATTAAAACAAATTGTTATGCAAAAATATCTTTTTCTATTGCTGGTGGGACTGGTCAGCTTAAACGCACAGGCCCAGCGTATCATAACCGGAAGGGTAGCAGATTCCACGACTAAAGTGCCACTGGCAGGGGCCGTGATCAGTATTGCCGGCAGTTCCGTTCAGACTACAAGTAATGCCAAAGGGGTTTTTAAACTGACGGCACCAGTGGTGGCTGTTACCATACAGGTTACTTATTCGGGGTATGAAAAGAAAATTGTTACGGTACAAATGACGAATAATACTGTAAATATTCTTTTAACGAGAGCAAAACAGGATTTACGGATAAAAAATGTGAAGAGAAAGATGGTAATGGATGATGAGAAAGAGTTAAATGAGGTAGTTGTAACAGGTTATTCCCCAAAAAATGCATTACAGGGTAGAGCCATGGGAATGGTTGTATCGCCGTCAACTTCCTATTCAGGTATACATTCAGTTCCATCGCCGGTAGATAACACAGAGACCTACAGCGCTATCAATGAAAACAATTTTCATACAGTAGGTGATCAGCCTCTCAGCACCTTTTCTATTGATGTGGACCGTGCCTCTTATTCTAATATCAGGCGTTTTCTGAATGCCGGTCAGCTTCCTCCTGCAGATGCGGTACGTGTAGAAGAAATGATCAATTACTTTGATTATCAATATAAAAATCCAACAGGAAAAGATCCGGTAGCGATCTATTCCGATATGGCCGTTTGCCCATGGGAACCTTCTCATCAGCTGATACGTATTGCATTGAAGGCCAAAGATGTACCTAAAGAAAATCTTCCTCCTTCCAACCTTGTATTCCTCATAGATGTATCCGGTTCTATGGAAGATGAAAACAAACTGCCATTGGTGAAACAGGCGATGAAAGCGTTGGTACAGCAACTTCGTCCACAGGACAGGGTAGCGATCGTAGTGTATGCAGGAGCAGCAGGACTGGCATTACCTTCTACTTCAGGTGGAGAGAAGAAAACCATTTTAGATGTGCTGGACCACCTGGAAGCTGGTGGCTCCACAGCTGGCGGAGAAGGGATCAAGCTGGCGTATAACACCGCAGCGGCTAACTTTAAACCAGAAGGTAATAACAGGGTGATCATTGCTACAGACGGAGATTTTAACGTAGGCCCTTCCAGTGACGGAGACCTGCTGCATATTATTGAGAAAGAACGCGATAAAGGGATTTTCCTTTCTGTATTAGGTTTTGGAATGGGCAATTACAAGGATAGTAAACTGGAGATGTTATCCGATAAGGGCAACGGGAACTATGCCTATATAGATAATTTTGAAGAAGCGCGCAGGACCTTTGTTACAGAGTTTGGAGGTACGCTGTATACCGTAGCTAAAGATGTGAAATTACAGATAGAGTTTAACCCTAAATATGTACAGGCATACAGGCTGGTAGGATATGAAAACCGCCTTTTACAGAATGAGGATTTTAACAATGATAAAAAAGATGCCGGTGAGATGGGAGCCGGACATACCGTCACTGCGCTCTATGAGGTGATTGCAGCCGGTAATAATACAGAGGCGACCAATTGGGTGGACCCTCTGAAATATCAGCAACAAACAAATACAGGAAGCAATACAGACGAAGTACTTACTGTAAAACTCAGGTATAAACAACCACAGTCAAACAGCAGCCAGTTATTATCACAGGTATTGCCCTGGAAGAATCAGCCGGTAACAGCTACAGCGCGCGATTTCCAGATGGCCACAGCTGTTGCCGCCTTCGGATTATTGCTGCGGAATTCCGAATACAAAGGACAGGCCACCTATGACCAGGTATTAGCACTGGCAGGGAAAGCCAAAGGAGAAGATCCTGAAGGATACAGAGCAGAATTTATACAGCTGGTAAAGAAAGCGATGATTATAAAAGAATAGCTGTTAAGGAATAAAAAAATATCAGAAAGATATAGCCATAAGGCATTTGTAAGCCCCTTAAACAGTTAGCAATCAGAGCCGTATAAAAATTTCTTTATACGGCCTGATTCTGACGACCAATCATTTAACACTCCAATGAAAAATGTGTACTTTGCACACATGTTAATTAATCTAAGTAATACCAATTCGCTGGTAGGAGAATGGCTAAGTGAGATAAGGAGCATGGACATACAGACAGACAGGATGCGCTTCAGGCGTAATATGGAACGCATTGGAGAAATAGCGGCCTACGAGATCAGCAAAACGTTGGAGTACGAGGAGAAAGAAGTTCAGACCCCTCTGGGTATTGCCAATTGCCGTGTATTGAAAGAACAACCGGTACTGGCAACCATTTTAAGAGCCGGGCTGGCATTACATCAGGGACTGCTCCACTATTTTGATAAAGCTGATCATGCCTTTATTTCAGCGTACCGTAAACATAAGCATGACGGTTCTTTCGAAATTAGCCTGGAATATGTTTCCAGCCCGTCCATAGAAGGACAGGTAGTGATTCTGTCAGATCCGATGCTCGCCACCGGAGCCTCCCTTGTGAAAACCATTGAACACCTCCAGGGGATAGGGAAACCAAAACATATACACCTGGTGGTAGCCATTGCCTGCACCATAGGAATTGAATATGTGCAAAGACATGCGGGCAATAACCTTAGTATATGGGCCGGAGATATTGACGATGAACTGACCGCTAAAGGTTACATTGTTCCGGGTCTTGGAGATGCCGGCGATCTGGCATTCGGAAATAAACTGCAGCAGTAAGCCAGAATCATTGTAAGACTGGATTATAAAAATACCCGGAAGGCCCTTAGCCAATAAAAAATTATAATAAAAGACCCATTAACTATTAATGAGTTAGGGCGTTCTCATCCTTTCTATTATATATTTTTAATTTGCGATATGATGAGTATTTAATACCTTCACATGGAACCATGAGAAAACCCTATACATATAAGTATTGTTTTATGAAGAAAGTGCTGCTTTTATTCACAGTCATTGTTGCAATGATGACCCCGGCAAGGGCACAGGATCCGCATTTCTCGCAATTCTTTGCCTCTCCGCTTACGCTGAATCCGGCTTTTACCGGCCTTTTTTCCGGTGACTACCGCGTTTCCGGTAACTACAGGTCACAGTGGAGAAGTATCTCAACACCATTTACTACAGGTACTGCGGCTATCGACTTCGGCATTCTTAAAAATGCTATTAATTATACGGATATATGGGGTGTTGGCGTAATGGCAATGTATGACAGAACAGGTGGTGGCGCACTCACATCTACTTACCTGAGTTTCAGTACTGCTTATCATAAAGGTCTGGATCCTGAAGGGAATCATACACTAGCTGTTGGTATCCAGGCTACTTATGTACAAAAGCGACTGGATCAGACCAAACTGATGTTTGAAAATCAGATCGATAACAACGGTTATAACCCTGCACTTCCCAGCGGTGAATCCTTTGCTCATCCATCTATCTCTTATATAGACCCTAATATTGGTATCCTCTATAACGGTCTTGTAGGAGAATCTTCCAATATCTATCTCGGTACATCTTTCTATCATATCACTCAGCCCACCGAAACTTTCCAGAACGAGAATAACAACAGGCTTACTGCCCGCTGGACGGCTCACGGTGGTGGATCTTTTCCTGTTGGGATGGGTAACCGTATCCATGTGAGTGCCCTGTACATGAAACAGAGTACTGCTTCCGAGTTTACTTTTGGTGGAGCCTACGGGTTCGACTTGAGCGGTGGGGATGACGATAATCCAAAAACATTCTACCTGGGTAGCTGGTATCGTTTAAAAGATGCGATCAATCCTTATGTAGGTATGGAAATCAATGGTTTTACAGTAGGTCTTTCCTATGATATGAACGTATCTTCACTGAAACCTGCTTCCAACTACCGTGGTGGTATGGAAATATCAGTGATTTATATTCATAAGAAGAGTGACGGTAACAAGTACAGAACACTTTGTCCACGATTCTAATCAACTAATTATATGTAAAAAAACCTGCCGGTTGCATCTGCCTGGCAGGTTTTTTATTTCTGCCTTCCACATTTTTTTCTGTTGTTCCACTGATTTTTAGTTACTTACAACCGGATCGATAACCAGAAAGGCTAACTAACCACTAAATACATTCAATTGTTTTCATTCAGAGAAGTACTGGCAGCCATACAGGCTTATGGGAAAGCGCATCAGTTTATAATGCAGCATAAATTATGGAAATGGATACTGGTACCCGGTATCCTGTACTGCATATTGTTTATTACCGGAAGCTATTTTGTATGGGGATATTCGGGAGAGTTTGTAGAGTATCTCTTCAACCTGTTACCTATCCGTGTATGGATCCAGGACCTGGCCAGCAGCTGGATCAGTTTCTTTTTTATTCTGCTTGCGTTTTCTATACGGATAGTATTCCTGCTGTTATATTTTTCCTACTATAAATATCTTTTCCTGGTGCTGGGTTCTCCCCTGTTTGCTTATTTATCAGAGAAAACAGAGGCTTTGCTGGACAGAAAGGAATTTCCTTTTAGCATGCAGCAGTTTTTGAAAGATATGATGAGAGGGATACGCCTTTCCTTACGGAACATGTTATATCAGACTATCTGCGTAATATTCCTCATTATCTTATCATTTATCCCTGTTGTGGGTTGGATTACACCGCTCATCGCCTTCTTTATAGAATGTTATTTTTATGGTTTTTCCATGATGGATTATAGCTGTGAAAGACATCAGCTGACCACAAAACAAAGTATTTCTTTTATAAAAGCGCACAGAGGTATGGCCCTGGGCAATGGGATGGTATTTTACCTCCTGATGTTTATCCCTGTACTGGGATGGGTAATGGCCCCCTCCTATGCTGTTATTGCTGCCACTATTCACTTATCAGATAAACGACTGTTGCATGGAGCCCGTTGGTAAAGTATACCTGATCCCTACTGTATTAAGCCCGGATACATTACATACCATTCCACCGTATGTAACTGCTGCTGTACAGCGGATCAAGGTGTTTTTTGTAGAAAATGAACGTACTGCACGCCGTTATATGAAAGCGCTGGACAGGACTGTCAACATAGATGAGATGCAGCTGCTGCTGATGGATGCTCATCATCCTCCGGATATTGCGCTGGCGAAGAAAACATTACTGGCCGGACAGGACATTGGTGTAATCAGTGAAGCAGGGTGCCCTGCAATAGCTGATCCCGGGCATCTGGTGGTGAAAGCGGCGCATACTATAGAAGCGCCGGTGATACCCATGGTAGGACCTAATTCTATCATACTGGCGCTGATGGCTTCGGGCATGAACGGACAGAATTTCCAGTTTGTGGGATACCTGCCAGTGAAACCTTCCGAAAGAATGAAAGCGATCGCGGACCTGGAAGTACAGGCGAATAAGAAAAAACAGACGCAGATCTTTATAGAAACTCCTTACAGAAATAACTATATCCTGAAAGATATACTGGCTACCTGTAAGGACCATACATTACTATGTGTGGCGGCGGATATTACGGGGGTTGAGGAATATATTCATACACGTACGATAAAAGCCTGGAAGCAAACCACATTACCTGAACTGAATAAGAAACCGGCCATTTTTCTGCTATACGCAGGGGAAGTGGAGTAGATGCATGCATCAGGTATGCTTTAAGCATAAAAAAAGAGAGGCTTTCAGCCTCTCTTTTTTTAATTAGCGTCTTTCATCGATATCACGCTATCTACTATAAAATTACTGTAGCCTCTCCAGGGAACGGCTCCCAGGTATTCTTTATAGTGTAACTCTACAAATTTCCCGCTGGACATCATCAGTTGCTTCGCAATACGCTCGTCCGCTACTGAAAACTGGAATTCATTTGACTGTAAAGCTCCCGGTTGTTTGGAACGGTAGCCAGTCTGAATCAGCCTGCCTTCGTATGTTTTAAATATATAGCCCTTCTGAACAAAGTAATTCAGTTCTCCTGCCTTTACTCCACGACCAAATACAAAATAGTATTTATAGCCGAAGAAAGCGGTCAGGATAACAATAACAGCAAGGGCGATCAATAATAGGAATCTGCGCATAGTTATATAAGATTATAGTCCGTATTCATCTACAAGATAAATCAATGCCGCCATGCTGAATGCACCCAGTTCCAGCTCTCTTTTATTTACTGCTGCAAATACATCGTTGACAGCATGATGTAAATCAAAATAACGCTGGGAATCAGGGAATAGTTCACCCATTGGACATCCTGTTGCAGCGCTTAGTTCTCCTACGTCCACACCTCCGCCTTCTGCATCAAATTCATAGATATCGTATGGCAGGAACAGTGGTGCCCAGGACTTGATCTTTGCTCTCTTTTCAGCAGACATTTCAAAGGAGAAGCCTCTTGGTGTAAAGCCACCAGCATCACTCTCCAGCGCGAAGATATGCTGTTCATGAGCTGCTTTGGCCAATTCTCCATATTTCTTACCACCACGGGAACCGTTTTCTTCATTAGCAAACAATACGATACGTATGGTATGTTTAGGACGGATACCCAGTGCTTTGAAAGTCCTTAATATTTCGATAGACTGTACACAGCCGGTACCATCATCATGAGCACCTTCGTTCACGTCCCAGGAATCCAGGTGCCCGCCTACTGTAATGATCTCCTCCGGATGTTCAGTACCGCGTATTTCCCCGATAATATTGTGACCAATTGTATCAGGTAACATACGGCAGCTGGTGCGCAGGTAGAGTTTTAAGTCGGGCTCCCCTTTCAGGCGGTTACTCAGCAGTTCTGCATCCTGCAGCCCCACGGCTACAGCGGGAATCTTAGGGAAAGAGTCGTTATAAGCCATTGCGCCGGTATGTGGAAAGTTATTGGCACCATGTGTCATAGACCTGATGATAATGCCCACAGCACCATATTTAGCAGCACGGCTTGCACCCTGTCCACGGTATCTCACTGCTTCTGAGTAAGAATCGAATGTGCGGACAAAGGCCGGATTAAAGGGATGGTTATAGAATACGATCTTACCTTTAATCTTGTCTTTCTTTGCTTCCAGTTCATCGAAAGTAGCAATTTCAATGATGGGGGCTGTGATACCACCCGGAGCGCTGGCGACTGAGTTGCCCAGGGCCAGTACATTTAAAGGAGGAATGAAATCGCGGCGACGGGAAATGATCCGTACTTCTTCTTTTGCACCACGTACCCAGTGAGGCACCTTACATTCCTGCAGATATACCGTATCTGCACCGGATTCTTTCAATGTCTTCGCCCCCCATTGCTCGGCTTTCACCATTTGAGGAGATCCTGCCAGGCGACCACCCACCGTTTGTGTAAGTACTCTCAGCTCTTCGTAAGCCTTACTGTTTGTAAGTACTTCCGTCGCTAACTGACGTAGTTTCAATGAATCATTCTGCAATTGCTGGGCACTTGCCGGAAGTGAACAGATCAATAATACCGGCAATAGATATTTTCTCATAAGCACAAGTCTGATATTTGGATTTAAAGCTAAATAATTACTGCTGTTATTTCAAATGTGCCGTAAATCAGTAGTGTCTCCTGGCGCGAAGATCAAACTGAGGTACTTACCCGTCAATCATCTAACAAACCGTTAATCCCATTAAAGGTCTTAATCATGTTAAAATGTTATAATTTCGTGGTCTGTAATTGAGTAAACGGCGCTATGTGTACAATGTACCACGCTAAAGGTTAAGTATCAAACAATAAAATATGCGTATAGGAATAGTATGTTATCCTACTTACGGGGGTAGCGGTGTCCTTGCTACTGAGCTGGGCAAAGCGCTTGCGGATAAGGGGCATATGGTACATTTTATTACATATCAGCAACCTGTGCGTCTGAGTGCCTTTCATGCCAATATATTTTACCATGAGGTGCAGGTACCGACCTATCCTCTGTTCGACTTTCCGCCATATGAATCTGCATTGAGCAGTACGATGGTAGACGTGATCATGAATCATCAGCTTGATTTGCTGCATGTCCATTATGCTATTCCTCATGCTTCCACTGCTTACCTGGCCAAACAAATTGTAGGCAAGCAGGGAAGAGTTGTTCCTTTTATCACCACATTGCATGGTACGGACATTACCCTGGTAGGGAAAGATAAAACCTATGCGCCGGTGGTGACCTTCTCCATCAATGAGTCTGATGCTATTACAGCAGTGTCTAATAACCTGCGGGAAGAGACATATAAATCATTCCCTATAGAAAAAGATATTGAGGTAATCTACAACTTCGTAGATGTGGAGCGTTTTAAACGCAGGGAACCTGAGTTACAGCATTTCCGGAATGCAATTGCTCCTGATGGCGAGAAGATCCTGTTGCATGTATCCAATTTCCGTAAGGTGAAAAGAGTACCTGACGTGGTGAAGATATTCCGTAAAGTGCGGGAGGAAATGCCGGCTAAATTGTTGCTGGTAGGCGATGGTCCTGACAGACCTGTAATAGAAGGTATGTGCCGTGAATGGAACCTTTGCGGGGATATCCGTTTTGTAGGTAAGCAGGAACAACTGGAAGATGTAATGTCTATCTCTGATCTCTTCGTTCTGCCTTCTGAATATGAAAGCTTTGGACTGGCAGCGCTGGAAGCAATGGCTGCACAGGTACCGGTAATATCATCCAATGCAGGTGGCTTACCGGAAGTAAATATTCATGGGCAAACCGGCTATTTAAGCAATGTAGGGGATGTGAACAGCATGGCCAGCTATGCCATACAGCTGTTGAAAGATGATAAGCTGATGTCTGTAATGAGACAAGGTGCACTGGAACAGGCACAGCGTTTTCATATCAGCAATATTATACCGCTATATGAAGCCTTGTATGAAGAGGTGATAAATAAAGCATTAGTGATGTAATCGGAAGTGCCCCCTTTTGTATCAAAAATAAAAATCAGGCTTGAGGACAGCTTAAAAGGCTATCTGTCTCCATCAGGTATTTAAATAAAACGACCCTGTATCAAAAGATACAGGGTCGTTTTATTTAAATACCTGATGGATTTTGCAGGGCTTCGCTCTGCACCCAAAAAGTGTAGTATTATTTTCTTCTTATCCAGCTTTCAGGATTCTGTTTGGCAATACCTTTATAGATCTGTAATTCTACTTCTCCCTGGTTTTCCAGTTCGTTGGTACCAGCTGTTCCAATTACCTGTCCGGTGGTTACTTTATCTCCCGTTTTTACATTCACTGTCTGCAAGCGAACATAGTTGGTAAAGTACTGACCATGGCGGATGATGACAAGCGCTCCTCCACCAGGGATGATAACCACTTTCCTTACCTCACCCTGGAAAATTGCTCTAACAGCCGCACCTTTGCTGGTGCCGATGATGATACCATCATTCTCTACGGTGATCCTTTCCATTACCGCGTGCTGTTGTTTACCGAAGTGGCCGATGATGTTACCGGAAGTAACTGGCCATGGTAATTTTCCCCGGTTACTTTCAAAGCTCTCTGATAATGCAAGCGCTTCAGGTGTAGCTTCCAGTACGTTTTCCACACGGGCTGGTTTTTCTGCTTCTGCAGGAGGAGGTGGTGGTGGCGCGGGTGCTGGTCTGGAAGGCGCTTCAGCAGGTTTGTCGGGTTTATCCGGCTTATCTGCTACTGCATCATTTGCGGCATTGGCTTTTGCGGCCGCCGCTGCTGCTGCTGCCGCTTTACGGGCTGCATCCTCACGTTTTCTCTTTTCTTCCAGTGCTTTCCGTTTAGCCGCCGCTTCTTCTTCCGCCTGTTTACGGGCTGCTTCAATTTCACGTCGGATAACTACCTGTATCGCTATCTGCACTTTCTGTGCATCTTTCTTATTCTTATTGATATCTGCTACCAGTTCCTGTTCACGGCCTTTGAGCTGCGTAAGTACCTGGTCTTTCTCCTTCTTATCTGTTTCCAGGATATTACGCTGTTCCTGTTCTGTTTTCAGTGTACCCGCACGTTTATCTTTCTGATTTCTTAAGTTCTCTATTTTCTTATTCAGTAATACCTGTGTTTCGAGAATATTATCAGCCTGACGGCGGCGGTAATCCCGGTATTGCTTCAGGTACTGATATCTCTTGATAGCGTCGTTGAAGCTCTGCGAAGAAAAGATAAAATTGAGCATGTCGTAAGTACTGCGGTTTTTATAAGCATATACTACGAGTTGTGCGTACTGGGATTTGAGCGTATCCAGATCTTTCTCCAGTGTTTTAATATCACGATAAGCAGAGTTGATATCTCCGTTTATGAAATTGATCTCTTCGTTAATATTATTGATAAGCCGGGTACGCAGGGTGATCTTATCACGCAAAGCTCTCAGCTGGCCAAGGCTTTCGCGGGTAGATTTCTTGGTTAACTTTAATGCTTCATTCGCTTCATCAATCTCTTTCTGTAGCTCTTTTTTCCTATGTTCCAGTTCTTCCCGCGATGGTTGAGTTGCCTGCGCGTTGAGCAGTGCAGGTAGTAAACCTAGAATCAATATAAATGGGAGAAACTTCTTCAAATTCAGCATGATGGTTTTAAAGATAACTGCAAAACAGCAATTTACAAATTTGTGTTTAACAGAAGGGTACTATTCTTTAGAATAACCGGAAGGTATTGTAAATGGAAAGCTAACAGGCTGATCGAAATCTACCTTATTAAAATCCATATCTATCTTCGTGAAATTTTTATCTTCTATAAATACACGGCGACGTGTAGCGAATTTATGTCCATCCTGAGATTTGTATTCACCATAGGTGAGTTCGCAGGAACGCTTACGTGAGGTATCCTTATCCATCACTTTACTCTGCTGTAACATATAATCATCTGCAAAGACATTAAACAAACCGGTAAATAAAGTACTGTCGCAACTGAATGAAATGACTGCAGGTGTTTTAATTACCTGGTAAATGGAATCAGTGAGATATACCGGATTACCTATGATTAAATTCTGCAGCGTTTTAAAATCGAATGGGATATTCAATACATCATTCGCATCTCTTATAGCGCGGAGGTATTGTTTTTTATGGAACTTATCTATTGCTTTAAGGCTGTCCGGCGTAATAATGGCACGCGCTACTTCACCAACTACGGGAAGAGACGCTGAGATCCAGATGACACTGTCTTTCTGCATACGGATTACAGCACTTATACCGGCCATCTGCTTTGTTTCACTTTCAAAATCTACTTTCAGTTTGGCTGAAAAGGTATTAAAACTGATAATGTTGCTACGGACTTTAGACAACATATTTTTATTGAATGCATTAGCTTCAGCGATTGCACTGCTGTCCGGAATGGCGGTGGTGTTATGTTGACTAGTATCAGTTACGGGAAAAGCAGAACGCTGTATATGGCGTGCGTGCCTGCATGAAAACATTCCTGTGCTTATAATACCCAGTGTAATTAGTGCTAGTGTCTGCTTCATCATGTTCTTTATTCTGTTATTCTCTTTCTGTAGCCAGGATATACCGCTTTTCTGCAATTTTGCGTGCTAGTCCTACAGAAGTTGCCCCTTTTTCTTTAGCCAGTTGCCAGTATTCCATTGCTTTTTCCACTTCATGCAGGTTAAACAGAATATCTCCGTAATGTTCCAGCATATTGGGGTTTTGCATGGCGTCTTTAGCCTGTAAGGCTTTCTCCATCCATTGTTTTGCCTGATCGTATTTCCCCAGCCGGAACAGTACCCATGCATATGTGTCCATGTAATTGGTACTTGCAGGTTCCAGTTCCAGTGAGCGGTGAGACATCTCTTCAGCTTTGTTTAGCTGCTCACCGCGCAGGGAAAGGTAGTAGCTATAATTGTTCAGTACCGTGGCATCATCTGGTGTAATGGCCAATGCACGGTCATAGCTGCTGTCTGATAGTGAATGCTGTCCTGTGGCATGGTATGCATCTCCCAGCAGGGAATATACATCTGCTTTCATGCCCTTTTCTACTTTACTGGCCATCAGAGAGCTGTTGAGGGCGTCTATTGCTGCCGGATAATTCTGTAGCAAAAAATCAGCCACGCCTTTGAAATAGTGCCCCATAAATTCCTGTGGGAACTTTTTAGCCACTATTGTACTCACTCTCAATAAGTTATTAGGATCTTCCCTGCGGGAATAAATCCACATCATCTGATACCATACCGTATAACGGGTAGAATCCAGTGTCACCGCTTTATTGTAATCAACAAGGGCACTGTCCAGTTGTCCCGCCTGGGAGTACATGTCTGCCTGTAAAGCGTATGCTTTGGCTTCTTCCGGGTGGGCCCGGATAACCAGCTGCGCCAACTGTAAGCCTTCCTTCAGCTTGGAGCTGTCTACCCCCTGCATCTGCAGATAAGGATATACATAAGCCACTTTTTCATCGATACTATATTCAGGATTGGCAAAAGCCCGTGTAAGGTATGCCCAGTATTCTTTGTAATTCCCTTCCTTTTTAGCATAACCGGCTAAAGCAATCAATGCCCGCGGGTTGCTGGAATCCAGTCCGAGTGCAGTATTATAGATGGCTTTGGCTTCGTCCGCACGGTCGTTGGCATTATAAATATCTCCCAGCACCAGGTAAAAGCGTGTCTCTCCCGGATTCTGGTTAATGAGTTTCTGAATTTCTGCGGCCGCATCATCTACCCTGTCCAGCTTAAGCAACAGGCGCTGTTTCTGGTAGGCCAGTTCTTCCACCACACCGGTTTTTTGCTCCAGCTGATCAAAAACGTCCAGGGCAGCGGAGTTCTTATCTGCTTTTGCCAGGAACATCCCTTTATTGTAGAGGTATTCGTCGTTGGAAGGATATCTTTTTGAGAGATGGTCGTAGACATTAGCTGCGCTATCATACATGCTGTTCACCCCAAATGCATCTGCCAGGGTAATCTGGAACCATTTGTTGGCAGTATCCAGACTGGCAGCACGCCGGGCAAAGCCCAGTGCATACCCTGGGTTATGTACTTCCACAAAAAGGCGGGATAATTCGTAGTAAGCAGTTGGATTATTCTTTTTTAGGCGCAGATAGTCTGAGAACTGGGTGATAGCGGTACGGTAATCACCTAGTATTTTAGACCGTTGTGCGGCAAAGAAAATACTGTCTGCTCTTTGTTCCAGCAACGCCGGATCTTTAATATAGATGCGTGGTGGCGTAAAAGCAGTTGTTTTTTTGGGTGTGCGGCATGAAAAGAGAACGGTAAAAAGCAACAGGGGCATAGAAATACGCATCACACATCTAAAGTATGACCTGGCTCTGTTGTTTCCTCCTGTTCTCCGTATTCTCATATTTAAGATTTTCCTGTGTGTCCAAACCCGCCGGTGCCGCGTTCGGTATCGGTAAGCAGCTCTACTGTTTCCAGGCGGGCTTGCACAAAAGGTGCGATAATCATCTGTGCAATTCTTTCTCCGGGTGCAATGGCCTGGGGTTCGTTGGACAAATTAATCATAATGATCTTAATCTCTCCCCTATAATCGGCATCAATTGTGCCAGGCGTATTCAAAAGGGTAAGTCCCTGTTTGATAGCCAGCCCGCTGCGGGGCCTTATCTGTGCTTCATAACCAGAAGGCAGTTCTATGAATAAGCCGGTTGGTACCAGCACTCTTTCGAGTGGTTGCAGTGAAATTGCTGTTTCCAGGTTGGCACGCAGGTCCATACCTGCCGCATCTGCAGTAGCATAAGCTGGCAGAGGATTAGCGGATTTATTGATGATTTTTACTGAAATAGCAGCCATAGGGCAAAGATATTCTAATTAGTTAATAGTGTATTTTTCCAGTAGTACGGTCGCATAGGCCACTACTCCCTCTTCCCGGCCAACAAAGCCTAGTTTTTCGGTGGTGGTAGCTTTGATGGAAACATCCTCTATAGTAAGACTAACGATCCTGGCAATAGTTTCCTGCATCTGCGGTACATAAGGTTTTATTTTAGGGGCCTGTAAACAAAGGGTACTATCAATATTCACTACCTGGTATCCTTTCTCCTCCACCAGCTGCATTGTGCGTTGCAACAGTATTTTGCTGTCTATGCCCTTGTAAGTATTATCCGTATCAGGAAAATGTAAGCCTATATCTCCCAGGGCAAGGGCGCCCAGCATGGCATCGCAGATAGCGTGCAGCAGCACATCTGCATCACTATGACCAAGTGCTCCTTTATGATGTGGTACTAAAACTCCCCCTAACCAAAAATCGCGGCCTTCTACCAGCTGATGAAAATCCACTCCCGACCCGATACGCAGTTTACTCATGATATAATATGTCTATGAAAAATGAAGATAAGCTCTAAATTAAAAATCCCCCGGAAATATCCGGAGGATTTAAACATTTTAAAAAAATATTAACTATTTAATTTTCTGATGTATTACCAGGTAGCACCACCATCACCTTCATCCTGATGACCAAGATCGAAGATCAGCGTGAATCGCAGGGTATTGGACAGCGGGTTACGCTGGATACCGTTCCCTGAAGGAACAAGGTATGAGAAATTCAGTCCGAACATATTATACTTGACCCCCACACCGGCAGTTGCAAATTTACGGTTACCCTTGTTTTTGTTTTCGTAGAAGTAACCGAGCCTTACAGCAAACATATCATTGTAGGTGTATTCACCACCTGCAGATACCGTGAATTCTTCCAATTCCTCTTTAAAACCACCTGGTGCATCCCCAAAAGAGGAGAACATACCCTGTAAAGTACCTTTTTCACGGTATTTACCGAGGCTGTCCGGTGTAGGCACCATCAGTTTGTTCAGATCAGCAGTAAGCATGATTTTGTTCGTTTCATCCAGACCAAAGGTGTAGGCAGTACCTAAACCGAAGTTAGTAGGAATGAAATCTTTATTGGTAGCTGAAGAAGTATAAGAGATCTTGGTACCCATGTTGGTCAGTGCGAGACCTACGTTCCAGGTATTTACCGTTCCATTTTCTTTTTCGTACTCTTTTGTGTAGAATAAGGAAACGTCTGCAGCAAAAGCGGTACCCGGCTTGATTACACGGCCACCTACTTCACCACTGGCAAGGTTAGAATAAATATAACGGCCAGCCAATGCTATGGAGAAGTTATCTGATAATTTACGGGAATAACCAGCGTCGAATGCAAACTCACGCGGGTGATAATCGTAGGTAGGCTGACCAGAGATATCGGTGAAATTGATGGTACCGAGGGAGAAGTAGCGCAGGGACCCGGATACGGCCTGCATTTCATCCATCTGGTAGTAACCTGCAATAGTGGCCAGGAATACATCATTTACCAGCTCTTTCAGCCATGGAGTATAAGTAACAGATACCGCAGAACGGCTTTTAGCAAAAGGGATCTTAGCCTGATTCCAGTAGATGGAGTTGGCGTCGGGTGAGGTGGCGACACCTGCATCCCCCATTGCACCAGCACGGGCATCCGGAGAAATACGTAGAAAAGGTACGGCAGTGTTAATAGTGTTGGTGCGACCATCTATACTACCGCTGGTGATTTGAGCTACAGCAGAGAAACCAGTTGTAAGGCAACAAATAAGAAAAAGGTTTACAGTTACCTTTCGTATCATGCAATTGTACATGCAGTTGTATTTAGTACGAGATGTAAAAATAGTTCGATTTTTAATATATACAAGATCAGGGGCCTGGTAAGGGACGATGCGCGAAACTAATTTATTCTTTTGATGCATAGGTTATAATAGAATTACTTTTCCACCTAAAATTTGTGTTTTGCCATTCGCTTTTACCATTATGCTATAGATATAGATTCCAGGTGACAAAATAGCACCGGCATCGTTGGTGCCATCCCAATACGTCCCTAGATAACGGTTACCTGAAGCATTTATTGCATGACGAATAGTTTTTATTTGTTGTCCTGCTATTGTATAAATCCTGACTGTAACGTCCAGTTCCTGGCCCTGTTGATTGTGTATAAAAGTGAAATTTGTCTGATTATGAAAAGGATTGGGGAAGCAACCCGCTTGCTGAACTACCATTTCACGGCTATTTATTACCTTAAAATGCAGGGTACAAGTCCCTGAATTATTATATGTATCCCAGGCTTTGATTGAAAGTGTATGTGTTCCTGCAGGCAATCCATACAAGGGAAAATTTACTTTCCCGGCTTTATAATCATCCTGTTCTGCCTCAAAGAAATTATTCAGGACGTAATACTGATCAGGATCGTTATCCAGGGTTGCTACCATATCGTGACCAATCCCATACCCTGTAGTATTAAATCCGTGATCATCATACAGATGTAATAACAATACAGGGTTCTCTCCCGTAATGTCCCCATCCCTAAAGTATTCATTGTCAAGGTATGCTTTTATATCTGGTCCCCGCGTATCTTCCGCGGCAGTGGAGTCTGTTCCCCCTACCCGGAATGCCGAATATACCCCTCCGGCAGCCGTAATCCCATTGGTACCATAATAGCTGATACTTCCGGGCTCCCCTGCCTGATAGTTAATGTCTGCGGGTACGATGAAGCTGAAAGTAAATTTACCTGCGGTGATGGTCTGAGATCCGCGGTAAAGGATATTTTGTTGCTGATAGAACCCTGTTTTATCACTTCCGGCACTGTTAGCCCTTGTATATTGTAAAGCGGGTGCGTCATATACAGTTGGATATATAATACCATTATAGGTGGGCTGCGGCATGCCCTGTTCGTCTTCCAGGTGACCTGAAACAGTGTACTGTCCTAATGCTTTGAGTGTATCTCCGTTTATGGAATCGGTGACTACATGATATCTGGGGAAGGCCAGTGTCAACGCAGGGTCCCCGAGTAACTGGAACTTCCTGTTATTGGGAATATCGCTGTATGTGGTGTAAGTGAGGTTCTTCGCCCTCATGGCCGCTTCTCCCAGTGTAGGCATACGACTCTCTGCACCTGGCGTCAATAATGCCTGCAGATAGTTGGCATTCAGCACTTTATTAGAAGCGGCAAATACTGCACGGGTAGTAGTCATTAATGCAATGCCTCCCCCATTTTCCTTTAACAGGATTTGTTCCCCCAGGGAAGTATAGGCAGGATTATCAAAAGGAGCAAAGTCGCAGGTAGCAGTGATGAACAGGGGTAGTTTAGTACCGTTCTTCCAGGTATCCAGCGAGTTGTCATCTACAACAACTTCTTCTGCCAGACGGGAATAGCTGCCATGGCCCGTATAATTCCAGATTAAAGTACCGTTGTAAATATCTTCTGCAATGGCGGTATTGACGGCCGGATAACGACTGCCACCGGCATCGGATGTTTTAGGATAGGCATCCAGGTAAATTTTATTTATTCTGCCGGCAGGCCATTGCTGCTGAGTAATAGTACTCATGTACTCTGCATCTTCCAGATGCAGGTTATTATCTCCATCGTCTGCCACGAAGGTAATATGCTGTTGCCAGCGACCGAAATTGGCAGTATCGTAATAGTGAATGATCTTGTTTACCAGGATGTCCGCTTCGGACGCATTTTGTGCAGGTAACCGGCCAATGCCTATTTTCAGCAGGTTCTGGCTACCATTATCATTAATATCATTATCAAAGAATCCGAAGAAATCATCTGAAGGGTAGGCATTGATGGGATCTGTAGAAATGGTGCTTTGCCAGGTAGGTACTGTGTTGATACTGTGTTTGTAATCATAGGAAGCATCTCCGAATAATAGTAAATACTGAAGGCCTCCTTTATCGTAACACATTTTTGTGAAGTCCCTTATAGCAGTAGGATCTGGTGAACCTGAAGCGAATTCGTTATAGATATCGTTGACAGTGGCCACCTTCACGGCTAGCCCATCATGCGCGGTATGCCATGCCGCCAGGCGGGTGGCAGCTCCCATCAAAGCTGGTGTTGTGACAATTAACATATTCACGTCACTAATGTCGTGCAGGTCCTGGTTTGGTACTATGCCTATAAATGCAGGCTGCCCCAAACCCTGGCTGGAGAAGGCCACATATTCGTGCAAAGAAGCATTACTGCGCGAGAAAGACAAGGAGTTGCCACTAAGGCGGGTCTTTATGGTCACGGGCTGTAAAGGGTCGCTGAGGTCCCATACCAGCGTTTGATCAGTAGCGTTGCTGAGGGTGAATTGAGCCGTTTCGCCGATGCTGCCGGCATCTCTGAAAAACAGGGGCCCCTGTGATATTTGCAAGGGGCAGCGCGCCTGTACAGTAATATAGTCCAGCCAGCCCTGCCCATCGCTGTTGCCGGGCGTGAATCGCAGCGTAACGGGAACATTACTGCCGGCAGGGGTAGCCGAAAAGCTGCCCGAAGCGGTGGATGCAAAAGATTCAAAGATGTTACCGCTGATAGGCGTTAAGGACAATTTCCCGATAGCATTGCCATTCGTTTCTATGGAAAAGCTGGCGGAACTGAGTCCTCTGGCGGCTACGCGGGAGCTTATACTGAGAGATACAGGTGCTGAGGGCAGAGAGAAGCTGAGGGTACGTACCGGTTGTGTGCTGCTGAATACGGTCCCCCACCATTGTTTCCCGCTGCTTAAAAAGTTGATGCTATCGTTCTCGTAGAAAGCGTGGTAATCGAATGTGTTGACGGAGGCTGTGGCAGGAGGTTCGCTGTTATCCGCCGTAATGCGTTTTCCGGCAATGGTGCCTATGTTGAGGAAATAATAAGCCGTATCGCTGTAAAGATTGGCCGTATGAGTATAGTTACCTGCCTTATATGCCCAGCTATGCGGGCCGGGAGCGTAAAAAAGCAGGTAGTCTTCCCCATTCAGCAGGCCATCTCCCCCATCTTCAATAATTATTCCTACTTCGGGTATATCATCATAGCGGGAAATTGCGTTATTCTCCGGTAGCATTTGTCCGCCGGAGCCAAACAGTCTTATACCTGATGATTGAATGGCGCTGGTACTGATGCCCATAGCGGCTAACCGGGAAACATCTATTTTATAGATCCCCTCTTGTGTAACCGCCAGTTTATACCAGTTTCCGGATGCCAGTACGGAATGAGGTTTGCCTGTACCATCCTTAGCTATTACCGGGAGTGTTCGGCAACAGAGAAAGAGTAAGCAGTTGAGGCAAAAAAATTTCATACCGGCAATTTGAACAAACATAATAAATTTAAAGTATATTTATCTGCTGAAATCCACCAACTGTTTGATTACTTGTAGAAAAGGGGACGTATGTGGACTAAATAAGTAATATTAACTTAATGTGTAGGCGACCAAAATCTTTTAGAGTTAAAACATTGATTGAAAACAATATACGCTTAATTAACAGGCAAACGCTTATAGATTAATTATTTTTACTATAAAATAAAATATCCTACATTTGCGTTTACCATAAAACATCAAATACTAAAGCTAATTCGCATGCATAGATTAACCTCTGTCTCAATGCTCATAGGCGCCAGTGTCATGTTGTCGATGACTGCCTGCAACAAAAGCGGCAGCGGTGGCAAAAAGGCAAAATCTTCGGCCACTGGCTGGAACTATAACGATCCTAAGATGGGTGGTTTTAGTGTAGCCAAGAGTAAAGATCAACAAACTGGTCCGGGTTTAGTTTTCGTGCAAGGTGGTACCTTTGCAATGGGAGCGACCGAACAAGACGTAATGGCTGACTGGAATAACATTCCAAGACGTATTACGGTATCTTCATTTTATATAGACGAAACGGAAGTTGCGAACGTGCACTACCGTGAATATCTGTACTGGCTCCGCAGAATGTATGGAGAATCTTTCCCTGATGTTTTCCGTAAAGCTTTACCGGATACTCTGGTTTGGCGTAGCGAGCTGGCTTATAACGAGCCTCTGGTAGAATATTACTTCCGTCATCCTGCTTACAATGATTATCCTGTAGTAGGTGTTAACTGGAAACAGGCGGTAGACTATTGTAAATGGCGTTCTAACCGTGTAAACGAAAAGATGCTGATAGACAAGGGTTTACTCGGAAAAACTGATATCAACAATCAGGCAGACGATAACACATTCGATACTAAATCATATACTGCTGGTTTATACGAAGGTATTCCCGGTAAGATGAGCAAGGAAACCAAGGCACAGTTTAAGAATGCTGATGGTTCTCCACGTACCGCTCAATTCGAAGATGGTGTAATGTTACCTAACTATCGTCTCCCGACAGAAGCTGAATGGGAATACGCTGCATTGGGTTACATTGGCCAGAACCCTGGCCCTTCCAAGAAAGAAGGTAAGCGTGGGGAGGAGTTGATCATGAACAAACAGGTTTACTCCTGGGGTACTAACACAAGTGGTCTGAGAGATATCCGTCGCGGAGCATGGCAGGGACAGTTCCTGGCCAACTTCAAACGTGGTTCCGGTGATAACATGGGTATGGCAGGTGGTCTGAATGACCGTGCTTCTATCCCAGGTCCGATCCAGTCTTACTTCCCGAACACTTTCGGTATCTATAACATGTCTGGTAACGTTAGCGAGTGGGTACTTGACGTATATCGTCCTCTGAACCCGATCGATGGTGATGACTTTAACTACTTCCGTGGTAACAAGTTCCAGACTACCTATATGAATGGCGAAAATGAACCTGAAAAGGATAGCCTGGGTCACCTGAAGATGCGTGATGTAACCGATGAAGAAAGTGCTAACCGTTTGAACTATCAGAAAGGTGACGTTATTAACTACTTAGATGGTGATACCCTTTCTATGGTTGAATATGGTTATGGTGTTACTTCACTGGTGAACGACAAATCACACGTTGTTAAAGGTGGTAGCTGGAATGACAGAGCTTACTGGTTGTCTCCGGGTGCACGTCGCTTCATGCAGGAAGATATGGCAACCAACACTGTAGGTTTCCGTTGTGCGATGGACCGTGTAGGTAGCCCTGAAGGTAACAAGTTCAAAACTGGTAACCTGTTCAAGAAACAACGTCAGAAGAGATAATTCAAAACTTCTTTATAATAAAAAAGGCCCTGGGATTATCCCGGGGCCTTTTTTATTATGATTTATTCTGAGCTGTTTTTTATGACGGGGTTTCAATTGAAAGAATTTACAAGGTGAATCCCTGTACCCAAAATGTCCTTTTATTACGACCAGATCTTCAGGATCTCTTCTGTGTGATTCTTTGTATCAGGTTTCTTAATGATCTTGTCTATTACGCCATTCTCATTGATCAGGAAAGTAGTACGGTAAACACCGTCATATGTTTTGCCCATCATCTGCTTTTCCCCGAACACACCGTACAGGGTAACGATCTCTTTGTTATCGTCTGCCAGTAAAGGGAAAGGAAGGTCATATTTTTCTGCAAATTTCTGATGGCTCTTTTCTCCATCTGTACTTACCCCTACAACAGCATACCCTTTCTTCAGCAATGCATCATAGTTATCCCGCAGGTTACAGGCCTGTGCCGTACAGCCAGGAGTCATGTCTTTCGGGTAGAAATACAGGATTACTTTCTTTCCTTTCAGGCCGGAGAGGGTTATTTCCTTTCCGGACTGGTCTTTCCCTTTGAAAACGGGGGCTTTATCTCCTTCTTTTAAATGTGTCATAACTATCTGGTAAAGGTGAATGTTTTGGTACCTGTGTTACCTGCAACATCTGTTACAGTGAGTTTGAGCATATGAGCACCTGCAGGGCAGTGTTCATCAAAAGTATAGGTGATCACATTATTTTTGCGGGAGAACATCAGCCAATGGCCGTCTAATTCCGCCCGGTAACTTTTAATGCCGCTGTTATCGCTCACAGAGAACGCCAGCTTCCCTGCCTTTGACAGGTTGACGCCATTCTTTAAAGCGCTTGTAATTTTAGGCGCAATGGTATCTGCCTCCAGGTGGAAGTTACCGAAGTCGCGGAACTTAGCGGTGAACCAGCCATCCTCATAAGTGGTGCCGGCAATATCCTCTCCAAGTCCTTCGCGCACCATTACGATCTTACTCTGTAATGCAGCAGAAACAGGCTTGTTTGGCTTCATGCGCAGTGTAAAATAATTATGCACAGGAATTAACGGTGTATTGAGACGCAGGGTAGCAGAATACGATTTAGGAGCAGATGGCAATTCTGCATAGTTGAAACAGATCTGATCGTACAGCGCCGTTTCCTCCATAAAGAACTCTACCTGGTTATTTTCAAATATGTTGCGGGACTCTGCATACATAGTATTGGCGCACTCAGGCAACGCAGCAGGTTCGCCGCTCTGTTGGAGGGAGCACTTCACCGTACTGGTATTTCCGTAGGCATCCTTTACCAGCAGTTTTACCGGATGAGGCTTTTTATCAGAAAGGTCAAGGACACCATCTCCCTGTACATCTTTGTAGATATCCAGTTTATTACCTGGCAGGGAGAACAGCAGTTGCAAATATGGACCTCCGCTCTTCTTTGTTTTATAGTCAATATGCGCATTGATATAACGGGAGTCTTCAAAGGCGATGTTATCCAGCTGGAAGCCACTGTTAGGCACGTCCCTGTCGAACAGTACTACTTCATAAATACCATAAGAGTTTGGCGCAACACCCATGCGGTCAACCGCGTTGATCCCCAGTCCGGCGTGGGCCGCCTTTACAGGGATCACCGCCTGTGTAGTCACATATTCCCCATTCACCTTTTTCACAGGGACCATCAGCGGCGTCTGATCATAGAGGCTCTTATCCATATCATAAATGGCTATCCGGTATACATCCGGAGCCCGGCTATCTGGTATGTCGAAGCCGAATAATAAGGGATTCAGCGGTTTTTCTGATTGCGTACCTCTGATCTCAAAGTGTACATGCGGTCCTGCAGAACCACCGGTATTACCACTCCAGGCAACAAAGTCGCCCTTCTTTACAGGGAACTTGCCTTCGGGCATCTTAAGATCAGTAGCCCAGCTTTCCGCAGTATACTCCTGTTGTTTCACATATTCTTCCAAAGCCGGGAAAAAGCGGTTCAGGTGTCCGTATACAGTAGTATACCCGTTAGGGTGGGTAATATACAGTACATTACCGTAGCCCACATGGGATACACCAATACGGCTTACATAACCGTCTGCAGCGGCATGCACCGGCAGATTCTCTTTTTGTTGGGTCTTAATGTCAATACCTGCATGAAAATGATTGGGGCGGAGTTCCCCGAAATTACCAGCCAGCTGAATGGGAATGTTCAGTGGATTGCGGAAATATCCCTGTGGATAGTTCTTTTCCGGTAATTGTGCATATAACAGCTGAGGTAATAAAAAGCATAACCCGAATATTCTCTTCATCATGCTGCAAATGTAAGAAGTGCTGATAAAAAAAACCGGCTTCTAATGAAGCCGGCCCGTAAGAATTATTTTACGTCTCCTAATTTCTGTCTCTTAGGATAATTGAATAACCAGCTTGTTATCAATGGCACCAGGAAGATAGAAACAGTGAGAATGGAAGTAGCCCAATCTGCTTCATGGCTTTCCAGGAATTTAGATGTAGCCGTTTCCGGATAGAAGTGTTCGTATAAAGACAACATCAGTTTTATGCCTAATACACCAATTACAAGGAAGGCGGCTGTTTCCAGGAAAGGGAATTTTTCCATCAGCGTTACGAACCCCTGTGCAACAAAACGCATTGCCAGGATACCGATGAATACGCCTGTCCAGATTAATAAGATATTATCGCTGAAAGCTACTGCAGCAAATACGTTATCGATAGAAAAAGCAAGGTCCATCAGTTCAACCAGCGCTACGGTAGCCCAAAACTGTCCCATCCAGCCTATTGTTGCTTTATACAGCCAGTTACTGTTTTTATCTACCGTTTCCTCTTCAGCAATGCCTGCTTCAGCAGCTTTTGCTTTGGCGGCTTTACCTTTAAAGTAATCAAAGGTGAGATACAAGAGGTATAAACCACCGATTGGCTTCAACCACCATACTTTTATGAGAAATGATGCGAACAACAGACAGATGCCACGGAAAAAGTAAGCCCCAATGATACCATACTTTAAAGCCTTATTACGTTTTTCTTTAGGCAAGTCCATTACCATTGTTGCCAATACTGCCGCATTATCCACAGACAACAGGCTTTCAATAATGATCAGGTTCCCTACGATAAGTAAAGAGGGAATCGGGTTATTAATGATCTGTTGAATTAATTCGTTCATTTGCTGATAGGTTTTTAGTTTCGGTGTAAATCTAGCCTGTTTATGTCATCAATACAAGTTCAATTATTCTATATCAGCTGTAATTCAGGTTTTAAGACCAGTTGCCAGGAGGGTATGGTTTTCTGCAGATGATTGAAAAGACAGGTAGCATTTTCCCGGTATTCCTTCATCTGGTGATAGTTATTACCAAGGCAGCAATCGCCCAGTTCCAACAGGAAAGCGGTTGACTGCAGAGACAACAGGTGTTCGAATTCCTGTGCCGGCGCATGCAACATGTACTTTACTACGCGGGTATTGAACCTGAAGGAGGGGCCTTTTAATATTTCTGCCAGGCTTGGCAGGGAGTTGACGGTATAATAATTCAGTTTGTTTTCAATGCTGGGATGAATATCCATATTATGCAACTGTGCATAATAGAGGAAATATGCATCATTATCCAACGCATAACCCTCCAGCAGATTGCGAATAATCAGTTCATGGCTCCCTGTTATACGGATATCGTCGATAAAGATCAGTGTTTTATCCTGCAGGAATTCTTTATCGAGATGATACTTATCGTTGATGATGAGGGCCTTCCGGCTTTGCATGTCCAATGCACCATAATCAATACTGTATGTTTTGAAACGGTGTATTTTGGAAGTTTCTGCCGGATTACGGCCATTCATGCACAGAAAACGGTTCAGCACTTTTGTAAATGCAAGCGTCAGGAAATAAGACGCAGTGGGGATTGCAGTGTAAGGGCTGGGTAATATCACCAGTTGCTCACATTGCAACAGAGCGGTACCGTGTGTGGTGATAAATCCATTGGCAAGGGCTGTTCCAAATGCATCCGCAGCCATGCCGTCCCCAAATTTAAAACGGCTGTAGGCAGCCGGGTCAAATGGGAATTCACTGGCATCTACGATGCGATGTAGGGCAAATACATCTTTCATAAACAACTTATTTAAGGGTTAATTAAATGGCAATTCCCTCCTGTATGCTTACTCCCGCCTCTGTTCAGTTCGCATATAAGTTACAGAATGCGGTCTCTTTTCTCTATTTAATAAGCATAGTTCTTAAGTATATCCATAAAACTATCTGTAGCCTGCGGGTCTCCTATTGCTCTGAATTTCCAGGTACCATCTTTACGGTATACTTCTGCGAAGACCATTGCGCACATGTTATTATATGCGCTGTTTGCAGAGAGGTTGAACTTCGCGATTTCTTTTCCTTTACTGTCTACGGCACGTATGAATGCGTTTTCTACGCCGCCGAAATGCTGATTGCGCTGACGGCCCTGGTAGATCGTTACCAGAAAAAGGATCTTATCATATTTAGGGTCCAGGCTGTCCAGCTTTACAATAATCTGTTCATCATCGCCATCACCGGCACCGGTGCGGTTATCACCTGTTAACCAGATATTGCCGGAAGGGTGTTTCATGCTATTGAAAAATATCACGTCGCTTCCGTATAAGCCGATGTTGCGGCCATCATTTGCTTTTACGGTTTTACCCAGGTCTGCCACTTTACCATTTTTATCCAGCAGGAACGCTATTGCATCCAGATCAAATTCATCTTCTTTTGCGCCACCCAGGAGTTTTCCCAGGAATCCACCACCCCCGCTTTTCTTGCGGATATCCCATCCCAGTCCTATTGTTACGGTAGACAGATCAAAACTTTCTCCGTTGTCGTTTTTACGCAGGTCGATAGTCTGACCTTTTACAAGATTTATTGCCATGTGTCTTTAGGTTTCATTTAATGATCTGTCCTTTATAATATTTGGAAAGGAAATAAGCCAGTTCTTCCTTGTAGCCTATACCAGAGGCTTCGAAGCGCCATTTACCATCGCGGGAATAGAGACGACCGAATTCAACGCCTGTTTCTATGGAGAAGTCTTCACCCAGTTCATACTTTGCAATTTCTTCTCCGGTGGCATCATTAACGATACGGATATACGAATCGCGTACCTGTCCGAAATTCTGCCTTCTGCTGGTAGCTTCATGAATGGTTACGACAAACAGGATTTCTTTGATATCCTGATTTACTTTTGAGAGATCTATTTTGATGATCTCATCATCTCCACCTGCGCTGTTGCCACCTGTAGGGTCATCGCCAGAGTGGTGTAAAGCGCCATCGGGAGATGTTGTATTCCCGTAGAAAACGAAGTATCCTTCCAATGGTATCAGGCGATTGGCATCTATCATGAAGGCAGATGCGTCGAGGTCAAAAGCACCTCCTGTACCCTCATTCGGATTCCATCCCAAACCCACACTAATATTGGAAAGTCCTATATCTATCTTTTGTCCCTTTTGTAAGTTAATTGCCATGAAAGTCAGATTTATGTTGTTACATCAGGTCAGCAAACAATAAAATTAAAATTAAGTATTCAGGGGTGAATTTGAAGAAAAGTTTTTGTTATTAAAAACCGTTCCTCAAAATGTTAATATCGTATTAATAATCATAACTATCCCACTGATAAGCAATGCCCTTCTTCTACCTAAACAATGATTCCCCCTCATTATGCCCCTACAGGGAACAATTAAATTCCGTACTTTAGCCGCGCCAAACCAGCAACCTTATGTCAATTACAGTTACACAGTTAAGCAAGGTATACGGGGAACAGCGGGCGGTGGATGACATCTCCTTTTCTCTCAATAAAGGAGAAGTGGTAGGTTTCCTGGGACCAAATGGCGCCGGCAAAAGTACTACCATGAAGATGATCACGGGGTACCTGCCTCCCAGTGGAGGCCAGGCCAGTGTTTGCGGATACGATGTGGTAACCCATCCTATGGAAGTAAGGCAACGCGTTGGTTATCTGCCGGAGGCAAATCCCCTGTATTTTGATATGTATATAAAGGAGTTCCTTGGCTTTATTGCGGGGGTGCATAAGCTGGGAGTGAACACAGATAAGCGCATTGCCGAGATCATTGCCCTCACGGGGCTGCTACCTGAAAGCAAAAAGAAGATAGGCGCCCTTTCAAAAGGTTATAAACAGCGTGTGGGACTGGCCCAGGCATTATTACATGATCCTGAAGTGCTGATCCTCGATGAGCCTACATCAGGTTTGGACCCTAACCAGCTGGCTGATATCCGCCAGGTGATCAAAGACCTGGGGCAGAATAAGACAGTGGTGCTGAGTACGCATATCATGCAGGAAGTAGAAGCGATGTGCAGCAGGGTGATCATTATCAACAAAGGGAAAATCATTGCGGATGATTCTTTACAGAATTTACAACAAGGTGGCACCGAAAATGGTTATATACAGGTATCCTTCGGGGAACCACTTCCTTCATCATCAGATTTGCAGCAGTTAGGTGGAGTAATACGTATTAAACAGCAGGATGCCCAGACGTGGCAGCTATTTGCTGCGAATATAGAAGAGGTGCAGAAAAACCTCTTACAATTTGCTTTGATAAATAACCGGAACATCCTTTCTTTGCAGAGCAATTCGCAAAGCCTGGAAGCAATATTCAGGCAGTTAACGGCCGACAAGCCTCAGGCTACAAGGTAGCGACGCTTGCGTGTTGCAGCTTGAAGCTTATTTAAAATAATAAAACAACTTTACAAAGATGAGTATCATTTCAGAAATCCATGCCAGGCAAATCCTTGACAGCCGTGGAAATCCAACGGTAGAAGTAGATGTAACCACAGAAGACGGTCATTTTGGCCGTGCTGCCGTTCCTTCCGGAGCCTCTACAGGTAAACATGAAGCAGTTGAGCTGCGTGATAACGACAAATCCGTATACATGGGTAAAGGCGTTCTGCAGGCTGTTAACAATATCAACGATATCATTGCTGAGGAACTTGTTGGATGGGATATTAAGGACCAGGCCGGTATTGACAAGTTTCTGATTGAACTGGATGGCACAGAGAATAAAGGTAAACTGGGTGCTAACGCTACCCTGGCCGTGAGCATGGCTGTTGCCAAAGCTGCTGCGGAAGAAGTAAACCTGCCCCTGTACCGTTACCTGGGTGGTGTAAACGCTACTACCCTGCCTATTCCTTTGATGAACATCATTAATGGTGGTGCACATGCCGATAACAAAATCGACTTCCAGGAATTTATGATCGTTCCTTTTGGTGCACCTTCTTTCTCTGAAGCATTGCGTTGGGGCGTTGAAATCTTCCATCACCTGAAATCTGTTCTGAAAAAGAAAGGTTACAGCACCAACGTTGGTGACGAAGGTGGTTTTGCTCCTGAAATCCAGAGCAATGAAGAAGCGATCGAAACAGTGTTGCAGGCTATCGAAGCAGCTGGTTACAAACCAGGTGAGCAGGTAGGTATTGCACTGGATGCTGCCAGCAGCGAAATGTACGATGACGCTACCAAAACTTACAAATTCTACAAAAGCTCACAGAAAGTGATCAGCAGTGATGAAATGGTTGCTTACTGGGCTGAGTGGTGCAGCAAATACCCGATCGTTTCTATCGAAGACGGTATGGCTGAAGATGATTGGGCTGGCTGGAAAAAGATGACCGAAGTTTTAGGTGATAAAATACAGCTGGTGGGTGATGACCTGTTCGTTACCAACGTAAAACGCCTGAAACAAGGTATCGATCAGCATATCGCTAACAGCATCCTGGTGAAAGTAAACCAGATCGGTACTGTTACTGAAACCATCGATGCTGTAAACATGGCGCATAAAGCTGGTTACACTTCTATTATGAGCCACCGTTCCGGTGAAACCGAAGACACTACTATTGCTGACCTGGCAGTAGCATTGAACTGCGGTCAGATCAAAACCGGTTCTGCTTCCCGTACAGACCGTATGGCTAAATACAACCAGTTACTCCGTATTGAAGAGGAATTGGGTGAAGTGGCTTTTTTTCCGGGAAAAACCGTTAAATTTAGTAAGAAATAAACTTCAGATTGGATTTCGTGCATTTCCGGGATTTGATCTTTGATTGCCGATATTTTAATTAGTGGTCAATATTCCGGGTTTTGAGTTACCTCAAAACCCGGATTTTTTTAAAAAATCATTCATATGTCCAGACTTAAATCCATCAAAATACCCGCTTATATGAAAAACAAGTTTTTCATCGCTGCAGTGGCATTTGTGGTGTGGTTGTCATCTATGGACCGTAATAACTTCCTCTCCCAGTACGAATTACAGTCTGAGGTGAACAAACTGGAAGAGCAGAAAGCCTTTTTCCAGCAGGAAATTGACCAGACCCGTAAAGAACAACAGGAATTACTCTCCAGCCCGGAGAAACTGGAAAAGTTTGCCCGGGAAAAGTACCTGATGAAAAAAGATAATGAAGACCTGTTCATTATCACAGAGAAAAAGTAATGTTAATTCGCTCCCACTCTACTTCCCGTCTATCCCGCTTATTTTTAGTTTCGAAATATTTCATTTAATTTGACAATACATTCTGCACAATCTCCGTTATACTGTTATGAACTAGTCTTTTACAAAAAACACAACTTGCATGGGGAATTCTACAAACCTTTTTTCTACTTTATACTCTGTAACTGATAGCGCCAATAAACTTCACAAGATGACAGATCAAGACCCGGAACTATCACGCGAAGAACAGATTTGTTTTAATCAAACACGTAAAGCGCTTGATACAATTCGTTTTTCTCCAAGACCTGAGACATTGCAGGCAATCTCCGATTACGCTAAAAAAACGCAACCGGTAAAATAAAGTGACTGTTTTGCAGGCATAATTGCTCCCATTTTGCCCTACCTTTGCCCGGTATGACAAAGAAAGAACGCTTTGCCTTTGTACTCAGCTACTTCGAAGAACATGCTCCCAATGCAGAAACGGAGCTGATCTATGACAATCCCTACCAGCTACTGGTAGCCGTGATCCTGTCTGCCCAATGTACAGATAAGCGTGTTAACATGACCACGCCTGCTATCTTTAAAAAGTACCCGGATGTGGAAGCGCTCAGTACCGCCACATTCGAGGATCTCTTCCCTCTTATACGCAGTATCAGCTATCCGAACAATAAGACCAAACACCTGATAGGTATGGCCAGGATGGTGATGGAGAATTTTCATGGAGAGATCCCCTCTACTGTGGAAGAACTCATTACCCTGCCGGGCGTTGGCCGTAAAACAGCCAATGTAATCACCTCTGTGGTACATCATCAGCCTAATATGGCCGTAGATACACATGTATTCCGTGTATCAGCGCGGATTGGCCTTACCACCAATGCCACTACCCCTCTTCAGACAGAAAAGCAACTCCTGAAATATATACCCGAAGAAAAGGTACATGTTGCCCACCACTGGCTAATTTTGCATGGCCGTTATATTTGTGTGGCCCGTACACCTAAATGCGGGGAATGCGGACTCCGCCCTGTATGTAAATATTATCATTCCCTAGTAAAAGGCAACTAATATGTCCAAACCCTTCCTTACCGCTGAGTGGCGTAACCTGCTCATGATCAACTTTGAAGCAGATCCCGCTGTATTACAACCATTTGTGCCACACCATACAGAACTGGACACCTGGAATAATACCCATTATGCCAGCCTCGTAGGCTTCCTTTTTACGAATACCAAAGTGAAGGGACTTTCTCTACCCTTTCACCGTCATTTTGAAGAAGTAAATCTCCGGTTTTATGTACGGTATAAAGAAGACGGTATCTGGAAACGGGGTGTCGTATTTGTAAAAGAAGTGGTGCCTAAAAGGATGATCACTTTTGTAGCCAATACCGTATACAAGGAGAAATATGCTACCCACCGGATGCGTCATTCCTGGAAACATACAAATGAACAACTGGAAGTAGCTTATGAATGGAAAGTAGGACAGCACTGGAATTATCTCAAAGCTACTGCCTCCGGAGAAGCCATCCCTATTTCAGAAGGTAGTGAGGCATCATTTATTACAGATCATTACTGGGGATATACACATATGGGGAACGTCCATAGCGGCGAATACCAGGTGACCCACCCTCAATGGAGAATACACCCTGTTTCCTCATTCAGTTATCAATGTGATACTGCTGCTCTCTATGGGGAACAATTTGTTCCTATGCTGCAGCAAACACCTCTTTCTGCACTACTTGCAGAAGGATCTCCTATTACAGTTATGCCGAAAAAAATATTATAATATTTTACTTATCTTATAGCGCTAAACTATAAAGACTAAAAATCGTTATGAAATCAGGTACCCGAATTCAATTGTCGTTTATGATGTTCCTGGAATTTTTTATCTGGGGGTCATGGTTTGTTACGTTGGGAACATTTCTTAAGGAAAATCTTCATGCTAGTGGGGCACAGGCCGGCAATGTATTTTCTACCCAATCCTATGGTGCAATCATCGCACCTTTTATAATAGGACTGATAGCTGATAAATATTTCAATGCAGAGAAGATACTGGGAGTGCTGCACCTTATTGGAGCAGGTCTTATGTTCCTGATGTTCCGTGCTGATAATATCAGTACTTTCTTCCCTTATGTATTTGGTTACATGGTGGGTTATATGCCTACACTGGCACTGGTAAATTCTGTATCCTTCCGACAGATGACGAATCCGGAGAAAGAGTTTTCTTCTATTCGCATATGGGGTACGATAGGCTGGATAGTGGCCGGTTTACTGATCAGCTATGTTTTCCATTGGGATGGAAAAGCCGGGCTTGAAACAGGTGAGTTGAAGAATACTTTCGCAATGGGTGGTGTTGCTTCCCTGATCCTGGGAATTTATTCCTTTACATTGCCTAAAACGCCTCCCATTAAGAATAAAAATGAGAAAGACAGTATTAGCTCTCTTCTTGGACTTGATGCTATCAAACTGTTGAAGAACCGGAACTTCCTGGTGTTCTTCATCTCTTCTATACTTATCTGTATCCCGCTGGCATTTTATTATCAGAATGCACATACTTTTATAGAGCAGACAGGTATTGAAAATGTAACAGCGAAAATGGCTATAGGACAGGTTTCTGAGACATTGTTTTTGTTGCTGATACCTGTATTCTTCAGCAAATTCGGTTTTAAGAAAACCATTCTTATAGGTATGCTGGCATGGGCCGTTCGTTATGCGCTTTTTGCATATGGTAACGGAACCGACTTGTCCTTCATGCTGCTGATAGGTATCGCATTACATGGTATCTGTTATGATTTCTTCTTCGTATCCGGACAAATCTACACAGATCAACAGGCTGGTGAAAAATACAAAAGTGCTGCACAGGGTATGATTACACTGGCCACTTATGGTTTTGGAATGTGGATGGGATTCAAGATTGCAGGATTTATTACTGATTACTACACGGCTAATCCTGTTGAGAATTTCTGGCGCCAGATATGGCTGATCCCTGCAGGTATTGCCCTGGCAGTATTCCTATTGTTCCTGGCTTTATTCCGCGACAGCAAAAAACAGGTAGCGTAAGCAATAGTTATTTTAAATATCGCTCCGCAGTGAAGTTTTTGCTGCGGAGTTTTCATTTTAAATCAGAAATTATGCAACGTATTTCCATGTTAGGCTCCGGCTTTATTGGTCGTTTCTATGCAGATTCCCTGCAAGGACAAAGAAGCCGTGATAAGATCGTTAGTATTTATTCCCGCAGGGAAGAGAGTGCGAAGAAGTTCGCCGCTGATTATTCCGTTGATCACTGGACACTGGATATGGAAGCGTCTATTGCTCATCCTGACGTGGACATCGTTTGTATCGCATTGCCCAATAATCTGCACGAAGCGGCAGTGGCGCTTTGCTGTAAGCATAAGAAGGGTGTCATTTGTACCAAACCTCTGGGACGGAATGCAGAAGAGGCGAAACGCATGCTGGAAGCGGTGGAGAAAGCGGGCATCTTTAATGGTTACCTGGAAGACCTGGTGTATACGCCTAAATTTCTGAAGGCACTGGAAAGTGTACAGAATGGCGCACTGGGACGCATCCTCTGGGCCAAATCCCGCGAAACACATCCAGGCCCGCATAGTGAATGGTTCTGGGATAAGGAACAGGCAGGCGGCGGATGTATCCTCGACCTGGGTTGCCATTGTGTAGAAATTGCACGCAGCTTTATTGGCAAGGATATTAAGCCGGTAGAAGTAATGTGCTGGGCAGATACGCAGGTGAAACCAATTGATGCGGAGGACCATGCGATTGGCCTGGTGAAATACGAGAATGGTGCAATAGGGCAGTTTGAAGTAAGCTGGACTTTCCGCGGCGGGCTTGATCTTCGTGATGAGGTAATGGGAACAGAAGGGACCATATGGCTGAACAGTTTTTTACGCACAGGATTTGATATGTTTACTACCGGTAAGGGTGCGGATTATGTTGCAGAGAAAGCGGAGAGCAATACCGGCTGGTTATTTCCGGTAGGTGATGAGTTGAATGAACTGGGATATAATCACATGTTTGCGGATATGTTCCATGCCAAAGAAGGAAATCGCCCTGCCAGGGAAACATTCTATGACGGGTATGTAGTAAATGCTATTTTAGATGCAGCTTACCGCAGTGCAGCTACTAAATTATGGGAACCAGTGAAACTGGATATATGGCGTGGGCAGGAAGGACTAACGAAGCCGGTTACACTGGTGGAATATGATGCGCAATATTACCTGGTGAAAGAAGAGATGACTCACTTCGGTGCAAAGAAATTAATATTGAAAGATAAAGCGAGCGGACAGATTACAGAGAGAGTGATATGATCTGATTTTTTGAGGCCGTAGCAAAAATAAATAAAGCGCCTAAATGGCGATAAGTCTCCATCAGGTACCTGAACAAAAAAAGCGTGTATCGTACTTACGATACACGCTCAAAAAATCTAAAGGTTTTACGGGGTAACATTTGGAACCAGCAACGCTTGTTCAGGATACCCTGACGATATAGGCCTTCCCAAAGGTCTGGCTCACTTCTACCTGCACCAATACCCCTTTTTCGTATTTATAAATGTTCTTTTTGCCTTCCGGCAGGGTGAGCTCATATAACCCGTTCCCCAGTGTTTTCAGGTTTAAAAACGCCCCTATTGATTCAGAGAAAATACGGGTGATCTGATAGGGTTCCATAAAGTATAACTCAGATACTGAATGTACGATCTCCGGATTATTCAGGATAGACCGCTCTCCGTTCTGTACCACGGTATAAACCTTCCCATCCTTTTGGGTCGTAATCGATTTGCTATCACCCTCTTTTCCTGAATCTTTAATCACTTTAGACCTTACCATCACACTATTATCAAATTCACAGGAGATGTACAGGCTGAACCTGGTAAGCGGCCGCATATCTACCCTGCTTTGTATAGAGATTTCCTTAGCAGTGCCGTTCTGTTTACAATGAGCGCTCACATTACCAATCACACGATTCGCAAAGCGGATCTCATACTCGTGATTCTGTCCATATAGCCAGTTCCCCGAGAGGATAAAAAAAATAATCAATAGGCTGACACCCTTCATAATCGAGAATTTGGCTAAGAATATGCTACTATATAGCTAACGTACAGTTGGTCCTTTTGTTATATCATACAGATTTTATTGCCGACATATAAGGTTATTAAAAATACAAAATCCTGCCCAATGGGCAGGATTTTATTATTGATACGATAACGTTTTATTATTGAAGCATTTCCCTGATCTTAATCACCAGTTCTCCCTTGGTAATAGGGACGCCCATAATTTTGTGATAACCCTGTGCATCAATCAGGAACTGATCGCGGATAATTTTGATCAGCTGGCCATTATTGATTTCGGGGATCAGGATCTTATCATAATTATGCAGGATCTCCTGCAGGTTTTTAGGGAAAGGACGCATGTACCTGATATGTGCATGTGCCACTTCGTGGCCTTCTGACAACAGTTCCAATACTGCACTCTTGATAGCGCCGTAAGTAGATCCCCATCCAAGAACCAGTACCTTCCCTTTTTCAGGGCCTAATTCTATCGTCTGAGGTGGAATATGATCAGCGATCCTGTCTATCTTCTCCTGGCGGATCTTCACCATTACCTGGTGATTTTCCGGATCGTAACTCACATTACCGGTGATGTTCTGCTTTTCCAGACCACCGATACGGTGTTCCAGTCCGGGAGTACCCGGTACAGCCCATGGACGTACGAGTTTCTCATCACGGTGATAAGGCAGAAACTGCTCCTCTCCTTCTTCCAGTCCTTTTTTAAACTTCACAGCTATTTCTGGCAGATCTGCACTCTGCGGGAAACGCCATGGCTCAGCACCGTTGGCAATGTACCCATCACTCAGGAATATTACCGGTGTCATGTGCTGGACAGCGATGCGGAAGGCTTCAAATACAGCGTTGAAGCAGTCTGAAGGTGTAGAGGCTGATACGATCGGCATAGGGCATTCACCGTTACGACCGTAGTAAGCCTGCAACAGGTCCGATTGTTCTGTTTTGGTAGGTAAGCCTGTAGAAGGCCCGCCACGCTGGATATTGATGATGAGTAAAGGTATTTCCAGCATCACGGCCAGCCCCATTGCCTCACCTTTTAATGCCATACCCGGACCAGAAGTAGTGGTAATACCCATATGTCCACCATAGGAAGCACCGATGGCGGAGGTGATACCGGCTATTTCATCTTCAGCCTGGAAGGTGCGTATATTAAAGTTTTTGTAACGGCTCAGTTCGTGCAGGATGTCGGAAGCAGGTGTAATAGGGTAAGTACCCAGGAACAACGGCAGTTTCGACTTCTGACCAGCAGCTATCAACCCATAGGAAAGGGCTGTATTACCTGTAATACTGCGGTAGGTACCTGGCTCCATCCGGGCTTTTTCCACATGGTAACGGGTGGTGAAAGCTTCTACGGTATCCCCGTAGTTATATCCGGCCTGTAATACTTTCAGGTTGCTTTCCAGTATATCTGGTTTCTTACCGAATTTCTCATTCAGGAAAGCCTGTGTGCTTTCCAATGTACGATCGTACATCCAGTATACGAAACCCAGTACGAACATGTTTTTCGCACGGTCTTTCTCCTTCATACCCAGTGTACTGTCTTTCAACGCTTCGCGCGTCAGTTTCGTAACATCTATGGTATGGAGCTGATAGTTAGCCAGGGAACCGTCTTCCAGCGGGTTTATCCCTTCCGGATAGTTCGCGAGGCGAAGGTTCTTGGCATCAAAACCATCTGTGCTGGCGATGATGATGCCTCCTTTTTTAAGTCCCTTGAGGTTTGCTTTCAGCGCAGCAGCGTTCATGGCCACCAGCACATCACAGGCATCTCCGGGGGTAAATATGCGATTAGATGAAAAGTGTAACTGGAAACCACTCACTCCCGGCAGGGTACCTATCGGAGCACGTATCTCTGCGGGGAAGTCCGGGAAAGTACTAAGATCATTCCCGAACAGGGCTGTGTTATTCGAAAACTGGGTACCTGTCAACTGCATACCATCCCCACTGTCCCCTGCAAACTTGATCACTACATCCTCTATGTTTTGAATCGAACTATTTGACATTTATTAGCTTATTTAACTGACCGATGTTTTTCAGGCTGTAAATTTAACAATTCGGGAGCTAGTAACCATTGTATAATTATATGCTTTTCAAAGCGGTCATTATTACAAAAGTACACAAAGTGAATAGACTTTATGCTGACGGCTGTCATAGCTAAAAGTTATGTGGTATAACTTTAAGTGATAGGGATGCGAAGACCTGTACCTGTTATCAATTCAGAATCGTAAATTTGCAGGATAAATTTTTAATATCATGGCATTATTTGAATCCAATAACCCTGTCCTGAAGGAGAAAACATTCCAGTCTGTTGCTGCCGACCATTCCAATGGTGTAATGACCATTAATGGTACAGTGGCTAAAATGGGCTTTCTGCTATTGATGGTAATGGCTGCTGCTATTTACTCATGGGGTGCTGAGGCAAGACAACAAAATACACTCCCCTTCCTGCTGGTAGGTGGTATAGGTGGTTTTATACTGGCAATGATTATTGTTTTTAAGAAAGAGTGGGCCCCATACCTGGCTCCGGCTTATGCACTGGCAGAAGGTTTGTTCCTGGGCGTTATTTCTGCTATGTACAGTGGATTGTATGATGGTATTGTATTACAGGCGGTAGGTCTTACATTTGGGACTTTCATTGCGATGCTGATCCTTTACAGGGCGCGTATTATCCGTGCTACGGAGAAATTCCGGGCAGTTATAATTACGGCTACTGCAGGTATCGCTGTTTTTTACCTGATAGCAATGGTGCTGCATATGTTCAATATCAACATGCCTTTTCTGCATGACAGCAGTATGATTGGCGTAATTTTCTCCCTGGTGGTGGTAGCTGTTGCGGCACTGAACCTGATCCTGGACTTCGATATGATCGAAACCGGAGCCGCACAGGGTGCTCCTAAATACTTTGAGTGGTATGCGTCTTTCGGACTCCTGGTAACCCTGGTGTGGTTGTACCTGGAAATCCTTCGTTTACTGAGTAAGCTGAACAGAAGATAATATCTCTTTATAAGTAATTAAGCCCCCTTCAATCGTGGATTGAAGGGGGCTTTTTGTTATTTGTTAACGCATAACCTGCTTACTGTTAAAGGTTTTGTAAATGAATGTTAAAACAAGTATTATAAATCTATTAGGTTCCTGTGGCATGGTAATTGTCTTTTTCAGTATGTAGTTCTTTAAAATTGCTTACGCCATTTCATTCATCTTAACCTTTAAAACTCATTAATATGAAAAAGATATCCGTAAGCATAGTTGCGCTGGCAATGATTGGAATATCTGCATTTAAGGCTGCAGATAACGGGTCCATCTCTGGTAAGGTAACACCAGCAGATGTTGGCTCACAAGTATGGGCCTTCCAGGGATCAGATACACTGAAATCTCCTATTACAGATGGGGTTTTCACTATCAAAGGTGCGAAAGCAGGTTCTTATACAGTTGTTATAGGCGCTAAGAGTCCTTTTAAAGATGTGACAGTGACAAATGTGAAAGTGGAGAATGACAAGACTACAGATCTCGGAGAGATCAAATTAACTGAATAATATAGCAATAGTTGGTTTTCATAGGGGTTAATCAAAAAGCCGGTCATATTTCAATACGACCGGCTCTCTTTTTTGGCCTATTCCATAGGGGTATTTCTTCCTCACCCCGTTATAACTGTATAACATAAATTTCCCCCATTATGTATACAGCTAAAAAACAAATCATAATCGTTTATAGCAGTTTGGGTATAGGATGGTTGTTGCTGATGATCATAATATTCAGCTTTATATTATCTGGTTGCAACATTATATTATAAGTACGAAAGCGTCACACATGCAAGCTATGCCTATAGTAGCATATTCTGGTCAGCCGAATAACGATGTCAGCAGGAACAGCGACAAATCTTATTTTTGTACTATGCCGGAGAATGCTGAATTACAAAAGCTATTACAAGAGGATGAAGAACAGTTTATGGAAATACTGTTCAGGAACTGGTTCCCTTTTGTCTGTAAAACCATTTATCGCATTGTACAGGATACTGCTACAGCAGAGGATCTTGCGCAGGACGTATTCATAAAGATCTGGAACCGTCGGGCCGCCCTGAAGGACGTATATTTCAAAGCATACCTGCACCGGGCAGCAATTAATATGGCATTGGATCATTTGGATAAAAATAAACGCCGTGGCATGCATATGTCACTGGAGGATCATATGGAACCAATACAGGCAGCACCGTCCAGCCTGGGATTGAAACAAACGACACAGCATATTCAGCAGGCAATAGACCGCCTGCCGGAGAAGTGCCGGGAAATCTTTATTCTCAGTCGTTATGAGGAACTGTCATACCGGGAAATAGCTACTACACTGAGTATCTCTATTAAAACAGTAGAGAACCAGATGATGACAGCATTAAAAAAATTACGGGTGTCTTTGCAGGATTACCTGCACACGATCATCCTCATTATTGCATTACTCTTACAATTTTAACGGTATGCCTAACACCTTTGATATAGAAACGTTGATAGTCCGTGCGATGGAAAATAGCCTCAGTAAAGAGGAAGATGCGTCTCTGCAGGCCTGGCTGGAGGAAGATGCGGCTAATAGCCGGTATTATGAGGAAATAAAAAAGACCTGGGACCTGGCGGCTACGGCAGATACTGATTTTGTTCCTGATACAGCGCGTAACTGGGAACAATTTCAGCAGCGGATACAGCCGGTGAAACATCTTTCCCCTTACCGGAATGCATTCCGTATAGCGGCAGTCTTCCTGGTACTGGCAGGTGCCGGTACAGCTTATTTCCTGCTGAATCCCCGTGAGATCGTTGTACAAACGGCAGCTATGGAAAAGAAAGAAGTCATATTACCGGATGGCAGTAAAGTATTCATGAACCAGAACAGCCATCTGCATTATGCCAGTAACCTTACTGGTGCGGAACGTGCGGTATACCTGGAAGGGGAAGCATTTTTTGATGTAGCGCGTGAACAGGCCCGCCCTTTTGTGGTGTATGCGAATCATACAAAAACGCAGGTACTGGGAACTACTTTCGATATTAAAGCGTACAACTTTCAACCTGTTGAAGTAGCCGTACTCACAGGTAAAGTAGCAGTTTCCCGTAAAACAGAAGATAAGTCTGCCAGCAGACTGGTACTTACCAGCGGTAGAAAAGCCATTTTTAAAACAGATAAGCAGTTAGAAGAGATTGCCATTTCTGATCCTAATCTGATGGCGTGGAAAGAGAATGTACTTCGTTTTAATAATATTCAGATAAAAGACGTGATCAGCACACTGGAATCGTACTACAATGTGAAGATTGTAATTGACGATAGTACAGTAGCGCACCTGGATTACAGAGGAGATTTCTTTGATAATCCTAAACTGGAAAATGTGCTGGACGTAATTGCGAGTACCGCTGAAACCACCTGGACAAAAGAGCAGGGAGTGTACCATTTAAAGAAAAAGAGCTTATAGTGTTGCTGTAGGTTATAATAGACAGGGAGCCGGGTAATTACCTGGCTTTTTTGTTTTAAAAAGTAATATAAATATTACCTTGACACAGAAAATATTGTTAGGGATAAAGGATTTAGGAAAAGAATTGACTGAGCTTGAGTTTAAATTTAAATAATACGTGCCTGCACTACCACAAAAATAAGAGGGAGCCTATATGACAGGCTCCCTCTTTATTTATGTTTTTGAAATTCCTTTTATCAGGCTCCCCCGAGTTTGCATTTCTGCAAAACTTCCCAGGATTTACCGTTATGACGAAGGAAGTACAGGTTATTTACTTTGAAAGTAGCTTTGTACTCTTTGTTTTCATATTCTGGCCATGCCTTATCGAACTGAGCATCTTCAAGATCTTTGAACGCTACTGTTACGTGCGGTGTGAAACCGGTACGTGCCAGCATGGTACTGAAACCAAACTCCTTGCGGAGGAAGTTGATCAGTTGCCTGTGAAGGGCAGCCATTGTTTCGCTCTTTTCAACATTGATGAACAGTACACGATTCTGCTTGTTAGGGAAAGTACCAAAACCGTTCAGGGAAACCTCGAAAGGCGCCTGTGTTTTAGCAAATTCAGCCAGTTCGTCGCAGAAGGATTTTTCCAGTGCAGGGTCTGCAGTGAAAGGAACCTGGAGCGTGATATGCGGCAAAACTTTCAGCGCATATACCGGTCCGAACTTCTCAGCAAAGTCCTGTTTTATTTTAATGATCTCCTTACCTACTTCAGCAGTAGGGAGTAAGGCGATAAAGTAGATCTTGTTATCAGGTTTCGGTGTAAAAGGACGTCTTTGTCCACCAAAGCTTGGACGGCTTCCACCGCCACCACCACCACGATAGCCGCCGCCACCACCGCCACCGCGATTGTAGCCACCGCCGCCACCGCCACGGTTATAGCCGCCGCCACCACCGCCACCGCGATCGTAACCACCGCCGCCACCATAGCCGCCGCCACCTTCACGTGGGCGATATCCACCGCCGCCGCCACCTTCACGGTCGCCGCCACGATTATATCCTCCGCCACCGCCATCACGGTCGCCACCACGGTTGTAGCCGCCACCACCGCCATCGCGATTGTAGCCACCACCGCCGCCATAACCACCGCCATTGTCGCGTGGGCGATATCCACCGCCGCCGCCACCATCACGGTCGCCGCCACGATTATATCCACCACCGCCTTCACCGCGGTCTCTGTTATAGTTTGTTGGAGGTCTGTCATTACCTTCCCGGTTGTATCCACCGGGTCTGCCTTCCCTTTCGTTATTAAAATCGGGTTTGTAGTAACCGCCTGGTCTCTCCTTATTGGGATCTTGGTCTTTATCTGCACCAGGAGGAGAGTAGGGCCTGCGGGGGCGTTCGTTTCTCTCAAAAGTCATCTTACCTTAATTAAGCGTTTGAATCAATATTAGCTATTATTTCATAAAAATGAAATACGTCTCCATAAGAGTTATACAAGGGTGCCGGTGATATCCGTATTACTCCGGGTTCGCGCCAGTCGACAATTAAACCAGCTTCCGTCATCTTTTGTTGGATATCTTTACCTCTGTCATGGAATAACAAAGATAACTGTGCACCACGTTCCTTACAATTTTTAGGCGTAATTATTTCAAAATTTATGTTTTCTATCTGTTTTAACAGGAATTCAAGATAATTGGTGAGTTTAATGCTCTTATCTCTTAAAGCGGCCATACCAGCGGACTCAAACAGTTCCAATGAGGCTTTTAATGCTACCATGTTAAATACTTGTGCCGTGCTCAATTGCCAGCCTTCTGCACGGCCTTTGGGTTCAAAACCCTTCTCCATTTTAAAACGGGTGGCTTCTTCGTTGCCCCACCAGCCGCCTAAGCGTTGCTGGTTTCGGTTTCGGGCGTGTTTTTCATGTACAAATGCTCCTCCTACAGCTCCGGGGCCTCCATTTAAATACTTATATGAGCACCACACGGCAAAATCAACTTTCCAGTCGTGTAACTTCACAGGTACGTTTCCTACTACGTGTGCCAGGTCGAACCCGACTAAGGCTCCTGCTTTATGAGCCATGTCCGTAATGGACTCCATATTGAACAATTGGCCGGTATAATAGTTTATTCCCCCCAATAATATAAGTGCTAAGCTACTACTTTCTTCTTCAATTATCCTAAAAATATCTTCTTCCCGGATCAAATATTCTCCCTGCCGCGGTGATACTTCTATAATTGCCTCAGCAGGGTCTAACCCATGTAGTTTTACCTGAGTTTCAACAGCGTACTGATCACTGGGGAACGCCCCAGCTTCCATTAATACCTTAAATCGCTGCGTTGTTGGCCGGTAAAAACTCATCATCATTAAATGAAGATTAACCGTAAGCGTATTCATCACTGACAATTCATCCTGACTTGCTCCTAATATCTCCGTAAGTGGCCGGCTACAATACTGCTGATAATATAACCAGGGATTTTTTGCTCCCCAATATCCTTCTACAGCACATTGCTGCCAATCGTACAATTCCTGATCTATAGCTGCTTTTACATTCTTTGGCTGCAAACCCAAAGAGTTACCGCAAAAATATGTCGCATTCTTTCCATTCCGCTGAGGAAAATAAAATTGCTCCCTAAATGGGGCTAAAGTGTCTTTCTTATCCTGCTCCTCAGCAAATGCCTTTGATACCTCAAACATAACTGTCTCTATTCTGGTTCTGCCTATCCGGGTTTCTCTACCTACTCACATCTTTACGGGTTAACGTCTAATGGCCGGTTTTGTTTATCAAAAATAAGTAATTGGGACAGCAGTTAATTGTTAAAGTTTGTTAAGGCTAAAAAAAAACCGCTCCGAAGAATCGGAGCGGTATCTGTTTAAACCTACAACTGTTACACTGTACGTGTATCGACTAAAAGATTTCTGTTATAACATTTAATGCGTTCCCTCCTCTTCATCTGTAAAGAAATCATATGGCTTTGGAGATGTATAAGCAGGATCATGGAGCTTCTTCACGTCTTCCTTCTTCATAAACCACTTCAATATCAATACAAGGAACGGTACATATTTCAGCTTGCGGGACAGGTTATACCGGTCCAGCACATCAATAGAACGCTTGTTCATGGCATACATTACCGGTACCAGGATCAGCGTCAGGAAAGTTGCAAAAATTAACCCATATACCATTGTCCAGGCCAGCGGCCCCCAGAATGCGACGTTATCGCCTCCAAAGTAAATATGCGGATTAAAGGATGCAAACAACCCGGCAAAGTCAATGTTAAAGCCTACTGCCAGTGGTATAAGACCAAGAATAGCCGCAATTGCAGTTAACAATACCGGGGTCATACGTGTTCTTCCAGCTTCTACAACTGCTTCGTATACAGGCGTCTTTTGCTTTACCAGCAGGTCCGTAAACTCTACCAGTACAATACCGTTACGTACCACAATACCAGCCAGGGCCATGATTCCCACCCCTGTCATTACAATCGAGATGTCCATACCAAAGATGGAGAACCCAAGGAATACCCCAATGATACTGAACAATATTTCCATGAAAATGACCAGCGGACGTCCGATAGAATTGAACTGGGTTACCATAATCATCAGGATCAGCCCGAAAGCTCCTACCATCGCCATTAACAGGAAGTTGGACGTTTCTGCCTGGTCTTCCTGCTCACCCGTCATCTTGATGGATGTTCCGGGCGGCTTAGGGAAATCCTTCATGGCTGCCTGAATCTGGGCAACTACTTCATTTGTATTATAGCCGGTGAGCACATTGGAATAAAGCGTAATAACACGTTTCTGATCTATACGTTTGATACTTGCATAGGTGTTGGAATACCTGATATCTGCTACTGCCGACAGCGGTACCTGGCGTATAGCCCCACCCATCGTCATATCGCGGTAAACAAGATTCAGGTTCATCAGCGTATTGATATTATTACGCTCATTTTCCTTAAAACGAACCATTATCGGGTAATCATCTTCCGGATCACGGAATTTGGAAACTTCCTTTCCATACAATGCTGTACGCAATGCCAGACCGATGGTAGTGGTAGAAATACCTTCACGGTTCGCTCTTTCCCTGTCTATATTCACCATTATCTCCGGTTTATTACTCTGGAAATCTGTTTTCAGTTCTTCCACCCCTGCTATCTGTAAGGAATCCAGGTAACGTTTCAGTTTATCTGCTCCTGATGTTAACTCTTCAAATTCATCACCGGAAATTTCTATGTTGATTGGCTTACCTGTTGGCGGGCCTCCCTTTTCCTGTTCAACGGTAATGTCTGCACCAGGAATCCCTTTTGCCGCAGCCCTGATCTTATCCAGGTATTGTTTGGAAGAAACACCATTACGCTTCCCGTATTCTACAAACGCTACTGTTACTTTTCCTTTATGCGGCTGCACACTCATATCCATCTGTGAAGGATCGCCTGCACCCACTGCTACGTTAGAGATAATGGATTCTACGATAGGATTATTTTCTCCCATTACTTTGGTAATCCTTTGTTCTATAATATGTGTAACAGAGTCTGTGTATTTCTGGTCAGTACCCATAGGCAACTCTATATAAGTATAGATGAAGTTAGGATCTGCCTCAGGGAAAAATACCACCTTCGGATTACGGATGACCGTTAACATGATACTGAAAATAAGCAGACCGAATGTACCAAACACTATCCAAACCGGCCGCCATCCGATCAAACACCATTTAAGAATACGTTTGTAACGCTCCTGTACCCTTGGCCACAGGTTACTCTGGAAACGGCGGGCTACACCACCTAACCAGAAGCGTTCCAGCACTATCATGAGATAAACAAAAATCACGAAATTACCTACCCCTGCCCCACCAGCTAAATACCCAATTAATGCAATTAATGCAAATACGGCAGTGAGGATGGCAAATTTCCTGTCGAACCTTGGTTTCGGATGTGCTTCTCCTTCATGACGGTCCATGAAATCTACAGCAAACACCGGATTGATAATATAAGCTACGATCAATGATGCTCCCAGTGTGGTGATCAGTGTTACCGGCAGGAAGAACATAAAGCTACCAATAATACCGGGCCAGAAAAGCAACGGTACAAACGGAGCCAGTACCGTGAGCGTGCCGGAGAATACAGGTAAGAATACCTCTCCTGCCGCCATCTTGGCCGCTTTAACGATACCAATATCTTTACGTGAATAAAAGATCCGATGCACATTCTCTATCACTACGATCGCATCATCCACTACTATCCCCAATGCTAACAAGAAAGAGAACAGTACCATCATATTCAATGTGAAACCATATGCAGGCATCAGCAGGAATGCGATGAACATAGAGATGGGTACGGACAATGCAACGAAGATCGCATTAATGGCTCCCATGAAGAACATCAGAATTAATGTTACTAAAAGGAACCCGATGATAATAGTATTGATCAGATCATGTAATGTTACACGTGTTTTATCCGACTGATCCGCTGTGATTTTTACATCCAGTCCGGCAGGCAGATAATCTTTCTGCATATCTTTAATGATCGTACGGATTTTATCAGAGGCATCGATCAGGTTCTTACCACTTTGTTTAATGACGTTCAGGGTGATTACATTTTTACCATTCAAACGTGCATAGCTTTCCTGTTCTTCAAAACCATCTACTACATCTGCGATATCACGCAGATATACGATAGCGCCCGATTGTCCACGGATCACAATGTTCTTTATCTTACTGGCATCTTTATACTCTCCCTTTACACTCAGGGTACGCTTCTGACCATCCATGGATACAAGACCACCGGAGATGGTACTGTTCTCTGCGGCTATCGCATTTCCGATATCATCAAAGCTCACCTGTGCTGCTTCCATTTTATACTTATCAACGTTGATCTGTATTTCACGGTCCAATGCACCCACAATGTCCACACGGGTAATTTCATTCAATGCCTCAATACGGTCCTGCATTTCATCTGCGTATTTCTTCAATGTTTGCAGGTCAAAGTCGCCGGACAGGTTCACGTTCATAATAGGTATCTGTGATACGTCTATCTTAATGATCCGAGGTTCCTGTGTGAGATTATTGGGTAAGTCTTTCTTTGCATCATCTACTTTCTGCCGTACTTCCTGCCGTGCGGCATCCATATTTTCACTGGCATCAAATTCTATGGTGATGGCAGAGTAATCCTGCATGGAAGTACTTTTGATAGACTTCACACCGGAAATACCTCCAAGTTGTTTTTCTATAGGTTTTGTTACCAGCGTTTCCATGTCTTCCGGAGAAGTACCATTATAGATAGTGCTGATATAAAACTGAGGGAACACTACTTCAGGGAATTGTTCCTTCGGCAGGCTTTGATATGACATGATACCTGCCAATGCGATGATAATAGTGGCAACATAAATACTCACCTTATTATCGATCGACCAGCTGGTAGGTTTAAATTCTTTATTCAGATTATCTTGCATAAACCTTGTTTTAATAATTATTGCTGGATCAGGTCATTATCATTCAATCCCTGGTAACCTACTGTTACAATATTTTCACCGGGCTGTAAACCACTCTTGATTTCTGCTTTATCATTGTACGTACGTCCCAGTTCTATTTCCCTTCTTTTTGCTATACCGTTTTGTGCAACAATCACATAAGGTTTACCTAAAGAATACTGGATTACATTAACTGGTATCACTATTGCTTTTGGCGCTCTGTAATCAATGATCTTAATCTGTGCCATCATGTTCGGACGCAGTGCAGGATCCGGCTGCAGCGGTACTTCTACTTTAATGGTACGGCTCAACGGATCGATCACTCTTGCAGCAAATCCTACTTTAGTACGGATCTGTTTATCTATATCAGGGAAGTTCAGCACTACCACATCTCCTGTTTTCACTTTACCGGAATAAGCTTCTGCTATGTTTGCGAGTACTCTGAGATTAGAGTTATTTACCACGCGGAAAGAGGTGGAACCCGGAGCTGCATTATCTCCCAGCTTAGAGATCAGCGCATCTACAGTACCGTTGATAGGGGAAATGATCTTAGCCTGCGCCATCTGGTCCTGCAGGGTTGCCATTTTCCTTTCCAGGCTCTCTTTTTGATTTTTAGCATTCAGGTATTGTACTTCAGAACCTATTTTCTGGTTCCATAAATTTTGCTGCTTCTGGAACAATGTGTTAGCCAGATCCAGTTGTGTACGCAGTTCTGCCAGGTTAGCCCTCATGATCTGGTCATCTACCTGCGCCAGTACCTGGCCTTTGCTTACAGCCTGCCCTTCCTTTACAAAGATGCCGGTGATAACACCAGGTATACGGGAAGAAACGTTCACGTTTTCACGGGCGTCTACATTTCCCTGTACATCTATGTAATGTTCAAATACGGAATCCTGTACGGTAGTAATGACTACTGTTTTCTTCTTCCTCAGTGTATCGCCTTTGCTGGTTTCCTTTTCCAGTACTGTAATTTGTGCGTCCAGTTTAGCCTTTTCCTGTTTCAGTTTTTTCAGTTGATCTTCTTTGCTGGGATTTGCACAAGCCACGAAGAGGGCAGTGATCAGCAGCGCAGGGAAATATCTTTTTAACATATAGTTGTAGTTAAGGATGATCGATGTTTGTTTACAGTTTGCCGTTTGCTTTCAGGTAATCCACTTTTGCAACAATAGCATTATACAAAGCAGAGAAATAATTGTTCTGAGCGGTGAGCAGGTCGTTTTCTGCTGTACTCATTTCCAGGCTGGAGCCTACTCCCTCCCTGTATTTGATCTGCGTTGTGTTGTATACTTCCTGCGCCAGTTTCATATTGCTTTCCTGTGCACTCAGTGTAAGGATGTTATTACGCAGGTTGGAAGAAGACTGAGAACGCTCCAGGTCTATACCCAGTTTCGCATCCTCTATCTTTACTTCTGCTTTTTTCACTTCCAGGAAAGCCTGGTCTACTTTACGTCTGCGCTGGGAACCTGCATAGATAGGCAATGACAGGCTTACACCATAACCTACATACCCATACCAGGTGGCAGTATTGAAGTAATTGAATACATCGCTGGCGCGGCTCACTCCTCCTGTACCAAACAGGGCCAGTGTTGGATATGCATTGTATTTATATCTTTTCAGATCAAATTCGTATGCCCGTTTCTGTGTTTGCAGTAACTGGTATTCTATACGTTGGTTATAATCGAAATTTTCTACTGCTACAGCTGATTTTATTTCTTCTGTAGATAACGTATCAGTAAGTTCGATCTCCTGTTGCATAGGCATTCCCATCTGGTATTTGAGGGCAGCAACACCTACTTCGTTCAGGTTGCGGAGTTTGGTTTGTTCTGTCTGCAGGTTGGTTAATTGTACTATTAATCTGTCTACATCCAGTTTTTCTACCAATCCGTTTTTATACGTTTCCTTTGTATCACTCAGCAGTTTTTCCAGCGTTGCAATATTTCCGGTAAGGAACTGCAATGCTTTGCGGGCGGAGAGTACATTGTAGTAAGATTTGTATACACTCACCTTCACATCTGTCTCTGCTTTCTGAACCGTGCGGTTAGAAAGGTCTTCCAGGGTTTTACGTGCCTGCAGCGCTACAAGAACACTGGGGTCGAATAATATCTGGCTTACTTTTATTTCTCCTATTGCGTTGAATTTTAGTCCGAATGAAAAAGGGACCAGTGTTCCTTTGGGAATAGTATCAGAAAAGTTAGAAGCGTCTATCAGTTGTTTCTGAACGATAGGATTATGCTGGAAGGTACCATTGCCCGTTACATTTGGCAGGGCAAGGCCGCTTACTTCCCTGTTTTTAGCCAGCTGAATCAGTTGGTCCAGTTTAGCAGTGCGTACAGTTGCCTGATTGGCCAGTGCATAGTCCACAGCCTGTTTAGCAGATAGAGGCAGCACCTCCTGTTTTGCAGGCATGGCTGGCTGCTGGGCCATCGCGTGTAGATTGAGCATCAACAGTAAGACTGTGATTTTTAGTCGCATAAAGGTCATTTATTAACAGTGGTTGTTTTTCTATATTCTCCGATACGTTTATATCCTTCTTCAGATACTATTCCATACAGGTAATGTTCCAGCAACAGGAGTTGCACCTTACCCATTTCATATTTTGCTGCAGGAAATGCATCCGGCTGAAAGCAGAGCATGGTAGCAGCTACGCGGTATTGGGTCATTACGTCCACATCCAGTTCCGGGCGGTATAGCCCTTCGCTGATACCTCTTTCCAGGTTTTGCCTGATGGTGAGTTGCAGCGGGCCGTTCTTATAATCCTGAAATGCCTGGAATGCACGGGGGTGAAAGCGTTGCAGATCAAACAGCACGATAGGGTTCATATACCGGAAACATTCGTCCAGCATCTGCATTACCCGGAACATTTCATCAATCGCATCTCCAGCCTGCTGCTGGTTTTCATCGGATTGTGTATCTATCTGTGTCAGATAACGGGTTATTGCATGTACTACCAGTTCGTCCTTGTCGGCGAAATGGGCGTAGAGCGTCTTTTTAGATGCTCCCATTTTCTGGGCGATATCATCCATGGTAATGGACCTTGTTCCGTATTGGCGGAACAAACTGAATGAGGTATCAAGAATCCGTTCCTGCATTTCCATTTTTAGCGTATAAGATAGTTTTTCAGTACCGACTCATTTCCGGTCAATCGTACGGTTTTATAGGTTTCCTGCCTGGTGGTTTACAAATTTGCTATGCTCGGGGCAAAACTATGGAAACTTTTTAAACTACAAAAGTTTCCAATACATTTTTATTTAATGTGCTTATCAAGATAGGGCCTCAGCTTGAATATTATGACAGCGCACATTGGCAGATGTAATCAAACCAAGACACTACCAGGATATGTGCAAACAGGACAGATAAAATAAAGGGTGTAACTTTGTGCCGTCATTACCGGCAATGGGTCCGGGACACACTTACACATAAAAAATATATGTCTCCAAAAATCAGATTGAAGCGCCTGGCAGCCCGCATCCTACAGTATTTCTTCCAGGGACTCATCATTCTTGCTCCTGTTGGAATAACAGCGTTAACCCTTTACTGGGCATTCATGACAATTGATAATATCATTCCAAAAGAACTGATCCCTATCGATACGCCCTTGAAATATCTCCGCTATAAGGGGGTGGGTTTTATACTGGTAATAGTACTGGTGGTGGTAGTAGGATACCTGAGTTCTTCCTTTATATTAAGCAGGTTATTTTCCTTATTTGATCATTTACTGGAAAGGACGCCTTTTATTAAGTATATCTATACGTCGGTAAAGGATGTATTTGACGCTTTTGTAGGAGAAAAAAAGAAGTTTGATCATCCCGTACTGGTGCAGATTTATGGGGTGGATGTATGGGAAATGGGATTCATCACCCAGTCCAATGTAGATAGCCTTGGCCTGGAAGACCATATGGCGGTATATGTTCCTCATGCATATGCTATTACCGGGAAGGTCTTCATCGTACCCAATGAACGGGTAAAGCCTCTTACCAACATTTCCGCAGGAGAAGCGATGAAGTTTGCCGTGAGTGGCGGGGTAACCAGCCTCGATAGCCATCATAAATAAATATCTTATCTTGGATATACTTCTGATAAACTTTATAACAGGAATAAAACAGGAATATCTATTGTTGATCCTCCGTTCATCCTTCGCTTTTTAACGGAGGATTAACGGAGGATGAACCTTATCAGAACCTGTTCAAGACCTATTTTATACTATATAGAGACCTATCTGAGAGTTGTTCATTTCATTCTCAGATGAAGAATGAACAAATATTTGCTTAATACACGTTTGTTAACAAATTCACCCAATGTATTACAGATTTCTAGCGATCGTTCTGATCGTATTCACTCCTCTTTCTTCTAAAGGATGGGGCTTTTTTGCCCACCAGCGTATTAATCGCCTGGCGGTATTTTTATTACCTCCGGAGATGATGGTGTTATATAAATCCCAGCTGGAATACCTCACTACCCACGCCACAGATCCCGATAAGCGCCGTTATATAATAGCTGCTGAAGGGCCCAGACATTACATAGATCTTGATCATTACAAACCCAATGAACTTCCCAGGAAATGGATCTATGCTGTTACAAAGTTTGGTGAAGATACCCTGAATACCTACGGTATTCTCCCCTGGCATATATCTGTGATGATGGAACGCCTCACCAAAGCGTTCATGGACAGAGACAGTAAACAGATCATAAAACTAAGCGCAGACCTGGGTCATTACATTGCTGATGCACACGTTCCCCTTCATGCCTGTTCCAACCATAACGGACAATTTACCGGGCAACAAGGCATCCATGGGCTATGGGAATCGAGGATCCCTGAATTACTGGCCGACCAGACCTTCAACTATTTTGCCGGAAAGCCCGTATATATAACAGATGTCTCCGCTACCACCTGGAGGATAGTGACAGAAAGCGGGATGGCAGCAGATACTGTGCTAACAAAAGAAAGGACATTAAAAGTGCCTCCAGACCAGCGTTACGCCTGGGAAAACAGGAAAGGGAAACTGGTAAGGACTTATTCGGCAGCATATACCAGGGCCTACCAGGCAGCCCTTGGAGATATGGTAGAGCGCCGGATGACCGGCGCAGTGCATATGGTTGCAAGTTATTGGTATACCGCCTGGGTAAATGCCGGTATGCCCCCTTTAGGTAAGGAAGAAGCGAGAATTTTCTTGAAGGAAAGGGTACTCCCTGTGAAAGACAAAATGATAGGCAGACAAGAAGAATAAAGGCCTTTTTTCAATTAATTTCGATTTTAAAAAATAATAAATTATCTTTGTTATTACTATCTTTTTTAGCCTTATCCTACACGCTATACAGCACCGTTTTGAAATGCCATACATTTTTTAATCCATTCCTCTGAACAAACCAAGCAACGTGGAACAAGCTAACAATGTATTTAACTTAGATCGACCTATGAAGGTGCACAATTTTAACGCAGGGCCTTCTGTACTGCCAAACGAGGTGTTATACAAGGCCAGCAAAGCTTTGATTGACTTTGAGGGTTCAGGGATGTCTATTCTGGAAATAGGACACAGGACCCCGCTGTTTCAGGCGGTTTTGGATGAGGCACGCACTCTCATAAGGGAGCTGATGCAATTGGATGACGATTTTGAGATCCTCTATTTACATGGAGGAGCTACCACCCAATTTCTTCAGGTACCTATGAATTTGCTTGAAAATGATGGAACAGCTTCTTACATCGATACCGGTGTATGGAGCAATAAGGCTATTAAAGAAGCAAAACAGTTTGGATTCGTAGATGTAGCTGCCAGCTCTAAAGAAAGCAACTACAACCATATTCCCAAACAGTTTACTATTCAGCCAAAGTCCACCTACCTTCATATTACCACCAATAATACCATCTATGGTACGCAGTGGCAGAAGATCCCGGAAACGGATGTTCCCCTGGTAGCAGACATGAGTAGCGATATATTAAGCCGTCAGCTTGACTTTAACAAGTTTACGCTTATATATGCAGGGGTACAGAAGAACATGGGAGCAGCAGGCACTACTATGGTAGCTGTCCGCAAGAGCGCTCTCGGCAAAGTGACCCGCAAAATACCAACCATTCTGGATTACCGTAATCATATAGAAAACGGTTCCATGTTAAATACCCCTCCCGTATTTGCTATCTATATATCCATGCTTACACTCCGCTGGTTAAAGGACCAGGGTGGTGCAGCCGGTATAGAGAAGATCAATGAGAAGAAAGCGGCGCTTTTATATAGCGAGATCGATAATAACCCACTGTTCCGTGGTACTGTTGCCAAAGAAGACCGCAGTCGCATGAACGTGTGTTACATCATGGATAAACCTGAACTGGAAGAAGAATTCCTGAAATTCTGTAAGAAAGAAGATATTATAGGAATTAAAGGTCATCGCAGTGTAGGTGGTTTCCGCGCTTCCCTTTACAACGCCCTTCCATACGACAGCGTAGAAGTGCTTGTAGAAGCCATGAAATATTTCAGTCTGAAAAAAGCATAAAACTCCATCAGGAGCGGCATGTTCGTAGTAAAATATTTATCTTTTTTTATCTGGCTCCGTAAGAGTCCCTATTTACAGGGGTTTTTACGGAGTCTCTTTTTATCCTTTATTTTCCCTGCAAACACACCGCTCCCTGACGGAGCTTTTAATTCCTTCCCTTATGTATTAGCGCATTAATTAATTACTTTTGCGGCTTAACAACTATAAATCATGGCAATCATCAGACCCTTCAAAGGTTTAAGACCTACTCCCGAACTGGCTGAAAAAGTAGCGGCACGTCCCTACGACGTGTTGAGCGCAGCAGAAGCAAAGGTGGAAGCAACCGGGAACCCGTATGCTTTTTACCATGTTTCCAAATCGGAAATAGACCTGCCCGAAGGCACAGATGTGTACAGTCAGGCTGTATATGATAAAGCTGCAGAAAACCTGCAACGCTTTATACAGAACGGAACCCTTTTCCAGGATAACACCCCCAGCTATTACATTTACAAGCTGGTCATGAACGGCCGTACACAAACTGGCCTGGTTTGCGCCTCTTCCGTATCAGACTATAACAGCGGCATCATCAAAAAGCATGAATTTACCCGTCCTGATAAAGAAAAGGACCGTATCAACAATATCAAAACTACCCGTGCACAGACAGGCAACGTGTTCCTGGCATACAATGATGTTCCTGAAGTAAACTTCCTGATAGAACACTGGATGACCGACCATGCCCCTGTTTATGATTTTACCGCAGCAGATGGCATTCAACACAGTGTTTGGGTGGTAGATGAACCTACTGCCGTACAGAATATCACTACGCTCTTCGAGAAAAAAGTCCCTTTCACATATATCGCAGACGGCCATCACCGTGCAGCTTCCGCCTCCCTGGTACAGAAAGAGTTTGAAGAAAAACAACTGATCTCTGATGATGATCCGGCGAATTTCTTTCTTACCACCATTTTCCCGGCCAGCCAGTTGGTGATCCTGGATTATAACCGCGTAGTGAAAGACCTTAACGGCCTTTCCAAAGAAGCCCTGCTGTCCCAGCTGGAGTACGATTTCAGCGTAGTGCCTATCGGTCATATGCCTCAGGCACCCACTATGCTGCATGAATTCAGCATGTACCTGGATGGTACCTGGTATCGCCTGCTGGCAGAAGAAGGCACCTACACCACCGACCCTATCGGTATACTCGATGTCACTATCCTTTCTAATAATATCCTGGATAAAATCCTGGGCATTAAAGACCAGCGTACTGATAAACGCATCGACTTTGTTGGTGGTATCCGCGGGTTGAATGAACTGGTAAAAAGAGTAGACAGCGGCGAAATGAAAGTAGCTTTTGCACTTTATCCGGTAACTATTCAGCAGTTATTTGATATTGCAGACAGTGGTAATGTGATGCCTCCGAAGAGTACCTGGTTTGAACCTAAACTGAGAGATGGCCTGATCAGTCACCTGATCTGATCATAAAATTAACTGATATATCGGGCCCGGGCCAACAGGAAGTACTGGTTGGCCCGGGCTTTTTAATTGGGGTTAACAAGGGATGGCACATTTTTTTCTTTATTTTTACAACAAACGTTCAGACACGCATGAATATGTTGAAAACAGTGTTATTTGCAGGGCTATTGTTCTCTTCAGTAATAGCATCAGGGCAGGATTCAAAAGAATTATATAATACAGCAACCGGCTTCATTCGTGGTGGAGATTACGCCAATGCCATACTGGTATTGAATCAGGCATTACAAATGGAACCTGATAATGTAGAATTCCGCAAGCAATTAGGATTTTCTTATTTCCTCCAGGGAGATATGAACAAAGCAAAAAGCATTATAGAGCCCCTTTTGAATAAAAAAGAGGCAGATGCACAGTTGTACCAGATTGCGGGAAATATCTACCAGGCACGCCAGGAATTTAAAACTGCCCAGAAATTGTACGAGAAAGGACTGAAAAAATTCCCTGAAAGCGGTGAACTGTATAACGACAACGGACAACTACTCATGTTTCTGAAAGTATACGAAGGCGGGATGGGCAGCTGGCTGAAAGGAATTGAGAAAGACCCTAATTTCCCGGGCAACTACTATAATGCAGTCCGTGCTTACTCTTATACAAAGAATGTAATATGGATCATTATCTACGGAGAAATCTTCGTAAACCTGGAAAGCTATACAGACCGTACCGCGGAAATCAGGACCCTGCTGATAGATGCCTATAAAAAATTATATAACGATCCTTCTATCCTGAGCAAAGCCGTTGAGGCCCAGCAACAGATGGAGAAAAAAAGCAAACACCCTTCTGCCGCAGAATTCCAAAGGGATTACCTGGCTGCTATGGGTAAACAGGTAGGCGTAGTGGTGACAGGGATAGATCCTGAAACACTCATCATGGTGCGTACCCGCTTCCTGCTCGACTGGTATACATTTTCCGGGGTTAAATACCCGTATGCGCTCTTCGATTTTCAACGTACCATGCTGAAAGAAGGAATGTTCGAGGCCTATAACCAATGGGTATTCGGACCAGTAGCCAACCAGGCAGCCTTCAAAGCATGGACCACCCTTCATAAAACTGATTACGACAGCTTTCTGCAATTCCAGCGGGATCACCCACTGAAGATGAGGCCGGATGAATATTATAACGATAATGAGTTCTCGCTGCCAAGATAAGGATTGATCAAATTACAAATTCCACATATGCTCACGATCAAACACCAAAACACGATTGATAATGCCGTGAAGGCTAATCATGAACGCGCTTTTTATTCTCAGTACCCCGAACATCCTAAAGCCTATGGCGAAAATGCGATGGAACAGGGTGAGAAAAAATACCGGGAGATGTTACAGCGCCCCTTCAAACAGCTGTTACAAACAAATGAAACCTCCTGGGCCGGAGAAGAATTATCTCCATATTCCATGGAACCCCTCGGTATTACTTACCCCATTTTTGATGCGAACACCCTGGTAGAAAAAGCTGCTGCCGCAGCTCCGCAATGGCGCAATACGATCGTATCCGTACGTGCAGACATATTAGTAGAAACCCTGGAAGCTATTAAAGACCGCTTCTTTGAGATTGCTTACGCTACCATGCATACTACCGGCCAGAGCTTCATGATGAGTTTCCAGGCATCCGGCCCACATGCCAATGACAGGGCACTGGAAGCTATTGCAATGGGGTATCATGAGGGGACCCGTTACCCTGCTACCCTCCTCTGGGAAAAGCCAATGGGTAAAACATCCCTCGTACTGAGAAAAGAATTCCGGGCTATCCCTAAAGGTACCGGCGTTGTAATAGGCTGTTCTACATTTCCTGTTTGGAATTCATTGCCGGGCATCTTTGCAGACCTGGTTACGGGTAATCCTGTTATCGTAAAACCTCATCCCAAAGCGATATTACCGATTGCAATTGCGGTAAGCGCCATCCAGCAGGTATTACAGGAAAAAGGATTCAGTCCTAACCTGTGTCAGCTGGCGGCAGATACTTCTGCAGCGCCTATTTCAAAAATACTGTGCGAACATCCGGGCGTTCAGCTGATCGATTATACAGGTGGCAGCCAATTTGGCAACTACGTAGAGTCACTGACAGGAAAAACTGTCTTTACTGAAAAGGCTGGTGTTAATTCTGTAATAATTGACAGCGTAACTGATATAGATGCGGTGTTACAGAATCTGGCATTCTCTGTGTCTCTTTACTCCGGACAAATGTGTACCGCGCCACAAAACTTCTTCATTCCACAAACCGGTGTAACTACCGCCAGTGGCCACCTGAGCTTTGATGAAGTAGTACAGAAATTTAAAGATGCGATCCTGGCGCTGGTGAACAATCCCAAAATGGGAGCCGGTACACTGGGTGCCCTGCAGAATGATACCACCTTACAACGTGCGCACAACGCTAACAAGCTGGGCGCCAAAGTGATACTGGAAGGACAACCAATAGCCAGCGAAGAATTCACACAGCTGAGAGGCTATACGCCTACCCTGCTGGAAGTAAACAGCAGTGATAAAAAGATCTTTGAACAGGAATTATTTGGCCCGGTTTTGTTATTGATCAAAACAAGGGATACGAATGAATCCATTCACCTAGCCAGGCAGATGGCACAGCAACATGGAGCCATTACCTGTGCGGCATATGCTACCACCCCTGAAATGAAAGAAAAGATCACAGAGGCAATGAATAGTGTTTTTACTCCTGTATCTTTTAATTTTACCGGGTTCATCTGGGTAAACCAACACGCTGCTTTTTCAGATTTTCATGTAACGGGAGGCAATCCTGCAGGAAATGCAAGTTTCACCAATCCTGAATTTATCCTGAGGAGATTTGTATGGGTTGGCAACCGGGAAGTGACCGGCAGCTGATAGAATAATATGTTTATGAAATATATACTACCTCTTATTTTTCTTGCTTTACTGGCGGCCTGCGAGCAGGCACCAAAAGCAGATAAGGCGACAACAACCGAGGCTCAGTCCGTAAAGGAAGGAGAAGGCCGTGCGTATTATCTGGACACAATCACCAGTGAATTGCAATGGATAGGTACCAAACCTACCGGCAAACATACCGGCCGTTTCCTGATACACAAAGGAAAGCTTTACGTAAAAGATACAGCCATTACAGGTGGTAGTATAGAGATCAATATGGGTTCACTGAAAGATATGGACCTGTCTTACACCGACACTGCCCTGCAACGTAAACTGGAAACAGAACTGAAAAGTCCCCTGTTCTTTGACGTCGAAAAATATCCTGTTTCCCGGTTTGAAATTACCGGTGTCCGTGATTTTCGTCCGTCTGTTGGGAATGATGTAATGATGAAGGAGGCGAATTATATGATTCAGGGTAATCTGACCATCAAGAACATTACCAAGAACATCTCTTTTCCGGCCTGTATCAAGATACGCGATGGGAGATTAACTGCGGATGCTGTCTTTAATATAGACCGTACACAGTGGGGAATGACCTACCGGGCAGATAAGTCTATGCAGGATAAACTGATCAATTCCCAGGTGAATATACAGCTGAAGATAATTGCTTCAAAGTAGTAATCGCTTTAAAAAAACAGACTCCGTTGCCGGGCAACCAGTGACGGAGTCATTATTTAGATAGCTTATACTGCTACAACCTTGTCTTCGTATATCAAACTTGAAAACTCACACAACTGCTCAAGCAATTTGCACAACTCTACACCATGTTCCGTTAAGGCATATGTTACCTTAGGCGGCATTCCCTGGTATTGATGCCTGCTGATAAGGCCATTCTTTTCCAGCGTTTTAAGACGATCTGACAGGATATGATCTGTTATATAGGTAAGTTCTTCCCTGATAGCAGAAAATCGATTCTTCCCCTCTTCAATGCAAAATAAAACGTCTGTCGTCCAACGGCGGCTCATAGAGAATAAGAGTTCATTTAAAGGACATTTACTCTCTAAAAATGATTGATTCTGATAATTTGACGAGTTTGTCTTTCTTTCCGGCATAATCTTCTTATTCAATAGTTTACGAAATGATGGGTCTCCTCTAAGGTCGGCTATGAAAAGGTAAGGCTATTGTCTAAAATAACCAACAGAAATTGATGGATGGGCCTACACGCAAAGTGGCCGCCATTTTTAAACCGGATGATAAACGGTTCATTCATATCTTTACGCATAAGGAATATGCTGCTTATATGATCCGTTTAGTATTAATTATCATTCTCTTATTAATTTCCCTGCTGGCGATATTCAAAGCGCCTACCTATCACCTCTGGTTGCTGGCTATTGGGGTGGCTGAATTTGCCTGGATATTTGCGGCCATCACGCTGGTATTATTACTGAGTGGTTTCTTTGCCGGAAAGTATCAACTGGCAGGTACTATCACCGGTATCATAGCATTCATTATTTTCCTGACTCCCATCTTTCGGGCATGGTCTGAAGGCCGGCAATTGACGGCTATTCTTGATGATACTTTCGGGAATGGCCCTACCCTTCAACCTTCGGCCCCTTTTAGTCTGATGACCATGATTACAGGTAATCATATGAAAGAAGTGCCCTCTAAAACATTCAACTATCATGCTTCTTTATACCTGGATTATTACCCTTCACGGTCAGAGGGATTGCGCCCCTGTATAATAGTGATCCATGGCGGTTCATGGAGTAGTGGCAACAGCAAACAGTTACCCGAGTTGAATACCTACCTGGCTAACACAGGTTATCATGTTGCGGCTATCAATTACAGACTGGCTCCTGCGTTTCAATGCCCTCATCCCATAGAAGATGTGTATGCGGCTATGGAATACCTGAAAGTGCATGCTGCTGAATTAAAGATAGATACGACCAACTTTGTACTGCTGGGACGTTCTGCAGGTGCACAGATAGCCTTACTGGCTGCTTACCGGCAGCCTGTTCCCGGGCTAAAAGGCGTGATAGATTTTTACGGCCCTGCGGATATGGTATGGGGATATTCCCTTCCTGCCAATCCCTGGGTAATGGATTCCCGTAAGGTGATGGAAGATTACCTGGGGGGCTCTTATACCGCCGTTCCTAAAAACTACGCCGCCAGTTCACCGGTTGAATTCGTTAACAAAAACACAGTCCCTACACTTATTATACATGGGGAACAAGATGTACTGGTAGCATATGAACATAGTACACGGCTAACTCAAAAACTCTCTGCTAACGGCATTAAACATTTCTTTCTTTCGCTACCCTGGGCTACACATGGTTTTGATTATAACCTCAACGGGCCCGGCGGACAATTATCCACCTACACTGTAGAAAGATTCTTACACTACGTAACGCAGTAGCATGCAAAAAACAGTGATGTGGACACTTCTTATATCCGGACACAGATCTTACCTTTTATAAACAGAATGATTACGTTGGTGGTTATACGAATACTGTTACTGAAGATGGTAAACTGGTATATGTAGATACCGGGTTCATGGTATTCATCCTTTAACCTTCAGAGCTTTTATGCTGGCCTCCCTCCGGTATAAAAGTTCTTTTTTTTTGTTTATATTGTGCCGTACTGATAGCATCACTGGGCATGAGACAATTTGATTTTTTAATAGTAGGAGCCGGGCTCTTCGGGGCTGTATATGCCTTTGAAGCAAAGAAACGTGGAAAAAAGTGTCTTGTTATTGACAGAAGAAACCATCCTGGCGGCAATGTATATTGCGAAAACAACGATGGGATCAACGTTCATAAATACGGGGCGCATATCTTTCATACTAACGATAAACCTCTCTGGGATTATGTAAACCAGTTTGTAGAATTCAACCGTTATACCAATTCTCCACTAGCCAGATATAAAGACGAACTGTACAACCTGCCTTTTAACATGAACACCTTCTACCAGTTATGGAAAGTGAAAACACCGGAAGAAGCACAGGCAAGAATAAAAGAGCAGGTAGAAAAACTGAATATACACACACCCCGGAATCTTGAAGAGCGCGCGCTGCAACTGGTAGGAACAGATATCTATGAGAAACTGATCAAAGGATATACGGAGAAACAGTGGGGAAGAAAAGCCGTTGATCTGCCCGAATTTATTATCAAAAGACTACCCGTTAGATTTACCTACGATAACAATTACTTTAACGATAAATACCAGGGCATCCCTACAGGCGGGTATAATAAACTTGTGGAAGGATTACTGCAGGGAATAGAAACCCGTTTGAATACAGACTATATTCCCAACAGAAACGAACTGGATGCACTGGCTGATAAGATCGTATTCACCGGTCAGCTGGATGAGTTTTATGATTTCCGTTACGGACATCTTGAATACAGAAGTCTCCGCTTTGAACATGAGCGACTGGAGATCCCTAACTTTCAGGGTAATGCTGTAGTAAATTATACAGAAAGAGAAATTCCCTATACACGTATCATAGAACATAAACACTTCGAGTTTGGTACACAGGCGCATACGGTGATCAGCCGTGAGTATCCTGAAGAATGGCAGTATGGAAAAGAATCCTACTACCCTATCAATGATACACGCAACGAAGCGATCGTTAAAAAATATAAGGCGCTGGCTGCACAGGAAGAAAAGATCATTTTCGGAGGACGACTGGCAGAATACCGTTACTATGATATGCATCAGGTGATAGCTGCCGCCTTAACACACTTTAAATAGCCTTAAACCTATAGAATGCTCCGCATTTCCAGCAACACCAAAATATTTGTCACATCACCTGCAAACGCTGTTTCCGGCGGACCAGAACTATTACACCAACTTGTACACGAACTGAATGAAAGGAACCGGGAAGCGTATATGGTGTACTATGATAATCCCTCTGCTCCTATTCCTGCTGAATACAGAAAATACAATGTAAAAATTGCTGATCATATTGAAGATAACTCACAGAACATTGTAGTAGTAGGAGAACTGATCGTACATAAAGCAAAAGAGTTTAACAATTGTCAGCTGGTAATCTGGTGGTTAAGCGTAGATAATTTTTATGGTCCTGCAAGAACATACCTGCCGGTGAGTGATCATTTTAAAAGAGGATTTACCTATGGTGTAGATAACTTCTTTTATAAACTGACACACGGCTTTTTCAAATACTTCTTTAATAATATCTCTTTTAAAGAACTGAGTAAAGCAAATATTCTGCATTGTTATCAATCAGTCTATGCACAACAGTTTCTGCTTAAAAGAGGTTATACGGAAATACTGCCACTCAGCGATTATATCAATACCGAATTTGTAAATAAGCACAGCGCCAAACCAAAAGAGAATAAGATCCTTTATAATCCTAAAAAGGGGTACCGCTTTACAAAGAAACTAATGAAAAGTGCTCCACACCTGAAATGGGTGGCATTGGAGAAAATGAATCGTGAACAATTGTTACACGAATTCGAAACAAGTAAATTATATATCGACTTTGGTAATCATCCGGGAAAAGACAGGATACCCAGAGAAGCCGTTATAAACAACTGCTGTGTGATCACCAACACAAAAGGCGCCGCTCATTATTTTGAGGACGTTCCTATTGACAGACAATATAAACTGAGTGAAAGCAAACATTCTGTAGCAGAGATTATCCATACAATAGAGGATATACTGAACAATTATGAACAGCATATTCAGAACTTTGCATTCTATCAGAAAACGATCTCCACAGAGAAAGCAACCTTCCTTGCAGAAGTAGAACAGATATTTATCAACCCGGAATAAAGTTGATAGTACTTTGGTCCTTGAATACAACATATACCCGTTTCCATGGCTGATCATCTATCAGTTTCCATTTGTGACCGGTACCGGTTGTATCCATGGCTATCAGTACATCACCGGGACGTAGCGTAAAGGATTCTCCCAAATGTGTTTCGAACAATAACGTACCTGAGAAGGTAATAACATATTGTGTGGTGGGTGCAGGATGCCAGTCGTAGGTAGTATGGGGTGCTGTTTCATTATACATCACTGATACAGCTTCTGTATGTTCTCCGCTGGCAACGGTTCCCTCTATAAAGTGCGAGTGGCCATCTTCTCCGGTATACAATTTATAAGCCCTGATCATAATCTATTATTTTAATACCATGCTGATTGGTATAAAGATAACTATTTATTTTTTTGAGAGGGAGCTTCGCTCCCTTTCAAAAAGGTGCTTTGCAGCGCTACGCCCTGCACCCGGAAAACAATAGATTATGCTAACATTTTTAAGAATTCCGCTGAAAAACGATATGCATCACCCGGCCAGCGGGCAGACAAATAATTCCTGTCCCTTACCGCAAATCCTCTTACTATATTATTAATACGGTCCCTGAAAAGGGGTTTAGGCCCCGGGATAAAGTTACGCTTATCTTCCAGCGCTGCCATCACCTGGTCCTGTACAGTATTCCTGGGATAGGTGAGATAATAGTCTTTTAACCAGAAGCGGGTCATGTTATAGGCTGTAAGTTCCTGTGCCCTCAACAATGCGGTAGTTTTATACTGATGAATCACTGATTCCTTTGTAGCCGGATCAATACTACGGGCGGCGAGCACTACGCCATGACAAATAGCGGCTACTATCTTTTTTACCTTGAAGAAGTCTACAACGGTTTGTTGCAGCACAGGTGATTCCAGGTATTCCTTTATACCTTTATCATGACCTCCGGGAAGTAGCAGTGCATCAAAGTCTTCCTCTCTGATGGCATTGTATTTAATGGGATGCATGAATTCAGGGGACTGTTCCATTTCATGATAGGCAGCAACCGCATCTTCCCTGGCCTTTAAGAGCTTTTTGAGAATGCCCAGTCCTGTTCCATATACCATTCTTCTATCTGCTGCTGCTATCATTCCCTGCGGAGTAGCAAACACTACTTCATGACCATGTTTTAATAATACCTTCCAGGGAATGGCGGTTTCTGAGGGATCAAATCCATAAGCCGGGAGAGGAACCAGGATTCTCATCTTGCTTGTTTATTTCTCACAAGTTAAGGATAATCAGCTACTTAACCCTACACTTCTACTTCATTCCCCTTTATTTTTGCCTGTAATTCTTTTACAGTCATATTGTACAATACACTATGGCGATTCTGAACACGTTGTACCAGGTGTACATGCGCTATAAAATTCTGTACAATAGCAATTTTATCACTGGGAGTAACCACCAATAACTGTAAATGTAACTGTTTACAAAGCTCCATCAGGTAAGTTGCCTTTTCTTCATCCTGATTGCTGAAGCTTTCATCTACGGCAATAAAGCGAAGGCTTTTACTATTCTTCCCTTCTCTTGTTATTCCAAACTGATAGGCAATGGCACTACACAATATCGTATATGTCAATTGTGCTTTTTCTCCGCCCGAAAGCTGCCCCATCTGACGGTAAGTCTTTTTAATTTCGTTTGTCTGCCGGAAACATTCATCGGCCCAGAATTCCGACCAGTTCCTTGCATCCATCACACGATTGCGATAGGCTTCACTTTCATCTAATGCACTGATCAGCGGTTGTACTTTTTCCCTGAAATGCGATGCTTTTTCTTCAAAGCTACTTTGTTGCCAGTTCGCGGCCTGCGGCAAAGCTTCCAGCAAACGTCCGCGGAATTCCTTTATCTCCGTACCGGAGGATACCGGTCTTCTGCCCAACTGTATATAAGTATCGGGAAGCCTGTTAAAATTAATTCCTATTAAGGATTCATTCAGTTTCCGGATCGTGTTACTGATATCCCTCTCCCACTTTTCCATCTCTTCATTTAATCCACCTATCTTATAAGTGATGGTAACATTGATAAAGCTTTCAAAGTCCTTCTTAAATTTGGGCAGATTATCTTCTGTTAATTTACCCATCCATTCGATATACTCCTCAGCAAATGCAGCATCGTCAGAGAATCCCTTTACGTCTGAAATCCAGTCGGGGAATTTCTGCAATAATTCAGCAGATGGATTTTTTATACGGTTGATACTCCTTCCCAACTGAACTTCTTCTCTGTGACTGGCATCATCAGCCTTCTTAAAATTAGCTTCTTTGGCTTCACGCAATGAATTATAAACGGTAGTGATATTATCAAGCGTTACTTCACTCAGGATATTACTATGTTGTTGCTGGAACTGTAACAGTTCATCCTTATCTTCTTCAGTGATGTGCTGCAATATAGGCAGCAACTGTTTTATCTCACTCTCCATCAGGGAGATCTCGTGCTGATCCAGCGCCTCTTTACGGATCAGTCCATCCTGGTAATGCTGGTTATCCAGTTTCTGTCTTTCTATATCCAGCAACTCAATTTTCAGTGCATCCAGTTCTTTGTTCTCTTCACGCAGGGATACGATCTGCTCCTCTATTTTACGAACACTTTTATTGATCTTAACAAGATTGATCTCATCGAATCCTTTATGTTCCTTTATTTTGCTGGCAGCACTAAACTGCTTTTGTAAACGGTTCGATCTGTTCTTACAGGTTTGAAGTATCTCTCCGGAAGAAGAAATGATGTCATTCAGCTTATTCCTTCTTGTGATCAGCGCTTCCTTTTTCTTTTCATTATTCCAACCCATCACATAACCAGAAGCGCCTCCTTTACCAGGGCGGTCATCTTTTTCATGTCTCTCCCGGCTCTTGATCAGCCCTTCCATGGTAATGGCCATATCATACCGCTGTAAAGATTTTTCATCTTTTACACAGATATAATTATATCGCTGTATGATTTGCTGTTGCACCCATTTGCTCAACTTATGCTCCGGATGGAATTCCAGTTTATGATAAACAGTATCATCATCAGGATACAGATCCAGTGCAGCATCTTTAATATGATGATACACCAGGCGCGAACGCATGTTGTTATTATTTACGTATGCGGTTACCTTTTTATAATGTTTATCCGGGATCAGTAATCTAAGAGAGAATGAATGTAATAACTTTTCAATTGCAGGCTGCCAGTCGGCTTCACTCATTCTTACCTGCGCCAGTTCACCGGCAAAAGGAATGTCGCTTGGATCTATTTTAAGATCATTACACATTTCCTTGCGCACCTGTATAAGATGAGAAGGGATATTATTTTTAGACTGATGCAGCAATTCGATTTCCTTTTCTAATCCAACTTTCTCTTTCTCTGCATCATCTTTTTCTCTTTTAGCACTGTACTCATCTTCCTCATTTAAACGATGTTCGTTCTCCAGTTTTAATACAGACCTGCCCACTTCTTTCAGGATACGCTGATAGGTAGCTTCATCCGGAATATCTTCTTCTTTCAGATTAAGATCATTACACCATTCCAGTAATTGCCTGAGATTTTCATCCGCCTGCAGCTTTCTTTTCCTTAACTCCTGCATTTCGTTTTCCAGCTGCTGTAAACGTTGCCCTGCTTTATTCTGATCTAATAAATTCCTTGTAACCCTTTCCTTTTCCAGCAATTCACTCTGCAGCAATTTTGCTTCTTCTATTTTCTTCAGGAGTAAATTTACCTGTTGACGGCGCTCGTCTAAAGTCTGGGTAAGTAATTGGTGTTTGGTGAATTTGTTCCATATAGCAGAGATCTCTAACTCCTGTTGCAGTTGTTTTTTCTCTACTTTCAGTTTGGAAAAATTCTTGTAATGTTCCGCTAAAGGTTCAAGTAATAATATCTGCTGTTCTGCCTTTTCTATGTTCCGCTGTGCATCCAGCAAGGTTGTAAGATGTTTCTTTAACTCCTGGAACTGCTCTTCCATATTGCGCGGTTCCAGCATATGCATCCGGATAAAATCATCCAGGTTGCCTAATACTTTGATACCTACCGTCTGGTTAAACAACTGCAATGCCTGAATACTCTGCATCCCTAATGCGTCTACCATACGCAGGGCGTATTTACTGGCAGCATCGAACCATTCCACCATTTTACGGTTGCCCTTATTATAGCTCTGGTCTAAACGGCGTTTCCAGTTTCCACCAAGATCGAATGGTTTAAAGTCATCTTCAATGTGCAGGGATTTATGCGCGATACCAAATACCTTCTTCATATCCCCATTAGAGAAATATCTTACCTGGAACAGTGTCACTGCCTGATCTGCCTCATTTTCAAAATTGGCCAGCAGGATACTATAGGCCTCTTCCTTATTTTCTCTGAGGTATAAAGTTTTGGTAGCGCCACTCACCTCGCTGTTGATCATACCATAGCCACCCATTACATAGGAGTCTTCTGTACGGTCGCCTTTCTTTTCACTACCACTGCTCTGATTATAAAAACGGTATTTCTTCTCCGGTACTATCAATGTCAGCAGGGCATCGATAAAGGTTGTTTTACCGCTACCGTTAGCGCCGGTAAGCAAACTGGTTTCTCCACCTGGCTTGATACTGTGTATATGCTTATCGAATGTTCCCCAGTTAAATATTTCCAAATATTGTAAACGGAAACCACTCTTATGACTATCTGTATTAAAAACGTCTAATTGCATCTGTAGGCTACGGATTTGAATGTGCGGTTAATTGCTGATGAAAGTTTTCCAATACTTCACTATCAACCTTAGCTTTTATTATTTTCCTGATCCTGAACTTCTGTTCATCAGCTACCTCATGGTTTTCCATTTTTTGAAGAAAACCATTCTCTTCCATTTTATCGATCAGTCTGTCTATCTCTTTTAAAAATTTTATACGGCTTGCACCTTCTTTAAAATGCAGTTCTGCGTATTCTTTTATTTCACGCCGTTTCTTTATGAGCTCGCGTGTGGTGGCTTCACCTATCTCAAATTCTGCCATCATCTCCCGGAGTAATACCAACATAATACTTTCTTCATAAGTATATGATCTCCTTTGTACCCAGCTCACATAAGCATCATCATCTTCAGAAAGGGAATGCTTTACAAATGCGAACCCATCCTGTTCGTCCAGCACCAGCATAAGGCCTAACTGCATCAGGAATCCCGTCAGCTCTACTTTATACTGTATCAGTTTTTCCCAGATATTTTTATCTATGTATTCTACAGGCCCTTTCAGTAGTTTAACTACCACCACTGCATAAGGCAATATTTTATCAGGAGCGCTCATCTCATTGTAGTTTAGTAAACAATAAATATGGTACTTCTATGAATTTAGTCTGTTCCTCATTGAGAGGGATCAGTTCGTACGTGTTCTGCACCGTCAGTGCCTGCTTAGATTTCTCCCGGAGAAAATCATAATATCCTATTACCTCTGCCAGTCCATGTTCCAGAGGTGAATGGTCCAATACTTCTTTCAGTGTAGCAGTATCTTTTCCTTTTAAAGCATCTTCCACTTTTGCCCATAACTGCTTTTTATTGACATAACTCATATTCAGCAAACGTCCGAATCTTACCATATCCTCTATTTTCTCTGTAGTTGCGACAGGCTGTACAACTTCCGTAACAACTTTCTTCTGTTCCAGCGCAATCTTCTTCTCCATCACCATTTTTATCTCTGCAGCGTCTTCTAATGTGATACCAGCACTAACATCCCCGTTATCTATCAACCCAAATACCAGTTCTTTAATACCATTGATCTGTTTGCGTAACCGTCTGTGCCGGGCTATTTCTTTTTCAGAGATAATACGACTCAGTTTTTCTGCCATTTTATCATTGGCGCTATATACTGTTTTCCCTTGTTCCAGTAGCAGCGATTTGATATTCTGCAGGAAATATTCGTCGTTCTCTATTTTTCTGTCTTCAAGTAATTGTGCTAATTGAACGGTTAGTTCCCGCCAGTCTTCATTTCCTTCGCGAGACATGAGAAAGTCCCAGAAAGCATAGAAACTCTTACCCTGATTACTGTTGCGTAATGTATCATAGGCATCAAATGCAAAGCCCAGGATAGCTCCTTTATTCTGTTCTGCTTTGGTATGCTGCTCAACGATGGAACGGTGAATGTTTTTGAAGTTATCCTCTACTTCGCGAAAATCGCTGATCAGTTCATAACATAATCTTGTAAAGAGTTCCAGTCGTTCCTGCACCTGTGCGTTGCTGTAACGCTCAGGTCCACGTCCCATTTCAATCGCTTTGATCTCTTTCTCTATTTCCGATTTCTTATTTTTTAATATTTCGAGTCGCTTGGTCCTGTCATCTTCTGTATTTTCAACGATATCCTTTAATGAGTTGAACAGTAGTTTAAAGCGGCTTTCTGTTCCAACGTGCTGGCGTAGCTGCAGGTTCTGCATCCACTGGAATACTTTTTCTGTATGAGCGCTTAACTGGTATTGGGTATTCCCTTCTGCATCCGGCAGATCCTGCAGGATTCTTTTCTGTACCCAGCTGAGGATATATTTACGGCTGCGGGATTCTTCGTCATCGCCGAAATTGATCTTTGCCTCTTCCAGATCTTCTTCCACATCCTCATGAGAACCCAGCTCTTCCGCCAATAGCTGTATCAGCCTGGCTTCCGAAATGGAGAACATATTCTCCTCCTTGAAAATGTTATATAGAAATGGTAATATCCAGTTCGCATTTCGCAGGCGTAACATCTGTATGGCCGGAGATGTGGATATTAGCCCATGAAGGTCCTTTTTATTCATACAGGCTGTAATTTGGAGAAAAAACCGGAGAATTGGACCTACCTGTGGATAAGTGCTGCATATATGTTAGCACGTCCGTAAAGAGAGGGATGGGTCTTTAATTTGGTGATGTGGGTATATCCCTGGCTCTCAAAGAATTGCCGAAGGGATGTATAACTTAAAGGGAAAGGTACCCAGGTGGGGACTGGCTGGTCAGTGTCGTACTCTACTATCAGTAAACTACCACCAGGTTTCAGCGCAAAGTTCATTTTACGTATGAGGTCCGGCTTGTCTTTTACGAAATGTAGTGCATTGGCCATCACAAAGCCGTCTAAATCATTGAAAAAGAATGGATCTGCTACAAAATCGGCTTCCTGTATTTTGACGTTTACACCTGCTTTTACGGATTTAATGGAGGCCGGAGGCCTGTTATCTATAGCGTGAATAGTACTGCCCGGTAGCAGAAAATGCGACAAAGCGGCGGTAAATAAGCCGGAACCGCAACCCAGATCTGCCCAGTTAGAGATTTGTGAGGAAGAAAGCTGATCATTCTGAATCAGTTGTATCGCATCGTTCAATTCCATTCTATTAAAGACTGTTTGTATTCAGCATGGACTTAAGAATATTAGCCTGCACATCGAAGTTGGTAATATTCTGTAAAAAATTCACATCGTCGATCTTGTTGTAATATTCTTTCAGCAACGTTTTAATTTCATCCGGGATGGCACTTTTAGTAATGTTTGCAGCACTTTGCAACTGATCATTCCTATCCATCAGTTCCTGCCGGAGCTTTGTCTTTTTGGATAAAGTATTTGACCAGTCGATCCCTGAGATCTTACTAATATCACAAAACAGGAATAAGTTCCTGGATGGGAGGAACAGGAAATGCCGTTCATCTTCTACTATCTTATATATTTCCAGCACTAAATGGCCAGATGTTAATCCACAGAAAAATTCACTTTTAAAATCTGTTTTATTCAGGATACCCATCAGTTTCCGCTGAATGATAGCATAAGTATTCCTGTATACATCTGTTGGGTTAAATGTAGTCAGCTCTTCAAACAGCGGCCATGGGATATCGTAGTAAAAGTCAGCGGAAAAGCGGGCGCTGAATGCATTTATATTTTTGGAAAACGGATCTTCATCCCTGTTCTCAGATAAAAACTGGAACAATTTCCTTAATGATAAATTGACCTTTAGCGCCTGCCGCTGTTTATCAAGATTAAAATTCTTTTCTGTGAATACGGAATTCTCAATGTTGTCCATCATTTCTTTGTTCAGATGGATCTCATCAAAGAGCACGCTCACATTCTTTTCGTTGGCAGCCTTTATTTTCTTTAACAGATCAACTACTGTGGTCGTATATTGAAGATGGAATAACTCCAGTTTATTTATATCCAGCTCCGGATTGTTTTCAAATAATTTATGAATGACCTGGGTACGGAGATATATTTTATAAATCACTTCCTCTTCAAAGAAAACAGACAGCAATTGTAGCTTGCTGACCATTCTATTTGAATCACGTAATAATATAGCCACATTGTCATCCATCTTCTTTCTCCTGCTTAAACATTAGTTACACCTTTCCTCAATTCAGTTTCAAGGCTCTGTAATTCTGTATCCAGTTGTCTTCTGCTTTCTGTACCTTGTTCATGGATCTTCTTCACTTCAGTCAGTGTTTCGATTAATGACTTAGTTGTCATTTTCAATGTTTCTATAGAAACCACTGTCTTTTCATTTTCTTTCGCAACATCAATACTATTCTGTTTCAGCATTTCTGCATTCTTCTGTAAGATAGTATTGGTGGTATCAGAGATCTTTTTCTGCATCTCCACATTGGCCTTCTGCCTTTGCAGCGCTACGGCAATGGTGAGCTGATTTTTCCATACAGGAATTGTAGTAGATACAATTGACTGTGCTTTTTCAGCAATAGACGTGTTGTTGTTCTGTACTACTCTTATCTGTGCCAGCGACTGCATCATGATAAAGCGTACGATCTTCATGTCTGCAAGACGCTTGTCTAACCGCTGAACGAAATCCCTTAAATCGGCGATTTCATAATCATTATAGTTAGCTGAATTGGCTTCCATTTCTGCCAGTTTCTCACTCAGTTCTTTGAACTTGATCGTACCGGAGATGATCAGCTCTTCCATCTGTTTAATGTGATTGACATTGCTGTCGAACATTGTCTGGAGAGAGCTGTTATCCTTTATAGAATTGATCCTGCCTGCTTTGATCTTATTGGTAATCTTATCAATGTTATTGATAACTGTATCATATTTCTGGAACAGCTTCTGTGCATCAAATACGATCTTTTTCAGGAAAGGTATTTTCGATAACATGGACTTGAAGCCGCCCTGGTTCAGTTCATCCACATCGATATAATTCAGTTCCCCTAACAGGTCATTGATCAGGTTACCCACTTCTCCTGAGTTGAAAGTACGTACAGAGGTAAGGAACTCATTACTGTACTTTTCCATGGAGTTCTGCACATCTGTACCATAGTTCAGGATGGAGTTCACATCACCTGGTACCAGGTTCTTGCTGATTTCCCCATACTTTTTGGCATCATCCGGAGTAATTACCGAAAGATCAACATTCCCCTCTTTGTCTACTCTTGGATGAGAAATAGCGAGATCCGGGCTGTTTAAATTATTTTCCATAAGGCATTTTTTAAAACAAGGTTATAAATAGTTCTGTGTAACTGTGTTCACAGTTTCCTGCAACTTTTTATCTTTAGTAGGCTCCCCTATTGCATTGAATTTCCACTCTCCGTTTTTCTTATAAAACACACCCATTACCATAGATACATGGCCCGAGAACGCTGGTTCATGTGCGATATCGTATTTGGCAAATACTTCCGTTACCCTGGAAGGAGTTCCTTCATAAATACGGATAGACGCAAATGGGATGGTGCCGAAATCCTGTCCTTTAAAGCTGTTGAGCACAAAGGCAACATACGCTACATTAGCATCCAGTCCGGAGAAATTAAGTGTAATCACTTCATTATCCAGGCCATCATCTCCACCTACATCGCCGGTACGGTCATCACCGCTGTGTTTTACTGCGTAATTTTTTGAATGCAGGTTACCGAAGTAAATAACTTCCAGTACCTGTTTTTGTTCATTGTATAATGCACAACTGGCATCCAGGTCTACGGCTTCTTTTGTTTTGGATAAACCGAACAGGGCTTTCTTTTCTATAGCACCCCAGTTAATACCAACACAAACGCTTTGTAATTTTGCGCCATTGCTTTTTTCAAGCGATATCCGTTGTCCTTTCTGAAGATTAATAGCCATCTTAGTTATATTTATTTAAGTAATCCTGCAGTCCGCCTTTCATACCTGCGCCTACTGCTTCAAATTTCCATTCGTTATTACGTTTGTAGATCCTTCCGAATTCTACCGCTGTTTCTATAGAGAAATCCTCTTCCAGCTCATATTTCAACAATACTTCATTGGTAACAGAGTCGAAGATGCGTACAAATGAGTTTCTTACCTGGCCGAAGTTTTGTCTGCGGCTTTCTGCCTCATGGATAGTTACCACGATGCATATTTCAGTAGCCTGTGCATCAATTTTGGAAAGATCTACGATTACTTGCTCATCATCGCCAGCACCTTCGCCGGTAAGGTTATCGCCGGTGTGAACCACAGCCCCGCCGGGTGATTTTGTATTGTTATAAAAAACAAAATGCTGATCAGAAAGTATCTTCTTATTTTCTCCCAGGATAAAAACAGAAGCATCCAGATCGAATCCTGTGCCTGTTGAAGAACTGTTAGTATCCCAGCCTAAACCAATTGTAAATTTTGGGGAATTGATTGTTTCTCTTTGTCCCTTTTGCAAGTTAATAGCCATATTATAGACTTTTAGTTAAATAAACTTAAAATAGTTTTGTCATTGGAATTTATCAGCAATGTACTGATGCCTGCTACGCTGCCGCCTTCTATATCGGCCCTGACGTTATCTCCTACGTGAATGATCTCTTTTAAATTCAGCATCTCTTCTTTCCTGTTTGCTTCCACTGTTCTTATCATTAGCTGAAATAATTCCTTATTAGGTTTCGACATTCCTGTCTCATCAGAATACAATTGAAAGTCGAACAGGTCATGAATGTTTAATCTTTTCAATACTTCCCTCAACGTACGACCCTTGATAAAAGCAGTGTTACTTAGCAGGCTGAGTGTATAATTCCTGTCCTTTAACCGGCTCAATGCATCTGAAGTATTGCTGCAATAAATAACAGGCAGGTATTTAAAAACAAGCTGTTCCATTTCATCATACAATGCTTTCAGATCAATATCATGAAAAGCATATGTATGATCGTTCATGGTACTAATAACCATGAGGTACATTTCTTCTGCTTCCAGGTTATTGCCTGTTTTCTCATTAATCGCATTACACATCAGATCTACCTGCCGGAATATATTAGTCACTTCTTCCAGAGATTTGTTCTTCCGATTAAAATTATCAAAAAAGAACCTGTTCCTCTCCTGTTTAAAAGAGGGATGAGATTTTATTAACGTTAGCCATAAGTCAAATGAAAAGTGTTTGTAACTGATCATTTAGTAATTGGGTTTATGAGTCTGTCAGCCCTGCTTTTGGCTACAGTTGCCTACTAAAAGTAATGAGATTTTACCTTTAAGCAAAAATCATGCTGGGCGAGTAGGTAATATAACTTTTTGCTAACAAATAAGGAAAAGCGGAATATTATACAAATAACTGTTTATCAATAGATTACAATATTAATAAACAGCTATAATGATTGAATTTGATTATTTATTCGTGTTCGGCAAAGGTGAGTACATAGCCATTACAATCTTTGATAACGAATTCAGTAGCCCCATAGAAGGTTTTTTCCAGTCCGCTCAGGACTGTTACTTTATCCTTTATTGATTCAAAAAAGCGCTGGATATCTTTTACATTTATGTACAAAAGAAGAGAGCCTCCATTTGTTCGGCTGATCTCTGGCAGGCGGCCTTCTATGTTTTTAAAAGATTCGAACATCAGGGTAACATTGCCATTTTTTACCATTGCCCAAATTGGATTTTCCCCGTTTTCAGGGACTGTCATAACAGGGCCGAATCCTAAGATCTGGTAGAATGCGATGGTAGCGTTCATATCATGAACGTAGATGTTAGGCGATAATGATTCCATGTCTTGTTCGTTTTGTGCATCAAAATTATGACAATGTATACTCATTTTTTATGATTGTCATACCGCCAATGCAAATAACGGATTGAATTTGTAATTTTGAGAAGGCTAACCCAATTTATAACTATGAAAATAGCAATAGCTTCCCCTCCGATTCCGGCATCTATCAGTGAAGGTTTATTCTGGCTTGAAAAACTGGTAAAAGATGCTGCTGCACAGCATGCAGAAATCATCTGTTTTCCTGAATCCTATATTCCCGGTTATCCTGGAATGGGATATGAAGAAGATCAGCGCGAACCCGGAAAGTTGCAGGCTGCACTGGACAGTGTATGTAAAATAGCGGCTGAAAATTCCATCGCTATTATTGTACCGATGGACTGGCATCATCCGGATGGCCTGTTGAACATCGCTCATGTGATATCAGCAACCGGGGAGGTATTAGGTTATCAAACTAAAAACCAGTTAGATCCTTCAGAAGATAACATATGGATCCCGGGTACTGAACGCAACATATTTGAAGTAAATGGAGTGAAGTTTGGCATTGTTATCTGCCATGAAGGGTTCCGGTATCCGGAAACCGTAAGATGGGCTGCCCGGCGTGATGCGAAAATTGTATTTCATCCGCATTTTGGTGGTAGTAATACCACTGGTGTGCCACTCACCGAATGGGGCAATAAAGACAATCCCTATTATGAAAAGGCCATGATGATGCGGGCGCTGGAGAATACCATATACTTTGCGAGCTCAAATTATGCATCCCTTTATCCGGATTCCGGCAGTGCAATTATAGCTCCTGATGGTAAGTGTATCATTCATGAAACTTACGGGAAACCAGGCGTTATTGTAGCAGATATTGATCCTGAATTAGCTACGGGATTGCTGGCCAAAAGATGTAAGAACGAATTGTATAAATAAAGGAGAGAGGTTGTAAAAAAGTATACAACCTCTATTCATTCGGGAACCTGATGGGGACTTATGGTCATTTAGACGATTCTCAGGCCCTTTATTTATTTTTGATACGACCTCTTCCTTATTTACTTTTACCAGGGGCTTTGATTGCCTTCTTCTGTAATCTCAGGACTAAAGAATTTACCAGTAGGGCCATCAGCGCCTATCGTTGCATACTTAACAATAAACTCCGCAGCACCCTCTACACTTCCATGTCCGCGATGCTGGTTAAAGTCTGTTGCAGTGTATCCCGGATCTACAGCATTAATTCTGAAAGTATCACGTAATTCATATGCCATTGCAACGGTATATGCGTTCAATGCTGTTTTAGAAGGACCATAACTGGCGCTTTTAAAAGCATAATACGGCCAGGAAGGGTCACTGTGCAATGTAAGTGATGCCAGTCCTGATGTAACATTCACAATTACCGGCTGAGCCGATTTCCTGAGTAGGTCAAGGAAAGCCAGCGTCACTTCAATAACACCGAAGAAATTGGTATCAAATACTTCACGGATTTTTGTAGTGTCTGTAGTAGTGGCATTCTGAGGAAATCCACCTGAAATCCCTGCATTATTTATCAGCAGATCTAATGAAGTTGTCTTCCCGCTGATAGTCCTCTGAGCGGCATGAATAGAGTCTTTATTACTTACATCGATCTGAACTGCTTCCAGTTGAGTGAGTCCTTCATTCTTTAATTTAGCTACTGCCTCCTCTCCTTTTTTAATATCCCGGCTACCGAGATAAACAAAGTAACCCTTCTTTAATAATAGTTTTGCTGCTTCGAATCCGATGCTTTTGTTCGCTCCTGTTACAAGTGCTGTTTTCACATATCTTTATTTACAGGCAAAGCTACAACTACCTGTAAATTGCAGACAGCACTCTGAATGGAATCAATGGTACATTTTACGGAAGTTCTCACGGTAGGCTACTGGCGTATGATTCGTGAGGCGTTTAAAGAACCGGTTAAAGTAAGAGGCATCTTCAAAGCCCAAATGATAAGCTATTTCTTTAATAGCGTAATCAGTATGAAAAAGTAATCTTTTAGATTCCAATAGCAGGCGTTCATGGATATGAATAATAGCAGGCTTACCACTTTGTTCCTTCACCAGTTCGCTTAAATGGCCCGCTGAAATGTTTAACATTTCTGCATATGCGCTTACCTCATGTGAAGTAGTATAAGACTCTTCTATTTTCGAAAGATATCTTTTCAATAACATCCTATCTGATAATGTTTCTGTAGTACTAATCTGCTCAGTATATAATCTGCTTAAATAAATAAGCAGGATCTTCATGTAAGCCATCAGCATATTATGCTGCCATGAATGCCTGGCATGATATTCTGCATGGATCTTTTCCAGAATATCTTCTACAAATATGAGGTCCTGATCACTTAGAGATAATTCATGACCATCATATGGATTTTGAATGATAGGTAAATCTCTTAATACACCATTATTATCTGAAGCCAGGAAATCATGACTAAAGCTGAGCGTTATCCCTGTTATAGGCTTCGATTCTTCCTTTAGATGAACCTGATGAGGAACACTAAAATAAAATGTATTGGCTTTCAGATCATAGGGGGTCATATCTATCCAATGACGACCAGTCCCTTTCTTTATAAAAGCCATGAAATAATAATCCTTCCGGTGAGGTATCAGAAAATCTGATTTCCTATAATTACTAACACTATCATTCCTGTTAATACGAAATAGCTTATTACCGGTAGCAGGATCCGGTTCGAATGCATATTTAGGTATTATCTGTTCTTCATTATACAAATACATGAATAGCTATTTAAAGGCCTGCGAATATTATAAAGTTAAGTCAAAGATGGTACCTTCTTTTGCAGAGTAAGAGGTAATTCCTGACAGATGGTCTTGCGTCAATAAATGAGATGCCTGATAAGTAAAAGAAGAATTTTTATATAAGATCCAGCATTCCAGATACAGAGTAAATATATAATATTTCCTTTTTCTATTAGAATACTTGCATCTGCGATCCAGCCAGAAGCCCGTAAAATCCGGTATTGCGTTAAATAAAAGTGATTCCGGTAAAACTTAAAGCACTTTCATTTGTAGTATCAACTGATAAGTATCGAACCGGAAAGCATGAGAATATAATGACTGTTTCTTATTCGGTGTAAAGCTTAAATTTTCGGTATAATTTATTTATCCCTTTTTTGATTGATTGTTCCTCCTATAAGACTCCTGGAAATTCTTAATCTTTTAAAAATTCCACAATGAAAAAGTTGCTCCTTTTTGTGATGCTTATTCCTTTGATAGGAATGGCACAAAAAAATGTTATTAATGTAACAAGGGTTTTTCCTAAAATGGACAAGGGTTCAGAGTTCGAGAAAGCATTAACGGCCCATGCCAAAAAATTCCACAAAGGGGATTGGGCATGGCGGGTATATGAAATTCTATCGGGACCCGATGCCGGAGGATACCATATTACAGAGGGCCCATGCAGTTGGGAAGCGCTTGACTCGCGGGGAGACCTTGGTGTTGAGCATACTACTGATTGGAATAAAGAGGTAGCTATTTATCTTACTGACAGAGGCTCATCTTCCTATTTTGATTACAATGACTCACTCAGCACTGTAGTACTTACGGATTGGGCTAATAAAATCCTGATTAATCATATGTACCCTAAACCAGGTATGATTGGGAATGTAATGGAGCTTGCAGGCAAATTAAAGAAAGTGTGGGTAGAAGGAGCTGAAAGTGTTGCTGTTTACCAGGCAAATAGTTCTGGTGCCCCGCAGGTTATGACTGCAACCAGACTTAAGAACGGTTTAAAGGAACTGGCCGCAGGGTACAGAAAACCTCTTGCTGAAAGATATAATGTAGCATATGGGGATGGCTCATGGGCAGGTTATCTACAGGATTACGCTAAATGTGTTGAAAGCCGGTGGAGTGAAATTATATCTTACCGCGCGGATCTGAGTTCTAAATGAAACCCGGAATAAACTCAAAAACCCGTAAATGTTTTACAATAAACATTTACGGGTTTTAATTTGTAGCCCGGACAAGAATCGAACTTGTATCTAAAGTTTAGGAAACTTCTATTCTATCCATTGAACTACCGGGCCCTTCCGGATCTTTTAAATCCTAAAGTGGAGTGCAAAAGTAAACGTTTTTCCCAAATTAGGAAATTAATTAACTGTAGATCTTCTCTACCTGGTCCATGTATTTCTGCATGATCACTTTACGTTTCACCTTTAATGTAGGAGAAAGCTCTCCTCCGCTTACCGTCCATTCATGGGCCAGCAGCTCAAACTTCTTGATTTGTTCTATATGGCTGAAATACTGGTTGTATTTATCTAATATTTGCTTGTAAAGGCCCTGCACATCTGCATTTTGCAATAACTCCCCAGGAGTATTGGCTTTGATACCGTGCTTGGTGGCCCAGCGTTCCAGTTGGGGGAAAGAAGGGACTATCAGCGCCCCGGTAAACTTCCGGCCCTCACCCACTACCATGATCTGCTCTATAAAAGGAGACTCCTTGAATTTGTTCTCAATAGGCTGCGGCGCCACAAACTTGCCTCCGGAAGTCTTGAACAGCTCTTTCTTACGGTCTGTGATCTTCAGGAACTTATTATTCACCAGTACTCCTATATCTCCTGTATGGAACCAGCCATCTATGATAGCCTCTGCCGTCAGGTCCGGGCGTTTATAATATCCCATGGAAACATTCGGTCCTTTACACAGGATTTCCCCGTCTTCGGCCAGTTTTACTTCTACATTATCGATCAGGGGGCCAACGGTACCAAACATACGGTCCTTCACATCTGTGCGGTTCACACTGATTACAGGGGATGTTTCTGTTAAGCCATAACCTTCCAGTACAGGAATACCGGCAGCAGTGAAGATCTTGAGCAAACGTACCTGGCAGGCAGCAGAACCAAGTACAACGGCATCTATCTTTCCACCAAGCGCCTCGCGCCATTTATTAAAGATCAGCTTATTGGCAATGGACAACTGAAAATTGTACCATCCTCCCATCGGCTTATTAATTTCATATTTTTTGCCCAATTCTACCGCCCAGAAAAATAAGGCCCGCTTGATACCCTTCAATTCCAGTCCTTTTGCCATTATCCTTTCATAGACTTTTTCCAGCAAACGGGGAACAGTAGTAAATATCGTAGGCTTCACTTCCCGCAGATTGTCTCCGATGCTATCCATATTTTCCGCATAATATATCGGTACACCTGCTGTGAGGTATACATAAGAAACCATGCGCTCAAAAATATGGTTCAGCGGAAGAAAACTCAATGCACGTGCATCTGAACTTACCGGCAGATACGGCGTACAAGCCCTTACATTGCTCATAATATTGCGGTGATTCAGCATCACCCCTTTAGGCGTACCCGTAGTACCTGAAGTATATATGATAGTAACCAGTTGTTCCGGGTCAATATTCCTTTTAATCTCCTCTATCTTTGCAAAGTCTTCTTCTTTGGCCATAGCAGGGATCTCTGACCAATGCCTTACACCCTCTACCTTGTTGAAGGTAAAAATCTCCTTCAGCATCGGAAGCTTATGGCGAAAAGGAATGATCTTGTCATACATATCCTTATCACTCACAAACAGGATACTAGCCCCTGCATCATTCAATACGAACTCCAGCTCAAATTCACTTAGTGTAGGATAGATAGGTGTAAGTACAGCACCCGCCTGCTGGCAGGCCAGGTCTGTAATCAACCATTCGGGCCGGTTAGGAGAAATAATAGCTATCTTATCAGTTCCTTCAGCAGTAGTATCTCCTTTGCCAAATCCAAATTGCAGCAGGCCTGCACTGAACCGCATTGTAATATCTGCTACATCCTGCGTTGAATATTTTTTCCAAACATTATTTTCCTTTCCTACCAGCATATCTGCTTTCGGATTATGCTCAAGCTGATATGCGATTACGTCAAATAATCTTAATGGTTGCTCCATGATTGTTCTTTAATAAAGTATTGCGGGGTTTATAATCCTCTCCGGTATTTCTCTTCCTGCAATTTATCATACTCCTTCAGCGTATCCCCAAAAGGATCACGATGCCATGCATAAAAATACTGGATAGCAAGGAGAAGCCCCCAGCTCAATGCAGGCCATACAGGCCATGGCGTACCACCGGAGAAATCATGGGACGTAAAGAACCAGATAGCCCAGAGAAACGCATTTATAACTAGATATATCATCAGATGAGATTTAAACCTGGACCTGGACTTAGCAATGAGCCAGAGACGGTCATCCCGTTGAGAAGTTGTTTCCATATACGTCAGTTTTTACCGTAGATATGACTAAATATAGAGAATTTTTCCTGAATATAACAGCTTCAGGTTTGAATGGAGATAATTAGGGACAGATCGGCAACTGCTGCGCCATTTCAGCAAAAACAGCTAATTTTGAATCAGACCCGAACAGACAATAGCATAATACGAAACACAGCATTCCTGGTATTCCACGAATTACACCGCAAACTTACTGAGAAAGATATTAACAGCACAGATATTGTGCTAAAGATTGTGTCTTAATGGTTATTTAATTGATGAAACCCAGGGCGTTTTATTTAATAATGCACTCACCTGTCCCTGGTGATAATAAATTCTTTATCAGCAGGGACTGGTGAGCTGGTTTTTTTACTTACCTGATTTCCCTACATCAGGTAATAATCCTGTCAATAACCCTATCAATGGCAGGTAAGCGCATACCTGGAATACATACTCTATACTTGTATTATCTGCCAGCTTACCCAATACAGCAGATCCTACACCGCCCATACCAAATGCCAGCCCAAAGAATAATCCGGCAATCATACCCACTTTGCCTGGTACCAGTTCCTGTGCATATACCAGGATAGCAGAAAATGCGGAAGAAAGGATTACCCCGATAAAAACACTTAGTACAGATGTCCATAGAAGGTTCGCATGCGGCAACAATAATGAGAACGGAGCTACTCCAAGAATAGAGATCCAGATCACATATTTACGACCGATACGGTCGCCCACAGGGCCGCCTATAAAAGTTCCGGCAGCAATGGCAAACATGAATATGAACAGGTATATCTGGGCGCTTTGCACCGGAACATGGAATTTGGAAATGAGATAAAATGTGTAATAACTGGTCATACTGGCCATATAGAAGTATTTGGAGAATACCAGTATCAACAGAACCCCCAGTGCAAAAATCACTTTACTCCTGGGCAGCTGCACATGCGCTACTGCTTCTTTCGATTTACTCCTGATACGATGTGTATTCTTTTTATACCATCCGCCAATATTCAGCATCACTACAATAGCCAGTAGCGCAGCCAGTGAAAACCAGCTGATGCTGGATTGCCCTTTGGGAACGATAATCATTGCCGCAAATAAAGGCCCGAGAGAACTGCCGGCATTACCTCCCAGCTGAAAAAGCGACTGTGCCATACCATGTTTACCACCGGAAGCCATATAAGCTAACCGGGACGCTTCCGGATGAAATACGGAAGACCCTACTCCTACCAGCGCGACTGAAAACAGTACAAGATAAAAATGATGTGCCTGTGACAAGCTTATGAGCCCTGCTAATGTAAAGCCCATACCGATGGCCAGTGAATATGGCTTAGGGTTTTTATCTGTATATAAACCCACCAGTGGTTGTAATAATGAGGCTGTGAGTTGGTAAGTTAATGTGATCAGTCCTACCTGGGTGAATGTGAGGTGTAACGAATCTTTCACCAGGGGATAAATAGCTGGTATCAGAGATTGAATAGTATCATTGATCAGGTGGGAAAAGCTAAGGGCCAGTAAAACGGAGAATACCGTTTTCTCAGCTACTTTCTGTGCCTCACTTTTCCGGGTTTCGTTCAGGATCATCTTTTCCATAATTATTACTTTTTGTATTCTTCATGGTTATGTTGTGTAATACGTTGTGCCCACTGCCAGGCCTTTTGTCCATCCCCGGCAATGATGCTGTTCAGTAGGTTTTTGTGCAGTTGCTGGGTAGCTCTGAATGATTCTACTGAGTTAAATATCTCTGCAAAATGCTTTTTAAGGTGGCTGGCCACTGTTTTATACAGGTCTGATAAAATGCTGTTTCCGGATGCCTCTGCAATACTTACATGAAAGTCGATATCCGCCTGTATACACGCTGTTACCTGTTCTTCGTTGATGGCTTCTTTCCGTTTTTTCAGGTGCAGTTCCATCTTTTCAATGTCCTCATCGCTGCGGTTCAGCGCTGCTTTCTGGGCAATCTTCATTTCCAGCAGTTGCCGTACTTCGTCCAGGTCTGCGAACTGTGCCCTTTTCAGCCGTTGGGGCAGCGGTTCTTCTATACTTCCGCCTTCTTCCACGAAGGTGCCCAATCCCTGCTGTACACGGACCACTCCCCCGTTTGCCAGGATGCGAACGGCTTCCCGGATGGTAGAACGGCCCACCCCAAACTCCTGCATCAGAGCCGGTTCGGTAGGTAACTTTTCGGCTGGTTTGTAGGTGCCGCGTGATATTTGCTCCTGCAGACGCTGTGCTACCTCGTCTGCCAGGCTGTTTCTTTTAATTTGCATATTCATCATATCATCAGATGATTACAAAGGTAATTAATCAATCCACATCCTCACACCTTTTTTTATTTATCTTTGCGCCTCTTATATATATCATACAGATGAAAGCATTTAATTTATTTATTCTATATCGCTTACCACTTGGTATTGTTTTGTTATTGGGCGGTGTTGCACTGGGTTTTACTGTTGGCTGGTGGGAAGCTACTATTCCCTTGTTCCTGGCGGTAGTTTGCCTGGTTACGCATTTCATGTTTGGACCTATGCGTCTGGTACAGGAAGCTGTTGAGGCCGGAAATATTGATGTGGCGATGGGCTTAATGAACAAAGTTGCTTTCCCTAAACTGCTGTATAAGCCAATCCGTTCTGTATATTATTTCATGCAGAGTAACCTCGCCATGTATAATAAAGACCTGGATAAGGCAGAAGCTACCATTCGCCAGAGTATTGCTTCAGGCAGCCCGATGAAAGAATACGAAGGAATGCAGTACTTCCAGCTGGGGACGATCTCTTACCAGAAAAACGACCTCAAAACTGCTGATCAGAACCTGAGGAAAGCGCTGAAAATGGGGCTTCCCGACAAGGAAAACACGGCAGCAGCTCTATTGACCTTAGCCTCTATCGCGATGAGCCGCCGGGATTTTAAAACGGCTAAAGATTATTTCCGCAGGGCAAAAGCACAGAAACCTACTACTGCCCAGATAATAAGTCAGATTAAAGAAATGGATAAATATATCTCCAGAATGCCTGGCTGATAATACTGTGGAAAGGAAGTGATGTATAATAAATATTTAACCTTTATTTTTGTAGAAATACATCACGCCCATGTTCAATTTCAATGAGATACTGGCAGTTACCTTTACACTCTTTGCAGTGATAGATGTTGTAGGCTCAATACCTGTGCTGATATCCCTGAAAGAGAAACTTGGACATATTGATTCCGGAAAGGCTACAATAGCTTCCGGGTTCCTGATGGTACTATTCCTGCTGGTAGGTGAACCTTTCCTGAAACTGTTGAGCGTAGATGTACACTCCTTTGCAGTAGCCGGTTCTATCGTAATATTTGTGATAGGTCTGGAAATGATCCTGGGCGTGGAGTTTTTCAAAAGCGAAAAGGACTCAAAAACGGGAAGTCTGATCCCCATTGCCTTTCCGCTGATTGCAGGCTCCGGTACCCTTACCACCATCATGTCACTCAAAGCCAACTTCAACGCTACCAATATATTCGCGGGTATCCTCATTAACCTGGTCATCATCTACGTGGTATTACGCTCCCTGAGCTGGATAGAACGTATATTGGGTAAAGCCGGACTGATGGTTGTACGTAAGTTCTTTGGGGTGATCCTGCTGGCAATTGCCGTGAAGATATTTAAGAGTAATGTCTACTTATAACGTGCTTTTGCTATTAATCTGTAAAAACATTAGTTTTGCCTTCCTACACCGGGTAAAACCGGTAAAAATGGCCTCGTAGTACAATGGATAGTATAAGAGTTTCCGAAGCTCCTGATACAAGTTCGATTCTTGTCGAGGCTACAAAAACATTTTTCACAGCCAGCTCCTTTTAACGGGAACTGGCTGTTTTTTTTACGGTAATCACTTCCAGTTCGAAATAGCTTAAAATGCGGCTGAATATAAAAAGGGTGGCTACCCTCTGCCTTAAAAATAATGTGAACCGGTAGTGGAAATGAACGCATTCAACATAATGCTTAACCGTGAAAAGCTTCTGATTGCAATAGGCGATAAACGATGAAAAAATCATTTGAATAAGAAAGCGCGTCTGTCGACTGTCGATGAAAAATCAATATGAATTTGATTGCTTTCTTTTTTTTCGTGGTAGGCGCGGCTCAGTACCTGAATAAAATCGTCCATCTCTTTCGATATGAGAAATAGTTTCTGGGAATAATCTTTAAATTCATTCTCTGTAAGATCACTTTCAGTAATAAGTTCAGTTATTCCAAGCATGGTCGAAAGAGGCCGTCTGATTACATGACTAATATCAAAAAGGATCTGCTCGATAGAAGCGATGTATTCAACAAGAGGAGTAATATCACTTGTTGCGCCATACCATATATGTTTACCATCCTCGTTCCTTTCGGGAACCGCCTGAAACCACCGCCACCGGATGTGCCCACTTACGGCTACTCTATATTGCACACTAATGGTTGACTGGGTCCTATAAGCTTCTTTCATTGCATCATTAAATTTGGCTTTATCATCATCATGTATGATCTCTCTTACCTTTTGAGGATCGCGGGAAAGCTCATCGATAGTATAATTATGATTGAGCTCCTCAACACCCAGATTCATAAAGAGCATATTGGACCGGCCACTTTCCTCAATTTCAAACATGTAAGTATTACATGGAATGTTGCTTGTGATCTTTCTTAATAGCCGTTCACTTTGTTTGATTTTTTCCTCCGCATTTATACGTTCTGTAATATCAATATGACTACCAAGCGTAATGTTTGTCAAATTGCCATTCGCATCGCATAAACGCCTGCCACGGGACCAGACCCAAACCCAATTCTCATTCTCATGGCGCATGCGAAAAAAGCTCTCATATAATCCTTTTGAATCACTCTTCAAATAATCATCAAAAACCCTGATCGCACGTTCGCGATCCTCAGGATGAAGACGTTCAATCCATGTGGCTTCCATGCTCTCATCCCAAATACCGTCAGGCCGGTTGATTCCCAGCATGGCAAAATATTCTGCACTGTACCATATCTGGTTTGTATCCCAATTGTATTCCCATGCTCCACCATTAGAAACAGTAATGATCGATTTATACCGTTCCTCACTTTGCTTAATTTTTTCTTCTGCTTCTTTACGATCTGTGATGTTGTGGTTAATCGAAAGATATTGGTATGCATTTCCATCTTCATCTAAAAACGGGACGATCGTGGTGTCTACCCAGTATAAAGTACCACCTTTAGTCTTATTGCAAAATTCTCCTCTGAATGGCTTGCCATCCTCCATGGCAATTTTAAGATACTCGAAATATTCCGGAGGGTGATAACCAGACCATAGAATACTGTGATGCTTACCTAATAGTTCATTAACATTATACCCGCTGATCCTGGAAAAATTTTCATTTACAAATGTAAAGATGCCATCGCTCCCTGATATGCTTACAATAGAAGCTACATCCAAAGCAAATTTGTAATCCCGCAATTCGGTAGCTCGCTTTCTCTGCTCCAAATTATTTAGTGCTTCATCTTTCGTTATATCTTCTCCCTCACGTTTATGTGTCACATTTTGAAATGCTATCATTGCGGCGGGAAGGTCTTTAGTTGCATAGTATTGCAAAAAAAGCATTGCACTGAATGAAATAATTGCGATCATCCATTGAGTAATCGAATTATGCATTATTGATGGTTCAGGTAACTTCCCAATTATTTCCAGGTAAGCAAACATAAAGCCTACGCTCATTGACAACAGGCTAAAGATCAGCCCTCCTGTTGAACCGAGTAAAAATCCAGCTATTACTATCACGCTCATTTGTGAAATAATGCCGGGGGCGGTTACAGTACCTTCATAATAACAGGATAAGGTTATATATAGCCATACCATAATGGTAAGTGACCATCTTGCTATATGAGTGTAGCCTGAACGATTTAGCGCAAGGTTTATTACACTAATGATGATTGAAACAGTTAAAATTGCAGTCCCCCTTAACCAACTCTCCGGAAAGAAATAAAACCCTATCGAAACAACTGCCCCTGTTATAACAGGCCAAATTATGGTAAACACAAATACCGGGTAGCTCAGGTAATCTTTTTCTGGTATGGAGAAAAATTTATGCATTGCAGCAGCTTTACATGTTTTCCTATTTTCTCATTCGGCACCTCTTTATAAAAGTAGTAAAAAAATCATACCTATAACTTTTATTAACAAACAGTTGTAAGAGCATATTTGATCAGTGGAAAAGGGAGGTCGTAGTATCCAGGTTGGTGAGGCCCGGCACTTACAAAATCATCAGTGCAGATAAACTACAGGAACTTTAATATGCTATCAGCGTAGCCCCCATTGAAAGACCTACACCAAAGCCACATAGCAAAACTTTATTCCCTTTGCGAATAACATTATTTTCCATTGCATGATGCAATGCAATAGGTATAGTAGAAGAAACCGTATTACCACTGTCTTTGATATAAATATAAAATTTCTCAGCAGGAATCTTGCTCATCCGCCTTGCCCTTTCCAACATAAACTGATTGGCCTGATGAAAGATATACAGGTCCACATCTTCCGGAGAAATTTCATTTTTACTGATGCAATCATTCACTAATCCCGGAACATTGAAGACAGTAAAATCAAATATTTCCTTTCCATCCATAAACAGGTAATCATCATTAGAATAAAATTCATCTCCTTCATATATGTCCTCTCCATTTCCCTTGTGTATGTTCCGTAAACCACCATTTTTTACCATCAGGTGTTTTGCTCCCGCACCATCAGTACCATAAGAGAAGTTCAGAATTTCACCGGCACCTGCGTTTGATTGTGATGATATTAACGTTACGGATGCAGCATCTCCGAAAATGGTCTTATTCTTTTTGTCGTTTGGATGAATAAACTTGGAATATGTTTCGGCTGTAATAAGCAATACATTCTTAGCCTGACCACTACTGATTAACCCTTTAGCTATTCCTAATCCATATACAAAACCGGAGCAGCCAAGATTAAAATCAAATGCTCCCGTTTTTTTACTTAAACCGAGTCTGTCCTGCAAAATACAGGCGGTAGTAGGTAAGAAATAGTCGGGGCTTTGTGTACATAAAATAAGAAAATCTACTTTCCCTTTCTCAATGATCCCTTTATTAAAAAATTGCTCTGCAGCAATATATGCAAGGTCTCCACTCGTTTGGTCCTCTGCGGCATAATACCTTTTTTCGATACCTGTTTTGGCGCTTATTTTATCTACCGACCACTCGGGGTGTTCTGCATTTATTTTCTCATTATCGACTAATATTCCGGGAAGAAAGTAAGAAGTAGCAATTATATAAGCACTATGCATGTGCAATTTTTTTCTCAATAAGGTGGTATACGTCCGCAACCCGGGAACACCCGTTCAGTTCTTCTTCCTCAATATCTACATTATACCTGTATTTAATCTCTGCGAGTAATGATATGGCAGTGAGGGAATCCCAGGAAGAATATTTTTTAAATTCGGAATCCATTGTCATTCCAGTGGCTTCGCCATCAACATATTGTTCTTTAAATTCCTGAAGGAATTTCTGTGTATCAATCATATAATAGCTAGTTATTTTTATATAAATTTTACCGAAAAAACTATGCCATTAACAGTTGTAGAATCGTATACACAGGCAGTCACTTTACAATAACTGCCTGTGTTATAATTAATATAGTTTGGGAGCCGCATTCAGCATCGGAAACTCCCGCTGATGCCAATAAGGATATACCGGAGGCACTTCACTTACCGCATCCAGTTTCTTCACCTGTTCTACCGTGAGGTTCCAGCCTACACTTGCCAGATTAGCTTTCAGTTGTTCTTCGTTTCTTGCACCAATAATGATATTGGATACAGTTGGACGTTGCAACAGCCAATTCAGGGATACCTGTGCGATTGTCTTACCCGTTTCTTCTGCAACCTCGTCCAATACGTCAATGATATTATAAAACACGTCATCGGAAATAGATGATGCCGGAACAGGACTACCTCCCTGCGCCACCCTTGCATCCTGGGGAATAGGCTGATTACGCCTGTATTTACCGGTTAAGCGGCCTGCTGCCAGAGGGCTCCATACAATAGTACCTATCTGCTGGTCTATACCTAATGGCATCAGCTCCCATTCAAAATCACGGTTGAGCAGAGAATAATACGCCTGGTGGGCAATATATTTCGCCCAGCCATACCTCTCAGAAACAGACAAAGATTTCATCAGATGCCATCCCGAGAAATTAGAACAGGCAATGTAACGCACCTTTCCACTTTGTACCAGGTTGTTCAATGCATTTAATGTTTCCTCTACTGGTGTATTCGCATCAAAACCATGCAGGTGATATACATCAATATGATCTGTATTTAATCTTTTCAGGCTTTCCTCACATGACTTCACCAGGTTAAACCGGGAAGAACCATAATCATTAACGCCATTTCCCAGTGGGAATGTCGCTTTCGTAGAAATGAGTACTTTATCCCTTATTCCAGCCAGTGCTTTTCCCAATATCTCCTCTGATGCGCCTGCTGAATAAACATTGGCTGTATCAAAAAAGTTCACGCCGGCATCCATACAAAGATTAATCAGCTTCTTAGCCTCATCGACCTGCGTAGCGCCCCATGCTTTGAAAAATTCATTCCCCCCGCCAAAAGTAGCAGTACCGAAACTTAAAACAGGTACCCTTAATCCCGATCCTCCCAATTGTCTGTACTCCATTCTAATTGATTTGTATAATTATTAATTATTAATGTATTAAAAAAGCCGGCCTTTATGACCGGCTTCTCCAATATCTATTCTTCGTCGTCTTCTTCCTCTTCAAATTCATCTTCCTCCAGCCACTCCATATAAGAGTAGTACCAGTCTTCCAGTTTTTCCAGCAGTTCTGCCTTCTTTTCTGGAGCATCCTTAAAGAAAGCATCTACGTTATCCACCTCATGAACGATGTCTATATAAGCTTTCTCCTCGTCCTCTTCCACACGTTTAGCAAAGAAACGGGGTTCTTCCGTGTGAAAGATATATTCATTATCAGGATCCGTAACAGGATCATCTGCGATCATAAATTTGGGTAACTTTGCCATAGTGATTAATTTGAATAAATGATAGAGCCGCTTGTTAACGGTAAAACAAAAATATTGATAAATCAACAATAGCACAAATACTGTTTTGTTATCAATTACTATATAGGACAAAACACAAGCCAGCCTTACGCAGACAAGCAAATCCGTTAACTTGGAAGAAATTTATAATAGATGAGGCCATTATTCCTCTTTGCAGGATTGTTAACAATGATGATCAGCAGCTGTCAGCAACCTGATAAAAAAACACAACCGTCCCTTCAGACAGTCCTATCATACATCCCGGCCCTCAATGTTTTACACAAATCATGGTAAGGATACGGCCTTTCTCCGGTTTGAGACGTATAATGAAGTAGTAACCGGACAACTGGAATATAAACCATTTGAAAAAGATAAAAGTAAGGGGACCATTTCAGGAACTATTATGGGCAATATAATAGTGGTGAATTATCACTACATGAGCGAAGGAATCATGAGCGTACGTACAGCTATCTTTAAACTGAACAAGGATAATATATTTGAAGCGAAAGCCGTAAAACCAGATAAAGATGGTCAGTCTGTTTTTGAAAAAGACTATAGCAAATTACAATTCAATAGTACTCCATTTATAAAAAATAAGATGAGATGAAAAAGAAGAAGCCGTCAAAAGTAATTGAGGCATTTTTTTTCATTTTATATAGTGCTGTATAGAGCTTATCGTATTAAGTGACAACTTAAGATTACCAGTGTTCTGCCAGAAAAGTATGGTACGCAGGGGGTAAACAGCAGGTAAACAGGGGTTAGTTGGGTGTTAGTTGGGTTCAGACCCGGTTAACACCTGCTTTCCTGCTGCTTAATCCCTCTTTAATAACTGTTTTAGACAAAAGAAACCTTCTTCTTTTTCATCTCATCTTACTACTATGTCAATTACCTTTCCGGGAATGCCATCCGTCTTTTGAACGATGTCTCCGTATTTACCTGTACTTATATCCAGCGTATAAATGCTGCCATCCGTGCCAGCAATCAGTTTATTACCATCTTCAATCACCTTTATCATCGTTACAGTTTTACCACCAAAATTACTGGTCAGTGCTTTCACTTCCCTGTTCAATGGATTGTACCGGTAGATCTTATCTCTGGATGTAAAGAAAAATACACCAATAGGTGATGTTTGCCAGCGTGTATCAGCAGTCAGCAGATTTGCAGCAGGAAATTCTTTTTTATAAATGGTCTGGAACCTGGTATTCCCATTCATAAAATCCAATGCAAATTTCAATTCCAGTACTTTCCCTGCGCTATCACAAAATGCATATACATCATTCTCGCTAAACTTTGCCATTTTTATCAGGTCCATTTTTAAATCCTTCGGATTAAAAACAGAATCTACCTGTACATAATCTGTTCCAAAATACGTACCGCCTGTAAAACGTATAAAGTTCCTTTTTACCGCATCAAATCCCAGGTAATAATTATCACTTTGCGAAACAGTAAATACGAAACTGGGATGCAGATTATAGGTGCCGGCAACGGCTACGCCATAAAACCCGTAATAAGTAGCAAAAGGAGCCGTCTCTGCAGAACCTATATACATCTGATTATTGATAATAGCAGTGGTCGTACCATTCACAAGATTCTGAAAATAGTTGGGTTTGATAACAGTTGGCGCATCGTAGAAGTTCTCATTGATATATTTCATCCGCTGCATGTTATTGGCATTCACCTCTATAGCAGGATGTGTTCCTTCCGCACATACTACCCAATAAGCAGTGATCACGTTCATGTAATAAAGATTCTGCACTGGTACCAGCTGTAATGCTCCGGTCCCCAGAGACTCATGATTGATCCCTTCGTATATGTCAGGTTGTACACTACCATCTGGTTTTATAAATGATAACTTACCAACGCCTCCATCTTCGCTTAATACAACAGTACCACTTGTAAATGCAGTCTTCCCTATAATTGAGAAATTATAGAAGTACTTCATACCAGTTGCATTGTCCATAACGGTAAACAGTGCAGAATACCTGCCGGTACCCAGCCCATATACAATTTTCAGGGCAGGGCCTTCATAATCCGCAGATCTCGCCTCTTCAGGTATAAGGATCTTCCAGGTGCAGGTCATATCCGTTCTGCCATCGGGCAAGGTAACTACGGGGGATATAATAAGACTGTCACCCGTATAAGCAATATAACTACTGTCAAAGTTTGATATTAGCGGTGGCTTAACTTCTACATAATCGTAGTTGCCTTTATCTTTATAACAGGCTGTTAATACCAATAACAGACCTATACTGAGCAATACATTTTTCATTGGTGCAATGTTTACTTAGATGATACGATTGCCGTCTTCGTCCTTGAAATAATATTTGCCGTCACTGGCATTCTTCTCCAACAGGTACTTGTTACCCGGGTTACCACTGCTGTAGAAATAATAATTCCCATCAGCTTCCAGTGTAATCACGAATCCTGCTTCGGGATAATCCGCTACCCATTTAAAAGGATCCTGCAGGAATGATTTGAAACGCCTGATATAGTACAGGGTCTTCGGTGTTTCCATATAATCTGCCTGAGATGCAGACAACTTTGTGGTACCGGCGGCACGTATAAACAACTCATGCTTGACCCTCGAGTAAACGCCCAGTTCTCCTATCCACACATCCCACCAGATTGGTTTTTCCAGTTTGTTAGACAGTTTCACAAAACCCGTCCGCAGATCTTTAAAAGAAATCCCGAAATCTGCACTGGCCTGTAAGGAGAGGTAAATGATCACACTTCTCGTTTTTAAAGCAGTGTCTTTATTCAACAGGATTACCGGCAAACGGAAAATACCGGAATCAGCAGGAATAGTGTATTCCTTTTCCAGCGGCATATAATGCAGGGAAGCAACAGCAGTAGTAGAGGTATCTATAATTCCCACACTGAATTTCCTGTCTTTTTTTTGCCTTATACCGGAGATACGCACAGGAATAAATACAGTATCCAATTCCTTACCTGTACTATAAGCAAATGAATAAACAAGGCTATCTGTCTTATCATCTTTTATATCCGGAGTAAAGTCGAAATATATATTATCCGGACTGTTATATACCAATGATTCGTTCTTGCTACAGGCAGAACACAATATGATTGATAAAAAAACGATTATCTTTTTCATCTGATTGGTTTATCTGGTACCAAATTGGATTTCATCATCAGGCAGTGGTAGTACAAAAATGTTATCCGCAGGAGAATATAATATTCCGGACTGGCCAACAATAGCTCTGTTCAGACGCTTGTACATATAGAAGATCTGCCCTTCTCCATAAAATTCCTTACGGCATTCTTTCATCAGCTCATTAAGGAATACTTCCCTGGATGGCTCATTAGTAATAGTAGTACCAATACCTCTGTTCAGTCTTACCGTATTAAAATATCCCCAGGCTTTTTCAGGATCACTATCAAAAGTGCATTCCGCAGCGATATAATACATTTCACTTAGTCTGATAGCCGGAGCCATCTGGTAATGTAAATTAGCATCTCCGTCACGGGTATACTTTTCTACCTGCAGGTAGGTACCGGATGATTCAGATTGCTCACTCAGCCATTGCTTATAACGGAAATCGTCTCCGCCAACACCGGCTACTTCATAAATAATCTGGCCCTCGCTGGTAGCAACGTGCAGACTTTGTGAACCACTGCGGAAAAGGTCCTTCAGGTTATCTGTTCTGTTGGGAATATACCAGCCGAATATGAGCTCCTTATACAAGATCCTGTCTTTTTTCTCAGGATCAGGATTCAGGAAATTATTCTGTTTAGTCCAGGGGAATTTGTTGGCATTGATTATTTCCAAAGCATTGTTCAATGCATTAACTTTATCTCCTTTGTATAAATAAACTCTTGCCAGTGCTCCGCATACCGCATAATAATTCATGCGATGCCTGCGCTGTTGTAGAAACAAATCTCCGGCTGTTTCTGTACTTGAATCTTTTAAAGGATAACCAACTATATATCCACCGGATAAAATAGGATCTGATGTACGCAGCAATTCTTTTGCGTTGTTTAAGTCTGCAATAACAGAGTCCAGCACTGCAGCTACACTACTAACCGGTGTTACCGTTTTACTGAATACCGTTACATAAGGAACACCTTTTGCATTGGCATTACTAACATAAGATGGCGCAAACATTCTCAGTGCATCAAAGTGAAAATATCCGCGCAATGCCAGTGCTTCCCCTTTGATCAGTGAATACCTGGTACCGGAAAACATTTTTTGTTTCCCTTCAATATGCTGCAGGATCAGATTACTATTGGCAACCCCATTGTACAACGCCTTCCATGCACGGTCCTTACGGGCAATTAAACTGTCATCTTTATAATTGAACAACGCTGCTTGCCTGTAATGCTTCGCGTCTAAGCTGGGCACCGTATAATTCTGTGCCATCACATCCAGGATACCACAGGTGATTTCCTTGCCGTAACTATCTTCCTGGGCGCAACGGCTATATACACCATTCAGCGCCTCCTGGAACCCTTCTTCTGTACTGAACAGCACATCCTGTGAAACTTCCGACTGCGGCTTCACATCGAGCCACTTTGAACAGGATGTTAAACTGCTGCCTATGATGATAAGTAGTGTAAATATTCTCATAGTTAAAACCGTGTTGAAAGTGAAAAAGTGAAGCTCCGCGCAAATGGATAATCGATCCCTCTTTCTGCTTCAATAGTAGAAGTCCGCCAGATGTCATTCATGTTTACTGAGAAACGCAGGCTTTGCATCTTCAGACGCTTGTAAAAAGATGCAGGAGAATCATAGGCTAAATAGATGGATTTCAGTTCCAGCACATTCTCCCTTTGCACAAAACGGGAAGACGTTTTCGTAGAACCCTGATCAGCAATATTCTTAAAGAATACATGATCGCCCGGTTGTTTCCATCTGGAAGATAATACCCTTGCATCCACGTTATAACGGGGATCTGCATTCTCAACACGATCTACCAACGTCTGATTATACATGTCTCCTCCGCATTTACCATAGAACTTTACCTCCGTCATCCAATTCCTATAGGTAAGACTTCCTCCAAAGAACCCTTCCAGTTTAGTATTCTGATCTCCTACAGGGACCATATCCTTTACATCATACTCATAAGTCTTCGAACCATCTTTCTTCACAAATATTTCCTTTCCGCTTTCAGGATCTATGCCTAATGACTTCACCGCATAAATAGTGTACAATGATTGCCCTTCTTTATAACGTAACAATGGTACAGAACTGAAATCCTTATCAGTTGTCTGCTTAACATCTACTTTATCATTGTAGCTTTTCAGGGCATTAGAGATCTTCGTGATCTTGTTATCATTCCTTACTGCATTGGCCGTCAGGTTAACAGACACATTCCTGCTACGGTATACATTGGCTCGGAAAGTAACTTCGTATCCTTTATTTACCATCTCTCCAAGGTTTTCTTTATACTCTGTAAAACCTGTTGACGGCGGTACTATTACATCTGCCAGCAGATCCTTTGTAAGTTTATAATAGTAACGTGGAGAAATGTAGATCCTGTCATGGAACAGACCAAGCTCTATACCTAAGTCATAATTCCTGGTCCGTTGCCATTTCAGGCCCTGATTACCATAGCTTTTGAACACAGTACCTACACCCGTGGAGTACCAGTCACTGCTATAGTATTGATAAGTGGTATTGGATAAATAAGCCGGAAAGGAAACATCTCCTGTTAACCCGGTCGTTACTCTTAATTTTAACTGACTAATTACTTTATGCGACATAAACCGCTCGTTGTGGATATTCCATCCAAGACCTAAAGCCCAGAATGGGGCCATTCGGGAATCGGTCCCAAACTTGGATGATCCATCCACACGCATAGTACCATCCACCAGGAAACGGTTCTGGTAAGAATAATTCGTAGATAGGAAACCTCCTATTAATCTCTCCTGTGAAACAGATCCATCCGGCGAACCGTCAATCTCATATCTGCGGGCAAACGCTAACTCAGAAAACCTGTCATTGGTAAATCCCTGTGCCGCCAGGGACCTGTTATCTTCTTTGCGGTCCTGTATATTTGTACCAAGGCTCAGGTTTATATAATGGGAAGAACGGATCTGCTTGAAATAGTTCATTGTCAGACTTCCATCCACCTGCCAGTTATCCTGCGTACCATAAGTGTATTTACCACGATCTTTCAGATCATCGCCGGTAACCGTAAAGAAGTCATTACTAAAGGGAGATACAAATTTATCAGCAGTACCTTTTAGTTTGGTCAGACTTGCCTGCCCTCTTACTTTAAGCCCATCGGCAATATTGTATTCCACCGAGAATGCATCTACGAATTCCAGGTATTCAGCCTTATCAAAACTACCCGTAGTGGCTTCATACATTGGGTTTAACACCGTAAGGGAAGAGGCCCCTTTTACCGCATCATAATAGCCCCATTTATCTACTTCACGGAGCAATCTTCCCATGGAATCTGTTTTAGGATAGTACGGATTCATCTTTACATAGTTAGAGAATTCCCTGTAAGGAGACTCTTTTGAACTAACCTGTGAGATAGTAAACTGATTCATGAACCTGAACTTGTTATTCAAATTATAAGACAGGTTTGTAGATAAACTATAACGCTTGCGGAACGAGCCTTTCATCACACCATCATTAGTCTGATACCTTGCATCCACTCCATATCTCATGGCCCTGGAACCTCCTTCCAGGTAGATGGAATGTTTATGCCCAAGCTCTGTGGCCACCGGCTGAGACAACCAATAAGTATTTATGCCGCTGAGTACGTTTTTCTTCTTACGGTAATATTCCTGTTCCAGGTCATCCGGACTATCAACCATATTAACTGTATACACACCCGCCAGCCTTTCATACTCCAGTTTATCCTTTGCATTTAATACGTGGTAATCTGTAAGATCAGGAGCGGTGACAGTGAGTTCATAATTATAAGAAAGCGCCAGCGCCCCTTCTTTAGGAGCTTTGGTAACAATTACCAGCACACCGTTAGCTGCACGGGAACCATATACAGCAGTAGCAGCAGCATCTTTCAGTAAGGTCATAGATGCAACCCTGTTGGGGTCAAGGTCAAAGATAGTTTGCAGACTTACCTCATATCCGTCCATAATAAATGTGGGCAGATTAGTAACGCTGGCCAGGTTATTCCTGTTCAAGGTGGCAATATCCCCTGTTGGTAATGCAGTAGTACCTCTTACATTGATGTTAGGTAATTTATTAGGATTGGAGCCATTAATATTATTCTCTACAATCTTAAAGGAAGGATCAAATGATTGAAGACTGGCCAGGATATTCTGAGGATTAAATCTTTTAAGTTCTTCTCCGGAGATCGTAATAGCTGTTCCGGTAAAGTTATCTTTCTTTATTTCCTGATAACCAGTGATCACTACATCCTTTACAGATTGTATATCCGTAAACAATTTAACGTTAAGGTCGGTACGGTTCTTAATGTTTATCTCCTGTGCTTTAAAACCTATAAAGCTGAATACCAGTATAGCATTCTCAGGTACGTTCTTTAATGCATACTTACCATCATTACCGGTATGCACACCATTTTTAGTTCCTTTTACAAGTACAGTAACACCTGGTAATGGTACACCGTTTTCATCAGTCACGGTACCGCTCACAGTTCTCACCTGTTCTACAGGCATTACCTGTGTTACAACTGTCTGCGCAACTTTGGTCACAGCCGGATTAAGCCTGTAAATGATATACTCATTTATAGCAGCCTGTTCTGCTTCCAGGCCTAAAGGCCTCAGCAAATTGTTCAGGTAATCTACGAACTGGACGCCATCCGCTTTGGCAGAAGGAGGTAGTACCTGGATGTTATTAACAATTTCCCCGATGTAATTGATACGTACCTTGTACCGGCCTTCAAAAGTCGTTAACAAATCTTTTAGTGCCACACGTGCGGCATTGGATGGATAGGCATTTTGAACATAACTACCGGCGGAAAATAATGTTTGTTCAGGCATAGGATTACTAAATACAGCATGTTGCATTAATAATAAAAGCGCCGTCTTTCCGCCAATACACCTAAAGTAATTTCCAGGCATAAGCAATAGATTAAGATTGGTTGATTTACAAATAGCAGTGCTACTTTCTGCTGATAATATAGTTGTGCTGTTGGTCTTCTTTGATTATTACGTTAAACGACCTTGATAATGTTTTAAAAAAGATGGCGATATTATCCATCGGTATAGTCCCTGTAAATGTTTGCTGAGCCAGTCTTTCGTCCTCTATTTTTATATTGATTCCCAGATTGTCCTGTAATGTGGCGATGACGTCTATGATGGGTGTATTGCTAAAAACAAGTGTGTTATTCAGCCATGAGCAATAATCCTGTGGGTTAACTGTCCTGCTGCTGAATTGCTTTGTAGCAACAGAATAAGTGACCATATCACCCGGCTTCATAATAATATCAGGCAGCTGTGCCTGGTTAAGGTTTAGTTTCACTATCCCGTTATTCAGTACCACCTGTGTTTTTATCCTGTGGGTATTTACATTAAATGCAGTACCTAATACCTGCACATTTACATCTGTGGTATGAACAAGAAAGGACTGATTACTATTTTGTTGAACAGAGAAATAACCTTCTCCATCAAACCATATCTCACGGGTTTTGTTATGCCTGTAACGAAGTGTTGAGTGAGCATTCAACCTTACGACTGACTTATCAGGCAATATGACGGTTCTTAATTCCCCATATTGGGTAGTGTACTTTATTTCCCGGCTATTATAATTATAATATGCAATGCCGGCCGCCAATAATCCCAGAAACACGGCAGCATAACGTCCCCATTGCGGTATAACAAAGCGTTTACCGGCATGAATCGTCGTTACGATCTTTGCCCATACTTCCTGCTGATCTTCCAATGCAGGCTCATGCTCTTCCGCACCAATAAGCAATAGAATATCCTTTGCCTGCCCGATCACTACTCTTTTATCAGGATGCTCTGCCAGCCAGTTGTCCCAGAAAACATTAGTATCATGATCAGGATTGATTACCCATTTACGAAACAACTCATGATGCAGAAAATCTTTTATTGAATAATCATTAAACAACATCTACCACCAATGCTTTTATAGATAAAGCAACGTAACAGGAAAATCTTAGCGTTTATCTGTAACTTTTTTTTAAAACTTACTCGCTCCATATATATAGGCGAGAATAGCTGCCAGTTCATCACTGTGCTTTCTCAGATAATTTAATGCCTTTGACAATAATACGTAAGTGGAGTCAATGCTCAGAGACATTATATCGGCTGTTTCCTGCGTACTGAGCCCTTCATAATAGCGGAGATAAAGAATTTCTTTTTGCCGCTTGGGTAATTTTTTGATCACTTTTTCCAGCTTCTTACTTCTTTCCTGGCTGGTCTGTTCCTCGATAATAGTTTGTTCTACAGATGGAGTAGACATAGAAGTCTCAAGGAACCTGTGCAGTAATCCCGAACGGGAATGACGAACAATACGCCTCTTCAGGCTGGCAAAAAGGTAATATTTAATAGAATCTGTGTCCGATAATCTTTCCCGGCTAAACCATAGAGCAGCGAACAGGTCATGAATACAATCTTTTACAATCCCACTCTCCGTAAAAATCTTCATGCCGTATTTATACAGCGAAGGGAAGTATATATTGTAGATGAAAGCCAATGCATCTTCATCGCCATTTATCAGCTTGCTCCATAGCTCTTTGTCATTTAAACAGCTATATGAGTTCTCCTCCAAGTTGACTGTGTTTATTTATCCCTCCAAAATATACATCCTGTTAATGGCATCCAAATATGAGCTGGCATTAAAATTGAATATAGGTACAATACCAGGTCATATTGGCCTCCACAACTTTAAATATAATTGTTTATGAACTCACAAAAACTCCGCATAGGACTGTTTGCTACGGCCATCACAGTATCTGCGGTACTTGCCGGACAAGCAGGAATGGCCCAGGGTATTGATAGCACAGCTAAAAAAGTAGGCCATAAAACAGCCTCTATAGCTGTAAAAGGTGTATCAAAAATTGCTGATAAAACTTATAAAGGCAAAGAAGGCCCAGGTGGCCAGACTGTTTATATAAATAAGCATGATAAGAAGTATTATGTTGATGAAAAAGGTAAAAAAGTCTACCTGAAGGCATCAGAAATACATGATAAGCCGCAGTAATTTAAAAGAAAATGCCCTTATGCTTTCGCATAAGGGCATTTTCTTTTATAATTTAAAATTTAACCTTCACTTAACTCCAGCCAGCGCATTCCCTTTTCATCCAGCAGCTTTATCACTTCTCCCACCCGGCGGGATAATGGTTCCAGCTGATCGTAAGGGATGGTCCCTCCTGCCAGCTGACTATCAATGCTTTTCTTCTCATTTTCCAGGTCTGCGATCTCTTTTTCCAGCAATTCAAGTTCCCTTTTCTCCTTAAAAGACATCTTACGGGCAGGTGCCACAGGCGTTTCCACCTTTTTCTCCTGTATCACCGGTTTAACCTCAACCGGCGGATTCTTACTTTCTTCTTTCTCCCTTTCACTTCTATCCTTCTCCCATTCCCTGTATTGGGAATAGTTGCCCGGGAAGTCCCTTACCTCTCCTGCTCCCTCAAATACAAACAGGTGATCCACTATTTTATCCATAAAATACCGGTCATGGCTTACAATGATCACACAACCAGGATAGCTCTGCAGGAAATCCTCCAGGATGCTCAGGGTTGGCAGGTCCAGGTCATTGGTAGGTTCATCCAGTACCAGGAAGTTCGGATTACGGAAAAGAATGCTCAGCAGATGCAGTCTTCTTTTCTCCCCACCACTTAGTTTGGAGATATAAGTATATTGCTTCTCAGGAGAAAACAGGAATAATTCCAGGAACTGAGCAGCACTTACCTTGCTACCATCTGCCAGCGGGAAGTTTTCTGCGATGTTCTTTACGAACTCTATTACCCGCATATCCTCTTTCACAATCAGCCCACGCTGGTCATAGTTACCAAATACAATGGTCTCCCCCACGTTAATCTTACCAGAGTCTGCCTGTTCCAGACCCAGTAACATGTTTACAAAGGTAGATTTACCCACTCCGTTCTTACCTACAATACCAACCCGTTCCCCTTTCTTAAAGGTATAATCGAACCCTTTCAGGATAGTAAGTTGGCCAAAGGCTTTATATACTTTCTTCAGTTCCAGTATTTTACCTCCCAGGCGTGTCATTTTCATGTTCAGCTCCAACTGCTGGGTTTCCAGCCTGGCGGAAGCCCTTTCCTTTACATCATAAAATGCATCCTGCCTGGATTTTGACTTGGTAGTACGTGCTTTTGGCTGCTTACGCATCCATTCCAGCTCCTTACGATAGGTGTTACGGGCTTTTTCTACGCTGGCTTTGTCCATCTCATCGCGGGTAGCCTTCTTTTCCAGGAAGTTTTCGTAGTTCCCTTTATAAATGAACAGCTTCTGCTGATCTATTTCCATGATTTCATTACAAACACTGTCCAGGAAATAACGGTCGTGCGTTACCAGCAGCAGCGTTACATTCTCCTGGTCCAGGTAATTCTCCAGCCACTCGATCATTGATACGTCCAGGTGGTTGGTAGGTTCATCCATGATCAGCAGGGTATGCCTGTGTTCGAATCCGATGTCTATCAGCACTTTAGCCAACGCAACACGTTTCTGCTGCCCTCCGGAAAGGGTACTTACATGCTGATCCAGGTGATGAATGTTCAGTTTACCCAGTATTTGCTTCACTTTGGTATCAAAATGCCAGGCATTCAGCTCGTCCATTTTCTCAATGGCTTCCGTAAACTTATGAACATCAGGCTCTTCTTCTTCAGACAGCAGTTCGTACTCCCTGATGGCTTTTAATATAGGATGGTCCTGGGCGAAAATATTTTCCAGGATAGATTCTCCGGGTTTAAAGACAGATTGTTGTTCCAGCATCACTACTGTAACGCCTTTATGAATCCACACGGTGCCTGAATCGGGAGACTCTTGTCCGCAAAGAATACGCAACAGGGTAGATTTACCGTGGCCATTCAGTGCCACCAGGGCTATTTTATCACCTTCTTCTATATGAAAAGAAATATCTCTGAACAGCGGCCCTGCGCCGTAACTTTTTGTTAGTCCTTCTACCGTAACATAATGCATGGCGCGAAGTTAGTAAAATGAGTGCCATAGTTTGCAGCGGGCATAAAAAAACCCCGGGCGCTGGCCCGGGGCTTACATTATAAGTATGTTATATTTCTTAAAAATCGTAATACAACTGGCGGAATGAACTTCTCAATCCTATCTGGAATATTGCTTCATTATTCTTAACCATATCATTCTTCTGCTGACGCAACGTCAGAGAACATTCGATACGCAGATTATATTTAGGGTTCAACAGGAATGCAACTGATCCCTGTACATTCGTCAGATTGGTTTTTAGCCCCTGACCGATATGATTGCCAAAATCTGACGCCCGGGTGTTGTATGATTTAAAGATATCCTTGCCGTAGTTCAGCCCCGCAGTATCCAGTCCATATTGGGCAATGGTAATCTGCCCCCGCAGAAACCAGCGTTTATACTGATAATCTGCAATACTTACCCATTCAACAAAATTAGCTCCCTGAGGATGTGCTAACGGCTGATTATAATGACCATAGTTATTTAATGTAGTACGCTGGGAATAGGTGTAAGGTCTGGCAGCATTTACTTCAGTAAGGAAATTCAGGTGCTTCACCTTAAAAACATTGTTAGAACGGAAGCCTGCCTGTCCGCCAAATTTATTAGCCCACCAGCCTGTACCGGCAGTAATTTCTTTAAACACAAACTCATCCAGTATAAACTGTCCATAAAAAGTGCTGTTTGCGGAAGGAGCATATTTCAGATTTATCCCCAGTAATGCATTATCCGGTGAACCCACAGAAAACTCTACCGGACGAAGAAATACAATAGGATTAATATAACTGGCATCAAAGCCCCGTTTACCCGTAGAGTCAGAATCCTGCCATATCACGGCTTCAAACAATCCTAATGATACCTTCTTGCTCACATTCCAGTCCAGATAATTAAACACGCCCCATTTCTTCCTGTAGCCATTCTCATAAGAAGACTTCGGATATTTCATATCAATAAACTGGGCCCACATAGTGGTATATTGTATACGGCCCACATTCGCTATTATCTTTAAGAAAGGGTAATTAAAAGAGGCATCAGAAAGCAACATGGAACGATAACCATCTCCTATAAAGTTCTTATCATATCCTAACTGGAAATCGAAATGCTTACCTGCTTTATAATCCAGCAATGCAGAAGAGTATGCAAAATCGAAGGCTGTATTATTAGAATATCCTTTCCATTCGCCCTGCCCCGGAATAATACTATTCTGTCTTGCGTAAGCATCAACATACCCGGGAAATTTACCCTGGTTTTCATAAAATTCCGCACGGAAGGTAAGGTTCTTACCAATTGTACCACCAGCAATTACACCACGTGTATTTAGCCAGGTAGAGTTATTCACACTACTATGCCCTACCATCAGGTCCGGCAGGATGCTGGCATAAAAAGTGTAATCATCTCCATTTACTTCCAGCAGATGTTCCCGAAACAGTTTGCGGTATAACCAGCTTTGTTTGCGTGTAGTATCACCCTGAGGTAATTCAAATGTGGGCTGAACATTATAGTCCCGCTGAGAAGAATGATAACCGTTTGTATCTGCCGTAGCATGATAGAAGCCCAGTGAAAATTGCCTTCCGGCACTTTGAGCATTCACAGACAATGTAGAGGCCAGACAGCTGAGTAACAGCATAGCCAGAGGGGTAATACATTTTTTGAACATAAATAAGAATTTGCTTGCCTGCTGCAAATATATTGAAACTATTCATTCCAGCCGGACTTCATCAATTGTCCATATACGTTACATATACCATCTTCCCGTTTAATGGTTGCCTTCCAGCCCAGATTACTTAATTTAGTAACATCCATTAATTTTCTCGGAGTGCCGTCAGGTTTCGTTGTATCAAAAACCAACCGGCCTTCATAACCTGTAATATCTTTGATCATCAATGCCAGGTCATTTATAGGTAAATCATACTTTTGGGTCCAGCCCAGCTTTGTCCACGAAAATCAACGGAGAACATTTTAAAACCTGATGTTACTGCTGGAATTGGAAAAATGATTATTGGCCCTTCTGAAATCCGTTTTTATACTTTTATTGAAGTAAACATCTACATTTTTATAGTTCTCATTTTCAACAGACTGAGGCTCTTTATCATAATAGATACCAACCTTATTCCTGGTATCGTTATCAAATATATTGTCCTTTACGATAAGGCCTGTTTCATAAATTTTCATGAAGGAATTACCCACTATAGAAGAAGAAGGTGCCATATGAAAAGTATTCCCGGATATTACAGAATTCTTTCTGCTGTCATGTTCAGCATAAAAAGATATCAATGCCCGCTCATCCTTACCTCTTACTCTTATAAGGGAAGAAATATCCGGAATGCCTTCATTACTGAGATAGTTATTTATAATAGAGATTGGCTGCTGTTTGCCATCATTCATATTTGAGTAAATACAAATACTAAAGTCAGATCCTGACAATTTGTTATTATCTATCACATGTCCTCCCAGGTCAGCTTCTATATGAATATCCCTGTCATATCCACTTACTGAATTCTTTCTTATAACAGCACCTTCACAATTATGCTCTATAACAATTCCTGCCCGGCCAAACTGCCTTGTTACAGAAAGATCATTGATAACCTCATTCCCCTGGATCAGGATATTGGTTGCATTGTTCACATAAATACCATCGCCATATTCATCAGATGGTCCCCCTTTTGAAGTAGGAGGATTAGCCCCCCAACAGTTCATCACTTTATTGTCTTTGATAGAAACATTTGTAAATCTGTTTCCCAAAGGACACTTCTCATAGTTCCAATTCCTCACATTTATGCCTTCTCCATACACATCCCTTACAATAATATTACTGACAGCAACCTGTCGCAGATTAAAAAAAGCGACACCGTTTGCATACACATCATGTTTCCCAAAATAAGGATGACTATCAGAATAAGGTACATTGTTGCCTCTCACTTCCAGGTCTTTTATATCTACATTTCCGGCGGGCTTATTCGGGTCAGATTCAAATACAAATACACTTTCCAGTTTGTCAACACTAATCACCGGTAAATTACCTTTATCATCAGTTTCTCCTTCTATAGACATCTTATTATTATCCTTCAGATAAAAATAAATTGCCTTGCTCACTTTGTATGTACCTGCATTGATCACTGCAATACCATTATGTGCATACGCATCTCTGATACAATTCTGGAAGGCCGTCTTGTTATCCGTTACATTATCAGCCTTTGCACCATAATCCTTTGAATAAAACTTTTTTTCCTGGGCAGAAAGCTGCAGACCAATTAATATGGTACAGATCAAAGCAAAGTACTCTTTCATAAAAATATTTTAGAAGATATTATGATACTTATTAACAATGATGTCCCATGAATACAATTCATCTGCAATGCACTTCATATCCGCAGCATTCTGCTTGAGTACACTTTCATCCAACGATGACAGGATAGACATTAATTCCTTTTCGGAAGAGAAATACAACGCCTTATTTTTAGTAGAATAAACATTGTATTTCGCACTAAACGCAATTACAGGCAATCCAAGATACATTGCCTCCACTAACGATGGGTTTGTACCGCCGGCGGAATGCCCATGAATATACAATCTGCAATTAGCACGTAAAACATTCAGTTTCTCCACATCATAAATAGGAGCCACCAGCTCTATATTATCAAATCGATGAAAAGTGTCGAACATTCTTTTTGAGTATTCACTATTATTCCAGTTCCCCACCAATACTAACTTATAGCCAGGTAATTGAGAGAATGCCGATAAAATCATTTCGATGTTGTTCTCAGGTTCGATCCGGCATACGGAAAATGAATAGTCACCGGGATTCTTATTCCCATATTTCATATGGTCCCCACCATATTCAATCAATTCACTGTTCTTTGCATAGCTCTCTCTCAGGTGATTACTGATCTCTTCATTGTCCGCAATAATTACATCTGCAAATTTCACGCCTATACTTTCGGATAGCTTTAAATATTTTCTTATTAGCGGGCTCCACTTTGCCCTCTTCCACTCAAGACCATCGATATGAAGGATGATCCGCTTACGGCTGAATATCCGTACAAATGGCAAAATCAAAGCACCGGAAACCCCCAGGATAAGTAATGTATCTGTACAAAACAATGCCCATACAATAGACACAAAATCATAAATAATACTTTGAAAACCATTTGCAGCCAATGGCAGATATATCTTACGTACGTTCCCAAACGGCTGCTCTCTTTCCTCTTTGGAATATGCCTTTTTACTGCAAAAAATAGTGAACCGGAACTTGTCCTCTAGCCTTTGAAGCAATTGTTCTGCCAATGTTTCAAAACCACCATAACGGGCAGGTACCCCAACAGTACCTATAATTGCAATACGCTTATTCGCCAATCTCTATACTTTTGATACGTGAATGTATTTATTATATATCCCGATGTTCTCATCAATTATCTTATACAGCTCAAAATGTTCCTTTACATATTCATAGCTGTTTTCGCCCATTCGCTGCCGGAGTTCCCTGTCCTCTATCAACCGTTGCAGACGTTCTGCCATCATAGCGGTATCTTTAAAAGGCACTATATAACCATTATGATTATCCAATACTACCTCATTACAGCCTGCCACGTCATAAGTAATAATAGGCCTGCCTACAGCACCGGCTTCCAGTAAAGACTTCGGAAGCCCTTCCCGCCAGGAGGGCAATACCACAATATCAGCTTCCTGGTACACCTTCGTCATATTCCGCTGGTTTCCCAACCACTTGATCCATCCCTGCTCCTGCCATTCAAGCAGTTGTGACTCCTGGATAGAAAATGGATGCCCTGCATCAATTCCACCACAAAGTACAAACTCAACATGCTTCAATCCCTTCTCTCCCCTTATAATCCTGGATACCTCTACAAACTCATATATACCCTTAGACGAAAGCATTTTGCCAGGTAATAATACTCTCACTATATCACCTTCCGGGAATGGTGTTAACGCAAAGTTCTTCATATCAACACCACACCCTCTTATCACGTACCCATTTTCTTCGTTAATAATTCCATACTTTTTAAATAGATTGTAATCCGTATTATTCTGAAAAATGGCGATCACTCTCTTATTCTTATAGATCATCTTCAGCATAACAATCAGAATTCTCCTTAAGACGCCTGTTTTAAGATTATTTATAGTAAACAGGTATCCCAATCCGGTATAAGTATTAAAGATGATAGCCTTCGTTCCAAGTCCGGCCAGTGTTCCAAGTAATATAATCTTTAAACCCAACTGGTGAATAACCGCAGGATTCACATCCCTGTATATTTTCCTGATTTTGAATATATTGCTGATAATGCTCAGTGGTCCCAACCCAAAACGGCCCAACGGAAGTTCATGGAAAATAAAGCCCAGGCCGGTAATTTCTGCAGATCTTCCCGTATCTGCGGCTAATACATGTATCTCATATCCCAGTTCCTGCATTATCTGCGCCTGCTCTTTCCTGTTGGTGAGGAAAAACACATCAATATTGGTTACAATAAATGCCCTGGGCTTATTAGTGTTCATCTGATTCTCAATTATTTAATAATAGCTTTATTGTAAAGCTCATAATACAACCCTACTTTATCCTTCCACTTAAAACGTTGAAGAATATGCTCCCGGTACGGTTCGAGCACCGCTTTTGCAGGTAGTATCACGTCTCCTGGTTCATTAATATCATACGAAAATACACTGTTTAAGAATATTTCCGGGAATGCTCCTTTCCATGGTACAAGGGGATATACGCCACAACCTAGTGCCTCCAGTGTTACTAACCCGAATGCTTCGGATTCACAGGCTGAAATAAAATAATCTGCCGTATGGTAATAAGCCGGTATTTGATCGAACATTACTTTACGGATCAATTGTATATCAGCATTATCTTTAATTTCAGCAACTACCACATCATGTAAATCCCCATCGCCTATTAACAACAACTTTGCCCGGGGATACACCGCTTTAATCTTTTTAAAGAACCTGATTACATTTAATGGTTTCTTATATTCCGTAAGCCTTCCTACACTTATAAAGGAAGGAGCTTCGCTTTCCATCCGGGGCACATTAGGCAATCTGAAAGCAGCATCATCATATCCGTTATGAACAACAACGGTGTCTATACCAAACGTCTTCTTCAATTCTACCTTACAGAATTCAGAAACAGTAGTTACATAGCTGGCTCTGCGAGCCACCAGCTTCAACAATTTGGTTTCGAGAATATAATAGATAAGATTTTTAAGACTCCCTTTACGTTCATCTGCAGTGGCAAAATGAATCGTATATATATATCTGCAGTTAAAAAAACTGGCCAGATAAGCTACAATGCCAAACTTCGCAGAATTAATATGTACAAGGTCATAGTCCCTGATAAATTTGAAGAACATCGAAACTCTGTATGTCAATGCCTTAACAAGGAAAAACCGATGGTTTCCTTTTCGTTGCGGTTTATCCAATATGGAAAAATCAATATCCTTCTCCTGCGCAAAATATTCATTAAACGCTTTATTGATACTATCAAGATGTGGCTCAAAAGCAACACGATATCGTTTACTATTATTCAAACAAAAAAGATTTATAGGGATTATACTCTTTATAACCGTCGTTATCGCTAAATAACCTGTTAATTGAAATGAAAGAATTGAGTATAAAGACAGCCAGTACAACTGTTCTTATACTCCTTCTTTTAATGAGACAAATAAGGTTTGGAATGATCAGTATTTCTAATACCCGGAAATATATAGAAGTCCTGTTGGCCACCTCAGACATAGAGTTAAATACCATGAATAACACAAACCCATAAATGTACAACATCAATACCTCCTCGCTATATGCAAAATTTGCTTTCAGGGACTTTCTGAATATAAGCAAGAGAGCAACTATTATAAATCTCAATATGAGAGAAGAACTCAATCCGATTTTCTGTACAAAAAGATCGGACAACAGTAAACCCGAAACCTTAGATTGTACCGCTGCAATTGGAATAAATCTTAATACGGTTGTTACAATAGAAAAAAGAGGAATAACCAAAAATACAAAAGAGACCGCCACTATCATTATCAGCTTCATTGTACTGATAGTACGGGTACAAATGTAGTACACCGGTAATACAACAATAGCAGAATAATGAATAGTAATGGCTATAACAGAAAAGAAAAGAAATCTTTTCAGATTTCTTTCAAATGCAGCAGAACAAGCAATAAGTACAATTCCCATCGCCAATCCCTGCCTCATTTGCCCCATTTCCTTTACAATAAAGAAAGAGGAAAAATAAAGGAGTAGTGAAAGGAAGAAGAACGGAGAATATTTATTGATGAAAAAGCTGTAACAAATAGTTACAACAATAGCAACAAATAACAGAAAGCTATTAAATCCTGTTTTGGCAAATAAAGAATTCAGGAATGAAAAACCAGGTTCAATACCCGTTGACCAAAAGCTACCTGCTGTTGAATAGGTGAAGATATTCTGATATTCGTTGATGTCAAATCCTACAAGCCTTGTGCCGGCAAACAACGCGAGAAAAAAAATACAAAGGAAAAATAACGGTTTTTTAAGCCTGTTGAGGTGGGTATTAAAAATCTCAATTAAGGCCAACAAAGAAAAAACAGTATTAATCAGATAATAAATCATTTAATTAATAATTTCAACCCATTTTTGTATAATATTCTCAGTGGAAAATTGTGTAGAATATGATACAGCCTTATGGCCCATCTCAGTTCTCAGTTCTTCGCTATCCATCAACAATTCCAGCTTACCTTTAAAGTCTTCAATATTGAATGGTTTTACCAGGAACCCGTTTTCTCCATTCACAATCACTTCCCTTGGGCCCGTTTCGCAATCAAATGATACAACAGGCAATCCTATCGACTGGGATTCCAGCAATACAAGCGGAAGTCCTTCAAATCTTGAAGATAAAGCATAAATAGAAGCCCTATAATAATAATCCTGAATATTCTTAACCGCCGGAATAATTTCAAGATGATCTCCCGACAACTTATACTCCCCGGCTTTCTTCAGCAAATTCTCCCTTTCCTCTCCATTTCCAATAATAATCAGCTTCCAGTCCGCATGCTTTTCTTTTAACCCCGCCCAGGATTCAATCAACATATCAAATCCTTTCTGATTGGTCAAACGCCCTACACCCAGCACTACCTTTTTATCATAGCTGTTCACAGGGGCCGCATTGATAGTAGCAGGATTATAAATACGCAACACCTTATCAGATTTGAATTTCTTCCTGTATACAAGAAAATCTCCTTCAGTGATAGTAACGATCTTATTAATGAAGAGGATTCCCAATCTTCTTGCCAGATTTATAACCGGACCCTTAACACTTAAGTTAAAGTGTTCCCAGCCTATTACCTTTATCTTCCTGTTGAACAGCCTTAAAGGTGCCGTAAAGATGCATAAGTCCATACCTACCCCGATAATATAGTCTGCTCCCTTTGTCTTTTTACGTAAAGCATTTAATAAAGCAGCATAATCCTGTATCAGCCCTCCTCCTTTCTTATTAAGTAAATAGGAAACGTCTACATCATTATGGAGATCATAAAAACTCTCACCATGATTATACATACATACAATTTCCACATCATAGCCTCTGCTCGCAAGTTCGTTGGCAATTACACAGGTTACTCTTTCTGTTCCCGCCGGTTTAGATATTGTGTTTATTAAAAACTGTACTTTAATATTCATTTTTATAATTCCTGCTATTTGATCTTTCCTACTATTTTCTGGATCTGTTTATCCCAATCATATAATTCCCGTCCGGCTTCACGAATCTCCGATCCCTTTACTTTTAAATTCTTAAACCAGTTCACAAGTTCATCCATTGGAATAATTGATTCGTTATTGGGTACTATAAATACAAAAGGTTTATCCCTCAAATCCACATCATCATATCCAATAATAAAGGATAAACCATAGTAACAATACTCCATATTTTTAAGAGACGATAAGAAATTCAGCTTTCTTTTATAAAGCCCTAGTGCACCTACCCCAATATCCGCATTCAAAAGCAGGTTTTCCAGTTCTTCTCCTGTTTGAGGCCCATGAAATACTATATTTTCCAGGCCTAACTCCTGCCGCAGCTTTTTCAGGTTGGGAATCTCTTCTCCATCTCCAAGCAAATGTAATTCAATAATAATATGATTTCCTGGCTGTTCCTTGTATTTTGCTATACCATAAAATAATCTTTCGAGACCATGCCAGAAATTAAAGTTCGATACACAAATTAATCTTATCCTGTCAGGTAATCTTTCTCTGTTTATCTCCTTTTTAACAGAAAAATCATACCCGTTATTGATCTTAATTGTCTTAATTCCATATATCTCCTCATAAGGTTGCGTAGTAACAATATAATCAATCTTCGATTTTAAATGATGGATAGCCAGGTTATCTAACAGTAGTAAATAATGCCCCCAGCCACCAACTTCTTCTTTATAGGGATAAGTAGGTACTTCCAGCAAAACCTTTCTCGCCGTTTTCCGCAATGTAGAAAACCAGAAATTATATAACGAAGTATAATAGGTTTTTCTTATGTATACAAGATCCCAATTTATCTTGCTTTTTCTAAAAAAATGATTCAGTTTAAGAGGAAGTCGTATGAAAAGATCTATTTTATTCTTTATGGTCATTAACAGATAATCGTCAATATACACGTTACGGTTCTTAATCATTACATGAGTTAATTCATAACCCAATCCACTAAAAGCCTTCATCTGGCCCGTAACCTTCTTTACTACACCTAGTTCTTTGAAGTCCGCATAATCGATTAATGAAACATAAAGCATTCTTAACATTTACTCACATTTTAATATAATCTAATCAGGCACCGATGGTATGCCTCGTCTCTGGAGCAATGACTTAATTTGTTTGCATATAGTTGAAAAGTCCCCCGATAATAATACTCCCAGGCACACCGCTAACATCCCGGCAATGCCTTTTAACATAAAGTTTAAGAAAACCCCATCAATTTTTACAAAATGTATATAACTCAGCTCTATCGACAATACAAGTACGAATAATAGGAATGGTTTGAAAAAAATACTAAAAAAATTCCATAATGAGCTATTTAAAATCCTCATTAACAAAAAATACGTTATAAAAAAATTAACTGCGTAGGATATTGTCACACCATAAGCCACACCAAGGGTAGAATGCGTTATAAAAACACCATAACAAATTCCCATAACAACTGTTACACATGAAATTAAACCGGATATAAACAGCATCCTGGTATTATTGGCCGCCTGAAAAATAGCTCCCGAACTCGAAAGAACAATCTGAAGACCTACACTCCATGATAAAATCTTAAATACAGGTACTGCCGGCTCCCATTGTCCCCCAAAAACTATATAAATGATTTCGCTGGCAGCAAAATGCATAAAAACTGATAAAGGGAAACCAATGATAGCCAGAAAAAAGGCGATTTTCTTATATCCATCAAAGATTTTCTTTTCGTCATTGGCAAAATCGGAGAAAAAGGGGTGTATAATAGGAGATAAAACATAAGTCAGATTCTCAAGCGGAAGCAGCATTAAACGATATGCCTTGTCATAATAACCCAGGGTCGAAGTACTCAAAAACTTCCCAATAAACAGTGTATCAAGATTCCGGGAAAAATAAGTGACAAAATTGAAGAAAAACTGGTAAATAGAGTATTTGTAAATCTTCCTTAATGAAGCTATCTCTATTTTGAACGACAAACGCAAAGGGTGTAAACTATAGTTGACCGTAAATTCAACAATTGCTGTTAAAACAGAATAAATAATCAGGGAATAAACACCTGCTCCCAGAAAAGCGGCTCCAATACCTACAAATCCTACAGCTATCCTTATAATAAAAGTTCTTATGGCGATGAACTGAAACTTCTTTGCCTGTACTAACAATGAATTGGGTACAATATTAATACTTACAAAAAATATCAGCAAAGAGAGCAAACGGCAGATATTCTCCAGAACAGGTCTGTTATAAACAGCAGCGATGATACTGGCTAAAATAAAAAAAACGATAGCCAGCATCGCTCCAAAATAAAAAGTAAAAGAGAATATATTCGCAATCTCTTCTTTGTTCAGTAATTTATTCTGTATAACTGCAGCTCCTATCCCAAAATCAGTCAACAAGTTGAAGAACGTGATAAATACCATAGCAATAGCTACTACCCCAAAATCATCAGGAGTTAATAAACGTGCTAGTATCCCCGTTATAACTAACTGAACGATTAATCCAATATATTTAGAAATAGCTGTAAATAGTACCGCTGATACAAATTGTTTCTTAAGTGAAGACATGCTGAAATTTTTTTAAAAACCGTTAAACGGGGTCGAACAATAGAATAAGAATAATAGGTGGTGTGATAACACCAGCATATAAAGGTTTCAGCTATCAAAATGTTACATTGTCCATTACATTAATACATCATTAAGCAGTTTCTTCATCGACAGATATATGAAAATCAGTATGCCCCCCAGTAATCCGCCAATTACCAGTCCTTTTAACATACCTATTTTATTCTGCTCCAACGGTAATATCGGCGTATCAATTACCTGCACAACGGGTGTCTCCTGTGCCATTGTTATCTTGCTGAGTTCCAGGTTCTTGATTACCTCTCCAAACATTGTCTGTAAAACCAGCTTATCACGGGTCTGTACCTCCGTAGGTACACTTGCCACCTGCCTGGCAGGATTTATATTCAGTTGCTGGGTCTGCGCTACTGAATATGTTTTCTTGTTCAATAATATTTCCAGGGAATCGGCCGTTGCCTGTAACTTATCTACGTTCACCTTCGAACGTTTTGTTTTAGTAGCTACATAAAAAGAAGTTGCTTCCTGTACAAGCAACTCAGTAAATACTTTAGAGAACATTTCATTCCGCGATATAACCCGCACAGCAATAAAGTTAGACTTCTTATCAGGCTTGGTAACTGTAAGATTATTCTCCGCGATATGCTTCTGAATGATATTCAAAACACTATCCTGCAAACGGGTGTATGTACTCCTCTCCTGGTTATAAGGGAAATTTATCTTGTTTAATCCGGCTTTGTTCTTCCATTTATCTCTGTAGTCATATGAATCCAGATACACATCAGCCAGCGTCACTTTTTTACGATCAATATTTATGGAAGATAACAGCACTCTTTCTAACAGTAATCTCGACTGTAGAAATGTTATAATATTATCAGGAGAAAATACCCCTACATCACTACCGCCACCCAGGTCAATACCAAACTGACTGGCGATTCCTGCATAAGCACTCAAGCCTCCCCCACCACTTTTACCATCCTCCAGTACAAAGGTTAATTCCCCTACATACTCAGGCTTATGAAAAAAAGCAAATGTTAATCCTGCAGCTGCACCTAATATTCCAAATATCAAAATGATTAACCACTTTCCCAGAAAATACTGCATCCACTCTCTCAGTTTCAACACTAGTTCCTTCAGAGATATTTCATCATTTTTTTTATCGGATGCCTGGTAAGATTTTTCCATATTACAATATACATTAACTAAAATTCCAGTCGCCTGACGTTTCTTATTTCGAAGCATTTATAATCGTAACAATTACCAATGCCAGTGATGCCATCGCACTTGCAAGTCCTACAGTTGCTGCTGCAGTCAGACCCTTCCTATCCGGTTTGGTAGGAACGTATATCTCTGCACCAGGCTTTACTTTTGGATAACTGTTGAAAAAAACAGCCCTTCTTGTACTCTTTACTTCACCATTGGCATACACAATGTAACTCCTTCTCCTTAAAGCCTGAGAGGTGAAACCACCCGCCCCCCGCACATAACTTCTGAATGAAAAATTCTTGTCGAACCGTACCTTCTTAGGAAAGTAAATTTCTCCGAATAACTGCACGGTTTGTAATTTCTTCGGCACCTTTATCACATCCCCCTCTTCCAGCAAAAGATCATATTTTGATCCAGGATGCTCCAGTATCTCATTCAATTCTATACCCAGTAACTGTTCCTTACGCTCTACAGTATTTCTTACTCTTTCAATATCAGTACTATCCTTCAATTTGTTGTAAAAAACCTCCAACTTGCTGAGTAACAACGCACTGTCAGATGCATTTATGAATGTTTTGCGCAGTAATACAGCTCCCTCAGCCGAAGCCTCCGGGCGTAAACCACCCGCTCTTTTGATCACATCTGAAATACGCTCCTTCTTGGTGTTAATAGCATATATACCGGGATATACAATTTCGCCATCCAGTTCTATATTCGCCTGTTCCTTGTAAGAAGGAGACTTACGGATCATCACCTCGTCAAACGGCTGCAAAATATAGCCGGCCGCATCTTTATGTTCCGACAGGTCTGCGTTAATATCAAACTGCTGTGTGATAGCCATACGATAATCTGAAGAATCATATGCACCACCTGTACGTATACGACGGGAAATTTCCACATGCTTCAGGCTTGCAGCATCCTTCAATCCGCCTGCCAGCAGGATCAGATCTTCAAGATGCATACTGTCTCCGTAATTAAAATAACCAGGCTGGCTAACCTCACCATCGATCTTTACCTGATATTGCTCCCGGATCTGCAACTTGGAAAATATAATAACACTGTCTTCCCGCTGTAATACAACCTTCTCGCTGCCATTGATAACATCCTGTACATTGAAACTGATAATGGAAGGTGTAAAATCTGCCTGCAAACGACGGATTATACCTCGGGACATAGCCGCTACTTCCTTTACTCCATCCGCTTTTTTAATAAGGTCGCTTACTGTCATGTTATCATCCAGTGAATAATCCCCGGGATGAAAAACAGCGCCGGATATAGTAACACGATTTGTATATCTGTTTAAAATAGAGTCTATAACAAACCTGTCACCAGACTTTAAATGAAAAGTGTCCACCTGGTCAGCTGAAACATTCACCACTTCCCTGGCTTTGTTGTTTACCCGGATTGCTTTGATGATATCTTTGAAAGAATTATCAGTATAACCACCTGCAAAATCTATAACATTCTGCAAGGTCTCATTCTCTTTTGCTTCAAAAATAGCCGGCCGCTTTATCTCTCCCATCAACTCCACACGCATTTTATAGGCCTCTACTTTCACAATATCCTGATCCTGTAATATTATATTATTGGTTAAATCTCCACGAATAAGAAAATCATACAAATCAAAAGTGGCCACCTTCTGCCCGTTACGTATTACCTGGATATTACGAAAAGAACCATTTTCATCAGGGCCCCCGGAAACATACAACGCATTTGCCACAGATGCCAGCGAAGGAAGTGTATAAGTTCCTGGCCGCATAATCTCTCCAATCAGTACTACCCTGATACTTCTGATATTACCCAAAGAAATCTGCACCGAAGTATTCCCCGTTTTTATACCACTGTAAATAGTTGACAATTGTTTGGTAATGCGTGTCCGGGCTTCCTCTATAGTAAGACCGTTTACATATACAGGCCCTATATAGGGAATACGCACAAAACCATCTGGAGTAACTTTTACAGTATGCTGTACCTCAGAATAACCATACACGTTTATTACCAGTTCATCCTCTGTTGCCAGACGATAATTCGCAGGAGTTGCCATCCGCAGGTTAGGTTCAAATGTCAGATTTTTATTACTAAACAACTCCGTGCCAAAAACCTTACGGCGCCTCATTTCCTTTTCAAAATCTTCCTGATTTTTAATCCGCTTGTATTGTTCCTGGTAATAATTCAATGTATCTAATTGATTATCACCATTGTACCTGCGAGAAGTAGAATCCTGGGGCTCATTTCGGTTATTGGAAGAGTTGCCACTCAATTCCTTATCCAGGTTTAGTTGCATAATACGCGCCTTCAGCTTGCTTACTTCCGTATCAGGAATCCCTTTCTGCGCAGCATACTGATCAATTTGAGAGTAAGACACATTATTCTTCTTCATCTGTGCCACCAACTGCCTTACCTGATCGTCAGACATATTGTCTACTTTCATCTGGCTTATCTGAGACTGAGACATTGACGAAATCTGCGCCTTAACACAAAGGCCAACACACAATAATAACAACTGTAGTAATAATATCTTCTTCAACATGAATTGAATAATAAGCTATTTGGATTAAAAAAACATCATTCAGAACCTGCTCACACTATCAATCAAACCAATTCAGCATAATAAGGTGCAAATCTATTAAAAATAACATATAAATATTAACTTGATGGAAATCAGTATAATGGAATAAAAAAAGGTACCATCCCTTTACATCTGTAAAAGAACAGTACCTGAATATAGTGTAATGGTTACTAGCGGTTTACAGTACCATACAATAATCGTAGATATCTCTGCTCAATAATATTCCGGTAAAGGAAGAAAGGCAGCTGTACCAATGCGAAAACTGTTAGAAGATACGGATATGGCCAGCAATAGTACAAAGCAATAAATGCAATCAGCAACCGGGCATATTCCAGATAAAAAACCCAACGTCTCTGCTCCAGGATTGCCCCGCTGTTTATTAGCGTCAGCAATATTACCAATGTTACACATATTTGTGCAAAAACAGGAATATAATTCTCAAACAATAGAAAAAAGAAGAGTATAGTAATAATCCCACCTGTCTGCCATGCCACATAATACTGCAGCCTGCCGGTATTACCTGTCCTTTTACGGTTTTTCGACAGAAAATGCTCTTCCAGCTTCGGACGGATAGCAGGGTCTATATAATCCGGCTTACCGAATATTACCTTCCACTTAGCTCCAAATCCTTCAGTTTGCCTTACGGTATATAGTATTTCAAGGATAAAATGAAAATGCTGCCATAAAAAGCTATGACTGTCCAGCGGTTTTGTAAGCCCATATTCCGGCTCCTCATCTTCTACCGCGAAAGTTCCAAACAACTTGTCCCATATAATAAACACATCCCCATAATTATGATCCAGATACTTCTCATTCGATGCATGGTGTACCCTGTGATGAGACGGCGTTACGAAGATATATTCCAGGATGCCCAGTTTCCCGATGGTCCGGGTATGTATGAAAAACGGGTACAACCCATGTACCAGCTGCACACTCACGATCATCGCCGCCGGAAAACCGATAACCGGTAATACCGACCAGAAAGCCATCCTGAAAAATGCCTGGAAAACAGTAATTCTCGCAGATACAGTATAGTTAAAGTCCTCACTCTGGTGATGCACTACATGCGCTGCCCACAAAAGGTTTACCTCATGTGCCAGCCGGTGATACCAGTACCAGATAAAATCTGTTAAAATCAGGAGAGCAATCCATAGCAGCACACTCGATTTGATATCAAAAATGGCAAAATGCTGATGGATGTAATCATATATGAAATAGAAGATCCCAACGGTGAAAGTATCCAGCAAACGCTCCGCAATACCAATACTAATATTACTTACAGTACTGCTGAAACCGAAATAATTCTTTCCGGTTTTACGCGCAACCAGGTATTCTATGCCCATCAACCCCAGAAACAGCGGGATGGCCCATGCCATATAATTTAAATGCACAATAATAAGTTTCGAATTACGGGTAATAGCTTATAGCCCTGCATAGGCACAAAGCAATAATCGAAACAATATTACACAATTAAATTAAATAGTCCACCATTTAAGTAGACTATTTAATTTCTCTGTAAAAGGTCATTGATAATGAGATGTTATGACCGCAGGCCGGCCCTGAAACCAATAGGAATTTCTACCTTTTCAAAAGAAGGCTCATGCTGATTCATAATCTCTGCAATGGTCATAGGCTGATGGATCTGGGTATTGAAACCCTGTTTGCCGGACAATGACTGCGCCTTTGATACAGACAACTTGCCAAATTCGTACTTGGCAATCAGCCTTCCCTTACGCATTAATGCACTGTCTACCTGAGACAAATCACTATTAAAAGTACATACCACCTGCACGTTCATACAGTCTGCCAGTAACCCGTCCGATAAATTCAGCAGGTTGGACACGGAAGAGTTACCCGTAGTTTTCCTGTCCATAATGATATTCTCTGCGTCTTCTATCACCAGTATAGTATTGGGGTTATCTATTAACAGATCTATGAAGTCCGGTTGCATAATATTACCCGCCACTGCAGGCGACAGGAACAGCACTCGTTTCTTCAACCTTCCTATCAGATAGCGCAGGTAAGTTGTTTTGCCAGAGCCGGGAATCCCGTGCAGCAATACAATCCCTTTATCATCATTGGTATTCAGCCGCTTAAAGATCAGCTGATCAATCGCCATGAAATCATCCTCATAATAAAGACCCAGGTCCAGCTTCGTTTTTTTGAACTCCATACTTTTCAATACCAGTCCTTTATCTCCCATCGTAATGAGATTGATCTCGTACTGCTTCCGCTTCTCCCTTTGCCGGTACTTACGCACCAGCGTAGTCACATCTTTAATAAAGGTATCCGCTTTCCCGTTGTGCAGGATCTCGCAATAATCTTCTCCGAACTCGGCCATGCAGCCATTGTTCAGTACTATCAGCGCAATATCATGCTTATATTCCTTGTCCTTACTACCGATTTCCTCACGCTGGTAAATACCCACTATACTGTCTGCATAAGCTGTTTTAAAGGCAACGAGCGACTTCTCACCATTAATTGTATATATGAAGCTGATACTGGGTACCGCATTAAAGTAATACAGGTAAAAAGCTTTGCTGTCCAGCAATCCGTTTCCAAAAATATGTTCCCCTGATATCACCTTTTGCTGTAAAATATTATCCATTTCAGTTTTAAATAAATGATCAATGTTGTTTAATAGGTAATCATATACCGGTACGCCCCAGGCGCCCGGTAATGATTACGGGGTTAATTGCAAACTAAGACAAAAACAATATCATCTTAAAATAAATTCGGCGGGATAAGATTACCCCACCGGGTAAATACAAATTCTACTTACTACTCAAATATTTTTTATAAAAAAACCCGGTCTGCTATTTAACGGACCGGGCTATATAACGCTAACGAGTATATTATGTTAGTGCATATCCTGTCCTTTTAGCATTGAAAATTTCAATACTATCACAGCCATTACGGTATATGTTTCCTGGTATTCCTGTCATTCAGTACTAAATGAAAAAAGCCCCGGAAACTCGTCCCGGGGCTCGTTATATATAAAGTTAATTATCTCATATAAAACTGTAACATGCCCGGAACTTACGACCACAACCCTTTGCAAAGGATGCAGGCGCTGTGTTCATATGTGTGTTTGACTTTAGCATGTTTTAAATTGATTTGTTAAGGCCACAAAGATAAAATGATTATTACAATTTTAACAAATATTTCGCATATTTATTTTAAAAAACAATATGCCGGTAACATACAGTTACCGGCATCACAATTACATCATACCACAGGGGCATTAACAACAAAGGATATTAAAATGGTCGACCCGCTTATATAAGTAACATGCTTTCTGCATCTGATTCAGCCTTCTCTGCCTCTGCACCTGCATACTCATTTGCCAATCTTTGCATCTGGCGGATATGCCTTTCAATATGCTTTGTAAGGAAATAGATATACTGATAGATATCCAGTTTACCCAAATGGTTTACAGACATATTGGTTTGCACCAGAAAGCCTTCTCCGTTTTTAAGTAAACTAAGATTATACATAGATTGAGCAAACTGTTGTTTCAGTAAAACCCTGATATCACGCATATCCTGTAACCCGCTGGGCTCAAGATGTTCAGGTCTGATCCATCCAAATGAACGGCTTCCTATCACATCAATCTTACTGAATGTTTCCTGGTAATTACCGGGAATAATGATCGAGTTACTGGTATTCTTACGGTCCAGCGCGCGACGTGTACTTTTGTTTACTATCAGCAACAGGAAATAGTTTGTCAGGCTGATATGTTCCAGCACTTCACGGATATTCCATTGTCCGGCATCCGGTTTAAAATGCAACAGATCAGGTTCTTTTTCAAACCAGGTGTCCAACTCCCTGAAGTTGGTTAGCAAAGCCTCTCTTACAACTTGAATTACGTTTCTCATGATCTCTCTGTTTGGGGTTATGTCCCTACCTGATCCACTTTCTGTACGGGCAGCGCATAACGTATTATAGAATTATTATTGCCATTTTTATCATCCCCCGGCTTTCAAATAAAAAACCCGGCTCCTTCTAACGGACCGGGTTTGTATCACATAAGTTAATTATGTTCTTACATACCATGCCCATGCAATCGCATCATCACCGCCGATAGTTTACAGCAGTGTATACACTTTACAGTTATCAAATTCTTGTCTTGCTCAATCATCATTTCGGCTCTTACAAAGCAAAAGGTCCCGCAATTCCTGCGGGACCTTTGTTTTATCATTTGGTAACTTTAATCGTTAGCATTTGGTGCAACATACCCGCAATTCATCTCTGACCTGCTTTTGTTTACAGGACATCGCTGAAATTGTATATTTTGGATTGCGTTTCATTTTTTTATTGCTACACAAAGATATTTTTTATTTTTTTTATTTACACATATTTCCTAATAAATTTTTTCTATTTGCGTATAGTCCGCAATCAGAACAACCGCAATTGAATTTGCGGACGCTGAAATAACTCAGTATTGTATTCAAAACGCTCCAGATTAAGACCATGCTTCTTCGTATGGATCTTAAACTGTTGCTTTATCAGGTCCGCAATATTCCCTTCCCCTCTCATCCGTCTTCCTGCAACACTATCATTTACCTGCCCTCCATGCATACTCTCAATCAGATGCCATACCTTATCTGCCCTGTCCGGGAAATTCTTATACAACCAGTCATTAAAAATGATCTTCACCGCATCATTCAACCGCACCACAGTATACCCTGCAAACTTAGCGCCGTTCGCTGCCGCCGTTTCCAGTAACCCCGGCATCTCATGATCATTCAGCCCCGGTATCATCGGGGCCGTCATAACTCCTACAGGTACACCCAGTTCACTCAGCTCCTTCACTATCTTAAAGCGCTGCTGCGCAGTAGTTGTACGTGGCTCCATTTTCAAACGCAGGTCTTCCTGCTGTGTAGTAACAGATACATACACACACACCAGGTTTTGGGCCGCCAGCTGCTGCAGGATATACTTATCCCGCAATACCAGCGAATTCTTTGTAATGATACCTATAGGCTGTTTGTATTCCAGCGCTATTTCCAGCAGTTGCCTGGTAATAAACATTTTCCGCTCCAACGGCTGATAACAATCCGTATTACCGGACAATGATATAGGCTTAGGTACCCAGTTTTTATTATCAAGGAATTTACGCAACAGCTCAGGAGCATTCTTCTTTACAACGATCTTTCTTTCAAAATCCAGTCCGGCACTCATTCCCCAGAACTGGTGGGCATTCCGCGCATAACAGTAAATACAACCATGTTCACAGCCCTGGTAAGGATTCATGGAATACCACATACCCACATCCGGGCTATCCACCTTATTGACCAACGTCTTCGCATGCTCCTCTATCACCTGCGTAGGCACATCCGCCTGCCACCACTCATCAATTCCCTCTACATGTTCCTGTGCATACTCCTCCTTCAGGTATCTGTTCTTAGGATTCAACTGGGCTCCACGTCCCTTGTAATAAGGGTTCTCCGGAACCCCTTCCTGAAAAGGCAAGGTCATAGCTAATATTTTTAGTAAAAATACTAAATATATTAGCTAATTACCAAATTAGATAATCTGCATCTGCTGCATCAGGAAAGTGGCATTCTTATTCCTGGCCACCCCTTCCCTGATCCGGTAATCAAAAAACAGCTGATCTTCCCGTATCGTACTTTCAAAACAATAGTTACTGATCTTCTGCGGGTACGTCTCTTCCAGATGCCCCAGCTCCAGGTCATGTGTAGCGATCATCCCCAGACAATGATATTGTAAAAAATGCTCTATCAGTTTGCGGGAACCCGATAACTTATCTTCGGAATTAGTTCCTTTTAATATCTCATCCAACAGGATAAATACCTTCTCCCCCGTTTTCAGCACTTCAACTATCTGCTGCAACCGTAACAATTCTGCCTGGAAGTAAGAGGTATGCTTCGCTATTGAATCTTTAATACGCATCGATGTCATAATCCTCATAGGACTACAGGCAAACGATTCCGCACACACCGGCATCCCACTCAGCGCCAGCAATAAATTACTGCCTACACTACGCAGGAAAGTACTCTTTCCACTCATATTAGACCCGGTAATGATCAGGAAATGCTGCGGATCGCCAATACGGATATCATTCCGCACACAATCATCTGCAGGGATCAACGGATGCCCCACTCCCTTTGCTACCAGCTGTGCTGTATGCTCATTTACCTGCGGATAAATATATTCAGGATGATTAAACGCAAAAGTAGCCATGCTGTTCAACGCTTCCATCCTGGCTATTACATCCATCCAGCCCGGTACTTCTTTTTGATAACGGGCCTTCCAGCGCTCTATAGCAAAAACACAATGCAGGTCATACAATACAAAGGAGTTCAGGAATACCCCTACCAGCAGGTTCATTCGCTGGTCCAGTGCATTACAGATACGGGCCAGCCGGTGTAACGCTGCATTGGCGGAAGCGGCCTTTTCTTTATGCTCATTGAGCAAAGACGCTCCATCAATTTCTTCTTCATTAATAAGCTTCAGCAATAAAGCAAACTTGCTGAAAATCTTTTCTTTATTAGAGATCAGCTCATGCTGCGCATTTACCTTTTTCACATTACTACCCAGTACCACCCAGTTAATACAAAGGAAAATACTGATAGGATAATATTCATTCGAGATGAAATAATACACAATAGCTCCTATCAGCAAAGCCGGGCTTACCCAACGTACAATATTCAGCCATTTCTTTCCCTGGAACTCCAGCGGTAACTGTAACCATTTATACAGCGATGTCACATCTCCCGGCTTCTCCTCTGCCAGCACAGATTGTGCTGTTAGTAACTGCCGGAACTTAAACCTTGGTACCAGCTTGTGAATGGCTTCCTGTGTATGCACAATATCCTGCACCTCCTTTAACGGTTCCTGCAGACAGTCGGCCAGTTTACGGCTTCCCATCAGCGTACCCGTACGGTTCATATGAGAATAAAGAGAGGAATGCCCGAATACGTCCAGGTCTCCGGTATAGGGATGCTGCTCATTCGAATATCCTTCCCCGTTCTGAAACCCAGACTGCCCGGTAGTGGCCAGTCTCCATTCCTTTTCATTCAGGTCCAGTAATGTCTTTGATAAAGTAAGATGGTCCTGCAGCCCCTGATACTTACTCAGGATATATATAAATGCAACTGCCAGTAATACGATCGGCAATAACCAGATCAGTGCAAAATTATCCCGGAAATAAAGGTATCCGCAAAATAAAGCGGCAACAAAACAGAAAAGCCTTACCCATCCAAGGCCACTCAGACGTTGTTGTAACTGCAAAATTTCAGCTTTGTAATCGTTGACCTGCTGTTCGTAAATAGAGATAGGGGGCATGGGTTATTTTATTAAAAATGGAAGATCAGTTACGCAACTGATCTTCCAGCTATATTTAGGCATATTGTCTCTTCAACAGTTCCGGATATTCCAGACTCACCTTCATGATCAGCTCTCCGAATAAAGTATTTACCCACGCAAACCACGGGCGGGTAAATTTAGTAGGATCATTCTTGTGGAATGATTCATGCACAAAACCAGTATCACCATCTGTATTACGTATAGTACGCAAACACTCTGCTATTTCTTCTTTATCACTGCTGGTCAGCGCCTTCATAATAATACTCATTGGCCAGATGTAATCCGGACCGGTATGCGGACTACCTACTCCATCTCCGTATTTTCCTTTGTAGAACCAGCAATGGAAGCTGCTCCATACAAAATGACGGGAAGCCTGGTATAAAGGATCGTCTGCTGTCGTATATCCCAGGTATGGAATAGATAACAAACTAGGTACGTTGGTATCATCCAGGAATAAACGGTTACCATAACCGTCCACTTCAAAACCAAACATATTGCCCAACTGCGGATGAGGAACGATCGCATATGCTTTGATAGCCCTGTCTACTTCATCTGCCAGGTCCGTACATTCCTTTGTAAATGCAGCATCCTTAAACACCACATCACTCATCTCTGCCAGCTGACGCAGTGATACTACCGCAAACATATTGGAAGGGATCAGGAAAGGGAAAACTGTAGCATCATCCGAAGGACGGAAAATAGATACGATCAGTCCTACCGGCTGCATAGGCGCTCCCCAGCCTTTATTAGGTGCTGTGTCCGACTGAATAGGCGTATTGCGCTGGAACTTGTAAGGCCCCCGGTTTTCTTTACGCTGCTGCTCTTTAAATGTCTTAACGATCAGCTTTGCGGCCTTCTGATAAGTATCATTCAGCACACTGGTATCACCACTTTCCTTCCAGTAATGGTAAGCCAGACGCACTGTATAACAAAGAGAATCTATCTCCCATTTACGCTCATGCAGTTCGGGCTTCATTTCTGTAAGGTCCGTATCCCATTCACTGCCCGTTGGCCCCTCATTAAAGGCATTGGCGTAAGGGTCTATCAGTATACATTTGGTCTGCCTGTTAACCACACCGGCAATCAGCTGTTTCAGCTTTTCATCTTCTTTTATCAATGGCAGATATGGCCATACCTGCGCACTGGAATCTCTCAGCCACATCGCATTGATATCACCTGTAATTACAAATGTATCCGGACGGCCATTCTCCATCTTAAAACTTACCGTGGTATCCAGCGTATTCGGAAAGCAGTTTTCAAACATCCAGCCCAGTTTCGGATCGGAGATCTCTTTCTTAATATTGCTGATCGCCTTTTCTACACCCGCACTGGTGAATTTACGCTGTGCAGGCAGCGGACGCTTTGATACATATAATCCCTGACTGAATACAGCCTTAGGGAAACCCAATGCTACAGCGCCTGCCAGCAGACCGCCATTCCTGATAAAATCTCTTCTAGCCACCATTTATGTAAAATGTTTTCTATGAACGTGAACAATAAGGGTGTAAAATAAAAAAATGTACGAATATTCCACTGCCACTTTTAGTAAATTACAACTTCTGCAACTCCACGTTGCTGCACAACACGTCAAACACCAAAAACAATATGACTGACACACCAGTTCACAAGATTCGTATAGTAACAGCAGCTTCTCTTTTCGATGGCCATGACGCCGCCATTAACATTATGCGTCGCATTATGCAGTCCAAAGGCGCCGAAGTGATCCACCTCGGCCATAACCGCTCGGCAGCGGAAATCGTAGAATGTGCCATCCAGGAAGATGCCCAGGGCATCGCTGTTACTTCCTACCAGGGAGGACATGTAGAGTTCTTTAAATACATGTACGACCTTTTACAGGAAAACAACTGCGGACATATCAGGATCTTCGGCGGTGGGGGCGGTACCATCCTCCCCTCAGAAATCCAGGAATTACACCAGTACGGTATTACCCGCCTCTATTCTCCCGATGATGGCAGGACCATGGGATTGGAAGGCATGATAGAAGATGTGATCAACCGCTGTAACTTTGCCACTGTCAAAACACTCAATAAACAACCCGAAGCGCTCACTCAGCACGATTATAAACATATTGCACAAACTATTACCATCGCAGAGAACGATCAGCTCGCCAATATACAGTCCGATAAAGGCATCGTACTTGGTATCACTGGTACCGGCGGGGCAGGTAAAAGCAGTGTCACAGATGAAATTGTAAGACGCTTCTTACACCACTTCGACGATAAAACAATTGCTGTGATCTCTGTAGACCCTTCCAAAAAAAAGACAGGAGGGGCACTACTTGGCGACCGCATCCGTATGAATGCCATCCATCATCCGCGCGCTTATATGCGCTCTCTGGCTACCAGGGAAAGCGATAAAGCCATCAGCGCACATATCCGGGAAATCACAGACATCTGCCGCATCGCCGGTTTCGACCTCATCATCCTGGAAACTTCCGGTATAGGGCAAAGCGACACCGCCATCACCGACTACTGCGATGTATCCCTGTATGTAATGACACCGGAATACGGGGCTGCTTCCCAACTGGAAAAGATTAACATGCTGGACTATGCAGATATTATTGCCATCAATAAATTTGATAAAGCAGGTGCCCTTGATGCCCTACACGATGTACGCAAACAATACAAACGCAACCATGGGCTATGGAGCGCTAAAGATGAAGAATTGCCGGTATTAGGTACCATCGCTTCCCAGTTCAATGATCATGGCATCAATCAGCTCTTTGAAAAACTGCTGGCCATCATCAGGGAAAAGAAGCATATCTCTTTCGGCAATGTCAAACACGAAACCACTCAGGATACCGTCACCAAATCTATGATCATCCCGCCTTCCCGTACCCGATACCTGGCAGAAATCACAGCTGCCATTCACGGGTATGCACAATGGGTGGATGAACAGGCAGCTATCGCTACTAAACTCTACCAGCTAAATGGCGCCAAAAAGATCGTACCGGACCATGAAAGCCTGGACAATGCTATCAACGCATTAAGCAAACAACTCGATCCCGAATGTGATAAACTGATCAGGAACTGGCCGGCTATAAAAGAAAAATATACAGCAGCATACTACGAATTCCAGGTAAGGGATAAGATCATCAAACTCCCTCTTTACACCGAAAGCCTGTCCCAGTCGCGCATCCCTAAAATAAGCCTGCCACAGTATAAAGATTGGGGAGACCTGCTTCGCTGGCAGCTTACAGAAAACCTGCCGGGAGAATTCCCTTACGCAGCGGGCGTTTTCCCGCTAAAAAGAGAAGGCGAAGACCCTACCCGCATGTTTGCCGGAGAGGGCGGCCCCGAAAGGACCAACAAACGCTTTCACTATGTATCAATAGATCAGCCAGCCATCCGGCTTAGTACGGCTTTCGACAGTGTAACGCTCTATGGAGAAGACCCTGCCCCCCGCCCGGATATCTATGGTAAAGTGGGGAACTCCGGCGTAAGCATAGCCACAGTAGACGACGCCAAAAAACTGTACAGTGGCTTCGACCTCTGCGATCCGAAAACATCAGTATCCATGACGATCAACGGTCCGGCTCCTATTCTCCTTGCATTTTTTATGAACGCGGCCATAGACCAGCAATGCGAAAAATACATCGCTCAGCATGGATTAACAGATAAGGTAAATGCTATCATCAAAGAGAAGTTCAAAGAACTGCCTAAATATAACGGAGAACTGCCTAAAGGCAACAACGGATTGGGATTACGGTTGTTAGGGATTTCAGGAGATGAAGTACTGGACAAAGAGGTTTATGAAAAGATAAAAGCACAGGCCCTCAGCACCGCCAGAGGTACCGTACAGGCAGATATATTAAAAGAAGACCAGGCACAAAACACTTGTATCTTCTCTACAGAATTTGCCCTCAAACTAATGGGCGATGTGCAGGAATACTTTATCACGCAGAAAGTCCGCAACTTCTACTCTGTAAGTATCTCCGGTTACCACATTGCAGAAGCAGGCGCCAATCCCATCACTCAGCTGGCCTTCACACTCGCCAACGGGTTTACCTACGTAGAGTACTACCTGAGCCGGGGAATGAATATCGACGACTTTGCTCCCAATCTTTCTTTCTTCTTCAGCAACGGTATGGACCCGGAATATGCTGTGATCGGCCGTGTGGCCAGACGCATCTGGGCAAAGGCGATCAAATATAAATATAAGGGGAACGACCGCTCCCAGAAACTGAAATATCATATTCAAACATCCGGCAGAAGCCTGCACGCACAGGAAATCGACTTCAACGATATCCGCACTACCTTACAGGCGCTCTATGCTATTTATGACAACTGCAATTCCCTTCATACAAACGCGTATGATGAAGCCATCACCACGCCCACAGAAGAAAGTGTGCGCAGGGCCATGGCCATACAACTCATCATCAACCGCGAACTTGGTACTGCAAAAAATGAAAACCCCATCCAGGGGGCTTTCTTCATCGAAGACCTTACAGACCTGGTAGAAGAGGCCGTACTGGCTGAATTCAACCGCCTTACAGAAAGAGGAGGTGTACTGGGTGCAATGGAAAGAATGTACCAGCGCAATAAGATCCAGGAAGAGAGCCTGCATTACGAATCCCTGAAACACAACGGTGAATATCCTATTGTAGGAGTAAACACTTTCTTAAATAAAAACGGCTCTCCTACTATTATTCCTTCAGAAGTAATCCGTTCCACTACAGAGGAAAAAGAGTTCCAGATCAATACCCTGGCGGCTTTTCATCAGCGTCATCAACATAAAAGTGCCGCTGCATTAAAGACGTTACAGGAAGTAGCTGTTAAAAATGGCAACCTCTTTGAGGCGCTAATGGAAACAGTGAAGCACTGTTCCCTCGGCCAGATTACCCATGCATTATATGAAGTAGGTGGCCAGTACAGAAGAAACATGTAAATAAAAAATTCCCCTGCATAAATACTTTATGCAGGGGAAAAGGTACAAGACCAGCATTATACTTAGCCGGATTCATTGACGTGGAATTATAAAATAACTTACGTGGAATTTAATTAACGTGGAATCGATAACGTGGAATCATATAAAAGCAAAAACTTAACATGGAATCTATAAACGCAAATATGGAATTTATAAAGGCAAAATGGAATCTATAAAGACATATGGAACTTACAAAGGCAAATAGAATTTATAAAGACAAAAAAAATATTTTGGTTACTACACTATCTTGTTCTCCGTTTTCTTAGTTTTCAAGGTATAATCGCTCTACAATCTTTGGCATTTGCGTCCTTGGAACTTTCGACTTAAATTTTGGTTTCAGTTACTTTCGTTTCGTTACACAATCTTAATTAATATTTTGTTAATAAAAAACTTTTCAAACATCTTTTTTCTAAAATAAATACGGTTAAAATTTGATGTCGCCATTTTTATAATGATTATCAACACTTTAACTTAAGGTATAATAAACCTCAAACAATTTGTATTTTACGCTCAGTTAGCACTTTTATATGTATACGAAAGAAATAGAAATTAATTTATCACAATTAGCAAAGGAACTGTTAGGGCAATTGCAGCAAAAAGAAAGCAAAATTGCCATAGAGAAAACAATGGATGACCTGAGTCGTGTAATTATTTATAACGACTGGCGCTATTATGTGCAGAGTGAACCTGTGCTTAGTGATTACGAATATGACCAGCTATATGCCTGGCTTAAAAAACTGGAAGTTGAACATCCGGACCTTGTAAATCCCGATTCTCCCACCCAACGCGTAGCTCAGGGTCTTACCAAAGCATTTCCCACCGTACAGCACCTGGTACCCATGCTCAGCCTGGAGAACTCTTATAATGCAGACGATCTGAACGACTGGGACCGTAAAGCACGCGAGATCAGTGGTCTTACAGAGATTGAATACTGTATAGAACCTAAATTCGACGGTGCAAGCATCTCTCTTATATATGAAAACGACCGCCTTATAAGAGGCGCTACCCGCGGTGATGGTGTGTCCGGAGATGATATCACTACCAATATCAAACAGATCCGCTCCATCCCCCTTACCGCTAAATTCTCCGCCCACGGCATTCATTCCATAGAGATCCGTGGCGAAGTATTAATTAATAAAAGCACCTTCAAGGCTTTCAACGAACAACGCGCTGCTGAAAATCTCCCTCCCATGGCCAATCCACGCAATGCGGCTTCCGGTTCTCTCCGTATGGTAGATCCCCGGGAAGTAGCCAAACGTGGTTTAGAAGCCTTCCTGTACCATATGAGTTACCACACCATGGAACAGGATGAAACCGAACCGAAAGAAATACAAACACATAGTAATACCCTCGATCTCCTGTCAAAGCTCGGTTTCCGTACCCCTTCCAAAGAAAAAAGAGTGGTAAAGGGTATCCGCGCTGTAATAGATTATGTACTGGAATTTGAACAGCAAAGAGATTCCCTCCCTTACGAAATAGATGGAATGGTGATAAAAGTGAATGATTATGCCCTGCAGGACCGGCTGGGGATGACAACTCACCATCCCCGCTGGGCCATGGCTTATAAGTTCAAAGCAAGGCAGGCCACCAGTAAACTGCGTAATGTGGAGTTCCAGGTGGGCCGTACCGGTTCTGTTACGCCCGTAGCTAAAATTGATCCCGTACCTATCGGCGGAGTTACAGTTGCTTCTATTTCACTTTTTAATGAAGATGTAATAAAGGAAAAGGATTTGAAAATAGGAGATACTGTACTGGTAGAACGTGCCGGTGATGTAATTCCCTACATTGTAAAATCCGTGGCAGACTTGCGGGATGGCACAGAAGAGGATATTAAATTCCCTACGGAATGCCCTGTTTGTCATCACCCTCTCTTTAAACCGGAAGGCGAAAGCGTATGGCGCTGTATTAACATTAACTGCGAAGCACAGGTCGTTGAACGTATGATCCACTTTGTAAGTAAAGATGCAATGGACATCCGCAGCCTGGGTGAAAGTAACATCCGTAAGTTCCACGATCTTAAACTGATCAGACACATCCCGGATATCTACACCATGGACTTTTCAAAAATAGAACAACTGGGAGGTTTCGGCCAAAAGTCGCTGACTAACCTGCAAACAGCTATCGAACAGTCTAAAACCCAGCCCCTGCATCGCCTTATCTTTGGCTTAGGCATACGCTATGTAGGGGAAACTACTGCCAAAACACTGGCCAATGCAGCTCACCATCTGCTCGATTTCCGTGAATGGACAGAAGAGCAGCTCCTGGCACTGGAAGATATTGGGCCCAAGGTAGCAGGCAGTATCCGTCAGTTCTTCAGCAATGAGGACAACATCACCATGCTGCAAAAGCTGGAAGAATTAGGGGTAAATTTAAAAAGTACCAAATCAGATCATCATACCAGCGGTAACCTGGAAGGCCAGACCTTCCTCTTTACTGGTACTCTCAATAAACTGAAACGCAGTGATGCGGAAGAGATGGTAGAAAAACAGGGCGGGAAAATACTAAGCGGGGTAAGCAGCAAACTGAATTACCTGGTAGTAGGAGATGATGCCGGCAGTAAACTGGAAAAAGCAAAAAAGATCAATACGGTCAGGATTTTAAGTGAAGACGACTTCATTAACCTGATCCAATAAATACTATGGACGATAAATACTATATGCAGCAGGCCCTTCGGGAGGCCCGGAATGCTTTTGACGATGGAGAGGTGCCTGTTGGTGCGATAGTGGTGCTAAATGATAAAATAATAGGCCGCGGCAGCAATCAGGTAGAGAAGTTGAATGATTGTACGGCCCATGCGGAAATGCTGGCTTTAACGGCCGCTTTTAACTACCTGGGAAGTAAATACCTGATGGAAGCTACTCTCTATGTGACAATGGAACCCTGCCTTATGTGCGCAGGTGCTCTTTACTGGAGTAAAATCGGCCGTATTGTCTATGCAGCCCGCGACGATAAGCATAGTTACAGGAAATCTACCGGAGACACAAACCCCTTTCATCCCAAAACGAAACTGGAACAGGGCCCCGGCGAAGCAGAAAGCCTGCAGCTGGTAAAAACATTCTTTGCGCAAAGAAGGGTTTAACAACAGGTAACCTATAAGGATGATCAAAAGCCCGGTTAAGATATTACACCTTTTAGCTCCCTTTAATCTGATGCAAAAAGAGGTTGTAGCAAAAATAAATAAAGGGTCTGAGAATCGTCTAATGGCAATAAGTCTCCATCAGGTATCCGAATAAAAAGGGAGTGCATCATACTTTTGATACACTCCCTTTTTTATAATTTTCCAGACTTTTAACAGGGCTTCTCCCTGGTCTCCTTCATAGCTCCTTCATGTCTCCTTCATACCTGAAGCATGGTTGAACCATGAATGCGGCATGGATGATGCATATGTCCTGTATTAACCGCTTTTATAATTATTTCTTGTTGTCCATCAGTTTGTTCATACCCATCATCTGGTGCATGGTATGGTCCATTCCTTCTGACGAACCATCCAGGAATATCACATTCCCTTTGGAATTCTCAGCAAAGTGCTTAATCGCCTCTGTCCACATAGAGAACAGGATCACTGAGGTATCCAGGTTTGCCTGCTGCATTTCTTTAGCCGCCATAGACATCCCCTTGGCCACCTCTTCACGGAACAGTGCCACACCCATACCACGCAGCTGTGCCGCCTGGCGCTCAGCTTCTGCCGCAATCTTGATGGCATTACCGTCAGCCTCTGCGGCCTTGGTCTTGGTAATCAACAATGCCTGACCTTCATTCTCAGCTGCAGCTTTCAGGTTGTTAGAGGCCACTACCTGTGCCATCGACTTCATGATTACCTCATCAAAAGTAATATCATTCATCTGAAGGTCCAGTAAGTGGAAACCCCAGTCTTCCAGGGTCTTGTCAATCTGTTCTTTTACGTGTTCTGTAATGTCTTTACGCAAACCAAGCACTTCTGCCTGACGTTTGGTAGCTACAAAACCACGGATAGAGCCCTCAATTGTACGTACCAAAGCCTGCATGAAACTGCGTTCGTCCATGAACTTAAAAGCCACATTCTTAATGGTTTCTTCATCCTGGTTCCACACAGCATACAATAACATGGCCTTGAAATACACGTTGGCCTGATCCACTGTAATAGCCTGAAATTCAAGCTCTACAGAACGGTTTTGGATAGAAATACGTTTGAAGATCTTTTCAATCAGCGGAATCTTGAAATTAAGACCGGGGAACAATACTCGGTTATATTTCCCGAAAACGGTAGTAACTCCAATGGTACCCTGCTGTATCGTTACAAAGCTGGATAATACCACCAGCGCTGCAAAAACAATTAGCACATAAAGTAATGCCGTACCCATAAGGAAGGATTTTATGGGTAAATATATAGTAAAGTGTGGTAATATGGAAATTACGTAAGGTGAGTGGATTAATGGGATAGGAAGACAAACAATGGAAGAAAGCCGAGCTAAAAACACAACGAATGAAAAAAAATAGCTTAGTTATATCCTTTGTTTTCTTCTGAAATAAATATAAACATCGTCCAGCTCTATCTGCTTAAGCTGATATTCCAACTGGGTCTTTAAATCTACTGTCTCATCTTTGATTCTTTTGTACTGGCCTTTTAAGATCTCATACTGCGCAACTATCTCTTCTGCTGTAGCAGAATTACTCAGTTGCAGGATGCCATAGGCGCTTTCCTCATTTATCATAACAAGTAGGGTTATTTCATCGAATCTTTCCTCAAAAAGTCTCTCTAACGTTCGGTTAATCTTTCACTAAATTAGGGGAGATTAATTTTTGCTCAAATACCCAAGCTTGGGTATTTTTCTGAAAATCGGGGGGAAAAGCCTTTAAACAATGTTAAATTATTGATACCCGACCTTCCTTGCCAGCGCAATCAGCTCAGTAGTATTTCTCACCTTTAGCTTCAGACGTATATTTTTCCTGTGAGTTTCTACCGTATAACGGCTCAGATTAAGTATTCCGGCTATTTCTTTATTATTCAGTCCCTGTACCGTCAGCTTCAGTATTTCCATTTCCCGGGGTGTCAGTTTATTCTGCAGGTCATCATTATGCCGGCGCAATACGTCCCTCATAGCTTCAGCCAGCTGGTCATTGGTATCCATTGCCAGGGTAAGGTCCAGAAATGCACAGATCACTTCTTTTACCTTGCCTTCTTCATCGCGGGTAAAAGGAATAGCCATACCCACCAGCCAGCACCAGTCATTGGTACCCCGTTTACGGATACGTAATACCCCCCCGAAAAGGCTCTTGTTTTCTTTAAAGGATTGCTGGGCTATCACTGCAAGATCAAAATCATCCGGGTGCATCACCTGTTGAAAAAAACCTAGGCCGAGTTGAGTTATCTCAGCCAGCTTATAGCCTGTGGTATCTTCCATCCGCTTATTACACCAGTTCACAGTCTTAACGCTGTTCTCATGGGTGTAAAGCATTGCCGGCACATTATCCAGTATATTTTCAAGCCACTGGATACGCGTCTTCAATAGTTCGTTTTCCTTCTGCAAGGAACTGAGGGAATAGTTCTGGCCCATGTCTGAGTCTGTCAACATACATTAAGTTTTATACAAACAATAGTTGAAATCTAATGGCAGGAGGTTTAAAAGCAAAGTAACCTTTACGTGTATACGAACCACAATGCGGCACTAAAGTTGTTATAACACTTAACGTAAATATAAAATAAAAAAGCATATATCCAACCCTTTTGGTACGTGAATTGGGCAGAAGTACCTATATGTGTTTTGATATTTACCTTATTAGGCAGTAAATTTGAACACTCTTTAAACACAATATCTTAAACCAATAAAACATTAGGTTATGGCATTTACACTTCCGAGCTTACCGTATGCACATGATGCACTGGAGCCTCATATCGATAAACTGACAATGGAGATTCATCACGGTAAGCACCACCAGGCTTATGTAGACAACCTGAACAAGGCTGTTGCCGGTACAGAGAACGAAAACAAATCTCTGGAAGAACTGGTAGCTGCGGCTGGTAAAATAAGCCCTGCTGTAAGAAATAATGGTGGCGGTCACTGGAATCACAGTTTCTTCTGGGCCATCCTCGCTCCGAACGCAGGTGGCGAACCTAAAGGTAAACTGGCTGATGCAATCAAGAGCACTTTCGGTTCTTTCGACGAATTCAAAGAAAAACTGAATGCAGCAGGTACTACCCGCTTCGGTTCAGGCTGGGCATGGCTGATCGTAAAAGATGGCAAACTGGAAATTACTTCTACTCCTAACCAGGATAATCCACTGATGGATGTTGCTGAAGTAAAAGGTACTCCTATCCTCGGTATAGACGTATGGGAACACGCTTACTACCTGAAATATCAGAACCGCCGTCCGGAATACCTGAAAGCATTCTGGAACGTTGTTAACTGGGATGCAGTTAGCAAACACTATGAAGCAGCAGTATAATTACTGATAATAAAAAAGGGAAAGGGTGTATCATGAATCATGATACACCCTTTCCTTTTTTATTAATACCATTAAAGCTGCCGGATCTTCACATTCTTAAACCAGGCCTCACTACCATGGTCCTGTAAATCTATATGTCCTTTCTTCGTAGCGCCATAACCTTTAGCATCCTTCCATTTTCCTGCTTCCTTTGCTTTCTTCCACTCCGGAGACCCCATCTCGCACTCCGCAGTTTTCTGCCCGTTCAGCCAGTGTTCAACATGGCCCTTATTTACAATGATCTTCGCATGATTCCACTCTCCTATAGGCTTGGCAGCGGCTACCAATGGTGCGCTCATCGCATAGTTGGCACCTGTCTTCTGCCAGCCTTCGAGCTTCTCAGGAAAGTTCTCATCATCTATCAGCTGGTACTCCGGACCACTCAGATAAGCAGCATCAAACTCCTCAGATGCCAGGTATATAATACCACTGTTACCCTTCGGAGATAGCTTCCAGTCAAGTTCTAACTCAAAATTATCAAACGTATCATTACTTGTAAGGTCCGCACGCTTATCACTCTTATCTTTCTCACTTCCCAGGCAATGTAAAATCCCTTCTTCCGCTACCCATCCACTGGAAGTCTTGCCTTTATAGATATGCCAGCCATCCAGGTTTTTTCCATTGAATAACAATTTCCATCCTTCAGATTTCTCCGCATCCGTCAACCTGTTGGCAGTAGTATCAACAACAATTTCTTTAACCTGTATGGAATCTTCTTTTTTAACAGTAGCAGTCGTATCTTTTGTAGAAGCCGTACTATTACCACCATTGCAGGATATAACTGCTATAGCCATTACCGGTAGAGCAGGGAAAAATAATTTTTTCATCATGATTATCATCGTTTTTATTTATTGATCGTTTTCAGATTCTTTGGGTCCCATTGCATGATCTTGTTCTGGAAATAACTATCGTTACACAACAACGCGGGGGCTGCTGCACGATAACCGAACAAGGCATCTTCATGTACTTTACCACCTGTTCTCATAGCAGTAAAAAGATTGTAGAAATGATCAAAGTGTGCACCTTTGTATCCCTCTTCTGCTGCATATTCCATCTTCTCCGGAGGCAGCATATCCTTTCTCTCATATACATATTGCTTACCACTGTCCACATCTTTTTTGCTTTGCAGCAAAGGGTCATCAGTAGCTGCATACGCCTTATTACGGAACAATGTTACCTTATCCCATTCTACTGTCATAGATCCTTCACTGCCTACCATACGCAGGTAATTGGTGCCACCGGTGCCATCTACAAAATTCACGCGCAAAGAAAGATTGAATGCAGGGTGTACTTCGGTCTCAGGATAATCAAACATACCCAGCATAATATCTGGTACTTCACGCCCGTCTTTCCAGTAACGAAGTCCGCCGGTCGCCATAATCTTCTCCGGGCCAATAGCCCCTGTTACAAAATGCAGGCTTGAAAACAGGTGTACAAATAAATCGCCGGATACACCAGTACCATAGTCTTTATAATTACGCCAGCGGAAAAAACGTAACGGATCAAATTCACGCTTGGGTGCATGCGCCAGGTAAGCGTCCCAGTCAACCGTTTTGGCAGATGCATCCGCAGGAATGGGATACTGCCATGCTCCAAACGGAGACATCCGCGCCCAGAAGCCTTCTGCATAATTCAGCTTGCCAATAGCGCCATCTTTCAGCAATTGCTTTGCCTTCTCATTTCCAAGAGAACTCATACCCTGACTTCCCACCTGGTATACTACTTTTCCATTCCGCTGCTGTGCATCCACTACAGCAGGACCTTCGGTAATATCATGTACCATCGGCTTTTCACAATACACTGATTTGCCTTTGTTCATAGCAGCTACAGAAATGTCCTTATGCCAGAAATCAGGTGTGGCAATGATCACCGCATCCACATCTTTCCGTTCAAGAATTTCCCGGTAGTCGCGGGTAGTATAAATATCACTCCCCCATTTCTTCTTTGCATCTGCCAGTCGTCCATCATACAAGTCGCAGGCTGCTATCAGCTTTACGCCCGGTACGGTGATGGCTGTATTAGTATCAGATGTTCCCATCCCTCCTGCTCCGATCAGCGCTATCTGAATCTGATCGTTCGCACTATATTTTTCCTTTACACGGGTCAGTAAATTGCGCTGTTTATCTGCAGCGGTAAGAATATTGGGTAATAAAGAGGCTCCTACTACTCCCTTGGCCAATTTGGTGATAAATCCCCTGCGGGAATTACGGTTAGAATTTTCAGGCATGCTACTTAATTTAGTTTACAATAACGTGACGGTGGGTCAAGAGCTTTAATTTATAATTAAAATGCGGGAAATCATAATTATAGTCGTAAACATAATTGGTTAACAGGGATTTCTTAGTGCCTTCTAATACCTGGAATAAGTTCTCTTCTACTCCTCTTTGCAGAAATCATATTCCCAAATACATAAAAAAAGGGCGTATCATATGTGATACGCCCTGATATTTTTACACAGATAATCTATTGTAATAATTTCTGATAACGATCTGGCTGATGTAATACAGCCACAGCTTCATTCACTTCGTTATCTGTGGTCAGCGACTTTTCTATACGTCCTCTCTGCAGATAATAACGGTTCACTATTTCTTCTTCCAACAGGTGTTTGATCTCTGCTTTATTCTTCAGTAAATCCTGTTTCTTATCGTGCTTCATTTTCTGTTGTAAAGCATCAAATTCCTTTGCCACTGCATCATAATATTTCTCCTTACGGGCTGTATTCTGGAAGCTTTCCAGGGCTTCTTCACTACGGGTTTTATAACTGTAATTACGTCCGTCCAGGTAATGCATAAAGTCAGAGAAATCATCTTCACTTAAAGAGAACTTCCCGGCAGCAGCAATATTCGGATGCTGGTAATAATACTGCGTAGCATAATCGAATATGTACAGCTTGCGGATGAGTGTAACAGCTACCTGGCTCAGCAAAGTAGGATCAACCACATCATCCGGTTCTATACCACCTCCGTCTCTTACTTTACGGCCTGCGGCTGTAGTAAAGGAGCGACGCATGGAGTCCGGGACTATTTCTGCTTCTCCCTCTTCACTTCTGTGAGAATAGTCAATGGCCTGTATGCAGCGCCCGCTTGGCGTATAATATTTGGCAGTCGTCACTTTCAGCTTCGCGTTATAAGGCAGGGGGCGGGTAGTTTGCACCAGTCCCTTCCCAAAAGAACGCTGCCCTACAATCACTCCACGGTCCAGGTCCTGTACGGCGCCCGCCACAATTTCCGATGCGGAGGCAGAAGAACGGTTGGTCAGTACTACCAGTGGTATCTTTGCGTCTACAGCCGCGTCTTCTGTTTTATAGTCCCTGTCCCAGTTCTTTACTTTCCCTTTGGTGCTTACGATCAGTTTATTCTTATCTACAAAGATGTTGGCCACCAGCACCGCTTCATCCAGCAATCCTCCCGGGTTTCCTCTAAGGTCAAGGATCATGCCTTTCATACCGGGGTGGTCCTTTTTAAGGCCTTCGAAAGACTTCTGAACTGCGTCTCCGCTGTTCTCGGTGAACTGGGTCATACGGATATAACCGATGTCATTTCCGGTCATGCCGGCATAACTCACCGGCCGCACATTAATTTCTTCACGTAATATCTTCTTCGCTGTTTCTTCTCCTGTTACCGGGTTCTTTAACACCATATCCAGGGGGGTACCCGGCACACCTTTCAGCAGGTGGCTGATTTCGTCCTGGTCCATTCCCTGTGTTTTTTTCCCGTCCAGGGATACTATGATATCCCCTGGTCTGGCACCTGCCTTATGCATAGGACTTCCTTCATAAATATCGGTGATCACGGTACGGCCGCTGTCTGTATTCACGGAAACCCCTACGCCTCCATATTTACCTGTAGCCATGAACTTTAGTTCGTCCAGGTTCTCTTCCGGGATAAAGTCTGTATACGGGTCTGTTTCTTCCAGCATGGCATCTATGCCTTTATGCATAAGTTTCTCCGGCGGCAGATCATCTACATAATAGGTGTTCAGCTCCCGGTAAAAGGCGGCAAAAATGTCGAGGTTCTTGGCGATCTCAAAGTATTTGTCCTTATCACTGTAGGCTTTAATACTGGTCCCGGCTACCACAATCAGTAGCACAACCAACACTACCCTTCCTTTTCTTCGAAAAAATGAACGCATAGGTAAAAGTTAAATTAATAAGCTACTGTAAGCTACAAGTTAATTGAGAATCAGAAAAGTTAAATTAAGGTACAGGATCGTGCCCATGTCCACCCCAGGGGTGGCAGGAAAGGAAGCGTTTGAGGGTCAGATAGCCACCTTTGAATATTCCGTACTTTTTAAGGGCTTCTATACCATATTGGGAGCAGGTGGGGGTATACCGGCATTTGTTACCCAGCAAAGGCGAAATAAACCATTGGTAGATCCTGATAAGGAAGATGAACGGGTAACTGAAGACCTTCATAATGCCGGTTTATCTGGCAGGGCCAGTTTAAGCACTTCTTTCTCGAGCTTCTTTAAAATTACGGAAACTTTCTCCTGTAAGAGGGAGTAAGGCGCTATTTTCTTATCTGTATAGATAAAGAAAATGGCCAGCTGGCAGGAGTGTTCAGCCAGGTAGTCATAAAAAGGCTGTTTTTGCAGGCGCCAGCATTCGCGTGTAAGCCGCTTAACGCGGTTACGGTCTACTGCATGGGGAAACCGTTTGGTAGAAACAGTAAACCCTGCCTGGGCAGGATAGTTACAGCCAGGGTGATCTACCCGCATAAAAAGTACACGGTAGGGAAAAACAGAAAACGCTTTTCCTTCCCGAAAAAGCGTTTCAATGAGTTTTCTGCTTTTTAACCTTTCTTCTGTGTTAAAAGAATAAGTTTTTATGGCAAGTCTGATTTATCAACCCAATAGCGATACAATTCCATCTATCAAGATCCAGCCTCAAAGCCTGCCAGCACAATGTGCTATGCAGTGACGGGGCTGATCTTATTTCAGCTTCCGCTCGTCAGAAACTGTTAATTTCTTACGTCCTTTAGCTCTGCGGGAAGCTAATACTTTACGGCCGTTAGCAGTTTCCATTCTCTTTCTAAAACCATGAACGCTCTTTCTGCGTCTGTTGTGCGGTTGAAAAGTACGTTTCATTTTAATATTTTGTTTTTACCTGTACTATACTAAACACTTTCCCGTTTTGCGGAAGCCTGTTTTTAAAACGGAAGGCAAAGGTAGGGAAAAATCTGAAAAAGCAAAGGGGAATTTAAAAAAATTGCCCCGGCTTTAATACCGGGGCATATTTAATACAATAATTTACTATCTACTTGATTACCGGATTACTTGATACCCAGCTTAATTTTCACAGCAGGAGCCAGATCATCGCCTGCAGGAGATACCAGCAGTACACCTGCTGAGCTGTCCAGTACATAAGCATACCCTTTTTCCTTAGCTACTTCTTCGATCGCTTTACGGGCTTTATCGTAGATCGGTTTCAGGATTTCCTGACGTTTAGCTTCGATCTTCTGCTGAGCAGATTCCTGGTAATCCTGGATGTTCTTCTGTGCAGTCTGGATCTCTTTACCCTTGATTTCTTTCATATTGTCGGTCATGCTCGCTGCACTTGCGTCAAATTCTTTCAATTTCTTCTGATACTCATCAATCAACCCTTTACCATCTTTATCCAGTTCTTCTGCGTACGCCTGCAGAGATTTCTGCGCTGCTTGCGCTTCGGGCATTGTTTCTATCAGTGCCTGTGCATTAATGTGTCCTACTTTGGACTGTGCCATTGCATTTACGCTGAACAATCCTGAAACTGTCACAAAAGCGATAATTACATACTTCTTCATGATGTTGTCTGTGTTTAAAAAATTTTGATACTAAAACTAAGGTTTAAATTGGTATAAAGGTCTATTTCTTAACGCCTAACGAACGTAATATATCATCGCTCTTATCCAGCTTAGGATCTGCAAAGATAACTGTTACTCCCCCCGACTTATCAAGTACGAAATCATACATACGCGCTGCTGCCAGTTTCTGTACCGCATTATATACTTTATCCTGTATTGGCTTTATCAACTCCTCGCGCTTCTTAAAAAGATCCCCTTCATATCCGAAACGCTTCTTCTGCAGATCCTTGGCTTCTTTCTCTTTAGCCACAATCTCATCTTCACGTTTATGCTTCAACTCATCTGTTAACATTACCTGCTCTGCCTGGTAAGATTTATACATCTTATCTATTTCGAGGAACTTGGCATCTATTTCTTTCTGCCATTGTTCTGCTATAGCGTCCAGTTTTCCCTGTGCATCTTTATAATCCGGAACATTATCCAGGATATACTTTGTATCTATTACACAATAACGCTGTGCACTGGCTCCAAAGGCCGAACAAAGAACAACAGCTAATATGAGACATATCTTTTTCATAATTCCAGGTTTAAATTCTACTGCAAATCGGATTTGCAATATATAATTTAAAATTAATTCTATCCTTTATTCTGGTTCAAAGCCCAGCATAAAGGTGAATTTAGCCGCATCCTTCAGTCCATTACCTGTTTTCAGACGGTCAAATCCAATACCATAGTCAAATCCAAGCAAACCAAACATTGGCAGGTAAAAACGCATACCTAAACCTGCTGAACGGCGCAACCTGAACGGATTGTAATCCTGTACATCCCTGTAACCGTTCGCTGCTTCCAGGAAAGCCAGACCAAAGATCGTAGAACTTGGATTCAGACTGAACGGATAACGCAACTCCATGATATACTTGTTGAAGATCGTGAAACCTTCATATCCTCTCGGCTGACTGTTTTCCACGTTGCTCTTCGGGTCAGATGTATAATACACCGGATAACCCCTCTGGGAAATGATATCACGGTCGTAGATCGCAAAGTTACTCAAACCGTCACCACCCAGCTCAAAGCGGCCGAACGGAGATAAGGTGGTACGACTGTCATAACGGCCAATGTAACCAAACTTAGCAGCCACCTTCAGTACAAATGTTTTATTGTCTGTTCCGTGAGGACGGCTCAATGGTACATACCATTCTGCATTAAAGCGGTATTTCTGGTACTCGATGAAATTAAACTGGTTTGATACTGATTCCAGTTTGTAATCCTTACTCGGATTAAATACGGAATAAGGAGGAGTGAACTGTCCGGATAACAGGAAGTTAGAACCATTCCTCGGGAAGATCTGCTGATCCACTGAAGAACGTGACAATGTCAGTTTTAAGTTCACGTTATTGGAAGTACCGTTAGAGAACCCGATATTAAAGTAATCGTAGTTCTTCAGTTTGTACTGCTGATAGTTCACAGAATAAATAAGGGTGAAATAGTCATCAGGCCATTTCAACTGCTTACCCAGTGATACGGAAGCACCCAATACTTTAAAGTAGGCATTGGCAGAACTGGCCGTACCATACAATGCTGCATAAGCATATGGGTTCTGGTAACTGTTATAGAAACTTACAGAGAACTGGTTTCTCTTTTTACCACCTAACCATGGTTCAGTGAAAGAGAAGTTATAAGACCGGTATGCTTTACCATTGGAAGATACACGGATAGATAATTTCTGTCCGTCTCCACTTGGTAACGGGTCCCATGTCTGTTTGTTAAATATATTACGGAGAGAGAAGTTGTTGAACGTCACACCCAGGGTACCGGTTAAACCAATATAACCACCCCAGCCCGCAGACAGTTCCAACTGGTCATTTGCTTTCTCTTCAACAGTATAATCAATGTCCACTGTACCGTCCTGGATGTTAGGCACCGGCACCATACCAATCTTTTCAGGGTTGAAGAAACCCAGGTTGGCGATCTCACGGTTAGAACGGATCAGGTCCGTACGGCTGAATTTTTCACCTGGCAACGTACGGAGCTCACGACGGATTACGTGTTCATTGGTTTTTTCGTTACCAGCTATACGTACTTCTTTAATAGTAGCCTGAGGACCTTCGGAAATCCTTACTTCATAATCTATGGTATCCCCACGTATCCCGATTTCAACAGGGTCTGCACGGAAGAACAGGTAACCATAGTCCATGTATAAACCACCCACGTCACCACCTTCTGAAGACAGCAAACGTTTTTGTAAAATTTCCTGGTTGTAAACATCTCCTGGTTTGATACCCAGTACTTTACCCAACAAAGAATCGGTGTAACGGCTATTCCCTTTCCAGGTAATGTTACCAAAATAATATTTCTTGCCCTCACTCAGCTGCATGCTCACATTCACACCACCATTGCGGGATTTATAAGTAGTATCCCTTACCAGTACCGCATCGCGGAAACCCTGGGTATTATAATAAGCGATGACCTTTTCCTTGTCCTCTGTATACTTGCCCTCATTGAACTTGGCAGAGGAAAACAGTTTAAAACGGAAATATGGGTCCAGTGCTTCCATGGTACGGGAAGGATACAGGAACCCGAAAGTAGACCAGTAGTTTTCCGGTTGCTCCAGGGAATCCACCCATACAGGCTCAGAATCAGGGTGAATGGTAAACCGGGAATGCTCCTTGGTGCCCTTCATCTTCTTCTTGATTTTGGAGTCGGAAATGTTCTCGTTACCTACAATGTAGATATCGTTTACTTTTACTTTACCTCCCTTTATAACAGTAAACACCACATCCGTTGCGTTTACCTGCGCAGTATCGGTCCTTTCCGTCACATTCACAGTGGCATTACGGTATCCCTTATCTGCGTAAAATTTAGAAATGATCCCGATCGCATTCTGTTTCATGGCTTCAGTAACTACTGACCCCTTACGCAGGCCGGCCTTTTTGGTCAGCTCTTCTGCATCAGATTTTTTAACACCTCTGAAAACGAAATTATTAAGACGTGGACGTTCCACCAGCTCTATTTCGAGCCAGATCTTGCCGTCTTCCACCTTCAATACATAAATGGCCACGTTCGCAAACAGATGCTGACCCCATAGAGCCTGTATCGCTTTCGCAAACTGATCACCACCGGGGTAAACTACCTTATCGCCTACGTTCAGGCCAGATAAAGAGATAAGCAATGATTTATCGAGGTACTGTGTCCCTGACACTGTAATGTCAGCTATTTCATACTGTTGCGGCTGTGCATTTCCCACTGGTAAATTCAGTCCCACTGGTTGGTCTGCTGCAGGGATAGTATCCCGTACCTGGGCGGATACACGAATGCCGGCACTGCAACATAATACTATAGCCAGGAGGCTCTTAGGAAATAATTTCTTCATTCTGCTGTATTTGATCGCTTGTTTTACCAAAGCGCCGTTCTCTGGTCTGGTAGTTTAATATTGCTTCGTAAAGGTGTTCTTTGCGGAAATCCGGCCAGCGGGTATCTGTGAAATACAGCTCCGCGTAAGCCAGTTGGTATAGTAAAAAGTTACTGATTCTGCATTCTCCGCTGGTTCTGATCATCAATTCAGGATCAGGTATCGTTGCGGTACACAGGTATTGCTCCCACATCTCAGGCGTTACTGCCTCCGGTGTCAGTTTCCCGTCCTTCACATCCTGTGCAATGTTTCTCGCAGCATTCACAATCTCCCACCTGGCACTGTAGCTTAACGCCATTACCAGGTTCAAGCCGGTGTTCTGACTGGTTAAGGCCATGGCCTCTTCCATTTCAGTTTTACACTGGCCGGGTAACATGTTCATGTCTCCGATTACATGCAATCTGATGTTATTTTTTGATAACGTCGCTACTTCATTGCGGATAGTGTTTACCAGCAACTCCATAATTCCGTTAACCTCATATACAGGACGGTCCCAGTTTTCTGTTGAAAAGGCATAAAGGGTGAGATACCCAATGCCCAGTTCTGCACAAGCTTCCGTAATATTCCGGACACTTTCCACCCCCTCATGATGACCGAAAAGCCGGTCCTGGCCTCGTTCTTTAGCCCAACGGCCATTACCATCCATTATGATGGCGATATGTCGTGGTAACCGTTGTAAGTCTAATTTATCCTTCAAACTCATGTGTATCTGCGGCGGATTATATATATCGAACCGATTTAAGTAAAAGTGTGCAAAGATACAAAAATAGATATATGGCTCTCCCTGCAAAGGGTGAAGGGGGGTTTTAACGTAGTTTTAACAGCGAAATCCTTTACCGTAGGCAGTTTCCTCTTTGAAGAAGTTTGAATTTGAGTATAATAATAGGCCAATTGCCAATAATAAACTGCAAACAGGCATCTATTACCTGCGAAACTAGAATTTACATCTGTAAGTAGTAAATAAAACGCTGATTGTGAACTCCACGGTGACATATTGGTCCTTGTCCCGGCTGTTTCCCCGCTGACGTCCGGCAACTCCGATACGGTCGCCGGTAGCATATGAACGGTCCTGCAGTAAATAAGCGGTGCTGTTAGCCGGAAATACGGCCGGTCCTGCATAAGTAGTACTTACATCATCCAGGTAATCTGTGTTGGTGAACCGGTATAATACTTCCAGTCCGGCATTCACTTTCCTGGAGAGATTATATTTAAAACCGCCTCCTACCATAAAGGCAGAAGATATCAGACTGTAAGGCTTGCGGTCGGGATACATGGCTGTACCCTGTCCTTCCGTACCTAATGGCTGTAAATGATACTTTTTGCCGCCCAGGTATGCGTAGGGGTTAAAATAGAAGAGAGAGGCCCCTCCGGTAAAATATGGGGTAAACCGGTATCCCAGGCTGCCTGGTTCAAACCGGAAGAAATTAAAATCACCCTGTAGCCCCAGTTCCCACAAATTGGTATTGAAGCTCAGGTTACGGCGTTGCTGGAAATCATTCTTGTTATATACATCAGAATAACCCAGTTGCATAAAACGGCCATGCACCCTTACCCCTACATAATCATTCATGTATTTACGGTAAAAGATGCCAATTGATGGCTTGGGAGCATTGATAGCTCCCCGGGTATTTAAATCCCCGAAATAATGCGCGGCGCCTACCGAAATACCTAATTCACCGGTATAGGATAGTTCGTTTTGAGCAAAAGCAGGCATCATGAACAGAGAACCCACTGCGATGAGGCTGATTTTGATTAAACGTTTGGAGTAAAAAAAAGGTATGCCCATAAATCCGTTCTGCTTAAAACGCAATGATTCCTTTAAACGCAATAATACCCGCTTTTGGTATTACAAAAAGTAATCAAATGTAATGATTTTTTCTAATATGCTAATTATCAAATGTGCAGAAGGTGTCCCCGGCAATGCTTTTTTTTTATTAATCAGGCATATACACTATTTAAGCGTATTCCTTGCATCTATCCCCCACAATAACTTATTTCGCAAGGTATGGAGAAAATTGCTATCGTCAAGGCGTACAAGGCTCAGACTAAAGCTTTCTTTTTTAATCGCCAGCTGTACGGTATTATCGATTGTCTCCATCCTGGAGTCAAGCGTACATAAAAACTGGTCGCTACGGCCTTCTACTTCAAACGAAATCACATGATTATCAGGGACTATGATGGGGCGTACATTCAGATTATGAGGGGCTACCGGCGTAATCACAAAGCTACCGGCTTCGGGGAATACTACCGGTCCCCCGCAACTTAGCGAATAACCAGTAGATCCTGTAGGCGTGGCTACGATCAGTCCATCCGCCCAGTAAGTATTCAGGAACTCTCCGTTCAGGTAAGTATGGATCTTCACCATCGCAGAGGTATCTTTCTTGTGAATCGTAAAGTCGTTCAGCGCATAAGGTACATCACCAAACAATCCTACATTGGAATCCAGGTGCAGTAATGCGCGCTTGTCCACAATGTAGGTACGCTGCTTTAATGCCTGTACGGCCGCATATATCGCGCCCTTGCCAATACTGGCCAGGAAGCCTAAACGACCAAAGTTGATGCCCAGCACCGGAATATTCTTATCCCTCACATAACACACCGTATCCAGCAGGGTACCATCCCCTCCCAGGCTCACCAGGATGTCTGCCTTACCGTAAAGGTCCTCCGACTGCGCAAAAGTAACCGGATCACTCCCGAACTTGATGTGCGGTTCCAGTGCCCGGAAAAACGGATCATATATAATAGTGTCAATTTCCTCCCGTTGCAGTTCATCCAGCAACAATTGGATAATTGGCAAATCTTCTTTAACAAAACCCCGGCTATATATGGCAATTTGCATAATCTGTCATTAACTCAGCTACATATCTAATTTAGTGTGTAAAAATAGCCCTTTTTGCCCTAACTGGTTTATACTATACTCTATTCTCAGGCAGGAATCATAAAAGGAAACGATGTCCAGCCCTACACCACCCGTATATAAAAAGCGATTGTTCAGCATACCATAACCATACCGTTTACTGTATGCATAACCTGCGTCTCCGTATATCTTCAGCATTAACCGGAAAGGCACTGCACTAAACTTCTCCGGTACCGCCGGAAGGTTCACTTTGAAATTCATCAGCTCCTGCCGTAAAGTAGATTTTGCAATAAAAAAGCTGGTGCCATCTACTACAAAATATTCCAGTCCCCGTAAATAATCTTCCTGGTAACCAATCGCTTTCTGGTCGGCATAAGGCGCATTGCCGGTAAACTTTACCTGCGATCTTAACCCCAATGCTCCATATGTTTTATTCGCCAGCTGCCAGTAACCGGCTATTCTTAACCGTAACCTTACATGGTCTATATCATCCAGGGGGCCTATCCCCATCTTCTCAGCCTCTGCCTGCAATAACACTCCCTTTAAGGGATACGTCCAGCTATCAGCCTTTCTGTAACTGATACGGTACATCAGGTTCAGATATCTCGCCACGGTATGCCCCTCGCCTAAATAGTTAGCATTATAGATTGCTACGGAATCACTGACCTTCTCATAATTATACGTCAGAAATACCTGATGACGGGTATTGATGGCCTTCCGGTAACTGTAACTCAGCCCAACAGTATATAACTGGCGGATAAAGTCATCCTGTTTAAAGAAGTGCTGCTTATTTTCAAAAGTACTATCGTTTATTTCTCTGTTACGGCTATAGGAGAAGATGAAACCCACTCCATGCCGGAACGATTTATCTACATAAGGTAAATCGTAGGAGAGGGCTATCCGTTGAGTATACCCCATTTGCAGCTCTGCCCGTACTTCATCATTACGCCCGGTAAGATTTTCCTGGAAAAGCCGCACACCCAGGTTCACCCGCTTCAGGCTATGTCTCTGCTCTACCCACCACTGGTTAAAATTGCGGTCGGCCAGTTTAAAAATAGGTATCGGAAATGTATACCATCGTTCCCACACATCAAACACCACATCCACATTGTTATCATGCCAGTTCTTTACGTTTACTGTAACATTCAGAAAGAGGGAGAGATTTAATAACTGTTTACGCTTCTGGTCCAGCGTACTGCCCAGGTCCCGCAACCACAAGGTATCACCGGGGAAGAGGCCCAATTCCCGCAGTATCACATTGGTCCTTGTTTTCTTATTACCAAGGATTACCACATTCCTTACTACAATGTAATTGGTATCTCTGCCAGCCGGAGTTACCTGGGAAAATCCCCTGCAAAAGAACAGGGCAGAAAATATAAAGGAAAGGAGAAATACCTTTTTGAAAGCCATAAGGGGCATTAAAATAATAAAAAGAGCTTAATGCAAAACGCGTGCTGCGTGCTACATTAAGCTCTTTTCATGAATATATTTATCATTACATGCTGATGTAATTCATCAGCAGATCGTAATTCTTTTTAACAAGATCTTCTTCCTGCTCTTCCGTAACGGTGTATTTAACAGCATAGTTGAAACGCTCGAAAGTAGCCAGTAATCCCTGCAACTCCTGACGATTCGTTTTCAGTAATACTTCCAGTCTGCCCGAAACAGGATTGGTAATAGTATTTACACTCAGCAGTGTTACGTCATTTGATTCTGCAATACGGGCAATTTCACTCAGACTATAATCGCGTGGGTCCATATCCAGCGCTAATATTCCACCATGTTCCTTTACGCCATTGTATTGGCCCAGTACCGTCAGCAGGTTATCTTTTGTAAGCACGCCCAGGTATTCATTCTCCTGACTGATTACAGGAAGTGTGGATAATTTGAGATCATTGAAAAGTTTCAGTGCCTCATAGAAATGTGCATTCTCCATAATGGCCGGTTTAGAACCATTATATTCCATATTCTCAAGGTGAATCTCAGCGTCTTCCAGGTCCATAATATCGTCTTCCTCTACCAGCGCCAGGTACTTGTTTTCCAGTACCATAGGCAGTTGTGAAAGATGATATTCATTCATCAGGCGCAAAGCTCTTGACCCCGAATCCAGTGGATGCAGAATAGGAACTACTGTTGATATGAGATCACGTGCAAGCATTATTTTTTTGCGCTATTGTAATACAATAATATGAAAAGAATCGCGAATGGTCAATTGAGAATTATGAATGGACATACCGCTATACTTATATACGTAACGACAGGAATTAATGGTTTGTTACATATAGGTACGGATAAATGTATATAGATACCGGGCTGATCTTTGAATACTACTTCTTAAGCTTTTCCATGAAGGGATGCAGGATCTTATTAAATTCTTCAGGTTGTTCCATCATAGGAGCATGTCCGCACTTATCAATAAAATGCAGCTCAGAATTAGGGATCAGTTTATGAAATTCTTCACCCACCATAGGAGGCGTAACAGTATCATTCAGGCCCCATATCAACAGCGTCGGTATTTTCAGCTCTCTCAGTTCTTCACCCAGGTTATGCCTGATAGCAGATTTTGCCAGGGTGATGATCTTTATAACTTTTAAACGATTCGTAGTAATTTCAAATACCTCATCTACCAGTTCTTTGGTAGCCATAGCCGGATCGTAGAAAGTAAGTTCTGTCTTTTTACGGATATAGTCATAGTCTCCTCTTTTAGGATAGGTTTCGCCCATACCATTCTCAAACAAACCGGAACTACCTGTTAGTGTTAATGACTTTACCGGCGCTTCCGGATGTTTTAACAGATATACCAGCCCCACATGCCCACCCAGTGAGTTACCAAGTATATGTATGTTCGTATATCCTTGAGACTCAATGAACTTATGTACATATTTTGCGAGGCCCGACACGGAAGTATCCAATATGTTCAGGTCAAACAATGGCAACATAGGTACCACTACCTTGTTAAATTGACGGAAGTACTCTATTAATCCTCCAAAATTACTTAGTGCACCAAATAGTCCATGCAGTAATACTAACGGCTCCCCCTCTCCTTCCTCTACGTACTTAAACTTTCCCTGTGTTTTAATTTCGTAAACCATTGCCAAAGCTTGAAAGTCAATTTTGCGCTAAAATAATTCTTTTTATTAATTCAAATAATCTTTGAAGCGAGCTAAATAGCCTGTATTTCCTTTGCTGCATTATCAAAAAAGGATTGCAAACCGGCAAACATATCCTTGAAAAGCGGAATGACCTTACCTAAACCATTCATCACCGCAGGGCCCAGGTGCTCAATGTAGGGATAAACTACGGATTGCATCTTGGTTTCAGGACTTAACCAATATAGCTGATTGGCAATCCATAATAGGACACTATATGCAATGATAAATATAGCACTATATAATATAATTCCGCCTAATTTGTTTAACCAGCCCATCATCGCCAACTCTACCAGCGTTTGCATAAGTGTAGCACCAAGCCTTACCAGCAGCACAACACCCACAAAAAGACTAATGAAACATAAAACAGGCAGCCAACGGGTGTGGACCTGCCAGTGCTGCTGCGCATACAGTACAGCTACAGTTGTAAGTTTAAGCGCAGCTGCCATGCCTATTGTCACCGCTACAAAAGAAAATACGGCTACTATCAGGCCACGGCTGTACCCTTTGTAGATGGCAAAGACCAGGATAATGGCAAAAACAATGTCGATTCCCATAGATTGATTAAAATAATCCGGCTTTACCTGCTCTCTCCTTCCTTATTTGGCCAATAATTCCTTAACAAGTGAAGAAATAGCTTTTCCATCTGCCTTACCAGCCAGTTGTTTGGAAGCTACGCCCATCACTTTACCCATATCAGCCGGAGAGCTTGCGCCTGTTGAAGCAATAATCGCTGTAATCTCTGCCCTCAGCTCATCTTCACTCATCTGCTTAGGCAGATATCTTTCTATTACTTCCAGCTCTTCTTCTTCCTTCTTAGCCAGGTCTTCCCTGTTCTGCTGACGGAAAATTTCCAGAGAGTCTTTACGCTGTTTAACCAGTTTCTGCAGCAACTTGCTTTCATCTGCTTCGGTCAGATCTGTTCCTGCACCTTCAGATGTTTTTGCAATGAGTATGGCTGCTTTGATAGCACGCAATGCACGCAAATCAGCTTCTGCTTTTGCAAGCATTGCCGTTTTGATAGCCGCATTAATATTTAATTCCAATGACATAAATGGTTATTTTTTGATTGAATGTACAAACAGATTACTTCTGTTCTTCCTTTTGCTTCTCCTCAAACTTCTTATAGAAATCCTTGGCAAACACACGCAGGTCATCTGCCATGTCTTTGTATGGAGTAGCACGCTGGTAAGTATCTGCCATTGTCATCATCGTCTGGAAAAAGAAATCCGCCATTTCATCCACCATCATCTGTTTGGTCCACAGATCAATACGTAATGCGGTTTTATCTGCGCCATCCCAGAAAGAGATCAGCATCGCTTTTGCCTGCTGGTAACGATCCGCTTCCGAGCTGTCCGTTGCACGCCATTCAATCTTCTCCGGTACCCGGTCGTTGTCCAGTCCTACCTGGATCTGTATGGTAGATAATTTTGCCATAAATCTTGTTCCGATATTTTTGAAAACGCAAAGTTAGTATTAATTGATCAATCTTAGTCTACTATAACTATAGGATATTCTAATGTATTATCCTGTGAATCCTGTTACATTCAACACTGGTAAAGGCCTTGCAGCCATTCTTCCCAACTGCCGGGTACGCAGTTCTTCATCTTTATATAACAAACACATCTTATCGGCCAGATCTTCCAGGCTCTCCGGATCAGTATATAACACCGCATCCCCACCAGCCTCTCTGGCGGCAGGTCCTTCCAATGCAATTACCGGCACCTGGCATCGCATTGCTGCATACACAGGCATGGCCATCCCTTCAAAACGGGAAGTATATATCAGGGCATAAGCGCCCGCTACTGCTCTGGATAATGTGGCCTGGTCTGCATCCTTCAATAATACCACGTCATCGCGGTATTTATAAGTGGATAAAGACCCTGCTATTTCTGTACCGGCGCCGGCCAGTACCAGTTTCATATTGGAATGCAGCCTTCTTTTCAAGGCAGAAAATGCCTTTAACAAAGGCAGTATATTATTCCGGGGATGTAAACTCCCTACCGCTATAAAATACTCCACCCCCCAGGCAAATTCCCTTTTCACATCCTCCCGGTCCTGCCATTCCAAAGGCTGATAACTCTCCGGAATTCCCGGAGATACCAGCCGTATCTTATCCGCTGCATCCGGTGCATATTGCAGCACATCATTCTTTGCAGAATGTGATAATACCAGCACCTGTTGCGCCCTATGAATATATTTAATAGTGTTCTTTTTAAGGAAACGCTGCATAGAAGGGGCCATTCCCGCTACCCCATGCATAAATCCCATATCGGGGATAAATAAATTAGCCGGGATCTTACTACGCAAAGGCAAAGAACCATCCATCCCCAGGTAAAGCTCAATTTTCTGAGCCTTTAGAGCACGGGGCAAGGTCCACTCCTGCCACAGATAATGTCTCCAGCCGCTGGTACCTTTCAAGGGAAGTACCACTACAGAAGCATTTGACGGCAATTGTAGAGAAGAGGGCGTTCTATCAAAAAAGAAGATAAAGGTATGTTCCGGGTGTAACCGGCAGAGTCCTGATAAAAGGGTCGTTACTATATTGCCCGTATCCGCTGCTGTATCCAGGGAAACAGGACTGGCATTCACTCCTATACGCATAATTAACCTGCTTGTTCTGCTGCCACAAAGCTAATAAGAATAAAGGAGAGATTCGGTCATCCTCCAGGGGTGACTAAAAAGGTCAGCCCTCTTTCATTCAGGCATACTATTTCCTGGTATAATGATTTCACTTATATTTTAATAACTTGGTAATCAGTAGTAAAAAAGCTCAGAAATATTAGTGAGTACTGATAACCTATTGATATTCAGTCGGCCCAGATATATAACCCTTATATAAGCCCTATATAACACCTATATAAGCCGTATATAAGCCCTACTTATAGAGATAGGGCTTATATAGGAGTTATATAGGGATAGATTAATAGTTATAACAACTTTATAAGAGCATATACGCTCTTATAAAGTTGTTATAACTATTAATATTTAGACGGAGCTTATTGAAGAGAAGTGTTCACTGGCTTTCAGGTTAGTCCGGCCCTGTTAAATAAGGGAGCCTTTTTAGTCATCCCTGGAGGATAACCGAATCTATCCAGGTATAACATTAGCTACCAGTATAATAAACATACAAAAAATTATCAACCGGCAGACTTATTCGTAATCCAGAAGGTTTTTGTTACCGTATTGTTAGACTTTCCTACAGAAGTGATCACCACTGTCACCTTTACTGTACGGATAGGTTCCAGACCGGTAAGATTCACATCTATAGTACCATTTGCAGAAGGAGCAATGAGATTCTGAGGGATAAGGACACCACCCGGATCAGTAATAGCAGTTACAACAACGCTCACACCCTGTGTTGGCATAGCGGAAGTAACTTTCACCTGGAATGTATAAGTAGCACCGGGAGATGCAGTGTATTGACCCTCAGTGACATTCACCAGGGATACTACCAGGCCTTCTTCTTGTGGAGCAGGGTCACCGGCATTTGAATTCTTTTTTTTACAGGCCGTAAATGATATAACCAGCAGGGCCAGAACAGGTAAAAGATATGATTTCAGAGGCATAATCAATAAATTCAGGATAGGGTAAAATTATGATTTTTTTTAATGAGAAGCAACATTTACTGCCTTACATCCATCGCATCCCTCAACCCATTACCTAACAGATTAAAAGCCAGTACCATGAGCATAATTGCAACTCCGGGGGCCAATGCCAGCAATGGATTATGGGTTATAATAAAGTTATAGTTCTCTTTGATCATCAGCCCCCAGGAAGGCTGAGGAGGCTGTACCCCTACTCCCAGGAAGCTCAATCCTGCTTCTACTACAATGGCCGTGGCAAAATTACCTGCTGCTACTACCATCACAGGCCCCATTATATTGGGTAAGATATGTTTTACAATCGTTCTCATATGGCCAAATCCCAGTGCTCTGGTGGCTTCTATAAAGGGCAACTCCCGCAGGGCCATCACCTGTCCCCTGATAATACGGGCTACATTTACCCACATCGTAAGGCCCACTGCTATAAATACCTGCCAGAAACCTTTACCCAGCGCCAGCGTAATAGCAAATACCAGCAATAAGGTAGGTACCGACCATATCACATTCACCAGCCACATTACCACATCGTCCGTGCGCCCCCGGAAATAACCGGCTATTGCTCCCAGAAAAACGCCTATACTTAACGAAATGATAACAGCAATACAGCCTACACTCAGGCTTACCCGGGTACCTACCAGCAACCTGCTGAGGATATCCCTGCCAAATTTATCTGTACCCAGCCAGCAGGTATGGTGAATGATCTTATACTTACTGTTATAACGTTCTTCTATGGCTGTCTCCTCATCTATATATCTTTCTATTACCATTGTATCTCCCGCAATACGCCAGCTGCGCAATGGGATGTAAGTCACATTATCTTCCTGCCCGTTCAGCAGACGCTGAAACAGCCCCCGTCTGGCAACAGGCTGCTCTTTAGGCACTGCCAGCAAATCAATACTAAATCCGGGGCGTTGTCCTCCTATCTCCAGCATCATCCTGTTAGCATAAGGAGTACCATCCGGAGATACCAGGTAAGCTACTATGCTCAACACAATGGCAATCCCGATCAGCAGCATGCCCCCCACAGCTCCTTTATTACGCCGCAGCCTTGTCCATGCCTGACGGCCAAATGAAGATCTGATCATGCGTTACTTTACTTTTCTGCCTTTCCACTGGTAAGAACCAAACTTACCCAGCCAACCAGCTACTACAATGTAAGGAATATGAAATAGTTGTCCGGGAATAAACCAGAATAAAAGGTCTGTTTTACGGAAAAACCGGGCCACAGGGATCAGGAAATAATATTCTACCGTAATCTTATACAACAGGAAAATGCCCAGCCAGGGACGCCATTCGGGTAATATTACCGCTACTATTGTCATAAATAATAACGCCACATTCCAGAAATATACCAGCGCCAATACCCAGGTCAGCCGCCTGTCTTCATACTTGTCCGCTTTAGACGACCAGCGTATACGCTGATGCATAAATCCATTAAAAGTATCTACCGGCAGGGTACGCACAATCGCATCATCATTCTTCAGATACAATACACCCTGCGGATACTGTTTATAAATCTTAAACATCAGCAGCATATCATCGCCTGAAGCAATATCATCTATCCCCTTAAATCCCCCTACTTCATAAAATACCTGCCGCTCATAAGCCAGGTTAGCCCCGTTACACATCGTTCCGGATTTCAATGCTGCCAATGCTCCGGTGATCCCCTGCATTGTCATAAAATCCAGCGACTGCAACTTCTTAAAGAAGTTGTTCTCTTTGTAAAAGCTTACCGGGGCTGCAATGAATTTCGGCCGGTACATTTCATAATACTGCACCATTGTACTGATCCACAAAGGCCCCATCACACAATCTGCATCGGTGGTCATGATCAGGTCCCCCCGGGCCTGTTCAACCGCCATTTCAATAGCCTTTTTCTTGTAGGAATTCAGACGTTGTTCTGCACTCAGGTAGCGGCTTAATTGTAATAAGCGAATATTGGATGCAGGAAAATCAGCGACTACCGCAGCTGTATTGTCAGTAGAGAAATCATCGATCACGATCACTTCGAACAAGTGCACAGGATAGCGTTGATCTTTCAATGCCTGCAGCAAAACCGGCAGGTTGCCTTCTTCATCCCGTGCAGGAATAATGACCGTTACTTTTGTAGTTCCACCTGTGGGTATCAACGGCGTAAACGGAGCCAGCCCTGTCCATCCGGAACCATAGCGCAGCATCAACAATCCGTAAATAACACCGGGAACAAAGAGTATAGCTAAAATAAAATACATAGTTTATCATTCGTAATTATCCAGGATAGCTTCTCCCAGTTCTTCAGACAACAACTGGTGTCCTTTTTCCAGCACCAGCATTTTGCAGGGGAAAGTACTGTCCATAAAACGCACACCCAGTACAGGTGGTATCACACGATCATATTTGCCAAATACCAGCAGCGTTTGTATCTTATATTGTGACAATAATTTCTTACATAGTTTTTTATCAGGCATCATCCTCCGCATACAGGTCCACACAGTATATACCTTCTCTCTTTTCTCCAGCTTATTCATACTGTTCAACGCGAACTTATACACGCTTTCATTCAGCAGTTTTAACCGGTGCCATAATTTTAATAATCCGAAAAACAGCTGCGGATGATAAGTTACATGTTTAAATAACCGGTTCCCTATAGCTGTCTGTGTCACAAACATATGCCAGGGATTATTTTTCAGTCCGTCCGGGGCCAGCAGATACAAGCGCCTGATCTGTGGCGCCATGCCCTGTAACACACATAATGCTACCCTTCCTCCCATGCTATACCCCATCAGCGAAAAAGACGATTGCTGCTGTCTTTCCAGTACCAGCTGTATCACTGCCTGTATATCCTCCCTGGTAAATGCCCTTCCTTCATTCCATGTAGTTTCTCCATGCAGTGGCAGGTCCAGCGATACCAGCGTAAAGACCGTACCCATTATGCGGGCAAGCCTGCTGAAACCTGCTGACTGTTCTCCAAAGCCATGCAGACAAATCAACAGTTCTTCTCCCTCACCTTCACAGGTGCCGTGAAAAAGGCTGTTTCCATATGTCAGAAAAAACGAAGACATCCCTGCAAAAGTATCAACTTTTGTCGTTTGACCTAAACTAAGTAAATTACGTTAAGACTAAAAATTTCACGATGGACGCAACCATAGAGAATAAACCCACTTTGAAAGGCGCTGAATTTCTTGTTAAAGAAAGCGCTGTAAATGAAGTATTTACACCAGAAGATTTTAATGAAGAGCAGAGGATGATCAGGGAGATGGCAGAACAGTTCATCGCCAAGGAAGTGACCCCTGTACTTGAGCGTATAGATAAGCTGGAAGAAGGTCTGATGCCTTCCTTACTGGAAAAAGCGGGCGAACAGGGATTACTGGGTGCAGCATTTCCGGAAGAATACGGCGGACTCGGTAAAGATTTCGTTACCGCTACGCTCATCAATGAAGCCCTGGGTGCAGGTCATTCCTTTTCTGTGGCCATGGCCGCGCATACAGGTATCGGCTCTCTTCCCATATTATATTTTGGTACGGAAGCGCAAAAGCAGAAATATATTCCTGCCCTGGGCAGTGGTGAAATGAAAGGCGCCTACGCCCTCACAGAACCCAATTCCGGCTCAGATGCGCTGAGCGCTAAAACGACCGCCAGGCTTTCTGCAGATGGCAAAACCTACTTACTGAATGGCCAGAAATGCTGGATTACCAATTCCGGCTTTGCTGATGTGTTCACTGTGTTTGCTAAAATAGACGGTGATAAATTCACCGCCTTCATAGTAGAGAAAGGCACTCCTGGCTTCACCCTGGGCGCCGAAGAACACAAGATGGGTATCAAAGGCTCTTCTACCCGCCAGATTTATTTCCAGGATACGCCGGTTCCCGTAGAAAACGTACTGGGCGAAATCGGTAAAGGTCACCTCATCGCGTTTAACATACTCAATATCGGTCGTCTGAAATTATGCGCAGCAGCATTAGGTGCTGCTAAAAAAGTAAATACTATTGCTATTCAGTACGCGACTACCCGCGAACAATTCAAACAACCGATCGCCAACTTTGGCGCTATCAAACATAAACTGGCAGAAATGGCTATCCGTACCTGGACATGCGAATCTGCCCTCTATCGTACAGCCCAGCTGATCGATGAAAAAGAAAAAGAACTGGTAGCAGCCGGCAAACCATTCAGTGAAGCCGTTTTAGGTGCAGCAGAAGAGTATGCCGTAGAGTGTGCCATTCTTAAAGTAAACGGTTCCGAAGTACTGGATTATGTAGTGGATGAAGGTGTTCAGATACATGGTGGTAATGGTTTCAGCGACGAATACGTTATCTCAAAAGCATACCGCGACAGCCGCATCAACCGCATTTTCGAAGGGACCAACGAGATCAATCGCCTCCTTACACTGGACATGACACTGAAACGTGCAATGAAAGGCAAGCTGGACCTCATGACGCCTGCCATGAATGTGATGAAAGAACTTATGAGCATTCCGGACTTCGGCAGCGATGATGAAACACCTTTCAGTGCTGAAAGAAAACTTATCACCAACTTTAAAAAAGCCATCCTGCTGGTAGCTGGTGCTGCTGTACAGAAATTCATGACCAAACTGGATTCCGAACAGGAATTACTCATGCACATTGCAGACATGGCCATCGAAACATTTGTTGCGGAAAGCGCCTTATTACGCCTGCTGAAGAGAGTAGAAATTGAAGGTGAAAATGCGAATGCATTACAGGCCGATATCGTTCGTACTTACATTATTGATGCTGCAGACCGTATTAACAAATACGCTAAAGATGCCATCAATTCATTTGCAGAAGGTGATGAACAACGGATGATGTTACTCGGTATCAAACGCTTTACCAAAGCCGCTTCCTACAATACTAAAGAAGCCCGCAGACGTATCGCTGATAAACTGATCGCAGAGAATAAATACATCTGGTAAAATATTATTTTCTATTGTGCTAAAAATGCCATTCTGTACCAACAGATGGCATTTTTTCGTTTATTTGCTGTAGACAAGGATTATGAGGCGATTACTACTATTGTTACTAAGCACATTTGCCGGGACACAAATACATGCACAGGCATTTTTGAAAATGCATCAACCGGTAAAAACAGAAATCAATACCAGCAGCGCCAGGCAATACCTGGTAGGACATACCTGTAAAGACTGTAAAGTGCTGTTGAATAACGAGAGCGTATACGTATACCCAACCGGTGTATTCGCCCTGCGTCGCGATCTGCAACCAGGCCAGACAACCCTGACGCTTCACGTTACTGATCCTGCGGGGAAAGTAACCATCCGAACACTCAACTACTATTTTAATCCGCCACCTCCCGTACAGGTAACTGATGTCTTCCGCATAGACTACGCAACCATCACCCCAAAAGGAGATGTACAACTATCTGCCGGAGATACATTGCGTATAAAAATAAAAGGCTTCCCCGGCTGCCAGGCTACCTGGATCAACAATACCCCCTTAAAAGAATTACCGCCTTCCCTAAGCGGTGGTATAGCTGGTTTCTATGAAGGTTTTTATGTGATTAAACCTACGGACTCTCTCCGCTATAACAGGCTGACTATCTTCCTGAAAGATAAAAGCGGCAACACCACTGCCTTACAAACGACTACTCATTATACCTGTTTACTGAATCCGTTACTCACAGGCCGCACTACCGATAATCTCACCTATCTCAATACCTCTCCCGAAGGAGACCGGCTGGGGCCGGAAAAAATAGGTTACCTCGATGAAAAGGTGCTGCTGCATATCACCGGTAAACAAGACGACTACTACAAAGTTAAACTGAGCAGAGGCAACTATGCTTTCATACCGGAAGCATTCGTAGATACCGCTACTCTGCCGGAACCTATTCCGCTCAGCATTGTGAATGAAGCAAAAGTGTGGAGCGATGCCAGATATGACTACGTTTCCGTTGGCCTCTCCGAAAAGCTGCCTTACCTCACTACCCAAACGGTAAACCCCGGTAAAATAATTGTAGATGTACATGGCGCTTACTCAGATCAGTCGGCCTTCATACCTGAAATGGGCAGTACTGCGGAAATCCGTCAGGTAGACTGGCAACAGGTGCAACCAGACGTATTCCGTATGGTCGTCTCTCTCAAACATGGCCAGCCATGGGGTTATCAGCTTTATTATGACAGCAACCGCCTGACCATCCGTATCAAACGCCCACCTGCGAAACTGGAATTAAAAGGACTTACCATAGGACTGGATGCTGGTCATGGAGGTACTAACGTGGGAGCACTTGGCGCTGTTGGCATTTATGAAAAGCAGATGACCCTGGCTATCGTCCTCCTGGTGAAAGATGCCCTTGAAAAAGAAGGCGTACATGTGCTCACTACGCGCACTACTGATAAATTTGTAGCAAATGAAGACCGCCTCAGTTACTACCGGCAAGCAAATCCGGATTTACTACTCAGTATTCATCTGAACTCATCCGTAAATCCGATAGATGTAAAAGGCACCGCCACTTATTACAAATGGCCTTTCTGTCAGCCGCTCAACTACTGCCTTCATCAACGCATAATGGAAACCGGCCTTGGAGATTTTGGCAATAATGCCAACTTCAACTTTGTCCTCAACCAGCCTACAGAATTCCCGGATGCACTCATAGAAACCTTATTCCTCAGTAATCCGGAAGATGAAATGCATGTACTGGACGAGGGATTCCGTCACCAGATAGCCAATAAGATCGTGTTGGGGCTAAAAGACTTCCTGCTGCAGGCAGGTAAATAATTCCTTATCGCGCAAATCAATTTCCCGATACGATACAATACCAGAATAAGTTTGTGCCAATTTTGCAAACGCAAAAACACAACTTATGAGACCGAGGAACTTTAGACGAACACTTATCCTGATATTCAGCTTATTCATTTCCTTTTTTGCTACTGCCGTAGCTAATAACCTTGAAGATAACAACGGTGTTATCAAAGGTAAAGTAATTACTTCTGATGGACATGCAGCTGCAGATGTAGCCGTAATCTTACAGGGTACCAAATATGCCACAACTACAGATGCTTCCGGTACATTTTCTTTCCATAACATTCCTGCTGGCAATTACCAGGTAGTCGTATCACTGACCGGTTACAGTAATGTAACAAAAGATATTGTTGTTGAAAGTGGCAAAACAACGAATGAAAGTTTTCAGCTGACAGTTTCAAGCAAACAGTTAGGTGAAATCGTTATTACCGGCAATCAGAATAAACTGGTAAAAAAATCCAGTGACTATGTTTCCAAACTGCCTTTACGCAATCTTGAAAATCCACAGGTATATAGTACTATTACTAAAGATCTGATCACACAACAAATGGTGTATACCGTTGATGATGCCATGAGGAATGCACCAGGTATCACCAAAATGTGGGAAGCCACCGGCCGTAGTGGCGATGGTGGTGCTTATTATACTTCACGTGGTTTTGTAACACAGAGCCTGCTGCGCAATGGTGTAACCGGTAACGTATCTTCTAAAATAGATGCCACTAATCTTGAAAGCATTGAAGTAATCAAAGGCCCTTCTGCAACACTTTTTGGAAGTACTTTAACTTCTTATGGTGGTTTGATCAACAGGATAACCAAAAAGCCTTATGATCATTTTGGTGGTGAAATATCCTATGCTGGTGGTACTTATGCATATAGCCGTTTTTTTGCAGATATCAATACTCCTCTCGATTCCGCAAAAACACTGTTATTCCGTCTGAACACTGCTTATACAGATGAAGGCAGCTTCACAGACAATGGCTTTAATAAAGCACTGGCCATTGCTCCAAGCATTACGTATAAAGCAAGCGACAGATTAACATTCCAGTTTGACGCCGAGTACTTTTATAACAACGGTACCGGCAATCCTTTCTTCTTCTTCCCTTACGGAAATGTTGTGGTTAGCGAGGTATTGGGTACTGACAGGGCAGACAAACTGAAACTTGATTATAACCGTTTATTTGCCAGTAAAGATCTGACACAGATATCAAAGAATCTGAACTTCTTTGCTACTATGAACTACAAAATTTCTGATCAGTGGACTTCTCAGACGGTATTCTCTAATACGAATAGTTTTTCTGATGGTGCTGGCCCTTATTTCTATTTAATGGCGCATGATTCAATCTCACGTAATGATCAGTCTACCAATAACAGTCGTGTCAGTACAACTGAACTTCAGCAGAATTTCATTGGTGATTTTAAACTTGGCCGCTTAAGGAACCGCTTTGTTGGCGGCCTGGACGTCTTCTATCTGAACTCAGATCAGATATTTCTCTCTACGGGTTTTGATGCGATCCCTTCTCATGGTACCATTCCAACCTATAACGATTTCAACCGTGCGAATTTAGATAAGACATACCAGTCTCTTACTTATAACTACCAATATCCTTATATCTATAAAAGGTATACTTACAGCGCTTATGCTTCCGATGTACTGAATATCACAGACAACTTAATGGTACAGGCAGCTCTTCGTATTGATTATTATAACAACAAGGGAGACTACAGCAAAACTGCCGGCACTTATTCAGATGGTTATGATCAGACAGCCCTCTCTCCTAAGTTTGGTATCGTTTACCAGGTCCTGAAAGATAAATTATCTCTCTTTGGTAACTACCAGAACGGATTCCAGAATAAAGATGGCAAAAACTACCAGGGCAAAAACCTAAAACCTGAACAGGCTAACCAGCTGGAAGGCGGTGTTAAAATGGATCTGTTGGGTGGCAGGCTTACAGGTACTTTAAGTTACTACAACATTAAAGTAAAAGACCTGGTCCGTAAATATACAGGACCTGATCAGAGCCCGGTTACTTCCTATAACGTAATCCAGGATGGAACACAGGCAAGCAAAGGCTTCGAAGCAGAAGTAATTGCCAATCCTTTCCAGGGCTTTAACGTTGTTGCAGGTTTTGCTTATAACGACTCCAAACTGGAGAAAGCTGATACAGATGAAGGTCGCCGCCCTGCTACAGCAAATGCGCCAATGTCTGCGAACCTCTGGTTAAGCTATCGTATATCAGAAGGCACGGTAAAAGGCCTTTCATTCGGGTTTGGTGGTAACTATGCCAGCGATAACAAGATTGTGAACAGCGATGCACAGGGTGTATTCATTCTGCCGGCATTTACCGTTCTCAATGCCAGTGTATCTTTCGATACCCCTAAATTCAGGATTGGCGCTAAGCTTGATAATCTCACTAACCAGAAATACTGGATAGGATGGTCATCTATGAATCCACAGAAACCAAGAAGCCTTGTTGGTAGCATTGCATTCAAATTTTAATCAGCCAATAGAACAGGTAAGCCTCCTTGTAACTTGTTGGTAGCATTGCATTTAAAATTCTAATCAGTCAATAAAACTGGGAAAAGCTTCTTACGCTCGTAGTAAGAGGTTTTTCTTTTTATAGCCCCACTCATCACTTCTGGTTATGAAGAATAACCTCAGGTTATCTCCCCCTTCATAATCATCTATTAATCAATTATTTAATATTCCTTCTCCAGCCTAACACTACTATATAGTCTACTTAACCAGTAGATTGATTTATATTTGCGAATGGTTTCATAGCTTTAAGGGGCGAAAACATTATAAAAATGGTAGATGAGATAAAAGCATTTAATGATTACCGGGCTAAAATGAATGAGGTAATCCTGGGTCAGCAGAATAAGGTGATCAATCGCCTGTTCAACCTGGATACCAATACTTATGCAGAAGGAGCATTAAGTACCAAAGTGAAGGAGATGCTGGGGCTGGTGTCCTCTATGGTATTACGTTGCGATGATTGTATCAAATATCACCTGGGGAAATGTTATGAACAGGGAATTACTACCGAAGAAATGTATGAGATTTTTGCAGTAGCAAACATTGTAGGCGGGACGATCGTTATTCCTCACACAAGAAGAGCAGCTGAATATTGGGAAGCGTTACAAAAACAGGCATAAGTATTCCTGATTGGGTAACCTTCAAACAGCAGACAATTCGTAACTTTGCAATCCGATAACAACTTATTTATTATAAAATATACAAATGTCAACAGCAACTATAGCTCCGCAGGCGTTAACAGCGAAGGATTTTGCAACGGACCAGGAAGTACGCTGGTGTCCGGGGTGCGGAGATTATTCTATATTAAAGCAGGTACAGACAATTATGCCTGGATTAGGCATTCCTAAGGAGAATATTGTGATCGTATCCGGGATCGGTTGTTCTTCACGTTTCCCTTATTATATGAATACATATGGGATGCACTCTATTCATGGCCGCGCCACCGCTATAGCTTCCGGCTTAAAAGCGACCCGCCCTGAACTGAGCGTATGGGTAGTGACCGGTGATGGTGATGGGCTGTCTATCGGAGGTAATCATACCATCCATTTACTGCGCCGCAATTTTGACCTTAATATCATGCTGTTCAATAACCAGATCTATGGTTTAACAAAAGGGCAGTACTCTCCTACTTCGGAAGAGAATAAAGTGACCAAGTCCACTCCATTCGGTAGCATAGACCATCCGTTCAATCCGCTGGCCCTGGCCCTCGGTGCAGATGCCACCTTCATTGCCCGTAGTATGGATCGCGATCCGAAACACCTGCAGGAACTGCTGAAACGCAGTCATGCACATAAAGGAGCTTCCTTCCTGGAAATATACCAGAACTGTAACATCTTCAATGATGGTGCTTTTGAAATATTCACAGAAAAAGGCAGCAAACCGGAAGAGGCTATCTTTGTTGAGCAGGGTCAGCCATTGATCTTTGGTGCCAACAAGAACAAAGGTATCCGCCTGGATGGTTTAAGACCAGTGGTAGTAGAGCTAGGAGGAGAATATAGTGCGAATGATCTCTGGATCCATGATGAGAAGGACTTCTACAAAGCACAGCTGCTTACCCGTCTGTTCGATGATCCACGTATTGAAGGCCACTTACCGCGACCTTTCGGCGTGTTCTACCAGGCATTCCGTCCTACCTACGAAGATCAGCTGAACTTCCAGGTACAGGAAGCAATCGCTCAGAAAGGACCAGGCAACCTGGATAAACTGCTGGCCGGACGTGAAACCTGGACTATCAAATAAGCATACCAAACCACCAATAAAAGGAAAGCGGAGCAGGGGTAACCTGCTCCGCTTTCCTTTTATTGCCTTGTCAGAACTGTATGTTCATTTCTATTGCTTCGTTAATGACGTATTTACAGAAGGATGTATAAATACTCTGCCTAAAACATTGTATCCGTAATGTATAGCAAGAGGTCGTACAATATTGCTTTTTATACATTACTTAGCTTAAAACCCAAATACCAATAACAAGTATTTATAGAACGAGGCATCGCTTTTTATCCGGCCTCTCTCTAAGATGCTCCTCTTTAATGCCCCAGCGTTGCAACATCGAACAACACCTTGTATAGCAATACCACACCGAATATGATCATACTTACCCCTGCAATTTTATTTAACCACACCACGTTATTCAATGTTAGTTTATGACGGATCTTATCTGCTACAAAAACTTTCAGCACATCCGTAGAAAGTACCCAGCCCAGGCAAACCGTATACATAATCAATCGATGACTAACGGAAGTGGCACTGTTCGCTACACACACGCCCAGCCAGAAGATAATAACCCCGGGGTTTAACGTATTCATCAGGAAACCCGCCAGCCATATCTTCAGATAATCATGCGTGCGGAACATCTCCGGCTTCTCGTCACCTGTACTGATCTTTACTTTCTTAAACAACAGACCGTAAATGCCCATGCCTATCAGCAATCCTCCACCTCCAATCCCTATATATTGTTTATACTCTTCCAGGCGCGATATAAATGAAGTGGCCAGGTTACCCGTCAGCACAAACATAATATCACTGCAGGATACTCCGAATGCGAAACTGATACCAGCCTTAAAACCGTTATTGACACTATACTTAATTATGGCGAAGATTACAGGGCCTACCGATATGGAGAGGAATAATCCTAACACTAGTCCCGCTACAATTGCTGCTGTCATGCGTTACAAAATTCCAGGTATTGACAACTATCCAAAAATAAAGGGTAACTTAATTGCTGAAGTTACCCCTCTTTTTTATTAAAATCGTTAAAGAATACTTAAACTGACTTAACGCCTAAAAACTTTTCCCAGTCTTTCAGTTTCTCGCCCTTCATCACTCTCGGGAATTTATTCATCGCGCCTTCTTTACCTTTACCACGCAGATATTCGATAAATGCGTCGTGCGGTAATATTTCAACAAACACTTCCTTCAACGCAGCAGTCCTTTCAACAGCATAATCATCATTCACTTCACACAGTGCCTGATCTATGATCTCACGCACACGGTTACCATCTACGTTCATATCGTTTGTTCCAATGTACCACCGATGTGCAAACAGGTTCTCATAAGAGAAGCCTGCTACTGTAAACTCAGTAACAGTAATGCCCAGTTTTTTCTGCACCATATCTATGGCCGTGTTCATGTTATCGATACTCATATGTTCCCCGCATAAGCTCAGGAACTGTTTGGTACGACCCACAATCACGATCTCATGTTCTTTCACGGAAGTAAACTTCACCACGTCCCCGATCAGATAACGCCATGCACCTGCACAGGTAGACAGCATCACCGCATACTCAACATCTTCCACCACCTCATGGATCATGTATGACTTCGGATTAGGCTTTACTTCTCCCTCCGCATCAAAATTCTCCTCATTAAAGGGAATGAACTCGAAGAAGATACCAGCGTTCAGTACCAGTTTGATACCTCTCACACCCGGCCTTGCCTGGAATCCGAAAGATCCTTCAGACGCCATGTACGTTTCAATGAAGTTGATGGGTTTACCCAGCAGTTTCTTAAAACTATCCCGGTATGGCTCAAAAGAAACCCCACCATGAATATACACAGCCAGGTTCGGCCATATCTCATGAATATCCTTTACTCCATGGTATTTAATGATCTCCGCCAGTACGATCTGCACCCAGGCAGGTACCCCACAAACTGTGCCCACATCCCATTGTGGCGCCTTACGCACAATCAGCTTAATACGCTGTTCCCAATCCGGTTTCCTGGAAATGTTACCGCCTGGTTTGTAAAAGCGACGAAACCAACGGGGAATGTTCTTAGCCTGTATGCCACTCATGTCTCCCTCATAGTAGTCGCCCTTCTCATACAAAGCAGTGGTACCACCCAGCATAAGGATACCTTTTGTAAAAGATTTAGGCGGCACGTCAAAGTTTGCCATTGAATATAACTGCTTGATACCCACCTTCTTTACCATCTTCAACATATCCCGGGTAACCGGTATATGTTTACTGGCAGATTCTGAGGTACCAGAGCTTAAAGCAAAGTATTTGATCTTTTCCGGCCAGCTGACATTGGCCTGACCTTCCAGGGCTTTGTACCACCATTCTCCATGCATTTTATTATAATTATGCACTGGAACTGTAGCTTTATATTGAGCTATCACGCTGGGGCTATCAAGTATTTCCTGAAAATTGTAGTGTTGACCAAACTGCGTATCTTTTGCTTTCGCAAGCAGACGGTGCAATACCTGAAGCTGGTATTGACGAGGCGTACCTAACTTGAATGTGAATTTCTTCCTGATGCGTAGCGACCTCGATATAAGATTACCTAAAATGGCCATTAATTTACCTTCTCATTTATGATATGAATTGCAAAAATACGCCGAATTTTGGATTGCGGCTGCCAGAATATAAAGGTTTCCTTTGTCCCTCTGAAAACCTCTCTGCAAACATATTACTAAAAACGATATGGGCAGAAAAAAAATTCCCGCGTACCTTTGCCAAATGTTAAAGGCAACCCTACTCAAGGCGACGTATGCCGGCGGTAAAATATTACAGCAATACTTCAATGGTGCTTTTGAGATCAGCAGCAAAAGTACGATCAATGACCTGGTAACAGAAGCAGACAAAGGGGCTGAAACTGCTATTTTCAGTGTGATAAGGGAGACTTACCCTGATCACTTTATTTTAAGTGAGGAATCAGGAGAAATGGCCACCACTTCCAATGTGAAATGGATCATAGATCCACTGGATGGTACCGTCAACTTTGCACATGGCATTCCCATCTGTTGTGTATCTATAGGTGTGGAACAGGATGGAGAAATCATCATGGGAGCGGTATACAATCCTTTTATGAACGAATTCTTCTTTGCAGAAAAAGGAAAAGGGGCTACCCTCAACGACAAGCCCATCCACGTATCTGAAAAACCGGCATTGGCCAGCGCCTGCCTGGTAACAGGTTTTCCCTACCAGTGGGAAGATTCTGACAATAATCCCATACAGGTGTTTGAACATTTTATAAAACAAGGCCTGCCTGTGCGCCGCTTAGGGTCTGCTGCTATAGACCTCTGCTGGGTAGCCTGTGGACGTTTTGATGGCTTTTATGAACATAGTCTCAACGCCTGGGATGCTGCTGCCGGATTTATTATCGTGGAAGAAGCCGGTGGAAAAGTAACTGACTTTACAGGCACACGTTATTCACCCTACCAGAAAAAATTGATTGCAACAAACGGCAATATCCATGCTTCACTGGTGGATGCCGTAAACGGGAAATACTAATTAATATGAGCGAGGAAAGAACAGAGATCGAAACCCTGGGGGAATTCGGTCTGATAGAACTACTAACTAAAAATATAGAAATCCAACAAGCCAGCACCGTTCTGGGTGTAGGTGACGATGCTGCTGTAATAGATCATTTCGGCCGCCAGACAGTTATTAGTACGGATATGCTGGTAGAGGGCATTCACTTCGACCTCATGTATACGCCCCTCAAACATCTGGGCTATAAATCAGTAGTCGTGAACCTTTCAGACATCTATGCCATGAACGCTACGCCTACACAGATCACCGTGAGCATTGCTTTCAGTAACCGCTTTTCTGTAGAAGCCCTCAGCGAATTCTACGACGGCGTATACGCTGCCTGTGAGAAATACGGGGTTGACCTGATTGGTGGTGATACCACCTCTTCCAAAAAAGGCTTTGTCATCAGCGTAACCGCGCTGGGAGAAGTAGCCCCTGACAAATTCGTGAAACGCTCCACCGCTCAGAAAGGTGACCTCCTCTGTGTTTCCGGAGACCTTGGCGCTGCCTTCCTGGGCCTTACCCTGCTGGAAAGGGAAAAACAGATTTACCTGGAAGCACCTCAGTTACAGCCAGACCTGGAAAACCAAACCTATGTAATAGGCCGTCAGCTGAAACCAGAAGCCCGCAGGGATATCATTGAATACCTGCAAAAACAGGAAATCCATCCTACCGCCATGATGGACATCAGTGATGGACTTAGTTCTGAAATACTGCACATCTGCAAACAGAGTAACCTGGGATGCGTATTATATGAAGAGAAAATACCTATCGCAGGAGAAACAAAAGAAGCCGCATTGAAATTCAGTCTGGACCCTACAGCCTGTGCATTAAGTGGTGGCGAAGACTATGAACTGCTCTTCACCATGAAACAGGAAGACTATGATAAGATAGTATTATCCGAACAAATCAGTGTAATCGGTTATATGGCTGATATCAGTGAAGGCGCTCATATCATCACTAAAGGCGGTAACAAATATAAACTGGTAGCCCAGGGCTGGAATGCCTTTGAACAATAACATCATTAAAGAGAGAGTGTCCATAAAATGCTTCTAAGTTGTCTAACTTTTGGTGAGCATTTTTATGGACACTCTCTCTTTAATAAAATTCAATTGGATTTCCTGTTCATATATCATCACAATTCAATTAATTAACCCTCCATCCATAAACCTTTCAATATAATTCCTGACCATTTTGAAAATATTCCGTTTTTGAGCTAAGAATTTCCGTTTTGCGTAAATGCTGTTAGACTATTTCAGTAGACATTTGCACTCCGTAAAACCAAATCATGATACTGAAAAAAGGCCTGTTTTTAGCATTAGGAAGCTGTTTAATCTCTATACAATTACTTTACTCACAACAACTTACACCGGCACAAAGGTTGGTATTAACAACAGGGGAAGACTCCCTGAACGCAGGTACATCAAACAGCAGAACCGTTATTTCCGGTTATGGCTCCGCCTTTTACCAGCGGGACATGAACGAGAAAATGGCAAGAGCTACCCTGGAAAGGGCCGTGTTGTTTATCGGTCACCAGTTCAACTCCAGGATCTCCTTCTTTAGTGAAATGGAACTGGAAAACGCTAAAGTGACTCCAGCTGGTGTAGGCAACGGATTCCAGGGCGAAATCTCTATGGAACAGGCTTACCTCAAATTCAATCTGAATTCCCGTCAATATATCGTAGCAGGTCTGTTTGTACCACGCATCGGTATCCTCAATGAAAATCACCTGCCGGTGAACTTCAACGGGGTGGAACGTCCGCTGGTAGAACAATTGATCATACCCGCTACCTGGCGTGAACTGGGCATAGGCTTCTATGGCCGTATGCGTCGCATTCCTTTAAACTATACCCTCGCTATACTCAATGGACTAAACGATGCCGCTTTCTCACACGGCACAGGTTTAATAGAAGGTAAAGCAGAAGGACAAGGCGCTTACGCTAATAACATCGCTGTTACAGCATCTTTACAATATTATTGGAAAGATTTCCGCTTCCAGGTATCCGGTTATGCCGGTGGGACCAATGGTTTAAATCAACGTAAGTCAGACAGTCTTCAATTATCACACGGTGCATTCAGCCTCCCGGTTTACCTGGGTGAAGCTAATATCATGTGGAGTCATAATGGTATTTCAGCAAAAGCAATTGGGACCATGGTATCCTTCCCTGATGCTGCTGATATAAACAGAGCCTATGCTAATAACGTCGGGAAATCAATGTATGGCGCTTATGCAGAACTGGCTTACAACCTACTGGAAACATCGCCTAAACTGAAAGACCAGCAATTCAATGTGTTTGCCCGTTACGAAATGCTGGATATGAATAACTCTATTCCTGCCAACGGCATTTACGACGGTACATTGAAACAACAACACCTCATAGCTGGATTCACTTATCTGCCTGTGCCTAACGTAGCGATCAAAGCAGATGTAAGAGTAATGCATACGGGAGATGAGAATCCTGTACTGGTAGTAAATCCCAGCCCTGCACGCGTTCCCTACAGAACAAACAATTCATTCATCAACCTGGGTATTGGTTATTCTTTTTAATCCGATAAACGCCTGATAACAATGGAAAATAACAGCAGAAGATCCTTTTTAAAAGATACATGCAAGATATGCCTGTTGGGGGCTACTACATTTTCCATTACAGAATTCCTGATGTCTTGCGGTACTACTGCAAAGAGCTTTAAGACAACTGTAACTGATAATAAAATAGAAGTACCATTGTCTCTTTTTGATACAAGCAATTCACAGATTATCAGTCCCCGGAATTACGCATATGAAATAGCCGTTCAGAAAAATACAGACAATACATTCCAGGCGCTCTTATTACGCTGTACACATCAGAATAACCAGTTGATCCCTACCGGATCGGGTTATTATTGCAGCCTTCATGGCAGCCAGTATGATAAACAGGGACACGTGAAAAAAGGCCCCGCCGAAAAAGGATTACCTCATCTTACCATCGAAACAACGCCAACTAATTTGATCATACATATATAAGCATATTACTATGAAGAAACTTATTTTCATATTCGCCGCCATGGGGTGCATTGCCCTGGCGTCTTGCAGCAAAGACAGTGATACCAGTACCTCCCAGGCAGATTTCGCCACCCTGAAAGATAGTGTATTGATTGACTTTGTAGCCAAAACAGCTATTCCCGGTTACGAAGATCTCCTCGCAAAAGCTACTACGTTCGATAATGTTGTTACCGCTTTAAATGCTGCTCCGAATGCTGCCAACCTGGCCTCCGCTCAAACAGCCTGGAGAAATATGCGCAGCACATGGGAACAGTGTGAAGGTTACCTGATAGGCCCCGTTGAAGACGATAACTATGATCCTAATATGGATACATGGCCTGTTGACTATGTACAGATGGATTCTCTGCTGGCAAGCTCTAACACACTTGAAGTAGCAAACATTGAAGCATTAAGCACCCTGTCTTTAAGAGGTTACCATCCTATCGAATACATCCTCTGGGGAACCGATGGGCAACGCACTGCTGAAAGCCTGACTGCACGTCAGATTAAATATATCAACAGTCTTACTGCCGATCTGAAAAACACCTGTACCAAACTGCGGGACAGCTGGATCTCTTCCGGTGGTAACTATGGTGCTAAAGTACTGGCAGCAGGTAAAGGCACACAGCCTTTCACTACTAAACAAAGTGCTTTTATAGCAATAGCTGCTGGTCTTGCAGACATCTGCGGTGAAGTAGGTGATTCTAAAATGAAGGACCCATATGATGCGAAGAATCCGAGCATCGTAGAATCTCCTTTCAGTGGTAACTCACTAGCCGACTTTAAAAACAACATTACAGGTGCTTACAACGTATACATGGGCAAATTCCTGGGTAATGAGGGTAAAGCATTGCATCACCTGGTAGCAGCAAAGAATCTTTCTCTGGACAATAAAATCCAGCAGCAGTTTGCAGCAGCTATCGGCTCTTTTGATGCCATCACACTGCCTTATGAAAAGGCCATCATTTCAGAACGTGTACAGAGTTTACAGGTAATGACTAACCTGGCTACGCTGAAAACAACACTGGAAGAAGATCTGAACAAATTTATTGTTGACAACATCAACGACTAAGCAATCATATAATCAGCAGGTAACCCAGAGTCAGTTGTATTGACAATTGATTCTGGGTTACCTGTCAATTACAGCACAATGCGGATAAGGAAGATTTATATAGTAGCAACGCTGCTTGCATTGCCATCGCTCCTGGTGATGTGTACAAAGCCGTCTGCCTTTAGTGAAACTGAATACGATCCGCGCCTGAGTGGTGGCGCCGCTACCGTATTTGATGAAACAAGCAAGGCCTTTGGCAATATGGTGACCGGGCTTTCAGTCTATGACCAGCATATTCACAGCCTTGGAGATAATAGTGTTGATCAGACCTTCGTTACAGCCCCTGCTCCTAACAATAGCGGACTCGGGCCTATCTTTAATAATGTTAGCTGCCGCAGCTGCCATCACAACGATGGTAAAGGGAGCCCTACCACTGGCACGGTTACTTCTTCTATGCTGATGCGCCTGAGTATCCCCGGCACGGATGCACATGGTGGCCCTTTAGCAGTTCCGGGCTATGGGCTGCAGTTACAGGATCTCGCTATCTTCGGCAAAATAGCTGAGGCCAAAGTAAATATCTCCTATGTGGAAGAAATCTTTACTTATGCTGATCAGAATATAGCTACGCTGCGAAAGCCTACCTACACACTCACCAATACCTACTTAAGCCTTCCTTCAAACGTGATGATATCCCCGCGTATGGCGCCACCTTTCTTCGGACTGGGACTCATCTCCCTCATTCCCGAGTCAACGATCCTTTCCTTTGCGGACGAAAATGATGCAAATGGAGATGGTATCAGCGGCAGACCCAATTACGTGTACGATGCCACTAACAAAAAGATGATGCTGGGCCGCTTCGGGATGAAAGCCAATACTGCGACCATCCTCACACAGGCAGCAGCTGCCTATCAACAGGACATGGGCATTACCAACAGGATCTTCCCACAGGAAAGTTCCTTTGGACAAACACAACTGGATCCGCTTACAGATGATCCGGAACTGGCAGATACGCTCCTGGATGCTGTAGACTATTACCTGCTTACACTCGCTGTTCCTGCACGCAGGAATACGACAGATCCACAAGTGATACAGGGAGAGAAACTGTTTGCACAGGTAGGTTGTACCAACTGCCACAAACCGACTATTCAAACAGGTGTTGATGTTCGCTACCCTATACTCAGCAACCAGCGTATCCATCCTTATACCGACTTATTACTCCATGATATGGGTGATGGTCTTGCAGATGGAAGACCTGATTTCAATGCCACCGGTAGTGAGTGGAAAACACCTGCGCTATGGGGGGTGGGACTCTTTGAGAAAACAAACGGTACTCCTTTTTACCTGCATGACGGACGAGCAAGAACACTTGAAGAAGCTATCCTCTGGCATGGTGGTGAAGCCACAAAAGCTAAACAGCAATTTGTAGCACTCCCCCAGACAGACCGCGATAATCTGATACGTTTTCTGAAATCGTTATAAAATAAAAAAAGCCTTCGCAGGTTTCTACGAAGGCTTTTTTTATTCTGTTTTGTTATTCTACAATAACTTTCACAGCCGGACTATTATGCGTTGGCGTCAACATCCCTGCAAATACACAGAACTTCAATTGATATGTTCCTGGCTGATCCGGCATCACAACCTCTATCTTGTTAATACGTCTTTCTATAGCCTTCCCAAGCGATAAGTCAGATTTCACAGCTGGAATCTCGTCTCCATTATGCGTAAATCCATAACCCAATACGCCACTATCTGCCGGAACAGGAGTCCCATAGCCATTCTTTAACTGAAGGACAAATGTCATATGCGCCCCCGCCCTGGTCTTTACCTTTTTCATTGCAGGTATTAACTGGATAAGGGAATAGGAGTAATAATGCTCTTGTATAAAATACATCCAGGGGCCTTTAGCTGTTTGAATAGTTCCTGTCACCGGTAAATTAAAATGATCATTAGGGCTCGTAACGATCATCACTGGCTTACCCCACAACTGTTTTTCCGTATCCCAGTAATTGTACTGGTTACGCCTTGAATAACGACTATTAACACTATACGAAATGCCATTATCACTATAAAACATGTACTTGGAAGGTAACTGGTAACTGTTCAGGAACACTACAGGTTTCCCCGCAGCTTTTTCCTGCAAGGCTAATGCCCAGCTTCTGTTATGATGAAGTTCAGGACGGATCTCCACTCGGGGTGCAAAATCCCACACCATATATACCCTTGCTACCATTACAATCAGTAACGTAAAAAATGCAAAATACTTTAAAGGGGTAATAGACCTCCGCCTGCGGAAAACAGACTGATGTGCCAGTACAAACACCGGTGTAAAAAGCATGACCGTCCAGTTAGCCTCAACCCGGCCTTTATAGCTGCTCAGCAGGAAGAATACCAGCACCCCAATAGCAGAGAATTTCAAGCTACGCTCAAATGCACTTTGTATCGGACATACAAAAGCATAATATAAGATTAGCCATCCTGCTATCGGACCGAACAACAACAACTGTCCTAGTATATATTCAGTTGTAAAGCTAATCTCATAAGCAGCAGCATTACGCTCTACCAGGTGATATTGTAAAGAAGGGAATCCGTGTGTATACTGCCAGTAAATGTGTGGCAGGAATAAAATAGCGGTAATTATAACAGCGATATAAAATTTAAATACCCTTAAGAGATTAAGGTTGGAAATAACAGTGAATGCTACCAATAAAATACCATGATATTTGCTGTAGAACATCAGCGCCATGCTCAATGCCAGCAGGAATGTATTCTTCCAGCTTTGTTGTTCAAGAAAGGAACGATATATTAAAAAGTACAGCGCCGCAAAAAAGATAAGAGGAACATCCGGTACAGCCAACATACCACCTAACTGTATGGCTCCCATTGTACACAACAGGAGATAAAAAATCCGGTTATCGCGACGGGCTATCAGTTTATCCGTAATAATCAGTGTGAAGAAGTTCAGGATCACCATGCCAATACGTACCCCCAACTCATTATGAAACAACCCGTAACCTATTTTTATCAACAGCGCTACCATTGGCGGGTGATCAAAATAGCCCCAATCCAGATGACGGGAATACACCCAGTAATACGACTCGTCATCCAGCAACTGTGTATAATATGCCTGGAGAAGCCCCAGGATTAACCAGGCCAGCAGAAAAAGACGTTTATATTGATGCTTTGTGAAATAGCGAACTACATCCATGAAATTACCTGTTGAAACTGCTAAGATAACCCAATAAACAATTATGATACCCTATTCATATAACTATTCGGTTATCAGCTGTTTAAGCTCCCATTGTTTGTCCAGCACCATCATGCTGGCACGGTAACCGGTAGCAATATATCCCAGTTCCTTCCCCCAGCCGGCAATAGTGGCAGGATAAGCAGATGCCATCCGCAACGCTTCTTCCGCATCTATTCCTACTTTATTAATACAGTTCCTTACTGCCTGCAACATGGTAAGCCGGGAACCGGCCAATACTCCCTGTGCATTCACATAACGGTCGGGTTCTTTCACATAAACATAATCACCAGGCCCTTCTTCTACTGCATCAGTGATCAGAAAAAGGCGGGCACCCATTATCTTTTTACTGATCCGCACTGCATTAAAATCAACATGAATCCCATCAACCACTATACTGGCATTTACCCGTGGATGATCATAAATGGCCCCTACAAAACCAGGTGCTCTGCTTTGCAGTGGAGACATTGCATTGAATAAATGTGTACAGGTTGTAATTCCGTTCTCAAACGACTGGTATAACTGTTCATAAGTACCATTGCTGTGTCCTGCAGAAATTAGTATTCCCGCATCCTGCAATCGCTTCACTAATGCAGGATCGCAACACTCAGGCGCCAGCGTCATCATTTTTATGATTCCTTGTCCATGTTGCAGCAACCGGTCTATGTCTTCTTTTGCGGGTGATTTTATAAATTGTGTTAAGTGTGCACCTCTCTTCTCGTTGTTGATAAACGGTCCTTCCAGGTGTAATCCCAGCACACCTTCTCCACCCTGCATCCAATAATCCTTTACTGCCTGTATGGCTTGCAGCATCACTTCAAAAGACATGGTAGGGATCGTAGGCATAAAGTAAGCGGCCCCTCCACTTTTACAATAGGCATACATAGCCTGCAAGGTAGCCACACTTGGATGCAATGGAAACAATCCACCATTACCCCCATAAATCTGCAGGTCAATCAAAGCAGGCGCTAATATATCTCCTTCCAAATCTATTATAGTGGCATGAGACGGCACTTCTGCAGCAGGAACAATACCGGTTATCCGGCCGTTCTCCGTCAGTACAGCATGTGCATAATATAATGTCTCTCCTGTAAAAATGGTAGCATTCAGATATGCACTAAGCATTTGCCAATGTTTTTATGGACAGCGTTACAATTCGTACAATTCGAGTGGTAATCCATCAGGGTCTGTAAAAAAGGTAAACCGTTTACCTGTGTATGGGTCTATACGTATGGGTTCTGTTACTACGGCGTGGGTATGCAATGCTGCAACAGACTGATCAATATTATCAACAGCAAAAGCAAGGTGACGCAATCCACGTGCTTCCGGACCGCTTGCACGTGGTGGCGGGTCAGGAAAAGAGAACAGCTCAATGATATATTGTCCTTCCAGTGCCAGGTCCAGCTTATAGGATTTTCTTTCCAGCCGGTACACTTCACGAATGATCTCCAGGCCCAGTACCTCCGTATAAAACAATTTACTTCGTTCGTAATCAGAACAGATTACGGCAATATGATGGATATGCTTTAGCATTAAAATACCTGGAATTTATCTGCATCTTTCAGGAAAGGAATGTTCTTCCTTATCTCATCCAGCTTGGTACGTTCGAGTATAGTAGTAAAAATATCTTCGTCATGTCCCTTGCGGTAAATGATCTCTCCCATTGGGTCTATCAGGCTGCTGTCCCCACTATGATAAATCTCATTACCATCATTGCCCACCCTGTTTACGCCAATCATGTAACATTGGTTCTCAATGGCACGAGCCTGTAGCAGCGTCTTCCAGGCAGTACTACGCCTTTCCGGCCAGTTGGCTACATTGATGAGTACATCGTAAGCAGGAGCCCCTGTTTCCGGAGTGATCACATTACGTGACCATACAGGGAAACGCAGGTCGTAACAGATAGTCAGACATATTTTCCAGCCCTTCACCTGTGCTATCAGACGGCGATCACCAGCATGATAATGCTCATGTTCCCCCGCATAGCCGAACAGGTGGCGTTTATCATAAGTACCCGCTACACCATTGGGCTGCATCCAGATCAGGCGATTCAGGTATTCCCCATTCTCCTCTATGATGAGGCTTCCTGTAAGAATGATATTCTTCTGGGCCGCCTTTTTCCTCATCCACTGTACAGCACTGCCTTCCATTGTTTCAGCCAGCTTCTCCGGTTTCATGCTGAAGCCTGTACTAAACATTTCCGGTAATACAACAACTTCTGTACGTTCAGCAATAGCATCAATCTTTTCGTCGAACATACGCAGGTTAGCTGCGATGTCTTCCCAATGTAAGTTGGCCTGGATGAGTGTAACCTTCAGATCTGACATAAATATCTATCAATTAATAAAAAAGAGAGCCCATAAATTTACGACGAGTTGGCTTAGAAACTTTTAAAATTATACAGCGTCTTTTGCGATTTGTTCAACTATTGGCTGTGCCAGCTCGGGTTCATACCCTTTTTGCATCAGATACTGTACCACTTTATACTTCCTTTTGAACGGTTCTTCCCCTCTGAGAGACTCATATTTCCTGGTCCCCAGTGTGGTCAATGCCTTTTCGTAATCATCGGCATCAATCTCTTCCATTCCTTTTTTAATACAGTAAGCAGATACCTGCCGTTGTTTTAATTCCGCCAGTATCTTCTTACGCCCCCACTGTTTAGATCGGAACTTCCCGCCGGCAAAGGCTCTGGCAAACCGTTCCTCATTCAGGAAGTTCTCAGATACCAGCGCTGCTATCGCTTCATCTACTTCCTCACCTCTCAGTCCCAGTTCAAGGCATTTATATTTCACCTCACTATGGCTACGCTCCTGGTAGGCACAATAGTGTTGCAATTTTGTTATGTACGAACTACTCATATATAAAACAAAAAGGAAGAGACCGTGGCCTCTTCCTTTTTCTATTTGTGCCTTAATTATTTTTTTACAATCATTAAACGGGCGTAATTCAGCATGATCTTCTTTTCACCACCCCCTTTAGGGAATACCACATTAGCAATGCGGTTATTCGGAGCTCCTTCCATTTGCAGGATAGTACCAAACCCGAACTTCTGATGCTCTACTTCCATACCTGCCTCCATCAATGCCGGATCATCCGGTGTAAAGTTCGGTGAAGGTACATGTGTACTGGCAGCTCCTGCCGTTCCTGCCGGTTTCGGCATAGGACGTGGGGACGCTGCCTGAGCAGGCGCTTTCTTCTGCATCTTGTCGAACATATTTCCGCCACCGGTGCTGCTGTTCCCCCATAACCCACTACCAGGAGAGTTCCTTACAGATCCTCCACCAGCATAGCTACGGTCTATGTATTTCTCAGGCATTTCTTCCAGGAAACGGCTGGACTCATTATTCACCAGCTGTCCAAAGCGATAACGGCTGTTCGCATATGTTAACCACAAACGTGCTTTTGCACGTGTAATGGCCACATAAAACAGACGGCGTTCCTCTTCCAGTTCCTCCCTGGAATTGATAGACATGCCACTGGGAAATAACCCTTCTTCCAACCCCACTGTAAACACTACCGGGAATTCCAGTCCTTTCGCAGCGTGAATAGTCATAAGGCATACTACATCGCTGTTCTCTTCACTACCTTTATCAGCATCCGTCAGTAAGGTAATCTGCTGCAGATAGGTGCCTAATGTTTTCTCCAGCAGTTCCCCATCTTCTGTAGGTGTTTCTGTAAATTCTTTTATTGAGTTAAGCAGCTCCTGTATATTCTCATACCGGGCAAGCCCTTCTGTAGTTTTATCATTGAATAATTCCTTTACCAGGTTGGTAGATTTACCCACCTGCAAAGCAATATCATAAGCATTGTGTTTACCCAGCATGGCATGGAAGCTGCTGATCATGACCACAAAGTTTTCTATCGCTTCCAGCGTACCTGCTTTAAAACCAAACTCACGGGCTCTTTCCAATACCTCCCACATGGTAATGTTATGATCATTCGCCAACACCACCACTTTCTCTATTGTTGTTTTACCAATACCGCGAACAGGATAATTGATAATGCGTTTCAAACTTTCTTCATCCTGTGTATTCATGGTGATACGCAGATATGCGACAAAGTCTTTGATTTCCTTACGTTGATAGAAAGAGGTACCCCCAAAGATCCGGTAAGGGATGGCTTTTTTACGAAGGCTTTCTTCAAAAGAACGGCTCTGTGCGTTTGTACGGTACAGGATAGCGAAGTCCTTGTTAGCATAGTGATTGCGCAGGCGCTGTTCAGCAATGGTCTCTGCTACGAACTTACCTTCCTCGTTGTCCGTCATGGTACGCACGAGTTTAATCTTTTCGCCTTCGCTGTTATCGGTCCACAGGTTCTTTTCTATCTGTCCTTTGTTATTGCCGATTACTTCATTGGCCACGTTAAGGATAGACTTTGTACTTCTGTAATTCTGTTCCAGCTTCACCACTTTTGCATCATCATAATCCTTTTCAAACTGCAGGATATTTTCGATGGTAGCACCGCGGAAAGAGTAGATACTTTGTGCATCATCTCCCACCACACAGATATTTTCATGCGCAGCACCTAATAATTTAATGATCTCGTACTGTGCAGGGTTCGTATCCTGGTACTCATCGATCATAATGTATTTAAACTTGTGCTGGTATTTGTGCAGTACTTCAGGAAAACCTTTCAGCAATATATACATCTTGTACAGGAGGTCATCAAAGTCCATAGCGCCATTCTTAAAACAGCGTTTGGCGTACATGTCGTACAGTTTACCTACCATTGGTCTGTTTGCACGCATGTCTTCCTGTTGTACACCGTAGTCTACCTGATATTCTTCAGGCCCCATCAGGCTGTTTTTGGCAGCAGAAATACGGTTGTATACTAAGTTAGGCTTGTAATGTTTATCGTCGAGATTCTGCTCATTGATGATTGTTCTCAATACACTTTTGGCATCATCAGAATCATAGATGGTGAAATCGTTGGGATAACCGAGCCGATGGGCTTCTGCTCTCAGCAGGCGGGCAAATACAGAGTGAAAGGTACCTATGTATAAGTTACGGGCTTCCGATCCTCCAAGGATCTTTTCCACACGTTCCTTCATCTCACGGGCAGCCTTATTAGTAAACGTTAGTGATAGTATATTAAATGCATCCACACCATTACGTAACAAGTGTGCAATTCTCATTGTCAGCACTTTCGTTTTACCGGAACCTGCACCAGCAACAATCATTAGCGGCCCTTTAATATGCTCTACCGCTTCGCGTTGCCGCTCATTCAATTCATCTAAATAATTTGCCTTCATTATTATAATTAAAAATTCCTGACCTCCACCAGGAACTGGTGGAATAAAAACTAAATTGGGAAGGCGTAAAAATACAAAAGATCGGTCAATATCTTGCAATCCGTGATTTGAGCATCTTACGTGCAAAATGGATGCGGCTCTTCACCGTACCCAGCGGCTCATTGAGCATAGCGGCTATTTCAAAATATTTATACCCTTCAAAATAAAGCATGAAAGGCTGTTTAAATATTACAGGCAGATTATATACTGCCATGTGAACATCTTTAATGCGCAGATTGGTTTCAGCGCCATTTCCAATAACAGGTTGTTGCTGATGCAACAGGAATTCTCCCGCAGAATTATCCAGTAAACGGAATTGACGGTTACCACGTCTGTAGTTATTGATAAAGATATTGCGCATGATAGTATACAGCCATGCACGGATGTTGGTACCCGCCAGGTATTTATCCCGGTTGGCCAGCGCACGGAAAAGCGTTTCCTGGTAGAGGTCCTTAGCTGATTCAGTATCCTTGGTAAGCGTAACGGCGTACGGCCTCAGGAAATCAGCATTTCCCAGTAATAGTGTATTGAATTCTGTGGATGACATAACGAACAAAGTTTAAGCATCTGAAAAAAAATCATGCTTCAGCTGATAAACCAGACTTTTAAGGGAAACAATTATTGATTGCCGAAAATGATGATGTGACTGACATATGCTAGGGTATTAAACATTCAAAAGGGTGCATGAAAAAGATAAGCACTTATGAAACAACCGCTATCAGTATGGGATATAATACATGTACGAATTCAATGCATCAACATCACGTTATATAATCATTCTCATTATTCAAATTCTCGAATTTCAAACATACAATTGTAGACGGTATTTCCATTGTGGTAAATTTTGTGGTTACTCAATGATTTGGGGGAGGTACCAGATCCTGTAATGACTCGTTCAGATTGTTATATGGTTCTTACTTTAACAAAACATCCTATACTTAAACTTGCTATTCACAGACAATATATATATCCAACTTAATGACTCTTAACACAATTTAACAAATCGGATTGTATCCACCAAAAAAAGCTAGTGATAACACCTAAACTAAAAAGCTGATTGTCAGATATATTCCGGCAATCAGCTTTTTGCTATGGAAAGTTTTTATTCTTATAAACAGGCAATTTTCCTCACCCTGTTCTCATGACGCCCTCCCTCAAAAGGAGTCTCAATAAATACATCTACCATCTGCTTTGTTACATTACCATCTACAAAACGGGCAGGCACACACAGCACATTGGCATTGTTGTGTGAACGGGCCAGCCTCGCCAGCTCTTCACCCCAGCAGATCGCTGCACGTATACCCTGGTGTTTATTTGCAGTAATAGCTACTCCATTACCACTTCCACATACGAGAATACCAAAAGCAGCTTGTTCCCTTTCTACCATCGTTGCTACAGGATGAGCAAAATCCGGGTAGTCTGCGGACTCTTTAGAAAAGGCTCCTACATCTTTTACCTTCAGACCTTTGCTTTCCAGGTAGGAAATGATCTCTTCTTTATATTCAAACCCTGCATGATCAGAGCCGATAGCTACCGGCAGGGTAAGATTAAATAATGCCTTTGACATAACGTTCAATTTAAAAACATGAAGTTAGGACCATTCTTCTACTTCCGGTTCATTTTCTTTATCCTCCATGCCTTTCAATGCTCTCTTGGATACATAGATACTGATCTCATACAGCGCATATAAGGGCGTAAATACGATCATCTGATCTACCACATCAGGTGGTGTAACAATAGCAGCCAATACCAGTATAATAACGATTGCGTGGCGGCGGTAAGTACGCAGGAAGGTTGGTGTTACAAACCCGATCTTGGTAAGGAAGAATATCAGCACCGGTAATTCGAACAGAATCCCCATACCAAGTACTATCTGCGTTAATAAGTCGAAATAATCATCAATGAAAAACTGGTTAACCACTTTAGTAGTAACAGTATAACCAGCCAGGAAGTTGATGGTAAAGGGCACCATCAGAAAGTAACTGAACCCTATCCCTAAAAAGAACTGGAAAGACACCCAGAAGATAACACCACGTGCTCCTCTCAACTCTCTCTCTTTCAGTGCAGGCCTGATAAAACGCCAGAATTCCCAGAAAATATAAGGAAATGCCACTACCAGTCCAAAGATAAATGCCAGCTTAAATTGTAACATTACCTGTCCAATCATCTGGTGGTTCTGGAAATTAAAAATAACAGGCGTAATACACAACTTATCTCCCATGCCTACCAGTTGACTGATTTTGCACAATAAGATATAAGAAGGGAAGGTTTTATTAGTAGGTCCGAAGACTACATTATCCAGTATTTCCTGTGTATAGATAAAACCAACAGTGCTGAATACTACAATAGCGACGAACGAGCGAACTATATGCCAGCGCAGGTCTTCCAGGTGGTCAAAGAAAGACATCTCCGCTTTCTCTCCGTTATTTGCAAAAAGTTTCTTGAACATATCTGTTAGTCGGGCTGAGTTTAATAAGGATCACAAATATAGCGGATGCATACAATAAAATACAGTATACAACTATATAAGTGTAAAGTTTAATGGAATTTAAAGGTAGAACTGGTAATCCTTTGTGCCAAACATATACGGGGGAAAAAGAAGAGAAGGGGAGTTATTAAACGATTTAGCAGTTGAGGTATGTATAAAAAAAGAGCCAGCCCGAGAAGAATCAAGAGCCGGCCTTTCATCCATTGTTTGTTAACCCCAAAAAAGTTGAATTCGAGAATGTCTTTGTTTCCAGATTCACTAGCTATCCGATTGATGGCAAGCTTTCAAAATAGTTTGTGTTTCTGGTTACTTTTAATTTCCTATCACAAAAATAGAAAGAAATATGTTATTATCAATGTTGTAACAATTTTTTTTACATCCTTTTAACAAAAATCAAATCATTGTGTTACATTAACTATAGCAAATGTATAAAATTCGTGTTAATTCCCTACTACTTTTTTTAAATCGTTTTAGCAGTTGGATGCCTTTTCAACACTGCAAATATATTAAAAAAAACTTAACAATATCAACAATTGATTTCTTTTCTTTTACAAGATTTAGTAAGTTCTCCTAAATAATTGAGATCTAAGCAAATAAAAATACAGACTTCTACCGCTTAAAACGTCAAATTCTCTGTTTATTACTTATCCAAGCACTTTCATCTTCACCATTTCGATCCTTGTCTCCGTTACATTTAATACATCAAACTCATAATCGTCGATAATTATCCGCTCTTTTAACCTTGGAATCGTCTCATGATGATTAATTATATACCCCGAAAGTGTTTCACTCTCGTCCTCAGGAAAGTCAAATCCATATTTTTCATTCAGATAATCCAGCTCCAGCCTGCCTGAGAAGATATATTCCTTTTCTGCGATCTGCTTCTCCACAAACTCTTCCACATCATGTTCATCCTTGATCTCTCCGAATATCTCTTCCAATACATCTTCTATTGTTACAATACCCGCTGTTCCTCCAAATTCATCCACTACCCAGGCAATGCTTTTCCTCTCTTTATTAAACTTACTCAACAGGTCTATTGCACTCATTGTTTCAGGCACTACCAGTATCGGATGCAAAATTACCTGCATATCTGCCGGACTCTTAAACATATCCAACTGATGAATATATCCCAGTATATTATCTATTGTATTTTCATATACGATGATCTTGGATAGCTTTGTTTCCATAAACTTCTGCTGTGCCATCGCAATAGGGCTCTGGATTTCCAATGATTCAATTTCTTTCCTGGGAATCAGACATCCTCTTATTTTTACATGCGCGAGTGATAACGCATTCTCGAAAAGTTCTGTATTCAGCTCCTGGTTCTCTGTTGCATGCTGTTGCGACTGACGTATAAAATGTTCCACATCCACTCTTGGGAAAGAGGTCGCACTCTCTACGATCCGTACATTAAACAGGTACTTCAATATCCATTCAGACACCGATACCAGTAAACTACCTACCACAAACAGCGGCTTCGAGATCGCAGAAATCGGTAATGCAAAGAAACTGAGCAACGCTTCCGGACGGGAGCGGAATATAGCCCGGGGTATAAAAAATCCAAAAGAAAGGAGAATCAATGTTGCCAGCAATACTTCCATCAACAACAAAAGAGGCTGATAACTGGTGTTTTCCTGGGGAGATAATACTTTGTTCCACATAGGCTGAAAAAAGCCCACAAACAGAATTCCATAGATCACTATTACGCTGGTAAGACCTAAAAGACTGGTTGCCAAAAAACGGGAAGGATTATCATTGAAACTGGCCAGTATTTTACCTGTGGCACGGCCCTGTTTCTTTTTTAATTCGATGCTTAACTTATTCACATTGGCAAAAGCCGTCTCAAGGCCGGCGAAAAAACCAGCCAGTAATACCAGTATAGCAAGGATAACGAGTGTATAAGTATCCATAAATAAATGACAAAAGTAAGGAGTTTCAAATCCACACAATAAATTCCAACAACCTCATGCAAAGATTGAACCGAACCATTATGTGTTTTGCAGAAAGGCCTGCACCAATGCTTTCACTTCCGCATATGCCCTTTCAAGCTCATCATTTACGACTATCTCGTCAAACTCGTGGGCAAAAGACAGTTCATATCGGGCTTTTCCCAAACGCTCTTCAAGAGAAGCCTGTGTTTCTGTTCCACGCTCGCTGAGTCGTACCCGCAAAGCATCTAATGTAGGTGGGGCTATAAAAATCGTCAGTGTAGCATCATGATATTTCTCTTTTATAGATAAAGCGCCCTTTACATCAATATCGACCATGGGTACCTGGAGATTATTCCAGATCCGCTGTAATTCAGCTTTCAGGGTACCATAATACTTACCGGCATATACCATTTCGTATTCAGCAAAAGCATGCGCTTCTATCTTTTTGTGAAAATCTTCGGGGGTAAGAAAGTAATAATCCCGTCCATCCACTTCTGTTTCCCTGGCAGCACGGGTAGTGGCAGAAATAGAAAAAGCCAGTTGAGGCATAGCTGCCAGCAACTTTTTTACGATGGTAGTCTTACCCGCTCCGGAGGGAGCCGTAATAATGATGATCTTATTCATACTTAAAATAGTGGCAGACTACGAACCTGGAAAGTCACTATATCCTTCCTTCAGACGGTAGCCTGCGGCTATTAACTAAACTATACTCTTTTTATATCAGCTCCCAGCTTTCTCAACCGTTCATCAATATACTGGTAACCCCGGTCAATCTGTTCAATATTCTGAATAGTACTCTTGCCTTCCGCACTCAGCGCTGCTATCAGCAATGATACCCCTGCGCGTATATCCGGCGAGGACATGGTGATGCCACGTAAAGAATGCTGACGGCCCATTCCTATTACAACCGCACGGTGAGGATCGCACAATACGATCTGTGCACCCATATCAATCAGCTTGTCCACAAAGAACAAACGGCTTTCAAACATCTTCTGATGGATCATTACACTTCCCCTTGCCTGTGTAGCTACTACCAGTACTATACTTAGCAGGTCCGGTGTAAAGCCGGGCCAGGGATGATCGGAAATAGTTAATATAGAACCATCCAGGAAAGTCTGGATCTCATAAAAATCCTGGGAAGGAATATAAATATCATTCCCCCTGATCTCTAACTGGATACCCAGCTGACGAAACTTCTCAGGAATAATTCCCAGATGTTCCACGCCTGCATTCTTAATGGTAATCTCACTCTGCGTCATTGCTGCCAGCCCAATGAAAGAGCCAATTTCGATCATATCGGGCAGCATAGTATGACTGCATCCCCGTAAAGAACTAACACCTTCAATAGTTAACAGGTTCGATCCTACCCCGTTAATTTTTGCGCCCATAATGATCAGCATCTTACAAAGCTGTTGCAGGTAAGGTTCGCAGGCGGCATTATATATTGTAGTAATTCCTTCCGCCATCACTGCCGCCATTACAATATTGGCAGTACCGGTTACGGATGGCTCATCCAGCAGCATATAAGCTCCTTTGAGCCCGCTGGTTTCCAGGCGGAAGTAATTATCATCTGTATCGTATACGAACTGTACACCCAGTTTCTCAAAGCCAATAATATGGGTATCCAGCCGGCGACGGCCAATCTTGTCCCCTCCAGGTTTTGGAATGTATGCCTTTCCAAAACGCGCCAGTAATGGACCGGCTATCATCACAGAGCCTCTTAAACGGCCCGATTTCTTTTTAAAGTCTGCGCTTTCTATATAAGGAAGGTCAATCTGGTCTGCCTGGAACTCACAGGTATCACGGCTGATCCTGTTTATCTTCACGCCCATATCGCCCAGCAATTCTATCAGCAGGTTTACATCCACAATATCCGGGATATTGCTGATGGTCACTTTTTCGGCGGTCAGTAAAACGGCACTGATAATCTGTAAAGCTTCGTTTTTGGCTCCCTGGGGCACAATTTCCCCTTTAAGGCGGTTGCCTCCTCTTACTTCAAAAGCACTACTCACTTGTTCCTGTTTTTATTGTATTTGTTGTTATTGTTATTGTTGTTGTTGCTGTGCTTATTGTTATTACTCTTGCCGTTGTTGCTTTTGAACTTGTTCTGCTGGAAGCTCTTGCGTTTGTTAGGACTGCTGGCATTGGCAGCAGCTCCGGTAAGGCGCTGGTATTCGCTGTTAGTATTATAGTTAGGGCCAGCAACCTCTACGACAGGTTTGGAATATCCGGGGTGGTATTCCAGTTGTCCATTGGTAATGGTGCTCAGTTCGGTCTTAATAGCATCATCATGCACACTTTCCTTGTGCCAGTTGCTATAGGCCAGTTTCATATAATTACCAACACACTGGGTAAATCCTTCTTTCTTTTCAGGATTTGTTTCGTTGATCGCTTTGTCAATCACCATTTCCAGGTTCTTACCAAAGTGACGGTTACGTGGGTATTTCTTAGGATAAGGCAGCTTATCCGGTTTTGCCCTTAAGGTTTCACGCGTAGGAATTGGATAGGGAGAATCCACATCCAGTTTAAAGTCAGATATTAAAAAAAGGTGATCCCATAATTTATGTCTGAAATCCTCTACATTGCGCAGATGAGGATTTAACGTACCCATCAGCTCTATCAGTGACATAGCATTCCCCTGGCGAATATCCCTATCCTCAATATTCAGCACATATTCGATCATCTTCTGGATATTTCTTCCATACTCCTTCATTATCAGATGGTTACGGGTGGTATTATATTCCATATCGCAATTTAAAAAAAATAATGTTTAATGTAATTTTGAAAGGTAAGTCATGCTCTTGCATCTCACAAATGAAAAACAGCTAAAGAAGAACAATTATTGTACTTAGGGTGAGTCTTAATATGTGAAAGCAACCATTCTATGCAAACTTATGAAAAATAGTTTAATTATATGAATAGTTAAAACCGTGCCAAGGCAGTTTTCACAAAACTTTACAGCCTTATCTATAATCCTTTACTCAAAAGCCATTTTACCCCAGTTGTTCATCTCTTCTTCTGTCCATACTTCCGGGAAAAACGCGATACGTTTATGCTTTGGAGGAAGATACTGTTGCCAGTTGGTACCCCCGGTAGCAGCAATGTCTTCCGGTTTCCGGTTCAGGTACCTTACAGCTGATTTATAATGCATCAGAGGCCATCTTACATTCACATTCAGATCATACTCCTTTAACAATGGTATCAGTTCTGCCTGTTCTTCCGCTGTCAGTTGCTTATAGCGGGCCTGCATATTGCAAACCTTATAACGGTTAGCCAGCAACAGGAACTCATCCATGTATTTCAGCTCGAACTGCCGGAGTGTCAATGTTTTCTTACCTGTTGCCAGCTCAGTAGCGCCGCTGCGCCAGTAGATGTTTTCAAGTATGGTAGCGGTTTCAGCGCTCCTCAATGTTTCCCGCTGCGGTTCATATACCAGGTTCACCAGCTCTGTGGAACAAATCTCTATCTTACGGAATTGTCCGCTCTGAAAGCCACTTGCAGGCAACAACGCCATGCGGAACTGCAGGAACTGATCTTTATCCATCCCATCTACCATGATCTCAAAAGAGTTGATCAGGTTACGGAAATAGTTATTAATCCTTTTGATCTGTGTTCTGAAAATATCAACCGTTAATACAGGAGCAGTGCCGATTTGCTCTATTGCCTGTAAACTTAGTTTGAAATACAGTTCTGTGATCTGGTGATAAATAATGAAAATGTTCTCATCAGGAATAGGTGTACGGGGATGCTGCAGGTTTAATAATACATCCAGTTGGATATAATCCCAGTAAGTAAGGAAATCCGCATATAGAAGTCCATCCAGATATGAAGACATATCCTGGCCCATAGCCGCATACTTTTCTTCCAGCCGCTTTATTTTATCGGCAATTTCTGTTGTAACCATATGGCAAATTAATAAATTGCCTGCTTATAGCATTCCTTCTAAAAGAACACGATAAGCAGGCTGAAGATGGATAACCTTATTCCACAACGTTAATCGTTCTGTAGAAACTCTCTTCCAGGGATATCAGGGTCTCGGTCCTTTCAATACCTTTTATTTTTTGCAACTCATCATGCAGGATCCTCCTCAACTGGGTTATATCCTTACAAATAATCTCGGCAAACATACTATAGCTGCCCGTTGTATAGTTAAGCCGGACCATCTCCGGTATTTTACGCAATTCTTTAGCCACAGTGTCGTACATAGAGCTTTTTTCAAGATAAATACCGATAAAGGCAATTACATCGTAGCCGATCATTTTTAAATCTACATGTAATTTTGTACCTTTAACGATACCCAGCTCTTGTAGCTTCTTCATTCTAACGTGGATAGTACCACCGGAAACGAAAAGTTTCTTCCCGAGGTCAGCGTAGGAGATTTCTGCATTATGCATCATTTCACTGATGATCTGCAAATCTAGTTTGTCAATATTCAAATTGTGGCTCATTTTTACAATTTGTTTTTGAATGTATTAAAACTACATGCAAATATTTGAAAAATTTCGAAATTTCAAAAATTTTTCTTGAAAAATTTGCAAGAAAATAGTTATGTCTTTAGATTTGCATCATAATAGTTATTCAAAACAGCGTTTTTATACAAAGAATAGCTAGCTCTTTAAAATTGTGGGGTGATGGAACTGGCAGACATGCCCTCTTGTCTCGAGGGTGGGGATCACAGGATAAACACAGCGTAATGGGTTGACCACTAATCTTATTTGTGCTGCGGCTAACTGCCTCGTGAAGGTTCGACCCCTTCCCCTACAGCTTAATAAACGGCCTGTAAGTTAATAACTTACAGGCCGTTTTGTTTTAACCCCGGCAAAAAGAATAATCCGAAATAATTACTTTTGCGCCAATGGGACACAAAAAATTAATACGTTTCGCAGAAATTGAAACATTCCCGAATGTACTCATCTACCCGGAAAACATGCCGGGACAATGGTCTGCATTCTACAGAAACAACCACCCGCTTACCCTCGAACTGGCTTGTGGCAAAGGAGATTACACCGTAGCACTCGCCCGCAGATACCCCCAAAGGAACTTCCTCGGCGTAGACCTTAAAGGGAACCGTATATGGCGCGGCGCTAAAACAGCTCTCGACGAATCCATCAATAACGCGGCTTTTCTCCGCACACAGATAGATAAACTCAACAATTATTTTGCTCCCGGAGAAATTGCAGAGATCTGGATCACCTTTCCGGATCCCTTCCTGCGCAATTCCAAAGCAAAAAAGAGACTCACACACCCCAAATTCCTTCAGTTATACCAACCTTTACTGGCAACTGGAGGAACTATCAATCTTAAAACAGATTCTCCCGAACTCTACCAGTTCACCCAGGAAGTCATAGCAGCCGCCGGATGTACCCTCATAGAAGATATCCCGGATGTATATGCGCTCCCCGAAGTTCCGCCCCTCTTACAGATAAGGACCTATTATGAAGGGATGCACCTGGAAGACGGTCGTACCATCAGGTTTCTTAAATTTGCATTGCCTGCTGAACCGCTGGACTGGCGTGCCATAAAATTGCCATCAGATGAAGCAACCGTTGGTGGAGGGGATTGATTTCTATTACAATGAACAGGGTTATGTGGTCCTGACCGAATTATTTCACCTCAAACGTGGCCATTGTTGTGGAAATGGCTGTAAACATTGTCCATACGCATATGAAAACGTCACATCTCCCAAAAAAGAAGAACTCCTTGCCCGAAGAAGGCAAAACAAAGAAGAGCGATAATCCGTCTTTTTATGAAAAGGTGTTTGAGATCGCAAGGCAAGTGCCTAAAGGGAAAGTCACTACCTACGGCGCTATCGCAGAAGCTGCAGGCATAAAACTCTCTGCGCGCATGGTAGGCTGGGCACTGCGTTATTCAGGAAGGGTAAAACCACCTGTACCGGCTCACAGAATAGTGAACCGGGTAGGATTACTCAGCGCTAAACATCAGTTTCCAACACCTACTTTGATGCAGGAAATGCTGGAGCAGGAAGGCATCCTTATAAAGGATGATAAAATATTAAATTTTAAAGACGTACTTTGGCTACCGGCCATTGCACAGACTAAAACCACCAAATAATATGTCAGTACTTAAATTAAAGCTGGATCAGGATCAGTTGCTGGAAGATTTCTTTGAGTCTACATTTCTCATAGGTATCGTTTCCTCCGCTCGCGATTATCAGCTTTGCTGGCAGATAAACAACCATATGCATTATAATTTCCGGGTCAATAATTCCCTGGAAATAAACTTGTCTAAACATCAGAGGGCCTTCTATTTCAGCGTTTTTGACTACGAAGAGCCTACAAAATCAGTATCACACTACTTTTATAATAATCATTGCAAAGCAGAATTCCTGCTCCCCGAATTAAAAAATATCGATTATCTCTGGCTTATTAAAGGTGACTACTACCAGCAGCAGGATGTGAAAAAATTAATAGATCAGTTGCGCCGTGTAGAGCTTGTACAATTAGTATCTTTATTAGACATCAGAGATATTAAAAATAAGATGAACCTCATTTTCTAAAACCCGGCACCATGCCGGATCTTCCTCACCGAATCACACCCATGAACAGTAATTATTGTTTCATGCATAAATTCTTTTGTTATGTGGCAGGAAAAAAACAACCAATTGTACCGCGCTTTCGAGTTTATTGATTTTAAAGATGCCTTCGGATTTATGACGAAAGTCGCAATGGTAGCAGAAAAAATGGATCACCATCCTTACTGGGTCAACGTCTACAATAAGGTAGAAATATATTTGAGTACGCACGATGCCGGCAATATGGTTACTGAAAAAGATCATAAACTGGCAAAAGAGATAGATAGTTTGTTATAAAAATTTATTCATAAACAGTGATTCGTATCCATATACTATTGCTGTTGTTTTGTTACTCCATTGACGTTTTTGGGGGAATGCCGATAAAAGATACATTGGTGGCAGATTTTGGAAATCTGCCGTCCCGTATTGACTTGAGGCCGTATTTATCAAGCCTTGAGGACAATGGGAGACAGCTAACACTACAACAGGTATTATCATCATCATTTACACGCAACGACCGGCTTTTCCATGAGCAGAAAAAGAACAGCGGAAAAGTACACAATTGCTGGATAAGGCTGCACGTCCGGAATACAGGTGCAAAAGATTCCGTGCTCACCCTCTTTACGGGATGGCACGATTACATGTACTGGTATGCACAGGATTACTCCCGTAACTACCACCTGCTAATGACTACGGGTCTTATGCAGGATAACGCAAACGTAGAAAGATGGGAGCACTACGGGTTTAAAGTAATTGTTCCTCCAGGCCAATCCCGCAGCTTTCTCCTGCATATTATCAACAAATATTATAATGAAAATCCGTTGATGCCTGTATTATACAATGCATTGCAATATGGACAGTTCCATAACAGGCAACTGGAATATTACCGGAAAGAAACCGTACTTATCCAGGTATTACTCGGCATGTTACTGGTATGCCTCTGCATTGCCATTATTAACTACATACAACTGCCAGACCGTTCCTACCTGTATTTTGCAGCCTATATGCTGGGGTTGATACTGTTCTTTGCACTGCGCCTGGAAAGTAAACCCTACCAACTGTCTATATTCTATCACTGGCCCATGCTCAAATATTACTGGGATATCCCGGCATTATTGTTCTGCTTCTACCTCATGTACCTCTCCTTTGGTAATGCTTTCCTCAACTTACAGGAGCGCTACCCCTTTATGGATAAGCTTTTTACTACGGTAGCAGCCTTCATCGGCGGTATTATTATTATTTGCTTTTATTGTATCGCACGCGAACAATACCAGGTGCCCGGCATGATTTACAGTTATGTATACCTGGCCACCCTGCTCCCTCTGCTGGCAGTATTTGCCGCCCTGGCAAAGCGTTCCCGCCATCATCCACTGGTACGGTTTTTCCTGTTCGGCTCCCTCTGTTTCTATATGGCCAGCTTTGGATCATTCCTTATGCTGATCCGCCCCCTGGGCCTTATCAGCGCATTAGGTGAAATCTCTGCGCCTTCTCTGCTTATCATTTTAGGTGTATTAATGCAATCCATGTTCTTCCTGGCCGGGCTCAGTTACCGTAATAAACTGGTACACCATGAGAGGACCCGCACCCAGGAACTCCTGATAAAACAACTGAACCGGAATAAAGAGCTGCAACACACGTTGAACGAGCAACTGGAGGAACTCGTGAAAGAACAGACGACGGAAATCCTGCGAAAAAAACAGGAGCTGGACGAACAACGTAAAATCCAGCTCGAAACAGAATACGATAAGAAACTGACAGAGATAGAACTGAAAGCCATCCGCGCTCAGATCAATCCTCACTTTATCTTTAACTGTCTTAATTCTATTCAACTGTTTGTTATGCAGCGTGATTATGAATATGCACAGAAATATTTATCTGATTTCTCCTATCTGATCCGTAAGACATTGGATTTCTCACGTCGTAACTTCATTTCATTATCAGATGAAATTGCATACCTGAGTACCTACTTAGGACTGGAAAAGATGCGTTTCGAGAATAAAATGGAATATGAGATCATTGTAGATCCGGCTATTGTTACCGCTGAACTGGAAATTCCCGCAATGCTGCTGCAGCCGTATGTGGAAAATGCAGTAAAATACGGTATGACCAACACCGATCATCCTATTGGCAAACTGTTCATCCAGTTCAACCAGATAGAATCTGATATGCTGGAATGCCTGGTAGACGATAACGGGATAGGGATTACCCGCTCTAAAACAATGCGGACCCTGCCCAAACATCATCAGTCTTCAGGAATGGAAATCAGCTCCAACAGGGCAGAGCTGCTCAATAAAATGTACAATACAGGAATTCATATTGATATCATTGACAAATCAGAAAATAATATAGGGGAAAGTGGTACTATTGTGAGGATTCTTATTCCCCAACTTTAAGGCCAACGCTACTACCTTTTATATAATATGATAAAGGCCGTTATTATAGATGATGAACGCAATAGCAGGGATATCATTGCCCTGATGCTGGAGAAGTATTGCCCGGAAGTAGAGATTGCGGCTACCGCTTGCGATTGTGCAGATGGCATTGCTACCATCAAGCAGCATCAGCCGCAGTTAGTATTTCTCGATCTTGAAATGCCTGATGGTACCGGCTTTGACGTACTGATGGGCACACAGGAAGAAACTCCGTTCGAAGCCGTATTTGTGACAGCCTTTGAAAAGAAATTCCTGCATACCATCCGTTTCAGTGAAGTGGAAATCATACTCAAACCTATAGACAGGGAAAGCCTGACGGCCGCAGTGCATACTATTAAGAAGCGCATCGTCACCCAGGCAAGCAAAAACCGCTATAAAGTATTACTGAACAATTTCATTTGCGGACGAAGTATTTCCCTGAATATCCTGGTACCGCTGACTAATGGGGAAGACAGCACCATTGCGCTAAATGAGATTACGCACCTGGAAGCGGGGGTCGAGAAATGTACGTTTCATTTACTTGACGGACAACAGTTCCAGACAGAAAGGTCCTTTCGCTATTATGCAGACCTGTTCAGCTCATTACGCTTTTACCAGGTGAATAACTTTCAGATGGTACAGTTATCCCAGATCAGTCAGATTAACCCAAATACAAATAAGTTATCGTTAAAAAACGGGGAGAAGCTGGAAATAGCAGAGAGAAGAAAGAAAGATTTAATTGGCTACTGGAAACAGTATAAATAAAAAAACCGGCGAATATCGCCGGTTTTTTTTATCTCTTTATCCATTCATTGAAATAAGGAATTCTTCATTATTCTTTGTGCCTCTCATGTGCTGCAACATGAAGTGCATGGATTCTTCGGTATTCATATCTGCCAGGTGATTGCGGAGGATATGTAAACGTTTCAGTATATCTTTTTCAAGCAACAGATCATCACGGCGGGTAGATGATGCAGATACATCAATAGCAGGGAATACACGTCTGTTAGCCAGTTTACGGTCAAGCTGCAATTCCATGTTACCAGTACCCTTGAACTCTTCAAAGATAACTTCATCCATTTTTGAACCGGTATCAATCAATGCTGTAGCCAGTATCGTCAGGGAACCACCGTTCTCGATTTTACGTGCCGCACCAAAGAATTGTTTTGGTTTCTGCATAGCATTTGCTTCCACACCACCGCTCAATACTTTACCGGATGCAGGAGCCACAGTATTGTGTGCGCGGGCAAGACGTGTAATGGAATCCAGCAGGATTACTACATCATGTCCACATTCTACCAGGCGTTTTGCCTTCTGTAAGGCGATAGCAGATACTTTCACGTGTTTTTCCGCAGGTTCATCAAAAGTAGAAGCAATCACTTCTGCCTTTACGCTACGCTCCATATCCGTCACCTCTTCAGGACGTTCATCTATCAGTACTACCATCAGATAAACTTCCGGGTGGTTCGTAGCGATAGCATTCGCAACTTCTTTCAGCAGCATGGTTTTACCAACCTTTGGCTGTGCTACGATCAATCCGCGCTGGCCTTTACCTATAGGGGTAAACATGTCCATGATACGGGTAGAGTAGTTATTGGAAGTTGTTGTTAATCTTAATTTCTCGAAGGGGAATAACGGCGTCAGATAATCAAAAGGAACACGGTCGCGAACTTCTTCAGGCGATTTGTTATTGATTGTTTCTACTTTCAGCAGGGCAAAATACTTCTCGCCTTCTTTAGGAGGTCTTACAGAACCTTTAACAGTATCACCTGTTTTAAGTCCGAATAATTTGATCTGGGAAGGAGAAACGTAAATATCGTCTGGAGAACTTAAATAGTTATAATCAGATGAACGCAGGAAACCATAACCATCCGGCATCATTTCCAATACGCCTTCACTTATAATAATACCATCAAATTCGATATTGAAGGCAGGTTCTTTCTTCTGAAAACGCTGTTTCTGTACAGCTATAACAGGCTCTTCGAGTTCCGGCATCACAAAATCATCATCGTCTTCTTCTTCGTCGTCTTCGTCCTGTGAAGGTAAAGAAGTGATTACTTCTTCGTCATCCTCGTCATTTTCATCCTCTGTGAACTGGGGAATAATCTCATCATCATCATCATCAAATGTTAAAGATGGAATACTGTCCAGGTCAATGTCAAAGTCTTTTTTCTTTGCTTTAGGCTCTTGCACCTTCTGCTCTTCCTGCTCCTGTTCTTTTGTTTTGAGTCCGGCAGCGGGTTTTCTGCCACGTTTAGGTTTTTCTTCGGATGACGTTGATTCTGCTACTGGTGCTTCTTCTGCTTCATTCTTTGCTGATTTCCGTTTACGTGTCTTTTTTTCTTCTCCATTGGCCGGGTTACCTTCTGAGGCCATTACTGCCTGCTTGTCGAGAATTTTGTAGATAAGATCCTGTTTGCTCAATTTTTTGGCGTTTGGCACATCCAGTTTCTCTGCAATGTCAAGCAGCTCAGGAACGAGCATGTCGTTCAATTGTAAGATGTCGTACATCATCGTGTGTTGTCAAATTTTAGAAGTGTTGTGAGGTGGGTACCACTACATACCAACATACACCAATTACAAATAATTGTTTTTTGAGTCCAATAAATTTAATCTGGTTATTAAATCTGATAGGGAATGTTGAGTTTAGGACTGCTGATGAAGATGGAAATTAAAACTTAATCAGGCAGATTGTAACGCAAGATTAAAACAAGTTTCGCTATTATCCAAAAAAAAAGCACGTCCCAGGCGAGTTCTGATCTAGTCCAATCTAGCCTTCCCCTCCATTCCTACAGTGCAAAATAGCCTCCCATAGCATCTTTCAGGTTCTCATCCCAAACCTTACATCAACATTCCTGCCAATCAATCATTTACAGCCCGCTATTATTTAACATTTCATTTTGAGCTATCTCCTCAACTCCTCAGGTTTTAATCCCTATGCAGTTTCCCACTTATCACTTAAATTTGCAATCCAAAATTGATACAGTTATGAGCCAAAGGGTGAAAGTCAAGCAAATACTGCTGGACGAAAACACAAACTATGATGTAGTAGTAAAAGGTTGGATACGTTCTTTCCGTAACAACCAGTTTATAGCCCTTAATGATGGCTCTACTAATAATAACCTGCAAATTGTACTGGAACCGGATTCCGTTACACCTGATATTCTTAAACGCCTTACTACCGGCGCCGCTATCAGCGTGAAAGGTTCCGTTATCCCTTCCCTGGGTAAGGGACAACGTGTGGAAGTGAAAGCAGCAGAACTTGAAATATTAGGCGATTGTGACCCGGAAAAATATCCGCTGCAGCTCAAAAACCGCCCCAGCCTGGAATATCTGCGCGAAATTGCCCACCTGCGTTTCCGCACAAATACCTTCGGCGCGATCTTTCGTGTACGCCATGCACTGGCCTTTGCAGTACATAAGTTCTTTAATGAAAGAGGCTTCGTGTACCTGCACACTCCTATTATTACGGCCTCAGATGCAGAAGGTGCCGGCGAAATGTTCCATGTAACCACGCTGGACATTAAGAACCCACCACTGGGGGAAAACGGCGAAATAGATTATAAGGAAGATTTTTTCGGCAAAGCCACTAACCTCACGGTTTCCGGACAACTGGAAGGAGAACTGGGTGCTATGGCTTTTGGTGATATCTATACATTCGGACCAACCTTCCGTGCTGAAAACTCTAACACAGCCCGCCACCTCGCTGAATTCTGGATGATAGAACCGGAAATGGCCTTCTATGATCTTGAAGACAATATGAACCTGGCTGAGGCCTTTATCAAATCCGTAATTGGATATGTACTGGAAAACAACCGGGAAGATCTTGAATTCCTTGCCCAGCGGCTGGAAGAAGAAGACAAACAGAAACCTCAGCAGGAACGCAGCGAATTAGGCCTTATCCCTAAACTGGAGTTCGTACTGAACAATGAATTCGAACGCCTTACTTATACAGAAGCCATTGATATTCTGAAAAACAGTAAACCAAACAAAAGCAAGAAATTCAATTATATCATCGAAGAATGGGGTGCAGACCTGCAAAGCGAACACGAACGCTTCCTGGTAGAAAAACACTTCAAGAAACCAGTTATCCTCACAGACTATCCTAAAGCTATCAAGGCGTTCTATATGAAGCAGAACGAAGACGGTAAAACCGTACGTGCAATGGATATCCTCTTCCCTGGTATCGGTGAAATTGTAGGTGGTTCCCAAAGAGAAGAAAACTACGATAAACTGGTTGCCCGCATGGAAGAAATGCACCTGCCCGTAAATGAAATGAGCTGGTACCTCGATACCCGCCGTTTCGGAGCCTGTCCTCATGCTGGCTTTGGTCTTGGCTTTGAAAGACTGGTCCTCTTCGTAACAGGTATGGGTAACATCCGCGATGTGATTCCATTCCCACGTACACCTAAAAGTGCAGAATTTTAAAATACAGAAAGTCCCGGAAGTTTTTCCGGGGACTTTCTTTTTCTATACCTACTTATGGAATAATTCAACCCCTGCATCTATACTACTGAAAGCGCTTTCATTTCACTTATTCCTTACATATCTTAAAACTATTAGTCATGGCTGAAATGAACACTGGCTCTTCGCAGAATAGCCACAAAGGCGGCTTACGTTCCAGGAAATTAAGTACCCGTGTAGATATGACACCTATGGTAGACCTTGGATTCCTGTTGATCACCTTCTTCATGCTTACCACTACCCTAACCCAACCTAAAACAATGGATCTTATCATGCCCCGCAATGACGGAGCCCCTTCTGCCATCGCAGATAGTAAATCTCTCACCATCCTTCTCGGCGCCAATGACAGGGTGAGCTACTATGCAGGTATGGGCAATGATTTACAGCATCCCCCCAAAATTATGAACACCCGTTTTACCAACACAAATGGTATCCGGGATATCATTCTCGCTAAACGTACCGAAGTATTGAAACGCTTTGGGAAAAACGATCTCATGGTCCTCATCAAAGCAGATAACGATGCTAACTACAGAAATGTAGTAGATATCATGGACGAAATGCTGATCAGTGATATTTCCAGGTACGCCATAGTAGACATTACACCGGAGGAAAAGGCCTTTCTCAAATCTCCATTTTAATCTACCTTAGTAATGTAAAACATTTACTATGGTAATAACTCATTCCATTCCGGTTGTGGACCTCGCTGCCTTTACTTCTGGCAACGCCGCCAGCAAAAATGCCTTTGTGCAGGAGCTGGGAAAAGCATACGAAGAAGTAGGTTTCGTAGCAGTAAAAAATCACGGTATTCCTGATGAACTGATCGCTGATCTCTACAAGTACGTACAATTGTTTTTTACATTACCATCTGATGTAAAACGTTCGTACGAATTACCTGAACTAGCTGGCCAGCGCGGTTATACGTCCTTCGGTAAAGAACATGCCAAAGGATATGATGCGCCTGATCTGAAAGAATTCTTCCAGTTTGGACAAACAGTAGAAGATAATGATCCTGTAAAAGCAGAATATCCGGATAATCTTACTGTAAAGGAAATACCGCAATTCACCCCTACTTTCTACAAAGCCTACCAGGCTTTTGAAAAGTCAGGTACTTCCCTGTTACAAGCCATTGCACTGTATCTGGGACTGGATGAGCATTATTTCGACCCACAGGTACATAATGGCAATTCGATATTAAGGGCCATCCACTATCCCCCCATCACACAGGAACCCGCTTCTGCTATCCGTGCGGAACAACATGAGGACATCAACCTGATCACCCTCCTGGTAGGTGCTTCCGCTGATGGCTTGCAGATACTTGACAAACAGAATAACTGGGTACCGGTAACATCGCTGCCAGAACAGATCGTAGTAAATGTAGGAGATATGTTGCAACGTTTAACGAATAACAGGCTGAAGTCTACCACCCATCGTGTAGTGAATCCTCCCCGCGAAAAGTGGAACACCAGCCGTTATTCCATTCCATTCTTCCTTCATCCCAGATCAGCAATGCCACTCAATTGCCTGGAAAGCTGTATCACAGATACTCATCCCCGTGAATATGAGCCAATTACTGCTGGTGAATACCTGGATGAAAGATTAAGAGAAATAGGATTGAAAAAGTAATAAGTAAAAGGCTCCTGTTTGATGCAGGAGCCTTTTACTTATTACTTGTCAGCAACGCCGTTTTGTTCTCATTCAACTTCGCCATATTCCCGGTAAACAGCTGTGTAAAATACTCTTTCATCGCATCGGTCATCCTGTATTGATTCTGAGGAAAGTTAAGGAAGTAGCTATGCTGCCTTCCCACCTGGTCATGAAAATTTACATACGTCGCATTATCTGCCAGGGGCTTCTTAATCTTCTCTCCCAGTTGAGATCTTAAAGTAATTAAATGCGCCCCCTTCAACTGCAGGTCTTTATGGTTATAATGAATATAAATCTTATTCGCAAAGCGGATATGCTCCACCCATTCCTTATGCTGCTTCTGAGGCACACAAGCAGCATTTATCACCAGGTTATCTATAAAAGGCTCTCTGTTTAATTCATCATACGGCTGCTGTTTCATCATCTCCATCAGGATAATATTCCCCATACTATGATAAAATGTTGAGATCTTCACATTCCTGACCCAATCCTCATTATTATGCCTTGCCTGCTGGAGTATCTTTAACAGATGAAAATAATGAGGAGCAGATAACCTGGCATTATTCCTTGCAAAGTTGAAATTCCGGGAAGGTTTATAGGTCGTATTTACACTGGAATAATCAAACATTACCACATTCACATGATACTGAGACCGCATCAGCAGTGCCCTTTCTACATTGGTAGTGAATATCTTACCCATTCCTTCTGCATATACCACGATATCGTTTTTCTCGGGCAACAGGTGCATAGCATCCTCTAAACTTGGTGCCTGGTATACATTCCACCTCCCCGCATTCTTTTGAAGAAAGAAATATTTAAGTCCTGTTGTGTCCACATATTCATCTACAAAACGCAAACTATCCGGGTGCAGATGGCGGTTACTCACAAATACCAGGCAGGTATCAGTCGGTGCCGGTTCTATACAGGAAGTCTGTAAACAGAAGTTAGACCAGTAAGCATCGCTGTTGTAAAAGGATAACTGTGCATGGGCTACAGAAGATAAGATCAGGAGCAGTAGAATCATAAGTCTCTTCATATATCATATTTTTGGAGTAAATCATAGGCGGGCATGAAAAAAAACAATCACAAGTTTTATGCCCGTATATTTACTTTTTTTAATAGTTTGCTATCTTTAATTTTTTGTTGAAATTCGGACACCGAATAATCTCTCATCAGTGTTTCTACGCCACATTCCTTTTCTAAAAGCAGTCTTTATGCACAGCATAACGGCTTATGGAGGCCCTCAGGGGCACCTGGCCATGATGTTGAAAACATTCGTGCAGCAACGCAGGGATGTGACAGAACAGGAGTTAATGGAGTACAATGCCTTCTGCCAGTTACTGCCAGGGGCTTCTTCTTCTCAAACACTTACTCTTATTGGCTATAAGCGCGGGGGCGTTCCGCTTGCCATCGTTACCCTGCTTATCTGGATCTCACCTGCCTGCCTGCTGATGGGCTCATTGAGCTTCCTGTTACAGTATTTCGACCAGAAAGCGCTGAACACCGATATCTTTAAATACGTACAACCTATGGCGGTAGGTTTCCTGGTATACGGCAGTATCCGGGCCTTCCGCATCAGTATACGCAGTAAGGCCACTACCGCTATCATGGTTGTTGCTCTGCTGGCAGCGTTTTTCCTGAAATCGCCCTGGACTTTCCCTGCCCTCATAATCCTGGGAGGAATTGTCTCAAATTTCAGTGACAAACGTATCCCGGACATTGCGGATAAACCTAAAAAGATCCAGTGGACAAACATATGGCTGTTTGCCCTGTTGTTCATCCTGGCAGGGTTTTTCTCTGAGCTGGCCCGTACAAATAACTGGATCACCCGGCGGCCCTTCAACCTGTTTGAGAACTTCTACCGTTTTGGCAGCCTTGTATTCGGAGGCGGCGATATACTCATTGCCATGATGCTGGAACAGTATGTTACCCGTGCCAAATCATCCTTTATGAGTGCAGAAGAACTGCTCACAGGTGCTGGTATTATGAGGGCCATGCCAGGTCCCACCTTCTCCATTACAGCTTATGCAGGTGGAATGGTAATGCGTAACCTCGGCCCTGGCTACCAGTTGCTGGGATGTATGCTGGCACCGATCGCTATCTTCTTACCCAGCCTGTTACTTGTCTTGTTCTTCTTCCCCATATGGCATAACCTGAAGAAATATGTAATTATTTACCGTGCATTGGAAGGTATCAATGCTGCAGTAGTTGGTATTATGTGGGCTGCCACCATCATGCTCTTTATGGCTATTCCCACCAACTGGTATAACATATTAATCATGCTGACAACGCTATCTGTGCTTTGGTTTACAAAGCTTCCCTCGCCATTTATCGTACTCGCCTGCCTGATATTAGGCTGGCTGATATAAGATCAACGGCCTGGTCTGGTCGTTTTCTGATTGCTTTTAAAAGCCATCGCAGCAATTATGGAAGCCAGCAGGCCTAATATAAGAGGTATAAACAGGACATTTCCTATCAGGGATATCCAGAAATTGCTGCTATTCATGCTCTCAGGTTCCAGGAAGTGAAGTACCAGAGAGAACATGGAGAAGAGAATAACTGACCATAATGTTGTGCGGAACCCCATGCCAAATAATGCCAGCATAGAAGTTTGTTCATGATGCTGGCTGTTATAATGAATAACAGCGAACAATACCCCAAGGAACACAAGTAACGCTCCGAAGTAGCCTGTCCACAAATTACCTGAAGTCTTTGTTACATTAAAAATAATGGAGAATATGATAGCTATAACGGCAATGGTAATACCATATCTGGGTGCCAGATTAACTGTTCTGTGAGTTGTTTCCATAACTAGTCCGGTTTAGATTAACAATAGATAAACGGATAAAACAATTAGGATGCCCGTTTTTTATTCCCACCCAAACTGGCTTTCAGCTGGCTGAACAGATCTGTACTCTTCGTATGCGCTACAGTCATCTTTTTCACAGTCCGGCGTTTTCCACTCGCCTTTGCTTTAATAATTTTCATCAGCTCATCTGTATATTCATCTTTAAACTGTGTAATATCAAAATCCGTAGAATATTGTTCCACCAGTTGCACCGCCATGTCCAGTTCTTTCTTCGCAATTTTTGAGTTGGTAGGGAGTGCAAGATCTTTAGGCGAACGTATTTCCTGTTCGAAACGTAGCTGGTGCAACAGTAAATAATTTTCGCGCGGACGTATTACCACAAGATGTTCACTGGTGCGTAACACAAAACGGCCCAATCCTGCTTTACCCGTTTTTTCCAGTGTTTTCAGCAATAACTCATACGCTTTGGCTCCTGCCTTTTGCGGTTCTATATAATACGGTGTTTCAAAGTAAATATCATCGATACTCTTTTCATCTACAAAAGACTCAATAGTGATCATCTTACTTTTCTCAGGACTTGCATCCTCAAAATCATTCTCATCGAGTATAATGTATTCATCATTGTATAAATACCCTTTAACTATCTGTTCCCATGGAACTTCTTTTCCTGTATCCTCATTTACACGTTGAAATTTAATATGCGCATGATTTTTCTTATCAAGCATATCCAGGTCCAGTCTGCTATCCTGCACCGCACTGTACAGCTTTACAGGAATATTAACTAAACCAAATCCGATTGTTCCTGACCATACTGCTCTCATAATAGTAGGATTTAATGTTTTAATTAAATTCAAAGTACATGCCATGGCATGGCTTTTGGACTTCATCTGTTATAAAAAAACCTTTGTTTATGGAAAAGCCAGGTGAAATGACAACCCTAAGCAGGGTGTTAGAAAAATTGCATCAGAAAGGCCTTGATCACGAATTAAAAATGAGTGACCATGGCAGAATGCAGAATAAAGAAAAACAAAAGATCTACAACCCTGATGAGTTGAAGATCATTAAAACCTATCGGTTTGAAGGAGAATCTGATCCGGGCGATATGTCTATATTATATCTCATTGAAGACAAAGAAGGCGAAATAGGTTACGTACTGGACGCTTATGGCATGTACAGTACGCATGAAGAGGCTGGCTTTGATGAATTTATCCAGAAAATACCGGTAGAAGACAGAGAAGATCAGCTGCTCTTTGCGTAATTAATATAGCGAGGGGATGCATGGAATGCCATCCCCTCGCTATATTTACTTTTTATGATCTTTCATAAACTGTAGTAATATCTTCTCGTCATTGTGCAGTTCTCCACTCTTATTTTTATTTCTTGCTGCTCTCAATTCCGCCAGATAAGGTTCTATCTCACCTTGTTCATATGCCTCCAGTAACCTCGGATGTATATAATACTTCTTGCAAACGGTTCTTGTATTCCCCAGTTTGCCCGCCACATTATCAATAATAGCCACAAGATTTTGTTTGCACTCCGAAGCTGTAGTAAAAGGTGCTAAATCTGCCAGCAGGTTCAGCGCACTCACCGTACCGGACCATGTACGGATATCCTTACAGGTAAAGTCTTCTCCGGTACATTCTTTCAGATAGTCGTTAATATCACCGGAATCGAGGCATTTATGTTCGCCGTTCTCATCATAATACTGGAATACTTCATGTCCCGGAATATCACGTACCTTTTGTAATAAACGGGCCAATTGGGCATGTTTTAAAGTTATCTGATGCATAACGCCCTTTTTACCTTTAAATTTAAAAAAGGCCGTATTACCATTGATTTTAACGTGCTGATCACGTAGGGTGGTCAATCCATAAGAGCCATAAAGTTTTTCATACTCTGCATTCCCTACCCTTATCAATGTTTCCTGCATTACACTCAGAGCAATAGCAGTTACCTTTTCTTTATCCAGGTTCTTTTTACGTAAAGCTGCTGCTATCCGCTCTCTTAGCTGCGGTAGTTTCTCCCCAAAATGTAGCAGCCGGTCGTACTTCGTTTCATTCCGGACCTTTGCCCAGGTTGAATGATAGCGGTATTGCTTTCTTCCCTTCTTATCAACACCAGTGGCCTGCAAATGACCATTTGCATAAGGAGAGATCCATACCTGCTCCCAGGCCGGCGGCAATACCAGTCCGCGTATTCTTTTCAGAATTTCATCATCCCGGATCACCTCTCCTTTCTGGTCCAGATAAGAAAAATTATCTCCTATTTTCACGCGGCTGTATCCAGGCATACCGGATTTAACGTAACGTAGTTTCATAGCTTTGGCAGTAGCCATTGCCTCAGCAACCATATCCATAACCTACATACTGATTTGAAAAAGGCCTCTTGCATTCTTTTATGCAGAGGCCCTGAGATGCTTATTAAAAAACGATATTATTCAGCAGAAGCCTCTTCATTTACAGAAGACTCAGCTATTTGCGTCAGCAGACTGTCTGCGTCCTTTTCTTCAGTTAATGTCTGTGAGAAAATATCAGCAACATCAGCATGTCCCATTAGCTTAGCAAGCGTACGTAAACTACCATAGGCAGAAATTTCGTAGTGCTCGATTTTCTGTGAACAGATAATGATACCGGCATCTCTTACAGCAGAATCTTCTTCTGTATCATCTACCACTTCCTGTCCCTCCGCTATCAGTCCGGACATTGCCTCACATTTTTTGGCTTTAGGCTCCTGGCCTAGCAGTTCAAATACCTGTTCCAGTCTTTCAACATGTCCCTTTGTTTGTTCCTGATGATCAGCGATTGCTTTCGCCAGTTCTTCGGATGTTGCCGCCTTTTGCATTTTCCCCAATGCCTTTACTAATGCCTTCTCAGCCCAGTAAATATCTCTTAGTTCGTCCGTAAACAATTTATGGAATTTGGATAGTGATTCCTGCCCTTTGCTACTGGACTTAGATCTGGAAGCAGGACGGGTAACAACTACAGTTCTTTTTGCAGCAGCACTTTTTGCAGGACTGCCTTGTTTTGTGGAAGCGGCGGATTTTCCCTTTTTTACCTGAGTTTTAGTTGCCATTTTATTTAGAATTTATATAGTTAGTAAATTATTTTCCTTTAAACAGGTCCGGAGATCTTTCCTGTACATCTTCCCTGTCCTGTTCTGCGATCATTGCATCTTCATCACTGTCCTCTGCTTTAGGATCAGAAGGTGTGCGGTGAATATCGTGGTCCGGCACCTCATTGGGCACCGGTGATGGAGGCACCTGTGGTGAAGGCGGAGGAGCAATTTCCGGTCCGGGACCAGGTGGTTGTTCTCTCACAGGAACCCCGATAGGTTCAGGATCAGGATCTCCTGTTGATGAATGAGTCTGATATTGCATGGCTAATTTTAATTTGAGTGAGTAAACAAATCCGATGATTATTGCTGTTGTTTATATCTTTCAGCCTTTCCGCAAATAAAAGGCAAAGTTCATTCCATCAAAGGAATAATCAGAACACTATCAGTGAAACATCTAAAATATATTCCGCTGTAAACCGGCCACAATACAACATTACAGTAATTTATTGCCTACGTACATGGCTATATGAATGCATACAGCGATCACAACTTTAATATACTTTCACAGTGTAGAAATTGTTGCATACTTTATGAGTTATTCCACACATTATCTAAGAATAATTCATGCTGATTATTAATAATATAGTAAATTCGAATGCATACTTATATCTAATAGTGAAGGCACATGCACATTCCCGTACAGAAAAAGGTAAGGTTAGGCTTTTTTATAGCATGCACTGTGGTAATTGCGGCATCCATATGCTCTTATCTTGTAACAAAAAAATTACTCGACAATGCAAAATGGATGAATCATACTATAGAAGTATCCAAACGCCTTGAAGTAATTACCCGGCAGCTCAAAGATGCAGAATCAGCTATCCGCGGTTACAACATCACAAAAGACACTTCCTTCCTGGTGCCAAGTATGCAGGAGCGCAGTATCAAAATAGCCGAACAATATCTGATCCTCCGGCGGGTAACTGCCGACAATCCCCAGCAGCAACTCCATCTCGATACACTCAAATCATTGCTCGATAAAAAATACCAGCAGCTGATGGAAGGGGAACAACAGAAAACTTCTTTGCAGAAAGATACCTCTGCCGTACAACAGGGAGAAAAATCGATGTCTAAAATAGAACGTAAGGTGCAGGACATGATGTTGATAGAAGAAGCACGCCTGCATCAGAAATCAGAACTCTATGATTTCTTTTCCGCCATCTGGGTACCTGTAATATTCATTTCATCACTTGTAGCTATCCTTATTGGCATCTACTCATATATTACACTCACCCGGGAATTCCGTTTACAACTGCATATAGAGAGGAGGCTCAAATCTTACCAACGTAATTTGCAACAAAATATTCTCCTTTTAAATAAATCGAACGAAGAGTTAGAGCAATTTGCCTACGTTGCCTCACATGACCTGCAGGAGCCTTTACGCAAAATATCCACCTTCAGTGATCGTCTGCAACTGAAATATGGGGAACAATTGCCTCCTGAAGCCAGCCAGATGCTGGACCGTATGGTAAGTGCCGTATCCAGAATGCGTGTGTTGATTAATGATCTGCTGCTCTTTTCCCGAGCAGGACGCATTACACCTGAAAGTATTACCCCTGTAAATATGGATACCCTGCTACAGGAAGTAATCAGTGACCTTGAAGTAAGTTTACAGGAACATAACGCTTCAATAACAGCAGGGCCACTCCCTGTTATTGAAGGCAGCGCCACATCCTTCCACCAGCTTTTTCAGAACATACTGGCGAATGCCATCAAATTTGCGCATCCCGACCGCCAGTTGGTCATCAACATCACCGGTCAGGTACTCAAAGGAAAAGAACTTGAAAACCTAATAAATGAAAACCATGCGGAAGATCCCTTCTGCCGTATTTATATAGAAGATAACGGGATAGGATTTGACCCCGTTTATGCTGAAAGGATCTTTCAGCTCTTTCAACGTTTGCACGGTATGAGCGAATACTCCGGAACCGGTATAGGACTTGCTATATGTAAAAAAATAGTCGATAGCCATCATGGACAAATTATGGCTTACGGTTACCCTGGCAAAGGAGCAACTTTTGTCGTCATCTTACCACTTACTCAAACCCAGCAGAATGACTCAGATTAAAACTGCCGAAAAGATTAGCATCCTTATTGCTGATGATGATGCAGATGACAGAGAATTAATTAAGGCAGCTTTTGATGAAAACAGTATACAGCACCACATTAGCTTCGTGGAGAACGGGGAAGAACTGTTGCATTACCTGAAACGTAGCGGGCATTATGCGGATGAAACGCTACACCCATTTCCACAAATTATCCTGCTGGACCTGAATATGCCTAAGAAAGACGGACGAGAAGCGTTGAAGGAACTGAAAACTGATCATGCACTGAAAAGTATACCGGTAATCATCCTAACCACGTCAATGGAAGAAAAAGATGTTATTAAAAGTTACGAGCTGGGCGTAAACAGCTTTATCATCAAACCAGTCACATATTCGGGTCTGGTAGAATTTACTCGTGTATTGGGGAAATACTGGTTTGAAATTGCAGAACTGCCAAATGTATAAATGAGATGACCGATTTACCTGTTCACATTCTGATGATTGATGACGATGAGGATGACTTTTATCTGGTAAGCCAATTATTACAGGATATTTCTCCGGGACAATATCAACTCGACTGGGCTCCTACTTATTCCAAAGCATTGGAGGAAATAGATAGAAAAGAACATGATATTTACCTGGTAGATTACCGTCTCGGCCCTTACACAGGTATAGACATTCTTCACCATTTCCAGCAATTACAATTCAACGCCCCGGTAATCATGCTTACCGGTAAAGGCGATTATACAATAGATAAAGAAGCGATGCAGGCAGGGGCCTCTGATTACCTTGTAAAAGGGGAAATCAGTGGCGATCTGTTGGAACGTTCTATCCGTTATGCACTGGATGAAGCCCATCACCTGCGTGTTATCGAAGAAAAAGAAAAGAAATATTTTAGTGTCTTCGAAAAAGCACATGACCTCATTATACTTGCAGACTGTAATAAAAATGTCATAGATGCCAACCCATCGGCTATCAGATCTTTAAAATACAGCAAAGACGAAATATTACAACTGAACCTTAAACAACTCTTTTTCCAGGAAGAACAAAGCAAACATTTCTTCGATAATATCTGCGGAGAAGATTCCAGCCTGCAAACAGAATATAACTTCCTTACCAAAGAAGGCAAAAAGCTGGATGTACTCGTTAGCGCCGTTACGCTGGATGAAGCTGAACAGGTATTTCTTTGTGTAGCACAGGATATTACAGAGAGAAAACGCGAAGAGCTGGAGAAACAACAACAGCAAAAGTTTGTCATCACAGGCCGTATCGCGCGTGTGATCGCACATGAAGTAAGGAACCCCCTTACCAATATATTACTAGCCGTAAGCCAGTTCAAAGGCGAACCTGTAAGTGCGGAAGAAAGCCAGGTATACGTTGATATCATTGAAAGGAATTGTACCCGTATCAATCAGCTGATTACTGAATTGTTGCATTCTACCCGCATGATAGAACTGAATATCCGGCCCCATGGTATCAATGAATTAACAGATAAGGCATTGGTATTGGCACAGGACCGTCTGCAACTGAACGAAATAAAGGTGCAGAAAGATTATGTAAAACCAGATGTAATGATTCCTGCGGATGATGAAAAAATAGTGATTGCACTGCTGAATATTGTCATCAATGGAATAGAAGCAATGACACCTTCCAAAGGCCTGTTAACCATCAGAACAGAACGCCAGAAAGATAAAGCCATCATTATGATCACCGATAATGGCCCTGGTATTCCTGAAGATACAAAAGCCCGGTTATTTGATCCGTTCTTTACCAACAAACCGAAAGGAACAGGGCTGGGACTTACCAGTACACAGAATATTATCATGAATCACAAAGGAACAGTACACGTAGAAAGTGAAATAGATAAAGGCAGTACATTTACAATTGTATTACCTGTAAACTTATAAAAACAGGAGAGGTTGTATCAAAGTACAACCTCTTTTCGTTTGGGTACTTAATAAAGACAGATCGTCGTTTAAGCGATCCTCAGACCCTATTTTTTATTTTTGATAGTTCATCTTCTGTTTAAAAAACCTTTTTTAAAATAGCGGGTGATCTCCTTCTTTCGCAGGCTTACCCATCGGCTCCAGTTTCATTTTCTCATCCGTATTCTCTATTGCCTCTTCTACTGAATGAGATTCCTTCATATTTATTTTCTTCTTTGTTTCTTCTGCCAGCCTGCAATAATAATTATGCAATACATCCAGTTCTTCTTCAGATAAATCCTCTACTACTATTAAACGGTTGCTTGCATATTTATTAGCAGCAATCAGTTCATTCAATTTTAATTGTACAGATTTAGAATCTTTGTTCTGTGATTTCTGAATCACAAATACCATCAGAAAAGTAATAATAGTGGTACCCGTATTGATGACCAGTTGCCAGGTGTCCGAATAATTAAATAACGGACCTGTAATGCCCCATATCATAATCGTTAACATTGCCAGGATAAAAGCCATGGGAGAACCTGTAGCGTGACTTACCTTACTGGAGAACCGTTCAAATATGTTTACCCTTTTATATTGATGCTGTTCCTTTTTCATAATATAGATCGTTTGATATACAGGGATGCAAAATACATACCGCGTAACAAAAAGGGGCGCTATAAAGCACCCCCTGTAATAACTATAAACAAACATTCATATAGATCCCGTCTAATAATTTATATTGAGTAAACGCAATTTATTGTACAATGTCTTGCGGTCTATGTTCAATAACTGTGCGGCTTTTGTTTTATTATATTTCACCTCTTTCAGTACATTAATAATCTTATTATACTCTGCCTGTAAAGCAACCGTTTTAAGATCATTCTCATTGGTAATTGAAATCAATTCGCCCGTCATATTCACCTGATGATCTTCTTCATAAGAAGGTTGTGAGAATGACTCCTTCATTTCCAATGGCAGTGTAGACAATGTAATGTCCTCATGTTCCGGCGTCAGCAAACATGCACGACGTATCACATTTTTCAGTTCGCGTATATTACCTGGCCAGTTGTACTTATTAAAACATTCCCACACGTCATTATCAATCTTTCCGCAGTTCTTTTGCAACTCTCTTTCTACCTGCCTCATAAATGCATTTACAAAGAGCGGAAGGTCCAGTACTCTCTCCCGCAATGGCGGAATATAAATAGTGAATTCGTTGAAGCGATGGAATAAATCCTCCCGGAATCTTCCCTTCTGTACAGACTCTGACAACTTCTCATTAGACGCCACAATAATTCGTACATCTATGGGAATCTCTTTCAGATTGCCTACACGACGGATTACTTTTTCCTGAATCACACGCAGTAACGCTATCTGTATGTCATAAGAAAGATTGGATACTTCATCCAGGAACAATGTACCACCATGCGCCTGTTCAAAGGCTCCGATTTTGGTGTTAATGGCTCCTGTAAAAGAGCCTTTCTCATGGCCAAACAGCTCACTCGCTGCCAGTTCTTTGGAAAGACTGCCACAATCCAGCGCTACAAAAGGCTGAGACTGTCGTTTACTATGATGATGGATTAAGTGAGCTACCGACTCTTTACCCGTACCCGTTTCTCCAAAAATAATTACACTGTAATCAGTAGGAGCAACGAGCTTAATCTGACGTAACAGCTCCTTTGCACCCGCACTTTCACCATATACGTATTTATGGCTTTTATCAAGCACTTCACTGCCAATATCTTCTGTTTCCTGCGAACTATTATTGTTCCTTTCAGTTCCGTTGTTTACAGAACGCACAGGCATTGATGATTCTCTTTCTCTTTCCGCATCCATATGCGCAAATGCTTTATGGACCAGGTTCAGGATCTCGTCCGGATATAAAGGCTTGGAAAGGTAATCATACGCACCATTCTTCACCATATCCACAGCAACTCTTACATCCGTATAACCGGTAATGATAATAACAATTGTACGCGGGTTGATCAATCGTATGTCCTGAAGCAGTTGAGCGCCATCAGTATCTTTTAAACGGTAATCACACAACACCAGATCGAAAGTCTTTTCCTTCATCATTTTCAGCGCTGTAGCACCGCTCATGGTAGTATCTACCTTAAAGCCATGTTTACCTAAGAACTTACTCAGTAACGTACAAATATTGATCTCGTCGTCAATAATCAGGATATTTCTCATAATATTTATATGTGGTGTTAGACAACAGCTAATTTAAATTTAATAAAAGTATTACTTACTACTTAACATAGTACCCATCAGTTCGTCAAGGTTTTTCACATTAAAAGGCTTAGCCAGGAAATAACTGGCCCCTGCTTTTAATGCTTTCTGTTTCTCCATTCCATTGTCATACGCACTGATTGTTATTACAGGTAGTGCAGGACACTGCATCTTTATATCCGGAATTGCCTCAAGACCAGAACCATCGGGCAGATGAATATCCAGGAAAAGGATATCAGGTTGCTGATGTTCCTGCAGGTATTGCATACCTTCTGTAAGGGCATGTACATACTTTACACTATATCCATGTTTCACCAGGCTCAATTGCAAAAGTTTACAGATATCGGGTTCATCGTCGATAATCAGAATAAATGGCCCATTCTTCCCCCTGTTTGTTAATACTGAGTCGGATGGAAGTTCCACATCCGGTTTTATATCTTGTGACATGCTTACACTTATTCCATTAAGAAATTGATTACCAATGTATTAAAGAAGTACATTCCTCACTTTCAATTTATCTGCATTCAATATGCCGATATACCCTGTAAGTACATGTAACCAATCATTACTTTCAAATATCAATCCATTATAAATGTATTGATTTCCAGAACCTGAATACCAGAAACTGTAGATTTTATTCCACAGCTCCTATAAAATCTCCCCACTCAGCCAGATTACATATGAGAAATTATGTCCTTTGGGCTATATGGTATACTAATTGAAACAGTATCGTTGTCGTATGGTTTTTTTTCGATTCATAGCTGTTATTTAGTTATTTGTCCCGGAGTAGTAGCCGGGACATTTTTTTGTCATTAACAATTCATTCACAGTTTTGTTATTATTACCTCATACATTTGAACTACAATATCAGCATTTCATATTACATCTATACTTAGGGGATATGCCACACTTGCCACTTGCCAGCATAGTCGTGCAATTTTTAACGTCATATTAAATATTTAAACTAAACCATCATGCGTACGCTTGCTTGTACCTTCCTGATCAATGGTGTAAATACCAAAGTTGCATTACGAAAAAGAGGTCGGGAAAAGAAATTCCAGATAGTTGTAAGGGGACAGGTACTGGAATACACCTATACAAATGAAAGCGAAATCAAGCAGGTAAATGGGCCAGAACTGCCAGAAAGCGCCCTACTGCCTCACATAGAGTGGATGATAAGACATTACTTTACAGATACAAAAAAAGAACAATAAACAGGCTTCTTTTGTGTAGCTAAGGGAACTCCCGTACTTTTGCCCCAATGCAAAACGAATCATACTCTCTTACAAACATTCTCTCTGCTTTAAAAATAGATGCATTGAACGAGATGCAACTGGCATCCATCGAAGCAAATAAGCAGGCAAACAACGTCGTACTACTCTCTGCCACAGGCTCAGGCAAAACATTAGGTTTTCTTTTACCCGTACTGGATCTCCTGGATATCAACAACCCAAAAACCCAGGCACTGATAGTAGTTCCTTCCAGAGAACTGGCGCTCCAGATAGAACAGGTTTTTAAAAGTATGGGAACTGGCTTTAAAGTAACCTGCTGCTACGGTGGACACCTGAGAGAAACAGAAGAAAACAACCTGATAGAAGCTCCCGCACTCATCATAGGTACACCAGGCCGGCTGTGTGATCACCTTCGCAGGGAGAATATTAAACCAGACGGTATCCATACCCTTGTACTGGATGAATTCGATAAGTCCCTGGAACTCGGTTTCCAGGAAGAACTGGCATTCATTCTTCACTCTCTTAAATCCCTGAAGAAAAGGATCCTGACTTCCGCTACAGATGCGGTAGAGATCCCTGAATTCGTAGGGCTTACTGAACCGGTTGAACTGAACTTCATTACTGAAGAAACATCCAAAGCCCTCGCTATTCAATACCTTGAAAGTGATGGTAAAGATAAACTCGATACCCTCTTCCGCCTTATATGTATGCTGGGAAACCGTTCTACCATCGTATTCTGCAATCACAGGGAAGCGGTTGAACGTACCAATAACCTGCTCAAAGAGAACGGACTGGTGAGCGTATTTTACCACGGTGCAATGGAACAACAGGAAAGGGATGCTGCCCTGGGCAAATTCAGGAACGGCTCTTCGAATATCCTGGTAACAACAGACCTTGCGGCACGTGGACTGGATATCCCGCACATTCGCTATATTATCCATTACCACCTGCCTAATACAGAAGAAACATTCACCCACCGTAACGGCAGGACCGCCAGGATGGATGCAAGTGGTACTGCCATTCTGATCATTGGACCGGAAGAAAAACTTCCTGCCTATATTTCAGAAGAAGCGACCGCCATTACCTTACCGGACGAGATAGAACTCCCCGAGAAACCAAAATGGACGACCTTCTTTATCAGCGCCGGTAAAAAAGATAAAGTAAATAAAGTAGATATCGTAGGCTTCCTTACTAATAAGGGACAATTGAAAAAAGAAGAAATAGGACTGATTGATGTAAAGGATTTCTTCTCCTTCGTAGCTATCCGTAAATCAAAAGCCAGCACAACATTACAGCTTGTACAAAATGAGAAGATCAAGAATAAAAAAGTGAAGATTGATATCGCTAAATAAAATTGCTAAAATATTATTTAAATAAAAGAAGAAAGCCCCTTCCGGAGCTTTCTTCTTTTATTTAAATAATGTTACTGTATCAGCCAGGGTTTCGTATTCAGATTATCTGCACCTTGTCTTGCAACAGCAGCTGCTCTGTTCACCCCGTTCAGTGATTGTTCTTTTAACGGATAAATAAATCTTACAGGCACTTTACCATCGTTCAAATTGGAAGGACCAGGTATTATTTCCGGCATACCCGTGCGGCGCCAGTCGAACCATGCTTCCAGCCCGTTAAAATAATACGCTATCCATTTTTGTAAAGCGATCTTTGCCAGTCTCTCACTTTTATCTCCGCTATAAACTACTCCTGCCTGTGTAAGATAACCTGCCGGCATGCTCACATCAATTCCATATACAGAAGGAACGACTGCTTTCCAGTAATCAAAGTTAGCCACTATCCCATTTGTATAATAGGTCTCCGCAGTCTCATCTTTGATCAATCCCATTTCAGTAGCTTCTGCCAGGGAAAATTCCAGCTCTGCATAGGTCATCAGTAATCCTCTTGCTGCTGCAGGATCAGGCGCTGCCTGCCCCTGATCATTACATACCAGGCAGGCAAAAGTATACCCAATCCTGGAAACGCCCTGTACTCCACCATTATAGGCCAGTGCGTCCACGTCATTCAATCCATTGGGTATCCCTGCTATTACAGGAGTACCTGCTGCTACAGACTTCTGCGTAGGCCGACCAAATACTTTTAACCGTGGGTCCCCTAAAGCCGTTAAGCGGTCGCTGAGCGTTTTACTCACACGAAACTCATCAAAAGATCCTACACGGCTACTATACAATGGCCATTGGTTAGGCGCAGCAGATTGATATTCCAGCTCTGCATTATCACTGTTGTTTTCAAAAACAGGATTGTTAATGCGGTCACCAATAATAGCTTCCATCGCAGCGCTTACATCTTTCTTTTTAGACATACGCAGCAGATAACGGATACGTAATGAATTGGCCAGCTTGCGCCAGTGAATGATAGAAGAAGCACCGCCACCATAAAGAATATCCCCGTCCAGTTTGATAGTACCGCCAGCTGTAGCCAATACTTTGTTAGCCTTTTCAAGATCTGCCAGTATACCTGCATAGATATCTTCCTGTTTGTCATATACCGGCTGATACAGCCCTTCCTTCTTTGCTTTACCTGCCTGAGAATATGGGATGTCGCCATATGCATCTGTTGCCTGTGCAAACATCCACGACTTCAATATCAGCGATACGCCGTAATAAGGATTAGTTTCATCAGTCCCTACAGCAGCAAAAATATTCTGCAGGTTACGATAGTTATCATATACATCGTCCCATACATTGTTTTGCTCTCCCCACAGGTAGCGGTCCTCGTTCACAAACTGGATCTTTGCGTGATGCTGCACTACGATATTTCCAATACCCCAGGCAGTATTCACCTGCCTGTTCATCATATTACGGATCACACCACTCAGCAACAGATCTGGTGTTACATTGGTAGGATTATTTTCATCCGTGTTCGTCTCACTGAAATTGCGGGTACAGGCAGACAAAAGTCCGGCTATCAAGACAAACGTTATTATATTAAGTAGTTTCATTTTTTTCTTTTTTAAACGTAAGGACTCATCATAATTTGAAGCTCAGGTTCACTCCATAACTACGGGCAGTAGGCAAGCTCATATATTCTATACCAGGCAATGCAGTGCCACCTGAGTAAGACATATTCTCAGGGTCCACATGCGGAACGTGATCCCATAAAAGCAGGTTACGTCCTACCAGAGAAACACTTAATCCTTTAATCAGCCGTTTCCCGAAAGCACCTGGAATAGTATAGCCTATCTGCAATTCACGCAGCTTTACAAAAGATGCATCATACATTACGCCTTCCGCAATACTACGGCCACCTGTCCATGCGCTGTGCCATTCACGTACAGCTACCTTGGTAGTATTGGTGCTGAAACTGCCGTCTCCGTTCTGTACAGCCCCTTTACCTATCACGCCATTACCCGGTTTGCTCATATCATATCCATCCGCACGTCCTTCCAGCGTTTCTTTTATAATGCCACCTTCACGACCTACGGTTTGCGTATGAGAATATAATTTGCCACCCTGACGGATATCAAACAGGAAACTCAATCTTATACCTTTATAACTAAAATTATTGCCGACACCCATCAGCCAGTCAGGGTTATAATTACCCAGTCTTATTTTCTCTGTAGTAGCTACGGGACGGCCATTTTCAGCAAATACCATTTGTCCGGTGTACTTACCTGATTTATCATAATAAGCAGCTGACGGATCAGTATTTTGTACCCGGGCAAAACCAATTCCATACAAGTCACCCATACGCTGGCCAACCCTTGCTTCCACACTTACACTACGATCTGCCATTACATAATTATCGAGGCCATCACTCAGTTCAATTACTTTACTACGGTTCGCAGAGAAGTTCACATACGCACTCCAGGTAAAATGTTTCTTCTGGACAGGTGTTACATTTAACATTACTTCAACACCACTGTTCCTGATAGATCCGGCATTGATTACGCGGGTTGCATAACCACTGGTATTAGAAAGAGGAATATTGAGGATCTGATTTTTAGTATTGCTCTGATAATAAGTAACATCAATACCTGCACGGTTATCTAAAAACCGCAGATCTGTTCCGAATTCATAAGCAGAACTTATTTCCGGTTTCAGGTTAAGATTGGAAAGACGACTGGTTTCTCCGTATACCTGTGATGCACCATACGGATCACTCCTGTTATAGGTTTGTGTAAATGCAAAAGGATCTGTATCATTACCTACCTGTGCAAAACTGGCCCTCACTTTTGCAAAGCTGATAGCAGCCGGAAGTTTTATTATATCGCTGATAATGGCACTTAATGCTACGGAAGAATAGAAATAAGAATTCTTCTCTGTTCCCAATGTTTTCAATGCTTCAGGTAAAGTCAATGCACTACTGCGGTCATTACGGCCTGTTACATCCAGGAACAGTTTGTTATCATAAGATACCCCGGCAGATCCATAGAAACTATTAATACGTTTCCCTACATTGTTCTGATTAGCAACCAATGCAATGCGTGAATTCGTTAACCGATAAATGTCCGGGATATTCAGCTGTCCTGCAACAACTTCATTAAAGCGGGAAGTCTGACGCATCTGGTTACCACCGAGAGTAGCATTCACGGAAAATTTAGTATTGATTCCTTTATCTGCAGCAAACAGGAAGTCCGTATTACGTTCTTCATTGATGATGTTTACCTCACGGTATTCCCCATAAGGGAATCGCTGTGTACTGAATGCCCGGTGATATTCCCTGCGTTCGCTACTCCAGTCTGTAGCTGAGCGTAACTGTACATTTAACCAACTGGTAAGATCATATCTCAGGATCACGTTCCCTATCAGACGATCATAATATTGGCCGTTTGTATTTTGAAAAACGGTCATGTAGGGATTATCGTGGTAATTATAATTCCAGTTGTACTGTTGCTTGTTGTCTAAACCTTTTTGCCACAGGCGGCGCAGGTCACTCACCCTTACAGATGATGGCAGCCAGCAGTTAAACAGGTACATAATACTTTCCGTACCATAACTGATAGAAGGACGGTTATCGCTTTCACTTTTAATATAAGAAGCATAAGATTTAACAGTGAACTTCGGAGTGAGATTATAACTACCGGAAAATGTAGTGGTATTCCTTTTTAAACCAGTATTAGGCACCATTCCCTTCTGATCCAGGTTCGTATAACTTACACGCAGGTCCCCTTTGTCATTACCACCGGTAATGGCTACATTATTAGTAAATGTGCGGCCTGTTTCCAGGAAGTTCTTCAGGTTATTATTATCAGCTTCCCATTTGGTGGGTGTGATTACACTACCTGCCGGCGCATTCATATCACCACCGGTATATGGGATAGCTGCTCCGTTTAATGTGCGGGGAGAATTAAACTGAGGGAACAACTGTCCTTTATAAGCTGGTCCCCAGCCTTCATCTGTACCATCAGACAATCCGCCACCGGCGCCATTCACAAAAGCAAAATCCCCGCCACTACTGTTCCCCTGTCCGTACACTTTCTGATACTCGGGTAATTTAAGTGGTGTTTCCAGCGTAAGATTACTGTTTACATCAACCCCCAGCCCCTGTTGTTTCTTACCGGATTTCGTCTTGATCATTACGACTCCGTTAGCGGCTCTTGAACCATATAATGCAGCCGCAGCAGCGCCTTTAAGCACTGTCATACTTTCTATGTCATCAGAATTGATAAAGCTGGCTCCATTCCCGAAATCCACTTCAAGGTTATTACTGCCCGATCCACCGTTAATCGCATTACTGATAGGAACGCCGTCGATCACATACAATGGCTGATTTTTATTCAGGTCAACTGAACGTTCTCCACGAATAGACACCCTGGAGGAACCACCCACACCGGATGGACTGCTCACCACTGTTACACCCGCCACCTTACCTGCCAGCTGATTCACGACATTCGTTTCGCGGGCAGTAGTAAGTTCATCTCCTTTCATTTCCTGCAGGGCATACCCCAGTTTCTTTCTCTCTTTTTTAATACCCAGTGCAGTAACAACTACTTCGCCCAGCCCTTTTGTATCAATGGCCAGTGAAATAACGGCTGCCTGTGAGGCAGGCACCTGTAATGTAGCAAACCCAATATTACTGATGATGAGTATATCACTGTTCCCTGCCGTTATAGTAAAACTCCCGTTAGTATCAGTAACGGTCTTTTTAGCAGAGCCATTTACCTGGACAGTAGCTCCCGGTAAGGGTTGTTTATCATCGCCGGACAATACTTTGCCGCTAATGGACTGAGCCATCGCTGCAAATGAAAATAAAATCAGGAAAACACCTGTCACCAGGCCTTTAAGGCATAAGTTGTGCATAGCAGAATATAGATTGATTGATAGGTTACTTTTGATTCTGCTGCGAATATTAGAAACTTACTTTATGCCTGTTTTAACAGAAGGTTAACAGTTGGTTAATTATATAAATCCTTTCTCCAATGCAAGAAAGGCTTCTCTCGAATTCAGTTGTTCCCACAGTATAGTATATACGGCTTGTGCTATCGGCATATAAGCACCTACTTCCCGGTTCATTTCAAACAGGCATTTACTGGCATAATAACCTTCTGCTATCATGCTTAGTTCCAGCTGTGCGGCCTTCACACTATACCCCTTACCAATCATATTACCAAAGGTACGGTTACGGCTATGCAGAGAATAGCAGGTTACCAGCAGATCTCCAAGATAAGCGCTGGCATTGTAATTATGTTCTGATCCGGATTCAATATGTTCCCGTCCGTAAGTTTCCAGGAATTGCTGCATTTCCCGGAAGCAGTTGGTAATATAAACGCTGAGGAAATTATCGCCATATTCCAATCCATGTGCAATACCTGCCCCTAATGCATAAATGTTCTTTAATACAGCGGCCAGCTGCACTCCTATTACATCCCTGTTAACGATTGTTTGCAGATAACTGTTGCCAAATATGTTGGCGATCTCCTGCGCAGGTCCTTCCTGTAATCCTGAAAATGTAAGGTAGGAAAGCTTCTCATTGGCTACTTCTTCTGCATGACAAGGCCCTGTTATGGTGAAATACCGTTCCAGCGAAAGATCAAACATCTCGGACAGGTATTCATTAATCAGGAGATTATTGCCTGGGACCAGCCCTTTAATAGCATTCACCACTTTTTTACCGTTCAATGCTCCGGGAGGTAACAACAGCAGCACTTCTTCCAGGAAAGCAGAAGGTACAGCCAGTACCAGCAAATCACTGTTAGCTACTACTTCTTCCAGGTTACTGCTTAACTGTAACAGGTTAGTATTGAAATATACAGAAGTTAAATAATGCTTGTTATGATGGCGCTGCTGCATATACCGGATCGTGTCTTCATTCCTGATCCACCACATGATCTGCTCCCCGTTATCCGTTAATATTTTAGCTAATGCTGTAGCCCAACTGCCGCTGCCTATAATGCCTGCTTTCAAGTATCTCTTTTTCTTGCAAAGTAAGGAATTTTACTATGCCAATTGTACTCACAGGAGCCAATGGCAGAAACGTAAAATATAAATTGGTGAATATTTTTGTAACTGGCGGGTTATAGGATCAGCGTTACAATATATGGCTGAATGGCGCTACCACAGTATTTCCATCAGTATCCCGGATAGTGTGGTGCAATACCTGCCAGGGCTGAACACCGGTGAAATAACAACAGAACCGGCTATGCATTCCCGGTGAGAGGTAATAACGTTAAAAGCAGCCGGAGTTACGGAAACCTCTGCTGCTTTTAAACTATATTATTTTTCAGTGCCGGGTGTTGCGGCAACAGTAGCTTTCTTAGTAGATGCTTTCGCCTTCTTTACCGCCTTTTTCTTTACTGTTACAACCTTTTTCTTTGTTTTGTCCAGTCCTTTGCTCAATAACTTCGCAGCCTTCTTAATCCTGTTTTTGAATTTACTCTCTCCCAGTTCTTTTTTCAGATCAACCAACAGAAGATTCAACTTTTCTTCTATTGTATTGCGCGCATCTTTACGGGAAGATTTAGCTGCCTTCGGAGCATTTGTAGTAGCCATAATTTTAATGAGAGTGGTTTTAATGTGATAACATAAAATTAATGGTAATTTAACACAGGACAATGTTAAGTTTTGCGAAAAGCTATCTAACATACTATTAAACAAGTACTTAGAAAATATTAGTATAAAAATCTATTATATTATATTGCGTCCCGTTTATGATAAAATAAACATGTTAAGCCTATATGATGCTTTCATCCATCCTGTTTTTCATCTTTCCCAACACCTAACTTTAAGGTTTATTGTACGATCCTTATGCCTATTCAAAAACCCGATGGATTTGAAGCCATCTTTACCTTCTACCGGGAAGCATTATACCAGTATGCGTTCCACATTCTACTAAATGATGCCGATACCCAGGATATAATACAGGAGCTATTTACAGACCTCTGGGAAAGACGCGGCTCGCTACAGATCCACACACATATCCGCATTTATCTTTTCAGCGCAGTGAGGAAACTGATCCTTCGCAAATTCAGCAATGATGAACTGAAAGAAAAACACCTGGAAATATTCATATTAAACGGAGATCCGTATTACGAACTAACGCTCTGTTCGATTATCCATAAAGACATACTGGCCTTTTTGCAGGAAGATCTGCAGCACCTGCCCCAAAAAGAAAAACAGGTATTTATCTGGTATCATATTGATGAATTGAGTATAAGAGAGATCGCAATCCGTAATGGTACGGCAGAACAAACCATTCGTAACCAGTTGAATAATGCTTACGGGAAAGCACAGGGCGTTCTCAGTAAGCTGCTATAAAAGAGCCGCGCCGGGATATTCATTTACAGAAATAGGCGTTACAACATCCATGTATGGCATTTATGAAAAGAGCTACCTTGCCGATCTGCAGGTAGCTCTTTTATATTTAGCTTGCCATTTGTCTCTTACTTCTTCGCCGTGCCTTCAAACAGCTCTTTCTTTGGCACAACAATCACTTTCTTCTTCTCATCCAGGTCCTTAGATACCGCAGAATAAGGCGCACTGATCACCTCATCACCCGGCTTCAAACCGGAAAGCACCTCAATATTAACATCATCCTGCACCCCTGTTTTTACTTCTACCATCTTCACCGTCTTATCCGGCTGTAATACGAAAACAACTTCCTTGGTCACTTTGTTTTCTGTTTCAGCAACGGAACCATCATTGGCCGCTTTCTTTGCTTCTCCAACTTTCCTGCCAGCGCCTGTACTATCAACCACTTCCCTGGTAGTAACTGCATTGATAGGCACAGCCAGTACATTATTTTTCCTGTGCGTTTGTATATCCACACTGGCACTCATACCCGGCCGGAAAGGGAAATTCTTTGGATTTTTAGGATCGAGAAGATCCTGATAGCTCTCCTGCAAAATGCGGATATGCACAATATAGCTGGTTACCTGTTCCGCAGAAGAAGCGGACGCAGAAGTAGCAGTAGCAGATCCCTTACTGGAACTGGCTATCTGTGTTACAATCCCTTTAAACTTACGGTTATTATAGGCATCCACTTCCACTACAGCAGTATCATTATACTTTACACGGGGAATATCATTTTCACCAACATCCACCTGTACTTCCATTACATTCAGATCTGCTATACGCATGATCTCAGTACCTGTCATCTGACCAGTACCTACTACCCTTTCTCCTCTTTTAACAGGCAACAGGGAAACCACACCGCTCATCGGAGAAGAGATCGTAGTACGGAGCAGGTTTGTATTCGCTTCCGTTAATCCTGCTTTGGCATTCTGCACTGCAAATTTATTACTGTTTACCAGTTCTGCTGCGGCATTATAATCCGCCAGGGCAGCACGGTAAGTTCCTTCTGCGGTTTCAAACTCACTGCGGGATACCACCTTTTGTGCCAGTAGTTCCTTATTACGTTCGTAAGCAGCTTTATTTTGTTCCAGACGGGCTTTGTAAGAATTCAACGCCGCCTCGGTATTGGCCAGTTGCGCCTGGGCCTGACTAAGAGACGCATTCGCCTTATCTCTTACAGAACCATACACGTCCGCATAAATACGCACCAGTACCTGTCCCTTTTTTACAGAATCCCCTTCCATCACAGGTAGTTCCACTATCTCACCGGAAACGTCAGAGCTTACCTTTACCTCTGTTTCAGGATATATCTTCCCGCTGGCAGATACTATCTCAATAATATTTTTTTCAGCAGCCTTGTCAACCGCTACCTTAATTCCCTCTTTTTTGTTGGCTTTAAGAGCGAATCCTACAATAATTATTACCAGGAGAATCCCTAATATCCAGAAAAGCTTTTTTTTCATACAGGTTAATTTCTATGGGTAGGAGCAGCTACAAAGAGATCTTCTGATCCCTGTAAAACTCCAGCAGCTTCATTTTAAATATATAATCATATTGGGCCGATACTTTATCTACCTGCGCCTTAAATAAGTTACTTTGAGTTGTAATATAATCAATCGTATTCATCAATCCCAGATCAAACCTCTTAGTGGCAAAATCATATGCCCGCTGGGAAGCTACTACTCCCTTTGAAGCAGCTGAAAATTTCTGAATGGCGGCTACCGCATTCGCATGGGCAGTATAAATATCCTGCCGCAGCTGCTGATTGTCTTTTTCACGCACCAGCTGCTGGGTAGCAATATTCAGTTTTGCCTTCTGCATATTAGTACGCGCCTGCCAGCCATTTAAAATAGGGATACTCAGTGATAAACCTATCGACTGCCTAAAGTTGTTATTTATCTGATCGTTGAAAGGGATCGTTTTCAATACCGTATTTTCCTTATAGCCGCTTTGCTTTACATCATAGGTGGTCCCATTTACTACTACCTGCCCAACAGTTACAGTATAAGGAGTCTGCCCTACCACAAGCGCATTATTCGCACTGTTCGCATAACTGGTATTCACATTAGCCGACGCTGATAACTTAGGATACAACTGCCCTTTCGCAGAAGCATAAGAACGCTGCATGGATCTAACCAGTAGTTCGTCTGCCCTTATCAGAGGGTTCGTACTCAATGCGGCACTATATACTATTTCCGGATCTACTTCATCCAGCCTGGGCAAAGGAATATCTGCTATCTTCTCTGGTATCTCAGGTATATATGGAACTTCAAATCCAAGGTTCAGAAGGGCCTTCATCTGCAAAGTGGAAATAACCACCTGGTTCTGGGCATTCACCAGGGTAACACTATCACTGGCCAGCTTCGCTTCCAGGTCGGCCTGATTGCTCTCCGGTACGGAACCGGCAATCACCAGCTTCCTGGTGTTCTCCAGCTGTGAAGTGGTCAGTTTCACCTGTAGCTCACTGATATGTACCTGTTCATTATTCAGCAGGATCTGCAGAAAAGCATTGGCGATATTAAAAGCTACATCGTTCTGAGCCTTTGCAAAAAGGCTACCCTGGGCGGCCGACTGGTATTTGTTGGCTGCAATAATGTTCTGTTGGGAAAACCAGTTAAAAATGGTTATGCCTGCGGTCACACCAGCACCCGAAGTAAAGTAAGACTGGGTAATAATGCTATTGGTGTAGGGGTCAATGTTACGGCCGGAACCAACAGTTCCGTCAACACCTATATTTACAGAAGGGATCTGCGCCAGCTTACTCTGCTTTAAAGTGAGATCAGCTAAACGTCTTTGTATGTCCTGTTGCTTGATCTGGATATTATTAGCCAGCGCATAATCTACAGAACGTTTCAGGCTCCAGGTTTCCTGGGCCTTTACAGTTACTACGTTAGCAAACAATAAACAAAGTGCCAGGACACATCCGGGCTTTTTGGATAATTTCATGACATTCCAAAAATATAATAATTGTAATGATAACATAAACATTTTCTTTAAGAAAGGCGAAAAATAATATCAGGGATATGCTACTGGTTTTTAAGTTTGAGGTTTGATCTCTACGGATGAGCCATTGCACCCATATTGATCAAACCTCAAACTTAATTCATCAAACCCGTAAATTGAAATTATGCGATTTTCCCGTCCCGGATCTGTATAATCCTGTGACCGTATGTTGCGTTTACCTCGGAGTGAGTTACCTGTATAATCGTAATCTTATCTTTCTCATTCAGGTGCTTGAAAAGTTCCATAATTTGTTTTGCCTGATCAGAATGCAGGTTACCAGTAGGTTCATCTGCCAGTATCACTCGGGGTTCGGCTACAATAGCACGGGCAATACCGACCAGCTGCTGCTGGCCACCGGACAACTGACCCGGGAATAAATCTTTCTTGGCTACAATATTAAACCTGTCCAGTACATCCGCAACACGGCTTTTGCGTTCAGCAGAAGGTATATTTTTATACAACAACGGCGTTTCTATATTCTCATACACTGTCAGTTCATCTATCAGGTGATAAGCCTGAAAAACAAACCCGATAGTCCCCCGGTGCAATTGCGTCCGTTTCTTCTCATTCATCTTAAACACCGACTCTCCCTCAAAAAGATACTCGCCCTGGGAAGGTTCTTCCAGTAATCCCAGCACATGCAGCAAAGTGGATTTACCAGAACCCGATGGCCCCATGATAGACACAAATTCTCCTTCAAATATAGTCAGGTCGATATCTTTTAATATTTCACTCTTCCCAAATCCTACCGGATAATGCTTTGAGATGTGTTTGAGTTGTATCATTTTATTATTCTGTTTTTAGAGATTTTACCGGGTTCATTAATGCTGCCCGTATAGATTGAAAACTGATAGTAAAAAAGCAATGATCGCAGCTAACATGTCCACCATTGAATATGGATCCTGTAGCCAAATTCCTGCAGCCAGGTGTTCATTAAATACCAGGCTACCGGCGTAGCTATCAGGATAGCGACTGCTACCAGCTTCAGGAAATCCACCGAAATCAGTGCAACAATACTGGCTGCAGATGCCCCCAGTATTTACGTATTCCTATTCCCTTATTCCGTCGTACAATTACCGGTACTGCTATCGCAAATAATCCCATACAGGAAATAATAGCAGCAAACACCTTTTGTCTTCCCAGGTTACGCCAGGCCATTTTTAAATAATTGCGGAACATATCTAAAATATTATGTTAATTACTCTAAAATCTATCACTTAAAAGTGAGGGCTGGTCGATACCAGCCTCAGTATCATCTTTCACTTGTCATTTTAAACGTAACATCTTCATTCAGTTTTCAATAATGTTTTAGCATATAACATCTATTCTGACTTGAGTGATTTTACGGGATTTAACAAAGCGGCTTTTATAGCCTGGAAACTAACCGTAAACAGTGCAATCAATACAGCAAGACTGCCTGCTATTATAAATACCTTCCAGTCAATGCCAATTCTGTAGGCGTAATCTTCCAGCCATTTATGCATTATATACCATGCAATAGGTATGGATAAAACAATAGCGATCATCACCGTCTTCAGGAAATCGGAAGACAACAACGTAACAATATTGGTTATAGAGGCGCCCAACACTTTACGGATACCAATCTCCTTCACTCTTTGCGCAGTAGCAAAAGTAGCCAGTCCGAAAAGACCAAGGCAGCTGATGAAGATGGCTATAAAAGCAAAATAACTAAACAGACGGCCGGTACGCTGGTCTGTGCGATATAATTTGTCCAGTCCTGCATCCAGGAATGTATATTCAAAAGGATGATCCCCGTTGTAACGTGCATATATTTTAGCAGCAGCATCTATTGCCTTTTGCGCATCTCTGCCACTGGTTTTTACATACATTCTATAACCGGTAGGTACATGCGTTCCTCCCCCATAATAAAATACCAGCGGCGCAATCTTTTCATGCAATGATGCAAAGTGAAAATCCCTTACAACACCAATGATGGTACCTTCATTCTGCCACAATGAAAAACGTTTACCAACAACATCCTTCATTCCCATTATCTTCGCCGCCGTTTCATTAATGATATAATGCGCAGAATCCGCTTTGGAATCAGTAAAATTAACGCCATTCGCCATCCTGAAATTCATGATTTCAATAAAAGCCTTATCAATACCCATTACATGCGCAATCATAGACTGATCATCAGTTTTTCCATCCCAATCCGTATCACCTGTACTACTGTCTATATGCAGGAAGTCCTGAGTGCCGCCCGCTACGCCATGCACATCGGGAGTAGAAGCCATTTCATCCCTCACACTGCTGTAATGAGGTTCTCCATTGCCAAGGTCAAACTGGAATACATTTTCCTTATCGTAGCCTAACGCTTTCGACCGGATATACTGCAACTGCTGACCAACAACCAGCGTACTGATGATCAATATAGTAGCAATCACAAACTGCAATACTACCAGTGCCTTACGGAACGAGATATTACTTTTGCCCAACGTGATACGGCCTTTCAATGTTCTTAAAGGATCAAAAGATGATAACAGTACGGCAGGATAAATACCGGCTACCAGCAGCGTCAGTAACATAGCCATGCCTATAGCTATGATCATCTGCATATTATTTACACTTAAAGAAAGATGTTTGTCAGTGAGATCATTATAGAATGGTATAATCACCAGCATAATCACCACTGCCAACGCTAATGCCATTATAAATACAAGTATAGACTCCCACAGGAATTGCAGGAATAACTGCCAGCGTGCCGCACCCACCATCTTCCGGACACCTATTTCGCCTGCCCGCTGCATAGCCCTGGCTGTAGAAAGATTCACATAATTCACACAGGCAATCAGCAATATTACAATAGCCACTATCAGGAAAATGCGCACTATCTTAATCCCACCTTCACTCTGATCGGGATTATATAAATGCACATCATACAAAGGCTGTACATTATACTGAGCCTTTGTATCGCTTTTGCTTTGAGGACGCAATAATGCAAGCTGCTGCGAAACTTTATCCGGATGAGTACCCGGTGTCAGTTGCAGATAGGTAGTATAATAAAAATCTCCCCAGTCTTCATCCAGGGATTTCCAGTAAACACCTGTTCCGAAATTCTTTTTAAGAATATCAAAGGGGAAAAGGAAATCACACTGAATACTTGAATTCAGCGGAAAATCTTCTATTACACCATTGACAGTGTAATTATCTTTCCCATTGCCCTGAATCATTTTACCAACAGCGTCTTCAGTACCAAAATATTTTTTAGCCGCGCTGCGGGTAATCACAATCGATTGATTATTCGAAAACAGGCTTCCCCTTAACAAAGGGAAACTGAACATCGAGAAAAAGGCAGGATCTACATAGGCACCTTTAATATCATAAAAATCTTTGTTACCGTAGGTATATCTGGATATCTGCCATACATCACTCATTCTCACCGCACTCTCTACCCCTGCAATTCTTTTCATAGCAACAGGTGCAATAGGAGCAGGCATTCCACCCCAGGTCTGCACATCAGTACCTGATTTAAATGTAACACTCAGCTGGTAAATGTTTTTCCCATTCTTATGAAACCTGTCAAAACTCAATTCATCCTGCACCCATATCAGTAATAAAATGCCCACAGCAAGACCCAGTGCAAGTCCTCCGATATTAATGCCGCTATACAGCTTATGCCGGCGGATGTTGCGCCAGCCAATACGCAGATAATTATTGATCATGACGACTCATTTAAAATTCTTCTAAATATGGAACTGCTCCTTGATATTCTCAGTCACTACTCTACCATCAAACAGGTTAATTACACGATGGGCAAAACCGGCATCATAAGGGCTATGCGTTACCATGATCATGGTTGTACCTGCTTCATTCAACTCCTGCAACAACTTCATTACTTCTTCTCCATTGGTAGAGTCCAGGTTACCGGTAGGCTCATCCGCCAGTATCATTTTAGGCTTGGCAACCACGGCACGGGCAATTGCCACACGCTGCTGCTGACCACCTGATAACTGCTGCGGGAAATGATTACGGCGATGCATGATATTCATGCGCTCCAGTACAGCTTCCACTTTTTCCTTACGTTCACTGGCAGGTACCTTCAGATACAATAGCGGTAACTCAACATTTTCAAAAACCGTCAGTTCATCAATGAGGTTAAAACTCTGGAATACGAACCCGATAGACCCTTTCCTTAACTGTGCACGCTGACGTTCACTCATGCGTGCTACTTCATGCTCCCAGAAATGGTATTCCCCTCCACTTGGATTATCCAGTAATCCAAGAATGTTCAGTAAAGTAGACTTTCCGCAACCGGAAGGCCCCATGATAGCCACAAATTCCCCGTCTTTTATTTCCATGTTAATCCCATTCAGGGCTGATGTTTCAATCTCCTCCGTGGTAAAGATCTTTTGCAGATTTACGGTACGTATCATTGATTTTAGTTTAAATAAATGTATGTATGCTGGTGGCCTTCGCGCACCTTCGTCCGTAGACGAAGGATGGGCGACAGGACTAAAACAACTGTAACTTTAGAATACTAAAACTTCTTTATCCCCAAAGTTCTCATAAGAGGAAGTGATCACCTGCTCTCCTTCCTGCAAACCTTCCAGTACTTCAAAGAACTGAGGGTTCTTCTGGCCCAGGGAGATCGTACGCTTCACAGCACGTCTGCCACTCTTATCTACCACATATACCCAATTGCCGCCGGTATCAGAGAAGAACCCGCCTACAGGAAGCAATACCGCTGCTGAAGACTTGCCCAGTTCCAGGCGTATTGGAGAGGACTGGCCGCGACGTATTCCTTCCGGTGTTTCACCTTCAAATTTCAGGTCTACATTAAAGCGGCCATTCTTTACCTCCGGATAAACCTTTATAATAACTAACCCATAGTTCTTATTGTTAAACTCAAATGAGGCTTTCAATCCGGCAAATACACGGGAAATATAATGTTCATCCACCTCTGCACGCATCTTGAAACCGTTCAGATCATCTATCTGACCAATATTCTGCCCTGCCGTGATGCTACCACCTACTTCTGCATCTACAGAAGACAACTGCCCGTCTATCGGCGCCCTTAATACCAGGTTGTTCAGGTTCTCTTTCATCATCTGCAGGTTACGCTGCGTACGGGCAATAGTAGATTCCAGGCGTTCTATCTGTATCGCTGCATTCTCCATCTGGAACTGCTGGCTTTCTATTTCAATCTGTTTCTGCTTTACAAGCCGTTCATAATCGATCTTGTACTTTATATAATCCTGACGGGCGACGATCTTCTCATCCACCAGTAATTTGTTACGGTCGTACAGGTCTTTTGCCTGGTCTATCTGGTAATCCAGGGTGGCAATAGTCTGCTGCATGGTAAACTTATTCTGCTTCAGCGATTGCCTGGTGTTCTGCAGCTCATTGATCAAACGGTAAATCTCCGTTTCGTGGTTCACGAAGTCCATCATCAGGTTCTGGTTTTCCAGTCGCAGGATACTGTCTCCCTTTTTCACATTACTACCCCCTTCCAAGTATTTCTGACTTACATATCCTCCTACTATCGCATCCAGCCGGATGGTCTTCAGCGGAAGTACAACTGCTGTTACAGCTATATACTGATCAAAAGTGCCTTTTGTAACTGTAGATATTGTGATCTTGTCTTTCTCCACGTTCAGCTTGGAACGGTGATCAGCAAATATGAGGTTATACCCAAGCAGCAATGCTACCAGCACTCCTCCACCAATCAGTGAAATCCGTTTCTTAGACCAATACTTCTTTTCTATTTTCTTGTCCATAGGTTATATTAATAACTGTGCTTCTCTGGTTAGGCAACCTGCATGCCAAAGCACGGAAACAGCCACCACAAAGGAACTACGAGAACTCCCATCTATTTAAAACGTTCTGTACCGCACACCGCACGTTCATTTCCGGACACTTCTCCCAACCTCAACATCCGTCCATAGAAAACCGAAATCTTTTTATAATATTGCCTGTGGCCGCATTCATTATCTCCATAAGTTTCTGCTACCTGTCAGGAACGTTGTTTGCGGTTACCCTTACAAATTATATAAGAAGTTGTTATGACCACACAGTTGCCAGGAAAAATTTTGATTGTAGACGATGATATGGACGTTCTTCGTGCTGCCCGTTTGTTATTGAAAAGGCATTTTGGACAGGTAGACTTTGAACGCAATCCCCAGAAGATCCCTTACCTCGTATCTAACTTTGAATATGATGTGATCCTGCTGGATATGAACTTTACCCGCGATCTTAATACCGGTAAGGAAGGCTTCGAATGGCTGGACCGCATACTGGACCTGCAACCAACAGCTGCCGTAGTAATGTTCACCGCCTATGGCGATGTAGAAATGGCCGTACGGGCTATCAAAGCCGGAGCAGCCGACTTTGTGCTGAAACCCTGGGAGAATGAAAAACTGCTGATGACCATGCAGGCTGCTTATAACAAAAAGAACAAGCGCCAGGAAAAAGAGGTAATTTCTCCTGCACAAACACAAGCCTCTTCCTCTATTATAGGCAGCAGTCCTGCCATGTTACATGTTCTCGATACCGCACAGCGGGTAGCTGCTACAGATGCCAATATCCTCATCCTGGGAGAAAATGGTACGGGTAAAGATATGCTGGCCCGTCACATCCACCAGCTGTCGCACCGTATGGCACATCCTTTTGTAAGTGTAGACCTTGGGGCCATCAGCGAAACGCTTTTCGAAAGTGAATTGTTCGGTCATGTGAAAGGTGCCTTTACAGATGCCCGCGATGACCGTTCCGGCCGCTTTGAAGAAGCCAGCGGCGGTAGCATTTTCCTGGATGAAATCGGGAATATCTCCCTGCCCTTCCAGGCCAAACTGCTCACCGTACTGCAAAACAGGGCTGTAACGAAAGTTGGCAGTAATAAAGTCATTCCCCTGGATGTACGCCTTATCTGTGCTACCAACCGTAACATAGAACAAATGGCAGCACAACATCTCTTCCGGCAGGATTTACTCTATCGTATCAATACGATAGAAATACAATTGCCTCCCCTGCGCGAACGTGTGGAAGATATCATTCCTCTGGCAGAACATTTTCTGCAATTATACCGCGAACGATACAAACGCTCCACTACCACTCTCCATGAATCGCTGGTATTGCAGTTACAACAATATGAATGGCCGGGTAATATCCGTGAACTGCAACACGCCATGGAAAGAGCGGTCATCCTTTCACAGGGAAAAGTGCTGATGCCTAAAGACGTATTCATTAAAACGCCAGCCCAGGACCAGCGGCTTAATACAGGTTACAACCTGGAAGAGATGGAACGCAATATCATCACACAGGCCATGAAGAAAGTAAACGGTAATATCACTGAAGCCGCCAAAGAACTTGGACTCAGCAGGGCCGCATTGTACAGAAGACTGGAAAAATACAATATATAGCTCCCGATGAACAATTTCAGTATCACTATTTTCCTGCGCATCGTACTGCTTACAGCTACCACCATAGCGGGTGTATGGGTGTGGGATAAACTGGGGGTACTGCCCGGCCTCGTCATTGTAGTGCTGATGGGTATCCAGATTTATGGCATGTATTATTACATCAACAGGGTAAACCGTAAACTTACCCTGTTCCTGGAATCCATCCGTTACGAGGACTTCTCCATCCGCTTCAGTGCAGACAATAAACTGGGAAAAAGTTTCCAGGCGCTGAATCATCAGTTCAACGAAGTACTGGAAGCCTTCCGGCAAACACGTGCAGAAAAAGAAGCCAACCTCAAATACATTGATACCATCGTTCAGCATATCAGCATCGGTGTATTGTCCTTTGATTCCGAAGGCAGAATAGAACTGATTAACCCCGCGGCTTTCCGCCTCCTGGGAATTTACCGCCTGCGCAATATTGCAGAACTTAAGAACGCTCACCCGGGGTTACCTGAATTATTATTACAGATACATTCCGGTAATAAAATCCTGTACCGCACCGGGCAGGAACAACAGTTGTCTATTCATGCAGCTACTGTCAGGTTGCAGGGGCGCCTGGTAAAACTGCTTTCTATTCAGAACATCCATGCAGAACTACAGGAAAAAGAGCTGGAAGCATGGCAAAACCTTACCAAAATTTTACGACATGAGATCATGAACTCCGTTACGCCTATCGTATCACTTATCAGTACAATGCAGGATATTGTGGAACAGGATATTTTACCTGAAACGCGGCAACAGGAAGCTATCACAGACTTACAGGAAGCACTGCAAACCATTAAGAGCCGTAGTAAGGGTATCATGAATTTTGTGAATGCTTACCGCGATTATACTACACTGCCGAAACCACAGTTTACCAACGTAAATATAAAAGAACTGGTCACCAGCGTAAGTAACTTGCTGCAACCGGAAATGAAACAGGCAGGCATTTATTTCCAATACCAGGTAGAATTTTCCAGTACAGAGATCCATGCAGACGTGGCTCAGTTACAGATGGTGCTGATCAACCTTATTAAAAACGCAATGGATGCACTGGAACAATCACCGCAGCCTGCTATCCATGTGAATGTTACCCTCAGTAATAGCAGCCAGGTAAGTATAGAGATAACAGATAACGGGCCGGGTATTGATATGGATGCTATGGATAAAATTTTCATTCCTTTTTATACCACCAAAAAGAAAGGTAGCGGTATTGGGCTTAGCTTATCACAGCAAATCATACAATTGCATGGCGGACAACTTAAAGTGAGCAATACAAACAGCAACGGTACTACCTTCCATATTCTACTGCCGGTTGTTTAGGTAAATTAACCAGAGTCCTTGCACCATGGTGACCTTCCAAATACTTACAGACCGGGCAGGGGTATGGCGCGCGGAGCGTGAGAACAAATTAAAGCGTACATTTGGTGCTTGCTAAAGTAACTATGCAACAGACAGACTTCTTAGTGATTGGTTCCGGTATTGCAGGCCTTACGTACGCCTTAAAAGTGGCAGCGGAGTGTCCTGATAAAAAGATTACCATCATCACCAAAACGCGTGAAGATGAAACCAACACGAAATACGCACAGGGTGGAGTAGCCGTGGTGAATGACCTGGAGAATGACAGCTTCGAAAAGCATATTGATGATACCCTCATTGCCGGTGATGGTCTCTGCAACAAACATATCGTTGAGATAGTTGTTAAGGAAGGACCGGAACGTGTCAACGAAATCATTGAATGGGGCGCAAAATTTGATAAAAATGATGCCGGTGATTTCTCTCTTGGCCGCGAAGGCGGACATTCAGAGTTCAGGGTCATTCACTATAAAGATGTTACGGGGAAAGAAATAGAACGTGCATTACTCGATGCTATTCACAAAAACCCGAACATAGAACTGGTTACCCACTGCTTCGTGGTAGACCTCATCACCCAGCATCACCTGGGATACCTCATCACAAAATCAACACCGGACATTGAATGTTACGGCGTCTACGTGCTGAACCTCCTCACAAATAAGATCGAAAAGATCCTCAGCCGCATTACCGTGCTGGCTACCGGTGGTAATGGGCAGGTATATCGTAGTACAACCAATCCGACTATCGCTACCGGCGATGGTGTGGCCATGGTATACCGTGCCAAAGGCAGGATAGAAAATATGGAATTCATACAGTTTCATCCTACAGCCCTGTATCAACCCGGAGTAAACAATGCGTTCCTCATCACAGAGGCCGTACGCGGCGACGGTGGTATCCTCCGGAACATTCACGGGGAAGAATTCATGCATAAATATGATGCCCGCCTTTCCCTGGCTCCTCGTGATATTGTTGCCCGCGCAATAGATAGTGAAATGAAGATTGCCGGTACTGAATACGTGTACCTCGACTGCCGGCATATGGACATAGAAAAGTTTGTACATCACTTTCCAAATATTTATGAGAAATGTCTTTCTGCCGGTATTGATGTAAGAAAGGATATGATTCCGGTATCACCTGCGGCACATTACAGCTGTGGTGGTATCAAAGTAAATGAATGGGGACGTACTTCCATCAACAACCTGTATGCATGCGGAGAATGCTCCAGTACCGGTTTACATGGCGCAAACCGTTTAGCCTCCAACTCCCTGCTGGAAGCAATGGTATTTGCACATCGCTGCTATCTGGATGCTGTACAGCGGATTGAATCCATTCCTTTAAAGAATGATGTACCCGACTGGAATACAGCCGGGACTACTGCTCCAAAAGAAATGATCCTGATCACGCAGAGCTTAAAAGAACTCAAGCAGATCATGAGTGATTATCTCGGTATTGTACGTACCAACGAACGTTTACAACGTGCGATACGCAGACTTGATATCTTACACGAAGAAACGGAATCACTATACGAAAGAACAGAAGTTTCTCCCCAGCTTTGCGAACTGCGTAATCTCATTACTGTTGGTTACCTGATTGTGAAGGGCGCCTCATTCCGTAAGGAAAGTCGTGGTTTACATTTTAATACTGATTATCCGCAGAAGAGCGCACTGGTACAGAATATTGTGTTATAGAAATCGTAGCTGACATGTATTATTTTTTGCTGGCATTCACATATGGAATTTCCATATTGCCTTTATGGTTGTTATATCTCATTAGTGACGGATTATATCTGATCATCTACTATATTGTTGGCTATCGCAAAAAAGTAGTATTCGCAAACCTGCGACAAGCCTTTCCTGATAAGACAAACAAAGAGATTACCCAACTGGCAAAGAAATACTATCTCAATCTTACGGATATGATGGTAGAAACTATCAAGCTGTTAACCATCAGCCCTAAGGACCTGGAACGCCGGTTTATCTGCGACCTTACTGTTTTACATGAACTTTATGCAAAAGGGAAAAGCTGCCAGTTGCACCTCGGGCATAATTTTAACTGGGAATGGGCGAATCAGTTTTGCATGCAGGGAGTACAGTTTCCTTTCCTGGTGGTGTATATGCCATTAACCAATAAAGCAGCCGACAGGCTATTTCGTCATTTCCGTGAGAAGTCCGGCAGTACCTTATTACCGGCCAATGATATCAGAGAAGCCATGCAGCCATGGTACAGTAAACAATACCTCATTGCCCTGGTGGCTGATCAGAATCCCGGCAATCCCCGCCGTTGCTACTGGTTTCCTTTCTTAAATAAAATGACTGCGTTCTACAAAGGCCCCGAGATGACGGCCAAACGGAACAACATTCCTGTTGTATTTGCGGATATCCGTAAAGTAAAACGAGGTTATTATCACGCCAGCCTCAAACTCGCTTTTGAAGAACCTCAACAGGCTCCTGATGGCGCTATCACAGAAGCATTTGTACGTTTCCTGGAGAAGAACATCCACGAACAACCTGAGGTATGGGTTTGGAGCCATAGACGATGGAAGCATGAATATAAAACACCAACTCCGCCTTTAGCCTGAACCAAAAACGGAGTTGATTAGATTAAAATACATTCCCTACTTCACAGTAAGTTTATTATTCACTTTCGTGGCTTTAGCATCTTCTGCTATTTTCACGATCTTCTTAACATCAGCTTTCTTTGCATTCCCTTCCAGGGTAGCTTCGCCATTCACAACAGTTACGTTTACCTCTGTAAACCCATCTGCTTTATAAACAGAATCAAGGGTATTCTTCAGTATATCATCAGCGCTCGGAGCAGCTGCGGGAGGAGGTGGAGGTGGTATCTGAACAGCAGCCTGTACCATTACATTGTTGGTTACAGACTTTACCCCGGCAACACTCTTCACAGATTCCTCTGCAGCAGTTTTAGCTGCGTCATCAGAAACCTCTCCGCTTAAAATAACCACTCCCCCTTTTACTTCAGCAGCAACACCGGGAGTACCCGCTAATTTTTCATTAACCCCTTGTTGAATAGTGCTGTCGCTAGGTTGACAGGAAAATAAGCTCACCGCGATAAATAGCAAGCCTGCCATCAATAATGATCTGTTTTTCATAGTCGAAAGTTTAATTGAGATTTACAAATAACATGCTAGAAAGAATTTTTTTCCACATAATTAATTGTCAATCAATCAAAATAGGTAACATATTCAACCATTATCTACAAATCCGGGGTACAAGGTCATACCCCCATCAATGAACATAGATGTACCATTTACATAATCACTCTCATCGCTGGCCAGCCATACCGCGGCCTTACCAATATCCTCCACCTCTCCTATTCTGCCATAGGGGATCAGCTTTAATAATTTTTTCTCATCCTCAGGAGTATCCCAGGCGTCTTTATTAATGCGCGTCTTAATAGCTCCCGGAGCCAGGCTGTTCACTCTTATCCTGAGTGGTGCCAGTTCCTGCGCCATAGATTGCATTAACAATTTCACACCGCCCTTACTCGCCGCATAGTTCACATGCCCTGCCCAGGGAATTACTTCATGTACACTACTCATACAGATAATCTTCCCCGCTGCCTTAGAACGTTCGGGTACTACACCCCTGCGTTTAAATTCACGTGCCGCTTCCCGCGCACAAAGGAACTGTCCTGTAAGATTAGTACTGATCACTGCGTTCCACTGTTCCAGTGTCATATCTAAAAAAGGAGCATCCTGTTGAATGCCTGCATTCGTTACCGCGATATCTACAGTTCCAAATTGTGCAAGAATCTCCGCAAACATCTTCTTCACTTCTTGTTCCTCACTAATATTACACTGGTGAATTATCCCATTGGCACCGGCATTTTTAACCTTCTCCAACACGGCTTCTGCTCCTGTAAGACTCTTGTCGTTGTGATAGTTAATAATCACTGTAGCACCGGCTTGCGCGAATGCCACTGCGATACCGGCTCCTATGCCGCTGCTGCTGCCGGTGATCAGCGCTATCTGTCCCTCCAGTTGTTTTCCCATAAAAACATTTACTGTTATGGTTCAAAAAGCATACCCGTGAAAATGAAAAAGGAGAAAAGCAATAATGCCCTTCTCCTTTTATAAGCTGATGAGAAATATATTAATTTAATACATTCTTCTCCTTCACCGTTTCCAATCCTTTTGTCTCCTTCATATTACTGTAACCACCCTCTACATTACGCAGATTATGAATGCCTTCTCTTTTCAGCATTGAACAGGCAATAATACTACGATATCCACCCTGGCAATGTACATACAGATTATGATGATCATCAAAGTCTGCCATTGTACCAGGATCCACCATATCACTTAATGTAAGATTGATCGCATCTTTAATATGCCCGTCGGCATACTCTGCAGGTTTACGCACATCCAGTATGATCAGGTTCGGATCATGCGGAACATCCATTGCCAGTTCATCCGGTTCCACTGTAATGATCATATCTATCTTTTCTCCTGCTGCAACCCATCCTTCGTACCCACCTTTCAGATAACCAACCACACGATCAAAACCAACACGCGCTAAACGAACGATTGTTTCCTCTTCTTTTCCGGCCTCTGTTACAAGAATAATTTCTTTGTCAAATGGTAACAGGCTGCCGGCCCATTCTGCAAAGCGGCCTTCCAGGCCGATACTAAGAGAACCGGGAACAAAGCCTTCCGCAAATGTTGTTGCAGGACGGGTATCCAGTACCAGCGTTCCTTCCTTGATCTTCTTTTTAAAATCAGCTACAGATAATGCTACATTGCTTTTTTCCATCACCGCTTTGAGCGTGTCATACCCTTCCTGGTTTATTTTAGCATTGATAGGAAAATAAGAAGGAGGTGTACTGAGACCATCCGTTACTTCAGAGATAAACTGTGCTTTATCGGTAGCCAGCAAAGCGTAGTTTGTGCTTTTCTCTTCTGCCAGGGTACTGGAAGTATTTGGACCCAGGTTTTTACCGCAGGCAGAACCAGGGCCATGTGCCGGATAAACTGTTATGTTGTCCGGTAAAGTTTTGATCCTGGTATTTAAGGAATCGAACAGCATACCGGCCAGCTCTTCTTTGGTATGGTTACCGCTGAAAAGGTCCGGACGGCCAACATCACCTACAAAGAGTGTATCTCCTGTAAATAAACTGGCAGGAACGCCGTTTTCATCATATAATAAATAACAGGTAGACTCCATTGTATGCCCAGGTGTATGTAATACTTCCAGGCTCAGTTTACCTATAGTGAACTTCTCTCCATCTTTGGCAAGATAGATCGGGAAACTGGTAACAGCTTCCGGTCCGAATACAATAGGAGCTTTTGTAGCAGCAGCAAGATCAAGATGACCTGATACAAAATCTGCATGAAAATGTGTCTCGAAAATATACTTAATGGTAGCGTTCCGTTCCTTAGCGAGGTCAAGATAAGCCTCGATATCTCTCAGTGGATCTATCACAATAGCCTCTCCTTCTGACTCTATAAAGTAGGCAGCTTCTGATAAGCAATTCGTATAAAGTTGCTTGACGAACATCGGTTTTTGATTTCGTGCAAAATTACGAATTAATCAGCGGACGAATGTATGGGAGAAGTCATAATATGAATGACTTTTAACATCAAAATTACACACGCGTACAGACATGAACCCTGCTATTATATATAACAGGAAATATGCAGGTAACAAAATACTACTCAATTGAGTAGTATAATTTACATAAGTTGTAACCTTGGCAAATCAAAAATCAGAGCCTAACTAAAAGTAAAAAATCTCTCAGTTAGGCCCGAATAATTTCTTTGTACTCAGATGACCAGTCATCCAAAACCAGATTTAGCCTACCAGCTCTTCCACAAATTTGGCAACTTCAGCTATACGTTGTTTGTTGATCGTATAGTGAATGAACTTACCATCTCTTTCTGTGATTACAATGCCGGCACGACGAAGAATAGCCAGGTGCTGTGATGCAACCGACTGCTCCAGACGCAGCTTAACGTAGATTTCAGTAACTGTCATTTTCTTGTGATCTTCCAGCAATTTAATCATTTGCTGGCGCAGCTTATGGTTTATTGCACGCAATACCATCGCAGCCTTCTTAACAGCAATGTAATCCAATTTAATTTGGTCTTTTTCATTGGTACCTCTAGAAATAATAAGAGTATTAGAAGAGGTAGTTAATAATGTTTTTTCCATCGCATAATAGTTTTTAAAGTAATGATGAAATGAAAGGGATCAACGGACAGTAAACCCACAAATTGTTAGAAAACAATAACCGGGTATCGATTTATACAAAAATATAATATTAGTCGTAATAAAAAAAACTTCTATACCTTATTTTTTAATATATAGATGGTCATTACGTGCCAATTAAATGTAATTTGACAGTTCCATGACATAATTTTGTAATTGGTTGGAAAAAATCCCTATTTTTTGGGAGTAGAATGGAAGGGTTTGAGGTAAAAAGGACTGAAATATGCCACATCAGAGAAGTCCTGACGGTCAAAAGCGGCATTAGAAAGCAAGGATAGATGAGCTGCACTCATCTCATAGGGCACAAATAAGGCATTTTCATGACCATTTAGTAGTATTTGCCACTTTTCACTACCATCACCAAAGAAATACATTTTTTGATGCTCCAGTTGCGCTGCAAAAGCATCAGGAGTAAGAATGAGCGCCTGTGGCGCGATCACAGCTGACAGGTCTGCACGATATATGGCTGTATACACTTCCATACGCCGTGCGTCCAGCATCGGGCAATAGAAAGCTGCATTATCCTTTAATTGCATGTACAGGCCCTGTGCCATCATCTGTAAAGTAGAAATCGCTATCAGAGGCTTATTCCAGGCATAACACAGCCCCTTGGCAGTAGCTACGCCTACACGTAACCCAGTATAAGAACCAGGACCTGCGCTTACCGCAACTGCATCCAGCTGTGCAGGAGTGATCCCCTGCGTTTTCATGATCTCCTGTACAAACGGGACCATCGTAGCGGCATGGTCCTTTTGCTGGTCGTTGACCAGGATCTGCAAAGGTTGTCCGTCTTTAGAAAGACAAACAGAACCTGTTTTTGCAGCAGTATCTATGTTGAGTATTAAAGACAATCTATTTTACATTTGATGTTTGCGCCTCTTTAATTAACAGCGGGCTTACTTTATACCTTTCATTACGGGTGGCAGCATATACAGATGATAAAACGTCACATACATGCTTTATGCCTATCTTTTCGCACCATTCAAATGGCCCCAGCGGATAATTGGTCCCCAGCCGCATAGCCGTATTAATATCCGGCCGGGATGCGATCCCCTCCTCAGCGGCCATATATGCTTCATTAATGATCATACATACTACCCGGGGGGTAACCATTCCCACATTATCTTTCACCACTTCATACTGCCAGCCCAATTGCCCCATGATTTCCTGTAGTACCGGCAGTTGCCCTTCATCTGTTACAGCAACCTCTGTTACCGGCATCTCAATAAATCCGGGCAGCCAGTTGCATCCTATCAGGTTTAATCCCTGGCTGAATGCATAGTTACCCATTACAGCACCAAGAGATGTCTTTACAATACCTGCCAGCACCGGTACTGCCGGGAACCTGGCATACAGTGCTGCATGCTTCTGATGATCATCAAAGACCAGGTCTATCACCAGTTGATAATCTTCCAGTGAATCAATCCTGTCCAGCGTGCTTATCTGCTGCACCTGATGCCCGTTTAAGCCGCCTTTCAGCAGCAGGGCTGCATAACGTTGCGCATCTCCTATTACCAGGATATTCATGAGCAAAATTTTCGCAAACCTATTAATTAATAACTAATAATGCGGAATTAAAAATTCCCTGTAATTTTACAATTATGGAAAAACAGATTATCAATACTCCAAATGCTCCGGCTCCTATTGGTCCTTATAATCAGGCCATTAAGGCAGGTAATATGTTGTTTGTTTCCGGACAGATCGCTCTTCACGCAGAAACAAACCAACTGATGCTGGAAGATATTATCACTGAAACACACCAGGTAATGCACAATCTGAAAAACATCCTGGTTGCTGCCGGCATGGACTTTAGTGATGTATTAAAGACCACCATCTTTATTACAGATATGAAGAACTTCTCGCAGATCAACGAAGTATATGGTAAGTACTTCAGCGGTTATTTCCCTGCCAGGGAAACAGTAGAAGTGTCCGGTTTGCCCAAAGGCGTAAATGTAGAGATCTCAGTGATCGCATGTAAATAAACTATTAAAGCCAGAACGATCATCATTCTGGCTTTATATTTAATTCTTTTTGCCAAACAGACTGGCAGCCAGCTGTGCATCGTGCCCATACACATCATCCCTGAAATTCAATCTGCCCTGGTCATCCACGAATGCAGTAAAGTATCCGATAAACACCGGCACTTTTTCCTTTAATGACACAAAGTTTTCTTTCCCGCTATTCATTGCATCTACTATCTTTTTCGTTGTCCAGGAAGGATCTTTACGTAACAGCCATTCCGCCAGGTGCTGGGGCTCTGCGATCCTGATACAACCATGACTGAAAGAACGTTTGTTCTCTCCGAACAATCCTTTGGAAGGAGTATCATGCAGGTAGATATTGTATTCATTGGGGAAAAGGAATTTCACTTTACCCAGGGCATTCGCCCCGCCGGGTTTCTGCCGGATAATATAAGGGAAGCTGGTACCACTATACTTGCTCCAGTTGATAGAGCCTATACTTACAGGCTGCCCCGAATTGGTCACAACTTCCATATTCTGACGGGTTAAATATCCCGGATTCCGCTTCATAGCAGGTATCACCTCATGAGCAATAATAGTAGGAGTAACATTCCAGTAAGGACTAAACACTATATACTTCATCTGGTCACTGAAAATAACAGTGTTAGTACCCGGCTTGCCAACTACTACATTACAGCTCCAGTCTACCTTGTTGTTATCATAGACATACAGCTTAAAGGCAGGAATATTCACAAGCAGGTATTCTGCCGGTAAAGAAGCTGGCACCCAGCGTAAACGCTCCATATTGATCATCACCTGCTCAATACGTTTACGTGGAGATACGTTCAGCGCGTTCAGCAAAGGTTGCTGAATTGTACCATCTATTTTCAAACCTGTACAATGCTGAAAACTGCGGATAGCACTGTCCAGCAGGGGGGTAAATACAGGGGAAGCATCCGCAGCAGGAAGATCTCCTAATAAATGCAGACGTTCTTTTACAGCGACAATGATATCCGCTGAATCATTCTCTTTATATATTTTCTGTGTAGCTTTTAAAGAGTCCCAGGGCATTTTTGAAAGAGCATCCAGCTGATGCAGTTTGCCACGTAACAATTTGTATTGGATGTTTACTGGTTCTTCAAAAGTATTCGCAGGCCTCTTGACCATAGAATCCAGTAAACTCTGCATATCTATTTTTTTGCGGGGAATAAACCATTCCAGGTCTTTTGCATTGTCCGATGTCATGCCCCCCCATACTTTACTGCCATAAGCGAAGAATTGAGCGGTTAACAGCAACTCTGCCTGAGGAATGGATTTATCGCCGGGTTTCAGTTTATCTCCTTCCAGCATCAGCGTATCATTCAGTTCACGTAACGGTTTGCTGACGATACCGGTATCATTCAGACCATATGCAGCATCTGTCTTCATGAGGTTAACGAAGTTACCCGCCTGCTCTGTCAGTTTACCATCACCGTCAATCCAGGCGTAGTGATAATCCCGTTCACGGTAGAAATCGCGGATGTATCCTGCATAGGCAGTATCCTTTTGCAAAAAGTTGTTGACGATATTACTATCCAGTTTCTGATCGATGTATTCCTGTTGGGTATAATGGCCGGCATCCCTTCCTGTATGTGACCCTTTCTTTCCTCCGGAACGGCAGGCGGCCAGCAAAACTACGAACAACAACAATTTACGTACGGACATATGCGTGATCTCATTTTTTAGAACAGCATAAAAATATACTAAAATCCTGAAGGAGTTAAAAGAGGTTATTCCGTCACAATGCTGATATGCCTGTAAAAACAGAAACGCCTGACATCCGGTGATGTCAGGCGTTTCTGTTTAAAGCAATATCTTATAATTTAATTTCTTCTTCGTTGGCGTCAAAAAAGCGATATTCAGTAAGGTGGTAATTAGAATCTGCCTTTACCTTCACCCATTTCTTATATTGGAAATACCATTTCCATTGACGGGAGGTTAAAAATCCTTTCGCCAGGAAAGCATAAAATATTGGATGAACCCTGATGGTTAGTCCTTTATGCTGATGATTTATCAGGTATTGAAGGTTCTTTTCAACCTCATCTATAATTAATACGGAAGCGCCTATTTTACCGGTACCATGGCAGGTTGGGCAATCTTCTGCCACGGAGATCGTTACTTCTGGTTTAACACGCTGACGTGTTATCTGCATCAGTCCGAACTTTGAAATCGGCAGAATAGTATGTTTGGCTCTGTCCTGTGCCATGAATTTCTCCATAGCTTCATACACTACCTTTTTGTTCTCAGGCAGCTTCATATCAATGAAGTCAATGATAATAATGCCCCCGAGATCACGCAACCGGAGTTGGCGTGCTATTTCGCCCGCAGCTTCCAGGTTGGAAGCCAGTGCATTTTGCTCCTGATTGTTACTAGAGCTTTTATAACCACTGTTTACGTCTATGACGTGCAGGGCTTCTGTAGCTTCAATGATCAGGTATACGCCGCTGTCGAGGTTCACTGTTTTACCAAATGAAGCCTTCACCTGCCGGGTAATACCGTAGTGATCAAAGATAGGAGCGCCATTATGATAATGATGAACGATGTCCTGTTTCTCCGGAGCTATCTTACCGATATAAGCCCTGGTATCAGTGTACATGTTCTTATCGTTAATGACGATACGGTTAAAGCTCTCGTTCAGGAGATCTCTTAATATGCTGGTAGTTTTGGCCTGTTCGCTCAGAACCTTTTGCGGAGGCGTTCCGCCACGCAGGTTTGCCTGAATGTTTTTCCAGGTTTCAACCAGGGTGGTAAGGTCCTCATGCAGTTCTGCGGTTTTCTTTCCTTCTGCGGCTGTTCGCACAATTACACCGAAGTTCGGTGTCTTGATAGCCTCCACGATCTTTTGCAGACGTTTTCTTTCTTCGGAAGAGTGTATCTTTTTAGATACAGCTACAATGTCATTAAAGGGTGTTAACACAATAAACCTTCCGGGCAATGAAATTTCGCAACTAAGACGTGGACCTTTTGAAGAGATCGGCTCCTTTAGTATTTGCACAAGAATGTTAGGCTTACCGCCCAGCACATCTGTAATCTTACCGGTTTTAACAATTTCCGGTTCATTCTTAAATTTTGTAAAATCAAAACCCTCTGGGGTTTTATCGGTAATAGCCTGCTGGGTAAATTTAAGTATGGAGCGTATGTAAGGGCTTAGATCTGTATAATGCAAAAAAGCATCCTTTTCAAAGCCAACATCCACAAACGCTGCATTGAGGCCTGGAATGAGTTTTTTCACCCTTCCCAGGTATAAATCCCCTACTGAGAAATTGGGATTGCCACTTTCATGATGCAATTCGACCAGTTTCTTATCTTCCAGCAACGCTATTTCCACACCAGTAGGTGCCGCATTTATAATAAGTTCCTTGTTCAAGCGTCCAAAATTTTAACCATTATAACTTCACCTTATTTGTTATGCACGGCTATTTAATAACAGCTTACTGCATACCAGATTACACCTAACAATATGTCAGTATACGTGATGATGGATTGCTTAAGGGTTCAGCGATCTGCAGGTAATATCCGGAATACTAAGCGGGATTTGTGGAAAAACCTGCATGACTTCAGCAATTTAAGAATAATCGCTAAAATCATGCAGGATATATCAAAATTTTTGTCCGATCACCGCGCCGCAAATAAAACCTGGTTAGTATAAATGGCGGGAAACAGGAGAAAACTATTTTTTACCTTTCTTATGCCGGTTCTTTCTCAATCGTTTTTTACGTTTATGAGTGGCAATCTTATGTCTTTTTCTTTTCTTACCGCAAGGCATACGCTAAAACGTTTTTAAATGTTTAAAAAATGAAATATTATCTAATACTTTTAATATAGTTGTCAATTTCCGCTTTCAGCCCCGGATCTTTCAGCAGTTTTTTACATTGCTCAAATGTCTCAATGGCTTTTTTCGTTTCACCCTTACTACGGTATGCTTCAGCTAATACAAACATTGCCTTCGCTTCGTCAGGATGTTTCTGCAAAAGCGTTTCCAACCTTTCGATAGCTTTGTCATACTGACCCGATTGAATAGCCAGATTTGCCAATGTTAATTGAGCTTCAATATTATCAGGATTAGCTGCCACCACATCCCTGAGTTTTTGAACACCCACCATAGGCTCGCCTGTATTCATATACAACAGCGCCTGTTTTATTTTCAGAGAATCATTTGCAGGGCTAAGTTGTATAGCCCGATCGAGCAAGGTAATAGCCTGTTGGCTCTCCCATTTCATAACTGCAGGATCCTGTGCGTGTTCCAGGTGTTCTAAAAATAAATTGGCTGCAAAGGTGAGACTTTTTTCGGAATTTTCCAACTTGGCTGCTTCGCCAAGATAATAGGCAGCTACGGGAAGTTGGTTTAGACTATCCCAGGTGACATACAATTCTTTATAAGCGGCTATTTGCTGATTTTTTACATCACCCCGCACAACCTTGTTTTCCAAAGTAGTGATAGAAAGTAATTTTCCTGCGGGAACTTTTTGCTTGGCTGCCGCCAGCAATTCGTTGAAGGCAATAGGTTTTTCCTCCTGACCACTATGCATGTGAGTGTCAGTTGGCATCGCTTTTTTGTCCGAATGTGGTATGGTGCGGCCAAAGGCCACCAATACTATAAGTAATGCCGTAGCGGCACCTACCAGGAGAACTTGTTTTTTCTGCACGCCTATAAGATTAGGCTGCGAAATTAAGAACTTTTAAGCTTCTTTACTTCCGCAACGAATTCTTTTGACGGTTTGAACGCCGGAATAAAGTGCTCAGGAATTTCAACTGCAACATTTTTCTTAATGTTACGGCCGATCTTCGCAGCCCTTTTCTTGGTAATAAAGCTACCGAAGCCACGTATATAGATGTGCTCGCCATTAGCCAACGCTTCTTTGACCTCCTTAAACATGGCCTCTAGTGTTACTAACACGTCTACTTTAGGTATGCCGGTTTTTTCAGCAATATTGTTAATTAAGTCAGCTTTTCTCATAATTGAAGCGAAGGATTACTTGTCCCAAAATTATCTATTTTTTTTTAATTGCTGAATTTTAAGCAAATAAATTTTATCTTTTTTTCTTATACCTTAATTTTTCTTAATATTTCCCAATGCAAGTCATTAACTATGAACCTCTAGGTAAAATGTTGGACAATGATGAGGAAAAAAGATTTTTATACTCTTGACCACTACATGTTCATTTTTATAGGTATGACAGGCAAATTTTCACTAAACCACTCATTAACGAATATACAAAAAATAATATTCATTTCACCTTTTTTTTCTGCACTTAAGAGGGAAAAATGTGTCCTAAATAGCTGAAACAGGTCATCAAATACTACATTAATATAACGCATATCTTCCTATATTCGTCTATTTCCCAATGACTTCAGTTGTAAAACTGCTTATTTAAGTACCTTGTAAATATTCCTTTAATAGTTCTAAAACAGGATGATATCAGCTTTTGAACAGGTTAATCCTCCGTTCATCCTTCGCTAAAAAGCGAAGGATGAACGGAGGATTAACCTGTTTTATTCCTGTTTTGTTCCTCTTCATATGGGTAATTCTTCCTCTCTTCCTCAAGACTTTGTCCTGTTTATCCCCTCACAAACATATATTTGCACTAAAATTCCAAGCCGCTCCTTCACAGGATCGTCCCGTTTATAAAAAATGAAGCAATTCTTTACCCCCGCTCTTCTTGAATGGAACCAAAACGAGAATTCCCGCTCCATGCCATGGAAAGGTGAAAAGGATCCCTACCGGATATGGCTGTCTGAAATTATCCTTCAGCAAACACGCGTTGAGCAGGGTTGGGCATATTATGAAAACTTCATACAGGCCTATCCTACTGTGAAGGACCTGGCTGCCGCTCCGGAAGAAGCGGTCTTCCGCCTCTGGCAGGGACTGGGTTATTATGCCCGCTGTAAAAACATGCTGGCCGCTGCCCGGCAGATTGTGGATCAGTTCCATGGTCACTTCCCCAATACGTACGATGCAATACAATCGTTGAAAGGTGTAGGACCATATACTGCAGCGGCTATAGCATCATTTGCCTTCAACCTGCCACATGCAGTATTGGATGGAAATGTTTTCCGTGTGCTCTCCAGGTACTTCGATATAGATACCCCCATAGATAGCACCACGGGTAAAAAACAATTCGCAGCACTGGCCCAGGAACTCCTGCCGCATGCTCAGTCAGCAGCCTATAACCAAAGTATCATGGACTTTGGAGCGGTTATATGCAAACCACAGCAACCAGCCTGCTCCATCTGCCCCCTGGCTGAAAAATGTAAAGCATTAAAGCTCAACCTGGTTGGCCTTCTACCGGTGAAAACAAAGAAGCTGGTCATCAAAAAAAGGTACTTCTACTACCTGGTCCTGCAATACAAAGACAAGGTCTATATACGCAAACGCACGGGGAATGATATCTGGCAAAACCTGCACGAATTCGTTCTGATAGAAACGCAGCAGCCTGCAGATATTCCCACATTGCAGACAATGCCTGCATTTAAAAACACGTTTGTTGATATAAGTTACAACATAGATGGGGCTTCAGCTGCATTTAAGCAGCAGCTTACACACCAGACAATTTACAGTCAATTCATCTTCATCTCAGTTACAAAAGAACCGGAGATGCCCGGCTACATTGCTGTTTCACGGATACAACTGGATGATTTCGCGTTTCCAAAAACGATTACAGACTTCCTGAAAAAAAGGGAGCTGAGCTTGTTTTAACCTGGTATTCCAGGAGGGGTCAATCGCTCTTAACTTGCTGCGGCAAGGTATTTGAAGCTAAAAGTATGTCCTAAAATTTTCACTGCCGATTGGAAAAAAATATTAACTTTAAGAAGGTAGTTTATTTAAGAAGAAGTATATTTTCAATAGTTTAAAATCAATAGATTAAAACCTGCAACAATGAGAGGTGTTAATAAAGTAATCCTGATTGGCAATTTGGGTAGAGATCCGGATGTACAGTTTTTAGAAGGTAATATTGCCGTAGCCAAGTTCTCACTTGCTACCACGGAAACATTCAAAGACAGGGCCGGAAAACTGATATCCCAAACAGAATGGCACACAGTAGTATTGTGGAGAGGACTGGCAGAACTGGCGCAAAAGTACCTTCACAAAGGCAGCCTGGTTTATATTGAAGGTCGTTTACGTACCCGCAGCTGGGAAGATAAGGAAGGAAATAAAAAATTTGCTACCGAAGTGGTCGGTGATAACCTTGTTATGTTGGACAAACGGATGGATCTCAATAATTCTGAAAGCGCTATCCATCACAGTAATACAGGTAGCTCCACAGGAGATAATTTCCCCAATATGGAGATTCCACCCCAAATGAACGACGCAGCGGACGACCTACCCTTTTAACTATCCAAATAAAATATTAATTCTTTTTAATTGATAATCCTGTAATGGGACATTACTTATATTTGCATATAGGGAAAGTTATTCAATTTAATACCTGAATTTCTTTCCCTTTTTTTGGAACCTGCTTTGTAGTGTAAAGACTCAGGTTTAATATTTATCACGTCAAAGTCGTACAATTTGGACATCTATCCGGCAAGCATTCTATTTGGTAAGCTTACCCCGTTACAAGCCGCAGCGCCGATTGCCACTCCCAATGTGGTAGTTTACCTCCTTGTAATATTTATATTACTCTTACTGGCATTCATCGTGTCCGGAGCAGAAGTCGCCTTCTTCTCACTCAACTATAAGGACCTCAATGCCCTTAAAACAAGGCAAAATACCAGCGGAAAGCTGATTACCAAGCTATTGGAAAAACCACGCTCCCTGCTGGCTTCCCTCCAGATAGCGGGTATCCTCCTCTCCCTGGCATTTATACTGGTCACCAACTATCTGATCACCCAGATGGAAGACCTGCAGACCCTGCCCGTCGTATCCTTTGTAGTACGGATAGCGATCATCACCTTCGTACTCCTCTTCTTCGGACAGGTACTTCCACGCGTATGGGCCGCTCAGAATAACATCCGCTTCGCTACCTACTTCGCCTGGTTCGTCAGCATCATACATGCTACCCTCGAACCGGTAAGCGACTTTTACGTAAGCGTCAGCGAAAATATAGAGGCCAAATTCTTCCACAGGGGCAGCGGCGCTGTCAATTACCAGGAAATAGACGACGCCATCGAAATGAGCGTGGACCCTTCCGCCTCCCAGGAAGAAAAGAATATCCTTAAAGGCATCCTCAAATTCGGCAATATCACCGTAAAACAAATCATGCACACCCGCCTGGATGTGTCTGGTATTGAATATGACGATACTTTCACCACCGTGGTAAAACATGTGGCAGATCTTCACTATTCCCGTTTACCGGTGTATAAAGGTAATCTCGACAACATTGTAGGCGTTATCCATACTAAAGATCTCCTTCCTCACCTCGATAAAGGAAATGCGTTCGACTGGCACACTGTTATGCGGCAGCCATTCTTTGTGCATGGCCATAAACTGATTGAAGACCTGCTCTCCGAATTCCAGACAAGACGTATGCACTTTGCCGTAGTTGTGGACGAATTCGGCGGTACTTCCGGTATCGTTACCCTGGAAGATATCGTGGAAGAAGTAATAGGCGATATCAAAGACGAATTCGATGAAGAAGAATTCAACTACAGTAAAGTAGACAACTCTACCTACGTATTTGAAGGAAAAACCATGCTCAATGACGTTTGCCGTATCATGAACATCCCCCCTGATACCTTCGAAGTGGTAAAAGGAGAAAGTGACTCTATCGGCGGCCTGATCCTCGAACTGGCAGGTAAATTCCCCGAAGAGAATAGCGTGATCAGCCACGAACAATACGATTTCACCGTACTGGAAGTTAGCAAAATGCGTATCCAGAAAGTACAGGTGAGCATCCGGCAGAATGTAGAAGAGGAATAAATAACAACCAGCCTGTAATGAAATTCAAAGGGAACAAGAACAGCCTTATACTACCTGCTTATAGCTGGTTGCTTACTATTTTGATATTTGCAACCGCCTGCGAACAAACATTCACTCCCAAACCACGTGGATACTTTGAAATAAAGTTCCCCAAACGAGAGTATCAGGTTTTTGACAAACCAGGATATCCCTACACTTTCGAATATCCCGTATATGCCACTATAGTGAAGGATAGCCTCTTTTTCGGTGAAAAAACTGAAAACCCTTACTGGATAAATGTGGAATTCCCCTCTCTGAATGGAAAGATATACATGAGCTATAAGGAAATAGGGAAAGGAGAGAATAACTTTCAGCAGTTGATCAACGATGCATTCAAAATGACTTATAAACATACTTATAAGGCCGAATACATCAATGAAAATGTAATCGCTACCCCTAATAACGTACATGGGCTTTTCTACGATGTAGGAGGCAATGCGGCTTCTGCCAAACAATTCTTCGTTACCGACTCTGTCCGTCATTTCCTTCGTGGTGCTCTTTATTTCAATGCTGCTCCTAATGCAGACTCCCTCGCTCCTGTCAATCAGTTCCTGCAACAAGACTTGTTACACCTGGTTGAGACCTTAAAATGGAGATAACAATAAGATTGTCGTAAATTCGCCGTATTGGAACAGGTGTGAATATAGATGCTAACTAACAATGATCATAATAGACGATAAATACATCAGCGATGAATTGATCGAAGAACAATTCGTTTGCAACCTCGGTGCCTGCAAAGGGGCTTGTTGTGTGGCCGGTGATTGTGGGGCTCCGCTGGAAAAAGAGGAAGTGAAAATCCTCAAAAAAATCTACCCGAAAATAACTTCCTACCTGCGGCCGGATGGCATTGCAGAAATAGAAAAGACTGGTACCAATACCGTAGATGATGAATACGGCTACGTAACACCTATTGTCGATAAAGGAATTTGTGCCTATGCTACAATAGATAATCATGGTATTGTGGGTTGCGGTATAGAAAAAGCATACAACGATGGAGTAGTGGATTTCAAAAAACCTATCTCCTGCCACCTGTACCCTATCCGGGTAAAGAAATATGAAGCCTTTGAAGCGTTAAATTACGATCGCTGGGACGTTTGTAAACCTGCCTGTAAAAACGGGAAAGCTTTACGCGTACCAGTATACCGTTTCCTGCGCGATGCGATTACCCGTAAATACGGTAAAGATTTCTATGAAGTGCTGGACAAAATAGCACTGAAGAAATACAAAGCAGAATAGGTTTACCGCCCTGATGCTATCCCTGCAATTCCCTATCTTTACTAACAGTTGTTTAGCAAAGCCTCTAAACCGGAAACCGGTATGGGTTTTGCAATTCGGAACTACGAATTCAATTACGTATGCATCAGAACGCATCTACTTTTTTGGCAGACAGCGAAAAAAAAGTAGCCGACATCGGCCACCGGAATACTATCAATCATAACATTGGTAAATATAATACTGCTGTTAAAGCTGGTAAACTACAGTTTGCCGACATGCAGACTGCGCGCGAACGAGCCAAAAACATCAAGTGGAGAGCCCTGGAACATCTCGACAAACACCTGGAAGACTTTGAATCCAACTTCACACGCCGTGGCGGAAAAGTAATATGGGCAGAAAACTCACAACAGGTCCTCGACGAAATCCTGGCCATATGTGAAGCCAAACAATGTAAAAGCATTGTGAAAAGTAAGTCCATGGCTACCGAAGAAGTACACCTCAACAGCTTCCTCGCCAAACATGGTATTGAATGCGTGGAAACAGACCTTGGAGAATATATACAACAACTCGACGGAGAACCTCCTTATCATATCGTTACGCCGGCTATGCATAAGAGCAAGGAAGATGTAGCCCGCCTCTTTGCAGAAAAACTGGGCACTCCTCCTAACCTTACGCCACAACAGCTTACACAGGTAGCTCGTGAAAAACTACGTCAGAAATACCTGGATGCGGAAATCGGTATCACCGGTGCTAACTTCATCCTGGCTGATATCGGCGCAGTTGCCGTGACAGAAAATGAAGGGAACGCCCGTCTTAGCACCGCCTTTCCTAAGACACATATCGTCCTGGTTGGTATAGAAAAGATGCTGCCGTCCATCAATGATCTGGCACTCTTCTGGCCCCTCCTGGCTACTTATGGTACCGGACAGCAGGTAACAGTATACAATTCTATTTTCAGTGGCCCAAGACAGGAAGGAGAAGTGGATGGTCCCGAAGAAATGTATGTGATCCTGATGGATAACGGACGTACCAACATCCTGAAAGATACAGAGATGCGTGAAAGCCTGTACTGCATCCGTTGCGGTGCCTGCCTGAATGCCTGTCCCGTTTATAAAAATATCGGCGGTCATACATATGGTACTACATATAGTGGTCCTATTGGCTCTGTAATTACGCCTCATTTGCAGGGAATGGAAGAGAATATGCATCTTAGTTATGCTTCTTCCCTCTGCGGCAACTGTACAGAAGTATGCCCTGTGCGTATTAATATCCACGAATTACTGCTCAATAACCGCCATAAAGCGGTAGAAGATAACCTTACCTCAGGCGGAGAAAAAATGTCCTGGTTTGGCTGGAAACAGGCAAGTCTGAGCCGCCGTATGATGAATCTCGTAGGCGGGAACACCAAAAATTTCTTTATGAAGAAGTTTTTTGCTGACGCCTGGGGAGATAACAGGGAATTACCCGTTTTTGCGCCAAAATCATTTAACCAGATGTGGAAAGACCGCAAAAAATAGTATCTTTTTAGTATAACCCAACTTTAACATTAAACTGTTCGTTTCATGATGCTGATAGCAATCCTTCTGCCCTGGCTATCTTTTTTTCTCAGGGGTAAAATCCTGACCGGCATTGTATGCCTTTTACTGCAAATTACGTTGATTGGTTGGCTACCCGCTGCAATATGGGCCGCATTTTCCCTCAGTGATAGCAGAGAAAACAGAAGGAATAAGAGACTGATTAAAGCGATTAAGCAAAGCAGGGGATAAATGATCATGCTTTTAAGGAACAAAAGGGACATCTACCTGTGCTCTTGTAGCCCTGCCATCTGAAGCTGGTATCCACGCCGGCCCTTCTTTCACTACCCGGATCGCCTCTGCATCACAATCCGGCTGCAATTTGCTGAGTAATTTAAAATCTTCCAGTGTACCATCTGCTTTCACAGTGAAAGCAACCCGCACACTTCCTTTTATACCTCCCGCAGACACAGGATAACGGACATGCTTTGCCAGATATACTTTATAAAGATCCAATCCCTCTCCGGGTTGAGGCGCCTGATAAACAGCTTTCTTTACTTTTTTACTGGCATATCCGGAAACCACTACTTCATTCAATGCCTGGTTATTCTCAGGTAATGCTATTCTAAGATTGTTCTGATTATAGTTTACCACTACATTTTTACTGGCCCACCCCAATGCAGCTACATTCAACTGAACATTGGCTATACTATCAACCGGAATCGAAAAATATCCGTCTTTATCTGTCAGTGCACCCTTATTCGTACCGGCAACAGCAACAGAAGCATACGCCAATCCACTGTCATTGTTCGCATCTGTTACCTTACCTTGTAACAACCGTACTTTACCCGGGAATAGTGCCACATTATTTTGACCAGGGGTAACATTTACTCCTGCCATCCGGCCCACAAGTGCTTTAGAAGGGCTATATGCGGGTACAAAACGTTTATTGTCATCCGCCGTAACCTCTTTCTCAGGCGCCATATCTGCCGATACAGGTACAGTGGTGAGCTTCTCAGCTACCGATCCAGGAGTTGTTGTTGACGGAATAGATGCCAATGCTGGCTGTGAGGCTACCGTTACAGATCCCGGAGCTGGTGCTGGCGCTAACATCACAGCTGCCCGGGCCCGTTTGGGTGCCATAATACCCATGGCAACTACACTGTCAGGTTGACTAGCCGCCGGGGACGCTTCAACAATATCAGGCGCTGGTTGTTGCGCTTTCTGTTGATGGCTTTCCTTTTTCAATTTTAAGTCCGGTATTGCCGCCGGGTGCTGCTTCTCTGCTCTTTCTGCCAGAGATTGCCCGCTTTCATCTGTGATTCCCCCGGAAACAACGGGATCATGCACTACTTTCACATTAGCAATCTCGTGTTTCACCGGCACCTGCCATAATTTCATTACACCAATACCCGCTACTATCAGCACGGCTGCTGCCGCAGCCCAACGATAATATACAAACATCCTGCGCTCTTTAGCATCAGCTACCCTTTTTTCCAGCCTGCGGTCCAGGTCGGCCAGATTAACTGCCTGGTCAGGAGCATACTCCGTAAATCCCTCCAGCGCTTCCGCCAGGAAAGGATCTTCCAGCGCCTGCCGTTCGAGGACGTGCATAGCTTTATCATCCAGCTCGCCGGCAAGATAACGGCGGATCTGTTCAGGATCCACCCCGTGTTTAATATCGTTATGCTTGTGAGGCATGTTGTTGTTCCATACAAATTTTCAGGTTCCGCTTCCCGTTCTGAATATAGCTCTTCACTTTATTCATCTCATATCCTGTCACGTCCGCCACTTCCCGGTAGCTCTTTTCCTTGAGGTAAAACAGGTCCACACTGCGTTTCTGCTCTTCCGGTAATGTTTCCAGGCATCTCTCCATATCCTGCAAATGAGCTTCTACACTCATTCCGTTCTCATGATGTTGAAAAGAATCGTTTTCCATAACATCCATAGATATCTCCCTTCCTTCCCGGTTCTTCATAGACCGTAAACGCATCAGGCAATAGTTACGCGTAAGAACATGTAACCAGCTCTTAAAGTTCTGGACCTCATGCTGTTTCAGCTTCGCTATCAGCTCCTCAAAAATTTGCATCACGGCATCCTTACTGGCTTCCTCATCAAAATAACGCAGGCACACCCCATATACCAGGTTCATGTAACGCTGGTAAAGGGCTGCAAGGACATCCAGCTTACCGGAGCGTTTATACTCCTGTATCAGTGCCGCATCATCCTCCTCCTTCATGATATTGTGATGTAAAAAAGCCATAATTGCTGCCTGCAAGTTATAAAAAAAGCACCGGCATAAACCGGTGCTTTTAAATATTATAACAGTAGCTGTTAGTGTCTGAAATGACGCATCCCCGTCATCACCATCACCATACCGTTCTGTTTGCAGAACTCAACTGAGTCGTTATCGCGTAAAGACCCCCCCGGCTGTATTACGGATACAATGCCTTCTTCATGAGCGATGCGTACACAGTCATCAAACGGGAAGAACGCATCAGAAGCCATTGCAGCACCTTTCAGGTCAAACTGGAACTGATTGGCCTTTTCAATAGCATGACGTAATGCATCTATACGGGATGTTTGTCCGCAACCTTTACCGATCAGCTGCCTGTCTTTCACCAGTGCAATAGCATTGGACTTTAAATGTTTACATACGATATTGGCGAATTCAAGGTCGGCCTTTTCAGCAGCAGTAGCTGGTCTTGCTCCGGTTTCATTCCACTCTTTGTAGCTGCCTTTATCACTTTCCTGCAAAAGCACCCCATTCAGTACGTTCTTATATACATTGGCCGCTACTACAGGTTTTAACTGCTGTAACAGTATCCTGTTCTTCCTCGCCTGCAATACAGGGAGCGCATCTGCATCAAAACCAGGAGCAATCAGGATCTCGAAGAAGATCTCGCTGATAGATTCTGCGGTAGCCTTGTCCACAACGGCATTGGTGATCAGTACACCACCAAATGCACTTTCTTTATCACCGGCCAATGCCGCTTCCCACGCTTCTTTCAATGTATTTCTGCTGGCAATACCACATACATTGGTATGCTTGATAACAGCAAAAGTAGTCCCGGTAAACTCCTGGATCAGTTGGCAGGCAGCATCTACATCCACCAGGTTGTTATAAGACAGTTCCTTGCCATGCAGTTTGTTAAATATCTCAGACAGATCTCCGTAGAATACACCATGCTGATGCGGGTTTTCACCATAACGCATTACCTGTCCTTCTGCAGCAGATACCTGGAAGTAAGCTGCAGGTTCGTTATGCAGGAAATATTGTGCAATCGCCACATCATAATTGGCACATACTTCAAATGCCTTTGCCGCAAAAGCCCTGCGATCTTCTATGCTTGTGTTACCGTTATTCTCTGTCAATACCTTTTCCAGGTCGGCATACTGATCTTTAGATGCCACGATCACTACATCCTTGTAGTTCTTACCGGCAGCTCTGATCAGAGATACTCCACCGATATCGATCTTCTCGATGATCGTCTGTTCCTCTGTAGTACTCTTCACCGTTTCTTCAAAAGGATAGAGGTCTACAATTACCAGGTCCAGCTCAGGAATCTCGTATTGTTTTAACTGTTCGAGGTCCTGTGCATTCTCACGACGGGCCAGTATCCCTCCAAATACCTTAGGATGCAGTGTTTTTACACGGCCACCCAGGATGGAAGGGTAAGCAGTCAGTTCTTCCACGGCCACACATTTTACGCCCAACTCCTCAATAAACTTCTGTGTACCACCCGTTGAATAAATGGTTACACCCTGTTCACCTAATTTCTTAACAATGTTCTCCAGGTTATCTTTATAGAAAACGGAGATCAATGCTGATTTGATTTGCTTTTGCATGTATAGAAAAAATTAGAAATTTACGACATAAGCTCCCTGGTCCGGAACCGAAAAGAAGCGCAAAGTTAGCGCGTAACAATCACTTTTCCATTTTCGAATGTTCTTAGATGTGTTGGAAGCATCAAAAATCAATATCTCTATTCTATATAATGAATCCAATTGTTTGATATCCACATGAGGATTATGTGACAGTAAAAGATAATCTGTCGGTAATTTTTTTCCTTCAGTACTGACAGGTATGTATATCTGCGAACTATCTATCACCAATAGCCGCTTATTGCCCAGATTAACATACCCTGATGAATACCGGCAACTGCGGGTTATCTTAAAGGATGCCCTTGCTGTTTGCAGGCAGGAAGTAACCACCTTATTTCCTGATGCATCAGGATTATCACCAAGGAACTGTACACCACGTCCATACATTACATCAACAGCCGTATGCGCCGGAATGTTATAGACAATCAGCTTACGTTGCCGCTGTGCCTGTAAATCATCTGTCATATCCCATACGGCCCACAGCAAACAACTTAATAACGCCAGTATCAATCCTCTTGACCATTGGCAAAGCCACCAGGCCAATAGTCCGGCAATTATTCCGTAACAGCAAAAAGTGCCGCACAATGTAATATGGATCTCCGTTATCAGGGCCCCCGGCAAATGCCCTATCCATGCAACAGATGAATTCATACAATACATCAACCTCTTTAAAATCGCTCCTGTAAAATGCGTGGGTATTATCAGCAACAGGATTTCCCCGTAAAGAACTACTGTAGATAAAGGCCCCGCCAACAAATTAGCCGGCAGGAAATACAACGGGAACTGTTGAAAATAATACAAGCAAACAGGTAATGTAAGCACCTGTGCGGACAAAGTAAGCGCGATCGCCTCCCATATTTTATCCAGCCAGCGATTTCGAATATACAAGAGCTGATAAATCGGCCTAAAGCAGATAAGAATGCTTAATACTGCCAGATATGACAGTTGAAACCCTGCATCTGTCAACAGATAAGGATTATAACATAACAACAGGAAGGCAGACGCCAACAGCGTATTATAGATATTCGTATGACGGTCCAGTACAAACCGGCCTGCAGTAATAAAAGAAAACATTACAGTAGCCCGTAACACAGAGGCGGATGCACCGGTAAGCCATGTAAAGGCCCAGAGGAAAAAGAGAATGATACCAGCCTTCAATATCTTCGATGGCAACCATTGCAGCAACCATAACAAACTCCCATAAATAAGAGCCAGGTGCATCCCAGAAATAGCAATGATATGCACGATTCCCGTATTCGTATAGTCCTGCACCATGTCTTTATCGAGGTCATAGCGGTAGCCTATCAGCAAAGCCGCCGCCAGACCGGCTTCCGGCTCGCCTATATACTGTTTAAGTATACGCAGACAATAATTCCTTATTATCCCTGTTTGCCTGTTTGAAACCAATTTCCACTCTCCTTCCTGCAAATAAGCCTGCTGATAAATCTCCTGTGCCGCACAATACCGTCTGTAATCAAACCCTCCGGGATTCCCACTGTTTTGTATATCCCGCAACTTATTACATAACAACAGCTGATTACCACATTGCAAAGTCGCTGCTCCCTTCTCCTTTTCCAGATATACCAGCAGATTCCCTTTCACCGGCAATAGATTATCCCCCCGAACAATACCATCGATCCGCACAACCGTTTTATAAGAGCGCGGCTTTTCCTGTAAAGGCTCCTGCACAGTTACAAGCAGAAGGTCTGAAAAACGTAATGAACCGGCATAATAATGCCAGCTATGCCGGATATCTGCATAGCAGGTAACAAGACAGCCCACAGTTATGATCAGCAGGTGAATAATCACTCCCTTTATCCAGCCAGAAGTAAATTGTACCCATAAAGGCAGACGGGATAGAGCCAGCAATATTATCCCTGACAGGCTACAACCTACCCATAATACAACCGGTAATAAAGGCGTATATGATTGTAATACAATACCAGCAGAAAATGGAAGGATCAACCGTACAAAGGGTGTACGTTTTAAAAAGGCAACAAACATAAATGGTCAATTGAAGACCACAAATATAAAACAGATGAGCTAGTGGATTCCGGATCTTGATAAGTTTTTAGGATGAAATATATTTCTGCAATAAGATTGATTTTAAATATCTATAAAATTCAAAATCCTTATATCTCTGATAAATAATAAATTAACAATAACATTTTTATTGATCTGTTATTGATTAGTTAACATCTTTTTAATATTTAATATTTATAGTAAACTGCACTACCGGTCACGCTATTTATGCAAATAAATAGACGTGTCTTTAATGGTTATTTTGAGGGAAAAGAAAGAGCCTGATCTTCATCAGGCTCTGATCTTTTAGGGTAAGACCGCAATATTATCGCTTTGATATAAAAGGAAAAGATTCAAATGGAGTATATGTTCCATTGCAGATATATCGCTTTGATATAAAAAGTAAAGGCCTTCCGCACGGAAGGCCTTTACTTTTTATATCTATTTTACATTTATTTGCTCAGATACATGCTTTTCTCTTTATACAATGTTCTGAAATAAGGATCACGTAAGTCTTTGATAAAGCGGATCGCCTCACCGGTAGACTTCATCTCAGGCCCTAACTCCTTGTTTACTCCGGGGAACTTATTGAAAGAGAATACCGGCTCCTTGATAGCAAACCCTTTCAGGTTCTTCTCTATCGTGAAATCCTTCAGTTTCTTAGCTCCCAGCATCACTTTGGTTGCAATATTCAGGTAAGGTACCTGGTAAGCCTTGGCGATGAACGGTGTGGTACGGGATGCACGGGGATTTGCTTCGATCACGAACACCTGGCCATTCTTAATGGCAAACTGGATGTTGATCAGTCCGCGGATATTCAGTGCGCGTGCTATCTTCTCTGCATAAAACTCCATGGTAGTTACTTCCAGCGGAGTAAGATTGAATGATGGCAGCAACGCATTACTGTCTCCGCTGTGAATACCTGCAGGCTCTATATGCTCCATTACACCCATTACATGGAAATCGTCCCCATCAAAAATACCATCTATCTCAGCCTCCTGGCACCGGTCCAGGAAGTGGTCAATCAGTATCTTATTACCTGGTAAATGTTTCAGCAGGCTCAGTACAGATGTTTCCAGTTCTTCTTCGTTGATCACGATCCTCATACGCTGTCCACCCAATACATATGAAGGACGCACCAGCACAGGATAACCTACCTCTTTTGCTACTTCTATCGCGTCATCTGTATTGTAGGCAGTACCATAATTCGGATAAGGAATGCCCAGGTCTTTCAACAGGTCGGAGAAACGGCCACGGTCTTCTGCAATATCCATGTTATCGAAAGAAGTACCGATGATCTTCACTCCTTTCTCTTCCAGGCGTTTTGCCAGCTTCAAAGCTGTTTGTCCGCCTAACTGTACAATTACCCCTACCGGTTTTTCCAGCTCTATGATCTCCCACAGATGTTCCCAGAAAACGGGTTCAAAGTACAGCTTGTCCGCCATGTCAAAGTCAGTAGACACCGTTTCAGGGTTACAGTTTACCATGATAGCATCGTAGCCGGATTCCTGAATTGCCTGCAAACCATGGGTGCAGCAGTAGTCGAATTCAATACCCTGACCGATACGGTTTGGACCGGAGCCCAATACTATCACCTTCTTTTTATCCGAAGGCTTGCTTTCATTCTCTGTATCGAAAGTGGAGTAGAAATAAGGGGTTTTAGCTTCAAACTCTGCCGCACAGGTATCTACCATTTTAAAGGTACGGATAATGCCCAGCGATTTACGTTTTGCATATACCTCATCTTCCTCACAGTCCAGCAGGTGTGTCAGCTGCATATCTGAGAATCCCATCTTCTTGGCTTCAGACAGCAGATCATTTGGAACGGTGTTCAGATCATATTCCAGCAGTTGCTTTTCCAGTGTAACGATATCGTTGATCTGGTTCAGGAACCACTTATCTATGTAGGTCATCTGATGCAGATGTTTAACAGAAACACCAGCCATCAGGGCATCTTTAATACGGAAAATCCTGTCCCAGGTAGGGGTCTTCATTCTTTCCAGCAGTTGCTCACTGCTCATCAGCGACTTACCATAGTACCCTAACCCCAGGGCATCATTCTCCAAACTCTGACAAGCTTTCTGCAGCGCTTCAGGGAAAGTACGGCCGATAGCCATTACCTCTCCCACAGATTTCATCTGCAGGCCCAGTGTCTGGTCTGCACCTTTAAATTTATCAAAGTTCCAGCGTGGCATCTTTACTATTACATAATCCAGCGCTGGTTCAAAGAAAGCGGAAGTAGTTTTGGTGATCTGGTTTTCCAGTTCATCCAGTGTATAACCAATAGCCAGTTTAGCAGCTATTTTAGCAATCGGGTAACCTGTAGCTTTAGAAGCAAGCGCAGAAGAGCGGCTCACACGTGGATTGATCTCGATTGCGATCAGCTCCTCGTTAACCGGGTTCTGTGAAAACTGTACGTTACAACCACCGGCAAAATTACCCAGGTCGCGCATCATCATGATGGCCTTGTTACGCATATCCTGGAAGGACGTGTCGCTGAGGGTCATAGCTGGTGCAACTGTAATAGAATCCCCCGTATGGATACCCATAGGGTCCAGGTTCTCTACTGTACAAATGATCACCACGTTATCGTTACTGTCGCGCAGTAATTCTAGTTCATATTCTTTCCATCCCAGTACGGCCTTCTCAACCAGTACTTCATGGATAGGAGAAGCCTGTAATCCACGTTGCAACGCTTCGTCCAGGTCATCTTTGCTATGTACAAAACCGCCACCGGTACCACCTAATGTAAAGGAAGGACGGATAACCAGCGGGAATCCTATTTCCTGTGCAAATTCTTTCCCTTCCAGGAAAGAGTTAGCTGTTCTTGCAGGGGCTACGGGAATACCCAGTTGTATCATCCATTGGCGGAACTGTTCCCGGTCTTCTGCTTTGTCTATTGCTTTAATGTCCACACCTATCAGGCGTACATTATATTTCTGCCATATTCCCAGCTCATCAACTTCTTTACAGAGATTCAGCGCTGTCTGACCACCCATAGTAGGTAATACGGCATCTATCTGATGTTCTTCCAGTATCTGTTCTATGCTTTCCACCGTAAGTGGCAACAGGTATACCTTGTCGGCCATCATGGGATCCGTCATGATAGTAGCCGGATTGGAATTTATCAGTATCACTTTAATTCCTTCCTCACGCAGCGAACGTGCTGCCTGGGAACCGGAATAGTCAAATTCACAAGCCTGACCAATAATAATAGGACCAGAACCAATAATAAGAACAGATTTGATAGAGGAGTCTTTAGGCATTTGCGTTTTCTATTGTAAAAATTAAAAACCAGACGATTTTAATACCATTCACCAGACAAAAAAATCGTGCAAAAGTACTGGTTTCACAGTGTATTATGATAATAAAATTTTCCGTTAAAAACTATCCTTTCGCCTAAACCCTTAACAGACAATAAAAAGACAGCACGAATAATAATTATACATATATTATTTCTTGCCGTTCTACCTACCAGTTATTAGATATTCTCAAATATTGCTTTCTCGTAATTTGTTACCCTTCAATGGAAAGGGCTCCAAATACCATAAATCATCGATATATGGATTGCCAAGGTTAAGTTTACATCCTAATATCTCTTAAACAGCATCTTATCTATGAAGAAAAATTTATTATTGTGTGCAATAGCATGTTTGACCTTCTATGCCTGTAAAAAAGATAGCGCCACGAATACCCCCGTTCCACAAGACACTATAGCAGCACCCGCAATTGATCCTGTAGCACTGGCTGCAACTGTAAAAATCGGCTATGGCGGCACCAGTGTAACAGGAACATTCCCTGCAACGACTACATTAGCAGAAACACCGGTCCTGGATTCAATTTATAACGGGCGTAAAGGTGCTCGTGATGCTGATGTTAATATCCTGTATTATGAATATCTGAAACAGTAATTACGAATAAAATTAAAAGAGAGCCTGTATCGTAAGTTAGATACAGGCTCTCTTTTAATTTTTAATCTTCCCGCTCATCAATGCTATACACATTCCCATCACCGCTATTATAGAGAACGAAATCCGTAAACTCGTTGCCTGCGCTACAAATCCAATCAATGGTGGTCCCAGCAGGAATCCCAGGTAACCGATCGTAGATACCGCTGCCAGCGCCACTCCCGGAGACATTGTTCTGCTACGCCCTGCTGTACTGTACACCAGCGGAACAACAGAAGATACCCCTGCTCCTACCAGCAGAAATCCGAAGATAGCTGTAGCGAAATAGGGTAATGATACAGAAATAAGTAATCCCCCTGCTGTCAGCGCGCCACTCATCTGCAACATCCGCTTTACACCAAAACGCGTCGTCAGCCAGTCGGCAATAAAACGGAAAGAAGCCATCGTACTCATAAAGGCAGTATAACCAATACCCGCAATACCTTCCGGTGAATGGATTACTTTTCTGAAATATACACCACTCCAGTCGAACATCGTTCCTTCACAGATCATAGAACAAAATGCAATTACCCCTAGTACGAGTATAGGCATCATCACCCGTATCCTTCTTTTAAAAAAAGAGAATGCAAACTGTCTGCCTGTCGTAGTCTTTAATATCAGCAACCTGCGCGTCATCCATGGGAACAGGTACTTAATCCCTTTTTCCCCTTTCTCTTCTTCTACCTTCACATCATGACGAACGGCCCATTTTATACTAACCCCCACAATGATAATCGCCATTACCATAATCATCAGAAAATGCTGATAAGGCACTACTTCCCCCGCAGACATCGCGGTTCCGATAGCCGCACCGGTAAATCCTGCCAGGCTCCATAACCCATGAAAAGATGCCATAATAGACCGGCCATACATCGCCTCTACCAATACCGCCTGTGTATTCACGGCTATATTGGCCATGTTACCACAAAAACCAAATAGCATCAGACAGGGAAATAACTGCCAGGATTCACCTACCAGTCCAAGTGTAGGCAATACTCCCGCATACAATAACCCTGCAATCATCACTACCTGACGGCTCCCGTATTTGCTCACCAGCCATCCGGCAACAGGCATAGACAACATAGAGCCTATCGGCAATGCCAGCAGCATTCCACCCAGTTCCCCGTCACTCATATGCAGCTTTTGCTGAATAGCAGGAATGCGGGATGCCCAGCTTGCGAAGCAGAGTCCTGTTAAGAAGAACAATGCACTTACCGCAATACGTGCAGATCTTTTCTGAGAATAGTCTAATGTAAGTTCCATATTAGATCACTTTTATGCCTAACTGCCGGTAAGGAGTTGCTAATGCAAGCCCTGCAGCGTCTGTAATAATGGTATCCATCTCTGTAATATCACATACCTTATAAGGTTCGGCTGTTCCCATCTTGTCGCTGGTTACCAGGGAAATCACCCGGTTTGCAGATTGCACCATTATATTCTTTACAGCCGCTTCTTCCATATCCGGCCCCGTTACCCCAACTTCTGTATGCAAACTGCATACTCCCATAAAACAGATATCCGCTCTTACCTTTTCCAGCATACGAATAGTATCCAATCCCGCTGTCACCTGCGAGCTTTTAAAAATACGCCCGCCGGTAAGGATCACTTCTATACCCGGATGTTCCATCAGCTGCATGGCAATAGGAACACTGGGAGTAATCACCGTAAGTTCTAATGAGGGAGGAAAAAGCTTTACCAGGGCATATGTAGAAGTACCCCCGTCTATAATAAGTGTTTGTCCATTTTCCAGGAATGACAATGCCTTGCCTGCAATCGCTTTCTTATCATCTTCGTGAATACCAATGCGTTCATTAAAAGTATAAGGATGTGGTGAATGCGGAATAGCACCCCCTCTTACTTTAATTAACAGGCCATTTTGTGCCAGTACTTCCAGGTCGCGGCGCACGGTGTCTTCAGACACCTGCAGATCATTACTCAGCTCCGTATGTAATACCTTATGATCAGCCTTCAGCTTTTTGAGTATATAATCGAAACGCTCCTCTTTCAGCATGTTCTTGCAATTTAATGCAATATTATGAAACAATTTGCAATAAATGCATAACTTTGCATAAAACAGCAGAATATGGCAAGGATTGCAATAGACATGGATGGTGTAATGGCAGACACTGCACAGCAGTTCATTAACTACTATGAACAACGTTATGGCGTAAGAATAGACAAGGAGACATTAAATGGTCATCCGGAAACAGGCGGATTTCCCCATGACAAAGGAATCATCCGCAGCTTCCTGTTCGAACCCGGTTTCTTCAGGACCAAACCCGTAATAAAAGACAGTCAGGAGGTAATAAAAGCATTACAGGATAAATATGAAGTATTCATAGTCTCCGCCGCAATAGAATTCCCTGCATCTTTAACGGAGAAAATCGAATGGCTGCAGGAACATTATCCATTTATCAGCTGGCAGAATATAGTTTTCTGTGGATCGAAGACGATTGTACAGGCAGATTACATGATTGACGATCATGTCAAAAATCTGCAGCATTTTAAAGGAGAAGCGCTGATGTATACAGCACCACATAATATTAATGTAACAGACTACAAACGCGTAAACAACTGGGAAGAAGTTGGTCAACTGTTATTATAGGTCAATACCGGCAACATTATTAATGCTGTTGAACTCATAAAATCCGGGGTCTGTGGCATAGCCTTTTAAGACAGGCTGGTATAAAAGGTCGTAGGCGCAGCGTTCAAATGCAACCGCATCAATAATCAGCTCCTGGGAGAAATTATTCCAGGTGCAGTTTCCCCCTTCAGCCACGTCACTGTCACCCAGTTCGCGTGCCGTAGTATCCCTGAATACCGGCCACCACATTTCCAGGGATAAAGCAACTTCCCGCACAATTAGATGTATCGCATCCGGAAGAATAGTATATTCTTCCACCTTTATTAATGCGTTACGCTGATCCCGGTTCAATCTCTTTGCAAGGATTTCACGATTGCGTTTTTGTGTAAGTAATTCCGACGCACCGCTAATCTGCATTCCAATATACCATATGGGAGAATCAAATGCGTTTGGCAAAAAATCCATATGAAGTAACTTTATTTATTTAGCAGTAGGTTATACACATTATGATACTACCAGTATCTTTATGATAATACTAGTGAAATTATAATAATTTTATGATACAATGAAAAAGGAAAGTTTTACTTCATAAGCTATAGAGTTATAATACACAACAGTGGAGATCGATATAGGTACAATGCACTACCGGGTAATAACACAATTATCAGATCAGGTGCTTTTTTTAGACCGGACCTGTTTACGTAACTGGATGATATCTTTCTTTGCCAGCTCCAGCCCTTCCTTTAAGGAAGAATAACTTTTCAGTAACAGGTTATGCTCTTCCAGTAATTTGTAATACTTCTCCCGCATAGCCAGCATCTCATCATTATCAGCCTGCCTTGCATCTTCCAGTACACCTGGGTACAGGAATCCGGCCGTAGTCATTTCCAGTGCCCTGGATACACGCTCCAGTTCTTCTGCACCGAAAACTTCCTTTTCAAACAGGTTATACATCGTTCTCCGGCTCATGCCCAATCGTTTTGCTAACCTTGTTTTGTTAAGGCCCCGTTCCCCTATTAATTCCATCAGGCGGCTCCCATGGTGCAAAACTGTATGCTCACCCTCCTTATCTCCGCTGTTTACAGGTACACTGTTCCATTCGTAGAATTCTTCCGGTGTTACATTGATTAATTGACAGAATTTTTCGAGCGTGCGTCTTTTCATATCGCTCTTTCGTAAATGGTAGTGGGCTATCTGGTTTGTAAAACCGGCCAGATCGGCAAAATCTACTATCTTTATTTTCTTCTGCTTTAAAATTTGTTTCAGGCGCTGGCCCATGTGGATTAACCTGGACATGTATACTTTAGATTAGTTGATAGCTTCAGTGTGTTGTGCAACTCATACAATATAATAATAATTTCCATTTCATTTTATCAAATGAGAATTTCATATAGACAATATGGTTATTATAATGCTCGTTAGGTGATTTTTCAGAGGAGATAAAATCATCACATTGCACACTTTACATCAGCCCAAAATGTTGACAAAAATTAGAACGGCCCAAACGACCATCCTCTGTAACCCTTACTGGTAGCTGGTTTCAAAATTTTCATATATTCTTAAAAATATATGTGCAAATTTTGGGACAGCAAAATAAATATAAATATATTTGATTATAAGTAACCATAATGATAAATACGACAGTACTGTTCTCTTAAAAATTCACGTTTCCCAAAAGCATACAATAACAACTATTAATATGAAAAAATCCATGCCATCCACACCGCCGCCCGTAAATGTGCTACAGGACGTACATTCAAGAATGATCAATCTCCCTATTTACTTCAGGGAAAGAGTTTGTGAAGAATGTGCCTGGAGCGTACCAACGTTTTACCGCAAAATGCGGAGTGTTAACAAACCCGGAGGTCTTGATAAAGACAAGATCATACCTTCGCTCAGCAATGCTGAAAAAGAGAAAATTATCGCGGTAATGGATGAAGTCTACCAGGGCTTCTGGAATTACTGCGATAAATATCGTAAGAAACCAGGCAAATAGCCGGTAGTTTTTACTTCTCTCTTCTTCAGATTTCTCTCTTTAACCCCTTATTCCTTTCCCTTACTAATAATCCCCAGGTTATCCAATTAAAGGACATAGATAATAGTCTGTCACTATTAATACTTACTATTCCCCAATTTTATTAAATTTAAGCTGCAGATTGACATCACGTTACTCACTTAAACGACCAACAAAAAAACTGATTGCAGCTATGGCTAATCCGTACCAGATCAAAAGCTTAGAAGAGTACCAACAGAACTATCAGCAAAGCGTAATGGACCCCGAAGGGTTCTGGGCGAATGTAGCTGATCATTTTTACTGGCGCCGGAAATGGGATAAAGTGCTGGAATGGAACTTTAAAGACCCCAATATCAAATGGTTCGTAGGCGGTAAACTTAATATTACCGAAAACTGCCTGGACAGACACCTGGCCACAAATGGAAATACCCCCGCTATCATCTGGGAACCCAATGACCCGGAAGAACGTCACCGCATTATCACCTACCGCGATCTATACAATAAAGTATGCCAGTTCGCTAACGTGCTTAAAAACAATGGCGTTAAAAAAGGCGACCGCGTATGTATCTATATGGGTATGATACCGGAACTCGCTATCTCCGTGCTGGCCTGCGCCCGTATCGGTGCCATCCACTCCGTAGTATTCGGGGGCTTTAGCGCACAATCCATCGCAGACAGGATCCAGGATGCCCAATGCAATCTCGTTATCACCTGCGACGGTGCCTTCCGCGGCAATAAAGACATTCCTCTCAAATCTGTAATAGACGATGCTCTCGTCGCCTGCCCCTCCGTAAAAAAAGTGATCGTATGCACCCGCACCCGTACTCCTGTAAGTATGATCAAAGGCCGCGATCTATGGTGGGAAGATGAGATCAAACAGGTAGAAACAATGGGCAACCCGCCCTGTCCTGCAGAAGAAATGGATGCAGAAGACATGCTCTTCATACTCTATACTTCCGGCTCCACAGGGAAACCTAAAGGCGTTGTACATACCTGTGGAGGATACATGGTATATGCCAACTACACCTTCGTAAATACCTTCCAGTACCAGCCCGGCGAAGTGTACTTCTGTACGGCAGATATAGGCTGGATCACCGGTCATAGTTATATCGTATACGGCCCCCTCAGCGCAGGTGCTACCACACTGATGTTTGAAGGCGTACCTACTTATCCCGATGCCGGCCGCCTGTGGTCTATCACCGATAAGTTCTGCGTTAATACGCTCTATACCGCACCTACTGCCATCCGTAGCTTAATGAGCTATGGCCTTGGCCCCGTAAATCATAAAGACCTCAGCTCCCTTAAAAAACTGGGCAGCGTAGGCGAACCAATTAATGAAGAAGCCTGGCACTGGTTTAAAGATAACATCGGTAAAGGACGTTGTCCTATAGTAGATACATGGTGGCAGACGGAAACCGGTGGTATCATGATCACTCCCATCGCCGGCATTACCAAAGAAAAACCAGGTTTCGCTACCTTACCGCTCCCCGGCGTACAACCGATACTGGTAGATGAAACCGGGAAAGAAGTGACCGGTAATAACGTGAACGGAAATCTCTGTATCAAATTCCCATGGCCGGGTATGTTACGCACTACCTATGGCGATCACGAACGCTGCCGCACTACCTATTTTGCTACTTACGATAACCTCTACTTTACCGGCGACGGATGCCTTCGCGATGAAGATGGCTATTACCGTATCACCGGCCGCGTAGATGACGTACTCAATGTAAGTGGCCACCGTATTGGTACCGCTGAAGTGGAAAACGCTATCAACATGCACGCTGGCGTCGTGGAAAGCGCCGTAGTAGGATTCCCCCACGATATCAAAGGACAAGGTATCTACGCCTATGTGATCACAGATCGCATGGCACACGATCCTGAACTCACTAAAAAAGATATCCTGCAAACCGTATCACGTATCATTGGCCCTATCGCCAAACCAGATAAGATCCAGTTCGTAAGCGGACTGCCAAAAACACGCTCCGGCAAAATTATGCGCCGCATCCTCCGCAAAATAGCAGAAGGTGAAACAGATAACCTGGGCGATACCAGCACACTCCTCGATCCCACCGTAGTCGACGAGATCAAACATGGTAAAATATAACTGACTATAAGAGCCTGTATCATACTTTTGATACAGGCCCTTTTTATTTGGATACCTGATGGAGACAGATAACCGTTTAAGCGACCCTCAAGCCTGATTTTTATTTTTGATACGTCCCCTCTTTATTTTTGCTCATGAAATTGTTGAAACGCCTCCTCTACTCTCTTCTTATACTCTTCCTGCTGCTAAACATCGTTGCCGCATTCCATGCATGGAAATTCACTCACTTTTATCCCCCCGGTACTTTTAAAAATAAAAAGCCGGAACAGATGAATACCTGGGAAAAAGTGAAAACAATAATGCTGGGTGTACGCCTGTCTAAATCTGTAATAAAACTGCATCCAAACGTACCTTTCGAAACAGTACTTCTTCATACCAAAGATGATCTGAGACTGGAAGGATGGTATATCCCTACCCCCAAAGCCATAGGCACTGTTATATTATTTCACGGCTACAATGCGTGTAAAGACGGCTATCTTCCGGAAGCATATTACTTCCGTCAACTTGGTTACAACACATTCATGATAGACTTCCGGGGCAATGGTAACAGCGAAGGCAACACCTGCACCGTCGGCTACAAAGAAGCCGAAGATGTGAAACTGGCTTACGAATACGTAAAACAAAAAGACAAACATATTATTCTCTGGGGTATGAGCATGGGCGCAGCTGCCATCATCAGAGCAATACCTGTATATCAGTTACACCCGGACAAAGTGATATTGGAAAGCTCTTTCGCTACATTAACAGATGCTGTAAAAGGGAGAATGAGGGCCGTACACCTTCCCGGTACACCACTCGCCCAGATGCTTACCTTCTGGGGGGGCGTGGAACAAGGCTTCTGGAGCCTGGGCTTTAAACCCGAAAGAGATGCCCGGCAAATAAACATGCCTGCCCTTGTATGCTGGGGCTCTCATGATACAAGAGTAAATGAGGAAGAAACAAACCTTATATACCAACACCTGAGCAACCCTGAAAAACAACTGGTAATATTTACAGAATCTGGTCATCAGTCTTTCTGCCGCCAGGAACCAGCTAAATGGAGAAGCACCGTAAAAAAGTTTCTGCAATAAAAATGAAAAAGCACGCTCCACAAAATGAAGCGTGCCTCACAAAACCAATACCCGCTTTATGATAGTTCATGGCGCCATCGTAGCGCCACTACAATACTCCGCTGTCAACAGCAGCACGGGAAAATAATATCTGAGATTAACAGACTTCAAAGTTACTCATGAAGACTGCTACGGGAATGCTGGTTAAGTAAACTAACGTCTTATTACCACTGGTGTACCCACCTTTATGATCTCATACAACTCGGCCACATCCTGCGTTTTCATACTGATACAACCCAGTGTCCAGTTGATACGGTTCTCTACATAATTGTCACGGATACCGGAATCATATTCCACCCCATGAATACCTATCCCTCCTCCAATACTCGCATTAGCAGGTAATATCCCTTCAGACTGTAACTGGTGGAATTTTGTCCAGGAAACTTCATTCGGATAGTCCAGCAACATGAAACGGCTCCAGCTTTTATCAAAACGCTTGCTCTGAATATGAAAAGTGCCTTCAGGAGTGCGGTGGTCACCTTCCAGTTGTTTATCCGACTGATCACGGCTTCCGAATACAACTTTGTATACTTTACGCAAGGTTACATCCTCATACAGGTACAACCTGTAATCACTCTTATCGATCAGAAGAAATACCTTGTCCGGATCAATATTATCACGGGTTACCTTCACCGTATACAGGTCCTCTTCTCTTTCAGCATTTATTCCTGGTACGGAAACGCCCAGCAGCAGGAATAGCAATAAGCAATAGCAACGCATTTTCACAGGGATTTTGCTACATCTTAACGTTGGCATTCAAGCCTTTATTGTGAAAGATAACGAAAAAGGAGAAAGAGCAACAAGCCCTTTCTCCTTCTCATTGAATATTTTCCTGGCACTAGTAACCGAAAATTTCTTCCAGCGTTACCTTCTTCACGTCACCATATTTTTTCAGGTCATCCAGGCTGATTTTCTTTTCAGAAGCCAGGATACAATAAGTATATGGTTTGCCCGCAATATTCTGCTCATGAAATAATTTTACATCATCAAAAGTGATCTTATCAATATTCTCATATACAGTTTTGCGATAGTCGGTAGTTAAACCCAGCTTTTTAGCTGCCAGATAAGCAAAAATGATTCCATCCTGCGTAATACGCTCTGTTTCAATATCCTGTTTCTGACTCATCCTGGCTGTTTCAAACAGCTTGTCGGAACGTGGAATATTATTCAGTAACTCATTCATACCGGTAATAGCATCATCCATCTTATCTGCCTGACTGCCTACATAAGCAACTACAGAATAACGTTCATCTTTCTTATCCGGAGACGCATAATAAGCATAAGTAGAATAAGCCAGCGCTTTGGACTCACGGATAGTCTGGAATACAATAGATCCCATACCCCCGCCGAAATAATTATTGAACATGCTGATAAGCGCTGTATTCTCCGGTTTATATACTGATGAGTTCCTTACCCAGTTTACTTCAGACTGTACCATGTCATAATCTGCAAACAACACATTGTTCTTTGTCTGATCAATTTTTTCAAACTTAATGGCTGGAGGCGCATCCTTGAATGTTGCCGGTAAAGTATGCTCTTTCTGTATAGAGGCGATAGCAGCTGTCAGAGACAGAGGACCATAATAGATCACTGTATGTTTATAATCAGGCAGGGAATGTAACAGATCTACGAGATCTTTTGCCGTAGTTGCATTCAGGTCTGCGTCGCTCAACTGGTTATTAAAGGGATTTTTCGGTCCATACATACCATAATTCACCAGCCCTTTCAGGATAGCTGATTTATTCAGTTTATTATCTGCACGGCTCTTTTGTATACGCCCTTTTAAGGTAGCCAGTATCTGTTCGTTAGGCTCGCAGTTTCTCAACAGATGTTCAAACAGAGAGGCTGCTTTATCAAAATTTTCCTGTAAACCGGAAATAGTGACAACTGTAACTTCTGTACTGGAACTTACGTTGAAATTACAGGCGATATTGTAAAACTCTTTACTGATCTGCTCAGTAGTATACTTGTCTGTACCCAGGTATTGAAGATACTGTGATGCCAGTGGTAATAACTTGTTATTCCAGCTTCCCATATCAAAGCGGTAGTAAAGACGGAATAAACCATTATCCTTATTCTGTACATACAATACATCAGCAGCCCCTGCTTTCCCTTTCTGGATATCCTTGTCAAAATCCAGCCACTGTGGTTTTACCGGTGTAGCAGGAATAGCATTCAATTTTACCAGAAAAGCCGATTGAGCTTCCCGGTTTACCTCCACAGGAGTGATAGCAGGCTTTTCTACTTTCTCAATATTCTTATCTTCACCTTTACGTTTGTATATCAGTACATAATTATTTTTCAGGTACTTATCAGCGAAATCTATGATCTCCTTTTTAGTAACCTTACCCATATCATCCACAACAGAAACATCTGTCAACCAGTTTTGTCCCCTGTGTTTTATAAAGGCATCCATCATCGCATTGGCACGGTTGCTATTATTATCTAATCCCTGCAATTCAGACAGTTTTGCATTGTTTACGATCGCTTTTACCAACGATTCGTCAAATTCTCCTTTCTTCAGAATTTCCAACTGTCCCAGTAGCAGGTCTTTTACCTGTTCCAGTGTCTGACCTTGTTTTGCTTTGCCGCTCAGGGTAAATACGCTGTAATCTTTCCATTGAATTAAACTAGCGCTTGCGCCCTGTACTTTCTGCTGTCTGTTAATGTTCAGGTCAAGCAATCCTGCCTTTCCATTTTCCATTATCTGTGAAAGAACCTCCAGTATAGTGGACGATTTAACGTCCAGCGCTCCTGGCATACGGAAGGCAATAGTTACATTCTCAGCATCCGGACCAAACACTTCTTTTACAATAGGAGCCTTGATAGGTGCTTCTACAGGAGCTTTATACTCTGGTACAGGCTTAGGCTTCATATAAGAGAAACTGCTGTCAATACGCTTGATCACGTAATCAATGTCGAAATCACCTGACATTACAATCGCCATATTGTTAGGCACATAGTAAGCATTATAGAACTGGCGGATAGCTTTCAGAGAAGGGTTTTTCAGATGCTCAACAGTACCGATAGTACTCTGTTGCCCATAATTATGAGTAGGGAACAGGGTCTTCAGCATAAGTTCATAAGATTTGCGGGCATCATTGTCCAGTCCTCTGTTCTTTTCTTCATACACGGCTTCCAGCTCTGTATGGAAAAGGCGGAAAACCGGATCTCTGAAACGTTCTGACTGCAGCGCCAGGAATTTATCTATTGCATTGGAAGGAATATCTTCCTGATAGATGGTCTCCTCTGTCCAGGTATGTGCATTAGTTCCCTGAGCCCCCATACTGGACATGGCTTTGTCATATTCGTTTGCAATGGCATACTTCGCTGCCAGTCCTGAGACACTGTCTATCTGATGATAAACGGCTTTCCTCGCTTTCGGGTCAGTTGTATGATTATAAGTATCATACAATCCTTCTATTTTGTCCAGGTAAGGCTTTTCTTTTGCCCAGTTAAGAGAACCAAACTGTTCAGTACCCTTGAATAACAGATGTTCCAGGTAATGGGCAAGACCTGTATGGTCCTGCGGATCATTATTACTACCTGCTCTTGTTCCGATCAGCGTTTGGATACGTGGATCTTTCTTGTTTACGCTGAGAATTACAGTGAGGCCGTTTTTTAACGTATAAAAGCGAGCCTTCATCGGGTCGTTAGTGACATACCGGTACTTATACCCTCCGGACTCACCCTCCTTCCATTCATACTTTTGCTGTGCGGATGTGGTGTTCATCAGGGCACAGGTAAACAGCAATAAGCTAATTGCTTTTTTAATGAGGTTCATGTGTTGGTTTTTGACAAATAAAAAAAACATCACCAAATATAATGGTAATGTCGGGATGTGTTGGGGCAGGAAAATGTTAAAAGGGTCAATAAAATGAGCAGCGGAGAACTGTCTCTAATCGGGGTAAACCCTTCTGGCACTGATGTTTATAGTATCCAGATAGACGGTATGGACATAGTGAGCATAAAGGACAGACGAAGAACGGGCTGTGTCTGGACGCAGTTTCATCTGGTCGTTAACAGTCCGGACATCAGATTTATGAGCATACGCTTTTACACCCACAATTCTTGTATCACATGAATGAGCCCAGATGATAAACCCCGTACAGGCCAAAAAAGCAATAACAGAACGCATAACTAATTTAGTTTATATACACTCCAAAAACGTTAAAATCCATTAAAACGTATCCCTATAGAGAAGGGATATTGTTCGAGACCGTAATCATGTAATGGCGTTAAGGCGAAATTACCATACAGCTTGAATGGTCCGTAGCCGATGTCCCCTGTCAGGCTCACCTTCCATTTGTTGAGATTAAAATCGTCTACCTTCTTCACTTTTCCTCTTTCTTTACTGATCTGCTTGGTACGTGCCTTTACAAGATATCCTCCCATGATACCCATACTCATCTTAAATGCCTTCGATGGACGCGCAGCATTACTGTTAAAATTTAACATAAGCGGTACGCTTAGGTATTCAGCAAAAAGCTTGTTTTTCGAGAAATCAACAGTATCCCGTATGATTTCGGTGGGATAGCCGGGTACGTAGGTAATGTTACGTGCATAACGGTAGTTATTCATTTCTACACCCAGTGAATATATAAGGTTCAGCTTATGTTTGTAAAGATTCAGGCGTTGCTGGAACAACCAGATATTTACATTCACAGACTTCCCGGTTATCAGTTTGAATTCAGAAGGAGTTAATGGCGTACTCCCTGTACGGGGAGCCAGTGTATTCAATCCTGAAGCAGAATAGGTATAAGACCTGTTAATATCCGCCAGGTAAGGATTTATAGCTGAATAATAAGCGTAGGAAACTACTCCTGTATAATCACTACGGTCTATATAGTTATTGAACCCCAGGTCCAATACAAACCATTTTGTTTGCAGGTTTTTTTTGAGCTTGGTACGGGAAAAGGCGGTGTCGTTATAAATCTTAAAAACACGCTTACCTGTGGCATCTTTGCCCTGTAAGATCACCAGCCCTTTTACCTGGATCTTAACCAGGGAATCCTTTTGCTGGGCATGTACACCCGCATTTGTCAAAAGCAGCAATAATAGCCAGCGTAGAGCTTTACACTTCATATAATATATTTTCAATCCCTTACCGGTTGTTCACTCCCGGTTTAACTGTTACTTTTTCTTCTTTGAAAAGAATCTTGCCACATTGGCTACACCGTTCAATAGCTTGCTGTCTCCGTTCATTGTTACTGACACTACCAGCTCTCCCTGTACAGCAGGGGCCGTTACTATTTCAGATACTTTATTATTATTGCTATTGATAGCTGTTGCATTGGCGAGTACCGGAACTTTCTGCACAACAGGGTTGTCAACGGCAGCGGCTATCTGTTCCCGTTGTTCATTCATCTTATCTTGTAATTGCTTCACCACTTCTCCTGAAGTAGTTACCGGCTGTGCCAGTTTACTAAGTCCGGGATTGCTGTTATCAGCACCATTTATATCAGCTGTCTGTTTACCATTTGCCGCTATGGCCACCTTGCCATTTACAGGCATTATCGGTTTCCCGTTTGCTGCTATGCCGCCTGGATTGCCGTTTACAGACTCTCCCCGATTACTATTTCCACCTGTGGCCGGCCTCCCGTTTACAGATACACCTGGCTTTGCATTATTACCTGCCAGTAGTTCTTTTGCTGCACTATCAGGCTGTTGCCTATTAGTTATTGATTGATTATCAGACGATTGCACCTGGTTATCAGTATCTGTCTGCACCAGGCTACCCGATTTCTTCTTATCATTAGTGTCCTGACCAACCTCATTTGTATCTGTCTTCCTATAATTTACCCCATTATCCGCAGTTACCTTATTTAACTGCACGTTTTCTTTACGCGGCAAAACCGGCAATATCCATATCGCTACTCCGGCAACAACTGCTGCAGCGGCACTCCACCACCATATAGGAAGGATTCTACGCCGGTTATGCCTGTAAAGTGTTTGCTTATTTTCGAACTGAAGGTTTAGATCAGGTTGTAACCTGGCCTGTTGTAATATATTAAGTTCTTTAGATAAATATACATCCCCACGGATCAACTCCTCAAATGCCTGCTTCTCCGCTCCGTGTAACTCGTTATCCACATAATCCAGCATCTGTACCGACTCGTGATATAACTCGTTCTTACCATCAAACTGTATCTCCTTGTCAGGTGTCAGCTTCACCGATTCCAGTAAAGCCATCTCTTCTCTGACATGCGGATGCTGTTCCATGAACAGTTCCAGCGCCGCCATCTCTTCTCCGCTTAGTTCTCCGTCTACGGCACTAAGCAGATATTCCTCATAGTTCGATATGTTAATATTTATATGCATTAAATAACGTTCTCCATTTTCACCAGGTATTGCTTTAGAGATATTCGTGCCCTATGTAGGTAAACCTTCACCTGCGAAGGGTTCAACTTCATAATCTCTCCGATCTCTTCATAACTGTATCCCTCATAATCCTTTAATAAAACCAGCGACCGTTGTACTTCTGTTAACCTTTCCAACGCTTTCTCCAGCACCTTCTTTGCATTATGTACCCGTTGCTCCGATATTTTCACTTCTTCCTTAAACTCATCCACCAGTGTAATACGCTTTATCTTCCGGACATGGTCTATCATATTGTGGTAGCCTACTGTAAACAGATAGGACTTGGCCTTTTCAAAAGGCACATCTGTACAGTGCTTCCACAATATTTCAAACGCATTCTGTACTACATCTCTTGCATCTTCTGTATGGTCTAAGTTTTTCACAATAAACCGGAAGAGATTGTCTGAATACAGATCCACGCATTTGTTATACTCCTTTTCGGTCATCCGGATTCTGCGTGATTTTAGTGCTAATGTCTGACAATTACTTTTATAACGCTTTATATCTCTTCTCTTTCTCTCCCAACAGTTACCTGTACAATATTCCTGCTCAATGATTCCGGATGATACCGCGACCACAAACTCAGGGTCCAGACATTACTATGACGCAGACCTGCTACCAAATGTTACACTCCCGTCAAACTTTTTGCTTACTTGCCATAAAACCCCGTACACCTCCCCGAATCGTAATACATTTATTCATATAACTTTGAACCAGGTTACAAAAAGCTGTCATTTATGAACGAAAAATTCGTTACCCGCCTGAAAAAGGAACTGGAAGAGATCCAAACTGCAGGTCTTTTTAAAAAGGAAAGAATCATTACTTCTGCACAGGGAGCTGAAATCCAGGTTGGAGGAAACACGGTTATCAACTTTTGTGCGAATAACTACCTCGGTCTCTCCAGTAATCCGGAAGTAGTAAAGGCGGCCAAAGATGCTATTGATACCCACGGATACGGAATGAGCAGCGTCCGCTTCATCTGCGGTACCCAGGATATTCATCGTGAACTGGAACAGAAACTGGCACAATTCCTTGGTACAGAAGATACTATCCTTTATGCGGCAGCCTTCGACGCTAACGGTGGTGTATTCGAACCTCTGTTCAATGAAGAAGATGCTATCATCTCCGATGCCCTCAATCATGCTTCTATTATAGACGGGGTACGCCTGTGTAAAGCACAGCGCTTCCGCTATGAACATAACAATATGGCCGATCTGGAAGCACAACTCCAGGAATCTGCGGCTCTCCGCAGCCGTATCATCGTTACCGACGGCTCCTTCAGCATGGACGGTACTATCGCCCAGCTGGACAAGATCTGCGATCTGGCCGATAAATACGATGCAATTGTAATGATAGATGAAAGCCACTCCTCCGGCTTCTTAGGCAAAACCGGCCGTGGTACCCACGAATACAGAAATGTAATGGGCCGCATAGATATCATCACAGGTACCCTCGGTAAAGCCCTTGGCGGTGCTTCCGGCGGTTTCACCAGCGGACGTAAAGAAATCATAGACATGTTGCGTCAGCGTAGCCGCCCCTACCTGTTCTCCAACTCCGTAGCTCCCAGCATCGTAGGCGCTTCTATCGCTGTATTGGATATGCTGAGCGCTACTACTACCCTCCGCGATAAACTGGAATATAACACCAAATACTTCCGCAGCAAAATGACCGGGGCTGGCTTCGACATCAAGCCCGGAGATCATCCGATCGTACCTGTAATGCTGTATGATGCCGTGCTCAGTCAACAGTTTGCTGACAAACTGTTAAAAGAAGGCATCTACGTCATAGGGTTCTTCTACCCTGTAGTGGCAAAAGGACAGGCCCGCATCCGTGTTCAGCTTAGCGCTGCTCATGAACAGGCCCATCTGGATAAAGCTATTGCTGCATTTACCAAAGTTGGTAAAGAATTAGGCGTAATAAAATAAACCAACCTTAAAGAAGTCCGGCCGGGGTCCCGGTCGGGCTTCATACTACCCTCCTCCATGTCTCCTTCATGTCTCCTTCATACCTGAAGCATAGTTGAAGCATGATCATCCATATGTCACCCGTAGATGCCCCTTATTAACCACGCACTTTAACACCTAAAAAGCTACTTTTGCAGCATCAAAAAAGATCTGCAATGAAACTCACCAGCTGGATGCTCTTCCTGGTTGCCATACTGGCAAATGCCTGCGCACCAAATAATGTTAAAGTACAACCGTCCTGGGAAAAGTATTTTACCCAATACAAAGTAGAGGGATGTTTTATGCTGTTTGATAACGGCAAGGGTACTTTTGGCGTATACAACTTAGACAGAGCAAAAGAACGTTTCCTCCCCGCCTCCACTTTCAAGATCTTCAATTCCCTGGTAGGGCTCGAAACCGGTGTCATCAAAGATACCTCCATGGTAATCCCCTGGGATGGTATTGTCCGCTCACGCGAGGAGTTAAATCATTCTCTCAGTATGAATCAGGCATTCCACCTGTCTTCATTCCCTTATTTTCAGGAAGTAGCCCGTCGCATTACAAAACCAGTGATGCAGAAATGGCTGGATACTGTTAAATACGGTAACATGAAAATCAGCAAGATAGATACCTTCTGGGTAGATAACACCCTGCAGATTTCCCCTGACGAAGAACTTGGCTTTGTCAAGAAACTCTATTTCGACCAGCTCCCTTTCCATAAACTGACCATGCAAACCGTACGTAGCGTAATGCTAATGGAGAAAACTCCTAAATATGAACTGAGCTACAAAACCGGCTGGGGCATAGTAGGAAAGAAACAGATTGGCTGGATAACCGGTTGGATAGAAAAAAATGGCCTGCCTACCTTTTTCGTCCTGAACATAGAATCAGAAAATCCGAATATCGACATGCGTACTATCAGGATGAATATCCTCAAAAGCATTCTCACCGAAGCCGGATATATGGAATAATATGAGAACAGCCCATAGTTGCGTAAGTCAACTATGGGTTATTCCCCTGATATTAAGTTAATTGTCCCCGTCAACTATTTCCTGAAAACCCCTTCTACGTTAAAAAACTCCTAAATCCCACCCTTTACATACTGTAAAACGTACTAAAAAATTTATATTTGATCTTTGTGTTTCCTACAAGACACCTTTTGAAACCTGAATAGGATGATGTTACGCTTTCAGCATAGTGAATATTTATGGGCACTGGCATTGTTGCTGGTATTACAACTTGCATTTATCAGTATTTCCTGGTGGAAACGGCGTTCTGTCCGTAAACTGGGAGACCCGGTACTGGTAGAGAAACTCTTTACCGGTTATTCCCGTCGCCGCTTTGTTCTCCGCTTTCTGCTTATTTTCCTGGCATTCTTTTTCGGCGTATTAGGATTGGCCAATATGCAAAAAGGCAGCCGCATGGAAAAAATCACCCGTAAAGGTGTGGACGTGGTTATAGCCCTGGATGTAAGTAAAAGTATGCTGGCAGGAGACGTGAAACCAGATCGTCTTACCCGCGCTAAACAACTAATTTCCAAACTGGTAGACAAACTCGATAACGACCGTGTAGGTCTCGTTGTATTTGCCGGTAACGCTTATCTTCAAATGCCGCTTACCATCGACTACTCGGCTGCAAAAATGTACCTCACCACTGTCAGCCCCGATATGATCCCTACTCAGGGCACTGCCATCGGTCAGGCTATCCAGGTCAGTGATGACGCATTCAATAAAAAAGAACGTAAACATAAATCGCTCATTATCATCTCCGATGGAGAAGATCACGACGAAACCGCTATTTCCAGGGCAAACGCCGCTTTTGATAATGGAGTGGTGATCAATACAATAGGTATTGGTTCCCCTACCGGCTCCCCGCTCCCTGATCCGGAAACCGGCACCTTTAAAAAAGATAAAGAAGGTAATACCGTCATCTCCAGGCTAAATGAAGAAGAACTGAAGTCCATAGCCTCCGCAGGCAGAGGTATCTACGAACACCTGGATAATAACACAGAAGAAGTAGTGAATTCCCTTGTCCGTAAAATAGACAGTATGGAACAGAAAGAGTTCGGCGAAAATATTTTCACAGACTATAACAGCTACTACCAGTACTTCCTGGCAATAAGTGTTCTTTTACTGGTAGCAGAGTTTTTTATTCCTGAAATCAAACGCAGCACCCGTGTAAACGTTGTTACAGCTACAGAAAAACCATGAGTACACTACAATTAACTTATAAGACAATACTGGCAGGCACCTTAATATGCCTTGGAAGCAGTGCTTTTGCTCAAACCGGCAATAAATATATCCGTAAAGGAAACGAACTATACCAGCAGAAACAGTATACCGATGCGGAAGCCAATTATAAAAAGGCATTGGAACTAAACCAGCAGTCCGTAGAAGGACGGTATAACCTGGGGAACTCCCTCTATGAACAAAAACGGTATGACGATGCTCGCACCCAGTACGCAAATAGCTTCAAACTGGCTCCTAATAAACAGGAAAAGGCAGATGCCAGCTACAACATAGGCAATACCTTCATGGAAGGAAAGAAATGGGAAGAGAGTATCAAAGCCTATAAAGAAGCCCTGAAAATGAATCCTGCTGACGAACAGGCCCGTTATAACCTCGCCTACGCACAGGCTATGCTAAAGAAACAGCAGCAAGGCGGCGGTGGAGATAACAAGGATAATAAAGACAAGAACAAGGACCAGAAAGATAAGGATAAGAACAAAGACAAAAAGGATAACAAAGACCAGAAAGACAAGGATAAGCAGGATCAGAACAAGAATAAGGACCAGCAAAATAAGGATAAACAGGATCAGGATAAAAATAAAGATAAGGACAAAGACCAGCAGGACCAGAAACCAGAGCCACAGCCAAGTAAATTAAATAAACAGGAAGCTGAACGTTTATTACAGGCATTGGGTCAGGAAGAAAACAAACTGCAGGATAAAATGAAAAAGGCAAAAGGTCAGGCAGTACAGGTAGAGAAAGATTGGTAATTCAATCGTTACCTTTGCTACCTAATATTTTCGAACATTATTTATGCAGCTATATAGTAATTCATTGACGGAATATAAGCGGTTGGCCACTTTAGAAGTAAAAGTCGGAGATCTGCTGATAGGTAATTTCAATCCTGTTCGTATACAAACCATGACCACCACGGATACCATGAATACCATGGGTACCGTGGAACAAGCTATCCGCTGCATTGAAGCAGGGGCAGAACTGGTCCGGATTACCGCTCCCAGTAAAAAGGAAGCAGAAAACCTGCTCCCCATACGCAATGAATTACGTAAAAGAGGATACACCACCCCCCTGGTGGCAGATATTCACTTTACACCCAATGCTGCTGAAATTGCAGCCCGCATCGTTGAGAAAGTACGTATCAACCCGGGTAATTACGTAGATAAAAAGAAATTCGAAACACTTACTTATACAGATAGTGAGTACCAGGAAGAGATAGAGCGTATTCATAAACAGTTCACACCACTGGTAAAAATATGCCGGGAATACGGGACTGCCATGCGCATAGGCACCAACCATGGTTCTCTTAGCGACCGTATCATGAGCCGCTACGGAGATACCCCTATGGGAATGGTAGAAAGTGCTATGGAATTTCTGCGTATCGCAGAAGACCTCAACTACCGCAACATTATATTAAGTATGAAATCCAGCAACCCGCAGGTAATGGTGCAGGCTTACCGCCTCCTCATTCACACCATGCAGGAAGAACTGGGTCATGCTTACCCATTGCACCTGGGTGTAACGGAAGCCGGCGACGGTGAAGATGGCCGTATCAAATCGGCCGTAGGCATCGGTACCCTCATGGAAGACGGTATTGGCGATACCATCCGCGTATCCCTTACAGAAGACCCTGAATTCGAATTACCCGTATGCCGCGATCTTGTAAAGAGATATACTACCCGCGAAGGACACATGCCCATCCCTCCGGTAAATCTGGTCCCTTACTCTCCCTTTGCCTATAAACGCCGCGAAACACTAGCCGTAAATAACATTGGCGGTAAACAGGTACCTGTGATAGTCGCCGATCTGAGCGACCTGGAGAACATTACTTCCGATCACCTGAAAGCCATCGGTTATTCCTATAATACAGATACCGATAAATGGAATATCGCAGACGCTGCTGCCGATTACCTCTTTACATACGAACTCCTTCCGTTCGCATTGCCCGGTACATTAAAGGTAATTGTGCCTTATGCTATCTGGCAAACGTCTGAGGATAAGGAGAAATACATGCCTATCCTTTCCATGATGGAATACCTGAAGGAAAAGGATAAATCCACCATTCTCAATTTCATCGACTTTAATACCGCTGTTGAATTTCCGGAACAGGTCCTGTCTCAATTGAAAACTGATACAACTGCAGTCCTCTGTCTGAACTCTTTTAATGCGCACGCCATGCCGGAAATCCGTCGTGCCTTCATTACATTGCTGGATAACAATGTTCAGACACCCTGCATCCTGAAATGTTTCGCATCAGATGAAACAGCGGATGAACAACTGATCCATGCAGCTACCGAAACCGGCGCTTTACTGCTGGATGGTTTTGGTGATGGCCTTTGGTTGGTAAATACGGCTAACGGATCCGAATCCACAGATTATAACTTACTCAATAATATTGCCTTTGGCATCCTGCAGGCTACCCGTACCCGTATCTCCAAAACAGAATATATTTCCTGTCCTTCCTGTGGAAGAACGCTGTTCGATCTGCAGGAGACTACCGCCAAAATCCGCGCTGTCACCAATCACCTGAAAGGCATTAAAATTGCCATCATGGGTTGTATTGTAAACGGACCGGGTGAAATGGCCGACGCCGACTTTGGTTATGTAGGCAGTGGTGTAGGAAAGATCACGCTCTACAGGGGAAAAGAAGTAGTAAAACGTGGACTGAGCAGTGATGTAGCTGTAAATGAGCTGATAGACCTGATTAAGGAAAACGGTATGTGGGTAGAAACTACCTGAAAAATTAAGGGCTGTTGTTTCCCAACAGCCCTGTAGCAGCAGTGTGCTTTTTGAGGTTAACTGACTACTAAATGATTCAATAAGGGGGTTATAATATCAGACAATCGAATTGTTATGTTATATATCAGACCTAGTAGAGAAATATCATTGTTTAATTGTGCGATACAAAGGTACATTGGGATGCCAGTCCTTGTCAAGCGTATTTATACGTAAAATGCTTGCGGGAACTACGTTTTAATAACCTGTAAACCAGCGGATTGCAACACGGCTATAAATAACGCGTTTCTACCACGGCTATAATCGAAAAAAGTCTTAAATTTTCACTAAAATCAATTGATTATGAAAAAATTCCTCACCGGAATGTTAGCATTGTTAATAGGCGCATCTGTGTCTATGGCACAAACTCCTGCAGCTCCTGCAAAACCTGCAAAGAAAGAGAAAGCAAAAACAGAACAAACAGCTACACCTGCTCCGGCTACCACCCCTGCTTCTAAAATGAAAAAAGACGGTACGCCAGACAAACGTTTCAAAGAAAACAAAGCTGCCGCTTCAGAAGGTCCAAAGAAAAAAGATGGTACTCCTGACAAACGCTACAAAGCAAACAAGACTCCCGCGAAAAAAGCATAATCCCTAACAGGAAATCTTTAAGAGGCTGACAAGAAGATCCGTCAGTGCTTCCTGATCAACACGTCAGAAGCCCTGTACTGGCTTCCTTGTCAGCCTCCACTTTTTTATTTTGTACCTTTAACATATGTTGGATTTCAGGCTTAAAGTTTTTTATACCGTTGCCAGGCGCCTCAGCTTCACCAAGGCTGCAGAAGAATTATTCATCTCCCAGCCTGCTGTTACCAAACATATCCATGAACTGGAACAACAACTGGGAATGGCAATGTTCGAACGAATCGGTAACCGTATCAAAATAACCCGCGCCGGTCAGATACTCCTAAAACATGCTGATGATATCTTCACCAGCTACCGCAACCTGGAATACGAGATCAATCAGCTGAAACATGCCCAGGGCGGCCTGCTTCCCTTAGGCGCCAGTACAACCATCGCACAATACTTCATACCACCCGTACTTGCACAGTTTAACCTGCGTTACACAGATGTAACAGCTTCGTTAATGAGCGGTAATACTGAACAGATAGAACAAGCCCTTTTTGATAAAACAATCCAGCTTGGCCTTATCGAAGGGCGTTCCAAAAATCCGGTGTTGAAATACATGGAATTTGCCAAAGATGAGATAGCACTCATCGGCAATGTAAACTATACTTATGGAGATAATATGCCCCTTACAGCAGCTACCTTAAAAACCATTCCCCTTCTCATGCGGGAACAAGGCTCTGGTACGCTGGAAGTAATTACGGATGAACTCAAACGCCTTAAACTCAAACTAACAGATTTACAGATTGCCATGTATATGGGCAGTACTGAAAGTATAAAATCATATCTCCACCATGCCCCCTGTGCAGCATTTCTCTCCTTACAGGCCGTAAAAAGGGAATTGGAAGCCGGGGAATTCAAGATCCTCCCTGTAAAAAATTTCCGCCTGGTACGTAAATTTCACTTTATTCACTTACAGGGGCAGCAGGATAAACTGGCACAGCTATTCATGCGCTTTGCCCGTCAGAATGCAGGTCCTGTAACGCAAAACGCTTAATGCCGCATGCTGTTGCATGAAACATTAAGCGTCTTGAATCAGATACCGTTATATTAACTGCGTTGCAGTGTATAAATAATAGCTCCGGTCTTATCCCCATAATTCACACTGGCCTTCCACTCCATGGTGGTATTACTCAGAGAGCTGATTTCAACTCTGTAACCATCAGTCACGCTCTTTGCTTTCAAACCGGTCCCCACTTTCTTGAACTGGAACATGTCTACACCATTCTGTTTATATAAAGACCATACAATTGGCTGTGTGGCAGTGCTACAACCATCATCGGTAGAAGATAATGTGTAAGAACCATTGGCATTGGACGGTAATACCCACTGACTGCCTTTAAAACAACTAAAAGCTGCCTGGTCAAAAACAGTCACTTTGGAATGTGCCGGAATACCTTCAAAACGGATATCGGTTATAATCCAGTTCCCCTTTACTGAGCCTTTGCTGATGCTTTGTGTAGTGCTGGCTGCGGACTGCGTCTTGCAGGATATGGTAAATAATGCCGCTACCAGGCATAACGTAGCAAGTGTAAGATGTTTCATGTACAAAATAGTTTGATGTTTAAGTAACCGTTTACCGGCGCAAGATGTAAAAAGACAAGAAATGTACCAAAATAGACTTCTCCTTATTTAATAACCGGCTGGTTTATAGGTTTTGAAGTAGGATATACTTGCAACAGGCGCTGCTCCAACTGGGAATATTTCCAATAAAAATAAAAGGTACCCGCCATGAATGCCATAACAATTATACATAAAGCTATAAAAGCACAGCGCCACCAGGTACTGATAGTCATTGTCCTGTTCTGTGCCTGTATAATGTACGTATTGCCCTGATTTTGTTTTTGTTTGGTACTGGTTTTAGTGGAACCCTCTTCCCACTGGATACGTTCCGCGATCCTGTTCCATACCTGCGCCGGAGGTGCAATGCCACCTTCTTCCCCTAATCTTTGCAGTTTGTATTCCATCGTGGCAATTTCCCTATTCAACTGAGGGTAAATATTACGTATACGCTCAAACATCACTACCTCTTCGCGGGTAGCGAGACCAAGCAAATAGCTTTCAATAATGCCACTTTCTATATAATCTTCCAGATCCAAGATAGTATTGTAAATATTGATGGTTATAATTGAGTATTCAGGTCAACTCATTTGCCGCAGTAAACAGAGTTTCAAATGTCAAATTAACTTAATTCATTTCCAAATAAAACTCAACATTATTATGCAAGATTTTTTATCAGATTGATTATTAATAGATTATTGTTACAACAATTAATTACTACCAGCTGTTTCTTGTTTGCATAGAAGTCATTTTGCGGGAATACGATATTCTATCCGTGAAGAAGATTGTGCTAATTTTTCCTGTGATTGCTGGTATTTGAGGTAAAAATAGATAGCCGCAAACAGACACACTTTAGACACGATGAATACCATAATAAAGAACAGCTTCCACCATTTATGTACAGTGATATAGTCCTGATTCCTGGATTGTATATTGATGAAAGTATAGTTCGACTTATCCTTTTCCTTAGCATCTTTTTTCTCGTCCCAATTGATGCACTGAAAAATCCTGTCCTTCAGTTTTGAGGGAGGCTGTATACCCTCTGTTACAGCAATCGCCTCCATTCTGCGCTCCACCATACGGATCTCTGTATTTAGTTCGGGATACAGCTTTCTCATATGCTGCAATTCATCTATTTCAGATGCTGTAGCAAGCCCCAGGGCGTAGCTTTCAATGATGCCACTTTCTATGTAATGACCAAGTTCCAACTAGCTATTTAAGAATTTTCTAAATGCAACCATTGCTTCTCTTAACTGGCTGGTAACTTCTTCGGGCTGAAGTCCCAGTATACGGGCTATGGCTTCTTTGGATAGTCCTTTATAGTAACACAGCCGGAATATCCTCTGTATTCCTTCCGGTAAGCCCATTGTAAAGCGAAACAATAAGCTACCATTACTCACCATTGTTCCATCATCTCCCAATTCCCCAACAGCAACCTTTAAAGCCATCTGCCGGGCCACTCTCCTCATCCAGCCAAACAGGGTAATATCACCTGATTGTCTGTATGCTGCTGCGTCGTTGAAGATATATACGAAAACCTGGGCAAGTGCGTTTTCCGCTTTTTCATTATCTGCAATAACCTCGAGAATTATATTGTAAAGTGCAGGACTATAATGATCATATATCAATTCCCTGGTCACGGGGTCCCCGGCCATCAGACGCTCTGTAAGTATATAATCGTCGATATGAACAGCTGATTGCTGCAAATTGTTATAGGTTTAACACTAACTAAGGTAATATTAAATCATGAATGCCATGCCTCTTTGAATAATTCATTCACCTGCTGTTTCCGGTACTCAAAAATATCATCCAGCTGCTTTTTTACGAATAATCCGTGTGCGAATTGTCCCAATATGCCCAAAGGGAGCTCATAATGAACAATATCAGTCATTTTTACCCCATCTGCTACCTTTTCAAAATGATGCTGATGATGCCATAGGTTATAAGGCCCTCTCCGCTGCTCATCAATAAAATATACCCCATCCTTTACATGCGTAATCTCCGTCATCCAGCGTAACGGGATCCCCAGCACAGGACGTACCCTATAGGTAATGATCTGACCGGCATACACCGGCTTTCCTGTTTGAGGGGACGTAACATCAAAACGCATATAGGACGGAGTGATCCGCTGCAGGTTCTCTGCCGCTGAAAAGAAGCTCCATGCCTTATCCAGACTGGCATTTATCACCTGCACATATTCTAAACGATAGATTTTTCCCATAACTTTATACGACTTGTATGTTCAAATATAGTCATGTCTACAGATCAATACGAATATCATCTTCCGGAAGTATACGGTTTACCTAAACATCCTTTCGTCCGTAAAGTACTGACAATCATGCGCTATATTGCCCGCGAACTGGATACTCCTTACAGTGGGGACGATCTGCTGTTCTCTATTTTACACTTTGATTTCTATAACATCCCTGCAGAAGAAATCGCCAAAGTAAGCCGGCGGGTAACAGAAAGAGCTTATAAGGATAAAACCTCGCTCCGTCAATACCTGAAAGAATGGCATAACACCCATGGCCTCACAATGTTCACTCCCCCGGCAGAACAAGCAATGATGGAATTCAGCCCTTTACTCGAAAGCTGGATACGGACTGCACAGCAGGTCTCCCTGCAGCAGCTGTTTACGATCATTATCAATGAAGAACGCATCAACCGCTCACCGGAAATAAATGAATATTATTTACCGGGAAAAAAGCTTCTCAGCGCATTTATTGCTGAAGAAGTCCTGCGTGACCCTACGCTTACGCTCATCAGTTTTATAAATAAAATAGATGAGATAGAGAGGACAGATGATACATTACCACCTCCCTCCCTTTCTCCGCAAATTCCGGCAATGGACCCGCTTTTCATAAATCCGCTGCTATCTGGCTTTATGATGAACGTGACCGCGCTTAACAATTATCTTGACTGCCCCCTGAGCTTCTTCTATAAGAATATCATCCGCGCACCTTATGGCCGCTCCGAAAGCATGGAGTTTGGTTCTGCCGTACACCATGCTGTAGAAAAGCTGTTCCAGAAAATGCAGGATAACGGTAACAACTCCTTTCCATCAACAGAAGAATTCATCGAAGACTTCTTACAATATATGACCCGGAACCGGGAGTCATTCACCAGGGAAGCTTTTGAACGCAGACTGCAATACGGCAGGGAAATCCTTACTAACTACTACAACACTTACATCAGCCAATGGAATAAAGTGGTAAGCGTAGAACGCAACATCCGTAACGTACTGGTAAGTGGTGTTCCCCTGAAAGGCAAAATCGATAAACTGGAATTTGATGGAAACAAAGTAACCCTGGTAGATTACAAAACCGGTAGCTACGAGAAGGCAACCATAAAGCACCACAAATTCGATCCCCCGGGTGAATACAACCCAAACGGAGGCGATTACTGGAGGCAGGCTGTCTTCTATAAAATCCTGCTGGACAATTACAAACAAAAGAACTGGCAGGTAACCAGCGCAGAATTCGACTTTATAGAACCTGATGCCGGGAACAACTACCGGAAAGAGAAAATCATTATCACTCCTGCAGATGAAACCACTGTTACCCAACAAATTATCTCCACCTGGAACAAAATCCAGGAAAAGGATTTCTACACCGGCTGTGGCAAAGCAACCTGCCGCTGGTGCAATTTTGTAAAAGAGAACCATCTGTATATAAACCTGCACAGCAGGTAAAACAAGGCAAAGAAACATGCTGCAATTGGCATGGCCACCTCTTATAAGAGACAAGGCAATGACCCCGATTTGGATTTTACTGTTTGGAATTTGATCTTTGGTCCCGGTTTTCGGAATAATAAAATGAAAATGAAGCAGAACTTTCGTGCCGGGATATCCTGGTTGTTAATAATAGGTACCTGTATACTCTTATTTCCCCGCTGTGCCAACATAGTACCTCCCAGCGGTGGTCCAAAGGATACAACGCCACCAAAGCTGGTAAACGCAAACCCACTGGATTCAACCCTGCATTTCAAAAGTAAAAAGGTAGTCCTTACTTTTAATGAATATGTAGAGCTAGACAACATCTTTGATAAACTGATCGTATCACCTACGCTCAAACGCACTCCCACCGTAACGGCCAAGCTGCATACCGTGACAATGATAATCAAGGACACCCTGGCTCCCAACACCACTTACACCTTTAACTTCTCTGATGCCATCAAGGATATCAACGAGCGTAACCCCATCCAGGAATACTCATACGTAGTCTCCACAGGAGACTACCTCGATTCCTTACAGGTAAGAGGCTATATTATCAATGCCGAGACCGGAAAACCAGACAGTAACGTATCCGTAATGATATACCGCCACAATGAAGACTCCGTAGTCTCCAAAGAAAAGCCGGTATACTATGCCCGTTCCAAAGGGAACGGTAGCTTCTGGTTCAAAAACATGGCTCCCGGCGATTATAAACTCTTTGCACTCAAAGAAGAAGATAAAGACCTTCAATACAATCAGCCAGGAGAACTGATCGCTTCTGTAGACAGCCTCATACATCTGCGGGAACAAAATATCAAAGACGTTACCATGTTGCTGTACCTGGAAAAAGACAGTACCATAAAAGCCCCCGGAGAAACGGGCAATGAGCCTCCGCCTGAAGAAGAACATAAAGAGAAAGACAAGGATAAAGAAAAAAAGAAGAAACGTCATATCACAGTCGCACCTGCCCTCTCTGATAATCACCAGGACCTGGGCCAGCCTTTGCTCCTTACCTTCAGTGGACCGGTAAAAACAATGGATAGTACAACGTTCCTCTTAACGCAGGATACAACTAATACGCCGGTAAGATTCTCGGTCTCCTTCGATTCCACCCGTACCCAACTCTCTGTTCAGTACAACTGGAAGGAAGGAACACCCTACAGACTCATCATCCCTAAAGAATCTATCACAGATACGACAGGGCTATCGCTGGCCAAAGCAGATACCATTAAATTCATCTCAAAGAAAGAATCCGACTACGGCAGAGCTATGGTTACCCTGCACCTTAGCGACAGCGCCAAATCACAGATAAATGATTCTGTACACTTTGTGGTACAGCTGATTAAAGACAAAGAGATCAAATATTCAGGCACCCTCGTCAACGGTACCTGGGTAAAAAAACTGATCCAACCGTCAGAATATGAGGTAAGGATCCTGCTGGACAGCAATAATAACGGGAAATGGGATCGCGGTGTATACTACGGAACGCCTAAAAAACAACCTGAAAGAGTGGTGAATTTCCCTAAAAAAGAAAACATAAAAGCCAACTGGGGAGTACCCATCCGCCTCACGCTTTAATGGCGGATTTTTATAACTTTGCAATATGATCTTTTCTTCAGCCCTGATAGAAAATGCGGTAAATGAATTTGCCCGCTTGCCGGGCATTGGCAAGAAAACAGCATTAAGACTGGTATTACATCTCCTGAAACAGGACTCTGCACAGGTACAATTATTTGGTGAAGTGATAACACGCATGCGGCAGCAGATCAAATTCTGTAAAAACTGCCACAACGTATCCGACGACGAAATTTGTAGCATCTGCGCCAGCCCTTCCCGTAACAAGGCCATTGTATGTGTGGTAGAGACCATACGGGATGTAATGGCCATAGAAAGCACGCAACAATTTAACGGCGTATATCACGTATTGGGGGGTATTATCTCTCCGATTGACGGTATCGGTCCCGAACAACTGAATATCTATTCCCTGGTAGACAGGGTACAGCAACAGGGGGTAGAGGAAGTAATTATGGCATTAAGCCCCACCATAGAAGGGGATACAACCATTTATTACCTCTCCAAAAGACTAAAAGAATCTCCTGTAAAAATCACTACAATAGCCCGTGGCATAGCCTTTGGCGGTGAACTGGAATATGCGGATGAAATGACCCTGGCCCGGTCTATCTCCAACAGGCTTCCACTGGAAAGTTATGTACAAAAATAAGCTGAATGCTTAATACGGGTGTATTACTCATTCAGCTCCAAGAAGAATACGGGTGTTAAATAACACCCGTGTGTGTTTAACCTGTAATTCCACGTTATGAAAAAGGTAAAAATGGTTGGTTTTTAATTTACATCTCTTAATGGTGTCTGCTCATCCTGTTCTCCTTCTCTCTCCTGTAACTCTCTCCAGCGCTGCATCTCAGTATGATTCAAAAAACAGATCTTAAAAATTGCGGGCTCTTCACTTACAGTCTCTTCCGTTACCGGGTACAACCCAAATTGCGCCAAGTGTTTCTGTAAGCTCTGTACATGCTTAGAAATACTCATAGTAATTAATTAATTTGAAAACAAGGTTAATCAACTAAGCGGGGCAATGGTGGGTGCGCCTTTTAATTATAACAGCACTGACAATACGTGTTTCTTTGCATGGCAATTTCCTATTACCCTACAAATATAGTAGACTTTTAGATTCTAAACAAAATTTTAGTTTCCCTCTGATAATTGTAAAATTGGGGAATAACAGTTCTGCACAGCGTATACAGCTAATTTATAGTCAATTATTAAGTACCTTTGCAGTGCTTCCGCAGGTGGATTTGTTTATTGTTCGACCTTCGGTAACATAAACAGTAACTAATAAACGCATTAAACATATGAAATCATTATCCCAGTGCGCAGCAGAGCGCATTCTGATTATTGATGGCGCCATGGGGACCATGATCCAGCGCTACAAGCTGGAAGAAGAAGATTACAGAGGGGAACGATTCAAAAACCATCACTCAGATGTGAAAGGTAATAATGACCTGCTCTGTCTTACACAACCCCAGATCATCGAAGACATACATAAAGAATACCTCGAGGCAGGGGCAGATATCATTGAAACCAATACTTTCAGCAGCACGACAATTGCTATGGCTGATTACGACATGCAGCATCTCGCCTTCGAAATGAATGTAGCTGCCGCTCGTATTGCTAAAAAAGCCGCCGCCGAATACACCCTTAAAAACCCTGATAAACCCAGGTTTGTAGCCGGGGCTATAGGGCCCATGAATAAAACGTTGTCCCTTTCCCCGGATGTAAATAATCCCGGCTTTCGCTCTGTTTATTTTGATGAAGTGGCTGCTGCTTATTATGATCAGATAAAAGGACTGCATGAAGGTGGCGTAGATATTCTGCTCATAGAAACCATTTTCGACACACTCAACAGCAAAGCTGCCATTTACGCTATTAAGAAATACTTTCGCGATATCAACCAGCCGGAATTACCTGTTATGATATCAGGTACCATCACGGATGCATCAGGAAGGACCCTCAGCGGACAAACACTGGAAGCCTTTTATATCTCAGTAATGCATATAAAGCCTTTCTCCGTTGGTCTTAACTGCGCATTAGGTGGCGCCCAGATGCGGCCACATATTGAGGAACTGTCCCAAATAGCTGCATGTTATGTAAGCTGCTATCCCAATGCTGGTTTACCCAATGCCTTCGGAGAATACGACGAGGCCCCTGATGAAACAGCACATATCATAGAAGATTTTGCTAAAGAAGGCTTTGTAAATATTGTAGGCGGATGTTGTGGTACAACACCAGATCATATCCGCCACATTGCAGAACATGTAAAATTGCTGAAACCAAGACCATTGCCGGTACTTGCTACAGCACTTGCGTAAAAAGTAACTACTCCTCATAACTACCTCAGCAACAAATGAGCGAAACATTAACTACTGAAGATATTTTAAGGGATCAGGACGATAAAAAGGTCATTAAACCTTTCCTGCGCCTGAGTGGACTGGAACCTCTGGTGGTAAGACCGGAAACAAACTTTCTCAACATCGGGGAACGTACCAACGTAACCGGTTCTAAAAAGTTTGCCCGCCTTATACGTGAAGGGTCATATGAAGAAGCGCTCTCCGTTGCCCGCCAGCAGGTAGAGAACGGTGCGCAGATACTGGACGTGAACATGGACGACGCACTCCTTGATGGAGAAGTTGCTATGACCACCTTCCTCAATTTACTCGCTTCCGAACCGGATATTTCCAGGATTCCGGTAATGATAGACTCCAGTAAATTCAGCATCATAGAAGCCGGCCTCAAATGCCTGCAGGGGAAATGTATCGTGAACTCTATCAGTCTTAAAGAAGGCGAAGAAAAGTTCATAGAACATGCCATGATCTGTAAGAGCTTCGGTGCTGCCGTAGTGGTAATGGCCTTTGATGAATACGGACAGGCAGATACAGAAGAGAAAAAAGTCAGCTTCTGTCACCGCGCCTATAAGATCCTTACAGAACAGGTAGGTTATGATCCCCAGGATATCATTTTTGACCCAAACATATTTGCTATCGCTACCGGCATAGAGGAGCATAACAACTACGCGGTAGACTTTATCAATGCTACCCGCAGGATCAAGCAACTCATGCCCCTCACCAGCATCAGCGGTGGTGTAAGTAATATTTCCTTCTCTTTCCGTGGTAACGATGTCGTACGTGAAGCCATGCACTCCGCATTCCTGTACCATGCCATCAAAGCAGGCATGAACATGGGTATCGTAAATGCAGGCATGCTGCAGATCTATGATGAAATCGAACCTACCCTGCGCGAATTGTGCGATGACGCCATCCTCAACCGTAGAGAAGATGCTACCGAACGTCTCATCGCTTACGCTGAAACCGTAAAGGCGAAAGGCAAGGTCATAGAGAAAGACGAAACCTGGCGCCTCGGTACCGTACAGGCAAGACTTAGTCATGCACTGGTAAACGGTATCACAGACTACATCGAAGCAGATACGGAAGAAGCCCGCCAGCTATATCCGCGCCCTCTTGACGTAATCGAAGGTCCGCTGATGGATGGAATGAACATCGTGGGAGATCTCTTCGGTAGTGGTAAAATGTTCCTGCCACAGGTCGTAAAGAGCGCCCGTGTAATGAAAAAATCGGTAGCAGTCCTCACTCCTTTCATCGAGGAAGAGAAACTGAGATTAGTGGAACAGAATGGCGGTAAAGTGAAAGCTGCTGGTAAAATACTCCTGGCAACGGTAAAAGGAGACGTTCACGATATCGGTAAGAACATCGTAGGCGTAGTATTAGGTTGTAACGGCTATGACATTATAGATATGGGCGTAATGGTCCCTGCAGATAAAATCCTGCAAACCGCCCGTCTTGAAAACGTAGATATCATTGGCCTGAGTGGCCTCATCACTCCCAGCCTTGATGAAATGGTACACGTGGCCCGTGAAATGAAACGTCAGAACTTTAATGTTCCGCTGTTAATTGGTGGTGCTACCACTTCCCGTACCCATACTGCTGTGAAAATAGCGCCAGAGTATGAACATGGTGTAGTACATGTACTGGATGCTTCCCGTAGCGTAACCGTTACAGGCAGCCTGCTTAACAAAGCGCTTAAAAAGAACTTCCTGGAAGAAGTAACAACAGAATACGATAAACTCAATGAGAGTTTCAAGAATAAAAAGTCTACCAAACAATTCCTTTCCATCGCTGATGCCCGCAGGAATAAAGCAATTACCGACTGGACCGGCTTCGTTCCTGTAAAGCCCAAAAAGCTGGGCGTACAGGTATTCCATGCATATGACCTGGCAGAGATTGCTGAATATATCGACTGGCAACCTTTCTTCATCTCCTGGGAGCTGCATGGTAAATTCCCGCAGATCCTGACAGACAAGATAGTAGGTGTAGAAGCTACACGCCTTTATAATGATGCAAAAGATATGCTCAAACGCATTATCGAAGAGAAATGGCTCACCGCAAATGCAGTAATAGGGCTATTTCCTGCCAGCAGGACCGCAGACGACACCATCACAGTAGAATCTCCCAAAGGTGGAAAAGTAAATCTGGAATCTATCAGACAACAGGTAAAGAAAGCACCGGGACAACCGAACTACTCCCTCGCCGATTTCATTGCACCCGCAGAATCAGGTATCCAGGACTATATGGGAGGCTTTGCCGTAACAACAGGTAATGACATAGAAATATGGCTGGAAAAATTCAAACAGGACCATGATGATTATAGCAGCATTATGCTGAAAGCCCTGGCAGACCGCCTGGTAGAAGCATTTGCAGAACTGATGCATGAACGGGTAAGAAAGGAATGGTGGGGATATGCAACAGAAGAACATCTTTCCAAAGAAGACCTCATCAAAGAGGAATACCTTGGTATCCGCCCTGCGCCAGGTTATCCCGCATGCCCGGAACATACTGAAAAGTACAAGCTGTTCGATATGCTGAATGTTACTGAAAACACAGGCATTTCATTAACTGAATCTCTTGCCATGATGCCCGCTTCCAGTGTAAGCGGCTGGTACTTCGCTAATCCTGCTGCCAAATACTTCGGTATCGGTAAGATCGAAAAAGACCAGGTAATTGACTATGCCGAACGTAAAGGCTGGACTGTGGAAGAAGCAGAGAAATGGTTACGTCCGGTACTGGAATATGATATGTAATCCTCCATTATTTAATATTGATCATGAGAATTGTTTCCTATAACGTAAATGGCCTGCGTTCTGCAATGACCAAAGGCTTTACCGATTGGTTGCGTACAGATCCTGCTGATATCATCTGCCTGCAGGAGATAAAAGCCCATAAAGACAATGTAGATCATCAGCAGTTCGATGAACTTGGTTACGAACACTACTGGTACCCCGCACAAAAGAAAGGCTATAGCGGCGTTGCTGTGCTGACTAAAATCAAACCTACCAATGTCCAGTATGGGAACGGTTACATGCAGAGCGATGCAGAAGGCCGCGTTATCCGCGTAGACTTCGGAGATGTCACCCTTATCAATACCTATATTCCTTCAGGTACAAGTGGGGACGAGCGTCAAACCTACAAATACCAATGGCTCGACGAATTCTATGGCTACCTGGAAGAGTTGAAGAAAACAAGGCCTAATATAATTGTATGTGGCGATTACAACATCTGTCATAAACCCATTGATATCCACGATCCTGTTGGTAATAAAAACTCTACGGGGTTCCTTCCTGAAGAACGGGCCTGGATGGATAAGCTGTTTAATAATGGATTTGTAGATACTTTCCGGCAGTTTCATCCGGAACCGCATCAATACAGCTGGTGGAGCTTCCGTGCCAATGCAAGGGCTAATAATAAGGGATGGCGCATAGATTATATCAATGTTACAGCGCCCTTACAACCCCGTTTGCTGCATGCACAGATATGGCAGGATGTTAAACATTCAGATCACTGCCCCGTTTTTCTGCAATTAAGTCAACCATGATTATCTATAACGTAACTACTAAAGTAACCAATAGTATCAATGAAGAATGGCTCCGGTGGATGAAACAGGAGCACATTCCCCAAATAATGGCGACGGGCCTTTTTCACGATTTCCGCATCTGCAGATTGCTGGAACAGGATGATCAGGATGGTCCAACTTACTCAGTACAGTACTTTACTGATACATTGGAAAACTACCAGACTTACCTCTCAGAGCACGCTCCGGCGCTTCGTCAATCGTCGTATCTGCTCTTCGGAAGCCAGTTTGTATCATTCAGAACAGTGATGCAAGTAGTATAACTACCTAAACTTATCCACAGGAAATCCACTGTTTATAAGGGGTTTAGACTTTGGTACAATACTTGAATACATACAGCGTTTATTATAATTACCATGGCAAACACTTTATGGTGGCCAATTTCAGAATGTGACAGGGTAATACCCTATATCACCATGACAATGGTGAATCTTCTGGAACCGTTACCTGTAGGCGTTTTCAGCCGATAGTTTTTTGTTTAAAAATAATTCAAAAAATTTGGTAATCTGATAAAACGCGCTATATTTGCTCACATCAAACATTTTAATTAACTAGTTAAATCTTACTAGCTATGAACAAAGCCGAATTAATCGACAAGCTGGCAAAAGACGCCGCGATCACTAAAACCCAGGCTAATGAAGCCCTGGATTCTTTTACTAAAGCTGTTGCTGATACCTTGAAAAAAGGTGGAAAAGTAACTTTAGTAGGTTTTGGAACTTTCTCTGTTTCTAAACGTGCTGCACGTAACGGTAGAAACCCACAGACTGGTCAGATCATCAAAATCAAAGCTAAGAAAGTTGCTAAATTCAAAGCTGGTAAGGCTCTGTCCGACAAGCTTTAGTCTGTTAGCTTAACTTATTCAAGCAAGGAACACTTCTGTTTCTTGCTTTTTTTTTGCCCCTATAGAGGCGGAGAGTAGTATGAATTAAGCGAATTAGCGTAATTTGCGTGAAATTAGCGGACTTACGTCCCTATAATATTAAACGTCAACAAAACTATTAACAATGGGTAGAGGTGATATCAAAACCAAAAAAGGTAAGATTTTCAGTGGTTCTTTCGGCAAGTCAAGACCTGCCAAACCAGCTAAAGCTGCCGCTGAAAAGAAAGCTGCCGCTGCTGCAAAGCAAGCTTAAAACATTTTGAATGATCAATTACTGGTCATCAGTAATTGATCATTCGTAATTATTATCAGGGAGCAAGGCGCTCAATTTTCCATCTGTTCCCTTCCTGACTGTACAATAAACGGTCGTGCAGGCGATTACTACGCCCCTGCCAGAACTCCATCCTCACGGGCTTTACCACATAACCACCCCAATACGCAGGACGCTCGGGATCCTTCAGCACATATTTCTCTGCCAGTATCTTCACCTGTTCTTCCAGGAAATTTCTGTGGGGAATTACTTTACTCTGAGGAGAAACAATTGCACTCAAACGGCTACCGGCCGGACGACTGTTATAATATTCATCACTTATCTCAGCAGACACCTTACTAACTACACCGTCTATACGCACCTGTCTTTCCAGCTCACGCCAGAAGAATAACAGCGATACATTTGGGTTAGCAGCCATCTCCCGTCCCTTATGGCTTTCATAATTGGTAAAGAACACAAAACCATCTGCATCAAAACTTTTCAGCAGCACAATCCGGGCAGACGGATATCCATCCGGAGTGCTGGTTGCCAGTGTCATGGCATTGGGTTCATCCACTTCACTGGTGATAGCTTGTTTCCACCAACGATCAAACTGTTCTAATGGTTCCTGAGCAACATCACGCTCATCCAGGGAGGCCAGACGGTAATCTTTACGCAGGTCTGCAACTTGTTTATTCAACATAGGCCTTTAATTTTCTGTTCCGCAAAGATAGTTGATGCAATGCAATTCTGCCGGCATGTTCCCCCCTCCTGAAGATGATACTCAACGCTCTTTAACATGATTATCATCATATTCAAATATTAATATTTAGTACTTTTATAACATGAGAACGATCCTTTTTGCTATTACCTGTTGCGTTTTTATGGCCTGCGGCAGGCAAACCAAACATCATAACTCAGTAACGTTACCAAACTTTACCACCACTCCTTACTTTTATGTACACCTTAAAGGCAAACTCGGTGATGAAACAGTAACAATGGACCTGGTAAAATCCGGTCCCTGGATATACAAGGGATTTTATACCTACGACAGAATAGGAGAACCTATAACAATATGGGGAAGCCTTAATGACAACGGGTACATTGTACTGAATGAAAACACCGACCGGAATGATGAAAGGTTCTTTACAGGACAGCTTGATAGTACTGGCACTTTTAAGGGCATTTGGCGGGGTAACAAAACGTCCCACCCATTTACCTTACATCCGGATTTTGACGACGCTATAGGGCTGGATGTGTATTATGCGGCCGATTCTGTAAAGTTGCTGCCAGACAATCCCGCTACCCCGGTAGGCGAGGCCAGTAACTGCATCTTATGGCCAACGGCATCAACGGAAGAACCACTGGCAGACTTTATAAGGAAAAGCTTTGCAGACGGTAAACAGGTCAGTAACGTAAAGCAGTTTGTAGAAAGAGATATCGATTCCTTCCTCCTTACCTATAAAACGGGTGCAGCGGACATGGATACTACCGGCGGTATTCCGGCAACTGCTAACTGGTCTGCAGATGCAGATATGAAAGTAGTCTGGAATCACTACCCTATCCTATCCATTGAATATTTCAATTACGAGTATACAGGAGGAGCACATGGTAATTACGGAGCCTATTACCAGGTACTTGACCTGCAAAAAAAGAAGATCCTCAAACCAGCGGATATTTTCAAACCAGAATATAAAACAGCATTGATCCCCGAACTGGCAAAATCGTTCCGTAAAGCTTTCAGGATGGATGAAAATGAGTCAATAGAGTCAATGCTGTTACAGAAAGATATCAAGCCTAATGATAACTTTTATCTCACAGACAAAGGCGTTGCATTCAGCTATACACCATACGAAATAGGGCCTTACGCACTCGGACAGGTAACATTGTTCATCCCTTTTAAAGACATCAAATCGTTATTGAAATAGACATAAAAAAGAGGTTGTATCGCTGATACAACCTCTTTTTCGTTCGGTACCTGATGGAGACGGATAGTCGTTTAAACGATCCTCAGACCCTGTTTTTTATTTATATCAATGATTTATGCAAAGTTCAGCCGGTTACTAACGTACCCACATTTTTACCCATGATCACCTGTAACAGGTTACCTACTCTGTTCATATCGAACACGATGATAGGCAGTTTATTCTCCTGGCAAAGCGTAAACGCTGTCATGTCCATTACGTTTAAAGACTTCTGGTACACTTCGGAGAAAGAGATCGTTTCATAACGGGTAGCAGTAGGATCCTTTTCAGGATCTGCCGTATAAATACCGTCTACGCGGGTCCCTTTCAGAATCACGTCTGCCTGTATTTCTATCGCACGCAGGGAAGCGGCGGTATCTGTAGTGAAATACGGGTTACCGGTACCAGCTCCGAATATCACCACACGGCCTTTCTCCAGGTGACGGATGGCACGGCGACGGATATAAGGTTCAGCGATCTGCTCCATTTTGATAGCGGATTGCAGACGGGTATACAGTCCGGCCTTTTCCAGTCCGCTCTGCATAGCCATACCGTTGATTACCGTTGCAAGCATCCCCATGTAATCTCCCTGTGCTCTTTCAATACCGGTTTCTGCTTCATTCATTCCCCGGTAAATGTTCCCGCCACCAATTACGATGGCTACCTGAACACCCAGGTCTGTTGCAGCTTTGATATCGTATGCATACTGGGAGATCACTTTGTGATCGATACCATAATTACCATCTCCCATCAGGGATTCCCCACTCAGTTTGAGTAAAATACGTTTATACTTTGGCAACATGATTATTGAAAAATGATATTGAGATTGTAGTTAGAGAATAGATTACTGGGCCCGAAGATACAAAAAATGCGGAACGCTTCATGCTTAATACAAGCCGCTCTGTATAGGCACAAAAAAAAGGAGAGAACCAAATGTCTCTCCTTTTTTCACAGGTAAGTGAATTACCCTAATGCGATCCTGGTAAAACCTGTTACCTTAAGATCTGCGCTAACAGATTTCAGGTAATCAGCTACAGACTTATTGTTATCCTTAACAAAAGCCTGCTGTAACAGGGTATTATCTTTATAGAACTTATTGATCTTGCCCTGAGCGATCTTTTCTGCCATTTCAGCTGGTTTACCTTCAGCTTTGATCTGATCAATCGCAATATCTCTTTCACGGGCAATCAGTTCAGCTGGTACTCCGTCTGCATCAACTGCAATAGGGTTCATCGCTGCGATCTGCATAGCTACGTCTTTACCTACTTCTTCAGATACAGGCTGGGAGAACCCAACCAGTACACCCATACGGTAAGTACCGTGGATATAAGAAGTAACAGAAGCAGCCGTGATCTTTTCAAACTTAGCCAGGGTGATTTTTTCACCGATCTTAGCTACCTGATCGTTCACTTTATCTGCAACAGTTGCACCATCCAGGGAAGCGGCTCCCAATTCTTCAACTGTGTTAACACCTGTACTGATAGCGAGATCAACTATAGCCTGAGCAAATTTGATGAAATCTTCGTTCTTGGCAACGAAGTCTGTTTCACAACCTAATGCTACTACAACACCAGATTTGCCATCTGCTGCAGTTTTAGCAATGATCACACCTTCTTTGGTTTCACGGTCTGAACGCAGCGCTGCTACTTTCTGTCCTTTTTTACGCAGATAATCCACTGCTTTTTCGAAATCACCATCACTTTCAACCAGTGCTTTTCTGCAATCCATCATACCTGCTCCGGTTTGCTGACGCAGTTTGTTCACATCAGCGGCTGTAATTGTTGCTGCCATAAATTATAATGAGTTTAAATGAATGAGGTTTTATTGTTTGTCTATTCTAATGATCAATTGCGAATCACGGATCAAAGATGTCCACGACTCGCAATTGATTATTTCTAGATTAATCAGAATTATCTTCCGCCACCAGGTCTTGGACCGCCACCGGAACCAGCTGGGCGACGTTGTCCGCCTGCACCACCACCACCGGGTCTTGTACCGCCACCACCGGGACCACGGCCAGGACCACCAGGTCTGTTACCGCCGCCACCACCGGGCCTGTTACCACCACCGCCGCTGCCGCCACCGGGACCACGACCTGGTCCACCAGGACCACGGCCAGCGCCACCAGGACCACCACGACCAGGACCACCTGGTTTACGGCCTCTCTCTCCACGATCATCACCACCTTCCAGCTCAAATTTCAATGCCTGGTTGTCTGCTTCTTCCTCTTCTATAACGTCGTCAGTTTTTTCGCTAGCTCTTTCAGCCAAACCTTCTGCAATTGCTGCAGCAATGTAGTTGGTGATGATTGCTATTGATTTAGTGGCGTCATCATTTGCAGGAACTGCAAAGTCAACTTTGGTAGGATCTGAGTTAGTATCTACCATACCAAAGGTAGAAACACCCAGACGACGGGCTTCTGCCAGTGCAATGTGCTCATGGCTGATATCTACCAGGAATAATGCGGCAGGAACACGAGCCAGCTGAGCGATACCGCCCAGTACTTTCTCCATTTTTTCCTTATCGCGCGTTAATGTCAGACGTTCTTTCTTAGTAATGCTATCGAATGTTCCGTCAGTCAGCATCTTTTCAATGCTCTGCATTTTCTTAACACTCTTACGGATAGTAGCGAAGTTGGTCAACATACCACCTAACCACCTTTCGGTAACGTAAGGCATGTTTACACGCTTTGCAGCTTCTGCTACGATTTCTTTAGCCTGTTTCTTCGTTGCCACGAACATGATCTTCTTACCACTCTTCGCGATAGATTTCAGGGCAGCTGCTGCATCCTGTAAACCTTCAACCGTTTTGTTAAGATCGATGATGTGAATACCTTTCTTTTCTGCGAAAATATAAGGCAGCATCTTAGGATTCCACTTTTTCTTCAGGTGACCGAAGTGTACACCTGCCTCCAGTAATTGCTGCTGTAATGAGGTATTATTTTCCATGTTATTGTAATCTGTTATAAAGGATCAATGTTAATAATCTGCGACCGGCGATCAGCCTTACGCATTCACCACAACTAGCGTTTAGAGAACTGGAAGCTTCTTCTTGCTTTACGTTTACCTGGTTTCTTACGCTCAACGCCTCTAGGATCACGTTTCAGCAAACCAGCCGCTTTCAATGCAGGACGGAACTCAATGTTCACCTCGCACAATGCACGCGCAATACCCAGTTTCACGGCTTCTGCCTGACCTTTGATACCACCACCGGCAGCATTAACCTTTATATCAAATTTATCCAGTACGTCTACTGTTTTCAACGGAAGTTCAACCTGGTTCTGCAGGTAAACTAACGAGAAGTATGTTTTATAGTCCTTGTCGTTGATGATAACGTTACCGGTACCCTTGCTGATATAGATACGGGCAACAGCTTCCTTACGACGACCAATGGTATTTTTTTGCTTTTCCATGTATCAGAGAAGAATTAGAAAGTTAAGGATTTAGGTTTCTGCGCTGTGTGCGGATGTTCAGCACCTGCATATACAAACAGTTTTTTGTACATAGCACGTCCCAGGCGATTCTTAGGCAACATACCCTTTACAGCCCTTTCTATTACTACCTCTGGTCTGCGGTTGATCAGCTCCTTAGCAGTTTCTGCTTTCTGGCCACCTGGATAACCGGAATAAGTAAGATATTCCTTGTCATTCCATTTATTACCCGTTAACTGCACTTTTTCAGCATTGATAACGATTATAAAATCACCACAGTCAGTATGAGGTGTGTAGTAAGGTTTGTTCTTACCTCTTAAAATGGACGCAATCTTAGCGCTCATCCTGCCCAATGTCAGGTTGGTGGCGTCTACAATGTGCCAGTCACGCGTTACGGTTGCGTCGTTGGCCGATTTAGTCTTAAAGCTTAAAGTATTCATTATAGTATATAATAAAATTTATACGTCTTACAAACTATCCCAAACAATTTGGGAGGGCAAAGCTAACTTTCTTACTTTGAATAACAATGAATTTCAACGACTTTTTTACAAGCACCCTTGCAATCTATTGATTATCAATGATAATTTTGACAAAAAATTATTAACACCCATTTCCATTATTTAAAGCAAACTATTTTTATGCTGATAAATAAGACTTAACACATTTGCTATATACTATATGCGAAAGCCGGAGGCAGTTATGCTTCCGGCTTTGATCTGATAAAATATCTTAATCGCGCTGCCGGGTACCTCCCATATATATTAATATATACTGAAACAAGGTCACCACAGATGCCAATGCTGCTACCACATAGGTCATTGCAGCCCACCACAAAGCATCCTTGGCCTTGTCATGCTCTTCCCGCTTCATCAGGTGCGTGCTGTCCAGCCAGGCAAGCGCTCTCCGGGAAGCATCAAACTCTACCGGCAGCGTAATCAGGGCAAATACCGTCGTTACCGCAAACAGGATAATCCCGCCCAATAACAACGTCGGAAATACATTGATCAGCAGAATACCCCCTAACAGTACCCATTGTACCAGGCTGGAACTAACCTGGACCGCCGGCACCAATTTAGAACACATTGATAACCAGGGATATGCCCGGGCATGTTGTACGGCATGACCGCACTCATGTGCAGCAACTGCTGCCGCGGCTACATTAGCGCCACTATATACATCAGGACTAAGATTCACTGTTTTATTGGCCGGATCATAGTGATCGGATAGGAAACCGTCCACGGAAACCACCTGCACGTCGTAAATCCCGTTCTCCTTCAGCATTTTCTCGGCAATTTGTTTGCCGGTAAGACCAGAAGAGGTCGGAACCAGGCTATATTCCCTGAATTTACCCTTTAACCGCAAACTAACCAGCATGCTGATACCTATAAATATCAGCGATACCATCATAATTCCAGGTGTCATAAATTATCGGATAAGATTATTTAACTACAAAATTACAGGTAGTAACATCAAATAAACATCCAATCACCCCTTCTTCCAATCATTTGTGATTTCCTTAAGAAAACGCCCTTTTTTTACTGCCAACCAGAAAATTAACACTGCCAATATGTCCTTAAAAAGAATTCTTAACCCTTGTTTTCAGCCTTTCTGACAGATATAAATTATGTCACTATTAGAGATTTTTCATATATAAATCTACGCTTCATCATTCCTATTTATCAACCTTTTACGAACATTAATTGAACGTATTATTAAATGCTTTTCTCCCCTGAAACATGCTATGGGAGCCGATCTGTCATACCTATATCACCCATCAAAAGTTATTAACATCTATTAAATAAACTTTTTTATTCTGTAGCCATTTAGTAATTTAGACGTGAATTTAATGGGTTAGTAAGTAGAAAGAGTCAGCAGAAAATTCTGTTGGCTCTTTTCTTTTTTACTCATTTTTCTTCTTCTGTATTTTTGCAACCGATCCTCACTTTTTTTTCAATCACAATTACTTTTTCATCTCCTTCTTACAACGAATTGCTTGTAGTGAAAAACTTAACTTCGCTTCATGAAAATAAAAACCGCTTTTTTTTGTCAGCATTGCGGATACGAATCAGCTAAATGGACAGGCAAATGTCCGAGCTGCGGACAATGGAATACTTTTGTTGAAGAGAAAGTCCAGAAAGATATTCCATTACGTAATATCAGTTGGCAGGAAGAAAAAGAAAATACCCGTTCCAGTAATAATATTGTTAACCTCTCTGATGTAAGTGGTATTGAAGAAGAACGATTATTAACACCAGATGGAGAATTGAATCGTGTATTGGGCGGAGGCATCGTCCCGGGCTCACTGGTACTGGTTGGCGGCGAACCCGGTATAGGTAAGAGTACGCTCTTTTTACAGAACGCGCTGATGCTGAAAGAGATAACAACACTCTATATCAGTGGTGAAGAAAGTGCGCAACAAATTAAAATGCGCGCAGATAGATTACAGATAAAAAATGATAACTTCTTTCTGCTTACAGAAACATCTACACAAACAATTTTCCAGGAAATAAAAAAACTCCGGCCGCAATTAGTGATCATCGATTCAATACAAACATTGCAATCACCACTCATTGAGTCTGCTCCTGGTAGTGTATCACAAATAAGAGAAACAGCAGCAGAGATGCAACGCTTTGCTAAAGAAAGTCATACCCCCGTTTTTCTCATCGGACATATTACTAAAGATGGCTCCATTGCCGGCCCTAAAATACTGGAACACATGGTGGATACCGTGTTACAGTTCGAAGGCGATCAACACTATGCCTATCGTATATTACGTACCATCAAGAACCGCTTTGGCTCCACCGCAGAGCTGGGCATTTATGAAATGACAGGGCAGGGACTCCGGCAGGTAACCAATCCTTCAGAGATCCTTATCTCCCAGCGGGAAGACATGCTCAGTGGTGTGGCCATTGCATCTACCATGGAAGGTATGCGCCCTATGCTGGTAGAAGTGCAGGCCCTCGTTACTCAATCCGTTTATGGTACTCCGCAACGAACTGTTACCGGCTTCGACCTCCGCCGGTTGCAACTGCTGCTTGCTGTTCTGGAAAAACGCGGTGGGTTCCACTTCGGAATGAAAGACGTATTTCTCAACATTGCAGGTGGTATCAGAGTGGAAGACCCCTCAATAGATCTCTCTGTATTATGTGCCTTACTATCTTCTTATGAAGACATTGCTATTGGCAGCAATATCTGCTTTGCAGGCGAAGTAGGATTAAGTGGAGAGATCCGTGCTGTGAACCGCATAGAACAACGTATAGCAGAAGCAGAGAAACTGGGCTTTGAAAAAATATTCATTAGCCGGTATAATAAGAAAGGTGTGGACTTCAGTAAATTCAACATTGAAGTGATAGCGGTTGGCCGGGTAGATGAAGTGTACAAAGGATTATTTTAATTCGTACTTTCAGCAGGTTAATCAATCCATTGTTGAAATGAGAAACCTGCTATCTTCTTTATTGCACTTATTCTATCCGCATGCCTGTGAAGGTTGTGGTACAGATCTTACACCTTCTGAACAAATACTTTGTCTTACCTGCCAGGAGAAATTACCCCGTACCGGCTATCAGCATTACCCTGCCAACCCGGTGGCTAAAATCTTCCGGGGAAGAGCAGCTATCTCTCATGCAATGGCCGCCTATTACTATAGGAAAGCATCCCTTTTGCAATCGCTCATCTATCAGTTCAAATATCACAATCGCAGGGATATTGCGCTGCAACTGGGCAGGCAAACCGGGTACATGCTATTGCAAAGCAAATGGTTACACGAAATCAATTGTATCATACCTGTGCCTCTCAGCAAAACACGAGAACGCCACCGTGGTTATAACCAGGCTGCATTACTGGCTGCGGGCATTGCTGCCATTACAAAAAAACCGGTAGTTTCCCATGTACTTACCAGGAAAAGTTACCGCTCATCCCAAACAAACAAGAACAGGATATTGAGATGGGAAAATGTAGAAGAAGCATTCTCACTGCAGCAGGCTCACGCTATCAGGAATCAACATGTACTGTTGGTGGATGATGTGATCACCACCGGCGCTACTACAGAGGCCTGTTGCCAGGTATTATTACAGGAAAAGGTAAATGTGAGCATATGCTGCCTTGCTTACGCTAATCACTCTTAACATCTTCTATTCATTTATTTACTTAATTTTAATAATAACATGTTCAACTTTACAAACCACAATAAAAATTTATCCATATGTTAAAAACATTGCTCATTTCAATGCTGATATTCATGAAAGCAGGTGCTATTTATGATTTTAAAGTAGATGCTGTTGATGGCGGCAAGATCAACTTTGCTGATTATAAAGGCAAAAAGATCCTGATCGTAAATACTGCTTCTATGTGCGGAAATACGCCACAGTATGCTGAACTGGAAAAGCTTTATAAAAAATATGAAGGCAAACTGGTGATCATCGGTTTCCCGGCGAATAACTTTGGCTCACAGGAACCAGGCACTAACAAAGAGATCCAGGAGTTCTGCACAAAGAAATACGCTGTCACCTTTCCAATGGCTGCCAAGATTTCTGTAAAAGGATCAGATATCCATCCTATATATAAATGGTTGCTGGAAGAAAGTAAAGCAAAACATTTCACTCCCGAGGAAGTAACCTGGAATTTCCAGAAATATCTCCTGGATGAAAAAGGTAACCTGGTGGCTGTCTTTGCACCCAAAACGCAACCTTTCGCTCCTGAGGTAATAGCTGCTATAGAAAAGAAATACTAATTACTTAAGAATACCAGGTTTAAAAGCAATTACGGGAGTCTCCTGTAATTGCTTTTTTCATTTCTCCTTTTCTCCGTTAATTTGCACCTATGCTTTTTTCCAACATCATAGGCCAGGAAGATATTAAGGAACAACTGATCAACTCAGTAGTGCAGAACCGCATGAGCCATGCAATTGTTTTGCTTGCTCCGGAAGGGACCGGCGGCCTTCCGTTGGGATTAGCCTTTTCACAATACCTTGTATGTGAAGATAAACAGGCAGATGATGCCTGTGGCAAATGCCAGGCCTGCATAAAAGCAGCTAAATACATCCATCCGGACATTCACTTCTCTTATCCGGTAATTCCCCGTAAACCCGGGGATAAACCTGTAAGTACCGACTATGCTGCTGAATGGAGGGAGTTTATCGTAGCTCAGCCTTATGGGAACGCTTACGACTGGTTACAATTTATAGGGGCAGAAAATAAACAGGGGAATATTACGGCTACAGAATGCCAGGACATCATCCACAAGCTCAGTCTGAAGAGCTTTGAAAGCCCTTATAAGATCCTATTAATGTGGATGCCTGAATATCTCGGTAATGAAGGGAACCGCTTATTAAAGCTGATAGAAGAGCCCCCGCCTAATACCCTTTTCCTATTAATAGCAGAGAACCAGGAACAGATCCTGGCTACCATCCTCTCCCGTACACACCTGATAAAGGTAAATCCTTTGCCTAAAGAAGTAATGGTAGAGGCATTGATCTCACGTGCACAGATACCTCCTGCCAAGGCCCGGCAAGCGGCAACCATTGCTGCTGGTAATTACAGGGAGGCATTATACCTGTTGCAAAACTCGGACGATGATTACCATGAGCTGTTACGCAACTGGCTCAACTATATCTTCACGGGTAACCGTCCTGCCTTACAGGAGTGGGTGGATACCGTTGCTAAAATGGGGCGTGAAAACCAGAAACAGTTTCTCCGCTATTTCATCAACCTGCTGGAACATACCCTTCGCCTTAAATATATTGACAAAAGCCTGCTGGCATTTTCTGAAGAGGAAACGGACTTTGCGGCTAAACTGCAGAAGCTGGCGAACCTGCAACAGATGGAGCTGATCATGCAGGAATTGGATAGTGCCTGTTATTATGTTGAGCGCAATGCCAATGCCAAATTACTGTTCCATGCGCTCTCTATCAAACTACAGTATATCTTTAAAAAGAAGCCTATTCCCCTGATGTAAACCGCCTCATCTGCATTTCTGCGGCAACACCGCACTTTAGCACAATTTCCGCTATCTTTGTCACCTACGTCCCTTTTGTATTACAAAGGGAAAGACGTACATTAAAGCTGCCCGGGACAAATACCGGAAGCATATTCATTTAATACTTTAAACTAATTAATATGGCTTGTGCCGGATGTGGTACAGGTGCAGAGGGGAAGCCGTCAGGATGCAAGAGCAATGGAGGCTGCAGTACTGGAGGCTGCAACAGGCTTAATGTATTTGACTGGTTGGCCAATATTCCCTTAAGTGACAGCTTAGCACCATTTGATATTATTGAAGTAAGTTTTAACAACGGTAGCCGTAAAGATTTTTTCCGTAATGTCACCAAGCAGTTTCTCGATAAAGGAGAAATGGTTACAGTAGAAGGAGTTAGCGGTTTTGATGTTGGCCAGGTGACACTCACCGGAGAACTGGTAAAACTGCAGATGAAAAAACGTCGCATAGAAGATACCCCCGAGGTGAAAAAAGTGCTGCGTCGATCTACGAATGAAGATCTTAACCGCATGAGCGATAATAAAGCCCGCGAAAAAGAAGCCCTCATTAAAGCCAGAGCCATGGCGCGTAGTATTGGTCTTGAAATGAAACTTGCAGAAGTGGAGATTCAGGCGGACGGGCGTAAAGCGACTTTCTTCTATACCGCCGATGACAGGGTGGATTTCCGTGAACTCATTAAATTATATGCCGGCGAATTCAGGGTAAAGGTGGAAATGCGCCAGATAGGTGCCCGCCAGGAAGCCGGTAAAGTAGGTGGCATCGGAAGCTGTGGCAGGGAACTTTGCTGTTCTACCTGGTTAACAGATTTCAAAAGCGTAAATACTACAGCTGCACGTTACCAGAATCTTTCTATCAACCAGGCCAAACTTTCCGGTCAGTGCGGACGTCTTAAATGCTGTCTGAACTACGAGCTGGATACTTACCTGGATGCGCTGAAAGAATTCCCGGATGATGCAGATAACATTGAAACGACCAATGGTGTCGCCTCCCTCCAGAAGAGAGACATCTTTAAAAACCTGATGTGGTATTCCTACGGAGATAGTAATAAACAGTATCCCCTTACTATTACCCGTGTAAAGGAAATACGTCAGCTGAACAGGCAGGGCATTAAACCCGAAGATCTGAAACCGGTAGAAGTCGTTGCCGGTAAACTAAAAGAAACTGACCTTGGCTTTGCGGATGTGGTAGGACAGATCAGCCTTCGCTCTCTGGAAAAAACCTCCCAGAAACGTAAGCATAAGGACAAGGAAAAACAAAAGCACAAACAAAAGTCTCAGGACCAACCGCAGCAGCAACAGCAGCAACAACCTGGTAAAAAAGGAGATGGTAAGCCGGACGCCCGCCCGCCACAACAACAAAGGCAGCAGGAAAACAGGCAACAACAACCACAAAAACCTAAACAGGAACAACGGAACAATCCTAATCAAAGACCACCACAAGGTCAGGGACAACAAGGACAAGGGAACAATCCTAATAATCCGAAAGGCCCAAGGCCACAGGGTCCGTCAGGAAATAACCGTCCGCCTAAACCAAGGCAAAAACAACAATAGTATTATCTCATTTAATACAAAGAGGCCGTCTGATCAGGACGGCCTCTTTTTTTATGCAAACTCCTGAAAATCAAAAAGGCCGTCCGAAAGAACAGCCTTTGTTTAATAATTGGTTTTTGCTTATGAAAAAAAGATTAATCGATTACGTTTCGTTCTCGAATAGTAATTTATAGTAAGACATATTAGTAGCTTCATCAAAACCCCGTTCTATCATCTCCCTGTCGCCATGGATATAGATATGGAAATTCCTGTCCAGCTTCAGTACACTCTTGAAAACTTTTTGCTGTTTCTTTACCGCCGGAGAGGAAATATCAAACTCGTCAGGGATCTGCTGCTGAGACTCATGCTGAAAGTGATCCCGGTACTCTTTGAACGATGCTATCGCCTCCGGATTCCCTAGTACTTCCTGTGCAAAATCATCCAGCTGAAACTGCTCTTTTTCCTTAAAATATGCGGCTGATTTGTTGAGCAGGTCTACCTGGTCTACTCTGCTGATCTCATATTCACTGGGCAATTTATCATGTATAAACTGCTTACACATATTTACAGCAAGCTCGGTCTGATGATAACTGTCATCCCTGCGTTGAATCTGCAGAAACGAATCTTTCCAGTATACCGCTTCATTTTGCTTACTGATACTGTCTATGACACTGACTTTGTACCCATTCTCCTCTTCAGTGTTATATACAAGACATCCCTTATCCAGCTTGTTTATATTGATCCCATCGTCGTAGTTTACCTGATAGTTCTCATTGGCAAGAAATACTTTCAGGTATGTGTCTCTGGTCTCTGATTTAAAGATTCCCAGTGCTTCAACGTCTTCCCCGTCTACCTGGCATTTACTAAAGTACGCTATGTATAGTTCTCCTCCTTTTATCTTCGGATGAGTGGAATGCTTGTAGAGATGCTTTGCTATATTGACTGACTGCTCATGAAAATTGTCCCGATTTTCAAATATACGACGGCAATACTGAAATATCTCATTTAATTGTAAATCAGCTTCATGAAAAAAACGAAAATATTCAGCACTGTTTGTGAATGGCTGTATGAAATAAGTCAAAAGCAACTGGCTGATCGTTTCATCCTGCAATTCAAGCGGAGCCTGCGAGCATATCAGGGCTTCTTCCTGCGAAGGGTTACCTACCTTATGTATAGATAGTAACTCAAGATCTTTAAATTCTGAAACATGTATCATGGCGGGACGAAAATACAGATTCCCCATATCTTTTCTTAACTTGATACCTCAACGTCAATATTTTTATCATGAAACAACCTATCTGTTTATTACTCGCTGTAACCGCAGGTTACACCGCTATGTCACAGGTAAAAACCCAGGAGCTGTACAAAACACAGGACCTTACCAAAGAGAATATGTTTTCAGTAAACATCGAAGGGCCCAACTTTGACAAAGCTGGTAACCTCTATGTAGTGAACTTCCAACGGGATGGCACAATAGGCAAAATCAGCCTCAAAGATGGCAGCGGGGAAATCTTTGTGAGCCTGCCGGATAGCAGCATAGGCAACAGCATTCAGTTTAACAGCAAAGGGGACATGTATCTCCCGGATTTTAAAGGGCACAACGTCCTTGAAGTAAACCCCAGGACCAAAAAAATAAGTGTATACGTACATTCAGATAAATTTCACCAGCCTAATGACCTCTGTGTAAATAGTCGCGATCAGGTGTATGCTTCCGACCCCGACTGGAAAAACAGCGGCGGACAAATATGGCGTATTGATAAAGGAGGCAAAATGGTTCTCCTTGAAGGCAACATGGGTACTACCAATGGAATAGAACTCAGTCCGGATGAAAAGACCTTCTACGTAAACGAAAGCATCCAGCGTAAAATCTGGAAATATGACGTTGATAAAGCCGGTAACATCAGCAACAAAAAACTTTTTGCAGCATATCCTGATTTTGGATTTGACGGGATGAAATGTGATAAAGCAGGTAACCTGTATGTTGCCCGCTGGGGTAAAGGCACTATCGTTGTCCTGTCCCCTGCCGGTAAAGAGATCAGGGAGATTCCTCTTACAGGCAAACAGTGCAGCAACTTAACCTTTGGTGGTAAAGACGGTAAGACCGTATTTGTAACCTTGCAGGATAGGAAATGTATGGAAATGTTCCGCGTTGCAATACCTGGAAAACGATATTAAAAGAGAGAAGGTCGGCGCAAATGCACCGACCTTCTCTCTTTATACAAAGCTTACAGATTAAATATTCAATCCCCCGCAGGCACTGATCACCTGGCCCGTTAAATAACTGCCCATGTTAGATGCCAGGAACAGGCATACATTCGCGATATCTTCAGTAGTACCAAAACGACCCAAAGGAATCTTTTCTATATAAGCCTTCGCCCCTTCACCATCTTTCAGGTAACTCGTCATATCCGTTTCTACGAAACCAGGTGCCACCGCATTACAACGGATATTACGGCTACCCAATTCTTTCGCTATAGACTTGGTAAATCCGATAATCCCCGCTTTAGAAGCAGCATAACTGCTTTGTCCTGCATTACCGGTGATACCTATAATTGAACTCATGTTAATGATAGACCCGCTCTTTGCTTTCATCATAGGGCGTATAACGTGTTTGGTCATGTTAAATACGCTCTTCAGGTTGATGTCCATCACATCGTCCCACTGGTCAGGGCTCATACGCAACAAGAGATTATCTTTAGATATCCCTGCATTATTTACACAGATATCAACACCGCCAAATTCCTTTACCACCTCATTCACTAACGCTTCACAATCTTCATAGATCCCGGCATTGGATTTAACTGCTTTTGCCTTTACTCCTTTAGCCTGTAGCTTCTGCTCCAGCGCTTTGGCTTTTTCATCTGAACTGAGATAGGTAAACACTACATGTGCGCCATGTTCTGCAAATTTTTCTGCAATAGCTTCACCTATACCCCGGCTGGCTCCTGTTACAATAGCTACTTTGTTCTCCAGTAATTTCATATAAGCGTGATAGTTGTTTGTTTGCGAATCAGATTGCACCGGTAACACCGGCAAATTTCAGAATATCTTCCACATATTGCCTTTCGTTATTCAAACGGGGAACTTTATGTTGTCCGCCCAGTTTGCCTTTACTTTTTAACCATTCGGTAAACGTTCCTTTAGGCAATATATGTATAACCGGACGGCGAAGTGCCATATCCTTATAGCGTTTAGCTTCGTAGTCGGAATTAATAGCTTTAAGGGTACTGTCCAGCACATCTATAAAATGTTCCACATTGTCCGGCATCACATCAAAGTCCAGCAACCACTCATGTCCTCCTGATTTATTCTCGCTGAAATAAATCGGAGCAGCAGTGTAATCATTTACCACGGCGCCCGTCTGTTCACACGCTTTGGCAATGGCCATATCAGAGTTCTCTACGATCAGTTCCTCACCAAAAGCATTGATGAACGATTTGGTACGTCCACTCACTCTTACACGATAAGGTGCCAGAGATACAAACTGTATGGTATCACCTACCAGGTAGCGCCACAGTCCGCCATTAGTGCTGATGATAAGTGCATAGTTCTTACCCATCTCCACATCCTGCAGTTGTAATGTCTGCGGATTTTCTTTGCCATATTCCTCCATCGGCATAAACTCATAGAAGATACCATGATTGAGGAATAACAATAACCCTTCTTCTCCTATTACATCCTGAGCGGCAAAAAAACCTTCTGAAGCGTTATAGGTTTCCTGGTAGAACATGTCCGGCTTGTTGATGAGTTGCCTGAACCTTTCCCGGTAAGGCATGAAGCTCACGCCACCATGCATATACAGTTCCAGGTTGGGCCATACATCTGCCAGGTTATCTTTTCCCGTGATTTCAAAGATGCGCTTGATAAGCACCAGCGTCCAGGTAGGAACACCGGCAATAGAAGTTACATTCTCATGTATTACGGCATTCGCCATGCGTTCGATCTTTTCTTCCCATTCGTCCATAAGGGCAATGGAAAGGTCGGGCGTACGTATCATGTTACCATAAAAAGGCATGTTCTGTAACATCACCGCACTAAGATCTCCAAAGTAAGAATCACTTTCCGGTGCCAGTTTATTCACCTGGTGACTACCGCCTATTACGAGCGACTTTCCCGTCAATAAACGGGATTCAGGAAAATTATTATAATACAGGGAAAGTACATCACGACCAGAACGGTAATGACAATCATCCAGGCTCTCTACAGATACAGGGATGAATTTGCTCTTATCGGCAGTAGTACCGCTGGATTTTGCAAACCATTTAATGGGTGTATTCCACAAAATATTCTGCTGGCCTTCCATCGAACGCTGGATGTAAGGCTTAAGTGTATCATAATTATGTATCGGTACCCGCTGCTTGAACTCCTCTATCTTATAGATCTGTGAAAAGCTATACTGCTTACCAAACTCGGTGTACTGAGCTGCGCTGATAAGGTTTTGGAATACCTGCTGCTGCACCTGCAGGGGATACTGCATAAAATATTCTATGCGTCCCATGCGCAAACGCGCCAGTTGTGATATTGCAGGACTTAATATTCTCATAATAGGATTAGGAACGTAGTAGTTAGTTATTGTGCCTTCGCTGCTTCGTCCAGATAATTTTTACGGCGTAAAATGAAATTCTGGCCAAGATACACTTTTCTTACCTGTTCATCCTCGGCTAACTCTTCTGCAGTTCCGGCCTTAAGTATTTTCCCTTCAAAAAGCAGATATGCTCTGTCCGTAATAGATAATGTTTCCTGTACGTTGTGGTCCGTAATCAGGATCCCGATGTTCTTATATTTAAGGCGGGCAACAATAGACTGTATATCCTCTACCGCAATTGGATCAATACCTGCAAAAGGCTCGTCCAGGAGGATAAATTTAGGGTCTACAGCAAGGGCACGGGCTATTTCGGTACGGCGGCGCTCTCCTCCACTCAGTACATCTCCCGGGCTTTTACGCACATGTGTCAGGTGGAACTCTTCCAGCAGGCTTTCCAGCTTTTCCTTTTGCTCTGCCTTCTTAAGGTCTGTCATTTCAAGCACCGCAGAAATATTATCCTCCACACTCAGCTTACGGAATACCGACGCTTCCTGAGGTAAATAACCGATGCCCATCTTGGCCCTCTTGTACATGGGCAGTTTGGTAATATTCACCTCGTTGAGGAACACTTGTCCGTCATCCGGCTTAATTAACCCCACCACCATATAAAAGGTCGTTGTCTTTCCTGCTCCATTAGGGCCAAGCAATCCTACAATCTCTCCCTGGGTAACTTCTACAGATACATGGTTCACTACGGTTCTGCTACCGTAACGTTTAACCAGCTCTTCTGTATGTATTTTTAATGCCATATGTTTAAACTTAGCAAAAATAAGCAATTCATTTAGCTTTCAACAGATAAGTGTCTATAACTGCTGGTTTCAACCATTCTGCTATGGATTTTTTCTGCAAAAGAGCCTTGTGGGATACAATTATACGGACTATTCACTAATAAATAGATGATAATACTAAGAGATATACTATTTTTGCTCCGCACAAACTTAAGCTCACTTTTATTTTACTATGAAAGTCACAGAACATATTGCACAGGCAAAAGATACACTTATATCTTTTGAAATCCTTCCTCCATTAAAAGGAAAGAGTATTGAATCTATATATGAACATCTGGACCCTTTGATGGAGTTTAAACCAGCTTTTATCAATGTAACATACCACAGAAGTGAGCATATGTTCAAGAAAAAAAGCGATGGTTCCTTCGAGAAAGTAGAGATCCGTAAACGCCCGGGTACAGTTGCTATCTGCGCAGCGGTGATGAATCACTACAATGTAGATGCCGTCCCTCACCTTATCTGTGGCGGCTTCAGCCGGGAAGAAACAGAAAATGCACTTATAGACCTCAACTTCCTTGGTGTAGATAATGTACTGGTATTACGTGGCGATGCTCCAAAGAACGAAGCTTCCTTTGAACCGGAACCTCATGGACACCGGTATGCCGATGAACTGCTGCAACAGGTAGTACATATGAATAATGGCATTTACCTGGAAGAAGACCTGCAGGGAGGTGTTAAAACCAAATTCTGCATAGGTGTTGCCGGTTACCCTGAAAAACATTTTGAAGCCCCGAATATGCAGACAGATATGAAGTATCTGAAGCGTAAAGTGGAAAATGGTGCCGACTATATCGTTACACAGATGTTCTTTGATAACCAGAAGTTCTTCGACTTTGTGGCCAAATGCCGGGAAGCTGGAATTACTGTTCCTATCATTCCGGGATTAAAACCTATCACTTCCCGCAAGCAGTTAAATATTCTGCCCAGAACATTCCATGTAGATATTCCTGCAGATTTCTCTAACGAGATCTTAAAATGTAAAACAGATAAAGAAGTAGAAGAACTGGGTGCTCAATGGTTGATCCAGCAGTCAAAAGAGCTCAAAGCCTTTGGCGTTCCCGTACTGCACTATTACACCTTAGGTAAACCAAACGTAATACTGAAAGCCATACAGGCAATATCATAAGCAAAAAGTTATATTATAAAGAAAAGGGATCATGGCATTGCTATGATCCCTTTTCCTTATAATAATAATGCCATCACGTGGAAACGCAGTGGCATGTCCGATAACTGTCACACTTTTTGTTTTTGTCCTATGTATGTATCTATAAGACGGCAACAGTTATTCTTACCCCTATAAGAAAATAAAAAGAGGCCATTCGGATAAAATGGCCTCTTTTTTATATTTCCTTTATAATTAATAATCCTCTCTGCTCAGCAATATCCCGATACTGATTCCCAGATAACTGTTCTTCACCTTATAAGCTGCAGAATTGTCAATATCTACCATACCGTAGCTATAATTCGCGCTAATCATCAACATATTGTTAAGTTCCACACCCACTGTGGTATTTAACCCCGCATCCCAGCGGTTCAGGTACATGCCGGGAGATATTACATTATCTTCTTCCTCAAATTCCAGGGAACGCCTGCTATGGCCTACTACATTCCCATTGGATATCATATCTGTATTATAATTCCCGCCCAATCCATAGGCGACATAAGGGCCAGCTCCTACACATAGCTTAAAACCGGAAAAACGGAATTTATACAACAGATTTACGGGCATCTCAATATACTGCACCTTGATCTTGTTGCCAGATTCCCCATCAGAATGGGATGTACTCCGGTCAAAGAAAGTCCCCTTTGTAATATAACGGAATACTGGCTGCAGGTACCAACCACCCTGTACAGGTACATCCAGCAGAAGATCGGCTTGTAGATTTTTCAGTTGATTGCCATTTCCTATTCCCCCGCTTTTTTGCCCGGAGGAAGATTCAAACTTCATGGCAGATAAATTAAAGCCTCCCCGTATACCTATACTAATCTGTGCAAAGGTTGCAGGAGACATAAAGACAATACATAAGAATAGGAGTAGAAATTTTTTCATGCATTAGTGGTTAAATGACAGTGAGATACCTTGAATTTACTTTAAGCATATTAGCTCTAATTCAAGCTGCGACAGGCTCTGCATCAAATTAACGTACAAAAACAACAAACGGTTTTATTATTTTTTTTGGGGAGAAAAATAGTGGACTATACCTATAAAAAAAAAGATGGACAACTTTCGTCATCCATCCTTTTGTAATAAGATTATATTACTATTTTAGAACTTGTACCCTACAGAAACACCAAATGAAGTGTTCTTGAAACTTCTGTCATTATCAGTTTTGTCATAGGCATTTACCAGCCCCAGGTCTGCATTCAATCCAAGGTATAAACCTGCATTGAATTCATAACCCGCAACAATACCTACACCAGCATCAAAACGTTTCAGTTTCAGATCTCCTGATTCATCATCAAATGCTTTGTACTCAGCAGTAACATTCCCAATAGTTGCTTTGTTCTTGCCGCCAATACCATAAGCAATATAAGGGCCTGCTCCCAGGTTCAATTTACCAGCGCCTACTTCTGGCTTAAACAGAAAATTAATAGGTACCTGGAGATAAGATAATGTCGTTTTAACGTTGTTATTATCTTTATTCTTTCCTCCTTTACCTGCATATAATAATCCCGTACCGATGTAAAACTCATCTGCCAGTTGCAGATCTGCAATCACACCGGCTCTTAATCCCACCAGTAAATCACTGGTTTGTTTGCCACTGCCGGCAATCGTATTTTTTGATGTAATGCTTGAAAAGTTCGGACCTGCAATAATACCCACCTTTGTTTGTGCGAATGTAATACCAGCTGTTAAAAGAGCTGCGGAAAATAATAATACTTTTTTCATATCAGTTTTTTAATAAAAGCATAGCATCCAACAGGCGCCCGGATGCTATGCTATAAATATTTTGCGTTGCCTGTTTACGCGTTACCTGTTCTTCTTATATACAAAATGGATGAGTGAGTACTAAAACAGAAAACCTGCTGACAGACTGAATGTGCGGTTTTTGTTTTTTTCATTCCTGCTATCATCTGAACCAGAATTGATTTTAGCTAAACCAAGTCCGTACTGTGCAGAAAGGATTAAACCATGAATTTCTGCACCTACCATCAGGTTACCACCATAATCAAATCTTTTATACTTGTCAAAACCCTGGTTAGCATCACCTGAATTAAACGGGGTGTCATCATCCCATTTAATGTTGGTTTCAGTAGTGGTGGTTACACCGCCTAATGAAGAGATAACTTTATTCTTCCCGGCTACACCAAATGCAAAGTAGGGGCCGATACCTGCAAATAATCTGGTGTCTTCACCAATAGGAATTTTACCTACAAAGTTTAAAGGGATCTCTATATACGAAGGATTGGTCGTATACTTCCTGTATACAGAAGTGGAACTGTTTGGATCGCCTGATACCAGTTTTGCTCCTTTAGTAGTATAAAATACCCCTGGCTGGAATGACAGGATCTTGGGTACTAAAGGGAAATCAGCTATTACACCAATATTAAACCCTGATAATGATTTGTCCTTATCAACGGAGCCAGCATTATCAATTGAAATTGATGAAAGGTTCCATCCACCTTTAACACCTACACGAGCCTGAGACATTGCACCAAATGAAATCGCAAGGGCAGCAAACGAAAGGATAATCTTCTTCTTAGTCATAACCTACAATTTTTGATTACAACATGAACTTTCCAAAGACTATGCCAAAGGCTAGTGCTGCAAATATATCTATTTGGTAATAAGTGAGTTATAAAGTATTGCTACATGCATCACTGTACTTTACTTCTGTGCGGTCCCTCCCCGTGCTTCCATTTTATCGATGAATTCACTCAGTTGTTCTACACCAAGCCGTTTAGCCACGATCTTCTTTTTTTCATCTAACAGATATACTACAGGAGTGCTGTATACATCATATAATCTGCGGAAGTTGCTTTGAGCGTCAGGGTCCCATGCATGAATCCAACCGTTGAGCTTATACTGTTTAATAAAGTTCTGCCACTCTTCTTTAGTACCTTCTGTTTTAAACCCGATCATCGCTACGCCCTTGCTCTTCCAGCTGGCTTTATATGCCGAGTCTAAACGGGGCACTTCAATTTTACAATGTCCGCAAGTGGGGTCCCAGAATACCAGGACAGTATATTTTGCTTTGGTCGTATAGAGCGATACCGGATGTAATGATGAATCTTTTACTTCCAGTGGTGGTGCTTGTTGCCCTATCAGATTAGGCGCAATAGAATATGCCCGTGAAATAACTTTATTCAGTTGTTCATCATTCAGCCAGAATGCATCCCCAGCCACGTAATACTTTTCTACAAGGTGTACAAACACGGCATCCATACCCATGTACTGCGATGTTTCATAGTTGTATGTCAGCCACCACACCACATATTTAAACACTTCCTTGTTTTTACGCGTTTGTGCTATCAGCTGATCACACTCTATATTCACGGAATCGGGATGAGGAGGTACAAGTTGTGTAAAATATTTGTGCAGCTTATTTTCAAGGATGGGTGTGTATACCAATCTGTCATCACCCAGGTCCACATTCTCCCAGTAGTGAGCTTTATAAAAACGATAAGCGAAAGTAGAATCTTCCGGAGAGGGATTCGTTGGGATTTCAGGCTCTTTCAATGCTTTAAACATACTACTGAGTAAACTCCTGGGATGTTTCGCAATCACATCATTGCGATAGTCCTGCAATTTCTTACGTAAAGTAGTTTCCAGTGTTCTCACAGCGGCACTGTCTGCCGAAGTATGAGCCACAGCCTGTTTTGCCAGTAACTGATTATTGATAGGACTAATCTCATTCGTCAGGAATTTATTATATCCCAGGAAGAGCTCATTTTCCGGAGAATTCTTAAACACTGTTTTTGTGATAAGGTCTGAGATATCTGCGATAATGCTGAATTGCTGTTGCTTGTTATCCAGCAATAATTCAAAATAACGTTGCTTACCCGGCAGAAGGATCATATAGATACCACCTGGTAACGCCTGGGGGCCTTTTATCACACCAATACCCTGCTCATTCAATAAAGCAGAATCAGACATGTATTTATTATTCCCCATATAATGCGCCAGGTATACCTGTCCGCCTTTATATTCCTTTAATTGAATGGTAATCTGGTACCCTTGTGCCTGTAACTGGAACTGGGATAAAAGACAGGCTAAAATGATAATTAGTCTTTGCATAGGACATCGGTTAGTGTAAATGTAGCAAGGAAAAGGGAAAATGTAAAATCTCAGGGTGAAACAATCCCCCGGAAAACTAAGGTTTACATATGGCTTACAGCTTGTTGCTTGTAGCTAAAATCCTACCTTTGCACCCGTGAGGAAAAAAAATGTTATTCTGGAAAAAGTACCGGTTAGCGCTTATGCCGCAGAAGGGAAAGCACTGGCCCGTATTGACGGAAAGGTGATATTTATAGAAGGGGGTGTGGTTCCCGGAGATGTAGTGGACGTAAGGCTCGGTAAAAACAAAAAAGACTGGGCAGAGGGAAAGGCTGTACACATCCATAGTTATGCAGCAAACCGCGTTAAGCCCTTTTGTGAACATTTTGGAAACTGTGGGGGCTGTAAATGGCAGATGTTGCCATATGCCCAGCAGCTGGAATACAAACAGCAGCAGGTGGCTGACAACCTTCAGCGCATCGGAAAACTGGAATTACCTCCCATGCAACCTATTATGGGCTCCCGTTTCTCTACTCATTACCGCAATAAACTGGAGTTTACCTTCAGTAACAAAGCTTATCTGCTGGCAGACGAGATCGGAGAAGACGGAGTGATCCCCCGGCGTAATGCCCTGGGATTCCATGTACCTAAATTATTTGATAAAGTACTGGATATAAATACCTGTTACCTGCAGGCAGAACCGGTAAATGCCATCCGCAATACCATTAAGGCATATGCCCTGGCAAATAACCTTTCTTTTTATGATATCCGCGCCCAGGAAGGATGGCTGCGTAACCTGGTAGTCAGGATCTGCACTACCGGCGAAGTGATGGTAAACCTCGTGATCCACCACGAGAACAAAGGAGACAGGGAAGCCCTGCTGGACCACCTCCTGGCTACAGTACCCGGTATCACCACCATATTGTATACTATTAACCCCAAAGGGAACGATACCATCTTTGACCTTGACCCTAAAATATATTATGGGAAAGGATATGTGGAAGAAAAACTGGAAGATTTTGTATTTAAAATAGGCCCCAAATCATTTTTCCAGACTAATACCTACCAGGGAGAAGCATTATACCAGGTTACCCGGGACTTTGCAGGATTAACAGGAACAGAAATTGTCTATGATCTGTATTGCGGAACAGGCAGTATTGGTATTTTTGTATCTCCACAGGCAGGAAAGGTAATAGGTATAGAGTTGATAAAAGAGGCGATAGACGATGCGGTTGAAAATGCGGCAATGAATGGCGTAGAGAACGCTACGTTTTTTGCAGGCGATGTGGTAGATATTTGCAACGATGCGTTCTTTGCTCAGCATGGACAACCGGACGTGGTCATTACAGACCCTCCAAGGGCAGGGATGCACGAAAAGCTCGTAAACAAATTACTGGAAATTGCTGCTCCCCGTATTGTATATGTAAGCTGTAACCCGGCCACACAAGCAAGAGACCTGGCTTTACTGGACCAGTTATACGTTGTAAAAAAGATACAACCAGTGGATATGTTCCCGCACACCCATCATATAGAAAATGTGGTGCTGCTGGAAAAAAGGATTAATCATTAATAGAATCAGTTAATAAATGAGTGAGTTCAGGCCCAGCAGATTTGAAATTCTTCCCACCGTGATCAAAAACCTTCTGATCATAAACGGTTTGGTTTTCCTTGCACAATACACGCTGGGTGCAAGTCTGGATCATAAAATTGAAGACCTTTTTGCCCTGCACTACTGGGGTTCGGACCTCTTTAAGCCTCATCAGCTGATCACTCACCTGTTCATGCATGGCTCTCCCGAACACCTGTTCATGAATATGTTCACACTGTGGATGTTCGGCTCTACACTGGAAAATCTCTGGGGACCTAAACGTTTCCTTGTATTCTATATCGTATGCGGCCTGGGTGCGGCCCTCTGCCACCTCGGCGTATTAACGTATGAGAATATCTCACTCAACAGGGACGTACAGGCATTCCTTTCGTCCCCTTCTGCTACTAACTTCGTATTACTCCAACATAAATACGACCTCACTTTCGGTCAGTACGAATTAAGTTATCCGACTACTCCGGAACAGATGGAAGATGCGAAAGTATTTCTGCAACAATATGTAAATGAATACCGTAATACCGCTACCCTGGGTGCTTCAGGTGCCGTATTCGGGATCCTCTTTGCTTTTGGATACCTCTTCCCAAATAATCTTTTATATCTCTACTTCCTGTTTCCGGTCAAAGCCAAATATTTCATCGGCTTCCTGATAATACTTGAACTGATTTCCGGTATCCAGAACTCTGCCGGCGATAATGTAGCCCACTTCGCCCACCTTGGCGGAGTGCTGTTCGGCTATCTCTTATTGAAGACCTGGAACAGAAAGAACCGACAGCATTTTTATTAACATACAATTTTATGCCATGCATCAGGAGGAAAACAGCGGAATAATACAGCTATCACTCGGAGACCGGAGGAACATGGTTACACAGCTGTTGCTGGTAAATATTACCGTGTTCATGCTGTTGTTCTTTACACAGATCATTTACAATATTGAGGGCAATACAACAGAAAGATTTAACAGGGAAGTACTGAGCAGGGTTATCCTCTCGGGAAGTTTTCAGCAGGTACTACATAGCCCCTGGAGCATTATTACGGCTCTCTTTGTACATAACAGCTTCTGGATGATATTCAGTAATATGATCTGGTTATGGTGCTTTGGCGCCCTGTTACAAGGCCTGGCTGGTCACAGACGCATTCTTCCCCTGTATATTTACAGCGGCCTCTGTGGTGCAGTATTTTATCTTTTAGGTATGCAGCTGATCCCTTCTTTCCGTGAACTGCAGCCCTATGCAGCCATGACAGGTGCTTCTGCCAGCATCATGGCACTGGCGATAGGGGCTACTACCATCGCTCCAAACTACCGCATCTACCCCCTGTTATCCGGTGGTATTCCGCTATGGGTAATTACCATCCTGTTTGTCATTATAAATGTAAGCACGCATGTGGCTACACAACATGATATGACTTACCTGCCGGCATTATTCGGCGGCGGTCTTACCGGTTTTATTTACATGCACCAGTGGAGAAGAGGCAATGACCTGGGTTCAGGCTTTAACAGGATTATATATAAGATCACACACTTTTCCCATCCTAAGGGACCTAACAGCCTTAATATGGTAAAATAAATATAACAGCGAAACATCCGGGTATTCCGGATGTTTTTTATTTTAATTAAGTCTTAAACCCCTGCAAGTGCCCCAGTTCAAACGCCAAGCGCTATATTATACACATGTACTGATAGCCTTTACTCTTGTCCTCAGTTCCTGGCTGCCACATATCAATCCACAGTCAATATGGCTCAGTGGCTTCATCGGCTTATTGTTTCCGCTATGCTGGTGCCTTAACCTTTTATTCATTGCACTCTGGATAATTTATAAAAAGAAGCTACTTTGGATGGGAGTGCTTGCACTGGTATTATCACTCCCTTCACTATATGTTAGTGTTGGACTACACCCGGGACCCGGTATAACGGCCAAAGGCAGCAAACAGTTCACTGTAATGACCTTCAACTCCAGCAGCATGGGATTGAAAGACTATAAAGAAGATATTTCCATTAAAAACAACATCTATTATACTATAAAGGAAAGCCAACCGGATATCCTTTGTCTCCAGGAGTTTTATACTAATAACAGAAGCGGTTATACAGATCATATCGCTGATATACGGGAACAACTGCATTACCGGTATTTCTATTTCACCTGTGATAAAACAAGCTGGTATACCTGGCAATACGGGATCATACTATTCTCTAAATATCCCATTGTAAACGCCTCTGCCATCCCCTGCGGTCATAGCGCTGTAGGCAGTGGCAGCAGTATACTTCAGGCAGATATACTGATGGGAAGCGATACTGTACGTATTCTCACGGCTCAATTAAAGTCCTACATGTTTAAATCAGCCGATTACTCCTTCATCGAAATGAAAGATCCTGCTGTAGGAGAAGGCAAAAACCTGGCAGGTAAAATGCGCCGTACCATTTACAAAAGAGCGGAACAGGCCCGTCAGCTTGCGGCCCTTGCAGATGCAAGTCCTTATCCCGCAATTGTTTGCGGCGATTTAAATGATACACCGGTATCGTATACCTATAATACCATCAGCAATAATATGCAGGATGCTTTTCTAAGGTATGGTTTTGGACTAGGCAGGACTTTGTCTTTTTTATCTCCTACCCTGCGTATTGACTATATCTTTGCCCAGCCTTCTTTTAACATCCTGAGCTACCGTACTTTTAAGAAAAAAGGCCTCGAACATTTTCCTGTAATGGCCACGTTCTCTCTAAAAAGAAATTAATTTCCCTCTTTCTACTATCTTTAAGCAAAAAGCAATAGCAGTTGAGATTTTTGAAGCTTTTTACAAAGGGGTTTTTTCTGACAGTAAACGTCATTATTTTGCTGCTGTTCCTGGTAGCATGCCTGGCTCCTTATGTCTCTCCTGAACAGTGGTGGCCTATCAGTTTTATTACGCTCCTGTTCCCTTTATTACTGCTTGCACTGATACTCTTTTTCATCTGCTGGCTGATATTCGATTTTAAATACTGCCTTTTATCTTTACTGGCTGTTGTTATCGGGTGGAAATCCATTGCGGCGTTCATTGCATTCAACTTACCTTCTACTAAAAAACAGTTTGCCAATCCTGAAGGAAGTATAAACATCATGAGCTACAATGTAGCACAGTTCGGGCTTTACAAGGAGAAAGACAGTAAATACAACCGTCAGGCCATGTTTGCGCTGATCAATAAGCAGGACATGGACATCGTTTGCTTCCAGGATTTTTATACTTCAGAGAAAAAGAATGATTTCAATAACCGGGAAGATATTTCCCGGGAAATGAGTTTGCCCTATCGTTACTTTTCAAGCGATTTTAACCGTGACGGGATGCAACACTGGGGATCTATCATTTATTCCCGCTCCCCTATCATCAAATCCGGTAAGCTGAAAATGTCCACGGGCCCGTTAAGTGAAAGCCTTATTTATGCCGATATCGTTAAAAACGGAGATACCATCCGGGTCTTCAATATGCACCTGGCATCTTACCGGTTCAATGAAAGGGATTACCGCTTTATAGAAAAGATAAAAAAACAGGAAGATACCGGGCTGGTGGCTACCCGTAACATTGTGGAGAAAATGAAGGATGCGTATGTAGGCCGTAGCAGGCAGGCAGACATTGTAGCTGCTTTTATCAAAACAAGTCCCTATCCTACAATTGTATGTGGCGACTTTAATGATACTCCTGCGTCGTACACCTACTTCACCATCAGAGGGACTATGCAGGATGCTTTCCTTACCAGGGGCAGTGGCATCGGCCGTACCTTTGCCGGATTAGCACCAACCCTGCGTATAGACTATATATTTACCGATAAATCATTCACTATCAACTCTTTCAGAAAAATAAACTCTGATCTGTCTGATCATTACCCTGTTATTGCTAACCTGACCCTCCTGGAACATTAACCGGTTCATTTGCTTTTTCAATGGTAATGTCACTGACGAAACAATAATTATCTTTGCAATCCAGCAAAAGCCGAGGAAGGTTTTTGCTATTTGAAATTATCTGATATGTCTGAGCTTAAAATATACAATTCGCTACAACGGCAAAAGGAAGTATTCACATCTCTGTATCCCGGTCACGTTGGTATGTACGTATGCGGCCCTACTGTATCCGGGGAGTCACATCTGGGGCATGCCCGTCCTTATATCACATTCGATGTTGTTTTCAGATATCTGCAACACCTGGGCTATAAGGTACGTTATGTAAGAAATATTACAGATGCCGGCCACTTCGAGGAAGAAGGCCGCGCTGCTGAAGATAAAATTGCTAAAGGCGCTCTGCTGGAAAAGCTGGAACCGATGGAACTGGTACAGAAATATACAAACCTCTACCATTGGGCTATGCACCAGTTCAACTGTCTGGAACCAAGTATAGAACCTACTGCTACCGGCCATATCATTGAACAGATCGAAATGATCAAGAATATCATGGGTAAAGGTTATGCTTATGAAAAAAACGGCTCTGTATATTTTGACGTAAAGAAATATGCAGAAACGCATGACTATGGCATTCTCAGCGGACGCATCCTGGATGATATGCTGGAAACTACCCGTGAACTGGAAGGGCAGGATGAGAAAAAAAATAAGGTAGATTTTGCTCTGTGGAAAAAGGCCCCACCGGAACACCTGATGCGGTGGCCTAGTCCCTGGAGCGATGGCTTCCCCGGCTGGCATATAGAATGTTCTGCTATGAGCAGCAAATACCTGGGAAAACAGTTTGATATTCATGGTGGTGGTATGGACCTTCAATTCCCTCATCATGAGTGTGAAATAGCCCAGAGTGAAGTGGCGCATGGAGAAATGATGGCCCGTTACTGGATGCATAATAATATGATCACCATTAACGGCCGCAAAATGGGGAAGGCGTATAACAATACCATCAAACTTACAGAGATGTTTGCGGGGACCCATCCCTTACTGGATAAGCCTTATAGTCCTATGACCATTCGCTTCTTCGTATTGCAGACACACTACCGTGGTACCCTCGATTTCTCCAATGAAGCGTTACAGGCTGCGGAAAAAGGGTTGCAGCGTTTGTGGGCTGCGTATGAAGTATTACTGAAACTGAACTACGACGGGGCAAAAGGTGTTCTTAATGAAGAACTGGACAAGCAGGTACGTGAATGGTGCCACGAATGCCAGGAATTCATGAACGATGACATCAATACAGCTAAAGTGCTGGCGAATCTCTTTGAACTGGCTCCTGTGATCAATTCATTGAAGGGTGGCCAGGTTAAAATGTATGAGATCAGTGAAGAGACTTTCAACCTTTTACAGAAAACATGGAATACTTACCTGATAGAGATCCTGGCGCTTAAGCCGGAGACTTTATCAACCGATGATAATACGCTTGATGGTGTGATGCAATTACTCATTGAAATGAGGAAAGAAGCTAAAAGCCGTAAAGATTATGCTACTTCCGACAAAATCCGCAATCAGCTTTTAGCTGTGGGTATACAGTTAAAAGATGAGAAGGATGGTGGTGTAAGTTATAGTATCCAATAATAAACAGTACTCATTTTATATGAATAAAATCATCAGCATTTTTACGGGTATGGCACTGTTGGCATGTGCCTGTAATCAGTCAACAAATAATAATCAGCATAATAATGCGGATAGCGCCAGTCAGCAGGTTACCACGGCGGCGAAAGTACCTGTTTTCAATGCAGACAGTGCGTATGCATTTACAGCTAAACAGGTGAGCTTTGGTCCACGTATTCCCAATACGCCGGCGCAATCCAAATGTGCTGAATGGCTGATACAGGAACTAAAACCGCTGGCTGATACGGTGTATGTGCAACGTACTACTGTGATGGGGCCTAAGCACCAGCCTCTTCCCTGTATAAATATCATTGCTACTTTTAATCCGGATGCTAAACAGCGTATACTTCTTTTATCGCATTGGGATACACGCCCCCATGCCGACCAGGATGCGCTTGATAAAACCAAACAGCTGGATGGTGCGGACGATGGTGCAAGCGGTGTTGCGGTATTATTGGAAACTGCCCGTGAATTACATGCGCAGAAACAAGGTGTTGGTGTGGACCTTTTGCTGACGGACGTGGAAGATTATGGGATCAGCGAAGAAGAGAACAGCTTTTGCCTGGGTACGCAATACTGGGCGAAAAACCCACATGTGAAAGGTTACAAAGCTAATTACGGTATCCTGTTGGATATGGTAGGCGCCCGGGGTTCACAGTTCTTTATGGAAGCGGGATCTCAGCAGTATGCATACGGCCCGATGAAGATGTTCTGGGATGTCGCGAATCGCCTTGGATACTCTGATTATTTCCGGTATGAGAATAATGGCTCTGCTATTACAGATGATCATGTGTATGTAAATACGATGGCGAACATTCCCACTTTTGATATCATTGCATTGCAGCCTAATGGTAATTTTGCACCTCACTGGCATACACAGAATGATAATATGAGTGTTATTGATAAACGTACGCTACAAGTAGTGGGTCAAACTATTCTGCAGGTAATTTATTCACAGCCTTTCGAGTACTAGTAATGCTACGCTTGTTTGGGATGCTGTTATAATAAGGTAATGACAGCTTGCATTTGCAGATGTTGTACAGCATAAATACACTGCATCTGACTGTTTAGTTACCTGATGTAGCTTTAGAATATGGGCCCAACATTTGTTTTTCAATTTAACTTCACTTGATATTCACGTCAGATAAGGTACTGTTTATTTCTGTACAACATCTGGCGCGAAGATTAAACGGAGATACTATAATTTAACGATGCTCCTGAGCAGGCAAATATTCTCTATTTTTGCTTTCTCAGGAGCATCCTGTTTTATATCGTTGTTATGACTCAACCATCAGCAATCTACCATCTTCACCTGGGTAAAGACAAAAAGTTTTTACCGATTATGGCTGGTCCTCTTCCTCCTTTAGCCATTCAGAAAAACATCACCATCAGGCTGATAGCTTCTATCATGAGCCAGCAGCTAAGTGTAAAAGTAGCAGACGTTATTTACAAACGTTTCCTGGCGTTGTATGATGGGAAGGAACCTACTGCTCAACAGATACTGGACACGCCTCCGGAAACCTTACGGAGTATTGGTTTATCCAATGCTAAAGTAAGCTACGTACACAATGTGGCACGCTTTACAGTAGAAGAAAAACTGACGGATAAGAAGCTGCAAAAGATGGATAATGAAGCCGTGATTACTTATCTCACACAGATTAAAGGTGTAGGCCGCTGGACAGTAGAAATGTTGCTGATGTTTTACCTCGGAAGAGAGGATGTATTTGCGATAGATGATCTGGGAATTCAGCAGGCAATGATCAAATTATACAAGCTGGATAAAACAGATAAAAAAGCATTCAGGGAGAAGCTGCTAAAGATATCTGCGAAGTGGTCTCCTTACCGGACTTACGCCTGTAGATATTTATGGGCCTGGAAGGATATGAAACCTACTGCGTAAGTACCCATGATCCAATAGTCTTTCTCAATAAGACCTGCAAGAATTCCCGTTTTAGTTTCCAATATTCTGCCTTTTATACAGGAATAGATATTCATAGCGCTCTTCTGATAAGGGTAAATCCTTATAAAACCTTCAAAAAATAAAAATCCCCACCTTAAAAAAGGCGGGGATATAGGTAATACTAACTAACCCAATTGCTTATATCTAAAACTAAAACAACTCTAATTAAGAAGCGGCTTCCAGCTGCTGTGCTGCAATCTTCGCTTTGATCTTCCCTTCAATCTCATTCGCTACTTCCGGATTGTCGATCAGCAACTGCTTCACAGCATCGCGGCCCTGGCCCAGCTTATTGGTATCATAACTGAACCAGCTGCCGCTTTTTTGTACGATGCCATATTCAACACCCATATCAATGATCTCACCTACTTTGGAGATACCATGTCCGTAGATGATATCAAACTCAGCCTGGCGGAAGGGAGGTGCAACTTTATTTTTTACTACTTTCACTTTCACCCGGTTACCTACTGCTTCATCACCATCCTTGATCTGCGCCATACGACGGATATCCAGACGTACTGATGCATAGAACTTCAGTGCATTACCACCGGTAGTTGTTTCCGGGTTACCGAACATAACACCGATCTTCTCACGTAACTGGTTAATGAATATGCAGCAGCAATTCGTCTTTGAAATGGTCGCCGTCAGCTTCCGCAACGCCTGAGACATCAAACGGGCCTGTAAACCCATTTTGCTGTCCCCCATCTCTCCTTCCAGCTCTCCTTTTGGTACCAGGGCTGCCACGGAGTCAATTACCACCACATCTACCGCTCCTGATAAGATCAGACGGTCTGCAATCTCCAGACCCTGCTCTCCATGGTCCGGTTGTGATATCAGCAATGAATCAACATCCACACCCAAACGCTGGGCATAAGTACTGTCAAAAGCATGCTCAGCATCTATTATAGCACAGATACCGCCTTTCTTCTGCGCTTCTGCTATTGTATGTATCGCAAGTGTCGTCTTACCGGAAGACTCAGGACCGTAGATCTCTACGATCCTCCCTTTAGGAAGGCCGCCAATTCCCAGCGCAATATCAAGGCCCAGAGAGCCGGTAGATATTACTTCCATGGCAACCACGCCCTTCTCTCCCATCATCATCACAGACCCTTTACCGAAATCCTTATCGATCTTGTCCATGGTAAGGCGCAGTGCCTTCAATTTATCTGCATTGGCTGTAGACATATTAGTAAGTGTTTTTTTACAAATTTAATGGTGTGCTAAGTTATGATCTAATTTTTAACTTTCCCAAATTTTTTAGCATTTACACCAAAAATACTAAATCCTATAGTAAAGCTTTCAACCTTTCACCGGATCAAAAAAAAGTTTAAGGGTTAACTCACAACGGTAACATATGTCAATGTTCAAATAACACTACAAAGATGGGCCACCTGTACGCACTGAATGTGCGTAGTGAAAAAAGAAAGAAAAATAATCTTACCCTACTATGCCATATGCTATCCATTGCGATAGAATACCGATCATAAAACCGGTGTAGATCTCTGCAGGAGTATGTGCGGAAAGGATTAAACGGGCCGTTGCTACAATACCGGCTACCAGAAAAGTGACCACCAGCGGAAAACTTACATTCATATGCATGCCTGTCATCAGCATCAGTAAAAGGCCGATGACCCCGCCCCAGCCTGTCGTATGCATACTGATCTTCGCATACGTATTCCCCACCATAGACAATACCACTGCTAAAAATACCCCCAGGAAAAATGCATTAAAGAAAGGAGGCGTCACCCCTTCCCTTTTAAATGCATAAAATGCCCAGAAATAATAAATGGTACAGGCTACATATGGTATAATACGATCGCGCTGCGTATGCATCTGTATAGACTCTACAAACTTCAGGGAACGGGCCAGCAGTAATGTTAATACCGGGAAAAATATGCTGATGGTAAGTACGCGGATATAAAGGGTATCATACTGGAAACGCTTACTGCTATGGGCAAATGCCACAAAATACTCCGGCAATGCCCTCACCGTCAGGTACGTTATAATTAACGGTATGAATAACGGATGCGTAATATAAGAAATAACGGTTGCCACCCCACGCAATGCTGGTGAAAATGCCGGACGATTATCTGTTGTAAGTGTTGCCTGTTCCATTCAATTTAAAGCTCTTTTCTAAGCCTTGCTACTGGTATATTTAATTGTTCCCTGTATTTGGCCACCGTACGGCGGGCAATATTGTATCCCTTATCCTGAAGCATCTTTGTCAGGTTCTCATCACTCAGCGGTTTACGCTTGTTCTCTCCTTCTATCAGATCAGACAAAATCTTTTTTACCTCACGGGTAGATACTTCTTCCCCGCTATCTGTAGATAATGATTCACTGAAAAAGAACTTGAGCTTAAAAGTACCAAACTCCGTCTGTACATATTTACTGTTCGCCACACGGCTTACCGTAGAAATATCCAGTTGCGTAATGTCTGCTATGTCCTTCAGGATCATTGGTCTCATGGTCGTTTCATCCCCTGTAAGGAAAAACTCCCGCTGGTACCCCATGATAGATTCCATCGTAGACAACAGCGTATGTTGCCTTTGCTTGATAGCATCGATGAACCATTTGGCGGCATCAATCTTCTGTTTAATAAACAGTACGGCTTCTTTCTGACGCTTATCCTTTTTATCTCCACGGTCATAATCCTTTAGCATGTCCCTGTAACCTTCAGAAATTCTGAGGTCGGGTGCATTCTTCGAATTAAGGGACAATTCCAGTTTACCGTTATTATTGAGAATGAAAAAGTCAGGTATCACATAACTCTCAGCCTTGTTCAGGGTGGCATAATTGCCGCCTGGTTTTGGGGTAAGACGGATAATCTGTCCGATAGCTTCCTTCAGCGCTTCATCACTCATATTCAATCCCTTCTGGATCTTCTCGTAGTGCTTCTTGGTAAACTCATCAAAGTAATTCTCCAGGATCTGGTAAGCGCCCATTACTCCGGGATCATCCTGTATTTTGCGCTTCAGCTGCAGTAACAGGCATTCCTTCAGGTCTGTAGCACAGATTCCCGGCGGATCAAATTCCTGGATCTTTTTAATCAGGTCCCTGATCTCTTCCTCATCTGTAGATACGTTCTGGGAGAAAGAAAGGTCATCCACAATCGCGCTGATCTCTCTTCTCAGGTACCCATCATCGTCAATACTACCGATGATCTGCTCTGCAATACTTGTCTGCCGCTCATCCAGGGCCAGCATACCCAGTTGCGCCAGCAGATGCTCATGGAAAGAGGTTTCTACTCTTACCGGGATGGTTTTGTTCTCATCCGGATCAGGGTAGTTATCATCCCGCAATCTGTAATCGGCTATATCATCATCTCCTTCACTTACGTATTCGGAGATATCAATATTATCATATTCATTCTCACTCCCGTCAGGCTCAAAATCATCCTCCTCTTCAGGGGCCGTATATTCTTCCTGCGTTTCCTTAAATTCATCGTCCTGCGCTTCCTCTCCATATTCCAGGGCAGGATTTTCCTCCAGCTCTTCCTTGATTCGTTCTTCAAGAACAGCCGTAGGCACCTGAAGCAGCTTCATTAACTGAATCTGCTGGGGCGACAATTTTTGTAATAGCTTCTGCTGTTGTGTCTGCTTTAACATAGTCTGATCCTATCCAATGGCAAAAATAATAACAATAGTTTTAAGTATTCAACTTCCGCAGGCGGGAAGCTCTATTCCACAGGCTCGTCGGCAAAATCCAGTTCTATCTGCTCCGGCAATAACCGGAAAGATTTACGGTGATAAGGAGTATCTCCATGTTCCCGGATCGCATTACGGTGATATACAGTTGGATAGCCTTTATTCTCATGCCAGCCAAAATGCGGGAATTGTTCATGCAGGGACTGCATATATTCATCCCGGTATGTTTTGGCCAGTATAGATGCTGCTGCTATAGAAGCATATATCCCATCCCCTTTAATAATACATGCATGAGGGATATCGCCATAAGGAATAAAGCGGTTGCCATCTACCAATATATAACCCGGCCTTTGCTTCAGCTTTTCCAAAGCTAAGTGCATTGCCCTGAAAGAAGCCTGCAGAATATTAATCCTGTCGATCTCCTCATTATCTACACTGGCAACTGCATAACATACTGCTTCTCTTTCTATTACCACCCGCAGCGTTTCGCGGTTTGCCGCCGTCATTTGCTTGGAATCATTCAGGAGCTTATGCCGGAACTTAACCGGCAATATCACAGCGGCTGCAAATACCGGCCCCGCCAGACATCCCCTTCCGGCTTCATCACAGCCAGCTTCAAACGCAATTTCCTTTTGATGGTATGAAAGTAACACAGCCTGATAATGATTGTTGCCTGGTAAAGTTAGTTATTTTAGATTAGCCTCCACGGACCGTTACAAATTCTTAATTTACTCGAAAAGATCCTTGAATTCCTGCTTGAATTCCGTCCACTCCCGGTCTGATTTTTTAAGCAGCGTATCCGCTCCTCTGCGGGTATCCTCCCAGGTAGATGCACTGCTGTTCTTTACATCTTCCAGTTCCCGGTTGATCTGCTCCCTTAATTCCAATAATTTTTTACGGGCTTTTGTATTCTTTTCTGAACCATCTTTTTTAAGATCTTTCATTTTCAGATCAATTTCAGCCTTACGGTCCTGCAGGTCATCCCGTACTTTTTTACGCTGCTCATCCAGGTAATCTCCCGCATCTTTGGCAGTTTCCTTAACATCTTGTCCAATTTTCTCCACACCTTCCTTCATTTCTTCTTTCTTCTGCTGCTGGTTTCCACTCTCCTGGCAGGCAGAAAAGGTAACGGCAGCAAACAAGTACAGCAACATTCTCATAAGTAGGCTTTTAAAATGATATTTAGTAATAATAAACGTCCCTTACAAATGCCATTCCAATTTTATAAGATACCCGCCAGTGCCTCAATACAACCACTCAGCACAGTCAATATGGCGCTTAATGAAAAATTAGCTAGGTTTGAGGTCCTTTACAAAATAGAATATTAATTATGAAGAAAAATGTATTACTCCTCCTTTTACTGCTGACGGTTAAATTTGCCCGGGCAGATGAAGGTATGTGGCTGCCATACCTATTGGGACAGCAAGTGTACAACGACATGGTTAAAAAAGGTCTGAAATTAACCAAGGATCAGTTGTACAGCATCAATAAGGCTTCTTTGAAAGATGCTATTGTTATATTCGGAGGAGGTTGTACAGGTGAAATAGTGAGCAGTCAGGGATTAATATTCACCAATCATCACTGTGGCTATGATGCCATTGCTACAGCCAGTTCCATGGAACACAATTACCTGAAAAATGGTTTTTATGCGCTGAACAAGCAACAGGAAATTCCTTCAAAAACGTTGTCTGTACAGTTTCTCGTAAAAGTGGAAGACGTTACCGCAAAGGTAGAAGAAGCCCTGAAAGGACTTTCCGGACAGGAAAGAGCCACGCAACAACAGAAGATCACAGCTGATATTGTTAGTCAGACCATCGCCAATACCACCTATGAGGCAAAAGTGCTTCCTATGTTCAAGGGCAACCAGTTCCTGCTTTTCGTATATGAGCGTTATAAAGATATCCGCCTGGTAGGTGCTCCGCCCGAAAGTATCGGTAAATTTGGCGGTGATACAGATAACTGGGAATGGCCCCGTCATACCGGCGACTTCTCCATATTCCGTGTATACGTGAATAAAGACGGTAAACCGTCCGAATATGCGGCAGACAATGTGCCACTAAAACCTAAATACTTCTTACCTGTTTCTATAAAAGGTATCAAAGAGAATGATTACGCGATGATCTTTGGGTATCCCGGCGGTACCAACAGATACGAAAGCGCTGAAGGGGTGAAACTGAAAATAACGGTGGAAAACCCTTCTGTAGTAAACCTCCGCGCTGTTCGCCTTAAATATATGTTTGAGCAGATGAAGAAAGATCCTGCCATTAAACTGAAAATGGCTTCTTCTTATGCAGGCATTGCCAATTACTGGAAATTCTTTGATGGGGAAACACAACAACTCCTGAAATATAAAGTACAGGAAGAGAAACAACAGCAGGAGGCTGCTTTTGAAAAATGGGCACAAGGCAAACCGGAGTTCGAAAATATCTTTAAAGATTATGCAAAGGCTTACCAGGACTGGACCCCTTACGCTAAACACCGTATTTATATCAATGAAGGGATCTTAGGCTCGCCGCTGGCCGCTTTTGCTGCCAGTTTACAGGCTGTGGAAAAAGCAATGGTGACTCCTGGTACTTCATCTGATGTGATCAAGCAAAGTATACAGGCTGCTGATAAAGCCCGTACAGCATTCCTGGCACAGGAAGATAAGACCAGCGATCAGAAAATCCTGGCTGCTACCTGCCATCTTTTCTACACGGATATTCCACAGGCGCAACACCCTATCGGATTCTACGATGCGATAAAAGCGAAATTCGGCGCTTTGGATGATGATAATACTTATCGTCTCTGGTCTTCAGCGCTGATGTCCGGCTCTATGATCCTGAATGATGCGCGCTGGAAGGCATTCATCGCTAATCCTGATGCTGTCACACTGCAAACAGATCCTGCTTTTGCTTATTCCAGTGCCTTTATCAAGAACTTTGTGGGCAAATACCTGCCGATCTATAATCAGTTCGTTGCACAGAATAATGACCTGGGTCGTCTTTATCTGAAAGGTTTACTGCAGATGGAGCCAAATAAGAAATGGTATCCTGATGCTAACTTCTCTATGCGCCTTACTTATGGACAGGTGAAACCTTACTCTCCCCGCGATGCTGTCTCTTATGATTATGTGTGTACAATGAAAGGTGTGATGGAAAAATATAAACCAGGAGATTATGAGTTTGATTTACCGGATAACTACCTGGACCTATACAAGAAGAAAGATTTTGGTCAGTATAAGGACCTCAGAAAAAATGATCTTGTTACTTGTTTTATTACAACGAACGATATCACAGGTGGTAATTCCGGTTCTCCGGTATTGAATGCTAATGGCGAGCTGATAGGTCTTGCGTTTGATGGTAACTATGAAGCATTAAGCCACAAGATTCAATTTGATCCCGTATATAACAGGACGATTTGTGTGGATGTACGTTATGTACTCTGGTGTATTGACAAATTGGGTGGGGCTCCTAATATTGTGAACGAGCTGAAACTGATAAAATAACCGGAAAGCGCTGTTTCCCCCACAGCATCAAAGCTGTGTTTGTAGAAAAGCGTATATAAATATTAAAAAAGTCAGTTAAAGAGATCTCTCTGTTTAGCTCTTTGTTTGTAGAAAATACAATACGGAGGTAAAAGAGAGATCTCTTTATTTATGTAAACATCATTTCATTTCTTTATCCATTGCGCCAAACATCAGTATTATTTTGCTGCTGTCGTACAACTGTAATGTCTGATCTGCTACATCAAACGTATAAGCATGGTCTGATAATAAACGAAGAAACGTCACCTCTCTTTCATTTGCGGCCTGATCCACACAAGCCATACGGGTGCTGACTACCTGCTGGAATGTAATCGTATCTCCTGCCAGATGATAAGTCCCTGTCAGTTTGTTGCAACCTCCGCTACCACTGATGCGGTGTGCCGTTGTATCAAAGTCCAGCCATATGGGAGATTGTTCCTGTAGCTGTCCCTGCATCTGTATCAGTTTCCATCTCTTCCGTTGTATGTAATGCCATACGCTTCCTGTTAGGTTTACTTCTTTTACAGCGTCTTTCACAGAAGGTACCTTTGTTGTTTCTTTTGTTGTTGCGGGCGGGTTACAGGCCATTGCCAGTAGTACAGCTAAAGTGAGGCTGAGTTTGTAAAACATGATTATAGGTTTAGTAACGTGTTTATTCAAAAATCAAACCATCAGTTATAAAGCGGACCTGTCCGGTCATACAAACGGACCAACACCACGTCTACGCAACAACTCTTTCTGCTTTATAACTATAATTGTCTGATCCTTCTGAGCACCTCTCTGTAATAAGCCGGTTTGTCCTTTGCTTCAATATCAATCACCTTCACATCATTGGCGGCCAGCATATCCAGTTTGAATTTGGCACCTTTTACGAATTCAGCCGGGATATAATAATACAGGGCATTCCTTACCGGAATAGTATTCTTCTGAAATTTCTGGCGTGCCCGGTAGGTCAGTAACCACCACAAATCAGTTTCTACAAAATCCAGCGACAGGCCGAATATATGAATATCCTTTGTGAAGAACAGGTCCAGCCAGGAATCTTCCCTGATGGGTTCCTTCAGGTGTATACGTCTTACCAGGGATAACTTAGGCGCCTGCGGACTGGAATAGGTAGTGCCGGACACTACATAGTTCCGCATCTGTTGCAGCTGTCCGCCATAATGCTCAAATCCCAGATTAATGCTTAAAGGGTTCTGGCAATCCCCATGGATATGCCAGTAGTGAATGTTATCTACAATATATTTTCTGAAAATGCTGAACACCCTTTCTGTGATGATCCCATCGTAGGTAGTGGGTATAGTGCCTTCCAGCGTAAACTCATAATTGGTTGTGAGAATATGCGCCGGGTTAAGATTACGGACTTCCGCATGAATTTCATTAGACTGTATCGCCAATGTTTTTTTTGCAATAAATGTTTTTAAATCAGCTTCATGGATATGTGTTTGCCGGATAGCGGTAAGGAAGATTTCTTCGTATAATAACGGGAAAGGCTTCCTGTCGTCCAGTTGTACACATCCTTCAGGCAGGCAGAAATTTACGATATCCTGCAACAGTTCTTTCCAGCTCTGGCCTTTGGAAATATTGTTGATATCGTTGCCTATCAGCAATACAGGATTTTTCATGTCTTAATAGTTTTGGTGTTAACAAGCTCTTTCAATATAGCAAATGTAGGCATTGGATACGCATCTGATATACGCAGGAGATAAAAACAAACAACCTGAACAGGAGATATAACCCACAAACATCCCGGGTTAAAACAAAAAAACCGTCCCGGCTTATGCCAGGACGGTTATATCTTCAGGAAGCATTGATTAGCTTACGCTATCAGCCTTCATTACTTTTTGTTGTCTTTTACGCTCTTCTTCGTCCAGGATGGTCTTACGCATACGGATGTTGTTTGGCGTAACCTCGATACACTCATCATGCTGGATGTACTCCATACATTCTTCCAGTGTCATCAGGGTTTTAGGAGCAATGCTGGTAGCACCATCGGTACCACTTGCACGCATATTGGTCAGTTTCTTTCCTTCATTAGGATTCACAACCAGGTCACCAGGTTTGTTGTTTTCACCGATGATCATGCCTCTGTAAACTTCTTCTCCCGGATCTACGAAGAAGAAACCTCTGTCCTGCAGTTTATCGATAGAGTAACCGGTAGTAGTACCGTTTTCTTTAGCGATCAACACACCGTTGTTACGGCCGGGAATTGGTCCTTTCCAGGGTTTGTAGTCATTGAAACGGTGCGCCATTACTGCTTCACCGGCAGTACCGGTCAGCATTTGTGTACGTAAACCGATCAGACCACGTGAAGGAATTTCGAATTCCAGATGCTGCATGTCACCTTTGGTTTCCATGATCAGCATTTCACCTTTACGACGGGTAACCAGGTCTATCACCTTACTTGCAAACTCCTGGGGTACATCTACTACCAGTGTTTCATAAGGCTCACATTTCTTACCATCTACCTCTTTCAGGATTACCTGAGGCTGACCTACAGTCAACTCATATCCTTCACGACGCATTGTTTCTATCAGTACACCTAAGTGGAGGATACCACGGCCATATACCATGAAGCTATCTGCACTGTCTGTATCCAGCACACGCAGCGCCAGGTTCTTTTCAGTTTCCTTCATCAGGCGGTCACGCAGGTGACGGGATGTAACGAACTTACCATCTTTTGCAAAGAATGGTGAGTTATTAATGCTGAACAGCATATTCATCGTTGGCTCATCCACCGGAATGATCGGCAATGCTTCCGGTTCGTCGAAATCAGCAATGGTATCACCAATACCGAAATCTTCAATACCTACTACTGCACAAATATCTCCTGCTAAAACTTCTGTTACTTTCTTTTTACCCAGCGCTTCGAATACATACAGTTCACGTACACGGGTCTTCTTGATAGTACCATCTGCTTTCATAAGAGAAACAGGCTGGTTTTCCTTGATAGAACCGCGGGCTATTCTTCCTACGGCGATACGGCCAAGGAATGTAGAATAATCCAGTGATGTAATCTGCAATTGCAGGGTACCTTCAGCGATCTTAGGTTCCGGAACATATTTCAGGATACCATCGATCAGTGGGGTAATATCTTCGCTCTGTGTTAATGAATCGTTGAACCAGCCATTCTTACCTGAACCATAATAGGTAGGGAAATTCAGCTGTTCTTCTGTAGCATCCAGGTTGAAGAACAATTCAAATACTGAATCATGTACTTCGTCGGGACGACAGTTTGCCTTATCCACTTTGTTGATTACAACAATTGGTTTCAGGTTCAGTGCTAATGCTTTCTGCAGAACGAAACGTGTCTGAGGCATTGGGCCTTCAAAGGCATCCACCAGCAATATTACGCCGTCTGCCATTTTCAACACCCTTTCAACCTCACCGCCGAAGTCGGCGTGACCAGGGGTGTCTATCACGTTGATCTTCACACCCTTGTACTGAACAGAAGCGTTTTTACTGAAGATGGTGATACCACGTTCTCTTTCCAGGTCATTACTGTCCATTATCAGATCACCTGTTTCCTGGTTATCACGGAAAACGTTGGTGTGATGGAGGATCTTATCAACCAGGGTAGTTTTACCGTGGTCTACGTGCGCAATAATTGCTATGTTACGGATATTCATAAATCTTGTTAAAATGATTCTGGCCGGAGACGACACGTCGGGCCAAAAGAAGGCGCAAAGTTACAATAAAATGTGGAAAAAAGGGGGATAAGATCTTAAATAATTGTGATCAATGTGTTAACGCCGGGTTTTATTACTTAAAGAACTGATTAGCAGCTGCTTATTATAAGGTAGTGCTTGGTCCTGGACAGGTCTTTAATAGCATTCGAAAACTATTATCCGGGCTCCTGATATCGTCCTGAACAGGAATATAAGAGGCTAATCCTTCGCTAAAAAGCGGAGGATGAACGGAGGATGAACCTCTTTTATTCCTCCTTTTAAGCCTTTCAGTTGCTATTATCAGTACAGTTTGATCAAATGCATGACACTATCAAATGACTGCTGGTTGGCGGGATTATCCAATGCCCCTGCAATATCCATTTTCTCCCTGGAGGTAAGGTGCAGGCTCAGGGCTGCGGACCTGTCTTCTTTCTGAGGTACGTACTGAAAAATGATCCGGTTTAACCTGCCGGGAAAATACCCCTGCAGATAGGTTAGCTCATTGTCCTGTACAAAATCCTGCATGGCGCTCCAATGCTGTTGCATGGTGAATAAAGGGTCAAACATCATATCGCTCAGCTGCATGGTTTGTTTAATCCCCCCGATATCATTTTTCCGGGTATCCCTGATCTGTATATATACTACACCACTGGTATTCTCATTGATCCAATCCCGGAAGGTATGCAGGAAACGCATAGAGGTCTCCTGCCCGAAGTTATCCCGGATCCCCGCATCCATTACGTCCACAATCGGATCACTCGGCAGAAAAACATTGGGAAGTACATAAGGGAAGGTGGCGCACATACGGATAGCACTGGTTACCCGCATATTCATAGCTCCCTGACCGGCAAAATACGCCCCGAAATCTACCCCGTCCACATCCTGGAATCCCGGTTTGGCGGGATTATACTCTGGCGCACATAAATAACTCACCGGCTGGGGAGAGATAATCAGCCGGCGCCCGTCTGCATTAATGGTCGCTGTCCATATCAGCATTGGAATGATAGCTTTCTGCTCCGGGTCCTTATAGAAGCCCAGTGTTTTGGCCAGCACATTATCCGTATTGGAATTCAGCTGCATTTCAAATGCATATCCCCGGTCTATTGCGTACCGGTTATTCCCTATCTTAAAACTTCTGAAAGGTGTGATAAAATCATTTACGGCCAGAGAAGTAAACACAGGGTTCAGCAAATCCCTGGCCGTTCGCTCTGTATAAATACTATCATGTAAGTTGATCTGCTTCCCCTGCTGTTTTTCCAGGTAAAGCGCCCGGAAATAAGAGGCACCTATCATTCCTCCGGAAGCGCCTGTCATCAGAACAGTATGATTCATGAGGTTTCCATTCATAAGTGTATCCAGCCGCTGCAATACGTTCATGCTCCAGGTGGCTGCACGCAGGCCTCCACCACTGCAGTTAACAATGATCAGCTTAGGTTTCTTCTCTGCGGGGAAATGCGCTTTCCAGTTCTCAAGGACCTTCAGTGTTTCCAGTTTGTCTTTATCAGCACGTTCCGTGGTGAAAAACTGTTGCAGAGACGTTACACTATAGGAAGGCCTGGCATTCCTTTCATGGTAATTAAGCCCGTAGGCTTTATTGCGATTATCTACAAGGTTATGCGTCACCATCCAGTTAAGCCCGATCAGCATTATCAGTACCATCGGTATTGCCCAGCTCTGCAATAAATAAGCATAAGCCCCTGCTACTCCTATCAGGAATGCAAAAAAGATCATCACATTCGCTCCTGCCGGAATACGGAAAATGGAATGGTCCATCATATAAGCCAGGAAAACCAGGAACACTAATGCACAGCCTACTGTAATCATGGCGGCAAAGTGATGTTGTTTCAGGATGCTATCGAGGTAATGTTTGTTGTAATGTTCTACATTCCTTGCCCGGCGCATTTTCCAGGGGGAATTAAAGTAATTATGGACTGGCAGGGCGTTCTCATCTTTCTCCTGTGTAGGCTTAAGGATGGTACGCACAAAATTGCGGGTATTCCCGAATTGCTTACCCAACCGGCGGCCGATGTTCTTATCTGCATTAAAGAAATAGAAAAAAGAGAAAACGATGACAAACAGGTATCCGCAGATAAACCCTTCTGCCAGTAATAATATTTCCGGTACTGTACTTAACTGCTGATAACGCTGGTACTCCCAACCCCGGTATACCAGGTTGGCCATGAAAGCAAGCGGAAAAATAGAATTATTGAGACAATATTTGAAGAACGGCTGGGTGGTAGTAGCCAGGAATTTGAAACGACCGGTATGCAGAATGAAGGTGGTGATATTCCAGCTCATGGCAAACAGCCCTGTGGACAATCCCAGGATAGTTGTGCTGTAGAAATTTACTTTACCCAGATATTCCGGTGCCAGAAAGAGTGCATCCCCTCCGAATACCTTGGCAAAGTTGCCGTTCACAGTACTAAAAAGTATCGCCCAGAAAATAAGCAATACCTGGTACTTGCGAAAATGCAGCAATAACAGTTGTATCGGGAAGGAATAATAGATCTTTACCAGCAGAAGTTTCACTTTCATCCGTAACGCAATTACAACTAAACTTACGAAAAATTGTAATATGCGACTATCCGGAACCAATTATCTTATGCGGCCACGGCTGAGAAATAAAGTCCATAAGAGCGACAGTAGCAGCATCATGCCGGTAAACTGATGTAAAATTGCAAGCAGTACCGGTATTTTCACATGGCTTCCCAGTATGGTCAGCACCCCTAACATTATCTGTAACAGCACCAGCATCAATGGCAGGTAACGGATCCTGTGCAAAAGGCTGTGTTCAGGTGTTTCTGCTGCTTTCCACCACCAGATGGTTACCAGGATGGCAAGGATGTAGGCCAGTCCGCGATGAATGAATTGTATCGTAATCTGATTATGAGTAATGTCTGAGAGAAAACTTCCCTGTGCAAACATCCTACCCGGTACCCACATTCCATTAATGTCCGGCCATGTACTGGCAGCCAGTGCAGCATGCAATCCGGCCATGAAAGCACCATATATCAGTTGTAATGTCAACAATCCCAATATCCATACATTCAGAACGGCTAGTCCTTTTGCGGGTAATATTTCCGTTTCGGGGATACTCAATTTCAGGGCAAACCATAACACATAACAGCCCAGTACAAGTGCTGATATAAAATGAATGGCCAGCCTGATATGGTTTACGTATAAATCTTCTACATTCAGTCCGCTCTGCACCATGATCCATCCGATGGCACCCTGCAATCCGCCCAGCAGGAACAGGATGATCATAGGTTTTACCATGGTACGGTCTATCTTCTTTTTAACCAGGAAATAGATAAACGGTATAGCGAACACAACGCCCATCAGCCTTGCCCAATCACGATGCAACCATTCCCAGAAGTAAATAGACTTAAAATCAGAGAGGGTGAAATGACTGTTCACATACCGGAACTGTGCAATTTCTTTATAATGGTCAAAAGCAGTTTGCCAGGCCTGCTCATTCATTGGCGGCAGGGCCCCCAGCAGCGGCTGCCATTCTGTAATAGACAATCCGGAACCTGTCAGCCTGGTAATACCTCCCAGTAATACCTGGATAATGATCATCCCCACTCCTATGTAGAGCCAGATGGCTACCGGCCGTTGCTTTTGTAATGTTGAAGTTTCCATAAACGCCAGCAAAGGTAGGGAATGTCAATTAATCCTTTCTTAACATGCCGGTAATATTCAGTTAACCTTAGACATGGATCTTTGCGGCGAAATAAGGAACCATTGTATTAGCTAATACGGCCCTAAACATCAAAACATAATCACACAAAAAAAACTTTGTATGAAACACATACTGGTATTGGTAGCTATCCTGCTGAGCCTCTCATCCGTTAATGCCCAGGACAACACATACGCATACAACGAAAAAGCCTCTTTCATCAAAGAAAAAGATGAAACGCCCGTTGCAGTAACATCTTTCAAACTGGAAATTGCCAAGTTGGATCAGGAAGACCTCGTTTTCCGCATTACAGTTGAAAATCCCGGATCGGAAAAAGTGGTCCTCAGTATAAAAGATGCAAACAATGTAGTACTTCACCAGGAATCCCTTCCGGCTACCCTTGTTTACAAGGCTAAGTTCAACCTGCAGGGACTGGAAGATGGTAACTATACTTTCGAGATCAGGAAAGGGAAAACTAAACTGGCAGAAAAATCAATAGACATCAGAACAGAAACAAGTATTAACAGAACAGTATCCGTACAGTAAGATATTAATACTAAAAAATAGCGCCAGGTGAATGGCTTTTGCAGCATACTTCACCTGGCGCTATTGACTATTTAAGCCCCCTATTTACCTTTCTCTATCGCTTCATACAGCGTTTCCATCATATTCTCCCGCACATGCATATTGCCTAGTTTCTTGTTATCCCCACCGGCAGGACATACCCTGTTGCTCAGGAAAATGAATACCAGGTTAGATTGAGGATCTACCCAGATGCAGGTCCCTGTAAACCCTGTATGACCATAAGTAAGCGGCGAGGCGCTCTTACAGGGATAAGGGTCCCCGTGTTTGCCATTATCTTTTTCCGGTTTATCAAAGCCCAGTCCGCGGCGGCTAACATTACTGTTATACCCGGTGAACAACTGCAACGTTTCCGGTTTGATATATTGCTTTCCATTATAAGATCCTCCATTCAGCAACATCTGCATCAGGATAGCCAGATCTTCCGCATTGGAGAACAACCCTGCATGACCCGCAACTCCTCCAAACATGGCAGCTCCGGGATCATGTACATCTCCGCGTAACCACTGCATACGAAAAATACGTTCATTTTCTGTTGGGGCCAGCTGGGCTAAAGAGAAGCGCTCTCTTGGCTTAAAGCCGGTAGTAGACATACCCAGCGGCTCATAGAATGTTTCCCGTACATAATGATTCAATTTCTTACCGGTGATCTGTTCTACCACTTTTCCAAGGAAAATAAAGTCATTGTCACTATATACATATCCCTGCTGAGGTTTCACTGGGCTGTCCAATATCCGTTTTAACAACGTGTCCGTATAACTGCTTTTCAGGTACAGGTGTTCTGCTACCCTTACAGAATATAAGGAATCTGCGTAACTGTGATAAAGTGCCGTGTCAGGTACTACGCCACCCATCAGTGTTTCTTTATAAAAGGCAATAAAAGGTACCAGTCCGGCCTGATGTAATAATACATCCCGTATACGCAGGCCGGCCTTATTACTACCCTTCACCCAGGGCAGGTAATCTCCCAGGGTAGCGTCCAGGTCCAGTTTACCTTCATCGTACAAATGCATTACAGACATTGTTGTAGCGCACACCTTTGTTACCGAGGCCAGGTCATATATAGACTGGGAAGTCACTGCTTCCCGCTTACTATAATCGTATGAACCAAAGTTTTTGTCATACACGATCTTCCCGTCTTTCATGGCCAGGACCTGGCAACCCGGGGCCGCACCTTTCCTGATCATCTCGTTGGCCAGTACATCAATATGCTGTAATACCTGGCTGTTCATGCCTACTGTCTCCGGCTTCACATGCTGTAATTCCGGTTGTATGGGCGGTGCTGGCGGAGGAGCCATAATGCCCGTTCCATAAGGAAAGCCGGGGCATACGGTTACCGGCAATGTACCCATTGGCTGTAGTTGTCCGAATAACAGTCTGGCTGCTTCCCGCTGTGTGTTATCATCATCTTCGTAAGCCGCTACAATCGTAGGCGCATCACAGAAATACTGGATAGCGTAAGGATTCCCGAATACAACGGTCGCGGTTGGCATTTCCTGCTGCAATTGCTGGATCAGCAATCTTTCAGCCGTACTGATGTTAAAGTTGTTGGCAGGACGGCGGCCATAATTATGTAACCCGATAATCACTGCCTGATAATCCCGTTTCAGTCGTTCCACTACCTGCGCTACCTGGTTCTCCGGTTGACGGGCAGTAAAAATATAGGTGGCTGCGTCCGGGCGTAATGTTTTGATTGTTTGCAGGAACGCGTTATTTACATCTGCACCTACAGCTATCACCGCTACTTTACCAGGGGTATGTTCATTGAAAGGAACCAGGTGATTATCATTCTTCAATAATGTGAGTGCTTTTTCAGAGATCCTTTTGGTTAAAGAGTCTGTTGCCGCATTCAGATCACTGATAAGATGAGTGGTATCTATTACCTGTGGCTTGTTTAGTCCCATCTGGTACTTAGCATGCAATACCTTTTTTACACGCAGGTTTACCTCATCCCAGCTGATCAGGTCTTTTCTGATAGCACGTTTAATAGCGTCTACACTTCCTTCTGCCGTGGAGGGCAGCATCAGCATATCATTACCAGCCAGTAGCGACTTTGCAGATTCTTCTCCGCCGGTATAAAATTTGGCGATCCCTTTCATTTCCAGGGCATCGGTAATAACGATGCCTTTATAGCCTAGCTCCTCTTTCAGGAGTTTGGTAATAGTATTATAAGAGATAGAGGTAGGGGTATTAGGAGTACTGTCTAAAGCAGGAACGTACAGATGCGCAATCATGATCGATTTTACACCGGCCGCAATGGCCTGTCTGAAAGGATACAGTTCCAGAGAATCCAGTTGCTCCCTTGTTTTACGGATAGTAGGCAGATCGAGGTGGGAGTCTACATCTGTATCCCCATGTCCCGGGAAGTGTTTGGCACAGGCCCATACACCCTGGTCCTGTATTCCTTTGATGATCTGCACCCCCATTCTGGCCACCTGGTATTTATTCTGTCCGAAAGACCTGTCATTGATAACCGGGTTATTGGGATTGTTATTCACATCCATATCCGGAGCATAGTCTATATGAATGCCCATTCTACGGCATTGCTGTCCAAGGACCTTACCGGCATCATAGGCCAGGGTACTATCCTTTATTGCACCTATCATCAGGTTGCGGGGCAGATTGATAACGCTATCCAGCCGCATACCCAGTCCCCATTCTCCGTCAATGGCAATCATCAGTGGCGTTTGGGAAACAGACTGATAATAATTGGTGAGCAGCGCCTGTCTTACAGGTCCTCCCTGGAAAAAGATCAATCCCCCCACCTTATTTTCCCGTATATCATCCACTATTTTCTTCACATGGTCAGGTCCCAGGTTAGAATGTGCCCTGATCATAATCAGTTGTGCAATACGCTCATCTGAATTCAGCGAAGCAAAGACACTGTCTACCCAGTGGTCTTCCGGGCTTTCCCTTTTTACTGTCCGGGTTTTGCTTTCATAATGTGGTTTATCAGGTCCTTTCTTGTCCGGATTACTTGAATTTATCCTGGTTGATACTCCCGGAACACTGCCCGCCAGGAATAACCCGGAGAGCCCTAAAATCAGTAATTGCTTCATAATCATTGGCTAAACTTACGAATTAATTGTTTTTTTACATATTTCATAATTCCCCCGATTGACGTGGTCCGGCAGTGTAAATAACTATTTTTATAGTGCGGTTCATAACGTTCCCTTTAAATCTGTATCTATGAATTTTTGTAAGCGCCCTTAAAAATAATTCATTATTTACAGCATATCATTGAATGATATCTATTAAATTTCTTAAATATTTCAAGTTATTCAAGCAATATCAATTTTAGTTACCTATACATTCAATTGTTTATTATATTTGTACTCTTGCTAAAGATTTTATAAACACATGGTCAATATCATTTTATTTGGCCCTCCCGGTAGCGGTAAGGGCACACAAAGTGCTAATCTTATTGAAAAATACGGACTTATTCACCTCTCTACAGGAGATTTACTCCGTAGTGAGATAGCGGATAAAACACCGTTGGGCATGGAAGCCAAAAAACTAATTGATCAGGGCTTACTGGTTCCGGATGAAATAGTGGTAGGCATGATCAGTTCCAAACTGGATGCCAATCCGGATGCAAGAGGATTTATTTTTGATGGTTTCCCACGTACTACTGCCCAGGCAGAAGCGCTGGATAAGCTGTTATCCCTGAAAAAAACGTCTATATCCAATGTATTGGCACTGGAAGTACCGGAAGATCAGTTGATCGCCCGTTTACTGAACAGAGGTGCAACTTCCGGCCGCAGTGATGATGCCAATGAAGATGTAATACGCGCACGCATTGTGGAATATCATAATAAAACTGCTCCTGTTGCCGATCATTATGCTAAATATGGCAAGTTTAAAAAGATCAAGGGAGAAGGTGAAGTATCCGAAATATTTGACCGTTTAAGCAAAGAAATCGATAGCCTGGTAGAAGAAAAAGTTTAACAGGCAACCGCATATAATTTAAACGCAAAGATTGTAAGTATGTATTTTACTTAGTAAAATGCCTGAACTTAACGATCTTTGCGTTTTTACGTTTTATACGAAGCGTTGAAAAGCACGCAAAAATTATACACATTGGAAAGAGGTAATTTCGTTGATTATATAAGAATATCTGCCAAATCTGGCAAAGGTGGGGCAGGAAGTGCGCACTTTATGCGTACCAAATACAACCCCGAGGCTGGTCCGGATGGTGGTGACGGTGGCCGCGGCGGACATATCATTTTAAAAGGCAACTCACAGCTGTGGACACTGCTGCACCTCCGCTGGTACAAAAACGTAGTGGCAGAAGACGGCGCAAACGGCCGTGATAATAACAGTACCGGCCACAACGGCGCGGACGTGATCATCGAAGTGCCCCTGGGTACCCAGGCCTTTGATGAGGAAACAGGTGAAATGGAAGTGG